>Ga0209064_1000008_pt1 | contig 431923 bp, 387 predicted proteins | sample Inofromicrocosms_FD_187498 | JGI IMG/M metagenome (GOLD analysis project Ga0209064, IMG submission 187498) | Mouse cecum microbial communities from Vienna, Austria - Inoculum for glucosamine and mucus D2O microcosms (SPAdes) (version 2) | ecosystem: Host-associated > Mammals > Digestive system... | reverse complement strand
CGACAGCGGCAAAGAAGACCGAGCCTGCAAAGAGCGCGACAGCGGCAAAGAAGACCGAGCCTGCAAAGAGCGCGACAGCGGCAAAGAAGACCGAGCCTGCAAAGAGCGCGACAGCGGCAAAGAAGACTGAGCCTGCAAAGAGCGAAACAGCGGCAAAGAAGACCGAATCGTCGGGCGCTTCGTTTGCGCAAAGAAAATCCGCTAATAGAAAAACCGATACCGAAGTGAGCGCCGCTTTGGCGACGACAAAAGTTGCCGACGCTCAAAAGCAGCGGACGAAAGCGGAAAAGACGCCGACAATGGTTGCCGACAAGAAACACGAAAAGAACGCCAAAGGCGCACATTCAAAATCCGGCGCTAATTCGGGCGGAGTTAAAGCAATATCTTTAGATCGAAACAAAAAGATTGTCATAATCTGTGTCGCTGCGGTTGTCTGCATTGCGATACTGCTTACTATGATACTTAGTATTAAGGCTTGCACGGCAAATTCGGAGTCCTACTTGAGACCATATCTAAATACGACTACGGTAGGATTTTCGGCGGAATATCTAGGGGAAGTCGACAGAAAGATTCCAACCGAAACGAAAAACGGCGGATTGGCTCAAGGTTATCCTAAGTACGGATATACGCAAAAGTTGAGCAACGAAGAGAAAAATGCCGTGATAGCCGAGAGTTGGAGTTTGTGTTCTACCGAAACCAGAATAGGAAGCAACGGCTCTCCGAGGGACACGTATAACTCTATGGACGCCGAGGGTAATCTATATCTAAACGGCGAGCCTACCGGGAATAAACTTTATAAGCACAGCGCGTCGGTAGGAATGTATATGGGCGACGTAAGCGACAGCGAGCCTGCTATCGTCAAGAACGTTACGTTGAGACACAGAGCCGCCAATTCATACAATCTGACGGGACTTTACGCTCCAGCAGGAGAGGTAATAAAGATTGAGATAAGCGAAGAGGATTTGAACGCAGTTCATACCAATGGTCAGACAAGCAACAACAGCGGCATCCTCGTGCATATCGGTCAGGCGCTTTACAACAGAAAGGCAAACAATATTTGGCCTGCTAAAAACGTCAACCGTATGCCCGTCATTCTCAACACGATGAGAGTGGATAAGAATACTGCTACTTACAACGAAAAGACGCATACTTATACGGCGTACGTCGGATCTTTCCTCGGCGGTCCTATATATATTCACAACGTAAACGAGGACGTGACGATAAGCGTAAAAATATCGGGAGGAGTGAGATACAATCACTTTATATTGGGATATACTACCGAAGATGAGTATAATCAGAATGCAAAGTCATCGGCTCCTTATTTTGATTTGGAAGTTTGGGACGGCGGAGTTCTTCACTCCGGACCTAAAGCCTGCGCGGGTATCTCCACTTATGAACAAGTACGCAAAGCCGGCGTGCTTTGGGAAAAAATATCTTTGGTATCGAATTACGCCCGCAATAAGAGGGAGGGCATAGTCTTCCTTTACGACCCGTTTGTCGCCGCAGGCGCGGCAGTGGCTTTCCCGACTCAGCAGAGCGTAAACTGTCCTGCCGGTTGGATGTCAGGTTCGCTTAATGTAGAATCCTTTATCAAAGGCGGCGCTTGGGGTAATATGCACGAATATAATCACAATTTCCAAGGTTTCGGCGTAGGCAACGGCGGCGAAGTCACCAATAATGCGCTCAATCTTGTGGAATACAGTTGGTTTACAAAAATATCTTCGGCAAGAAATATGAATTCGTACGGCGGCGGCGGATTGACAGGCTGGAATTGCTACACAAGCGCGACTTGGGCGGCAGATCAGGTAATCAACGGCAGATTCAGCAACGGAAAACAGGGGCTTGCGATCTATGCCAATTTGCTGCACAATTTCGGACAGGAAACTTATATCGAAATGATAAGAAATTCCGGCGGTCAGTCTTACGACACTTGGTTCAACGCGTGTATGAATATGTCTCACAACGATATGACTTATTATTACAAAGATTTGCTTGGGTATCCGATATCGCAAAAGGTGCTTGACAATGCAAAGTCCAAGGAGTATCCGTTGTTTATTCCAATGGCGTCGGTATATCAGACGGGCAGAAGTTTTGTATACGACGGAGAGAAAAAGTATTTCAATACGCAACAACCGTACGTAATAAAATACGGCGAGGAATTTGTCATTGACCTATCGAGATATAACGCTCCAGGAGGAATGTACGAAAGCGGCAGCGTCGTAATTCCCGAAAGATTTACTTATACGGTGAAGGGCGTTACTGCGCAGAATGGGCAAAAGATAAACGGTTCTATTGAAAAGATAGACGATTTGCATTACAAGTTCAAGCCCAACAAGGAGATGAATTCGGGTAAGATAATCGCGACTTTGGAAGTTAAAGACAGTCAAGGCGTGTATACTAACATAGACGACGTCGATTTGATACTCGAATTCGAGCAGTCGCACGAGATGAACAAAAGCGTTCTTGAGCGTACGACTTATACTTATGCCGACGGCGCTGCTTATACAGACGCTGTCGAGGCATACGAGGCAGGCTATAAGGGATATATCGACAAAATAGACGGCGATAATATCAACAAAATTCAAAACAGCAATACCGACGTTTGGTATACAAAAGATGATCCGGCTCCTGCAAATGCAGTAGTTGAAGTAAGAGGTAAATTGCACGTAGACGAGAGCGGTAAATACCGCATTGCTTTGAGAGGCAGATGGAACGTTGCTCTGTATATCAAGACGCCTACCGACGAGGATTATCAATTGGCTGCGGCGGCAAAGGAATGGACTGGCAACGATATAAACGAAGTCAGCACCTATAAGGATATACCTGACCTCCAAAAAGGCGATTGGGTATATTTCAAAGAGGTTATGATAGTCAAAGGCGAACCGGGGCAAGTAGCAAGTTACGTGGGACTGGGTTGGAACAAGTTTACAGACCCGATGCCCATAGTCGATGCCGACGGCAATCCGGTATTGGATTCAAACGGCGTTCCTCAAGAGCGTCCCGAGACCATTTCGCTTCATTATGCGGCAGGTTACAGACAGTCGTATGAGTCTGTGAATTCTGATTTTAGTTCAGAATATCACTATAAGAGACAGTATACGTATAGTTATGTTTACAACAAGCCTGCTCAGCAAAAGCAGAGTATCGTTGACGTAAAAAACTATTCGCCTTATAATGCAAATGGGCATAAGATAGAAAATATTGTCGACGGAAATCTCAATACGCTCATCCATACAAACTTTACTGTTTCTCCCCAAAAACCTTTGTCATTGACTTTGGATATGGGAGAAGAGATATCAGCAACGAGAATGATTATGCATACTCAATACAGACCCAACGGCGACTATCACGCTCCGACAGACTTCACTCTGTATGTCAGCAAAGACGGCGTTGCGTATGATAAAGTAGACGATTTTGTCGGACAGAAGAGAGTAAACTCAACTCAGGTTATCTCCGACTTTGACTTGAAGACTTTCCGTTATTTCAGACTTGAAATCTATAAGTCATCGGGCACATATCTGATATTGAGCAGAATAGATTTTGCAGAGCACTATGAACAACTCGGCGGTCAGCACCATTCCATTGACGAAGATATGTTCAAGTACGGCGGTAAATGGGAAGGCAAGTCCACAGCGGCAAGTTTCGGTCACGTTGCAGTCGGCAAAAAAGGCGCGACAGTTGAATTTGAGTTTGAGGGCAACAGATTTGCAATTATTTCCTCGGCTGCCTTTGAAAGAGATTTTGAAGTGACTGTCGACGGCAACAAGATAAGTTCCGACTTCTTTAAATATAAAGACAGTGATAAAACAGTGCTTTCATTTTTGTCGCCTGAGTTGTCTCAAGGCAAACATAAAGTAAAAATTAAGTGCAACAAGAAAAACTGCAGCATTGATTCGTTTGCTTTCTGGAAAGCGGCGGAGCAGTCGGCGTAAATACTCGGACGTTTGCAAAATTACGGCGGCGCAGTCCTTTATGGACGGCGCCGTTTTACTAATATAAAATTTATCGTAAATCAATAAAAATATATTGACTTTCATAATTTTTTATATTATAATTTTTATGTAATCTAATACAATTATGGAGGCTTTTTATGAATGACAAGAAAGTCGCTTGGCTTTTGCGAACTGCAATTATAATAGTCGGTCTATTCGGCTTGACCGTATGCGCATTTTGGTGGCCGTTCAGTATATCTTTATCTGTTATTGGTATCGATACGGGTTTGAATGCAATGACTCAACAACAAATGGTGGAGTTTTGGCTTCAGTTTGCATTCTATCAGGCGGTATCTTTGCCTTGCTTTGTTCTATTGGTGTTTGCTTGGCTTGTGACAAATCGCATACATAATGGACAGTTCTTTGCGTTGAGCACCGCAAGATTGATAAATGTAGCAGCTTTGATACTATATATAGATTTAGGCGTATTCTTGATAGGCAATTTGGTATTTATGTTTTTGGAGTGGAATACCTTTGCAATAATCTATTATTTCTTGGCGGCGATAGGCTTTGCCGTGGCAATTTGTATGAGTATAATCGCATATTTTGTCAAGAAATCTGCAGATCTTAAAGAAGAGACGGAAGGTATCGTATGATAGTAATCAATATAGATGTTATGTTGGCAAAAAGAAAAATGAGCGTTACTCAACTCACACAAAGAGTTGGACTGACTATGGCAAACGTATCTCTTCTCAAAAACGGAAAGGTTAAGGCAATCAAACTTTCCACTCTCAACAAGATTTGCCAAGTCCTGGACTGTCAGCCTGCGGATATTTTGGAATACGTGCCGGATGGGATTCAATAATATTAGGTTTTGTTATTGTCTTGTAATTTATACATAAACGCATTGATGCAGTGTGGAGAAGAAAACTCAATTTTATAAGAAGTTAAAAAATACGGCGAAGTTTTATTCGCCGTATTTTTATTTATATAAACAATAATATCAATTATTAAATAATTACAGTTGAAGACCTTTTAGATATTGCTTAAGTCCATCTTTCAGTTTTTCGTCTCTCAATCCGTATTCTACCGTCGCTTGGATATAACCCAACTTATCGCCGACGTCGTATCTTCTTCCTTCAAAGGTATAAGCGAATACGCCCGTTGAGTCTGCGATTGTCTGAATAGCGTCTGTCAGACACACTTCACCGTTTGGCATAGCGGGTGTGCGCTTGAGTATATCAAATATATCCGGAGTGAGAATATACCTGCCGATACTTGCCAAAGTTGAGGGAAGTTGGTCAATTTTGGGCTTTTCGACAAGACGGAGAACTTGGGTGTATTTGCCTTTGGTTGCGCCGGGCTTGACTATGCCGTATTTGCTTGCTTCTTCTTTAGGCACGTCTTGACAACCCAGTATGACCTTGCCGGTCGTGTCATATGCGTCAATGAGTTGTTTAAGACAGGGCTTTTGCGGATTGTATATAATGTCGTCTCCGTAAAGCACTGCAAAAGGCTCGTTGCCAACAAATGCCTCTGCTTCGAGCACTGCCATACCGCTGCCGTTCATTTCCTTCTGGCGTACGTAATATATATGCGCCATATTAGAGATATCTCTCACTTGCTTGAGATATTCATCCTTTTTAGTACGCATAAGCAATTGCTCGAGTTCTACCGATATATCAAAGTGATCCTCGATACATTTTTTGTTTTTACCAAGGATTATTAAGATTTCAGTTATACCGCTTTTTACTGCCTCTTCTACCACATATTGCAGAGTAGGTGTGTCGACGATAGGCAACATTTCTTTTGGTATAGCCTTTGTTGCAGGCAAGAATCTTGTGCCAAAACCGGCAGCCGGAATTACGGCCTTTTTGATTTTTGTCATATTTCCCTCTTTTATAGAAGACTTTTCTTAAGTTCTCTCACAAATTATTTGCGTCACTTAATCAAAGCCTCTCGATGTATAATATTTTGTATTTGTATAACGATTATATTTTATAACTATTATATACTATTAAACTATATAAATCAATGTTTACACAAATTTTTCCAAAAATTTTGCATAAAAGGTCTTGACAAGGTCTAAAATAGTGATATAATAAAACAAAGGTCAAAGAAAGTCAAACATAAAATTTGACAAAAGGAGATTGAGATGGCAAACGTATCCGATGAAATCGAGCAGTTTATACTTTCGATATTTTCAGACGACAGTCTTAAATTGTCGCGGAATGATTTGGCGCATTATTTTTCCGTCGCTCCGAGTCAAATAAATTACGTTTTGTCGACGCGCTTTAATCTTGACAAAGGTTATGTAATAGAATCCAAAAGAGGCGGGGGCGGTTTTATTACAATCGTCAGGATCAGCGAAGACAAAGAGGACACTCTCTCCGCCATATTGCAAGAGATTGACTCAATAGACGCGCTCTCTTTCAACAGGGCAAATTGTTTTTTACAAAGATTGGAGAGAGACGAAGTGATCACCAAGCAAGAGAGCGACATTATCAGAAATGCTATCAGCGACAAGGCGATGGGAGTCGTTACACACAGCGCAGGCGCGCGTAAAAACATATTTAAAGAAATATTGATAGGATTGATTAGGAGGTAAGAAGATATGCTTTGTGGGCTTTGCAAAAAAAGACCTGTTGAGGCTATTGTTAAAACAGACGAGGGAAGCGCAAACCTTTGCGGAGCGTGCTTTCAAAGATATAGATTGCTCAAGGCTGCGGGAGAGATAGAGGGGCTGTCTGACTATTTTTATATGTTTGACGAATTTAATCCCATTACGGCGTATTTAGTGCGTACAAGCGAAATGGTTTGCCCTTCTTGCGGAACTAATTTAAATGCAATCAAAAAAGATTATAAATTTGGATGTTCTAAATGTTACGACTTTTTTTCCGATCAAGCCGACAAGTATTTTGAGGAATTGGGCGGTCAAGAATATAAAGGCAGATACTTTGGATATGAGAGCAAAAAAAAGCAGAGCAGAAAACTGTCGGAAATGACAGTGGATGACTTGCCGCTTTTGATGAGAAAGTTGCAAGAGGCGAGAGATAATCAAGAGTTGTCAAGAGCCCAAGCCATTGACAGGCGCATACAACAACTTAAAGGAGGCAAACAGTGAATATTCAAGACGTCATAGTTTCAAGCAGAATTAGATTTGCCAGAAATATCAACAATTTGCCCTTTCCGCACTTGCTTGCCGGCAATGAAGCAAAACTTCAAGAGTTTTTGAACACTGTTCAAAATGTTTGCGCGAGCAAATTTGACAGCGACTTATATACCGTCAACAGTATGAACATAGGCGGCAATCTTTATGAGGGAGCAGGCGATTACATATTGACTATGCTTGTCGAAAATCATTTGATCAGCCCCGCGCTCGGCAGAAGTAAATTGGGCGGAGCCATCATAAGCAAAGACAAGACCATATCCGTGATGTTCAACGAAGAAGACCACTTGCGCGAGCAATGTATATTGGAGGGATTTCGTCTCAAAGAGGCGTATGAGCGACTGCTGGAAATCGACTTGGCTTTGCACGACAAACTGGATATTGCATATAAAAAGGGGCTTGGACATATTACGGCTTGTCCCACCAATTTAGGCGCAGGGATGAGAGCGTCGGTAATGATGTTTTTGCCGGCATTGGATTTGGGCGGAGACTTGAGACGGCTAATCAAAAAATATGCCGCAGAAGACGTGACTATAAGAGGCGTTTACGGCGAAGGCAGCGAAGCAAAGGGCTTTATGTATCAGATATCAAATCAAGCGGCGGTTGGCTGGAGCGAAGAGAAGATCATTGCCAAAGTTGAGAGCGTAGTCAAAGAACTGTGTCAACTTGAAGAGCAGGCAAGGCGGGCTATATGGGATAGAAAAGGCGTGAATATTGAGGATCAGATAATGCGCGCTTACGGCACGTTGTTGTTTGCAAGAGTACTCGGCTCCGACGAATTTATGATAAATATCGCCAACGTCAAGTTGGGAGTGGGATACGGACTGCTCAAGTTGGACATACCTTCTATCAACAGGCTTATTCCCAAAGTATTGCCTTATACGCTTTCTGTAAAGGCGGGTAAAAAACTCTCTCCCCACGAGCGGGATATAATGAGAGCAAAGATAGTGCGAGAAGCGTTGCTTGCTTGTAAAACAAAGTAGAAAAAAATTCTTGGGTTTGCGATAAGTACGCAAATAAATAGGAGTGAATAATATGGAAAGATTTGACGAAGAATGTAACAAAATTTTAAAGACAGCGGAAATGCTAGCAATGAAAAGCGGCGGAGTTGTGGGAACCGAGCATTTGCTCTGCGCCTTCACTTATCACGAGAATTGCCCTGCGACAAAGATTTTGGCAAGACACGGAGTTGACAAGAGTATCGTCAAAGAGTTTTTGCCAAGCGACGGCAGATCTTACGTGTCGTGCGAGTATTCTCCAAGGGTGAAGGAGTGTCTCAATACTGCCGTAATGCTATCTAACAGAGTGGGTATGCGATACGCAAATTCTCTTTTGCTTTTGATAGCCACGCTTCAGGACAGGACGTCTTATGCGTGTCGGGGACTTATGGCAATGGGAGTATCTCCCGAAGATATAGGCAACGACGCTCTTGACGTTCTCAATGGGTCGGCAAGAAAGAGCAGACCGTCTTCAATGAGCGAAAGGTCAGGCAATGACGGCGCTAAAGGGCAATATTCTTCAGAAGAATACGGCGACGATGACTCCGAAGACGCTTTGGCAGGGCTTGGCGAAGATATGACGCAAAAGGCAAGAGACGGCAAACTCGATCCGGTCATTGGCAGAGACGAAGAAATTCAGCGCATAATAGAGATACTGTCGAGAAGAAAGAAAAACAATCCAATATTGATAGGCGAGCCAGGCGTAGGAAAGAGCGCGGTCGTTGAAGGACTGGCGCAGGCAATCATAGAGGGAAAAGTGCCCGAGCAACTCAAAAATAAGCGCGTATTTTCATTGGATATGGCAAGTCTGCTTGCCGGCACGAAGTATAGAGGCGAATTTGAAGAGAGACTCAAAAAGGCTATTGAACAACTCAACAAGAGAGGAGATACGATACTTTTTATAGACGAAATTCATACGATAGTCGGCGCGGGTAGCACGGAGGGAAGTATGGACGCAGCAAATATTCTCAAGCCGCAACTTGCAAGAGGCGAGTTGCAGACAATAGGCGCGACAACTTTGGAAGAGTATCGCAAATATTTTGAGAAAGACAGCGCATTGGAAAGAAGATTTCAGACGGTCACGGTAGACCCGCCGTCAGTCAGCGACACAATTACTATACTTCACGGTTTGAAGAGCAAGTATGAAGAGCACCACGGCGTTCAGATTACCGACAGCGCAATAGTTGCGGCGGCAGTGATGAGCGACAGATATATCAACGACAGATTTTTGCCGGATAAGGCAATAGATCTCATTGACGAGGCAGGGTCTCGAAAGAGAATACACGGATCTTCTTTGCCGCAAGAGATACAAAAGATAGAAGACGATATCAAAAAGGCAGAGAGTACTATCAAGACTTATGTCGATATGACGGAATACGGCAAAGCCGAAGAAGTCAAAAAATATAAAGCGGAACTTGAGAAAAAACTCAAAGAAGAGCGTAATAAATGGGCAATCGACACGAGCGCAAGCAATATGAGTATTGACGAGACGGATATTGCCAATATCGTATCGTCTTGGACCAAGATACCTGTGACAAAACTCACGCAGAGCGAAAGTGAAAAACTCTTGGGTATGGAAGACATCCTTAAGAAGAGGGTAATCGGACAGGACGAGGCTGTCGAAGCAATTTCTCGCGCAGTCAGAAGGGCAAGAGTGGGCATCAAGGATCCAAAGAGACCAATAGGCTCGTTTATATTCCTAGGACCAACCGGCGTGGGTAAGACGGAGTTGTCCAAGGCGCTTGCAGAAGCGATATTCGGCGATGAAAATCTTATGATAAGAGTTGATATGTCGGAGTATATGGACAAAGTCAGCGTGTCTAAACTCATAGGCTCGGCGCCTGGATATGTCGGATTTGAAGAGGGAGGACAGTTGACTGAAAAAGTAAGAAGAAAGCCTTATTCCGTAGTGCTCTTTGACGAGATAGAAAAGGCGCACCCCGAAGTATTCAATATTCTTTTGCAAATACTCGACGACGGCGTATTGACGGACTCTCACGGCAGAAAAGTCGACTTCAAGAACACGATCATTATTATGACGTCCAATATAGGCGCAAGTGAGATAAAGGCTACGGCAAGGCTTGGCTTTGGAGCAAAAGAAGCAAGCGATGATTACGAGAATATGCGTCAGGCTCAAATGCAGGCTCTCAAAAAGACATTGAAGCCGGAATTTATCAACCGTATCGACGACATAATCATTTTCAGACCGCTACAGGACGAAGATATGTCTAAGATAATTTCCGTAATGACGGCTTCGCTCAAAAAGCGTCTTGCCGACAAGGACATCAATATCGAGGTCAGCGACGAGGCAATGAAACTTATAGTCGCAAAGGGAGCAAATAAAGAATACGGCGCAAGACCGCTTCGCAGAGCGTTGCAAAGAATGATAGAAGACGAACTCAGCGAGCGCATTCTCAAAGGCGAATTTGCAATCGGAGATCACATAGATATTGACGCCGAAGAAGATAAACTTACTTTTAAAAAGCAAGACAATTGAGCGTGTTTATGCCGTTTCGCAGTTGTGACGTCTTAATCCTAAGGGAAGGCGTCGCGCAGGTGACGAAATATGTTGTTATCAAGCGTAGCCGAGAGATTTTTATCAATTTGAGATTTCTCGGCTGCGTTGCGTTTTGCTCTGAATGACATTATATAAAATTTAGATATCTCCATTTTGCAACGCTCAATACATAATTAGCAAAACGAGCGAGCAATATTGAACTTAAATGATGTTATAAGGCGTCATAAATTTTATTAAATTTTTTCACAAAATTTTCCAAACCCCCCTTTTATTCATTGAAATAATGTGATATAATGTAAATAATAAAAAAAGAGTTGCTGATTAAGCGAGCGCATAAATAATACAAAGATTGCGTACTTGAGCAGAGGCTCTAAAAAAATAAGGAGGGCAATTATATGAGAATTGAAATAATTGCGAGAAATTACAAACTTACCGACAATTTGGAGGAAATCATCAACAAGAAGATGGAGAAGTTTTCGAGATACTTTGAAGACGACGCCAACGCTAAGATTTTCCTTAAAGAAACTGGCAAAGAAAGATACGTAATGGAAGTGACGATTTTCTTCGGCAACAATATGGTCAGAAGCGAAGTGTCGTCGGACAATATGTATAAGAATATAGATTTGGCATTGCCAAAGATAGAAGGACAGATAAGAAAGCACCGCACGAAACTCGGCAAACTCAAAAAGAGCGCGTTGGAAGGCGAGACTATGTATCCGCAAGCCGAGCAAGCAAAGATGGAGGTCATTCGTACCAAGTCAATGGCTCTCAAAAAGATCGACCTCGAAGAAGCCGTCGAGGATATGGAACTTGTCGATCACGACTTCTATATATTCCTCAACAACACGACTGGCAAAGTCAACGTGTTGTATAAGAGAAAAGCAGGCAACTTAGGCTGTATCGAAGTTGACGCGTGATTGAATTTGAATTTTGACGCGACTCCCTTCTCACCAAAAGAGAGGGGAGTTTTTTAGGTAATAAGTAAGAGGGGATAGTGAAGAGGTGGGTGATAGTTGGCTTGTCACCTCGACCGAAGTGGAGAGTCCTAATTCGCTTTTAGATCGTTGAGATTTCTCCGTTCCGCTTCGCTTCAGTCGAAATGACGGAGCATTGTTCGCTTTGACCGAAATGACATATTTTTGTCACCTAGAGCAAAGTCGAGAGGTCTCTATCATTTTTAAAGAATTATATTCATTCAATTGTCTTTTTTGAAATTTTGTAGTAAACTTATTGTGAATAATAATGGAGTGCTATTACAGACAGAGGACAATATGAGAAAAAAATCTTTGATTATTGCATTGATTATAGTAATCGTCGCATTGCTCGCAGGGCTTGGGGCGTGTTCTACTTTAACTAACAATATCAAGATTCAAGACAATGTCGTATCGCGTTTTGGCGACGGAATTGCGGTGTTGTCGACCAATCTTGCGCCAAGGACGGCTCAAGAATATAAGGACGTACAGCGCGTTACAGCCAAAGTCAACGTCGACGCGAGAATGAGCGGTTATCATATCACGGGACTGTACTTACCTGCTGGAGAGTCGTTGACTATCACCGTTCCCAACACAGTAAGACTTAATTATTATTCGGTATTTGTAGACACCTATTCTACGGAGAGAAGAGTATCCAAATATATTTCCAACGTGACTACGGAGTTGACTTCGCCTACCGGCGGAATAGTAGAGATATTCGTACCTGCGAGCGATGATTTGACAAGCGAGTCTACCAATGCTTCTTTCAATATGACTATCGAAGGCGGCATCGTCATTCCTTATTACAGACTTGGCAGAGACTCTTTGGCGCAAGTAGAGCAAGGGGACGGCGCTTACGCGGTGCTTGACTGCGTCAACACGAGATTTTATGTTCCCACTTCGGCGCTTTATGACGAGGACAACAAAAGCAAGATCGACGATCTTTACAACGTGTTATTGTGGTGGCAGTCCGCCGTATCTTTCGTCAATGAGACGCTTGGCATTGCCAGCAGTTCGAGAGACTATACGTCGAGTATAGTATTCGGAGATTATTCTCAGATTTCTTACGACTCAACGGTGCGCGTAACATATGCGCCTATTTCCTATTTTTCCAAGACTTTGTTTTACAGTAATTTGCTAGAAGGCGAAGCGTGGGATCTCTTATTCAATATTTGCGACTACAAGACCAGAGTTGCCGGAGGAAACGCAGACGGTATTATTTCGCAAGAATCGCTTATAAACATTCTGTGCGCAGTAGACCACGTCGTAATGACCAATCCGAGCGGAGAGTCTCACAACGATATCAACTGGCTACACGATTCGTATTCTTGCTTGATGGGTACTTTGGAAATTCTTCGTCTTCCAAGCGCGGAAATAATGCAATATCACCAAGAAGATTTGGCAATGGCATTTTTTATCAACATATTGCACAGTTTTGGACTTGACAAGACGATAGAGATAATATCCGAGTACCGCAAAGAGACTGAGCCTCTTGACATTGACGGCTACGCGCTTTTAATAAGTTCGGTTTTAAGAGCCGATATGAGTATGTATTTTGACACCTTCCAAATGCAGCTTACGCAGGAGACGAAGAACAAAATGTCCGGCAACCAACTTTATGTGCCCGTGCAGACGTTGTTTACCGTGGGAAGCGAAGCCAATAGTTACAACCTTGGATATACCGTGGCAATGGGCGAGAGAGCTGTCTTTGATTTTGAGGGCAACATAGTATCAGTCGTGGACGGATGGAAAGTGGAAAAGGTCGTTGGCAAGAATCCTCGTCTTTGGAGCAAAGACAGTGAAAGGCAAGGCGTATATTATTACACCCCCAGCCAGGACGCGCTGATAGACGAGTTTGACGTCACGCTTTCCAACGGAGATTACACAATCACGCTTTACGGAAAAATCAACGTCATCATCACAGTTGCTACCTACAAGATTTATGAGGGATGGAAGTTTGACAATCCTTCGACCGCGCTTGCAGAGGCGATAGATTCTTACGACAAGCGTACGCCGGATTATGTCGGCAGCATAGATTTTGCAGGAGTACGTCGTCGCGCGGAAGTAGATACCAGTGTATACGTATTGACACTCACAAGCGGATGTATTCGCGTTCCGCAGAGCGGAAAGTACCGTTTCTATCTGCGCAACAACGGACGTTGCAGAGTAGAGTTTGGAGTGCCGAAATATATGTTTAATATGTTTGACATATCCATACCTTTCTCGGAGTTTACGAGAGGACATTCCTATGACATAGACCTTGACGCGGATACCAACTATTATTTCAATCTATACTTGCTCTCGACAAAAGGCGGCTGCGACGCCGCGTTGGGCGTAAGATATATCGAGGACGAGAGCGTAGATGACGACAAGGACTTTGGCATCATAGCCGATATAGTAGATTCTGACTATCTGGTTTACAACGGATTATCCGAAGACAAAGTCGTCAAGTTTGAGCCGCCGGTGATTTATCCGACCGGCTACGGTTTTAAGGACGAGTTCTATCAGCCTTACGTCTTGACAGAAGACAACGTGATTTCATACCCCAAGGCTCTCAACGCGTCGAACGAAATAGAGTTTGTCTTTGACGAACTCAACAGTTCTTACTATACGGCTTTGGAGAGAAATTCTCAGTATGATTTCATATTGAAATTAGACGGTGAGAGGAGGATGGAATATGTTCAGTTCTTCGTACGTAACGTCAGTTCTATGGTAGGCGCGCGCGTCAAAATATCCGTAGCAAACAACGCTGAATTTTCAGACGCAAGAGATATAGTACTCAAAGAAAATCAAATTACGGCGGGCTTGAATACCTTTATGTTTAACGCCGTCAAGGACAAGTATATCAAGATTGTTTTTTACGCAGACGAGAATTTTGAATGTTCATTTACCGACCTTAAGATGGGACAGCATTTCGATGCAAGTCAAATCGTTCCCAATACTTCGTCTAGCATCGCGTATATGGGAGGCTGGTCCGACATAGGCGAATACGTCTGTATCAACGGAAGCGTCAGCCAAAGTGTAAATCAAAATTCCGTTATGTCTTTTACCGCGCTTGCGAGACAGATTTGTATCTACGGCGTCAGAGATAGCGGATACGGAAAAATGGATATTTATGTCGACGGCTCAAAAGTTGAGACTGTCGACCTCAATAGTGAAACAACTATGACGGATCAGTTGCTTTTTGCAATCGACTTTGACCTTTGGGCGGAACATACCGTCAAGGTTATGCCGGCAAGCGACGAAGATATCATCAATATTGATTATATCACTTATCTTGCGATAGAAAAAGAAGAGATCAGAGAGTATTCGGGATTTTTGTACGCAGTATTTATTCTTCCGGGTGTGATTATTATTGCGTTGATCGGCGCGGCAATTGCCGATTATAGAGTAAAGAAAAAACGTAATAAAAGCAAATTCGGTTCAGCGCAGAATTGAAGAGCGAATAATGCGTAGGGAAGTTTTTTAAATTTAATATTTAAATCAAAATTTTTGACGTAAAAAATACGGCTATCCACATTACGATAGCCGTATTTTAGTAATATTTTGTGATTTTGAAAATACAACGTTGTGCTTGCGTATTTTACAAGCAATTCAAATAATTTTAGGCGGCAGAGCAAAATTCGCTGCCATATTAGTCAGAGTGGTAAATATAATTTAAATAAATTTTTCTTTTGTAATTTAAGTAAGATAATTATTGTATCATTAAGTAATGAAAACAAGTTTGATTATAGAAGTATTATCTTGCTTCCTGTCCCAATGATAAACCAAAGGAAAATGCCTCTTTGTATACTTCTTCAATGTGCAACGCATATTCTATTCCCATTGCTTTTTCCATTTCAAAATAGAGGGTCTTAAGTTGGGGATATTTGTCGAGTTTTTGAATAAACTCCGATTGCGCTTGCATTGACACTTTTTTGGCTTCTTTGTATTCGTCGCTAAATTCGATATTATCAATATTACCGCGCTCGCCTCTGGCCATTTGTAATATTGCTGAGTTTGTTGGGTTCATTTTGCCTCCTCCATTTTTTGTCTATAAACATTATAACTAAGCCTATGACTTGAAGTCAAGCAATAAAATATTATTTTTTTCTAATTTTAAAACAAACCGATAGAGATTTATCGACTTTGTTATTTGCTGCCAAAGCAATGCGTATCGGAAAAAATAATGCGCTGTCATTTAGACCGTAGACAAGAAATCTTAGCAGTATAATAAAGAAAGACTTATTTGCTACGCTTGAGACAAATAAGCGAAGCCGAAGCGATGAGTTTGAAGCGGAAGTAAAACATTCAACTAGTTATTTATATAATAATAATTATTATTATATCCATAATTATAAAGCAAAAATTTAAATAATTTGTATCAAAACTATTGACATTCCATATAATTGTAGTATAATTAAATTAGCAGTCAAGATAGGAGAGTGCTAACAGACTTTTGACTTGATTGCCAAATAGGTGGAAAATGAACGACAAACTTACCGATAGAAAGAAAAAAGTTTTGCAAGCATTGGTGGACAGTTATATAACTTCGGTAGAGCCAATCTCTTCTTCGGATATTCAAAAGAGATATTTGCCGGAAGTGTCCACTGCCACGATAAGGAGCGAATTGTCGCATCTTGAGGAAATGGGGTATCTTATTCAGCCGCACGTCAGCGCAGGAAGGGTGCCGTCCTCAAAAGCATATAGGTATTATGTAGACAATTTTATAATTGACGATGATATAGACTTAGACGCAATGAAAGAATATGTGGCTCGCAAATACGACAGCGTTGCGGAGATAGTCAAGAATGGAGCAAAGATAGTCAGTGACGTCACAAATTACACTTCTTTGCTTATGATTTCCAACAGTGACACTTTGACGATAAAGGACGTCAAGTTGGTAGATATGTACGACGGTACGGCGCTCGTGCTTATCATTACTGACAGCGGTGTCATAAAAGACAAAGAAATCCAACTTCCCACGTCGGAAGACAACTATATAGAATCCGCCAACTCTCTGCTTGGCAAATGTTTTGCAGGCAAGACGCTTTCGCAGATACTTTCCACGCACGTGGATTTGGATAGCGAACTCAATGCGTTCAAGCAGATATTTGAAGACGTAATAGACTTGCTCGGCGAGTACAAAAAGAGCAGAGACGGTCAACTTTACGTTGAGGGAGCAAATAAGATATTTGATTATCCCGAGTCAAAGAATTATGACAATGTCAAGAATTTTATGACGATAGTGGGTAAGAAAGACAAACTCAAAGAACTTATGAGCGACGAAGGCAATATAGAATTTTCAATAAAGATTGGCGCAGAAGAGGGCGAAGGTTTGGACAATATGGCGCTTGTCAGCGCAAAATACCACGTCAAGGGCAAAGAAGTGGGACAACTGGGCGTAATAGGTCCGGAGAGAATGGATTATAAAAGAGTGCTTACTGTGTTGAAACACTTGGGCAAACTTATAGATAAATTAGACGATTAAGAGGAGGAGAGAACATTGAAATTCAAAAAGGGGCAACCTGAAAACGGCGAAGAATTTAGCGAAGCAGTCAACGAAGAAGAGGTATTGGAGTTCAATCCCAACGTTCCGCTTGAAGAAGCGCAACAAGACCAAGTCTCAAGCGGAAATACAAAATATGACGAACTTTACGCGCAATACGTCAGGTTGCAAGCCGACTTTGATAATTTTAGAAAGCGTAACTCCTCTACGGCAAGCGTTATGTACGCAAGCGGTATCAACGATATTCTTGTTGAGGTATTGCCGGTCATAGATTATTTGGATATGGCTATAGAAGCGCAAAAGGACGAAGAACAACGCAAGGGTATCGAACTCGTCAAGAATGCTTTTATGGACGTAATCACAAAAAGAGGCGTCAAAGAAATGGGCGCAGTCGGCGAAGTATTCGACCCAAATATACACGAAGCGGTATTCAAAGTGCAAGACGAGCAAAATGCAGGCAAGATAGTCGACATAGTCAAGAAGGGCTATGCAAAAGATGACAAGATATTAAGACACGCAATGGTAGTCGTTGCGGAGTAAAACAGCAAAACTCAAGCCATAGGCTTGACATTATAAAGAAAAACTTTTTAAGGAGATATAAAGTATTATGAGCAAAATTATCGGTATAGACCTCGGTACTACCAACTCTTGCGTTGCCATTATGGAAGGCGGCGAAGCAGTAGTTATTCCAAATCCCGAAGGCGCAAGAACTACGCCGTCGGTAGTAGGCTTTACAAAAGACGGAGAGCGTCTCGTCGGTCAAACGGCAAAAAGACAGGCAGTTGCCAATGCAAACAGAACTGTTTCTTCAATCAAGAGACATATGGGTAGCGACTATAGGGTAAAAATTGATGAAAAGTCATACAGCCCTCAAGAAATAAGCGCAATGATCTTGACCAAACTCAAGCAGGATGCAGAAGCATATATCGGAGAAAAGGTCACGCAGGCGGTTATTACCGTACCGGCATACTTTACAGATTCCCAAAGACAGGCTACTAAGGACGCCGGTAAGATTGCAGGACTCGAAGTCTTGAGAATCATCAACGAGCCTACGGCGGCTGCGCTTGCATACGGTCTTGACAAGGGCGATAGCAAGGGACAAAAGGTATTGATTTACGACCTTGGCGGCGGTACTTTCGACGTATCTATCCTCGAGATTGACGGCGGCGTATTTGAAGTGCTTGCAACCAATGGCGACAATATGCTCGGCGGCGACGATTTCGACAAGAAGATTATGGATTATATCACAAGTGACTTCAAGGCAAAAGAGGGCATTGACCTTACCAAAGACGCCGCAACTATGCACAGAATTAAGGAAGCGGCAGAAAAGGCAAAGATCGAACTTTCCGGTATGACCAAGACTGCAATAAATATTCCTTATATCACTATGGTAGACGGCGTGCCTAAACACGTAGATATGGAACTCACCAAGGCAAAATTCGATTCTTTGACGAGCGACCTTGTAGAAAAAACGCTTATTCCGCTCAAGAAGGCTCTTTCGGACGCAGGATTGACGTCAAAAGATCTTGCAAAAATCATTCTCGTAGGCGGTTCTACAAGAATACCGGCAGTAGTAGACGCAGTTCGCAAAATTACGGGCAAAGAACCGTTTAAGGGTATCAACCCCGACGAGTGCGTAGCGCTTGGCGCTGCAATACAAGGCGGCGTACTTGCAGGCGACGTAAAAGACGTAGTTCTTTTGGACGTAACCCCGCTTTCGCTTGGTATCGAGACTATGGGCGGAGTATTTACAAAACTCATCGAGCGTAATACCACGATACCTACATCCAAATCGCAGGTATTCTCAACGGCAGCCAACAATCAGACCGCAGTAGACATTAGAGTTCTTCAAGGCGAGAGATCTATGGCAAACGACAATAAAGAACTCGGAAGATTCCAACTCGACGGCATTCCGCCGGCACCGAGAGGTATTCCGCAAATCGAAGTTACCTTTGACATCGACGCAAACGGTATCGTCAATGTTACGGCGGTAGACAAGGGCACAGGTAAGAAGCAGTCTGTCACTATCACTTCTTCCACCAATCTTTCCGAAGATCAAATCGACGCCGCAGTTAAAGAGGCGGAGAAGTATGCTGAAGAAGACAAGAAGCGCAAAGATCTCGTAGACGCAAAGAACGATGCAGACCAGATGATTTACGCTACCGAAAAGGCATTGGAAGAGAGCGCTGACAAGTTGACCGAAGAAGAAAAGACCACTTTGAAAGAAGCCGTAGAAAAGGCAAAGAAAGATCTTGCAGACGCAAATGACGCGGAGACCGTAAGAAACATAACCGACGAAATGACCAAGTCAAACGCTCCGATCTTTACAAGACTTTATCAAATGGCTCAAGAAGAGGCAACCAAAAACTCCGACGAAGGCGGCGACGGAGCAGTAGACCCCGACGATATTATTATCGACAACTAATTATCAATCAAATATATAATTATGCCACCGACCTTACGGGGTCAGTGGCATAGTTGCGAAAAAGGAAAATATGGCAAAAGACTTATACGAAATATTGGGCGTATCCAAGACGGCAAGCGACGATGAGATAAAGAAAGCTTATCGCAAACTTGCTATAACTTTGCACCCTGACAGATTTGCTAATGCGACTGACAAAGAAAAGAAAGATGCAGAAGATAAGTTTAAGGAAATCAACAAGGCTTACGAAGTGCTTGGCGACAAAGAAAAGAGGGCAAATTACGACAAGTACGGCACTGAAGACGGCTCGCAAGGCTTTGGCGGCGCAGGCGGTTTTGAGGGCGGTTTTGGAGGATTTGAAGATATACTTTCTTCTTTCTTCAATGGAAGCGGCGGTTTTGGCAGACGTAATCCCAACGAGCCAAAGCAGGGCGAAGATATTCACGTCAAAATCAATTTGACTTTTGAAGAGGCTTACAACGGCGTAACCAAGACTATTAGACTCAATAGAGACGAGCCTTGCTCAACCTGTAAAGGCACGGGCGCAAAGGACGCTTCGTCAATAAGAGTTTGTCCATACTGCAAGGGTACCGGTACCGTCCGCAAAAACCAACAGACGCTTTTTGGTCAGCAGGTCGTGCAGACTATGTGTACTAATTGCGGCGGCAAAGGCAGGATTATCAGTGAAAAATGCGTTACTTGCCGAGGCAACGGATATACTCGTAAAGAAGCCAACGTCAAAGTCAATGTTCCTGCAGGCGTGGACAACGGCGTATCTATGACCTTAAGAGGCGAGGGGCACAACGGACAAAACGGCGGAGCAAAGGGCAATCTCGTAATTGCGGTAGGCGTGATGCCAAGCGACAAGTTCAGGAGAGTAGGCAACGATCTCTATATGGATTTGCCGATAGGTTTTTACGATGTTGCGTGCGGTTGCGAAATCAATATTGACACTATGAAAGGCGAAGCAAAGTGCAAGATACCGGAGGCTACGCAGGCCGGCACTAAGATAAGGCTTAAAGGCTACGGTATGAAAGTTTTGCAAAAAGACGCTTTTGGAGATTTATACGTAGTAGTCAAGGTCGAAACGCCAAAGGGCTTGAGTTCTAAGCAACTCAAACTTCTCAAAGCTTTTGAAGACAGCCTGTCGGATTCGCAATATCCTCAACTCAAAAAGTGCAAGAAAGGCGGATTTTTCAGCAAGTAGTTTGGCTCGAATGAAGGCTAGGCAAATTTAAAATGCCTTTTTTCTGCCAAACGAGTAATCGAATATCACCTCGAGCAAAGCGGAGAGGTCTCAAACGCATAATTAAATACATTTTAGATTGCAAAATCGCAACGCAAAAATTAAAGCGTTGCGATTTTTTATTCAAATAAAATACTAATTTAATACAGATTTTTCACAATTCCAAAAAAAGTATACTTTTACTGACTGCCCGCGAAAAGGCATAATTTTTCAATTACATTATACTTCGCGCATAAATTATTTGCAATATTTTTGGGTCAGTAAAAGTATACCTTTTTTGGAAATAGTGCCTAAGTTATTTACGCTTGCAAAAAATCGTGTCATTTCGACCGTAGAAAAGCGAAGTGGAGAAAACTCAATCCAATTAAAGCATACTTACGAGAGGTAAATATGATATTGCAAAAGAAAAGAAACAAACTGATAATTTCTTTGATAAGTATAGCAATGGTAATATGTCTTGCTATAAGTTGTTTTGGTATAAGAGATTTTGTAGGTAACGTAGATGCAGATACGTCTTCGTCAGCAACGCCTAGTGATCCAGTGGCATATTTTAATGTCAGTGGAAGTTTTGTTGACAACGTACTGCAGGGCGCGCAAAATGAAAAACTTTATTTTGGTACAAACGTCCAGTCTAATACTGCAAATAATGCGGGTTACGGCAATACAATGCACACTGGTGCAATAAGGTGGAGAATAATGTCAACAGCTGACACTAAGTACGGTGACGGAAGGTCTATGTTACTGTGGGCAGATTACGAACTTGGTGTAAATGCTCCTTTTATAAAACAAAGTAGAAATCACGCAAATTATTCTGCAAGTTTGTTGCGTTCACTTCTGGTTGGTACGCCTTATTTGAATGCAGCAGCCACTGGATTTGACAATTTTACAGGGACTACATATTTAGATAGTATATTTAACGATTTTGAATTGACAAGAGTAGTGAATACTCAAAGTATTGTTACACATAATTATTTATACTATAATAGCAGTAATAATTATCCTACAATCACAACTGGAATGCAAAACGCACATAATGCCGGATATTATCCTGTGCCAGCAATAATGAGTTCTAAATTGATCTATGATGCAACAGAAGGCACAATGACAGAAGATACAAGTGGAGATAAAATGTTTCTCCTTGACTACGAAGATATGAATAATATTGATTATGGTATGTATGATTTGAATTCTTTGGGTAATAAGGTAACATATGTATCAAAGTTTAATTCCAATTGGAGCAGTTGGAGAGATAATTATCACACAGCCCAAGATCCAGGGGCAACTAATACGAACTATTTCTCAGATTATTTAAAGCATAGCGGTGACCTTGCTCCTAATTACTATCTTCGTGCTTATGCAGATGTTTATACAACTGACGCTTTATGTTATGTGTTGACTGCAGGCGGTGTTGGAACCATTGTACATCAGGCTATGACTAATTGGGGGGGTCTTGGTTTAACATTTCCGTCAGCAATTCGTCCGGCATTTTTATTTGATCCAACGGATATTATATATGCTAGCGCAAGCACGAATAATTTGAGCAGTACTTTTGTTGCGTTGTCAAGCGCAGACGATAAGCCTGCATACAAGTTGTATTTTAAAGACACTGCGTTTACAGACAGTGACGCTACAAAGCCTAAGTTGGTAAAAAGCGGAAACGTACTTACAGCAACATTTAAAGGCGCAAGCAGCGCAACTCACGCAGTTGCGTTGTTATCCAGAAGAGACGCGACAGATCACTCGGTAGTGTATCAAGCAGACGCAAGTATATCGGGTAACGTGGCAAGATTTACGTTGCCTGAGGACGTAGACGTCAATGAATACGTAGTTACGCTTATGGCTACGAGCGACAATGCGGCTTCTAACAGATACGCTATGGAGACGGTATACGAGCAGTATACCTATGACAGCGTTTATGCAAGTTATTTTAAGGTACAAAACAACGTAGACGTTTCGTTTGCTATCACGGCAACGACTCCGCAGGAAGTGGAGTTTGGCGGAGACTTGTATACTCCCAATGCATTGGAGGCTCCGGACAGCAATCACGTATTTATGGGTTGGACGTTGGAAAAGGACGGAAGCGGTAAGGTATTTACGACAGTAATTGACGGCGTGCCTTGGGAAGCGAAGTTGTATGCGGTGTGGAAGTTGCCTGACAGCGCGCTTTCAGTGAGCCTCACTCCAAGCGGTAATACGTTGGTATACGACGCCGCCACTAAGAAAGCGAGCATTGAATACGGCTTTGATAAAGTCACGTTGACGGCAAATATTACTTCAAGCGTGATGAGTGATTTGGACTTCACCTGTCAATGGAAGCGAGCGGAGAATGATCTGGCAGGGGCAAAGCAGAAGACGTATAGCAATATAATCAACGTCAAGGACAGCGATGATTATACCTTTGATTACGTATATTTTTCCAAGAGCGAGCCTTTGTGGCGAGGTAGCGGAAGCGCCGACGCAGTGGAAGTGGAGATAACACCGGCGACGCTATTTGTAGACAAGTTGAATTTGGACGAACACCCATATTCGGGAAGAGGACTTGAAGAGTTGACGCCAATGCCTATAATGAAAGACGCGCAAAACAACGTGATCGAGGGCGTAGCCGAGTGGCGAACTTATGGAATAGTAGGTAATAATGCGGCAATAATAAATGACGGCAAGGAGACTAGGACGTTTTACTTCAAGCCTGACGACAAATATAATGGCAATTATCAGTATTTAGATAACAGCGGAAGTAAAATACCTTATCAAGGAGAATATGAGATAGAGTATTTGAAAATTACTTTCAAAGTAAGCGGAGAGACGCTATTTGATACATTGGAGTATAATCAGACTTATACGTATCTCAAGATAGCAGACAAATTCCAAAAAGTATTTGTAGAGTATCTTGAATCCATACAGGATGATCCTGAGTTGTCGGGAGCGTTTGACGGACGTACGCCTGTATTCGTTTGGACTGACAGTAACGGACAGTCGCAAGAAATGGATATCACGGATTATAGGGCGCTATCAGGAGACGTATATATCGACGTCAAGACGCCTCAAGAGATAACGGTCAACTTTGTAATAAAGAATTACACGGTTACTTATGACCCCAACAATGACGGTAAGACGCCAAGTTGGACGCTCAACAACGTGCAGTACAACAAGTTTTTGAGTAAGCCGGCTAATCCGACCAACGACAATTTGCTGTTTATGGGTTGGTATTACGATACTGGAGAGACGGACTCTTCGACAGGCGAGAAGATATGGGAGAAGTGGGACTTTGAGGAAAGTCGAGTGACCGGCAATACCACGTTGGTGGCGCAATGGCTCAATGCAGAGCGAGTAGAGAGTATTTCGGTTGAGCCTAGCGACAACGCTGTCTTCAAAGCAGACGGAGAGATAGTCAAAGGCGACTTGAATGTATACGCTACATATATCGGCATTATAGGCAACGACGAAGTGCCGCAGACTGTGCTTCTTGATTGGGAGCAATACAAGGACGCAATATCGTTTGACGAATATCCTTATAGATTGAGCATAGTCGACCCTGACAATCCAATAGTAAAGGTTACTGTCAAGTATACTTACAAGGGCAAAGAAGTCGTAGGCACTGCGGACTTGACAGTCACGCCAAACAAGATAGACACGAGTTCTCTCAACTTCGGACAAGAGGCGGGAAGCAAGGTCATAAATATGAATGCCGACGGAACGCCCAAGAATTTGCCGGAACTAGACGACAGCGAATTGCTGATTTTAGGAATAGAGAGAGTGGATTATAAGTACTTTGACTCAAAAAATAATCCAATTGATGCAGATAAGGTAATTACGGCAGGCAGATATACGGTGCAAGTGATATTTACATCGTCTTCTTACGATTATGTGGCAGATACTTTGATATTTTCGTTGGTACTTGGCACGTTTACCGAAGTGAAGGTAGTATGGGATTACGATTCGTCAAATCCGTATATGTACAATGGCAAAGTACAAAAGCCTACGGCAAAGGTGTATAGAAGCAACGGCACGGAGATAAGCAATATTACGTTGAATTACAGAGGAGATATCGAGGTATCTGCCAGAGGTAATTATACAATATCGGTAGAGATAGTAGGCGGGTCGTATAAGATAATCGAGGGAGAGAGATGCGACTTCTCTATAGTCAAAGCGGTGTTTGAGGCGCCTACGCTCAAGGAAGATATGCCAATAGTCTATGACGGAAGCGAGAAGAAGTTTGAAGATTTCTTCAAAATAGATACCAATCTAATAGAAATAGCAAGCGGCGGAATAGGCACGGACGCAGGCAACTATACCGCTATATTGAGTCTCAAAGACACAAACAATTGCGAGTGGAGTACAACAAGCGGAGCGACAGGCAACACGGTGCAAGTCAAGTGGACAATAGATAAAGCGCACTTGACGGCGGTATGGAACAGTGACGAACACGTGAGCGACGGCAAGGAGTTTACGCCAAGCGTAGAGGATTTCGTAGGGATAGCGAGTGTAGACCGCAACGGAGTAGACTTTGGCAATGACTTGACATACGAAGGAGATGTAGGCAAGAGCGAAGTGGGGGCGTATAGCATAAAGGCAATCCTCAACGCAACGGCGGCTTGGGCAAAGAACTATATTTTGGACGGCAACGTAGAATGGGCGTACGTAATAATACCGCAAGAGGGGATGGAAGTCATCGAGATAGAGTGGCAAGAAACGGACTTGGTATTCAACGGCAAGGTACAGATGCCGACGTACATAGTAAGAGATAAGGACGGCAACGATATAACGGAGCAAGTCAAAGGGATGTTGACATTTGGAGGAGATTACGACAAATCCAAGTGGGCTGACGAATACCAATTGACGGTCAATCAGCCGAGCGGAACATACTTCATAAAGAGCGGACTTGTCTGCAAATATAGCATAAGCATAGACGCCAACGGCAACGGCTACAACCCAAATCCCGACAAAGACGGAGACAAGGGCGGAAGCGGACTTGATTTGGACAGTATACTTGATGCAATCAAGGAGTATTGGCAGGTGATAGTCAGCGGAGTGTGTATAATACTGATAATAGCCTTTTTGGCAAAGACGGCAAGTTACGAGAGCAGACGTAAGAGAGCCAATAAGACTGTTGACGAGAGATACAAGAGTTATTACGCGGGAGCGATAGGATTGTTCGGCTGGGCGTCAACGAGTTGGACGGCGATAGCGTGCGTATTCATAGGGTTGGCAGGAGCAAGTCTGGTGATAATGATAATAGCCAAGAGCAGATGCAGAAAAGCCGAAGACAATCTGGCATATGCAAAAGAAGATTTTGAACATAACAAGGCAGAAGCCGAAGCGCGTCAGCGCGATGAGAATATGCGAATGATGCTTATGAGTATGATGGGCGGCGGAAATGCAAACGGCAATATGGGACAAGGAATGCCGCAGGGCGGATATATGGGCGGAGGCTACGGCATCGGCGCAGAGGACATAAGAGGAATAATCTCCGATACTGTAACGGCGCTATTGCCGGGCGTTCAGCAAATGTTGCCTCAACAGGCGTCTACAAATGACGCACTTGTCAACAAACTTATTGAGCAAAACGAACAATTGATGCAAAAACTTGCCGAGCAACAGCCAATCGAGAAAGAAGTTGCTGTCACAAGTGCAGTAAACGAAGAAGTAATTAAACAGATGATAGACAAAAATGACGAGCGTTTTGAACAGATGATGAAGACGCAAGAAGCGCTTATTGCCAAATTGTTGGAAAAAGACAATTCTCCGCAAGTCGTAGAAAAGATTATAGAAAAGCCTGTCGAGGTTGAGAAAATCGTCGAAAAGGAAGTTCCCATCGAAAAGATAGTGGAAAAAGTCGTCGAAGTACCGGTCGAGGTCGAAAAGATTGTCGAGAAAGAAGTCAAGGTAGAAGTTCCTGTAGAGGTTGAGAAAATCGTCGAAAAAGAAGTTGTCAAAGAAGTACCGGTCGAGAAGATAGTCGAAGTGCCTGTAGAAAAGGTCGTAGAGAAAGTAGTGGAGAAACAAGCCAAAGTGACCGCTCCTGCAAAGCCGAAAGCGGAGAAAGCGCCTAGACTTACGCTTGACGAAGCGTACGCATTGCTAAGCAAAGAGCAAAAGAAATACTTCGACGGCTTGAGAGACTACGCTTTGACGAAGTATAAGTGCAAAGAGAAGAAGTCGACTTACTTCGTAGTATACGGTCGCACTGCTACAAATCCGCTAATCAAACTTACAATAAAGAAAGACACGACGGTAGCGCTGTTGAAGATGGAAGACGAGTATATGAAAGACATCAGGCGAGACGCAACGGGAGACGGCACGAAGGTAAAAGTCAAGGAGACGGAAGTAATAGTAAGCGACAAGCAAGCCTTTGAGACGGCGAAGAAGATGGTGGACTTGAGAGACGACCAGATAGAGCGCTATGCCGACTTGCTTAGAGAGCAAAGAGCAATGAAGAGGAATAAATAACGCATTTGCATTGTTCCTTACAACATTGTATACAAAATTTGTTATGTTGCAAAATTTTCACAAAACACTTGACAACATAATAAATATATACTAAACTATATCCATATCTAAATATTAAAGACAAAGATAAGGAATATTAACTTTTGAATCTTTGCAGAGAACTGTCGGTTGGTGCGAGACAGTAAGATAAAGAAAGCCAACTCGCCTTTGAGTCGCCTCTTTGAAACGAAGTAAAAGAGAGTCGGGTAAGCCCGTTATAGCGTTGAGGTATCGTAAATCGGTGATTGCCGTAGATATAAAAAAGAGTGGTACAGCGGACGTGTTCGCCTCTTGCAATATTGCAAGAGGCGTTTTTTGATGTTGGAGGATAAGTGACGTAGCGTAAGTTTACACGGCAATAATGTCTCAAATATGTCTTCAAACTCACTTTACGTACGGCAAGTACGCCTGCATTCGTTTTCATCGTCTGAAAAACATTCTTGCTCATGAAAATCTTGCGCACACCCTTCTCGTCCAACGAGAACAAGTAAATTTTTGTGATACCGCCAATACAGCCTTTATCTTTTCGCAAAGATAAACACGTCGTTTCGACTCATCTTGTCATTTCGACTGGGCGAAGCGGAATGGAGAAATCTAAACCGTTGGAAATTAAGTGACAATAAAAAATAACGTGAATATAGAAGATAATTAATAAGGAGCAAAGCATAGTATGAAAAACGTAGAGAAGTATCAAAGAGGTTATTTTATGCCACCCTTTGAGTGCAACGATTGGGTAAAAAAAGAGTACGTCGACAAGGCGCCGATATGGTGCAGCGTTGATTTGCGCGACGGCAACCAAGCATTGGTTGTGCCTATGAGTCTTGAACAGAAACTGGAGTTTTTTACGTTGCTATGTAAATTGGGATTTAAAGAAATCGAAGTGGGATTTCCAGCGGCGAGCGAGACAGAATACGAATTTTTGCGCGCTTTGATTGATAGACATCTCATTCCCGACGACGTGACTATTCAAGTGCTCACGCAGTCAAGAGAACATATCATTGCCAAGACGTTTGAAGCGTTGAAGGGAGTCAAGAGGGCTATTGTGCACCTCTATAACTCAACTTCAGTTGCTCAAAGACAACAGGTATTCAAGAAGTCCAACGAGGAGATAATCGAGATTGCAAAGAGCGGAGCAAGGCTTTTCAACGAGTATGCGTCTAAGATGGACGGCGAGTTTATATTTGAGTATTCCCCCGAGTCATTTACCGGCACGGAGATGGAATTTGCAAGGGATATTTGCAACGAAGTAATCAAGATATGGAAACCTACGCCTCACAGAAAAGTAATAATCAACTTACCTGTGACGGTATCAATGTCGTTGCCCCACGTATACGCAAGCCAAGTTGAATTTATGTGCAAGTCGCTTATCGACAGAGAAAATTTGATAATATCTTTGCATCCGCACAATGACAGAGGTTGCGCGGTCGCAGATAGCGAACTTGGGCTGTTGGCAGGAGGAGACAGAATTGAGGGTACATTGTTTGGCAACGGCGAACGCACCGGCAACGTAGATATAATCACACTTGCTCTCAATATGTATACTCACGGTGTAGATCCGCATTTGGATTTCAGCAATATCTTGCCGATAGTCTCGGAGTACGAAAAGGTAACCGATCTCAAAGTTCACGACAGACACCCATACGCAGGAAAACTCGTATTTGCGGCATTCTCGGGGTCGCACCAAGACGCTATTGCCAAGGGTATGAAGTGGAGGGAAGAAAAGCATCCCGATCATTGGAGCGTGCCGTATCTTCCAATCGACCCCAAGGACGTTGGCAGAGAATACGAGGGTGACGTGATTCGTATCAATTCGCAGTCTGGCAAGGGCGGCATAGGTTTCCTTATGGAAGAACGCTTTGGCATTGTAATGCCTCCCAAGATGAGAGAAAATTTCGGTTATGCCGTCAAGAGCGTGTCGGATCACGCGCATAAAGAACTTCAACCAGACGAGGTATATAAAGTTTTTGAAGATAATTATGTCAACGTAGAGAAACCTATCAAGATATTGGAGCATCATTACAAGCAAGTAGACGGCATTGAGACCACCGTCATTATGGATATTGACAAAGACAAGCCGATTATGTCTCGCGCAAGCGGCAACGGCAGACTTGACGCAGTAAGCAATGCAATCAAAAATGTCATTGGCGACACCTACCATATAGTTGAATATCAAGAGCACGCGCGCACAAAGACTTCAAGGTCGCAAGCAGTGGCTTACGTCTGTATAGAAATAGAAGAGACGCATCAACTTGTTTGGGGCGTGGGTATTCACAATGATATAATTGAAGCAAGCGTAAGAGCGTTGGTTTCGGCGCTTAACAGACGCTAAACAAGCATATATTATCGTTTTGCAATGGTTAATCAACCTAAGATGATTATATAATTTGCTATAAAAATCAGTCAATTAAAAGGTGCGTACAATATCTTGTACGCACCTTTTTGATTAAAGACTGATTACGCAAATCAATTCGTTTAAATCAGAATTATAGCAAAGCGCAATAGAGAAATCTAAATGGTTTTAAATCTTTCGATTTTGATTTTTAAATTGTATTTTTTTCTTAGTTGTGCAATCTGATCCATCATAGGAGATTTGTGATGAATATCGAGAGCTTCTTGATTTTCCCAACGGTCAATAAGCAAAACTGTCTCTTTATCGTCCATTGGGAAATAATAATCGTATTTTAAATTTCCTTTTTCATTTCGCACTGCTTTTACGATTCCGCTTGACACCATTTCTTCGGCAAATTTTACGGCATTTCCGTTTTGACCGGTGTAATAAATATTGATAGTAAGGCTCATATTGTTTTCCTCCTTAATTATTATACCAAAAAAGTAAGTTGAGTTCAATGGTTTTATATTTTCGCCGTAAATATTATGTTGATTCATTTAACAAAATTTTCAAAACAGCGTATATTGTATATATAAAGATTTAAAGGAATACGATGGACGTCGCGCTTAATAAAACTCCGCTTTTAACTCAAAGTCCCGCTAAGGTGATTTTAAAATTTTCATTGCCTCTTATCCTAGGCGATTTTTGTCAACAACTTTATAATGTCGTTGACTCTATTGTCGCAGGTAGATTTATCGGCACCAACGCGTTGGCGGAATTGGGCGTGGCAAGTCCGGTGATGAATATAATAATATTTTTGCTTATTGGCTTTGCAATGGGCGGCAGCGTCATTATGTCGAGGCACTTTGGCAATAAGGATTACGACGCTCTTAAAAAGGTAATGGGCAACGCTCTTGTGATCGGCGTGATTTTTACTCTTGCGCTGAGCGCCTTGAGCATAGGTATATCGAGACCGTTTTTGAAGTTGCTCAATACAAAAGATACGCTGTTGCAAGGCGCTGACAACTATCTCAAGATAGTTTTTGCCGGCGCAATATTCACCTATCTATACAATTTCTATTGTTTTGCAGTACGCTCTATTGGCGACAGTTTTACTCCGTTGATATTCTTATTCGTATCCGTTGCGTTCAATGCGATATTGGACGTGCTTTTCGTCGTAGTTTTCAAATGGGGAATCGAGGGTACGGCAATGGCGACTGTCTTTGCGCAAATGCTGTCGGCTGCGCTTTGCATAATCTATACTCACAAAAAATTTTCTTTGCTGCGCCTAAAAAGAGACGATTTAAAGATACGCAAAGGGATAATCTTTGAGATTACTTCCTATTCGCTTTCTATGTCTTTACAGCAAGTATTCGTATACGTTGCAAGGCTTGCTATTCAGGGACTTGTAAATACCTATCCGGAAAATATAGTGGCAGGAGTCAACTCCGGTACTCGTCTGGACGCGCTTTTGCAGACCCCAATGCGAGGATATACAAATGCTTTGACGACTTTTGTAGCGCAAAATTATGGAGCAAATCAGTATAAGCGAGTCGTGCAGGGATATAAAGCAAGCTGGGTAGCGGTGATAATTTTCGGCGTATTTTCCACGCTTTTTACAGTCTTGACAGGCAGGTGGCTGGTGGGGCTATTCGACGACAATATAGATGTTATCAATGCCGGCGCAGGCTATCTAGTGGCAATAGGCTGGGGGTATATGCTTATGTGCATAATCGTGCAGTCGCAGGCGGTATTCAAGGCGATAGGTATGCTAAAGACGTTTGTGCTATCCACTATGCTGTCAATTATTTTCAGAATAGCGCTATCTTATCTCTTTGAGCATTTCTGGGGACTTGACGGAATGTTTTGGGCGCCGACTGGCAGTTGGATAATAGGCGGCGGTTTTTGCTTTGTCTGTATGCTAATTGCTTATAAGAAAAGACTTCTTCCGTTGGCAAAATCTCAAGAAAAAGAAATTCAGGAATAATTTGACGAAGAAAGTAATTAGATGATATTTGATACAACTTTTTTATATTACTTGCGAAGAGCAAGTTTTTATAGTAAGATATATGTGGTAAATTAAAATGATTTTGCATTTATAAATGCGGCAAAGTCAATCAATGAGGCATATATGAAAAAATTGAGAGTAAATCTCGCTGAAAACAGTTATGATATAATCATAGGCAAAAACCATCTGTCAAGCATAGGAGATTACGTCGAAAGCAGGGGAGGAAAGGTTTTTATACTCAGCGATACCAACGTCGCTCCGATATTTGCCAACATCGTGATAGACAGTCTTGCCGCAAAGGGTTATGAGTACAAACTTATGGTACTTGAAGCCGGCGAACTTACTAAAAATATCAAGTCAATATATCCCATATATACAAGTATGATTGAGTTCAATCTCACTCGTCGCGATTTGGTGATAACTCTCGGCGGCGGGGTGATAGGCGACTTGGGCGGTTTTGTTGCGTCTACATATTTGCGCGGTGTAGATTTCGTACAAGTCCCGACGTCGTTGCTTGCGCAAGTCGACAGTTCTGTGGGCGGAAAGGTGGCGGTAGATTTGCCAGAAGGTAAAAATCTTGTCGGAAGTTTTTATCAACCAAAGTTGGTATTTATAGATACAGACGTCCTGCGCGATTTGCCCGAGAAGTTCTACATCGACGGTATGGCGGAGATAATCAAATACGGATGTATAAAAGATAAGGCGCTTTTTGAAGTCTTGGAAAGCATAAAGTCGCGCGAAGAATTTATGGACAAAGTGGAAGAGATAGTCTATACTTGTTGCGACATAAAGAGACGCGTAGTCGAAGTCGACGAAAAAGACAACGGAGAGAGAATGCTGCTCAATTTCGGACACACTTACGGGCACGCTATAGAAAAGTATTATAATTTTACGGGATATACTCACGGCCAAGCCGTGGCTATAGGTATGGCATATATCACCGAGATTTCCGAGCGGCTCGGGCAGACGGCAAAGGGGACGTATGGCAGAATCAAAAATATTTTAAGACAATACGGCTTGCCCGTGTCCGACCCCATAAAGGCGCAAGACGTTTTGTCGGCTATTAAGAGCGATAAAAAGAATCTAGGCAGAACGCTCAACGTAGTTTTGCTTAAAGAAATAGGCAATAGTTATACTTTTGCGACAAGCGAGGAGTATTTTCTCAAATAATATGGATGTCATCATTACACCTGCAAAACTTGAAGGAAGCGTAGTAATTCCACCATCAAAAAGTTTGGCGCACAGAGCCATCATTTGCGCCTGTCTTGCGCGCGGAAAAAGTACGGTGACCAACGTGGCGTTAAGTGACGATATCGTCGCGACGATAGAGTGTATGCGCAATCTTGGCGCCAAGATAGATATAAAGGACAAAGTATTGGAGATTGTGGGCAACGCGGCTAAGATTTCGTCAAATTTGACTTTTGACTGTAAGGAATCGGGATCTACGTTGAGATTTATCCTGCCGATAGCGTTGGCGTTGAATTGCGGAAAAAATACTTTTATCGGCAGAGGTAAGTTAGGCGAACGGCCTATGACGATATACAGAGATATTTGCAAAAATCAAAGCGTCGAGTATGTTGACAGTAGTCTTTTAAACGCCGATCATCTTTTGGATTTGAGTGTAAAAGGCGAATTGAAGAGCGGAGAATACTGCGTTGACGGCGGAGTGAGTTCGCAGTTTATCACCGGACTTCTGTTTGCTTTGCCGTTGCTTTGCGGCGACAGCAGAATTGTCATAGAAGGGCAGTTGCAGTCGGTGGGATATCTTCATTTGACTTTGTCGGCGCTTAAGGATTTTGGAATAGATGTCCTCTATGACGGCAGAGAATTTTATATCAAAGGCGGACAGCAATACAGCGCGCGCGATTACTGCATAGAGGGAGACTATTCGCAAGAGGCATTTTATGAAGTGGCTGATTATCTAGGCAGCAAGGTCAATATGCGCGGACTTAATTTTGATAGTTTGCAGGGAGATAAAGTAATCGTCGATTTTGTCGGCAAACTCAAGTCGGCAGGCGAATGTGAGAAATTGACTTTTGACGGCAGCAATTGCCCCGATATAATACCGGTATTTGCATTAGCGTGCTGTCTAAGACAAGGTCATACCGATATAGTCAATATATCGAGACTGAAGATAAAAGAATGCGATAGGCTTGCCGCCACGGCGCAGGAACTTGGCAAGTTGGGAGCCAATATCACTCAAGGCGAAGATTTTCTGTCAATCGACGGCGTAAATAAACTGAGCGGAGGAGTTGTCGACAGTCACGGAGATCACCGTATGGCAATGATGCTTGCAATTGCGTCGACTGTGGCGGACGGCGAAGTTGAAATCTTGGGCGCGCAAAGTGTATCCAAATCTTACCCCAACTTTTTTGATGACTTTGTCAGTCTTGGCGGCAAGATAGTTTGTCGAAACTAAATAATATAAGTTTTTGGATATATGAGTTTAGCGACGATAAATTGAATACAATAAATATATTAAAATTTAATCAAGCAAATAGAGGCGAGGTTTGGTGAGCGTGAGCAACTCAAGTTGAGCCTTGAAGAAAAATGGAGGAACAAATGAGCACGGTATGGGGCAGTAATATCAAAATAACTATATTCGGAGAGTCGCATAGTTCGGCAATAGGCGTCGTAATTGACAATTTGCCGGCGGGTATTCCCTTGGATATGGTAGAGATTCAACGCGAAATGGCGAGAAGAGCGCCCAATGGCGGAGAATATTCCACGCCTAGACGAGAGGCGGACGAAGTAGAAATTGTCAGCGGATATTTCAATGATAAGACAACAGGTACGCCACTTTGCGGAATTATTCGCAATACCAATACCAAGTCGAGTGATTATGACGCGCTCAAAGACCTCGTTAGACCCGGGCACAGTGATTTTGGGTATTATCACAAGAGCGGCGGCAACAACGATTATAGAGGAGGCGGACATTCGTCGGGACGTCTTACCGCGCCTTTGGTATTCGCCGGAGCCGTATGCAAACAGATGCTTAGGCAAAAAGATGTGTTCATAGGTTCGCACATCTCTTCGATAGGCAATATAAAGGATTCAAAATTCGACGCCAGAGTCGAAGGAAATATGCTCGAGAATTTGACAAGGCAGGTATTTCCTCTTGTTGACAGCGGTAAGTTTGTCGCTATGGATTATCTTATCAAGGAGGCTCGCTCCGAAGGCGACAGCGTGGGCGGTACGATAGAGTGCGCAATAGTCGGTGTGCCGGCGGGTGTGGGAGAACCCTTTTTTGAGAGCGTCGAATCCAAGATTGCAAGTTTGCTTTTTTCAGTTCCCGCAGTCAAAGCAGTGGAGTTTGGCAAAGGATATGAACTCACTAAGATGAAAGGAAGCGAGGCAAACGACCCATTCAGATGTCTCGGCGGAAGAGTTTTTACCGCGACCAACAACAACGGCGGAATACTCGGAGGCTTGTCTACAGGTATGCCCATAATTTTTGATGCGGCAATCAAACCGACTGCGTCTATATTTAAACAACAAGATACTATCAACGTGATCACGGGCGAAAATGTCAAACTCAATTTAAAGGGCAGGCACGATTCTTGCATAGTCGTAAGGGCAGTGCCTGTAATCGAGGCAGTTGCGGCGATTGCCATATACGATCTTTTAAGATACAGAGAAGATCTATAAATATGAATAAAGAATTAAATAATTCTGACAAAATTGCAGTTGGGTGCATAATTTAGGCGGTATTATATGGACGAATTGGATAGATTGAGAGAACAGATAGATTTAATAGACAAGGATATAATTTCACTCTTTGAAAAGAGGATGGGGCTGGTATTGGGCGTCGCCGAGTATAAAAAAATTCATAACGCCGGCGTATTGCAGTCGTCAAGAGAAGATGAAGTGCTTGCAAAGGCCGTAGGCAATCTTGTCAACAAAGAATACGCCGATTCAGCGCGTCAGCTTATGGTAGAACTGATGGGCTTGAGCAAAGATTTGCAGAGAAAAAAAATTTCAAATTCAAATTTGCTTGGAAGATATTGCCGTAAGACGCTCGATTATGAGGGCAAAAAAGGATATTATGGAGATAAAGGTTCTAATTCCCAACAAGCTATGATAGATTTTTTCGGTGACGGCGCAGGTGAGAGTTTTGCCACGTTTGAAGATATATTTATAGCGTTGAAAGAAGATAGAATAAAATATGGGGTATTGCCTATCGAGAACTCTTCCACCGGTGCAATAACCGAAGTATACGACTTGCTTCGCAAGTATGACTTTTTTATCGTAGGCGAGCAGTGGCAAGGTATCAATCACTGTCTTTTGGGCGTAGAGGGAACAAAACTTGAAGATATAGAAGAAGTGTATTCTCATCCTCAAGCAATCACTCAATGCGACAACTATCTGTCGGGCGGAAAGTGGAGAATAATACCCTTTAAATCTACGGCGTCTTCTGCAAAACTCGTAGCCGAACAAAAGGATAAGCGCAAGTCGGCAATAGCGTCAAAGCGCAATGCGGCGCTTTACGGACTGGAAGTCATTGCGGAGAATATTCAGTCGCAGTCTTGCAACTACACTCGCTTTATTGTAATCGGAAAGAATTTGCTCGACAGCCAAAAGAGTGACAAGACGAGCATCGTATTTGCGTTAAATTCCACGCCGGGAGCGCTCTTTAACGCATTGAAGTATTTTGCTAAGAATGGCATCAATTTGCTCAATATCGAATCCCGACCGGTAGAAAATTCTCCGGAAAGGTATTATTTTTACGTTGACTTGGAGTACCCTTGCGACTCTGCAAAACTCAACGAAGCGTTGGAGTATGTAGCGGAAGTATCGTCTTTTTTTGAGATATTAGGAGAGTATCCGAAAGGACAAAGGGCATAGCGTAGAACGGTCGTCATTTCGACTCAAAGAGGTGACGCGTAAAAATCCTAAACCTTGCGTCATAAGCGTATTATATTTTTTTAGCCGAACTGAGATTCGTTGCTCGCGTTGAAAAAGTGTATACATATTTAAATATTAGAGGTAAAAAATGAAAAAGTATTGCGTAATCGGCGAAAAATTGACACACACGATGTCGCCTCAGATACATAAGGCGTATTTTGATTATTACAAAAAAGATTATACTTATGGCATAGAGCAAATTGCTATGCAAGATATGCTTGTCGATTGTAGTAATACTTTATCTAAATATGACGGTTTTAACGTAACTGTACCTTATAAAGAAAAGATAATCAAATACTTAGCAGGTATGTCGCAAGAGGCGAAGAATATCGGCGCGGTAAATACTGTGGTAAATTCTGCCGGTAAGTTGTACGGATATAATACCGATCCTTACGGATTTGAAGGTATGCTTAAGGCAAACAATGTGGAAATTAAGGACAAAATTTTTGTTGTACTCGGCAGCGGCGGAGCGTGTAAATCAGTGCGTTATATTCTCAAGCAACGCGGGGCAAAATGTATAAAAGTCGCAACTCGCGACGAAAGTAAAAAAGGCGTTGACGATTTTATTACGTATGATGATCTTGAGGGGTTTAGAGGAGATACGCTCGTCAATACGACTCCCGTGGGTATGTTTCCCAACGTCGACGCTTCTCCGGTGTCAGACGAGATAATAAGGAATTTCGATACTGTAGTTGATATAGTATATAATCCGGTGTATACCAAGTTTTTGCAAAATGCCGTCAGATTGGGCAAGAAAGCAGTCGGAGGACTGTATATGCTTGTTGCGCAGGCAATGAAATCGCAGGAGATATGGAATAATTCTATCACCGACGAGACTTTGACAAAAGATATCTACAATGCGCTTATGAAAGATTATTTCAGCGCAAACGGCGGAAATATCTATCTGACCGGTATTATGTCGTGCGGGAAGACTGTCAAAGGCAAGAGAGTTGCAAAAGCGCTGGGCTGGCAGTTCGTTGACGCCGATGATTATATTGTGCAAATATCCGGTAAGAGTATAAGTCAATTGTTTGACGAGGGCGAAAGTGTATTTAGAGACTGGGAGAGTAAGGCAATAGAAGAGTTGTCTCATAAAAAAAATATTGTCGTTGCGACTGGCGGCGGCGCAATATTGAGAGACGTCAATGTTAGCGCAATGCGGCTTAGCGGAGTAATAATATTGATTGAGAGAAAGATCGAAGATATTATTGCCGGAGTGCGTACGGATACCAGACCGCTACTTAAGGACGGAGCGCAAAGACTGAGACAGATCTACGATCAAAGAAAAGATAGATATTATTCCACTTGCGACTATATTGTCAAAAGTCACGAATACGATATGTTTAAGACTGTCAAAGATATTATTAAAATAGTCAAATAATATCTTTAATAATATGGACGAAATAGGTGAACTATGAAGAAGATAATGATTATCAACGGCGTTAATCTCAATATGTTGGGCATAAGAGAAAAAGGGATTTACGGTTCTTTGGATTATAAAGGACTGGTAGATTATATAACCGATAAATGTAAAGATAAGAATGTGATTCTTGATTTTTTCCAATCGAATATTGAGGGTGAAGTTGTGAATTGCTTGCACAATTGTTATTTTGAGCAATACGACGGCGTAATTATCAATCCCGGCGCGCATACTCATTATAGTTATGCAATATACGACGCGATAAAGGCAATTGCGCCCATTTCCGTAATTGAGGTTCACATATCCGATATTCACACAAGAGAGCCTTTTAGGCAAGTGTCGGTCACGGCGCCTGCTTGCGTTGCGCAGATAAGCGGCAAAGGATATGACGGATATATTGAGGCGGTAGAGTTGTTGCTAAAGTAATCAAAAGTTATAACATACTTACGGCTGTGGCAAAACAAAATATACAAGTCTTATTCAAATTTGGCGAAGCGAAATTATCTCTAATTAAATATTATAAAATATACTGACTAGGTCGGGAATTTAAGAGGCATTATGAAACAAGATAAAGTAATTACTATAGTTGGTTTGGGAGTAGTAGGCGGCTCGTACGCTATAGCGCTTTCTAAAAAAGGCTATACGGTCTACGGCGTAAATAGATCGTCTCAAAGCATTGAGGACGCCATTGCTGTCGGCGCAATAAAGGACGGCGGAAACACGCCCGAAAAGTTTTTTCCGCAAAGCGACGTGATAATAATTGCGCTTTATCCCAATCAAATAGTGAGTTATCTTGAGCAGTATGGCAAATATATAAAAAAAGGCTGTCTTATAAGCGATGTTGCCGGAATAAAAAGCCATTTTGTCAGTCAAATCAATGACCAAATGCCGGATGGGTGCGAATTTCTCTTCTGTCATCCTATGGCAGGCAGAGAAAAAAGAGGATTTAAGTATGCCGACGACAAGGTTTTGCAGGGCGCAAATTTCCTTATCGTATCCACGCCCGATACTACGCAAGATGCAATAGAGCGAATGAGCGAGATAGTCGCGGATATAGGTTTTGGAAGAATACGTATTACTGACGTTGAGACGCACGACAAGGTGATTGCGTATACGTCTCAACTTCCGCACGCTATTGCAGTGTCGCTTATTAACAGCGACGACGAAGATAGCGATACGGTAAGTTATATAGGCGACAGTTATCGCGATTTGACAAGAATAGCAAATATAAACGAAGATTTATGGAGCGAACTTTTTTTAGGGAATAAGGATAATCTTATTTCTACGATCTCGCGTTTTGAGACTCAGCTTGCAGTCATTAAGCAGGCTCTTATAGACGGCGACGCAAATAAACTGAAGTCTGCATTTATCAAATCTTCGGAAAGACGTCTTGCGTTAGAGAAGAAAAAGAATGACAAAAAATAATAACTGAACATTGTTCAGTGACTACGAACGAATTCAAAATATAAATAGTTAATTTAACATAATTACTTTAGGCGAGGCGTAATAATTCCCTCGCTGATTTATATTATTTGGGACTTGAATTATAGAGTTGCAATTTAAATTTTGCCAAAATAGGTCGATTGTTTTAAGTCTTTAACGAATATTGAACATTGTTCAAGTATATGTTTATGCTTTGAATGCCCTTAGTATTATGTAGAGTCGGCGGAATTTTTAATCGCAAATTCAAATATAATTTGATAATTTTAACGCGCATATAATTATATGCAATTATTTTGAATTATATTTGACATAAATTTTTCAATGTGATATTATTTATTTGCTACTTATTTTTAAGTATTATATTAAGTGTGACAAGGATATATAGATGGCGGAGAAAAGCAATAAGAAAAGTGTAGAACAAATGTCTATGTTCGATAAGCAGGAAACTGCAACTGACATAGGCGCGTCTTCTTCGGCCAAAACCGTAAAAAAGGTAACGACGAAGGGGAATACTACTAATTCTGTAAATAACAGTTCAACGAAAAAAAATATAAATACAAATATTGCAACACAGCAGCAAGGGACGACCCAAGGCGCTAAAAAGACGGTAGTAGTCAAGAAAGTTGTTAAGAAGGTTGCTGCAAGCGGCGGAGCGGTAGAGGCAGATAAGGCAAAAACTTCTTTGGAAGGGACTCAAGGCGCGATTGACGCAGAAAATCCTACCGGCAAAACAGGAAAAACTGTCAAAAAGGTAGTTGTAGTCAAGAAGGTTGTCGCTTCTTCGGCGTCTGTCGACAAGCAGCAGTCTATAGTAGACGGCGCGCAATCGGAGCAGACCCAACCGCAAAAGAAAAAAACGTCTGTCAAAGAGCAGCCTGCAGAAGAGAAGATATCCTCTCAAGAGATTGCAGACGGCGAAAAGGCGGTTATTGAAAGCGTAGCCGCAGAGGATAAGACGGAAGACGTCAAATCTGAAGATAATAAAGCCGACAAGGTTTTGGAAGACAAGGCGTCGCAAGATAAAGCGTCTTTGGCTCAAGATGACCAAGCAGACGAAAAAAATCACGAGGCAGAAGGCGAAACAGTTCTTACCAAAGTCGATAAAAAGGCGGAAAAGGCTGCGAAAAAGGCTGAAGAGAAGCGTAAGGCAAAAGAATTAAAAGAAAAGGCTAAGAAATATAATAGCACTGAATTTGTTCACTTTGAGTCGACTGCCGAAGAAGGGCTCAACGACACTCAGATAGAAGAAAGACAGTTGAGAGGTTTGACCAACTATCAAGACAACTCGATATCCAAGTCCTATCTCAAAATTTTTACGTCGAATATATTCACGCTCTTCAATTTGGTCAATATTTTTCTCGTATGTCTGATAATAATTTTCAACGGACAACTCAAGAATATGTTGTTTGCGGGCATTGCGCTCGTCAATCTCGTCATAGGCATTTTCCAAGAGATAAGATCTAAGCGCGCTCTTGACAAACTCTCATTGGTGTCCGCTCCCTCTATAGACGTTGTACGCAATGGACAGATTGTGAGTATTTCTACCGATCAAATCGTCATTGACGACGTAATAATACTCAAGCAAGGCAGCCAGATACCGACAGACTGTATAGTTGTCGGCGGAGAGTGCGAGGCAAACGAATCGCTTCTTACCGGCGAACAGGACGATATACATAAAGGTCTCGGCGACCGACTTATGTCGGGTAGTTTCGTACAGGCGGGCACTTGCAAGGCAAGAGTAATCGCCGTCGGCGAAGACACTTACGCGTCAAAACTTATGAGCGAAGCAAAGAAGTTCAAAAAATCCAAATCAGAACTTATGCGCTCTATAAATTGGATTATCAGAATAGCCACGGTAATTATTTTCCCGCTCGGCATTATGATGTTCTTCACCAATCGCAAGTATTCTCCGAGTATTTCCGGCGCGGTAACTAGTACGGTTTCGTCAGTCATAGGTATGATACCCGAAGGTTTGGTAATGCTGACTTCCATAGCGCTTGCTTTGGGTATTATCAGACTTGCAAAAAAGCGTACGTTGGTACAGGATTTGTATTCCATTGAGGCGCTTGCCAGAGTCGACGTGCTTTGTCTAGACAAGACGGGTACGATCACCGAAGGCACAATGCAGGTTGAGAATGTCCACGTGTATTCGTCTATGTGCGGATCTGCGGACGATATAATGGCGAATATGGTAAAGGCGCTGGGCGCAAACAACGCTACGTTTGAAGCCTGCGCGGAATATTTTTCGTCTAACGAGACTTTCAAAGTGACCAAACTTATGCCGTTTTCTTCGGCAAGAAAGTGGAGCGGAGCAAGTTTTGACGGCGTGGGTACATTTATAGTAGGAGCGCCGGAGTTTGTACTTAAAGAGAGGTACGATACCGTCGAGCGCAATGTCAACGAATACGCTATGCAGGGATTTAGAGTTTTGGTGCTTGTCAACACAACGGAAGAACTCAAAGACTCGCAGATGGATACCAATCAGATGAGTTTGATTGCGCTGATAGTTTTGAGCGACAAGATAAGAAGCACGGCGCCCGCGACGTTTGATTATTTCGAGCAGCAGGGCGTTGAACTTAAGGTTATATCAGGAGACAATCCGCTTACCGTTTCCAAGGTAGCAGAAAGAGCGGGTTTGAAGAATGCGGAAAAGTATGTCGACGCGTCGGTAGATTTAGATACTACGGAAAAGATATATGAAGCGGTCGAGAAATATACGGTATTTGGCAGAGTTACGCCAAGTCAAAAGAAAGAACTCGTTGCTGCGCTCAAAGCGCACGGTCACACAGTCGGTATGACCGGCGACGGCGTCAACGACGTTATGGCGCTCAAAGAAGCCGATTGCTCAATCGCAATGGCGAGCGGATCGGACGCAAGCCGTAACGTGGCGCAACTGGTTTTGCTGGATTCCGACTTTTCGGCATTGCCGAGCGTAGTCAGCGAGGGCAGAAGAGTTATCAACAACATTGAGAGAGCCTCTTCGCTCTTCCTTGTCAAGACGACGTTCAGCGCGGTGCTTTCGTTGCTTCTCATCATATTCCAATTTGCGACGTATCCATTCGAGCCGATACAACTCACGCTCATCAACGCGTTGTTTGTAGGCGTGCCGTCCTTTATATTGGCATTGGAGCCCAACGACAGAAGAGTCAAAGGCAACTTCTTGAGTAAGGTGTTCAAACGAGCCTTGCCGGCGGGACTTACCGTAGCCTTTGCAATCATACTGGTATGTTGGATGTACAACGATATAGGTTTTGACGTATCTCCGCAGATATCCACGATGAGCGTATTTATTACCGCGTCGGTATCGTTTATAGTGTTGATGCAAGTATGTATGCCGTATACAAAAGACAAGATATTTATGCTTGCTCTGTTGCTTGTGGCGTTTATATTCGTGGTGAGCAATCCTTTCTTCAGCGAGAAATTCTCGTTGGTAACGCTTTATCCGGATATGATTATAAAACTTGTCATAATTATAATCTGCATAGTTCCGCTTATGGCGTTTATGCGCGTGGAAATAGAGGCTTTCAAGGCGCTTTTCAAGGAGACCGGAGGATTTATCAACAAAGAGAAAAACAAGGTCAAAGAGTTTTTCAATAGATTCGACAATAAAAAATAATAAGGAGTTTTGTTAATGACTAATGAGAAGGTGTTGGTGATTGACTTTGGCGGTCAATACAACCAACTTATCGCAAGAAGAGTAAGAGAACACAACGTGTATTGCGAGATGTATCCCTACACGATTTCAATGGAAAAAATCAAGGCGCTCAATCCTATTGGTATTATATTTACAGGCGGTCCCAACAGCGTTTACGAAGAGGGCGCGCCAAAGATAGATAAGGAAATATTCGAGTTGGGCGTGCCGGTGCTGGGAATTTGTTACGGCTGTCAACTCATAGCGCATACGCTCGGCGGTAAGGTAGAGCACGCTGAAAAGAGAGAATACGGCAGACAGGAAGCAAAATACGACACCGACAGTTTGCTCTTCAAAGGTCTTGACAAAAAGGGCGTATGTTGGATGAGCCACACCGATCACGTTGCCGCGCTTCCCGAGGGATTTAAGGTCACGGCAAGCACCGATACTTGCAAGGTTGCGGCTTTTGAAAACAGGCAAAAGGGCATTTACGGTATGCAGTATCACCCCGAAGTTATGCACACCCATCAAGGTTTGGATATGCTCAAAAACTTCTTATACAACATTGTAAAAGCAAAGGGCGATTGGACTATGTCCAACTTTGTCAGCAATTCTATTGCGCAACTCAAGACAAAGATCGGAGATAAGAAAGTGCTTTGCGCTTTCAGCGGCGGCGTAGATTCGGCAGTTGCCGCAACGCTCATACACAAGGCTGTTGGAGATCAGTTGACTTGTATCTTCGTAGATCACGGTCTTTTGAGAAAGAATGAGGCGCAAGAAGTAATGCAAGTCTTTAAAGAAGATATGGGTATGAACGTAATACTTGCAGACGCGTCGCAAAGATTTTTGGAGAAGTTGAGCGGAGTAAAAGACCCAGAAAAAAAGAGAAAGATAATAGGCAAAGAGTTTATAGACGTCTTTGAAGTCGAAGCGAATAAGATCGGCGCGGTAGATTATCTCGTACAGGGCACCATTTATCCCGACGTAATCGAATCGGGATTCGGTAGCAGCGCTGTCATCAAATCTCACCACAACGTGGGCGGACTTCCCGACGTAGTCAACTTCAAGGAGATAATAGAGCCGCTTAGAGATTTGTTTAAAGACGAAGTTCGCAAAGTAGGCTTTGAATTGGGGCTTCCACACGACGTCGTAATGCGTCAGCCGTTCCCGGGACCGGGACTTGCTATAAGAATAATAGGCGATATTACTAGCGAAAAGTTGGAGATATTGAGAGACGCGGACTATATCTTCAGAGAAGAAATCAAACTCAACGGACTTTCCGACAAGATTTGGCAGTACTTTGCCGTACTTACAGATATGCGTAGCGTAGGAGTAATGGGAGATAGCCGTACTTACGACTATACTTTGGTGTTGAGAGGCGTTACTTCCGTCGACGCAATGACGGCAGATTGGGCAAGAATACCTTACGACGTACTTGAGAAGATTTCCACGAGAATTGTCAACGAAGTAAAGCATATCAACAGAATTGCTTACGATATTACGTCAAAGCCGCCTGCAACTATCGAGTGGGAATGATGTGTTTGGCTTTAAGTTAGGCGTCGCAATTTTACACAGCAATAATGCTTTCTCTACGTCTTCAAACTTGACGTACGGCAAGTACGCCTGCGTTCGTTTTTATCGTATAGAAAACATTCTTACTCGTGAAAATCTTACGCCGCTCCCTTCTCGCAAAACTTGAAGGGGTGTTATCTTGTCATTTCGACTGTAGCGTAGCGGAATGGAGAAATCCCAATCAAAATAATAATGATGGAGACCTCTCGACTGCGCTCTAGGTGACAAAAAGATAAAACAATCATAGATAAAGTTTATTCGTGCAAGCGAAAAGGAGAATACAAAACAATGTTAACAGCAATAGTAGGAATCAACTGGGGTGATGAGGGCAAAGGCAGAATGGTTGACTTGGTATCAAGCGACTACGACGTAGTAGTAAGATATCAAGGCGGAAACAATGCCGGACATACAGTCATCAATCATCTTGGCAAGTTTATTCTCAATCTTATCCCATCGGGAATTTTACGTCCCGAAGTCGTCAACGTAATGGGCAACGGTATGGTAATTGATATGCAACACCTTGTCGGCGAAATGGGCAGACTTACGGAAAAGGGCGTCAAAATCACGCCCGACAATCTCAAGATAAGTTCTCGCGCGGTAATATGTATGCCGTATCACGTAAGACAGGACTGCCTTGAAGAGGATAGACTGGGTGACGCCAAGTACGGTTCTACGAGAAGAGGTATTGCGCCGGTATACGGTGATAAATATCTCAAAAAGATAATAATGATGGGCGACTTGTTCCATCCCGAGGCTTTAAGAAAGAGAATCGAAGGTATCGTCGAGTGGAAAAATCTCTTTATCGAGAAGGCTTACGGCTCCAATAAGATTGAAGTCGATGAGATAATGAATTGGCTTGAAGAGTATGGCAACAAACTCAAACCTTTTGTATGCAACACTGGCGAGTTTTTGGACGAGAGTCTCAAAGCCGGCAAAAAAGTCGTGTTTGAAGCGCAACTTGGCGCATTGAGAGATATTGATTTCGGTATCAATCCTTATACTTCGTCGTCCAACACAATAGCGGCGTACGCTCCTATCGGCGCAGGAATACCCAAGTACAGACTTGACAACGTATTCGGTATTATGAAGGCTTATAGTTCTTGCGTAGGCGAAGGACCGTTTACGGTAGAGATGTTCGGCAAAGAGGCCGAGGCTTTGAGAGAAGCGGGCGGAGAATACGGCGCTGCAACCGGCAGACCTAGAAGAGTGGGCGCGTTTGACGTAGTTGCTTCCAAGTACGGCGTTGAGATGCAAGGCGCGACAGAACTTGCTCTTACCAAACTTGACGTGCTGTCTTATCTCGACAAAATCCCGGTATGCGTAGCCTATAAGGTTGGCGACAAAATCACCAAGTCTTTCCCAAGCGGAGAGGATTTGAGGATTGCTACGCCGGTATTTGAATATATGGACGGCTGGAATTGCGACATATCGGGTTGCAGGAAGCCGAGCGATTTGCCAAAGCAGGCGCTTGCATACATTGAGTATCTTGAAAAAGCCGTCGACTGTCCTATCACTTACGTTTCGGTAGGCGCAGAGAGAGAAGAATACGTCGTAATGAAAGAGAGCAAAATAAAGTAATTATATTGATATATATATAAAGGAATAGAGAATGAAAATAAACAATAATTTTTTGGACTTAAAAGACAGTTATCTGTTTTCTACAGTGGCTAAAAAAATCAGAGAATTTCAAGCCGCTAATCCCGGCGTAAAAGTATACAGACTTGGTATAGGCGACGTTACGTTACCGCTTGCTCCCGCAGTGATCGAGGCAATGCACAAAGCCGTTGACGAGATGGGCGTAAAGGAGACATTTCAAGGTTACGGTCCTGAGCAAGGTCACGACTTTTTGAGAAATGCAATAGTCGATTATTATGCGACCAAGGAAGTGAAATTATCTTCCGACGAAGTATTCATAAGCGACGGAGCAAAGAGCGACCTCGGCAATATACTCGACATATTGCATCCTTCCAACAAGGTGCTTATACCCGATCCGGTTTATCCGGCATACGTTGATACCAACGTTATGGTGGGCAGAAAGATTGACACTGCGCAAGGCAACCAAGCCAATTGCTTCAAGCCAATGCCCGACGAGAATTATAAGGCTGATATTATTTATATCTGTTCTCCCAACAATCCGACGGGATCGGTATACACTCGCGAGGAGTTGAAAGCGTGGGTAGATTACGCAAATAAGCAAAAGGCTTTGATAATTTTTGACAGCGCGTACGAGGCATTTGTAGGCGAAGACAATTTGCCAACCAGTATATTGCAGATTGAGGGAGCAAGAACTTGCGCAATAGAGTTTTGTTCTTTCTCAAAGACGGCTGGTTTTACCGGTACGAGATGCGGTTATACCGTCGTGCCGAAAGAACTTGTATTCGATAATACGCCGCTCAACAAACTTTGGAATAGACGCCAATGCACCAAATTCAACGGCGTTCCTTACATTATCCAAAGAGGCGCGGAAGCGGTATTCTCCAAAGAGGGACAAAAGCAAATAAGAGCAAACATTGCTTACTATAAAGAAAACGCGCGTATTATCCACGAGGCGCTTGAGGCAAAGGGAATATGGCATACGGGCGGAATAAATTCTCCATATATATGGCTCAAATGTCCGGAGGGTATGACGAGTTGGGAGTACTTTGATCACTTGCTTACCAAAGCCAACGTTGTTGGCACGCCGGGCGCAGGTTTTGGCGAAATGGGAGAGGGATACTTCCGTCTTACGGCTTTTGGAGACAGAGAGACGACGCTTGAGGCAGTCAAGAGAATATTGCAAGTATAAGTTCGACTATCTCACTTTTCGTCGACGATGGGGTATTATCCCTATCGGCGCTGCCAATTGAGCATAAAATGTGAATAATATACAATAAACTATGGCAAAGAAATTTTCAAAAGAAGATATAGACGATATGCTTGCCAAGTTGGAGCAAATGCACCCTAATGCGGAGTGCGAACTCCATTACGGCACGCCGTTTGAATTGCTGGTGGCGGTAATACTGTCGGCGCAATGCACAGACAAGCGCGTCAATCAAGTCACGGAAAAACTTTTTAAGGTGTACAACACACCGGAGCAGTTTGCTCGGCTTGAAGACGAGGATCTTGCGCCTTATATCTTTTCTTGCGGATTTTACCGCAACAAAGCGCGTAATATTATCTCTGCAAGCCGCGATATCGTCGAGAAATTTGACGGTAAAGTTCCAAATACGATAGAAGAACTTATGACGTTGGCAGGTGTGGGAAAGAAGACTGCAAACGTGGTATATTCTGTGGCTTACGGCGGCGACGCTATAGCCGTGGATACGCACGTCTTGCGACTTGCCAACCGCATAGGGTTTTGCGACAGTGACGACCCGCTCAAGGTGGAAAAAGCGCTTATGGAGTTGCTCCCAAAAGACAAATGGTCTCACGCTCATCATTTGCTGATACATCACGGCAGATATACTTGCTCGTCGAGAAAACCAGAATGCGAAAGTTGTATGATCTGTGACTATTGCAAGACCTATCTTAATGAGTAGGGTTATGTCACATCGTTAAAATCTTAACGTCGTCTCGACCGTAGCAAAGCTGAGCAGAGAATTCTCTAATATAAAATATAACTATTAGTATAGCGGATAACATAACAGGAGTTGAATATGAACAAACTTTTAAAAATTTTTGACGTTGCGCCCAGAGTAAAGAAATACGTCGTGCATACGCCGGTGGTGTCTAAGCATTGCTTGCCGGGACAATTTGTAATAGTAATAGTCGAGGAGGGAGGAGAGAGAGTGCCGTTTACCATCTGCGACTATGACAGAGAGCAGGAGACAATCACTTTGCTTGTGCAGGAAGTAGGTTACTCCACTCATAAAATGGCTATGCTCAAAGAGGGCGACGAATTACACGCGTTGGTCGGACCGCTCGGCAATCCAACAGACTTGGACGAATATCAAAACTTGGTACTTGTCGGCGGCGGTATAGGTTGCGCGGTAATATATCCGCAGGCAAAACTCCGCCGTCAAAAGGGCTTGAAGAGCGACGTAATAATGGGCGCGAGAACAAAAGAACTTCTCTTTGATATAGACGAGTTCAAAGCCAATTGCGACAACGTGTATATATCAACAGACGACGGTTCTTTGGGTACTAAGGGATTTGTTACCACAGTTTTGCAAGAGAGGATAGACGCGGGCGATAAGATAGACTGCGTACTTGTCGTAGGACCTATGATTATGATGAAAAACGTAAGCGAACTTACGAGAAAATATAACATACCCACAGTGGTATCTATGAATACTATTATGGTTGACGGCACAGGTATGTGCGGCGGATGCAGACTTACCGTTGACGGACAAACGAAGTACGCTTGCGTTGACGGACCCGAATTCGACGGACACAAAGTAGACTTTGACGAGGCAATGATGAGATCTAAGTTCTACCGCGAGCACGAGCAGAAATGTAATTTGAGAGGTTGAGAGATGAACAACGCACCTAGAAATAAGACCTTGCACCAATCGGCGCAAGAGAGAATACACAATTTTAAAGAGGTAAATTTAGGCTTTGACGACGCGCTTATGTTGGAGGAAGCGTCGAGATGTATCAACTGCAAGAATGCGCCTTGCCGTACCGGATGTCCGGTGGGTATAAATATACCCGCATTTATAAAATGCCTTACGCAAAACGACAAGGACGGCGCATTGGAAGTCATAAGTCAATCTTCGCTTTTGCCTGCAATATGCGGCAGAGTATGTCCGCAGGAAAATCAATGCGAGGGCAAGTGTATTCGCAAAACAAAACTCGGCGGAAGCGTAGCAATAGGCGCATTGGAGAGATATGTGGGCGACTATGGACTCAAGAAAGGTACTTCGGCATTAAAAGCGCCTGCGCCCAACGGTAAGAGCGTTGCGGTAATAGGCAGCGGACCTGCAGGACTTGCTTGCGCGGCTGACTGCGCTCAAGCAGGCTTTAAAGTGACGGTATTTGAGGCGTTCCACAAAGCCGGTGGGGTATTAGTATACGGTATTCCCGAGTTCAGACTTCCCAAAGACGATGTCGTAGCCAAGGAAATTGACAAACTCAAAGCGCTTGGAGTAGAGTTTAAACTCAACACCGTTGTTGGCAAGGCTGTCACGTTTGAAGAACTCAAAGAGCAGTACGACGCGATATTTATAGGCACCGGCGCAGGCTTGCCTATGTTTATGAATATACCGGGTGAAAATCTCAACGGCGTGTCTTCTGCCAACGAACTTTTGACGAGAGCCAACCTTATGCAGGCTTATAAAGAAGACGCTGTTACGCCTATATACTGCGGCAAGTCTATTGCAGTCATAGGCGCAGGCAACGTGGCTATGGACGCGGCGCGTACTGCCAAGAGAATAGGCGGCGGCGAGGTATACATAATCTATCGCAGAGGCAGAGAAGAGATGCCGGCAAGAGCCGAAGAGATAGACCACGCAGAAGAAGAGGGTATTAAGTTGGTACTTTTCACAAATCCTGTGGAGATTCTCGGCAAGGACGGTAAGGTATGCGGTATCAAGTGCGTAAAGATGCAACTCGGCGAGCCTGACGCATCGGGACGCAGAAGACCTGAGCCGATAGAAGGCAGCGAATTTGTCATCGACGTAGACCAAGTTATCGTAGCGCTTGGCACAAGTCCCAATCCGCTTGTACGCAAGTCTTGCGAAAGTATGGAATTTTCCAAAAAGGGAACTATAGTAGTCGACGAAGAGACTATGCAGACCAGCATTGAGAATATCTATTCGGGCGGCGACGCAGTCACCGGCGCGGCAACGGTCATACTCGCAATGGGCGCGGGTAGAAAGGCTGCGAAGGCTATCATAGAGAAATTAAAATAACGCAACGTCATTTCGACTGCAGCGTAAGCGAAACGGAAAAATTTCAAGTCGAAGAATCTATTAAAATAAGGAAAGAGTATGTATCTAGATATCGCAACAATATTCGTCAAAGCCGGCAACGGCGGAGACGGCATAGTATCCTTTCACACCGAAAAGTATGTCGCGCAAGGCGGACCTGACGGCGGAGACGGAGGCAACGGCGGAGACGTGATTTTTGTCGTAGACAAAAGCGCGTCTACTCTCATTGACTTCAAGTTTGCCAAGCACTTCCGCGCGGAAAACGGCGAAAACGGCGGAGCAAAAAATTGCAAGGGCAAAAGCGGAAAACCGCTTTATATCAAAGTTCCAAAAGGTACTGTGATTAAAGAAAAAAGCAGCGGCAATGTACTTGCCGATATGTTTTATGACGACAGCGAGTTTTTGTTGCAAAAGGGCGGACTTGGCGGCAAGGGCAACGCGCGTTTTGCTACGGCTCAACGCAAGGCTCCGAGATTCAGTCAGCGAGGCGAAAAGACTCAAGAGATAGAACTTACGCTTGAACTCAAGACTATTGCCGACGTAGGACTTGTAGGTTTTCCCAACGTAGGAAAGTCGACGATTTTGTCTGTAGTATCGGCGGCAAAGCCAAAGATTGCAAATTACCATTTTACCACGCTTACTCCAAATCTCGGCGTAGTAAAATATTATGACAGAGATTTTGTACTTGCCGATATCCCCGGACTAATTGAAGGCGCAAGCGAGGGCGCTGGTTTGGGTCACAACTTTTTGCGACACGTCGAGAGAGTACGCCTTATTGTTCACGTCGTGGATATATCGGGTGTCGAGGGACGCGATCCATATGAAGATTTTGTCACTATCAATGCTGAACTTGAAAATTACTCTACAAAATTGGCTGGACTTGAGCAAATTGTAGTCGCCAACAAGTGCGATTTGCTTGAAGACGAGGGCGTGATCGACGAATTTGAAAAGAAGATAGGAAAAAAGGTCGTTAGAGTTTCTGCAATCTCCAACAGCGGAACAAAAGAAATGCTTTCGCAGATAGTAGACTTGCTCGATACTTTGCCTGAGGCGGAGCCTATGGAAGTCGTAGCGTTTGACGAAAACCGCAACGACAGTACGTCGTATATAGTCACTATAGACGAAGACGGCGTCTACGAAGTGCACGGCGGACTTATCAATATGCTTGTACGCAACGTTGTGCTTGACGATTACGAATCTTTTAGGTATTTCCAAAAAATGCTCAAAGATAGAGGCGTAATTAAAGAACTCGTCAAGAATGGATGCAAAGAGGGAGATACTGTTCGTATAGCCGATTTTGAATTCGATTTTATTGAGTGACCGAGTGCGTATAGCGCCGCTCTTTTTGCCGTACACGTCGGGACTTGAGAAGTCGACTTGTACGGCACTCATACTTGACGACTTTATCTCGCCCAAGCGCGGATAACATAACAGCAATCTTCGCGCTCGTAAGATACTTAGCGCAGGAGAATGATAAGAGGAAAATCCTATTTTAAATACAACCGTCGCATAGCGACGTCGGAGGAAATATGACAAGCAGTCAAAGAGCGACGCTTAGGTCGCTAGCAATGCAGATGCAACCCACAACGCATATAGGAAAAAACGGTATAGGCGAAACGCTGGTAAAGCAGATCGACGAGCAATTGGAGAGCAGAGAACTTATCAAGATTGCAGTATTGCAGAATTGCGAATTTTCGGCAAAGGAGATTGCAGAAGAACTTGCTCAAAGCGCAAATGCAGAAGTCGTACAGGTTTTGGGTAGCAAGATTACGCTTTACAGAGTATCCAAAAAGAGCGGAATAAAGCACTTGCTTTGATTTAATAAGGCTTTTTGCAAATATATTTTTCAATTGATAGACAAACGCTCTGTTAAATATTATAATATACTTGTATTATAATATTTTGCGGGCGTATATTTTTATTTTCGCAAGTATTCTATGTAGTACAAAAATACAAGTATGGGTATTTTATGATTAAAAAATTTAAGTTGCCAAAAGGCGCTCAAGACCATTTGCCGGACGATTGTTTTTCCAGAAGAGTTGTGGAAAACAAACTTATGGATTGTTTTAAATTCTACGGTTACAGCGAGATTGAATCTCCTATATTGGAAAGATATGAACTATTTGACAGCGGCGTAGGCAAGGTAGAACTCAACAAATTATTCAAGGTCACAGACGTGGACGGAGACTTGCTCATTCTGCGTCCCGACATAACTATGCCAATATCGCGTATCGTATGCACCAAGTTGCAAGACAGCCAAAGACTTTGCTATCTCGGCAAGTCGTTCAGCGCAATCGAGAACGAGGGCAAGTTGCGTGAGTTTACGCAAGCAGGCGTAGAGATAATGGGCGAGCAGGGCAATAATATCGACGTCGAGGTTGTTATGCTTGCAATCAAGAGTTTGCTTGCGCTGGGCTTGGACGATTTTCAGATAGAATTGGGCAACGTGGGTTTCTTCAAAGGTTTGCTTGACGCTTATGACGTTGCGGATGACGACAGAGACGTACTCGTCAATTGTATCGAGTCAAAAAACGGAATCAAACTCTATACGTTATCGGGCGAAATGGATAAGAATATGCTTGACACGTTGGCAAGATTGCCAATGCTTTTCGGCGGAGAGGAGATATTGCAAGAAGCGCAATCGTTGTGTCTAAACGCTCAAATGCGCGCGGCGGTAGACAATCTTAAAGCCGTTTATGCAGGTATCAAGAGCCTTGGCTACGACAAGTATGTCACTTTTGATATGAGCAGCGTCGGCAAAATGAAATATTATTCGGGTATGGTTATGCGCGGCATAATAAAGAATCTTGGCAGAGCGATACTCTCAGGCGGACGTTACGATAGGTTGTGCGACGCATTCGGCAAGAATATTCCTGCGGTGGGCTTTGCAATCGGAATAGGATATTTGACGAGAGCGCTTGACAATCAGCAAAAACTCATCAAGGCGCCTCGAGTGCAAGTTGTCGTAGGCTATACTCCTGAAAATATGAGCCTTGCGGAGAAAAAAGTTAAACAACTTTTGAACCAAGGCGTAAATGCAAAATGTACTTTTGCCACTTCCAAGAAAGACCTTGTCAAAGTCAAAGATACGCTCAAAGCGCAAAAAGCAATTTTCTTTGGAACAAAAGAGGAGGAAGTGTGATATGCAAGACGTGATTACTTTTGCTTTGGCAAAGGGCAGACTTGCCGAAAAGAGCGTAGATATACTCGAGCAGTGCGGCATAGATTGCCGTCGAATATTAGAGCCGTCGCGTAAACTTGTAATGAGCGACGCGAGCGGAAAATTTAAGTTTATATTCGTCAAGCCAAGCGACGTGCCTATTTACGTCGAGCACGGCGTAGCCGATGTGGGCGTAGTGGGCAAAGACACGCTTATGGAAGAAGATAGAGACGTATATGAACTCATAGATTTAGGATTTGCCAAATGCAGACTTTGTCTTGCCGGATACAAGGATTTTGATTTGTCCAAGCCGCGTAATATTATCAAAGTAGCCACCAAATACGTTGGTATAGCCAAAGACTATTTTGACGGCAAAGGGCAAAATGCAGAGATAATACCGCTTCACGGCTCGATAGAACTTGGACCTATCGTAGGACTTAGCGATATCATACTCGACATTGTCGAGAGCGGCAAGACGTTGCAGGAAAACAATCTTTGCGTACTGGAGGAGATTGTCAACTGTTCTGCAAGACTTATTATCAACAAAGTGTCGCTCAAGACCAAAGCCGACGTGATAAAACCTCTTGTCAAGAGCATTGACGAAATAATCAAAAACAAGGAAAACTAGATTTATGGTACCTATACTGAAATACGGCGCAGACGATACGGACAGAGTATTTTTGAGAACTCAACTTGACAACAGCGAGTATATCTCGACTGTCGACGCTATTATAGCAGACGTGAAGGCAAGAGGAGACAAAGCGCTCTTTGAATACGCGCTCAAGTTTGACAAACAGGTCATTGACGGCGAAAGTCTTCTCGTCAGTCAAAAAGAGATTGACGAGGCGTACGCGTCAGTCGATGGCAATTTGATTGATAGCATACGCAAGGCAAAGGCAAGTATTCTTGCATACCATTCTCGCCAAAAAGACAAATTCGTCAATGAGTTTTTTCCGTCGGGCATTAGCGGAAAAAGCAAACTCGGTTGGATATACAGACCTCTCTCAAGAGTGGGACTGTATGTGCCGGGAGGCAAAGCAAGTTATCCGTCGACCGTGCTAATGACGGCGTTGCCGGCAAAGGCGGCGGGAGTGGGTGAAATAATAGTCGCTACGCCCAATGTCAACAATCCCGCGATATTAGTTGCGTGCAAAGAATGCGGTATTGACAAAATATACAAAGTAGGCGGAGCGCAGGCAATTGCCGCAATGGCGTACGGCACGCAGTCGGTGCCCAGAGTAGACATTATTGCAGGACCGGGCAACGTATTCGTCACGCTTGCAAAAAAGCAGGTATTCGGACACGTAGCAATAGATATGATAGCAGGACCCAGCGAGATACTCGTGATCGCAGACGACAGCGCTGATCCGGCGTTGCTTGCGGGAGATTTGCTTTCGCAGGCAGAGCACGACGAACTTGCCGCAAGCATACTTGTCACGACGAGCGAGAGAATTGCGCAAGAAGTAGATAGAGAACTTGCAAGGCAGACGGCGCTTTTGTCGCGCAGAGATATAATCGAGAAGTCGTTGTCCAACAACGGTGCAATCATACTTGCAAAGGATATGGACGAAGCGATAGCCATTGCCGACAGAGTTGCTCCCGAGCACTTGGAAGTTTGCGCAAAGGACGCGGACAAGATAGCGTTGAAACTGTCCAACGCAGGCGCGATATTCGTGGGCAACTATTCGCCCGAGCCACTCGGAGATTATTTTGCAGGACCGTCGCACGTGTTGCCGACGAGCGGAAGCGCTAGATACTCTTCGGTGCTGTCCGTAGATACTTTTATGAAGAAGATTAGTTATATCGAATACGACAAAGACGACCTTATGAGCATAGGCGAAGACGTTGTCAGAATTGCTGAATCGGAAGGCTTTACGGCTCACGCAAATACTATAAAGTTGAGAAAGAAATAAGAAAAATCGGCGTCGTTACGCCGCCGGTTGCTTGGAGAGATATATGAGAAAATCGCAGATAGAGAGAAACACCAAAGAGACGCAAATTGCGCTTTCGCTCAACCTGGACGGCGCGGGTAAGTATGCAATTGATACCGGCATTGGCTTTTTTGATCATATGATGACGCTGTTTGCCTGCCATTCCGGATTTGATTTGAGCGTAAAATGTAATGGCGACGTGCGCGTCGACGGTCATCACTCGGTAGAGGATATCGGCATAGTGCTAGGAAAAGCAATCGCGCAGGCTCTTGGCGACAAGGTGGGTATCAAGAGATACGCAAGCGTGACTATACCTATGGACGAGAGTTTGGCGACTGTCACGGTGGATATCAGCGGACGTCAATTTTTGGTATTCAACGCCGACGGTATGAGCGGCAAAGTAGGAGACTTTGATATCGAACTCGTTGAGGAATTTTTCCGCGCCGTGGCAAACTGCGCAGGATTGACGTTGCATATCAATTTGCATTACGGTAGCAACTCTCACCACAGGATAGAGGCAATATTCAAGGCTTTTGCAAGAGCGCTCAAAGAGGCGACGGCAATTGTCGGCGACAAAATTCCCTCTTCAAAGGGTATGTTAGAATGATTGCGATAATCGATTACGGTATGGGCAATTTGCGCAGCGTTCAAAAGGCTTTTGAGTACGTGGGGCAGGACGCGAAGATCACGGATAAAGCGGTCGATCTTGCAAATGCAAGTCATATAGTTTTGCCGGGGGTGGGAGCGTTCAAAGACGCAATGGCGGCTCTCACTCAAAGCGGGCTTGTGGACACGCTCAAAAGTGAAATTGCCAAGGGCAAACCCTTTTTGGGAATATGTCTGGGAATGCAGATGCTATTTGACAAGAGTTATGAAGACGGCGAGTATCAAGGACTTGGACTGATTAAAGGCGAAGTCGTGAGATTTGACACAAAACTCAAAGTTCCGCATATAGGCTGGAATGAACTGCGACTTCAAAAGCGTACGCGACTTTTTGACGGCGTGGATGATATGAATTTTTATTTCGTACACAGTTATCACGCAAGTTGCTGCAACAAAGAAGACGTGGAGACTACTTGCATATACGACTATGAGTTTGTATCTTCCGTAAATAAAGACAATGTATGGGGAGCGCAGTTTCATCCCGAGAAGAGCGGCGATACAGGACTGAAATTATTATCTAATTTTGCAAAAATGATTTAGTTCGGCTCAAAGTTAGACTAGGCAGATACAAAAAATATTTTTTTGCCAATACAGCCTTTGGCTCTCGCCAAAGTCAATCTTGACGAAAAATCTATCATTTTATTTGTGCCAATCTATCTTTTCGTCGCACTATAGTTAGAAATTATCGTTGTCATTTCGAGCGAAGTCGAGAAATCTCAACATTGACTGCTTGCAGCGCAAACAATATGACTAAAACTTTATCCGATTGCGGATAAAATAGGAGCAATAATGATACTTTTTCCAGCAGTTGACGTATTGGACAACAATGCCGTAAGATTATTATACGGCAAGAGAGATGACGTGACTGTCTACGGCGCGCCTGTAGAAATGGCAATGAAGTGGCAGGATATGGGGGCGGAATATCTTCATATCGTAGATCTCAACGGAGCGTTTGACGATTCGCTCGTCAACAGAAATACGCTCATAGAACTTATCAAAAGAGTGTCCGTACCGGTGCAGATAGGCGGAGGTATAAAGACCTTTGACAAGATTAAATTTTATCTTGAAGAAGTGGGCGCAAACAGAGTGATAGTAGGCACTGCTTGCGTAACAAACCCCGATTTGATGGACAAGGCTTGCGCAAAATACGGCAACAAGATTGCTTGCGGTATTGATGCAAAAGACGGTCGGGTGGCTATCAAAGGTTGGGTCGAGAAGAGCCTGCTCAGTCCGCTTGAAGTTGCTTTGGATATGAAAAGCAGAGGCGCAGACACAGTGATATATACGGATATCAACAGAGACGGCGCGCTATGCGGCGTCAACGTAGAAGCTACTGCAAAATTGTCCGCTCAAAGCGGTATGAATATAATTGCAAGCGGAGGTATGGCTACGCTAGACGACGTCAGAGCCGTCAAGGATAGGGATATATACGGAGCGATACTTGGCAGAAGTATATATACGAACGCTATAGATTTAAAGCAAGCTCTTGAGATTTCAAAAGAGTAAAACAGTAAGAGGTATAAGTGTTAAACAAGAGAATTATTCCCTGCCTTGACATCAACAAGGGCAGAGTAGTCAAGGGAGTGAATTTTATCAATTTAATAGACGCGGGCGATCCGGTAGAGGTAGCCAAGGCTTATAATGCAATGCGCGCAGACGAAATCGTCTTTTTGGATATCACTGCCACGCACGAGGGCAGAGATACGCTGTATGACGTAATCGCAAGAGCGGCAGAACAGGTGTTTATACCGTTGACTGTAGGCGGCGGCATTTCTACCGTGGATCATTTTCGCGCGCTGCTAAATCTTGGCGCGGACAAGATAAGTATCAACTCTTCGGCAGTGCGTAATCCCAATCTCATTACGGACGCTGCGCTTAAATTCGGCAGACAGTGCGTGGTAGTAGCCATAGACGCAAAGCGCAACGGCAAAGGCTCATTTGACGTATATCTCAACGGCGGAAGAATAAACACTGATATAGACGCAATCGAGTGGGCGATTCAAGCCGAAAAAAACGGCGCAGGCGAGATACTGTTGACTTCAATGGACGGCGACGGAACGAAGGCGGGGTATGACCTTGATTTGACAAGGCGAGTGTGTCAGGCTGTTAATATACCTGTCATTGCAAGCGGCGGAGCTGGAAAGATGAGCCACTTCAAAGAAGTTCTTGACGACAGCGTAGGCGCAGACGCTGCGTTGGCGGCGTCACTTTTCCATTTCAAAGAATTGGAGATAAAGACGCTCAAGCAATATCTCAATAGCAACGGTATTCCGGTAAGAATGTAGCGTATATATCATTTCGGCTTTAGCCAAGCGTAATGGAGAAATCTCAAACATAATAAGGAGAGAATATGGAAGAAATCAAATTTAAATTCAACGGCGACGGACTTATATGCGCGATTGCGCAAGACGTATACACCGGTGAAGTGCTTATGCAAGCGTATATGAATCAAGAGGCAATAGACAAGACCTTGGAGAGCGGTTATGCATATTATTACAGCCGTTCCAGACGGTGTCTGTGGAAAAAGGGCGAGACGTCCGGACATCTTCAAAAGGTCAAGAAGATACTGTATGATTGCGACTGCGATTGTCTGCTTTTGCTTATAGAGCAGATGGGGGCGGCGTGTCATACCGGCAACAGAAGTTGTTTTTACCGAGAATTGAAAGAGTTTGAATTTGTTCCCGATTACAAAGTGGTCTTTGAAGACGTTGAGACTATAAGACAACGCAAAATAAATCCGGTCGAAGGCTCTTATACCAATTATCTTTTTGACAAAGGTATAGAGAAGATTGGCAAGAAGGTAGGCGAAGAAGCAACTGAGACGGTAATTGCCGCCGTAGCAGGCAAAAAAGGCGAACTTGTAGGCGAGTTGTCTGACTTGCTATATCACGCTCTTGTATTGGCAGAAGCAAGCGGAATTACCATACAGGACGTCTTCCAAGAAGTTATGGCAAGAAAAGGCAAAGCGCCCAATCCTAAATACGGCGAAGATAAAATAGAGACAAACACAGACAAGATAAGGCAGGATAAGTAGTTGGGGAGTCAAGTTATATTGCCACTGCGTGGCATATATTCGATTGTATTATAATACGCGTATCAAACACGATATGCGTATTTTAGTTCAGGATAAATTATAAAATTATTTAATATAAATTTATATTGCATTATCTTAAAAAATATGCTAAAATATATAGAAATTATATAATTATAAACAAAGGAGCCATTTATGGGAAAGAGAACGCTATTATCTTTCAGTCCGCAAATCAAAGTTATCGACGCCACGCTGAGAGACGGAGGACTTGTCAACAATTTCTATTTTGAAGACGATTTTGTCAAGAAGTTGTATCAGATGAATATTCAAGCGGGCATTGACTATATGGAGTTTGGCTATAAGGCTTCGAGCGAGATATTCGACAAGAATAAATTCGGCAAATGGAAATTCTGCGACGAAAAGGATTTGAGGGATATTGTCGGCAACAATGATACCGATCTCAAGATTTCTGTTATGGCAGACGTAGGCAGAACAAATATCGACAGGGATATTATTCCAAAGGACGAAAGCGTAATTGATATGGTGAGAGTAGCAAGTTATATCAACACTATTCCCGCCGCTTTGGAAATGGTGGAAAATTGCTCCAAGAAAGGCTACGAAACTGCCGTAAATATTATGGCAATATCTCACGCCAACGAAAGCGATCTTCAAGAGGCGTTGGATCTTATTGGCAATTCTTCGGCTGACGGAGTATATCTTGTTGACAGTTACGGCTCGCTCTATCCGGAGCAGACGAGAAAACTTGCCGATAAGTATCTCAATATGGGAGCAAAGTATAACAAGTTTGTGGGTATACACGCGCACAATAATCAACAGCTTGCTTTTGCCAACACCATTGACGCCGTGGCTTGCGGAGTGAACTATCTCGACGCAACAGTCAATTCTCTTGGCAGAGGCGCAGGCAATTGTCCGCTTGAGTTGTTGATAGGCTTTTTGAAGAATCCAAAATACAAGTTGCATCCAATTCTCAAGTTTATCGAAGAAGAGATGCTCCAACTCAAAAAGAGCGGAGTTGTATGGGGCTACGATATACCATACCTCATCACCGGCGTACTAGATAGACATCCGTCGGGCGCAATTGAGTGTATCAAAAAAGGGCGTACTGATTACGCTAATATTTATTTGGAGTTAATGGGGCTTGAGTGATTAGAGACTGGGCAAACCCAAAATGCGTCTTTTCTGCCAATACAGTCATCGGCTTACGCCGACGTACGGCAAGTACGGCGACGCTCACCAAAGACAGTCTTGACAAAAGATCCGCTATGTAATTCTTCGCTTATCTCTTTTTTTGCCGATCTTGCTAAACTCCGCGCTCGCGCGTGGATTTGAGATAAAAGGATATGTCATTTTGACCTAGATGGAGAAATCTCAATCCGTAACTTTGCCTAATGGCAATATAACAAATGCTTGACAATTCGGCTAAAATATTATAATATAAGTTATTGAATAGCGTACACAATGGAGTGATTATGAAGTTAAACGGTTCACAAATCTTAATAGAGTCATTATTAGAGCAGGGCGTTGACACCATTTTCGGTTATCCGGGCGGTTCCGTCCTTAATATTTACGATGCATTATATGCTTATCAGGACAAACTCAAGCACGTATTGACGGCTCACGAGCAAGGCGCTTCGCACGCCGCGGACGGATATGCCAGAGCGACGGGAAAAGTAGGCGTTGTTCTTGCTACGTCGGGACCGGGAGCAACTAATCTTATCACCGGTATCGCTACGGCTTTTATGGACAGCGTACCAATGGTTGCAATCACTGGCAACGTAGGCACGTCTCTTATCGGACTTGATTCTTTCCAAGAAGTATATATAGCGGGCATAACTATGCCTATCACCAAACATAACTTCGTAGTACGCAACGTAGAAGAACTTCACGACGTCATAAGAGAAGCCTTTAGAATTGCGCAAAGCGGAAGACCGGGACCTGTCCTCGTAGATATTCCCAAGGACGTCACTTCCAATATATGCGAGTTTTTTCCAATGCCAAAGGCTCAAGCCGACGAATACGTCAAGGCTGACGCAAGCGTCATTAAGCAGGCGGCAGAACTTATAAATAATGCAAAGCGTCCCGCGATACTTTTCGGCGGCGGCGTGCTTATCTCTCAAGGCGAAAAAGAACTTTTAGAACTTATGCAAAAGGCGCAGATACCCGCTACGCACACGCTTATGGCAGCAGGCGTATTGGGTTGGGGAGAGAAACTCAATCTCGGACTTATTGGTATGCACGGCTCAATGTCAGCGGGCAGAACTATCGCAGGCAGCGACCTCGTAATTGCGATAGGCACAAGATTTTCAGACAGAGTTGCAACCGCAAAAGAGAAGTTTATCCGTGAGGCAAAAGTCATTCACATAGATATTGACGCTGCGGAAATCAACAAAAACGTCGCAAGCGATATGAGCGTAATAGGCGACGTAAAAGAAGTTTTGACGGCTCTTTTACCTCTTGTCAAAAAGGCAAATCACGACGAGTGGCTTGCTCAAATAGTTGAGTGGAAAAAATATGACTATCAGCCCAAGGACAAAGATGGGGTATTGAGACCTCACCAAATTATTCAAGCAATTTCCGACGAGATAGGCGAGGACGGAATTATCGTTACAGACGTAGGTCAGCACCAGATGTGGGCGGCTCAATATTCCAAGCGTACTAAGAGCAGAAGTTTTCTCACTTCTGGCGGACTTGGTACAATGGGCTACGGCTACGGCGCGTCTATAGGAGCGCAGACGGCATTCCCAAGCAGAAAGGTTGCGCACGTCACCGGCGACGGCTCATTCCATATGAATCTCAACGAACTTTGCACGAGCGTAAGTTACGGTTTGCCTATTGTCAGCATAGTTATCAACAACAACGTGTTGGGTATGGTAAGACAATGGCAGACGCAATTCTACGGCAAGAGATATTCGCAGACTACGCTTGACAGAGCGACGGACTATGTTAAACTTGCAGAGGCGTTCGGTGGCAAGGGCTATAGAGCGACTACTCTTGAGGAGTTGAAAGTTGCTTTAAGCGACGCTTACAAGTCGGGCAAGCCTTGCATAATCGAGGCTGTCATTGACAGGGATGAAAAGGTTTTGCCTATGATACCTGCCGGACAAAGCATAGATGAAATAATAATGTAATCAATGTTTAGCAAATACTAAGCACTAGAATATAAATTTTATATTTTTGGAGGATACAAAAATGATCAAGAAGTATTATGATACTGACTGCGATTTAAAACTTTTGGATGGCAAGACTGTAGCAGTTATCGGATTTGGCTCGCAAGGCCACGCGCACGCAATGAATCTTCACGACAGCGGCGTAAATGTAGTCGTAGGTTTGAGAGAGGGCTCAAGACATACGGAGAAGGCTCTCAAAGCAGGACTTAAAGTTATGTCGGTAGCAGACGCTGCAAAAGCGGGCGACTTGGTAATGATGCTTGTTCCCGACGAGACTTGCGCAGATATATATGATGCAGAAGTAAAGCCGTTTATGACTCCGGGCAAGGTATTGATGTTTGCTCACGGTCTCAATATTCACTTCAAACTTATCAAACCTTCTAAGGACCTCGACGTAATAATGGTCGCTCCTAAGGGACCGGGTCACACTGTAAGAAGTCAATACGAAGAGGGCAAGGGTGTTCCTTCTCTTATCGCAGTATATCAAGACGCTTCAGGCAAGGCAAAGGATTACGCTTTGGCATACGCAAGCGGTATCGGCGCAGGCAGAGCAGGAATCTTGGAGACGACTTTCAGAGAAGAGACGGAGACGGATTTGTTTGGAGAGCAAGCAGTTCTTTGCGGCGGCGTAACGGAATTGATGAAAGCAGGTTTCGATACGTTGGTTGAGGCAGGCTACGCTCCGGAGATGGCATACTTTGAGTGTATTCACGAGATGAAACTCATTGTTGACCTCATCAACAAGGGCGGATTTGAAATGATGAGATATTCTATATCCAACACCGCTGAGTACGGCGACTATCGCACCGGCAGAAGACTTATCACCGAAGAGACAAGAAAGGAAATGAAGAAAGTTTTGCGCGAGATTCAAGACGGCACATTCTGTTCCGAGTGGATGACGGAAAACAAGAGCGGCAAATGCGCTCACTTCCTTGCAACGCGTCAGTTAGAACTTGAGCATCCGCTTGAGAAAGTCGGCAAAGAACTCCGCACGATGATGAGTTGGTTGAAGAAGTAAGTTCTACTCAAAGATAGGCTAGTCAAGACTAAAATGCATCTTTTCCGCCAATACAGCCTTTGGCTCACGCCGACGTACGGCAAGTACGATGACGCTCGCCAAAGACAATCTTGACAAAAAATCCGCTATTTTATCTTTTGCCTATCTATCTTATCGTAGAACGGTAAATTAGCGAGAAGAGAAACAAAAAATATAATGAAAATATAGCAATACAGTCAAATAAGTCGTTTATTTAATAAATGACTTATTTGACTAACTTAATAATGATATAATATTATATTATTATTGACATGACGGCATTGGGATTTTAGATTTGAATTTTACTTCATTTTGATTTAATTCTTATGTCATTTCTACCGAAGTGGAGAAATCTCAATCCGTATAAACAAATCAGTTATTATTTAAATATGCAGAAAATCTGCGAAGAAGGAAACTATGGCTTTGAGAAGTGAATATTTGACAAAGGGAGTCGAGACGGCTCCGCAAAGATCGCTACTATATGCGTGCGGTTATACCAAGGAAGAATTGGAGCGTCCGCTTATCGGCGTAGTATCGGCGCACAGTGACATCGTGCCGGGACACATAAATCTTGACAAGATCACAGAGGCAGTAAAAGCCGGCGTAAGACTTGCGGGCGGTACGCCTATTATGGTTCCGTCTATCGGCGTTTGCGACGGCATAGCAATGGGACATATCGGAATGAAGTATTCCTTGGCGTCGAGAGAACTGATTGCAGACAGCGTTGAGACAATGGCTATGGCGCATTGTTTTGACGGTCTCGTGCTCGTGCCCAACTGCGACAAAATCGTGCCGGGTATGGTTATGGCTGCAGTGAGAATGAATATTCCTGCGGTAGTAGTCAGCGGCGGACCTATGATGGCAGGCACGGTATGCGGTCAAGAGACTTCGCTTTCAAAAATGTTTGAGGCAGTCGGCGCAAGGAAAGCCAATATGATAGACGATAAAGAACTTCTTGAATACGAAGAGAATTGCTGTCCATCCTGCGGCTCCTGCTCCGGTATGTATACAGCAAATTCTATGAACTGTCTTTGCGAGGCTATAGGTATTGCATTGCCCGGTAACGGCACTATACCGGCAGTAATGAGCGCAAGAATAGCGCTTGCAAAACACGCAGGTATGGCAATTATGGATCTTGTTAAGAGAGACGTAAAGGCAAGAGATATTATCAATGAGAAGTCTATCCGCAACGCGCTTGCTTGCGATATGGCACTGGGCTGTTCGAGCAACAGCGTATTGCATTTGCTTGCAATATCCAACGAAGCGGGATTTCCTCTTGATCTTAAGACAATCAATGAGATAAGCGCGCGTACGCCTAATCTCTGTCACCTTGCGCCTGCGGGACCAACGCATATGCAGGACCTCAATGCTGCGGGCGGAGTGCAGGCAGTTCTTTCCGAACTTGCCAAGAAAAAACTCATTGATACGTCGGCTATCACGGCGACGGGCAAGACAGTCGAAGAAAATATTAAGTACGCAAGCGTAAAGGATTACGACACTATCAGATCCATTGACAATCCCTATTCGCAGACTGGCGGTATCGCAATTCTTTGGGGAAATATTGCCAAGAATGGCTGCGTAGTCAAGCGTAGCGCCGTTGCTGCCGAGATGCTCGTTCACTCGGGACCTGCAAGGGTATTTGACTGCGAAGACGACGCGATTGCGTCTATTTACGGCGGAAAAATAAAAGCGGGCGACGTAGTTGTTATAAGATACGAAGGACCAAAGGGCGGACCGGGTATGAGAGAAATGCTCAATCCCACGTCGGCTTTGGCGGGTATGAAACTCGATAAGAGCGTTGCGCTCATCACTGACGGAAGATTTTCCGGCGCGTCTAGAGGCGCGTCTATAGGTCACGTTGCGCCTGAGGCGGCAGTTGGCGGAGAGATTGCATTGATAAAAGAAGGAGATATTATCGACATAGATATTCCAAACAACTCAGTCAATGTGCGCATAGACGAAAAGCAGTTGCAAGAACGCAGAGCAAAACTTGTCGAGAAAGAACCTAATATAAAGACAGGCTGGCTTGCAAGATACTCAAGACTTGTCACAAGCGCAGACAAGGGCGCAATACTAAAGTAATTGCTTGCTTCTTTTTTAGGCAAAGGAGGGGCGGTAAGTGAACTTTCTAGAATTATCTACAATACGCCTCTATCTCCAAATTGTATGTCGCAAAAGCGGCTGGGCAAACATAAAACCAGTTTTGGGACAAACAAGCGCAGAAGTTTACGCTGCTTCGACCATATTAAGGCGAAGTGGAGAAATTGTTGCAGTATAAAAACATAACTTAATAATCAAATAAGGACAAAAATATATGTTGACTTTAGACAAAGTATATCACGCCGGACAGGTGTTGAAAGAGGCTATACGAGAGACGGACATAATTTATGCTCCCAAAATCAAGCAGGGAGCAGAAGTGTATCTAAAGACGGAAAATCTTCAAGTTACCGGATCATTTAAGGTACGCGGAGCGTATTATAAGATATCGCAACTCAGCGAAGACGAGAAGAGCAAAGGCGTAATTGCTTGTTCGGCAGGCAACCACGCTCAAGGCGTTGCTTTAGCGGCAAAAAAGAACGGTATCAAGTCTTTGATATGCCTTCCCGACGGAGCGCCTATATCCAAGGTGAACGCAACTAGAAGTTACGGCGCAGACATTTGTCTCGTCAAGGGCGTATACGACGACGCTTATAATATGGCGCTTAAACTTAAGGACGAAAAGGGGTATACTTTTATTCATCCATTCAACGACGAAGACGTGATTGCAGGTCAGGGCACAATAGGTCTTGAGATTTTAAGTCAAGTCAATGATCTTGACGCAATCGTCGTACCTGTCGGCGGCGGCGGACTTATCGCAGGACTTGCCTTTGCGGCAAAGTCGCTCAAGCCGTCTATAAAAATTTACGGTGTTCAGGCAAGCGGCGCTCCAAGTATGCAAAAGTCTTTCAAAGAACACAAAATAATCAAACTTGACAGCGTACATACGATTGCCGACGGAATTGCCGTCAAAGAGCCGGGCAGTCTCACATATGAACTCATATCCAAATATGTCGACGACATAGTCACTGTCACAGACGATGAGATATCTGCGGCAATACTTGCGCTTATAGAACAGCACAAGATGGTAGCAGAGGGCGCAGGCGCTGTTTCCGTTGCGGCAACTATGTTTGGCAAGATACCAACCGACGGCAAAAAGATTTGCTGTCTCGTATCGGGCGGTAATATTGACGTAACTATACTCTCGAGAGTAATCAAGAGAGGACTTGTTATGAGCGGACGTAATTATATCGTTACATTAGAACTCGTCGACAAGCCGGGACAACTTACAGACGTATCTAAGATAATCTCCGACCTTGGCGGCAACGTTATATCAATTCACCACGAGAGATCCAACGAGGGCAGCGACGTCAATGGTTGCTTCTTGCATATTCAAATCGAAACCAAAAATTTTGAGCATATACACAGTATTGAAAGCGAACTTACAAAAGCGGGCTTTAAGATAGTATAGGAGGTATTTTATGAAAGTAGTCAGCACAACAAATGCGCCTCAGGCAATCGGACCTTATTCTCAGGCAATGATTAGCGGCGGTATGGTATACACTTCGGGACAAATCGCAATCGATCCCTCAAGCGGCAATATTCAAGCGACCACGATAGAGGATCAGACTCATCAAGTTTGCAAGAATGTCAAAGCAGTGCTCGAAGCAAGCGGATCTTCGCTCGATAAGGTAGTCAAGACGGTATGTTTTTTGGCGGATATGGGCGATTTTGCCACATTCAACGGAATTTACGCTCAGTATTTTACTTCTAAGCCGGCAAGATCTTGCGTAGCAGTCAAGACGCTGCCAAAGAACGTATTGGTGGAAATCGATACAATCGCAGAACTTTGATAGGTTGTAGAAAGTCGCAAAACCAAAACTAATAGATTCTTCGATTTAAGTGGAGAAACTTCAATCAATATAAATCACAAAAATCGCAACGTAAATCAAAGCGTTGCGATTTTTTATTCAACTAAAAGACTATTTTAACGTTAATTTTTCATATTTCCAAAAAAAGTATACCTTTCTTGGAATATTGTAAAACATAAGACTACTATAGCGGGGTAAAAACGTGAAGTTAAATAAAATAAAAAAATGTTTGGTGGCAACTTTGATGATAAGCATACTATTGTTAGGGATAGTTGTTACGACGACGCTTACATTCCCTAAGCAAGAAAAAGCGCAAGCAGAAAGCCAAACAAGCGACATAGGCGCATTGACAGTCAATGGATATGAATCAAATCCCAATTCAAAGATTTTTGACGGCGACAAATTGAGACAATTATACAGTCAAATTGTTGGCAAAGACAATGCGACTTATGCCGATCTTGTGACAAAACTATCAACGGCGACAGACGGGATTATGAATAGCGCTGATTTCAGAACTACGAGTATAGGCGGCGATGAAATATACGTTACGTTAAATGATATGAAGTGGGCTGTTATGTATCTTGCCAACAACTATAGCGGACAACCAATATTGACATTGTGGCTAGTAGATTCAAGTGATATTGACGACTCAAATTATTCTTCGTATTGTTTTAACGACTATGGCGCAAGCAATTTGGGGACATATCCTGCGGTAATGTATTCTACCAGTCAAGTGAGAGCAATATGTCTCAACAACGGCGGATTGTACGGCACAACTACCTCGACTAGCGATACTGCAAAGCAAGTAGCAAATCATCCCTTTGCAAGATTAACTATGCCCAACGGCATCTATGACGGTGTCGAAGTAAAGGGTAGTCTTTACAATTATATCGAAGTGCCCAAGCAGATGGACTGGCAAAAAAATGAGGCGGCGCTTTCTATTGGAGACCCAGACAACTCAAACTATGAAAATGACGCTTGGAGCAATACAATAGGTGGATTTCGCGGTCTTAAAAGAGCCTCTTTAGAGACAGTGACAGGATACGGCGATTGGAATGAAGATAAATTATGGTTGCCTAGTTTGACCGAGTTTGGATATGGCGATACGTTTAGAGGATTATGGAAAGAGACAGATGCTATATTTTATAGTTGTGCATCATACTGGTCAAGGACAGCGGCAGCAGGTTATTATGCCAGATGTTATATTAATTCCGGCTCATCTCGAGACGGTACAAGTTCATTTAACATTCGTCCTGCTTTCCACTTGAATTTGTTTGAAGTGGAACAAAACTCAACTATTGCTGCGACAAGTCAAGGCGAAAAGAAAAAAGATTTTTATGCCGATGGCGCCGACTTGGAGTTCAATCTCAACGGTGTCGACATCAATAAGTTAGATATTACAAGCGTTTGTCAACCTTTAAGCGGCGAGACGGCAGGGACGATGACTTATACGGCAGGAACTTATGGACTTGTCACGCTCAAAGCAAGCGCAGTTGGCAAGTATACGGTCACAGTTACGCCCAAAAGCGGCGAATGTTGGAGTGACGGTACGTCAACTCCCATTGAATATATTTTTTATATTAAATACAGAGTAGACGAGCCTGCGTTGATAGGGCAAACAGGTTCAATGACAATAATCAAAAATTACGCTGATGGCGAACAGGAGATTAAGATAGCTAAAGAGTTTTACGAACCGACAAAATATACTATCAAGCCCAATACTTCGCCAAGCGGAGAGGGAATATTCAAGGTAAAAGACGTCGATACGTATACGGCGTCAGTGGAGTTAAAAGACAAGGAGTCAACTCTGAGCGTAATTATTTTATCCATTATCTTCTTTAATATGATTGCATTTACCTTTGCCATTTGCTATAATATTATAGGTAAAAAATATAATTTTAATATATTAAAGGAGTTTTAAACTATGGCAAATACTACAAATAAGAAAGTATTGGAATTTGTTCAAAGCAGAGTTGACCTTTGTAAGCCTGACGAAGTCGTTTGGATTACAGGCGAAGAGGCTCAATACGAGGCTTTGACGAAAGAAGCAATCTCTACGGGCGAGATGATCGAACTCAATCAGAAGACGTTGCCGGGCTGCTTGTTGCACAGAACAAAGCCAAACGACGTTGCTCGTGTTGAGGGCAGAACTTTCATTTGCTCACGCAAAGAAGAAGATTGCGGACCTACCAACAATTGGTGGAAACCGTCTGAGGCTTACGCAAAATTAGAGAGCATTCTTGATGGAGCATACAAGGGTCGTACTATGTACGTTATTCCTTTCTCTATGGGTCCTGTCGGCGGTCCTATCTCTAAGGTAGGTATTGAGATTACCGATTCTATCTATGTTGTATTGAATATGAGAATAATGACGAGAGTTGGCAACGACGTTTTGAAGGCTCTTGGCGATTCCAACGACTTCGTAAGAGGTACGCACGCTAAGTGCGACGTCGATCCTGAAGAGAGATATATCTGCCAATTCCCTGAGGACAATGCGATTATTTCTGTCAACAGCGCTTACGGCGGCAATGTATTGCTAGGCAAGAAGTGCTTTGCTCTTAGAATTGCTTCTTATCAAGGTAAGAACGAAATGTGGATGGCTGAGCATATGCTCATCTTGGGTATTGAGAAGCCAAACAAAGAGACCGTATATATGTGCGCAGCATTCCCATCTGCTTGCGGAAAGACCAACCTTGCAATGCTTATTCCGCCGGAAGGTTACAGAAAGAACGGCTACAAGGTATTTACTGTAGGTGACGATATTGCTTGGATTAAAAAAGGACCGGACGGCAGACTTTACGCTATCAATCCGGAAAACGGATTCTTCGGCGTTGCTCCAGGTACCAACTCAAAATCAAACTTCAATGCTTTGGCGTCTACGAGAAAGAATACTATCTTCACCAACGTGGCTCTCAATCCGGAGACAAAAGAAGTATGGTGGGAAGCGCTTGAGAAAGACGCTGCCGATAAGAAGAAGCCATCTTTCCTTATCGACTGGACGGGTAAAGATTGGACTCCTGATACTGTTGATGCAGAGGGTAAGCCAGTCAAAGCTGCTCATCCTAACTCCAGATTTACCGCTCCCGCAAAGAACTGCCCTTGCATTTCTCCAGAATTTGAAAACGGCGCAGGCGTACCTATCAGCGCTATCATCTTCGGCGGACGTCGTCCTTCCACAGTACCGCTCGTATATCAAGCAAGAAGTTGGGAGAACGGTGTATTCATCGGATCAATTATGGGTAGTGAGACCACTGCAGCCGCTACCGGCGCAGTCGGCGTAGTGAGACGTGATCCAATGGCAATGCGTCCATTCTGCGGATATCATATGGGTGATTATTTCCAACATTGGCTCGATATGGGCAAGTCTGTTGACGTAGACAAACAACCTAAGTTCTTTAATGTCAACTGGTTTAGAGTAGACGAAGACGGCAACTTCATTTGGCCGGGCTTTGGCGATAATATGCGCGTACTCGACTGGATGCTCAAGAGAATTGCCGGCGAAGTTGACGCTGTCGAGACACCTATCGGCTTCGTACCAAAGGCAGAGGATATCAATATCCAAGGTCTTGATGACTTCTCAATTGATACATTGAAGGGTATCTTGAAGGTTGACAAGGATGCTTGGAATGTTGAGGCTGACGGAATTAAAGAATTCTATAAGTCTTTCGGCGACAAATTGCCAAAAGAACTTGCTAAGCAAGCAGACGACCTCAAGGCTCGCCTTAAGTAAGTAGTTCGGCGAGAAAGGAGGCTAGGTAAATCTAAAATGCATCTTTTCCGCCAATACAACATTTGACTCAAACCGTCGTACGGCTAGTACGACGGTTTTCTTCATATTCCGTCTTGCCAAAATCTGCTATTTTATTTTTTGCCTATCTCCATTCTCGCCGAATAAAAGCATCATTAAAATCTTATACCGCTCCTTTCTCGCAGAACAGGAGTGCTATTTTATTGTGGACAGATTTTTTGTTGTCATTCTGAGCGAAACGTAGTGAAGTCGTAAGGAGCGTAGCGACGGCATAGCGAGCAAGCAGATGCGTCTTGTGCGAGCGTTGGAATCTAGTTTGTTGTCATTTCGACTGAAACGCAGTGGAATTGAGAAATCTAATCCATAAATAAAAAGACAGCTTTTGCCGTCTTTTTCACTTCCACATATAGGTTTGCCTATATGATACAATAATATTGTAATTAAATTATAATGATAAATTGGCAAAAAGTAAATACAAAAAATGAAAAATTTTTGTCAAATCGACAGATTGGTAAAGTTTGTATGATTTCCAACAAATGTCCTAGTCTTAAAATTGCTTTTTTATAAAAAATAGAGCGTATCCAAATGAATACGCTCTCAGACTTTGCTATTTTATTTATTACAGCACTCTTACGCTCAATGCATTTTCTTTAATTGATGCGATTGCGGTAGCGTCTGCGTTGCTTGAAAGGTCTGCTATTACGTAGCAAATATTGCCTCTTGTAGCGCTAGAGATACCTACGATATTTTTAAGACTAGCGGATACTTTTGACAGTATATTTTCAATATCGTTGGAAATTACGCACACGCGATAATTGCCCACTCTCTCGACTTGCAACTTGGGGAAGTTGACGCTGTTGACGATATTTCCGTTTTCAAGATAATCTTTTAATTGGTTGGCAGCCATTACTGCGCAATTGTCTTCTGCCTCTGCGGTAGAAGCGCCAAGGTGCGGGATAGTAATTATGCCGTCCACGCCAAGTATTTCGTCACTTGGCAAGTCGGTGACATATTTTGCCACTTTTTTATTGGCAATTGCTTGCTTGATATCGTCGTTGTTTACGAGTTCGCCGCGAGCAAGGTTGATTATGCGCACCCCGTCTTTCATAAGTGCAATCGTATCTTTGTTTATTGAATTCTTAGTCTGCGGCGTAGCGGGTACGTGCAAAGTGATATAATCGCTCTTTGCGTATACTTCGTTTATATTGCTCGTGAGTTCGATTGCAAGATCTGTTGAAGTAACAAATGGGTCGTAGGCAATTACTTTCATACCCAAGGCAAGCGCTGCGTTTGCCACGAGTTTGCCTATTGCGCCAAGTCCAACGATACCCAGCGTTTTGCCGAATATTTCTTGACCGACAAAAGCCTTTTTGCCTTTTTCGACTTGTTTTGCAACAGCGCCGTCTTTATCGAGATTCTGCGTCCAGTTTATACCTTCGTATATTTTTCTCGAAGCAACGAGAAGCGAGAAAATAACAAGTTCTTTTACTGCGTTTGCGTTTGCTCCGGGAGTATTGAATACGCATACGCCTTTTTGTGTCATAGCGTCGATAGGAATATTGTTTACGCCTGCGCCGGCTCTTGCGACAGCGACTACGCTATTAGGCATATTGTAATCGTGCATAGAAAAACTACGCAAGATAATTGCCTTGGGATCTTTTGCGTCTGCAGTAATGCTATATTTATCGGGAGTGAGGATATTGCTCACCATATTGCTGATTTCGTTAAGTTTAAGTATTTCTACCATTTTTCACCTCTTATTTGTTGGCAAGTTCAAATTTCTTCATAAATTCGATAAGCGTCTTGACGCCGTCTACAGGCATTGCATTGTAGATAGATGCTCTCATTCCGCCGACAAGTCTGTGACCCTTGAGGGATACGAGACCGTTTGCCGAAGCCTCTTTTACGAATTGCGCGTCAAGATCTGCGTTTGGCGTTACGAAAGGTACGTTCATAAGTGAGCGGTCTTCTTTGTTTACGCCGTTGGAGAAGAAAGAAGAATTGTCTATGAAGTCATAGAGCAGTCCGGCCTTGTACTCGTTGATTATTTGCATTTCATCTACGCCGCCCAATTTCTTGAGGTGACGAAGCGTAAGCATTGCCATATATATCGGGAAGCAAGGCGGAGTATTGTATAGACTGTTGTTTTCCACCTGGGTTTTCCACTTGAGCATAGTTGGACAAATATTCATACCGTCAGTGACAAGTTCGTTCTTCATTATTACGATAGTTACGCCTGCCGGGGCAAGATTCTTTTGGGCGCCGGCATAAAGCACAGAATATTTGCTCACGTCCATTTTTTCGCTCAATATGTTTGAGGATATGTCGGCAACCAAATTTGCCTTTGTCTCCGGAAGTTTTGTATATCTAGTGCCGAAAATCGTATTATTTTGGCAGATATAAAGATAATCTATGTCGTCTCTTATCGTAAGATTTTTTGGTATATAAGCAAATTTTTTGTCTTCAGAAGAGCCTGCTACTGCAATATCTCCGTACTTAATTGCTTCTTTATATGCTTTCTTTGCGAAATTGCCGGTTACTACATAGTCGGCTTTGCCTGAACCCGTCAAAAGATTGAGCGGGATTGCCTCAAATTGAGTAGACGCTCCGCCTTGCACCAATATTACGCTATAGCCTTCGGGTATGCTCATCAACTCTTTGAGAAGAGCAATGCACTCGTTGTTGATTGCTTCGTAGTATTTGCTTCTGTGACTCATTTCGCATACGCTCATGCCGCTTCCGTCGTAGTTAAGAAAATCTTTTTGAGCCTCTTGCAGTACTTCCATTGGGAGCATAGACGGACCTGCAGAAAAATTATAAACTCTCATTTTTACTCCTTGATTGACTTGTCTTTTGGCAAGGTCAAAATAATTTAATACTGTATTATTATACCACTTGACCGCTTGCTTGGCAACATAATCAAAAAATAAAAATACAATATCGTATATTTTTTCACAATATTTGTCGCAAAAAATATCAAATGAGACACTGAACAATGTTCAGTATGATAGTGGAGTGAAAAAGTTGCAAGTTTTCGTATTTATTGAGAATTTCGCATAGCGTTCAATACATATTATCTAATGAGGATAACTTGAGTATTGAACATTGTTCAATTATGTAATTTCAACAATAATATGCTTTAAAATATGAGCATTTTATTAAATAATGATAGAAATTATCATATTTTCAGTTTTTGGGTGATTTGAATAATTTCCTAAATTTCCCATAGACTAATAGCAACAAACAAAAGACAGGGGGAAATTATGCAAGCAATTATAATGGCAGGCGGAGTGGGAAGTAGGCTAAGACCTTTGACCAATACTTTGCCAAAGCCGCTCGTAAAGATAATAGACAAACCGGTAATGGAGTACGTCATCGAAAATCTTGTTGCGGGCGGAGTAAAGGATATCGCCGTAACGGTGGGATATAAAGCCGAAATGATAATTGATTATTTTGGCGACGGAAGCGCTTTTGGAGCAAAACTTAAATATTATGCCGAAGACGTTCCATTGGGCACGGCAGGCGGAGTAAAGAATGCAAGCGACTTTATAGTCGACGATTTTTTGGTAATGTCCGCCGACGGACTTTGTAATATTGACGTGAAGGAATTTTGCAACTTCCATCATTCACACACCTCGCGAGTGAGTATGGCGGTCAGATATATGCCCGACGCAAGGGGATATGGACTTGTCAAGGAAAAAGACGGCGTCGTCACTTCTTTTGCGGAAAAACCGAAATTCGTCGTATCGGGACTTATAAATATGGGAATATACGCATTTGACAAAAGCATTCTCAGGGATATTCCAGAGGGCAGAAGCGACTTTTCCTATGATATTTTTCCAAAACTGATCGGAGATATCAGGACGTATGAGTCCGACTGTTTTTGGTCGGACATAGGCACTTTGCCTGATTATTATATGACAAATCATTATGTGTGTATGCACCCTAATAATTTCCGCGTGAGTATTTAAGTTTGACAAGAGGGGAGGCACGGCAATAATGCTTCTATACGTCTTCGAACTTACTTGGCTTACATTGTAACAATCTTACAAGCAAAATTTCAGTTGCTCCCTTCTTTCTGAATAAGAGGGGAGTTTTTTTGCATAGTTTTAGATATTTAGCCTCAAACAAAATTTTATTATTTGTCAAAAAAGTTTTTATTGCGATAAAAAGCGTAGGCTATTTTCTTGTCAATCATTTAATTTTATTATATAATATACTTGTATTATTTTAAGAAGTTGGTATATTTGGCGCCAATGTTTGACGTATTTATATAGACAAAAGGAGTAGTTGTGAGAAAACAACCAAAGCAGCTTGAAGTTGCATTTTTGGGGGGCGTAGGCGAGATAGGGAAGAATATGACGGCAATCAGGTTTGGCGACGATATAGTCATTGTAGATTGCGGGTCGACTTTTCCCTCGGTCGACGACACGCCGGGTATTGATTTAATCATTCCCGATTTTGCGTATATTAAGGCGAATTTAGAAAAAGTAAAGGGAATACTTATTACCCACGGACACGAAGACCATATTGGAGGAATACCTCATCTTCTTTCGGAGTGCGGTAATATTCCTATTTACGGTTCTTCGCTTGCCGTTGCGCTGATAAGACATAAGTTGACCGAAAAGAAGATGGATATGCCCAAGATGCATACAGTCAAGAACGGAGACGTCAAAAAAATCGGCGTATTCAGCGTAGAATTTGTCAGTGTGACGCACTCTATATTGGGCGCGTTTGCGTTGTCGATAAGTTATCCCGGCGGAGTTATTTTTCATACTGGCGATTATAAAATCGACTACACTCCTATTGACGGAGAGAGCATAGATCTTGCGCGCATTGCCGCCATAGGCAACAAAGGTGTGACGCTTATGTTGGGCGAATCCACAAATGTGGAGAAGCGGGGCACTACGATTTCCGAGAAAGAAGTAGGAGTCACTTTGCAGAGAATTATTGAGTCTCACGTCGACAAGAGAATTATCATTGCGACTTTTGCAAGCAATGTCAACAGAGTTCAGCAGATTATTAGGATATGCGAGAAAGTTGGCAGAAAGGTAGCGTTTGACGGCAGGAGTATGGTAAAAATTTCCGAAATCGCCAGAGAACTCGGTATGTTGGAATATATGGACAATACCGTAATAGACATAGAGGATATCAAGGACTTTGAACCTCACAAACTTTGCGTCATTTCCACCGGATCGCAAGGCGAGCCTATGAGCGCGCTCACGCGTATGGCAAACGGAGAAGATAAGGCTGTCATCATAGGGGATAACGACGTCGTCGCAATTTCGTCTCAGCCTATACCGGGCAATGAAAAGGCTGTCTATAATCTTATCAACAACTTATACCGCAGAGGGGCAAAGGTGCTTTATGGTTCTCTTGAACAACTCCACGTCTCGGGGCACGCTTGCCAAGACGAACTCAAACTTATGCTTAGACTCGTCAATCCCAAGTATTTTATACCGGTGCACGGCGAATACCGTCATCTCAAAAAGCACGAGGAACTGGCGCTTTCGCTAGGCATACCCAAAGAAAATATCCGAATCGTTGACATAGGCAATCGCATTGCGATTAAGAAGAAATCCATTCAAAACATCGACAGCGTTGAAGCGGGCGAAGTATACGTCGACGGAGATAGCAGTGTGGACAGTATGGTGCTTCGCGAGCGCAAACAACTCTCCAGCGACGGAGTTCTCATTGCGCTTTTGGATATAGACGTAGAGAACAGGGCATTGACCGCGATAGACATTCTATCGAGAGGCGTAGTGTTTGAAGACGAATTTCTTGAGAAGATCAAGTTGACGATAGCCGATGTATTTGCCACTTCGAGTTATAAAGACGAGAAGAGTAGAGGCGGTTTGAAAAACAATGTCAGACGCAAACTTGAGAGAATGATTTCCAACAAACTCAAACAGCGTCCGATGGTTTTGCCGCTTTTGATAGAGCATAGCAAAAACAGCAAGACAGACGACGACGGAGACGAAGTATGACCCCCCGGCAGGAAGAAATACTTTTGGATATTCACGACTTGGCAAGAGAGCAATTCGTAATGATTCTTTCCGACGAGTGCGAAAAAGTCCTCAAGGACGTATTTCAAAAATATCGTCCGCAGAGGGTATTGGAGATAGGCACAGCGATAGGTTATTCATCAAGTATAATGGCATTATCGTCAGATTGCAAAATAGACACTATCGAAAAAGACGAAGAGCGCATTTCTAGAGCCAAAGAACTTTGGCGGAGATTGGGCGTCGACGACAAGATTAAGGTCTATCACGGCGATAGCGATGAGATTTTATCTGACGTGATGGCAGGAAAAATTTATGACTTTGTATTTATAGACGCGGCAAAGTCGGCGTATAAAAGACAACTGCAATCGGTGTTGCCGTACGTCAAAAAAGGCGGTATGATAATGTGCGACGACGTGTTGTATCTAGGTCTGGTCAAAGGAGATAGTTATCCGCCTCACAAGCATAGGACCATCGTAAGGAATATGCGCGAGTTTTTGGCATATGTAGATAGCAGTAACAAACTTGAGTTGACGCTTGTCGAAGAAGGCAATGGCGTTGCGGTGATAAAAGTGCTGTGATTGACTTAACTTGAGGTGAAAAAAATATATATAATATCAAAATTCTAAACGAATAGAACGATATATGGGCATTAGCAGATATACATAAGGAAAATATTATGAACAAGGTGGAACTATTAGCGCCTGCGGGCGATATGAGCAAACTCAAGACGGCATTGCATTTCGGAGCGGACGCCGTATACGTAGGCGGAAGCAAATTCAGCCTGCGCGCCAACGCCAAGAATTTTGACGGCGATGGTATTAAAGAGGCTGTGGAATATACGCACGCAAGAGATAAAAAGATTTATGTTGCGGCAAACGTCTTTGCCGATAACAAGGATTTTGACGGCTTGAGGGAATATTTTGTCAATCTGGAGAAGATAGGCGCGGACGCTGTAATTATCAGTGATCCCGGCGTACTTGCATTGTGCAAAGAAGTTGCGCCAAAACTTGAGATACATCTTTCCACACAAGCCAATACCACCAATAAGTATTCCGCTAAATTCTGGGCAGACCAAGGGGTAAAAAGAATCGTGCTTGCAAGAGAAACTTCCCTTGAAGATATCAAAGAGATACGCGCGTTTTTGCCGTCCGACGTGGAGATAGAGGCATTTGTGCACGGAGCAATGTGCATTGCTTATTCGGGCAGATGTTTGCTCTCAAATGCGTTGACTGGCAGGTCGTCTAATAAGGGTGATTGCGTGCAGGCGTGCAGGTGGGAATACTCGATAGTCGAGACCAAGCGCGGCGGCAGTCCTATCACTATAGGTCAGGAGGAGAGGGGGACGTACTTGCTCAATTCAAAAGATCTCAATATGCTTGCGCACGTCGGACAACTTGCCGACAGCGGTGTATATTCGTTTAAAGTTGAGGGAAGAATGAAGTCGCCTTATTACGTTGCAAGCGTAATAAACGCATACCGCAAAGCAATAGATTTATACTATGAGAGCGGTAAGGACTCAGCGCTTCCTGCTTATCTTTCCGACGAACTGTACAAAAATTCTCACAGAGAGTACACTACGGGATTTTATTTCGATAGCAAAGACAACGTGTGTTTGGATACTTCGCAACCCAAGTGCGAATATGAATTTATTGCTCAAGTCGTGGGTTATCGAGAAGACATAGGTATGCTTGAAGTGGAGATGCGCAATAGGTTCAAAAAAGGCGACGAATTGGAAATTCTTTCGCCGACTGAGTATTGGAACGACGTTTTGCATATTGACAAAATGTACGATAGTGATATGATAGAGATAGAAGACGCTAAGATAGTTCAGCAAAGGGTATTCATACCTACGGACAAGAGATTGCAAGAATTGGATATTTTGAGGAAAAGGGTATAGGGGCAAGACAAGATGAAGAAGACTGTTTTGATTATTTATTCACAAATATACGATACGTCGGCGCTGGCGCTCAAAGATTTTTTTGAGAGCGACGGTAAATATGACGTAATCTCTGTACCCGATAGGCAATACGACAATTTCTGTTTGATTAGAGTGTATCAATGGTTGTATAAATTTACGTATAGACACGCTCCTGCGCTCAACAACGTCGTCATCAATTTGTCTACTGCGGAAGTGTCGCGTAGCAAGGACAACGAGGGAAATATCGTGGCGTATAAGCCCAATTCTCAGACTTTCCAAAGGTGGCGTAAATTTGATAATATATCTATGCGTTTCGATGCCGATTACGTGATATGCACGACTCAATATTCGATACATAAAGCAGTAATAGCGCGAGAGAAGTACAACTTAGGCGGCAAGATTTTTGCATTGGTCACAGATTACGATTTGCAAGACAATTTCGTAAGTCACGACGTCGACGGATATTTTGTCATTACTCAAAAATGCAAGACGGCTTTGATAGACAAAGGAATTGACGAAAAAAATATATTCGTCGTATCAATGCCGTTGAAGACCCCTACGGTTATAAAACGCAGCAAAGAAGATGTCAGAAAGCAGTTCAACATCCGCAATGAGTTGCCCATCATAACGATGGTGGGCGGCAGATACGGCTCTAAGCACCTTTGCGACGCTTTGGTTAGCGTATGCGAGAACAAAGAATACAATTTTATTGTAATAGACGGCGCTAATTCTTCGATAGAAAAGAAGTTTAAGAAGTTGGGTAAAAATGATGGAATGAGCGTCTCAAATAACGTGTATTTTGTCAAGAGCGGCAACGAGATGGAAAGGGCGTATTATATTTCCGATTGCATTATATCTGCTCCTACGTCGGCTATAACTTATGAAGCGTTGCTGCACAAGATACCGCTGCTTCTTATCGACAGCGCAAACAACGTCGAGACAAAGAACAGCAAATTTTTAGTATCAAACGGTTACGCTTATTCTGCCATCAACAAAGACCGTTTGACGATAGCACTTGAAAATTATAAAAAAGATAAGAAAGAATGGAAAAAGCATTGTGAAAACAAGTTCAAACTCAACGGCTGTCAGCAAGTGTCGGACTGCATAAACGCTATTGACAGAGGCGACGATCCGCAAGAGTGTTTGGTGATAAAAGAAGTAATCGAAGACACTGTAAAAGACGTCGACAAATCATCCGTAGAAAATCAAGAGAATACTCCTAAAGATACCAAGACGCCCAAGAAAAAGAGACGTTGGTTTGGCGGGAAATAATCGGAGGAATTATGGTAAAACATATTGTGATGTACAAACTCAAAGAACCTACAGAGCAAAACGCAATTGCTCTTCAACAAAAATTTTTGTCAATGAAAGGCAAGATTGATGTATTAAGAGATATTGAATCGGGAGTAGACGTTTTGCGCTCCGATCGCAGTTTTGACGTAGTGCTGATTTGTAAATTTGATACTATGGCTGATATGGAAATATACAGAACGCACAAAGTGCATTTGCCGGTTATGGAGTATGTTAAAAGCGTAGTAGAACTCTCTAAGTCCGTAGACTACTTTGAATGACTCCGTATATCGGAGAGAAAGTCGGCAATGGGGCGCGTATAGGCAATCATTCTCTTGCTTGGTCGTATTTGATAAGATAAGAATGTACTAATCTTCGCGGTCATAAGAGTATAGTTTAACTCCGGCGCGGACAGTACGACAGCATTTTGCTCTCTTAAGCGTGTGCGATATCGGCTGTAGCCGAGAAATCTATAACGTATAACTTTGTCAAAGGCAAAATACAACATATCCGTATATAGCGGAAAATCATAAAGGAGTATACATAATGACAAAAATCAAAATCAATCTCATTGACGGCAGATCGATGACTGCCGAGTTGGACGAGCAAGTAGCGCCTATCACGGTTGCGAATTTTCTTAAACTCGTAGATAGCAATTTCTACAACGGACTTATTTTTCACAGAGTTATTCCGGGTTTTATGATACAGGGCGGGGGAATGGACGCTTCGCTTTCCCCAAAGGAGACCAAGTCGATAAAAGGCGAGTTTAAAGCCAACGGCGTAAACAACCCACTGTCTCACAAAGTAGGCGTTCTTTCTATGGCAAGGACCAATGTGCCTGACAGCGCTTCGTCGCAATTCTTTATTTGCGTGGCAGACTGCGCGTTTTTGGATGGACAGTATGCGGCTTTTGGCTGTCTCACCGATGAAGAGAGTATAAAGGTAGCGATAGACATATCCAAGGTCAAGACTGTCAGCGTAGGTTTTTACAACGATGTGCCATACGAGTCTATAGTCATTAAATCAATTGAAAGAGTATAATTTGTCGTAAAGATTATTGCTATCAAGAAGGCAAGCGCAATATCAATCACGTTGAAATGCGCGTTTAATATAGCGCATAATACAAAACTTGTCAAAAGGACAAGCGCGCAAAGCGTTTGTCTTTTTTGCTTGTCAAATAGCAAGTTGCAGGCAATCGCCGTACCCAAAGCGACAAAAATATGCGAATATTCCCATCCGTCTATAAATTCTGGCGTACCCAACCAGAATATACAAGGCAACGCTATAAGCGCGCAACCTATTATATCAAACACTTTAATTCTTTTAGGCGGCAGGCTTAATATTGTTAGCGCAGTCAGAACGCCTAGTGTAAGTCCGTCGATATCCATAAGCAATTCTATGGACAAAACGGTAAAAATAAGCGTTGTTAAAAGTCCGTAAAGTTGAAATCTTTTCAGATGAAATATACCGCTTAAAATAAGAAATATGGCGCTCAACAATAATATAAATATCATAGTATTGTTGTGCGCAAAGGCAATATTTATATTAAATACTTTACATATAAAAATTTTTATATTATAATATTTAAAACTATTTTAGAGCATTACAGATTGTCTCTCCGTCATATTGAGCGAGACGTGGCGGAGTAGAATATCTCTAAATAAAAAACGTTTATAACATTGAATAGCGAGAAGATATGGCAAAAATCACGGCAATAGACAAAGGGAGCATAGGCGAAGAGTTGGGACTTGAAGTGGGTGACGAACTCATAGGTTTCAACGGTGAGGAAATTGTAGATATACTTGACTATGTATACTACGATTCCCAAGAGTTTTTTACTCTCAATCTCAAGGCAAAGCAAGGTGAGCGAGTCGACGTGGAAATTGAAAAGGACGAGAGCGAGACGCTGGGACTTACTCTTGACGAAAGCGTAGAACTCGAGCCTATGCGTTGCAAAAACAAATGCGTATTTTGTTTTGTAGACCAACTTCCCAAGGGTATGAGAGAGACGCTTTACGTCAAGGACGACGATTATCGCTTGAGTTTTGTCAGCGGCAACTACGTCACGTTCAGCAACATAGGGCAAAAAGAGTTGGATCGAATTGTCAAGTTGCATTTATCTCCGCTGTATATCTCGGTGCACTGTTTTGACAAGGATGTCAAGACTAAATTAGTCGCAAATCCCGAGGCGGCAAAGGTCTTTGAAAAGATGAAGTTTTTGGCAGATCACGGCATCGTAATGCATACGCAGATAGTGCTTTGCAAGGATTTCAACGACGGCGAGATACTATTGCAGACATTGGAAGAACTTCACAAGTTATATCCGCAGGCGCTTTCGACGGCGGTAATACCCGTGGGATTGACTTGTCACAGACAAGGACTTTATCCCGTGACGCCGTTTGACAGAGACTCTTCGAGGCAAGTCATTGATATGGTGGAGAAGTTCAACGACAGCGTAGGCGGCAATTTCTGTTGGTGTAGCGATGAGTTTTATATCAAGGCAGGCAGGGATTTGCCGGACTACTCGGCTTATGGAGACTTTTGTCAGATAGAAAACGGCGTCGGATTGTGCGCGGAGTTTATCAATTCTTTCGATATTGCTTTGTCACAAGTCAAAGGCAGTGACAAGGCGCTTGAAGTGGCAATTATCACGGGACAGTCGTTTAAAGGTATTTTGGCAGGGCTTTTAGAAAATTTGAAGAGCAAATATCCCAACTTAAAAACGCGAATATGCGATATATACAACGACTATTTCGGCAGGTCAATCACGGTATCGGGGCTTATCACCCCCACCGATATAATCAAGCAAGTCGGGGATATGCCTAAGTACACCGTAATTCCGTCGACAATGTTGAGAGAATTTACCGACACGTTCTTGGATGGGTACTCGGTGCCTGAACTGGAGGCGGCTATACATACTCGAATCAAAGTGTCGCAGGGCGGAGAAAGTCTCGTGAAAATCATAGACGAGTTAGTAAAAAACCAAGAATAGTAATCAAAATCATCCAACTGTTGTTACAATATAGCTTTGCATTACAGTTGCGATTTATGTCCGCAGAGCGGACGGCGAGGTGCATATGAAACCATTGATAGCAATCGTAGGCAGACCCAATGTGGGCAAGTCTACACTTTTCAATAGAATAGTGGGCAAGAAAGTCAGCATAGTAGAAGACTTTGAAGGCGTCACGAGAGACAGATTATACTGCGACGGTGAGTGGTGCGGCTGTCAGTTTACGCTCATTGACACCGGCGGACTTGAAATAAAGAGTCAGGACAAAATGTGGAGGCATATCAGAGCGCAGGCGCAAATGGCTGTGGAGATTGCCGACAGCATTATTTTTGTAGTCGATGGCAAAGCGGGTATGACGGCAAACGATATCGAAGTTGCCGAGTTTTTGCGTACGAGCAAAAAGCCTGTCACGATTGCTGTCAACAAACTTGACAATAACGAGCAAGACGCGATATACGATTTTTATTCACTGGGCGTGGGAGACGTAGTGGGAGTGTCTGCCGAGCAGTCCAAGGGCATTGGAGATTTATTGGATATCGTGACGGAAAACCTACCCAAAAGCAATCCAGACGAGCAGGAAGAGATAATCAATATTGCCATAGTAGGCAAGCCTAACGCCGGCAAAAGTTCTATTACCAACAAACTTTTGGGATATGAGAGAGTTATAGTCAGCGATATCGCAGGCACGACGAGAGACGCAATAGACACTGAGTTTGAGTGGAACGGAAAGAAATTCAACATTATAGATACTGCGGGTATTCGCAAAAAGAGCGCCGTAGACGAAGGAATTGAGCAATATTCCGTATTGCGTTCTTTGGCGGCAATCAGGCGCGCGGACGTAGTGCTCGTCGTCATAGACGCAGAAGCGGGAATGAGCGAGCAAGATATTAAGATATGCGGTTATGTACACGAGCAAGGCAAGCCGTCTGTGATTGTTATGAACAAATGGGACGCCGTAGACAAAGATACTTTCACTATCAATACATTTAACAAAAAGATGCAGGGCGATCTCAAATTTATGGACTATTTCCAATCCATCTACGTGTCTGCGTTTACAGGACAGCGTGTGGACAAGATACTTGCGTTAGCAAGCGAGGTATACGAACAGTCTGTGCGCCGAGTACAGACGGGAGTGCTCAACGATATTATTGCAGATGCAGTCGTTGCAGTCGAGCCGCCGTCGCACAACGGAAAAAGACTTAAGATATACTACGTCACGCAGGGAGGAATTCAACCGCCAACTTTCGTATTTTTCGTCAACGACAGCAATCTTATGCATTTCAGTTACGAGAGATATTTGGAAAATACGTTGCGTAAGACCTTTGAATTTAAGGGGAGTCCAATAAAATTGATTTTCCGCAACCGCAAAGAGGAAAACTAAAACAATAAGCGTTTTTATACGTCGCTATTAGCCAAGTTTAATGGAAATATCTCCACTTGTCACCTTTGGTGAAGTCGAATGGTCATATTCTCCTCTCGTTGCCCAGAGCGGAGCGTAGCGAAGTCGAATGGGGCGCAACCTTTAAAAAAGGAATATATAGGAAAATATCCAAAAACCTTGCAAGAGCTGCATTGATATGCTAAAATAATAAAAAAATATGGAGAGTGTTTATGAACTACAGTCAGTTGTCAAAAGAAGAACTTCAACAGATTTACGATTTGCAAAAGAATGAATACGACAATCTCGTATCGCAGGGCTACAGCGTTGATATCGCAAGAGGAAAGCCCTGCAACGAGCAACTTGATATTGCTATGCCGATGTTGAATATGGAAGGCATAGAGAATATGCCCAAGAGTTACCGCAATTACGGAATGCTTGACGGTATACCCGAGTTGAAAAAAATCTTTGCTCAAATGTTGGGCGTAAATATCAACGAAGTTATTTTGGGAGGTAGCAGTTCGCTCAACCTTATGTATGACACGATTCAAAGAGCGCTGCAGTTTGGTATAATGGGTGGCGCGCCTTGGAATAAGTCGGCAGTTAAGTTCATTTGTCCGGTACCGGGTTATGACCGCCACTTTGCGATTTGCGAGCATTTCGCTATTGAGATGATAAATGTGCCTATGGACGCACACGGACCCAATATGGATCTTGTAGAGCAACTTGTTGCCAACGATGAAAGTATCAAGGGCATATGGTGCGTACCAAAGTATTCCAATCCTACGGGCGTAACTTATTCCGACGAGGTCGTCAAGCGTCTTGCAAGTATGAAGACAAAAGCAAAGGACTTTAGAATTTTCTGGGACAACGCATATGTTGTACACGACTTGACCGACACTCCCGACGTCTTGGCAAATATAATGGAACTTTGCAAAGAAGCAGGCACGGAAGACCGAGTATATCAATTTGCGTCCACGTCAAAAGTTACGATGGCTGGCGCGGGAGTAAGTTGTATCGCGACGAGTGTCAACAATGTCAAAGATATTCTTTCGCATATGACTATGCAGACTATCAGTTACAACAAAGTATGGCAGTATATACATTATCTCTTCTTGAAAGATATGGACAACGTACGCGAGATAATGAAAAAACAAAGGGATATCATCAAACCCAAGTTTGACACGCTTTTAAGAGCATTTGAAGACAGTTTTGGCGAAGATAGCGGTATTGCAACTTGGACAAATCCCAACGGCGGATACTTCATCACGTTGGACGTGCTTGACGGCTGCGCGAAGAGAGTATGTATGCTTTGCAAGACGGCAGGTTTGACTTTGACGGCGGCAGGCGCTCCGTTCCCATATGGCAGAGACGTCAACGACAGGACTTTGAGAATTGCTCCGACCTTTACGTCTGATAGCGACCTTATTGTCGCAACTCAAATTCTCACTTGCTGCGTTAAACTTGCCTGCGTAGAAAAATTGCTGGAGAAATAATATGAAAATCGTCATAGCGTCCGACTTGCACGGCTCAAGTTATTACGCTCAAAAGATCAAGGATATATTCATTCGCGAGCAGGGCGAATTGCTCGTGCTTTTGGGCGATATTTACAATCACGGTCCTCGTAATCCTTTTCCCAAGGACTACGCTCCAATGCAAGTTGCTCAGACGCTCAATTCTCTCAAAGATAGGCTTTTGGTAATCAAGGGCAATTGCGACAGCGAAGTCGATACGCTTATCAGCGAGTTTGATTTCAGCGAGTTTTCGCAGATTTTTGCCGACGGACTTAAGATAACGCTTACGCACGGACATAAGTTCAACAAAGACAATATGCCCGTCAATGCGGGGGACGTGATGTGCTACGGACATTTCCACACCGGTTTTATTGATACCGTAGGCGACGTTGTGGTAGCAAATGCAGGTTCGCTGTCTCTGCCTAAAGAAGGCACTGCGCACAGTTATTTGACAATACAAAACAATATTATTACGCTCAAAGACGTTGAAGGTAATATATTGGATAGCAAAAAGATAAAATAAATAGAGGTAGTTATGAGTAAAAGTAAGTTTGACACAAGGGTACAGGTACTCAAATACGAAGTGCTTAGACAGTTGGTCGAGGCGTACGACAAGGGCGATATGTCGCAGATATATATGGATATTCCCAAGGCAATATCTCCCGGACCGAAGCCTAGTTTCAGATGCTGTATTTACAAAGAGCGCGCAATCGTCCAAGAGAGAATCAAGTTGGCGCTCGGCGGCGACAAGAGCAATCCCAATATCGTGGAAGTAATCGAAGCGGCGTGCGACTCCTGTCCTATCAGCGGTATGTATATCACTCCTGCTTGCAGAGGCTGTATAGTCCACAAATGCCAAGAGGCTTGCCCAAAGGACGCAATTACTATAGTTGACAACAAGCCAGTTATTGATATGGACAAGTGTATCAAGTGCGGCAGATGCGCAAAGTCGTGTCCTTACGACGCGATAATAGAGCAGTCGCGTCCTTGCATAAAGAGTTGTAAGGTAAAGGCTCTGTCTATGGACGAATACGACAGAGCAAAAATTGACAATGACAAGTGTATTGCTTGCGGAGCGTGCGTATACAACTGTCCTTTCGGCGCAATAGTCGACAAATCATTCCTTATAGATACCTTGGATATACTCAAGGACGCTAAGGAAAACAACGGCAGAGTATTTGCAATAATTGCCCCGGCTATAGCGTCGCAGTTCAAGCCGGCTACTTTTGGTCAACTTGTCACCGGCATCAAGAAATTGGGCTTTGACAGAGTTTACGAAGCGGCTTTGGGCGCAGACATAACGCTGTATAAAGAGGCTAAAGAATTTGAAGAAAAGAAGATAATGACGACGTCTTGCTGTCCTTCTTTCGTTATGTTTATTGAGAAGAATTTTCCAGAACTCGTCAAATACATATCTTCTTCGCCTTCGCCTATGGTGGAGACCGCAATGTTGCTCAAGCGCAAATATCCCGGTATTAAGACGATATTTATCGGACCTTGCACAAGCAAAAAACTCGAGTTTAGAATGGAAAAGACCCAAGGCGCAATCGACAGCGTGATTTCTTTTGAGGAGTTGCAAGCGCTTTTGGACGCGCGTAATGTGGATTTGCTCGTACAGGAAGAAATGAACATTGACGACGCTTCGGATATGGGCAGAGTATTTGCAAAGTGCGGCGGTATTTCCGCAGATATAGCAAAACTTGCAGATGGCGTAGAGCCGGTGGCAATGAGCGGTATCGACGAGTGCAGAGCCAATCTTCTCAAACTCAAATTCAACAAGACTACAGCCAACTTTTTTGAGGGTATGGCTTGTGACGGCGGTTGTCTCAACGGTGCGCTATCACTGCATCACGATGTAAAGAATGCCGCTGAAATAGAGAAATATTCCAACAATGCAACGCACAAAGGCATTGACAGCGCAGTGGAAATGTATCACGAAAGTCTTAAGAAATAACGATATCTTAAATTTATTGATTGAAATGTAATAAGCAAAATGCAGTAAACTTTGATTTACTGCATTTTTGCTTTATCCTTAATGTCATTTTGCCATATATCTCTACTGTCATCTTGAGCGAAACGCAGTGTAATCCAATGTCACCCCGACAATTAAATTAGGTACATCGAGTGAAGTCGAGAGGTCTCCGCAATTTAAAATTGATAAAATTTTTTATTATATATAATATCATTTATATTTACGTATACTATTTATATGATTAAGAAATATAGTCAAATGACTCAACTTGACAAAATCAAACTATTTATTGCCTTAGGCGCGATATTGACTATAGTAATAGGCGCGATAAATCATTTTGTATACGTTTGGACAGGGAATAATGCTTTTGTTGGACTGTTGGTTGCCACGAATGAAAGCATATGGGAACATATCAAACTTGCGCTTTTGCCGATGTTTTTGATATTTTTAGTCGGAGGTTTTTTGTTTTCAAAGAAAGTCAACAATTATTTTCTCGCCGTATTTTGCGCTTTAACAGTGACGGTACTTTTTATAATTTTTGCCTTTATGGGGTATACTGTTTTTGCTCGCAAATCTATTTTACCGCTTGACATAACTATATTTATATTGGCAATAGTTTTTGGCTATCTCACTGCTTATCATATATTCTTTATGCGCAAATTCAAATGGATGAATTATCTTTCGATAATCGGCATACTTGTTATATTGATATTATTTTTGACTTGCACCTATCACGCGCCCGACTTTTTTCTATTCCAAGAACTTTATGTCAAATAGCCGAATGTCATTGACGCTTTCACAAGACGCGACCGCTTGCTCGCTATGCCGTCGCTTCGCTCCTTGCAACCGAAGCGAAGAAATCCATTTGTCATTTCGACTGAAACTAAGCGTAATGGAGAAATCTCAACCTATTAAAATTAACAAAAATCGCAACGCAAAAATTAGCGCGTTGCGATTTTTTATTCAAATAAAATTCTAATTTAATACAGATTTTTCACAATTCCAAAAAAAGTATACTTTTACTGACTGCCTGTGAAAAGGCATAATTTTTCAATTACATTATACTTCGCGCATAAATAATTTGCAATATTTTTAGGTCAGTAAAAGTATACCTTTTTTGGAATTTCGTCTATAAATCAAAGTTTGTAAAAGATATAAAAAATATACAAATTTTGGTATAGAAGAACCTCGGGTATAGAATATTCTATAAGCACTGCCAAGCAAACAAGTGAAAAGTATAATTTAAAGTGAGGAATAGTCGGAAAGACAAAGACAATATGTCATCGAGGCTTTACATCATTTCGACCGGAATGAGGTGGAGTATATGTCATTTAGAGTAATGTCGAGAAATAACAATATGATAAATTGCGCTTAAGAGAGGAAGTACTATGAAAGTATCAAATGATAAAAAAAATTATAATAAGACTTTTGGAATATTGACGATAGTGCTTGTTACAGTAATGGTATTATCGTGTTCATTTGTTATATTAGGCGATTTTACAAATATAAAAGTATACTCAAAAGAAAATACTAATAATCTAATTACTTCATTGAGCAGACCCACGATATCAACTCCCGGCGAATTAAGTCATTTTGCGGACGGAGTTAAATACATTTTTACAGACAGAAATAAGGTTGATGATTTTAGAACTGGAACCGAAAGTTATGATACTAAAACGATTGTAGTGGATACATCGCAGCCTTTGGGTATGCAAGAAAATCCTTATGTGATAAACTCAACAGATGAATGGGAAATTTTTGTAAAAAAGATATCTAAAGATGGTACTCATGGCAACGGGCAATATTATGTGTTGGGAAAAGATTTAGATTTTTCTTCGATTACGCCATTTAGAGTTGTGTCAAAATTCAACGGTACATTTTATGGTCTTGGAAATTCTCTTAAAAACATAGCCATTGACACTTGGCAATATTGGGATGATACGACTAATCAATATGTAAATATTACGGGCGCAATCACTTATGACGGATTTGGTGTATTTTGTTCGACAGATGGCGCTACATTTTCAGACTTAATATTAGAAAACTGTAATTTGAAAAATGCTCCGTTAGCAAATACTTATAAAAAAGCATATTCAACGTTTGTTGGTTGCTTGATTGGAACTGCTAAAGGAAATGTGGATATCTTAAATTGCCATATTGAAGGAACAATTATAAATGAGACTTCATACGGCGCAAATACTACAGTTAAAGGTGGAATAGTTGGTTGGCATCACGCGGGGGCGATACTAGTGTATAGATGTTCTTCTAAAACAGAATTAACAAGTGTTGTTTCAAATAAAGTTGCTTTCGGCGGTGGAATTTTAGGAGATTCAGACGATACGGCAAATACAAAAGTTTTTGATAGCGTGTATAATTTAAAATCAAATGTAACAGGAGCGCTCTATGACCACATTGCCGCTTTAGGTTGGGCTCGTTCAGAAACGTTATTTGAAAATATTATAGGATTTGTAGATAGCAATAATTCAAACGGAAAAAATTATAGCGGGGCACTAGTAGGAAGCGGGACGTCAATGATTTCGCTTAAAAACTGTTATGTCGATGGAGTTAATGGACTTGACGGTACTCCTAAACTTTCTATGAGGGCAGTAAGCGGAAATGTTAAGATTGCATCTAACAGAATTATAAATAATGTAAACAATGTTAAAAGTTCGTCATCTTATACGACGCAATATTCTGGTTCTTCGGATGGGCTGAGCAATTTTTCGGGACAGCCTAATGAATATGCTAATCGTGCGCTTTTATTAAATGCCGCAAAAAATAATATAGGTACAGGATTACTGTCACAGATATGGAATCCGGAAAAAATTGACGGAGACTTTGCTCCTTATAATTCTCCGGTACGTAATTTTTTAGTTGCGACTGTGACTTTTAAGAATTTGCTGAATGAAGGCAACGAAGAGGATATAAGTAATTCAAGCGGAGTGATTTCCGTTGACGACTATATGAAAGGCGATGTTTTGCCTACGCCGAGTGAAGCAAGCAATCACAAATTCTTGGGTTGGATTAAGAAGACGGACAATATAGAAGATATGTACAAGGCAGAGCCTTTTAAGGTTTTGCCTACCGGAGTATTTGGCGACGTGACGTTTTATGCGGTGTGGGGACTGCCCGACGGATATGCGGATACGTATATTACGGACAGTTTGGCGGCGGATAAGTCTTCAATAGAGTACGGCAACGGCGACAGCATAACTTTGACAGCAAGCGTAGTAAACAGCGGAGTAGCAATTGGCAACAATCCTAAGATAACGTATAGGTGGAAGCAGGGAAGCACAGACAAAGCGACGAATACGACGGGAAAATTGATACTTAAGAACGCACCTGAAAGCGGAACATATAAATATGAGTTTGAGATAAGAGACGGCAGAGAGCCGCTTTGGTCTTATACCGCAATGAGCGACAGCAGTCAGACGGTGACGATTGAGAAAGCCAAACAGGCTAATATGAGTATAGAAGGCTTTGCAATAGACAGCGAGACGATACCTTATTACGGTAAAAGCGTGGGGCTTGTAAATTTTGACGTTACGCTTAAAAACAAAGCGGGCAAGACTGTAGAACAGGACAAACACAGTTGGAGCAACGATATCTACACTATAGTAAAAGGTACGAACAGCATAGATATATTAGTTGAGCCTGCGGACAAAGAAAATTATGAAAGTCAATACAGATTTTCTATTACTTTTGAGGCTGAAATACTTAAGATTTTCTTTGATATACCCAAATTGCACGACACTTTGGAACACGAGATACAGTACAATCAGAATTTGGGGGCTAGCACTTTAATAGCATATTTTAAAGAGGCGTACTTAGACGCAATGAACAACAAGTGGGAACAAAGCATTGTGGATAGTTTGTTAAATTCGTCATATGCGCCGTATTTAAGGGTGCACGAAGAGGGGAATGACAACAAGGCATACGCGCCTATCACAAGCGACAGTAGCAATTTACCTTTGTTTTCGGAGAGTTTGTCAAACGTGACGGAAGAAGTGCGAATTGACGTTGAGATGGAAATCGTAAAGTATACGGTTACGTTCAATCCCAATAACAATGACGGAAGCATATGGACTGAAGAATATTCCTACGGACAGTATATATTGCCACAGACAGAGCCGCCGCCGCCGGAAGGAGAGTTGTTTGTAGGCTGGTATTTTGACACTGTTGATGAAAATAACAAGCCTATCAACAGGGCTTGGCGTTTTAAGCCGGAGGACGGAAAAGAGCCTGACAGAGTTACGGGACAGTTGACGCTAAAGGCAGAGTATATCGCGCCCAACGACCTCACCGATATTATTGTCACGCCCAATCCCAACAAGACATTTTACGCATTGGATGCGATAGCCGACGGAGATTTGTCGATAGTCGCAGTATACAAAGGCGTTAAAGACGGCAAAGAAGTGTCAAGAGAAGTGCCGCTGAAATGGAATGATTATAAAGACGACATAAAATATTTGTCGATGTCGGGAAGCGTATTGCACGTGATAGAAGACGGCGACGGATTATACGAGATAGAAGTGGGATTTACGTTCAACGGTAAGAGAGTTGCGGGGACGGCAAAAATCAAGGTAATGCCCATTGACGTAACGGACAGAGCGGCGACGCTTAATTTCGGAGATTTGGAATTTAAGTACGAAGAGGGTGTTGTCAGAAACGTAAGAGACATATCCAAGGCGGAATATCCGACCGACCTGCAAGGCATTCTCAACGATATAAATTACAAATATTCGTTGAACGGTCGCGACATAAATGCAGAAGACGTAATCGGTGTGGGCGACTACACCGTCACTGTGGAATTTGACACGGCAAGCGATTATATAATTAGGACAAAAGAACTTACGTTAAAGATAAGAATGCTTACGCAGGTCAAAATAGAGTGGTCTGCGGATTCCCTGCAATACAACGGCGAGGAAGGAAATCATCCCACGGCAAAGGTATATTATGCCGACGGCGGAAGCGAAGTATTGGTAACTCCGGAATATGAGGGCGACGTCAATGCAAAGAACGTCGGGAATGGTTATAAAGTAACAGTCAAATTGCCTAGCAACTATGAAATTGTAGAGGGCGAGGAGTGTATTTTCGAGATAACGACGGCAAGTTTGGACGTGCCGACTTTCAAAGGCGGAATGACTTACAGCGGAAAAGAACAAAGCGTATTGGAATATTTGGACGGATACAGCGACTTGCTCTATACTGTGGTATCAGGCGATAAGGAAACAGATGTAAACAGCAGATATTATGTAACATTGAGACTAAAAGAACCCAACAACTGCGTATGGGCGGACGGCAGCGCAGGCAGCGCAAGCAAGCGCATACAGTGGTCTATCGACAAAGCGCAGTTGGTGCTCGATTGGGACAATTGGCTGTTTGAGAGCGACGGAACAAGCGGATACGCGCCCAAGATAGAAAGCATAGCCGACGGTTTGGCAGAGGGCGTGACAGTCGATTTAGACAGCGCGTTTACTTATAGAATATACGACGAAGACGGCAATGAGATTACCGCAGGTATGGCGACGGAGTTGGGCTCTTATAAGATAGTCGTATCGTTGAGCGGAGACTTGGCGAAGAACTACGACATAGATGAAGTCAGCAAAGAATGGGAATTTGTCGTAACAAAAAAGGGGATAACTGTCCTGACGATAGAATGGGGCGAGACGGAGTTTTTGCAGGACGGCAAAGTGCATTATCCGACATATACGGTAAAAGACAGCAACGGAAATACGCTTTCGAGCAGTGAAATCTCAAGTATACTTAAATTCAGCGACGGTTACAACACTCACAAAGAATTGGGAACATACAGAGTGACAGCGACGCTTTTGGACAGAGAGAAGTATATTATTCGTTCGGGCGGAGTATGCGTGTTTAAGATAGTCGACGAAAACGGATATGCGCCCGACGAAATACCTACCGTTCCCGACAATAATCCGAGCGGCAACAATCCCGGTGGAAGTTCGTTTGACGAGATACTAGCCAAACTCAAAGAGATACCGTTGTGGCAGTTGATGGCAAGCATTGTATCTATAATACTGATACTGATATTTGCAAGTAAGGGAATAGGATATCTTTCCAAGAGCAAGCAGAATAGGAAAATGGCGGAGAGCAAATACAAGACGTACTATGCAGGAGCGTTCTTGGGAGTGGCAACGGCAGGTTGGACGGCAATAGCCATCGTATTGATATGCTTGGCTGTATTGAGTATCGTATTTATGATAATAGCCAAGAGCAAGTACAACAAGACGTTGATATACGCCGAGGAGTTGAGAGACGAGTACGAGCGTAATAAGGCTGATATAGAGGAGAGAAAGCGCCAAGAAGAATATATGCGTCGAGACGAAGAAGCAAGACGCCGTGATGAAGATATGCAGATGATGTTTATGCGTATGATGGGCGGAAACGCAGGCGCAGGCAACAATATGGGACAAGGAACGCCGCAGGGCGGATTTGGATTTGTACAGCAAGGCATTGGCGCAGAAGATATAAAGGGAATTATATCCGAGACCGTCACTGCATTGTTGCCGGGTATGCAACAGATGCTGCCGCAACAGGCGTCTACAAATGACGCACTTGTCAACAAACTTATTGAGCAAAACGAACAATTGATGCAAAAACTTGCCGAGCAACAGCCAATCGAGAAAGTCGTTGAGAAAGAAGTTGTGGCAAGTAATGCAAACGACGAAACCATTAAGCAAATGTTGAAAAATCAAGAATTGCTTATGGAGAAGATTCTTGAATTGTCAGTTTCTCAACCTCAAGCGCAAATCATCGAAAAAGAAGTCCCCGTCGAAAAGATAGTGGAGAAGGTCGTTGAGGTACCAGTAGAGAAAATAGTCGAAGTGCCTGTCGAGGTCGAAAAGATTGTCGAGAAAGAAGTCAAGGTAGAAGTTCCTGTAGAGGTTGAGAAAATCGTCGAAAAGGAAGTTGTCAAAGAAGTACCTGTAGAAAAAGTCGTAGAGAAGGTAATTGAGAAAGAAGTCAAAGTGACCGCACCCGCAAAGCCGAAGGTGGAGAAAGCGCCCAGACTTACACTTGACGAAGCGTACGCATTGCTAAGCAAAGAGCAAAAGAAATACTTCGACGGATTGAGAGACTACGCTCTGACGAAGTATAAGTGCAAAGAGAAGAAGTCGACGTACTTCGTAGTATACGGACATACAGCTACAAATCCGCTAATCAAACTTACAATAAAGAAAGACACGACGGTAGCGCTGTTGAAGATGGAAGACGAGTATATGAAAGACATCAGGCGAGACGCAACTGGAGACGGCACGAAGGTGAAAGTGAAGGAGACGGAAGTAATAGTAAGCGACAAGCAAGCCTTTGAGACGGCGAAGAAGATGGTGGACTTGAGAGACGATCAGATAGAGCGATATCAAGATTTATTGAGAGAGCAACGCTCTCTCAAGAGTAAAAAATAATATTGATATTATTTCGAGCGAAGTCTAGAAATCTCAACAAAAATAAAAAAGCGAGAGTTTTCTCTCGCTTTTGTCATACCGTTGTAGTCAGCGGACAATTTGCGCTAGACAAGAAAGCCAACAGCAAACAGAGCATACCTGCGTTGTTGCCGAACAAACCGTTGTTGCAACCGCAATTATTACATCCGCAGTCGTTGTTACAGTTGCAATTGTTATTGCATCCGCAAGAATTGTTGTAACTTAAAAGAGCTACCAAAAGCAAAAGACTTGTACAATTATTATTCATATTACCTCCTATTTGTCAAAAAGCCTTATCAATCTACAATATGTCTTAAAAATCAAATGTGTGAATATTTTATAATTATTTTAACGTCGCTTCTGGCTCAACAAAGCGTAGTCGAAGTGGCTCAAACTTTTAAATCACAAGGAGCATAGTATGATTTGTCTTACCGTCAGCGAGCAGCAAGAAAAATTTGTAAGAGACTGTCTACCGCCCAATGGAATTTTACGCAATTCTGCAGATTATTTTTATATTTTTTCCGACAGCACGCGACTTAAGATACTTTGCGCGCTGTGCAGTATGGAACTTTGCGTGGGGGATTTGAGTTATATTCTCGGACTTAATCAGACGACTATATCGCACCAACTCAAATTACTTCGCGACAACAAAATCGTAGGATGTCGAAGATACGGCAAAATAGTTTTTTACCGCATCGTCAACGAAAACGTCGAACGCACGTTGACGATAGGTATCGAAAACGCTTGCCCATCCAATTAAAGGATTGAATTTTTTATTGTCACATTGCTTTATTAGTGATATAATATTGCTATGGATAAGATAAGACAAAAACTCAAAGATTTGCCGACGCAAAGCGGCGTATATATTATGAAGTCTGACAGCAATCAGATTTTATACGTAGGCAAGGCGCGAAATCTTAAGAACAGAGTAAATCAATATTTTTCGGGCACTGCCAATAAGACGGAAAAGACTATGCGACTTGTTGCGCGTATAGCTGATTTTGAGTATATTATTACCGCAAACGAAATCGAAGCGCTTGTGCTTGAAAACAATCTTATCAAAAAGCATAAGCCGCCTTACAACATTCTTCTCAAAGACGACAAGTCTTATCCTTTTGTCAAAATCAATGTCAAGCAGGATTTCCCCAAAGTTGAAGTCGTACGCAAACTCAAGAATGACGGCGCAAAATATTTTGGACCTTATATGCAGGGCATAACAAGCAAAGATATACTCCAACTTGTCGAAAGCGCTTTTTGTCTGCGTTCTTGCAATCACGATTTCTCTCGTTTGCCAAAAAATCACAGACCTTGTCTCAACTATCATATCAAGCGTTGTTTAGCGCCCTGCGACGGACGGTGCGATAAGGAGCAGTATGCAAAACAGATAGAAGAAGTAATATCTTTTTTGTCAGGCAACGACAAGAAGATCTCGCATCTGTTGCAACAAAAGATGAACGACGCCGCCGAAAATGAGGATTTTGAACTTGCGATATTTTACCGCAGGAAGTTGGAGATATTAGACAAACTAGTGCGCCGTCAAGTTACGGCGCTGCCAAAGGATTTTGATATTGATATATTTGCCATAGCCTCCAATGGACTCAACACCGTCGTCAGCGTGCTTTTCGTACGCGGCGGAAAACTAGTCGGCGGAGACAAGCAAGTCGTAAGCGATCTTTCGCCGAGCGACGATGTGGTCTTGTCAAACTTTATTCTTGCGTATTATGACAAAGTCAACTATATTGCCAATGAAATTGTCATTGCGTCGCAAATCGACGAGTGCGAATTGCTTGGCGAGTATCTCACGCAGAAAAAGGGAAGCAAAGTAAATATTATTTTACCGCACCAAGGCGTAAGACGGCAGTTGGCGGATATGGCGTTAAATAACGCAAGCGATTATCTGGAAAAGTCGCTGTCCATAAAAGAACGCGAGGATAATATGACCGTCGGCGCAATCATTCAACTTCAAGAGTATCTCAAATTGCCAAAGATGCCTATCAGAATGGAATGTTACGACATATCGCACGTTCAGGGTACCGACAAAGTCGCTTCTATGGTGGTATTTACCAACGGCGCTCCCAACAAGGCGCATTATCGCAAATTCAAGATGAAATACGCGCTTGGCAACGACGATTTTGCAGGGCTTCAAGAAGCATTGACGAGGCGAATAGACGAACTTGTCAAGAGCCAAGACGAAAGTTTCGGGACTCGACCCGACTTGCTTGTCATAGACGGAGGAAAGGGACAACTCAGCAGCGTAGTAGAGATTTTGCGCGACAAAGGAGCGGACGACATTGCGGTGATAGGTCTTGCAAAAAGAGAAGAAGAGGTATTTGTGCCTCACCAAAGCGCGCCGATAATCTTACCTCGCAACAGTTATGCTCTCAAGGTATTGCAACGTATCAGAGACGAGGCTCACCGATTTGCCATCACTTTTCACAGATCGCTTAGGCAAAAACGTCAGACGCATAGCAAACTGCTTGCAATCGAAGGAGTTGGTGAAAAACGCGTCAAAGCGTTATTCGACGCCTTTAAGAACATAGAGAATATTCGCAATGCGACAGTTGAAGACTTGTTGCTTGTAAAGGGGATAGATCGACGCGCCGCGGAGAATATATACGCTCACTTTCACGTAGAATAATCGAATGCGTATATCCGCCTCTTTTTACCCAAAGGGGAGGACGGCGTATACATTGATTTAACGTCCTTAAATTCTATATATTAAATTATAAATTATTAAATCAATTTACTTTTTTTCAAAAATGTAATATTATAGAGTTATGAGATACAAAGCAATATTTTGCGATTTTGACGGAACACTATACAGAGAAGACCACACGATATCGCAAGTCAACAAAAGAGCAATCAAAGAATTTACGCAAGCAGGCGGAAAGTTTGTAGTATCGACGGGCAGGCTTTTCTCTGCAATTTATCCAAAACTTCAAGAACTCGAGTTGGACGGCGACGTCATCGTTTATCAAGGCGGCGGCATATTTGATATCAAAAGCAAAAAGCAGATTTTTGGGAAGTTTTTTGACAAAGACGATACTATAGCCGTCTTGGAATATATCGAGTCATTGGGAAAAGACTACACGCCTCTCGTATATATTGACGATACCTGTCATTGTCAAGAATACAATGAATCGGTCGGAGTATTCGTAGGCATTTGCGCAATCGGCTACAATGTGACTCACAAGTTATTGTCAGACTTTGTACGCGAAAGCAAGTCATTGCCGGTCAAGGTGGTTGTGCTTGCCGACGACGAGCATTGCAAGACGTTGGTAAAAGACGGCAGAGAAAAATTCCCTCATCTTGCAATAATGCGCTCTCATCAACTTGTCGTAGAGGCTATTACAAAGGGTATCAACAAGGGCGAGGCAATCAAGTGGCTTTGCAATAAATACGGTATTGACGTCACTCAAGCAATTGCAATGGGTGACAGCGAAAACGATATTGAGATGATTAAGGCGGCAGGTCTCGGCATAGCCGTCGGCAACGCAATGCCCAATGTAAAGCAATCGGCAGACTTTGTCGCCGATACCAACGACAACGACGCAGTAGCGCAAGTGATTTATAAATTTTGTCTAAATAAGGATTAAATTATACAATTATTTTATTGACGTCGATTCGAGCGGAGTTAAACTAATAAGTCTTATTCCTATATTACAAGTAAAAGGAGAGTATATGAATACCAAACAGCATATGACCGAAGAGGCAATTATCGAGACCGCAAAACTCGGAGATTTTTGCGCGCAATGCAAGTTGGATATATTGGTGGGCAGCAAAGACGACGATATTACTTTCAAGTCGGTGCTTGTCAATCGTCCCGGTCTGTTGCTTGCAGGTTTTGAAGATTATTTCAGCAACGCGCGCGTACAGGTGATAGGTAATGCGGAGTATTATTATCTTGCTTCGCTTCAGCCGTCGGAAAAGAAAAAGGCTTTGACAAAACTCTTTGTACAGCGAATACCTTGCGTGATTTATTCCAGAAGTATCAAGCCGACGCAAATAGAGATCGACATAGCAAAGCAATACGGCATACCTGTACTTTTGTCGGATATGACGACGACGTGGCTTATGCAAGAGATAAGCGCGTATCTTGACGATTTGCTTGCTCCGACGGAGATGGTGCACGGCTCGTTGCTTGATATCAACGGTATAGGAGTGCTTTTGACGGGCTCAAGCGGTATGGGCAAGAGCGAGACCGCAATAGAACTTATCAACAGAGGTCACCGCATAATAGCCGACGACGCTGTCGTCGTCAAAAAGGTGCGCAACGATCTTGTGGGCAGAGCGCCAGAAAAAATCAAACACTTTATTGAGGTAAGAGGATTGGGCATAATCGACATCAAGAGTATGTACGGCGTAGGAGCGGTGCTTGACAGCGAGGACATTGACCTCGTGATACATCTCGACAAAGACGCAAATCTCGAAGACTATGACAGACTCGGCTCAATGGACAATACTTGCGAGATATTGGGCGAAAGCCGTCCGCAAATCAATGTGCCGGTGCTTCCGGGGCGCAACTTGGCGGTAATCGTCGAAGTCGCAACTCGCAATTTCCAACTCAAACAGCAAGGTCACGACGCCTTGGAAGAATTGCGCAAAAGGACGAATTTAAAATGAATAATTATGAAAAAATGAAACTTGCCAGACTTTGCGACGAAGATTGCGACGGTATGGACGAAGAAGACTTGCTTGCTTCTGAAAAATACGAGAGTGAAAGCGAAGCCTTTAAGCGTAAGTACAAAGAGTTTTATACAGATATCAAGATAGACCGCCACGAGGATTGGTAAGGTGTTTGGCTCACGCCGACGTACGGCAAGTACGACGACGCGTAATATTATAGTCTGATGTCATTTCGACTGAAGCGAAGCAGAATGGAGAAATCTCAATCAATTTAAGCACAAAATCGCAACGCTAAAATTAAAGCGTTGCGATTTTTTATACAATTAAAATTCTAATTTAATTCCGATTTTTCACAATTCTAAAAAAAGTATACTTTTACTGACTGCCTGCGAAAAGGCGTATTTTTTCAATTACATTATACTTCGCGCATAATAATTTTGCAATAATTTGGGTCAGTAAAAGTATACCTTTTTTGGAATTTCGTCTATAAATCAAAATTTGTAAAGGATATAACAAACATACAAATTTTGGTATAGAAGAACCTTGGGTATAGAAAATTCTATAAGTACAGCGAAAAAGAAAAGGTAAAAGTATAATTCAAAGTGAGAAATAGACTTATGTATGTCATTTCGACCCAAGCGGAGAAATCTCAAAACTACTTTGTCATTTCGACTGAAGCGAAGCGGAATGGAGAAATCTCAATAAAGAGAAGTCATATTTAGCGAAACGAAGTGGAGTCGAAATATCTTAAATAACTAAACCGTACTTAAGAGAGGAAGAGACAATGAATTTTAGCAAAAGATTAAAAAGTGGACTGTGCTTGACGATATGCCTTGCATTATTATCAGGTATCATGTTGTGTTGTTTTATCAATGAGACAAATGAGAATAATACAGCAGACGCAACTGCAATATCTCCGACAACGGGAGAGTACATAAATACAGATTTGTTGTTATCCGATTACACTACTAGAAAAGACGGCAAAGTATTCAACAACAACGTATTGCGTGAGATATACCAAAAAGTCGCAGGGTATAAGGATATAACTGACGTAAGTACAGTAGCTAATGTTGCAAAAAGCGGAGGTACTAACATTCACAGCGGTCTTAATTCTGCGGAAATTCGCAGTAAAAACGGCAACAGAAATGTGGTCATTACGTTGGGCGGAATGAAATGGATAGTTACGTCATTGTCTTCAAAAGACGGCGGAGACCCCATACTTACACTTATGCTTGCGGATGTTGCAGAAAATTCTCAATGGAGTACGTATTTTTCAACTTCTTATGACCATACGACGTATCCCTGGTGTACGTATGGTACTAGTTATATCAGAGCAAGACTTCTTAACGGAGTAGACTCCGATGGCAATGCTTTGGGATATTCAAATTCAAATACAGCGATGTCATTGACCCCCTATACAAGACCGTCTAACGCAGGCGCTTATCCATTTGCGATTTTTAATCACAAGGCCGTCTCTGCGACGGATAAGAGCAATGGCGGAATTGCAGATTTTTTGGTGCAACCAAAAGACGTGTCTTATCAAAGAACGCAGAATATGAGCGTGATAGGCTCAGCGTATGGTTGTTATACAATGCAAAATGATGCATGCGTAAATATAAATACAGGTTGGATGACTACCAATGTAAAAAATTTGCAAAATGCTCCGCATTATTATGATTGGGGCAACGACTATTTATGGTTGCCAAGTTGCGCAGAATTGTATGATACAATTTCCAATAAAGTTAATAGTTTGTGGAAACTTGATGCTACGGCAATGGGAGCCTCTTCGACTTATTGGACTAGAACAAGTTCGCATAACGGACCAGATTTTGATTATTTTTATAATGCCTCCGGAGGCTGGGAATGGACTGCGACCACAACGCGACCATCCTATGGCATACGACCGTGCATACATCTCAATTTAGCAGATGCAGATAGCGCATCGCTTTCGTTCTTGGAGATACCGCAAGACGTCAGTATAGAATACTCAAGCGACAGATTAGGCGTGAATTCAGGAGACAATCCTCCCACTTGGTATACTTCTTTGTTTGACGACACTTCGTCAATAGATACCGTATATAAAGATAAAAGCGGCACTGCATTAAGCACACTTCCTATACATGCAGATAAGTATACCGTTGAGTTTACGATCAAGCAGTCAAAGACGAGCGACATCAATTGGATAGATTGCAATACTAATCCTACGTTGACGAGGACAATAAACTTTGAGATAACGGCAAAACCCATTTCAGCAACGGTATCGGGAGGCGAGAAGATATTACCGTCAGTAAAGCACAATCCAACTGAACTGGGAGACTATGACAGTGGGCTTACGAAGATATTTGACTTTCACTATCAAAATCGACCAGGTACGGCGTCATACAGTCAAGATTGCGTGGTGCCTACGGTGGACGGAGACTATACCGCAACGGTTATATCTATTAATTCCGACTATAAATTGAGCGGCAATCCGCAGAGTGTCAACTTTACAATAGAAGGGGCAAAGGTCAAAGTGCCTACTTTTGCTACGACAAGTATGCAATACAATGGCGGATTGCACAGGTTTACTCTTGACGATTTTGACCCAAATACTATGGAAGTAGTGCAGAGCGCTTTGCCAAGCGGAGTAAATTTCAGCGCGCCAAATGCAATTACGGCGACGCACGCGGGGACATACAAGGTCAAGATAGCGCTCAAGGATAAGAATGGTTCAATCTTTTGGTTAAGCGGAATACAGCAAGATATTGCAGACAAAGAAATCGAGTTTAAGATAACGCCGTATAAATTGCAGATAGACCTAAAGCCTGACTCAGGCGCAACAGACAGCATAAAGGTGTATGAAAACAGCAAAGTAAAGATTAACGGCACCGTTATGACGCAACCTATTGGGACAGATACCGTCAATGCAAAGTTTGTTGCAAAGATGGGGAATGTAGAGTATGAACTTGCATACACAGACCCAAATAGCAACAATGCAGTAACTATGGGTTATCCTATCAATACGTCAAATATACTTATTAATGACTTGGAGTTGCATACAGACAGCGACTTGTATCAAGGCAAGTGGGATTTGCTGTTTAAGTCGGACAACAGTGACTACGATATAGAATATTTGACGACTCAAATAAAGTTGGACGTCGTAGCGCAAGCAGTAGTGACAGCCCCGACTTGGATACTAATGCGCAACGGCTCAAACATGTCGGTAATATCTGCTATATTGGGGGATACCACGCCAATAGTATATAAGGATAAATTAACGTACAATGAAAGATACGCATATCAATTCAAGATACTGGCTCCCGGCTATACTATAGACACGACATACGATCCAAGCGGATACAAAGTGGTGGCAAATAAAGGCGCAAGCAACGCAGCAATCGGCAAGAATGCCGATACGTACACCACGTCGGTAAGGCTGATTGACAGTAGCAACAACAGCGTTATATATTCGATTACTTGGACGATAGACCCGGTGAAGTTTGACTTGTCGGGAGTCAAGTGGTTGTATAACGGACAGTTGCCGTACGACAAAATCAATGGAAGCAAGGCAGAACTTGACCCCAAGACCCTGCCCGCGGGACTTATACCGAATGTAATAAACAACACCGGTACGACTGTAGGTATGAGCGGTAGCGCGTCGGTAACGTTTACGTTAGACCCTGCGTATGTAGGCAACTATATCAAGCCGGACGAAGCAGATTCGTCTACGTTCATAGATCCCAACTCAGACTTCGAGTGGAGCAAGACTTGGACTATAGTCCAAGCCGAGATACAGGCGTCGAGTTGGAAGAACCAATCGTATACTGACATCAACGGCAAAGCCTTTGACATACCGGTGTTGAGAGACCCCAACGCAGACGGCGGAATAGTGGAATACGAGTATTACGAATGCGATTCGACAGGTAATATAATCAACGATACGCCCATTACGATAAAAGACATAGTATGGTCGGAGAGCGACGCCAAGTATTATATTGCCAAGCCTATATTGCAAGATACCAACAACTATACATTGGACGACCCATCAGCGCAATCCAAGGTATTCAGAGTGGGCAAAGACTTGACAAAAGTCAGCGTTTCGCTTGAAAAATCAAGTATGGAGTACAATACCAATCCAAGACACGCAAAAGTCAAAGTCGCCGACAGCGCGCTGCCAAACACGGCGTTTGAACTGACGTACTACGACGGATATACGAGACTGACGACAGCGCCAACGGAAGTGGGAAAGTACAGAGTGGAAGTAAGTCTCAAGTCTAGTTATATAGACAAATACCAAATAGACGGAGATTACGAGTTTGATTACGAGATAGTCAAGGCGCAAATCGCGGTAGATTGGAATACCAGCGCTAAGCCCAACGTGCTCAATCTCAAGTACGGACAGATCAACGGCGTAGAATACGAGATAGTCGACAAAGACGGCGCGGTTGTTGCGTACAGTGATTTGAAGGCGGGCGAAACGTATAAGATAAGAGCAAAGATAAAGGATAACCAACTTGCCAACTTTATATTTGTCGACGGCACGATTGAGACGGCTTGGCAAGAGTTTAGCGTAAGCCCCAACGATAAGTTGGTAGATCCCAATTCGCCGAGCAATCCGTCATATCCGCAAAAAGATCCCGATTTGCCTACGCAAGAACCTGGCAATCCCGACGATAATAACCCCGGAAGCGGAGATATAGGCAGCGGCAACAATCCCGGAGGCAGTCCGTTTGACGATATATTGCAAAAGCTCAAAGATGTACCGCTGTGGCAGATTATTGCGGGCGTGATAAGTATCATACTTACGATAATATTCCTGTCTAAGACGGCAAGTTATGACAGCAAGCGCAAGAAGTTTAAGAAAAAAGCCGACAAGTTGGATACGTCTATGTATACTGCCGGATTCTTGGGCGTGGCAATGTCTATATGGACAGCGATAGCGTGCGTACTGATAGGCTTGGCAGTAGTGTCTTTTGTGATGATGCTGATAGCCAAGAACAGATGCAACAAGGCTGAAGAAGAATACGAAGAGATATATGAAGAATATCAGCAGAAGAAGGAAGAGAAAAAAGAAGAAAATCTTCGGATGATGTTTATGGGTATGGGTAACAACGGAGGAACGTCGCAAGGGCAAGGATATATATATGCCCAGCAGCCAGCGCTGGGAATGGAGGAAGTGCGAGGACTAATCTCCGAGGCGGTCACCGCATTATTACCGGGTATGCAACAGATGTTGCCTCAACAGGCGTCGAGTAATGACGAAGTAATAAAGCAAATAATGAAGACGCAAGAAGATCTCGCGCATAATCAAGAATTGCTTATGAAGAAAATGGCGGAGCATACTGTCGAAAGAAGCGTTGAGAAAGAAGTTGTGGCAAGTAATGCAAACGACGAGGCAATCAAGGCGTTGATTGAGGGACAGAAAATCATTATGGAAAGACTTGCCAATCAGTCTCAAATCATTGAGAAAGAAGTTCCTGTCGAAAAGATAGTTGAGAAGGTCGTTGAGGTACCAGTAGAGAAAATAGTCGAAGTGCCCGTCGAGGTAGAAAAGATTGTCGAGAAAGAAGTCAAGGTAGAAGTGCCTGTAGAGGTTGAGAAAATCGTCGAAAAGGAAGTAGTCAAGGAAGTACCGGTCGAGAAGATAGTCGAAGTACCTGTAGAAAAGGTCGTAGAGAAAGTAATTGAGAAAGAAGTCAAAGTAACCGCTCCTGCAAAGCCAAAAATAGAAAAGGCGCCTAGACTTACACTTGACGAAGCGTACGCATTGCTAAGCAAAGAGCAAAAGAAATACTTTGACGGATTGAGAGACTACGCTCTCACGAAGTATAAGTGCAAAGAGAAGAAGTCGACGTACTTCGTAGTATACGGTCGCACTGCTACAAATCCGCTAATCAAACTTACAATAAAGAAAGACACGACGGTAGCGCTGTTGAAGATGGAAGACGAGTATATGAAAGACATCAGGCGAGACGCAACTGGAGACGGCACGAAGGTGAAAGTGAAGGAGACGGAAGTAATAGTAAGCGACAAGCAAGCCTTTGAGACGGCGAAGAAGATGGTGGACTTGAGAGACGATCAGATAGAGAGATATCAAGAACTTCTCAAAGAGCAACGCGCTATGAGAAGCAGGAAGTAAAAATAGCATAAGACAAAAGGCGGGAAAATTTCTCGCCTTATAAAATATATAAACCTCTCGCCTGCGCTCGAGGTGACGTTTAATAATGTCATTGCACTTGCGTTGGACGGCATTTCGACCGAAACGCAGTGGAGTGGAGAAATCTTGAATATATAGAATGATTAGATGTTTAGACTGCGCTCGAGGTGACGAATATATCATTGTAACGACCGCAAAAAGCAAAATCGAAATATCTAATTTAAATCACCGACGGAATAAATATTTTCAGACCGACTAAAATAAGCACGATTCCGCCGATAATAGGCGCGGCGTTTTTCATAATCTTTCCAAACTTTTTTCCTATGAAGAAGGCAATCAAAGATAATATCCAAGTTATTATTCCAATTATGCCAAAAGCGAGCAGAGCAGATGCAATATTATCTGCGATAAAAAGTACGCCTATGCTCAGTGCGTCAATTGAAGTGGCTATGGCTTGAATAAATATTTCTCCCATTCCAATCTTTTTTTCTTTAATTTCTTTGCCTTTTTTCTTATTTACAACTACTTCTATAATAGATTTTAAGCCGAGTATACTCAAAAGCACCAAAGCAATCAGCGGTATCAATGCAAGAAGTTGTTTGGAAAAAGCCGAGCCGATGAAATATCCTATCAGCGGCATAAGCATCTGAAAAATTCCAAAGAGCAGAGTTATCAAAACGGCTTTGATAGGACGCATATTTTTTTCTGTCATTGCGTTGGTCATAGACACGCAAGATGCGTCCATTGCAAGCCCAATTGCCAAAAATACCGTCTCCAACATAAAATTTTCTCCTTATGAAAAAAGTATAGCCTTTTGCTATACCTCTAAAAGACTTGACGCATAGCAAAGTAATCCAATGCCAATTGTAAGTCTCGTCATTTAATTCAAGCCAGATATCACTATCAGTATGTTGACTTGCCACGCTATTGCGCCAACTACTCCCTTAACGATATTATTATATTATCTATTTCAATGCTTGTCAATACTTTTTTATTATCAATAATATATGAAAATAAAAAGACTTGCCTAAAAGCCAAGGAAAAGAACAAAGCGAGGGGATAGCCTCGCTTATTCTGTTGCTTGCTATACCGCAAGTCTTTGCAATGGTCGGAGTGGCGGGATTCGTAAGGAGCGCAGTGACGGAATAGCGAGCAAGCGAATAGCGTCTCGTGCGAGCGTCACTATTTCGAACAGTCGCGAGTAGGGAGAAAAATAAAAAGACTTGCCTAAAAGCCAAGGAAAAGAACAAAGCGAGGGGATAGCCTCGCTTATTCTGTTGCTTGCTATACCGCAAGTCTTTGCAATGGTCGGAGTGGCGGGATTCGTAAGGAGCGCAGTGACGGAATAGCGAGCAAGCGAATAGCGTCTCGTGCGAGCGTCACTATTTCGAACAGTCGCGAGTAGGGAGAAAAATAAAAAGACTTGCCTAAAAGCCAAGGAAAAGAACAAAGCGAGGAGATAGCCTCGCTTATTCTGTTGCTTGCTATACCGCAAGTCTTTGCAATGGTCGGAGTGGCGGGATTCGAACCCACGGCCTCTTGGTCCCGAACCAAGCGCGCTACCAAACTGCGCTACACCCCGAAATATAATTGTGTACTAAGCATACTTGCTTTGGTGCTGCTGACCGGACTTGAACCGGTACGAAGTCGCCCTCGAGGGATTTTAAGTCCCTTGTGTCTGCCTATTCCACCACAGCAGCGTACACAATGATATAAAAATGCTCTTGCGTTGATTAGCAAGAGCTTTTTTGGAGGCACCACCCAGATTTGAACTGGGGGTGAAGCTTTTGCAGAGCTCTGCCTTACCACTTGGCTATGGTGCCATTCCATATTATAATATGCTACGCACAGCATAAATGTTGACAAATTATTGGAGCGGGAGACGAGATTCGAACTCGCGACGTTCACCTTGGCAAGGTGACGCTCTACCACTGAGCCACTCCCGCATTTGGTGGAAGTTATAGGGCTCGAACCTATGACCCTCTGCTTGTAAGGCAGATGCTCTCCCAACTGAGCTAAACTTCCATAAATTGCTTATATATAATATCAAAAAAAAATATGTTTGTAAAGGGATTTTTAGCAATTTTTTATATTTATTTTGATGATATTTATAAGAAGTTGTACCGTTATAAATTTATTTGCTTTTAAAATAGTATTATGCTATTATATTAAAAAACTATTCTAAAGGGTAACATATGAAGACAGCCGCCATAGAAGAACAATTTAACATAGTTGCAAAAGAGTATGACGCCAACAGAAAGAAGTTTATACCTTGTTTTGAAGATTTCTATGACGCTACGACCGAATTTATAGCGTCGAATATCTCTTATCCAAAGACGGTTGCGGACTTGGGCGCAGGCACGGGGCTTTTGTCGTATTTTTGGTATAGATACTTTCCAAAATCTCAATATATACTTGTTGATATTGCGCAAGAAATGCTCAAAGTGGCAAAGCAAAGATTTGCTTTATTGGACAATTTTGAGTACGTTGCGGAAGATTATTCTCAAAGTTTGCCTACCGAGGAATGCGACGTAATAATTTCGGCATTGTCGATACATCATTTTGAAGACGAGGCAAAACAAAGACTATTCAATAGCATATACGATAAATTGCCCGATAGAGGAATATTCGTCAACTATGATCAGTTTTGCGCAGGTAGCGAGGCTGTTAACGATTGGTATGATACATATTGGGAAAAAGGTTTGCTCAGCAGTGGATTGACGTCAAAAGATATTGAGATGTGGCGAGAGAGAAGGAAGTTGGACAGAGAATGCAGTGTCGAACAAGAGTTCGCGATGCTCAGAGCAAGCGGATTTAAGACGGTCAAGTGCGTGTATTCAAGCAGAAAGTTTTCGGTGATTATCGCAATAAAGACTGACAGGGAATAAATAGTAATTCTTATAAGGAATGAATAACTAAATTTTAAGAGTCGCTAACTACCCAAGCGATTGAAAAAACAGAGTTTCTTATCGAAGTTCCGTTTCTTTTTTACAAACTTTCCTGCAAACGCTTAATAAATATTTCTGCGCATTTGGGGAACACCTGATACTTTTTCCAAGCTATGTCGAGATGAGATATAAGTTTGGGGTAAAGCGGTCTAAAACATAAAGAAGAATTGCCCGATGTGTTTATTATTTTGTCAAGTCCTACGGCTATTCCTAATCCCTGTTCTACGAGTATTGACGCATTGTATAAAAGATTATAGGTTGCTACGATATTGAGTTCTTCGGACTTTTTGCGAAACCAATCCGTTATGAGACTTTTGCCGAGAGATTGTTGGGAGCGAATTATTGGCTTATCCCATAAATCTTCGGGCATTATAAAATCCTTGAGCGCAAGCGGGTCGTCCTTACGCATAAGTACGCCCCAAGTATCGTAAAGCGGTAAACGCAGATAATCGTATTTAGATAAATCAAACGGCTCAATAAATATCCCGAAGTCTATAAGTCCCTTATCGAGTTTTTCGGAAACGGTAGAACTGTCGCCGCTGAATATATGATATTTTACGTTGGGATAATCTTGCCGCACGGAATGCGCCGCTTTTGCTATAAGTTCCATAACGTAACTTTCGCCGCCGCCAATATAAATATCGCCGCTCACGTCCGAAATGGGCGCATTGAGTTCCGCTTCCGTTTGATTATACAATTCTATAATTTCTTCCGCGCGTTTAAGAAGCAGTTGTCCTGTTTCGGTAAGCGTGATTTTTTTATTGCCGCGAATAAATAATTGCTTTCCTATCTCTTTTTCGAGATTTTGCATTTGCCGAGATAAATTCGGTTGAGTAGCGTACAACACTTTCGCTGCTTTGGATATGCTTTGTTCCCGCGCAACCGCTAAAAAATATTTCAGTTCCCTAAGTTCCATTTTATAACGCTGTCCTTTGTATTTATAATAGCGCAAAGTTGGTATGCGTGTCAATTATAGCAACAGTATAAATTATAAGCATTTGACATATATACAAACAAAACTTAAAATATTGGTGTAGATTGCGGAGGATTTATGAACACGGTAGAATTCAAAGAAGCAATGGAAAAACGAATGTATATCGTAGCAAAATCGGAAATGCACGTGCATATGCACGAAATGGCGCAACGCGCGCTTAAAATAACGTCGCAAATGAACGGACAATATCATACGCCCGACGAATTAAGGGAATTGTTTTCCGAACTTATAGGGCAAGAACTTGACGATGGCTTTGGAATGTTTCCGCCTTTCAACGCCGATTACGGACTGAATATAAAAATAGGAAAAAACGTGTTTATCAATTCGGGGTGTTGTTTTCAGGATCAGGGCGGCATAGAAATCGGTGACAATGCGCTGATAGGACAGCAAGTTGTTATTGCGACTTTGAATCACGATATAACCCCAGCCAAACGACAAAATATGTTGCCTTCCCTCGTGAAGATAGGAAATGATGTTTGGATAGGCGCAAAAGCAACGATATTATCGGGCGTAACGATAGGAAACGGCGCGATTGTAGCGGCAGGCGCGGTCGTAACCAAAGACGTTCCCGAGAATACGGTAGTTGCGGGCGTTCCCGCTAAAATAATAAAACAAATCGAGGTGTAAAATGAAAGTATTGCTTTTTAACGGCAGTCCGAGAGCGAAAGGCTGTACCTTTACTGTACTTTGCGAGATTGCAAATGTGCTGAACGCGCAAGGAATCGAAACGGAAATTTTGCAAATCGGCAATAAGCCCGTGCAAGACTGTGTCGGTTGCAACGGTTGTGTCGAGAAGGGCAAATGCGTGTTTTCGGGCGATTGCGTAAACGAATGGATAGAGAAAGCCAAATCGGCGGACGGTTTTATATTCGCAACGCCGGTCTATTACGCGCATCCGTCCGGACGGATACTCTCGGCAATGGATAGGCTTTTTTATGCGGGCGGTAAAAACTTCAAGCATAAGCCCGCCGCCGTTATTGCTTCCGCAAGACGGGCAGGTACTACGGCTACGCTTGATACGATTTCCAAACACTTCGGTATAGCGCAAATGCCCATTATAACTTCTACCTATTGGAATATGGTTCACGGCAATACGCCCGAGCAAACAAAGCAGGATTTGGAAGGTATGCATACTATGAGAAATTTAGGCGCAAATATGGCGTGGATATTGAAATGTATCGACGTCGGCAAAAATCAAGGTATAGAAGTACCACAAGCGGAAACGTCGGCTCGGACGAATTTTATTAGAGAAAAATAAAAATCAGGAGACAAAAATTATGTTAGGAAACTTCACTTACTGCAATCCCACAAAACTATACTTCGGTAAAAACGCTTTGGAAGGTCTGAACGAAGAACTGACAAAATACGGCAAAAACGTATTGCTCGTTTACGGCGGCGGCTCTATCAAAAAGAACGGCATTTACGATAAGGTCGTTGCCATTTTGAAAGCCAACGGAAAAGAGATTTACGAGGACGGCGGCGTTATGCCCAATCCTACGAACGTAAAACTGAACGAAGGTATCGAGCGCGCGAGAAAGGCAAAAGCCGATTTAATTTTGGCTGTCGGCGGCGGCTCGGTGTGCGACTACGCAAAAGCCGTTTCGGTATCTGCAAACTGCAACGAGGACGCTTGGGATAAATACTTTATCCGCTTTGAAGAACCGACCTGCGAAATTATCCCGGTGGGTTGCGTGCTTACTATGGTAGGTACTGGCAGCGAGATGAACGGAGGCTCGGTCATTACTAATCACGAGCAAAAACTCAAAATCGGACACGTTTTCGGCGATAAAGTATTTCCGAAATTTTCTGTAATGAACCCAGAATTTACCTTTACGCTTCCCAAATATCAAATGGTATCGGGTATTTACGATATAATGTCGCATATTTTGGAACAGTATTTTTCGGGTACGGACGACAACACAAGCGACTACCTTATGGAAGGGCTTTTGCGCTCTATAATTCACAGCGCAAACATCGCGGTGGAAAATCCGACTGATTACGAAGCGCGCAGTAATATTATGTGGACGGCGACTTGGGCTTTGAATACGCTTGTCGCAAAGGGCAAAACCACCGATTGGATGGTGCATATGCTCGGTCAGGCGGTTGCCGCTTATACCGACGCCACGCACGGAATGACGCTTGCCGCCGTAACTATGCCGTATTACAAATATATTTTACCTTACGGAACGGCGAAGTTTGCGCGCTACGCCGTAAACGTATGGAACGTCAATCCCGAAGGAAAGACTGATATGCAAATCGCTTACGAGGGTTTGTTGGCTATGGAAGAGTGGATGAAGACAATCGGACTTGTTATGAATATAACCGAACTCGGTGCTAAAGAAGAAATACTCGACGGTATGGTGAAAAGCACTCTTGTTATGGACGGCGGTTACAAAGTATTCGACGAAAAAGATATACGCGCCGTCTTGCAAGCAAGTTTTTGACAAACACGGAGCAAAACTATGAAAAGAAATTTAGGAGTATTGTTAATCGTTATGGCATTATTCGGATTGACCGCTTGCGGTGGAAACAGCAATACAAAACCTACCGTAGGAAAAGCAAATAAAGTTCTTGTTGCTTATTTTTCCTGCACAAATACTACAGAAGCAATTGCCGAGCACATTCAAACGGAAACGAAAGGAACGCTATACGAAATCGTCCCCGAAGTTCCTTATACCGCAGACGACTTAAAGTATTATACAAACGGCAGAGCGGACAAAGAACAAGGCGATCCTTCCGTGCGCCCTGCAATCAACGGTAGCGTAGAAAATATTGAAAAATACGACGTAGTGTTTTTAGGCTATCCTATATGGCACGGACAAGCGCCGAGAATAATGTCTACATTTTTGGAAAGTTACGACTTTTCGGGCAAAACAATCGTTCCGTTCTGTACTTCGCACAGTAGCGGAATAGGCAGTAGCGATACTGATTTACATTCGCTCGCTCCTAATGCGGAATGGGTATCGGGCAAACGTTTTTCTTCGGGGACTTCGCGAAGCGCGGTTGCCGATTGGATTGAAATCCTAGACATAAAGCTCACGCCCGACGTTGCCGTGTTCGATTTGGAAAACGGCGAAAACGTACGCGCGCCTACAGTTATGCTGAACAGCGGCTACGAAATGCCTATTTTGGGACTTGGTACTTATTCACTGCGCAGCGATACGGCAAGGAATTTCGTCAGAATCGCAATAGAAAGCGGAGTGCGTTTGATTGACACGGCGTCGGCATACGGAAACGAGCGGGAAATCGGAGAAGCCATACGCAAGGCAGTCGACGACGGAGTGGTTAAACGCGAAGAATTATTTGTCATTACAAAAATCTATCCCGGCAGCGAAATGGCAAATCCCGAACAATCCGTACAAGCGTGTTTGGATAGACTGAATATCGGCTATGTGGATATGATGCTTTTGCATCATCCCGACAGAAATGACGTGAAGGCTTACAAGACAATCGAAAAGTTCGTTGAACAGGGCAAAATACGTTCTATCGGTCTGTCGAATTGGTATATCGAAGAAATCGACGATTTTATCTCTCAGGTAGATATTATGCCCGCACTCGTACAGAACGAAATACACCCATACTATCAGGAACAAGCCGTCGTACCGTATATGCACAATCTCGGCATCGTTGTGCAAGCGTGGTATCCGTTCGGCGGCAGAGGACATACGGGCGCACTTTTGGGCAACGAAACGATTGTAAAAATCGCAAATTCGCATAACGTAACTGCCGCGCAGGTAATCTTACGTTGGCACTTGCAACGCGGCGTGGTAGCAATTCCAGGCTCGTCCAACCCCGATCATATACGCGAGAATATATCCGTATTCCATTTTTCGCTTACAGACGATGAAATGAACGAAATTGCCGCGCTTGACAGAAACGAAAAGTACGATTGGTATTGAGGTGCAAAAGAAAACTCAAAAAACTGTTTGCAATTATATTTACATTGTGTTTGGCTGCGCTTGCTTTTACGGCTTGCAATAACGAAGCCCCGACAACTAATCTGTCGACGCCGCCTGAATTGTAAAATGCCACCCATCAAATGGGTGGCATTTTACAATAATAGCATTATAATTTTATTTTTGAATATTTACGGCAAAACTCAAACTTTCTATATCTTCGTTGCTTCCGCCGACTACGAGAATATCGTCGGGTTTTAGTATAGTATTACCCGAAGGGGTAGTGATTACTTCGTCGTTGGCTCTTATGATAATGAGCACGTTGACTGCGTATCTGTTACGCAGAGCCAGTTCGCTCAAACTTTTGTCTATCCATTTTTCGGTGATATTGATTTCGGCGATAGAGTATCCCGAGACAATCTCCATATGGTTTTGTATATTTGGATTGATAAGTTGAGTAGCAATTTTAATTGCAATTGCCGCTTCGGGATATATGACATTGTTTACGCCTATCTTGCTTAATAATTTTCCGTGCTTATCGTTGTGCGCTTTTGCAATGACGTTGGGACATCCCAATTCTTTGCAAGTGAGGGCAGTTATGATAGAAGACTGAATATTGCTGCCGATGGCAATAACGACGGTGTCAAAACTTTCTATAGCAAGCGACTTAAGGGTACTTTCTTCTGACACATCGGCAACAATGGCGTGAGTGCTGAAATTGGACACTTCGTGTATTCTTTCTTCGTCGATATCGACAGCGAGAACCTCATAGCCGTAATTATACAGCGCTTTGGTGATTTCTGCTCCGAATCTGCCCATACCTAGGACTGCGAATTGCTGTTTTTTTGTGTGTTTAAATCTTTTCATTTTTATCCTTCCTATTTACGGTTTTCGACCGAGGTTTTATGAGGCTATACATTGATATTAGCCTCCGGGTATTTGATTTTTGATGTTTCTCTGTTGGATCTTGCGAAAGACATAAAGAACGTAAAGGCGCCTATTCTTCCCAGATACATATCCATTATCAATACAAGTTTGCTGAATGTTGTTATCGAAGAAGTTACGCCCATAGTCAGTCCGCAAGTGGAGTAGGCGCTTATTTGTTCAAATATGAGCATCAGCAAGTTTTGAGTTCCTTTGCGGTTTTCCGCCGCAAAAATCAGCATAGCGCTAATAAATAATATGAACATTGCAAGCAAAACTGTGCTTGCGGCTTTAGCAAGTGTATTTGTGCCAATGGCTTTTTTGTCGACGACATATTCTTTCTTTTGTTTAAGCGTAGCGATTACGTAGGTAATAAGTATATACAAAGTCGTCACTTTGATACCTCCGCCTGTCGAGCCGGGGGCAGCGCCTATAAACATAAGTCCCATTGACAGCGATATGGAAAGATTGTTCATTTTGTCTACAGGTATGCTTGCAAAGCCCGCCGTTCTGCACGAAACGGAATGGAAATAACAATTTATCCATTGACCCAACAATGGCATATTTCCTATAGTGTCGGGGTTTGTTCTTTCGGCAAGCCAAAAGAGAAATGCGCCGCCAAAAGTCAAAGCCAGCGTCATTATAACGACGACTTTTGTATGCAAAGACCATTTTGAAAATATTTTGTGTTCGGATATATCCACAAGCACTATAAAGCCTACGCCGCCGATTCCTATCAAAAGCGCAAGGGTGATGAGTATAAGATAATTGTTGTTATAATCTACCAATGATACTCCCGTGACAGATACTATATCAAAGCCTGCGTTGCAAAAAGCCGAAACGCTGTGGAATATGCCATACCAAAGAGCAGTGCCGAAAGAAACTCCTTGAATGCAAAAGCCTATAGTCAAGAAAATCACGCCAAGAATTTCTGAGCCGAGCGCCAAAAGCATAATCTTGATTGCTATATTTCTCAGGCCTTGCATACTCGTCTGCGCCATCTCTTCGCTCATACTCAGTCTTCTTCTTAATGATAATTTCCTGCCGAGCATAGAATAAAAGAAAGAAGTGATGGTCATAAAGCCAAGACCGCCGATTTGAATGAGAATGAGAATGACGACTTGACCGAACGCCGAAAAAGTGCCAGCGGTGGGGACTACGGACAGACCTGTCACGCAAGTGGCGGAAGTGGCGGTAAAAAGCGCGTCAATAAAATTGATACTTTTTCCTTTTTGAGTTGAGAATGGCAAAAGAAGCAAAAGAGTGCCCACTAAAATAATAACTAAAAAACCCAACAGCAATAGTCTTGCAGTTGTCAAATGCGAAATTATTTTGTTTTTGCTTGAACGAGTCAGAATAGAATCGTTCAACTTTAATTGGCGTTGCATTTTATAAATTTTGTCAGCCTTTTCAAAGTTCTTGTTTTATATTATATATCAATGCAAAATAATTTGCAAATATTTTGCGGTACAAAAGAGGACAGTGTTATTATATGCAATATCAGGTCGAATTTTGGTCTCAATTACTCGAATGTAGAGTTTTAACATAAATTTCTATTCCAAAAGTTTTCAAAAAAGGCTTGCTTTATAATTTATTTAATAATATGATATATATGTATAGTTATATTTACATAATAGTATATAGGTATAAATTTATGGCAGAGAGTGAAGAAAAGAATAACAATGTTGAAAGTACTGATTTAAATAGCAATATTGAAAGCAGTCAAGAAAACGCGCCGGAATCGGTCGAGCAAGACGGCGTAATCATCGACTATAACTTGCCGAAAACGGAGCGCGAAGACGCCGTAGTAGTCGATTCCGACATTGTGATAGACGGCGAAAACGGCGCGGAGGCTGTGAAAGATATATTCGTTGAGCAAGTTGATTATTGTGAAAATCAGCCGAATTTTCAATTTGTTGACAATGAAGCAGTCAACTTTTGCGACGGAAATTTTGAAGACTATCCGGAAGATCGGTTTGAAAATTTTGCTGTAGAAGATATGCCTGCGCAAGAACAAGTCGTTCAAAATCAGAGAAAATCGTCTAAGCAGTCAAAAGTAAGAGTAATCAAAAAACTTAATATCGAAAAAGATAAAAAAGCAATAGCGCGTCAGCGCCGAAATAAGATTATAGGAAAGGTGTTGGCGTGTGTTTTTGTATTCATTTTTCTAGGTACGATTGCAGGTATCACTGCAGGCGCCTATACTGCGGCGGATAAACTTTGGATGGAAAGTGTCGGAGAGGAAGCGGGAGTTGAGTTTAAAGAACTCTTTACGCTTTTCAACGGAGTTATTGACGCCAACGAGGATAAGATAGTTACAAAAGGCTTTAATCAAGAAGACCTTGAAGAATTTTATTCCAATCTCAAGCGAAAAATGTTTCTTGCTCAAGATTATAATTTGTCAATCGGACAGATTATAAGTTCGGTAATGAGCGCGTCGGGAGAGGAGAAAGAAAGTCAGCAGTCGTATACTACGGTAGGAGTTGACGGTTACGACTTGCAATACGTCTATTGCGACGCAGACGGAAATACGGTGGTAAGCGACGAAAAGCCTACAGCCGAAGACTTCGGCGAGTCTGAAAATAATCAAGACGAAATCAACTCATCTGTTACCGGCAATGAGCAGTTGGATCAACTTTTGCAAGAATTGAAGTTTGACTTTTCTTCTCTTGCGCAATACGAGGGCGAACGCAATATTCTCGAAATTTCAGATAAACAACTTGCTGCAGTCATCAACGACGCATTCTCCGAGTTGGCAACTTCTTTCGGAGAATTGGAAGAGATAGAAAAGTCTATCGGCAAGCCCATTAACGAAGTTATTGCAATAAAACAAGTCGTCATATCGGGCAACGAACTTTCTGATACCGATACAAACTTAAAAATAACTTTGGAAGTAAAAGCAAAAGATTTATTATCCAATCTTTTGACACAATACGGAATACCGTCTATTGTAAATGCAATTTTGCCAGAGAAGTTATATGCTTCGGTCAGAGTTTATCCATACGACGTTACAAAGCCAATCGAGGCATCTGTCAACAGACTTGAAGAGGACAAGGTAAATAAGATAGTGCGGATTATAGACGTCATACTCAAAAAGACAGGCAATACGACGTCAATAAGCGATATGCTCGTTCAAGTCAACGGCAAAGTCGTCGAAGTGCTTGACAAAGCACAGCAGAAACTACCTATCACTTTTGTGCCTACAGGCAGCGTTGACTTATATCCCATAGAGTCTCTTATGGGTATGCTGGACGTTGACGTCAGCGAGCAGGCGTTTCTGTATATGCTCAAAGATATCAAGTTGCCCACCGGCGAGACTTTGGGTCTTGTTATGCCCACGCCGGAGGAGATAAAGGCTGAGACGAGCGTATTCTTATCTGAATTAAGCGTCAAGTATTGCCTTGATAATTCCGACGGTAAGATTAGTCAAGACAATACTATAAAAGACGTTATGAACTTTGCAAGCAGCGATGATGCGCTCGAGGCAATTCATCTCAAAGAGATGGATTATTCGGGTATTTATTCTCAACAACTCAAGCTTCGCACTTCTTATGACGCGCTTGCGGGAATGTTGTCAGACTACGTCAAAAACGAAGGCTTGTTGCAAGACATAACTGCCGATATAGTCAAGATTAGTTACACCTCAAGCAACGATATTCTTTCAATAGACATAAGGATAAATCTTTCGCAAATGTTAGGATTTGACGACGACAGCGTTATGTCTTCGCTTATAAAACAATTGGTTCCTGAGTACATCTATGTCAGCGCCAATATATGCGCCAACTCCAACAAAAATATACCTACTGAGATAGAGATCAACAAGACTGGTTCGGAAAACTCCAAGGCGCATCTCCTGACTTTGACGGCTTTAGCAAATAAGTTTGGAATGGACGCATCGTCTTTGACATACGATGAGATATGCGTCAAAGTAGACGAAGGACTCCAAAGCGGACTTTCGCAAATGCAAGAAAAGATTGGCTGCGAAATACTATTTACCGATGAGTGCGCGTATTTGCCCAACCTATTTGAAGTCGTATGCGGCACAGGACTTCTCAATGAAGACGAAGATCATAAGGTAGAACCCGAGAAATTATACAATATAATGAAGCAGGCTTATACTTACGAGGTCGCAAGCGCCGATATGAATAAGACTGCAAATGCGGACGGCTTTATTGGAGAAATCGAGAGTAAGTATTATATACAGCAAGGCAAGATAGTCGACGACGGAGAGGGCAATTTGTTGCATAGCGTAATGGCGTTGAAAGAGAATTTCGGCTCTTCGATAGACAAGACGGCGTTGGTGGACGACAATAGAGACATAAGCGTAATAAATCCAAAGATGACGGCAGGTGAGTTCGCATATCTAATGGAACTTAATATTGATACTGACAATATGAGCGAAGCGCTTAAATCGGCAGAAGTGTTGGGCGCAAGAATAAACGACGACGAGATAATTCTGTATCTTCGGGCAAAACTTTACGAGACGCAAGAAAGCGTGCTGTCGCAAGAGGACGGCAATGCGCCGGCGGAAAGCCAAGAAGTTGATTTGAGCAAATATTCCAATTTGTTGCCTCAACTGGCTTACGTCACGGTGATAATTGACGCCCCCAAGATGACTTCTGGAAGTCAAGAAAATTCCGTTAAGATCATTATCGACGGTATGGAAGACGACGATATGTCCGATTTCTTCTCAATAGTCCGCAAGTTGAGCGGCAAGAATATGACCGAGGGAGAGATAGCGGACAGGATTGACGCGCAAGTCAAAGATTATATGAGCAATATCAAAGGCATTGAATATAAGTTCGCCGGAGGAGCGCTGACGCTTGACAATATCTTCAACGTAATGGCAAGCAGCGATATTGTCAAGAGCGAAAATCCCGACGATTACGTATTCAAGCCCGAGGAGTTACGCAGACTTCTCAAGCAACTTTACGGATATGATTATGACGCTGTGAGCGGAGGCAATTTTACGCCGGCTTCTAATCTCGATAACTTTATCGACGTAGAATTATATAATAAATATTTCATCAGCGACGGCTTTAAAGACACGCTTAAAGAAAGCGAGAAAGACGACACGTTGCTTGACGGCTTCGCCGGTATAGGCGGCGATAATTTCAGCATAGATAAAATCAGGTTGAGAGATGTTTTGAGAGAAGACGGATCTATATTATACGGATTGACTTCGCTCAACAATTTGACTGACAGGAGCAATAAGAGTCAAGTTCAAATAGACGAAGAGATTGCTCAAAATTTCAAACCCAAATTCTCAAGGGAAGAATTGGCGCATCTTTTGCGCACGCACGTTTCCTCAGCAGGCGATATGTCGTTTATGACAGAGCAAGAAGTAGTCTTCGCCGACAATGACGAAAATATTATGACTTTGACTTTGCGAGGCAGGGATAATCTCAAAGATGAAAATGCAAAGGGACTTATGCCCGATTATTTCTATATCAATGTCACCATTGAATTAGGATATATCTCTGAAATTGACGGTACGCGCAGCGATATGAACGTCTACGCAATGGATATCAATTCCGTAAGATACGTCGAAGACAAGGGCGAAAATCAAGATTTGCAATTGCTGTTGATGCTTATCGACAGAATTCAGAATAACTCTCGCGACGGCTCAGAGCCTGCCGAAAAAGTTTCTCTTGACGGCATTATGCAAGATATAGAAGCAAAACTCAAAGATTTCAAAGCTCAAATTCACAACAATATATTTACTGTATCTTTCCTTGCCGACGGAGGATTGATGTTCAATGAGACGGTATATCAAATAGCGCTCAACTCGGTATACGGCGCGTCTGCCAATGGGTATGGCAAACAAGAGGATATACCCGACGAGATAGACTTCCGCAACGGACTTTGCAAAGTCAACAATATGCCCGATAAGTTTGAATACGAGCAGGGAGTATTTATTGATTTTTTAAACGGCAACAGAGCGGATAATTCTAATAAAGCGATAGCCGACATTAACGACAAGTACGCTCTTGCCAAGCCTTTGAAGGACGGAACTAACGCAATACTGTCCATACTTGGCGATTACGCAAAAGATTATGCGACCAATATAGACGGTCAAATGCTTACAAGTCAGCAAAAGAGAGATATGAGCGTAGAGCAACTTCGTCCGAGTATCGACGGAGAGGAACTTTTGCTTATGCTTGAGAATAGCGTCGCGTTTAGCGCGGACGGCTATCAAGACGCCGTAATGAAAGCAATGTATATTCTCGACGACAAAATGTTAATAGTCTACAACAGTCCCATAGAAATTGAGCAAGAAAACGATAAGTTCGTCGAATTATTGCCCGATACTATGTCTATCGTGGTCAATATAGACGTCGACGCTCTTGAGTTTGCAGATAGGCTTTGTACGCAAATAAGCATCAACGATCTTCTTGATTGCGAAGTCAACGCAATTCAGTCTATGGTGTATACGCTCAATCAAAAAGAAGGCAAAGAAAGCAAGAGCCTAGAGGAGGCGAATGTAGAGTGTTCCGGCAGCGTGCGTGATACTATGAAGTCATTGACGGATAATATGACGGTAAGATACGTTGCCGACGATACTGTCGACGGCATTACCGGAGGCGGAACAATGATACTCGACAGTATCTATGAGGTAGCCGCTAAGAAGATAAACGAGGTTGACAATGAAGGCGAGGTAGCCTCTCAAGAAATCAAAGATACTTTGGAAGCCCTCTTTGACGGTCTTGATATAGAGGCGTACACTCCGCCTGTAGGCTTGAACGCCGACGATATGAAGATAACTTATACGTTAGATAGAGAGAACGAGCGTTCTTCCAATCTTATGCTTGATACGTCAAATATTATCAATCGCAGACTCAACATCAGCGGAGCAATAGGCGGTTGGAATATAGCGTCAATGATAGACACTGACAGATTGCTAGGACCGCTCGGACTTGAAGATAGCGCCCAAGACGGCGCAGAAGTCTTGAAATTAAAGCATACGGCGTTGGTACCTAAGAAAATCAACGGCGACGGCACTTTTGACGATATAAGAGCAAAATTAGGTTCGCTTCTTGACAAGGAGTATTTCCTTATCACACTTGATATGGATATGACAGCGGCGGCAGGTATGGAGATGTCTATACTTCCAAAGCGAATGGACTTGACTCTGTATATGGATTTGACTAGCGAAGAAATATCTATAATATACAACGCTATGACTGACAAACAGCGCGGAATACTTTCGAGACTTGTTAAGACGAGCCGCCCCGAAGGCGTTGGCGGTCTGGATTTGAGCAACACCGAAGCAGTCAAGTCGGAGATTATGGATATGGAGATCATCAGAGAAGACGTCGGAAGTTACACATTCACAGTCACGTTGGGCGATTTGTTGCATAGCGGCGGCATAGTATTGCCTATAAGCAAGGCGTTGGACCAAGTCGAGAGAGACGAGAATATCATACTGGGTATGGGCGCAATGGTGTTAGATTATACCGTTCAAATGTAATACGCGACGTCATTTCGACATAGTTTAGTGTACGGAGAAATCTAGTCCATACTTTAGTCGTATAAAATAATTATTGCTTTTGCAAAATCAAAAATATATCTGCTTGCAAAGCAAACAACACATATCGGAGGTAACGAATGAGAAAGCATTACGACACTTTAGAGATAGGACATATATCCTTAGATTATAATATCGACTATCTTGACAATCAAATAATCGAAGTAGGCGGAGCGGTGATATATTCTTCAGCTGCCGCTTATGCAGGAGGTTATAAAGTGGGAGTCGTCACAAAACTTGCGCCGCAGGATAAGGACAGGCTCAATTGCTTTTTAATAGACAAAGACGACGTATTTTATATTCCCAGCAAAGAATCTACTTCTATTCGCAACAAGTATCACACTGCGGACAAGGAAAGACGCACTTGTACCTGTATTGGGCAGGGAGACAGTTTTTCTATACAAGACATACCTGACGTCGACGTCGACGTATATCATTTTGCCGGGCTTATATACGGTGACTTTGACGGCGATTTGATGATAGAACTTTCCAAGCGCGGCAAGATTGCCGTAGACGTACAGGCGCTTTTAAGACACGCCAACAGAGAGACCGGCGAGATGTATTTTGAAGACTGGGCTGATAAAAAGCGCGTCTTGCCGTATATAGATTATCTTAAGACGGACACGGCAGAGGCAGAGATACTCACGGGGCAGACGGACAGAGTTGTTGCAGCACAATTGTTGCGCGAGTGGGGAGCAAAAGAAGTTGTCATCACGAATTCTGCAGAAGTCCTTGCCTTTGACGGCAACGAAATGTATACTTGTCCTATAAAAGCGAGAAATCTTTCGGGCAGAAGCGGACGAGGAGACACTACATTTGCGGCTTATATTACGCAAAGACAGTCTCACAGTATGGCTGATTCTCTATTGTGGGCAACTGCAACCGTTTCAACGAAGATGGAAGCGCCGGGACCATATAAAGGAAAAAGGGCGGATATTGAGGCGTATATCAAGGAATTTTATTCCGACGATTGCATAAAAAAGATAAAATATTGATTTTACGTAGATCTAACTTTTGCGTCGTTTTGAGCGAAGTTGATAAATTTATTTTAATAAGGATTATAAAAAGGAGGATAATATGCATTACACTTACAATACGAGCGGAACTTGCTCGCGCGCTATTGATTTTGACATAGAAGACGGAATCATCACCAACGTAAAGTTCACAGGCGGTTGCAACGGCAATCTCAAGGGGATAGGTAAATTGGTCGAGGGAATGAAAGTTCAAGACGTGGCGGCAAAACTCAAGGGTATTCCCTGTGGGGCAAGACCGACTTCTTGTCCTGACCAACTCGCAAGGGCTTGTGAAAAATATATTAACGACAATAAGTAAAATCTAATAATTAAATTTTTATAAATTGACATAAAGCGAGTCGCGCCGCTTTAAGTCAATTTTAAAATAAAATATTTGCAATTATTATAATTGTAAGTATTGACAAATTGAGACATAATTATTATAATGGTAAAGTAACGCTTAAAAATGCGTGTGGGAGGTAAAATTGTGGCTGAACCGAGGCAGAGTTTTGAAGAGAGAATCAATGAAATTGACGAAGCAAGTATGGAGTATTACAACAGGCTTCATTCGCGCTTTCTTTCTTATAAAGGAGTAAAGAGTAGGTTAAGCCTTAGGTGCGATAGTTACAGAGCGGGCAAAAAATTATTGGCTAAAATCACGATTGGAGGAAATTCGCTCAAAATTTATCTTGATATCGACGCCTCTCAAGAAGACATTGCTCAAAAGAAAATTCGTTTTAGAGATATGTCCAAGGCTTCGGCATACAAAGAAGTACCGGCAATGATACCCATCAAATCGGAATTGTGCGCTCGCAAAGTTTGCGATATCATAGACATTATGATGGCTCAAAAGGGCTTTGAGAAGGTTTGATATTTTTTAATTTTAAGTACTTATTTATTTGCAAACTGTTTCTTTAGGCGCAGAATATGAAGGGAAAATTGCAAATAATTAAAAATTTATTAAAAAAACTTTGGTTTTTGCAATTTTTTTTTGAAAAACATATTGATTTTAATGCTCTTTATACAATATAATATATTTAAGATACTCTCAAATACTTTTTTGCGCTCTTGCGTATAATTATTTGAAAGGGGGAGAATATGGAAGAACAGACAAACGAGGTTTTGAGCGAGCAACCTGTTGCCGCAGAAAATCCTGAATCAGTTGCTCCAAGCGCGCAAGAGGCAATGACAGATAAGCCGCAAGAAGAGTTGCAGAATGATACGGCTCAATTGCAGGAGGCGTCTGCGCCCGAGCAACAGGTAGTTGAAAATCAAGACGCCCAAGTTGACGAGCAGCAAGACAAGAAGAAAAAGAAGGGTAAGAAAAAAGACAAAAAGCCAGCCGCTATAGACAAACCGGAAAAGCCTAAGAAAGAGAAAAAGGTTGGCGCGTATATTGTGTCGCTTTTTAGATATTTTAATATTATCACGTTATTGCCGTTTGCATTGCTGATGTACGCTATATTCTTTTCTTCATACATAGTTGACAAAGGCGAGTTGTTCAAATCCAACTTATTATGGATTTGCGTTATACTCGGCATAGCCGCTGTAATAATGACAGCTTGGTTTATTGTCACTGTTAAAAAGAGAAGAGTATGTTCGTTCGACGCATTTTTATTGATGGCGCTTATGATATGCGCGAGTATGATAGCGCAGTGTATTATATTCAAGAATTTTGCTTCGTTTGACGGTATATCCATTGCCACGCTTGCCGTGACGGTTGTGGTATTGGCGCTATTTACAGTACGGTTGATTATGTTTAGTCCCAGAGTTCAGCGCAATCACAACGACAAATCATATAAAGCAAAGAACAAACTTTCTATGTATTTCAAGGTTATATTCACCAAATACGGTTTCTTTATCTCTATGCTTTGCGTAATAGGCGCTTTGTTGATACTCATAATCTCTAAGTCCAATGTCTTTGAAGATTTTGAATTTGTTGCTACGCAGACAGAGAAGATAGTGACGACGGTATTTGCGGCGTTGGCTGCAATACTTATGATAGTAGGTATATTTATTAGGATAGTCAGAGGTAGAGCCAACGTAATTGACTGTATGCCATATATGATGTTTATGGTCACGATAGGCGGTTTGATTTATTTCATTACGAAACAGACCTATATGATACTGTATATCGCTATCGGTTGCGCCGTTGTAGGCGCGGTATGGCTAGTGCTTTGCCAATATACCTTGCTTATGGCCAATTACAAGCAGGCAGAGCAGTCGGAAGGCGTTGCTAATGCAGGCGGAACTGCTTCGCCTTCAGAAGAGCCGATTGCCGAAACGCAAACTACCGCCGACGAAGTTGCGTCAAGCCAGACTCAATCTTCTGCAGAGACTGCTCAATCGGCAGATAATGCTCCCACAGCAGAGTTATCGTCAGCAACAGATACACAAGCGTAAAAAAATCTACTTTTGATACAAAAAAGGTGCGGAAATTATATGTCCGTACCTTTTTTATGCATTTATTTTTATTATAATTTGCTTATGTCATTTATTAAACTTATCGGCTTTACTTGTCATTTCGAGCGAAGTCGAGAAATCCGATTCTTTTGTCTTTATAAAATCAATGACGTTTCGTCAAAATCGGGAATAAAGTCTTCAGTTGCGCTGTCAAGGCTTTGAACAAAGGTGTTATCTAGACCCAATTTCAATGCGTATTGCGTCGCAATCTTATATTCCAACGGCTTGAGTTTTCTATTTATTTCGGGGAATTTATAAGCGTCACCCACAGGTACATACTGTCCCATAAGAGAAATATACGTGTCTTTCGGCATATTGTTTGCAATCCAATCCAGGACGCCTTTTGTATTTTCTGTGGCATTTGGCAAAACTAGATGCCGTATTATCAAACCCTTTTTCATTATGCCGTTTTCTATAATATCTATAGGGCGAAGTTGCCGCATTTTAATCAGAGCGTTGGTACATACTTGGAAGTAGTCTTTGCAATTGCTGTATTTTGTCGCAAGGGCGTTGTCGCTATACTTGAAGTCGGGGATAAAAATATCCACTAGGTCTTTCAGTTTTTCCAGCGTGCCAAGACTTTCATAACCTCCGCAATTATATACGATAGGTATTTTTGGTTTATAGATTTCGCAAGCCTTGATTATATCGTCTGCAAAGTGCGTAGGCGTGACCAAATTGATATTGTGCGCCTGTAGGTCTTCAAGTTTTTTGAATAGATCCGCAAGACTGCTTGACGTCATATCCTTGCCTTTGCCGCGAGATACCTCGAAATTTTGACAGTATGCGCACTTGAGATTGCAACCGCTAAAAAATATAGTTCCGCTGCCTTTGCTTCCCGAAATTATAGGTTCTTCCCATTTATGCAAAGCCGCTCGCGCAATTTTAAGCGAGCCTTGATTGCAATATCCGCGTGTTTTACTTCTGTCAACGTAGCATTTTCTCGGACAGAGAAGGCATAAGTTTTCCATACCACAAGTTTAACTCATTGAATAGCATAAGTCAAGTAGGCTTGAATTTCATAAACACGTAATCAACCTTTTCGTATTGGTAAGATGACATATGATTGCAAATTTCTATGTTATTACGACCAAAACGAAGCATAGTGGAGAAATATAAATCAGATGAATTGATTTCTAATATGGCTTTCCGTTGCCGTCAGCTTCGTCCTTGAGAGCCATTTTCATATTTGCTTCGTCAATTGAGCGCATTTTTACTCTTTGATTTGATTTTTGTTGTTTACTCTTTTTTTTAGATTGTTTTTTCATAATTCCCTCCAAAGAAATTATGACTAATTTATGCGTACTTAAACTTGCCGTTTGACAATGTTATAATTATGCTTTAAAATATTTACATACAGAGGAGCATTATGCAAGTAGGCGATATTTTGACAGTTGACATTACTTCGGTTGGTATGGACGGCGAAGGCGTTGCAAAAGTTGACGGCGTGATTTTATTTGTTTCGGGGACACTAGTTGGAGAGACAGCCAAGGTGCAGATTACTCAAGTCAAGAAGTCATTTTGTTTTGCAAAGGTCGTCAAGATACTTGTTTCAAGCATTGACAGAGTAGATCCTCCGTGCAAGATATGCTTTAAGTGCGGCGGTTGCGAGACGTTGCATATAGATTATGCAAGGCAGTTGGAAATCAAGCGGCTTCACGTCAAAAATTGCTTGGAAAGAGAGTGTAAGCGAGATTTTACAATAGATTCTACAGTTGCAAGTCCAAGGCAGATAGGTTATCGCAACAAGATTCAAGTTCCTATATCTTATCAAGACGGCAAATTGGCCGGCGGATATTTTGCTCCCAATTCTCACAAAGTAGTGCCGTTTTGCAGGCAGGGCGAGAGCGGAAGTTGTCTTCTCAACAGCGACGGTATGCAGGCTATATTAGACGCGTTTTTAGATTATATGAAAGAAGAGGGGCTTACGGCTTATGACGAGACAAATCACAAAGGACTTGTCAGGCATCTTGTGATACGCAAGGTTGACGGTAAGTTTGCAATATGCGTTGTGATCAACGGTAGCGGATTACCAAATCGTAACCGCCTTGTGTCTATGCTGAATACGCTCGGAATAGAGTTCGCGCTCTATATTTCCCCCAATACTCGCCGCACCAACGTCATAATGGGCGAAAAGGTAATCACTCTTTACGGCGACGAGGCTTTGCAAGGCGAAGCGTTGGGCGTAAAATACCTCGTGTCTCCACAATCATTTATGCAAATCAACGACGGCGTCAGAGATATGATATATTCCAAAGTGGGCGAGATAATAAAGGACAGCGGTATTGCCAATGTTATTGACGCATACAGCGGCATAGGAATTATGAGTAATATATTTGCAAAGTACGCGGACAAGGTCTACGCTATAGAGATAGTGCCGCAGGCAATTGCAAACTCTAAGATTTTGGCAAAACTTAATGGCAATGACGATAAGATAATCAATATTTGCGGTGATTGCGCTCAAGAACTTCCTAAGGTTGTCTCGCGGCTTGACAAGTCTATCGTTGTGCTCGACCCGCCTCGCAAAGGGTGTGACGGAGCAGTCTTAAAATCTCTGTTATCAGCGTTGCCCGATAAAATCATTTACATATCTTGCAATCCTGCAACTTTGGCAAGAGACGTCAATATTCTTCTTGACAAGTACGAGCCTGTTTCAATCACGCCTTACGATATGTTTCCCAACACAAAACATATCGAAACTCTAATTTGTCTTAAACGAAAACAGCCAAAATAATGGCTTTTGGGGGCAAAATAGGGGCGATAACCAAAAAAAATAAGCACTTACAATCCATAACGGATGGTAGGTGCTTATTTTTATAAATGCAAGAATTAAGACATTTTATATTTTTATGCTCGGCAAAAGACTACGAATAACAATGGTTTGCGGAAACATAGCATTTAGATATTTAGCAAATCAATCTACGAAAACAACACCGTGGTCGGTCTATTTTGTAATTTTTATTTATAAATAGATTGAGAGCAAGCTCAATTTGTGGTATAATGTTTTAGCTCAAATAGATCGACAAACAGTAATTTAGCTTATTCTGATTTATTCAACTGTTTATCTATTCTGAATGCCAAAAAGTCGGTACGATTGTTACATATAAGAGAAAGAAAAATTTATTTTAAGTACTTGCTTTTTTAAGGTTGATATGATATAATGGTTTCATTCCCGAAAAGGAGTAAAAAATATGCGGCAAGGTATTCTTAAATAAAACTATAATCAAATAGTGGGAACAAAGAATTATGATAGTCCCTTTCGTGGGGGGCTTAGTTTTTGTACCCAATTTAAGAATACTTTTGCCTTATCAATTTTGACATATCCAAAAAACAGCAATCATAAATAGGTGTATGCTGTAAGCGAAAATGTTTGCGCCCATAGTTTTTGCTTTTTTATGTGTATGTCCGCAAATTATAATCCCCAGTGGTAAAAGTATTTTACTGCCGGGGATTTTTATGCCCTTTAGGGCTGTAAAATGAGGACAATCACATGAAAATAATTAATATTGGCATTCTTGCCCATGTAGACGCAGGAAAAACAACATTGACGGAAAGCCTGCTATACACCAGTGGAGCGATTGCGGAACAAGGAAACGTGGATAAAGGAACTACAAGAACAGACACTATGATTTTGGAACGGCAACGGGGAATCACCATTCAGACAGCGGTTACTTCTTTTTGCTGGAATGATTATAAAATCAATATCGTGGACACTCCCGGTCATATGGATTTTTTAACCGAAGCATACCGCTCTTTATCTGTCCTTGACGGAGCTGTTTTAGTCATTTCGGCAAAAGACGGCGTACAGGCACAGACCCGTATATTATTCCATGCACTTCAGAAGATGAACATCCCGACAATTATCTTCGTAAATAAGATAGACCAAAATGGAATCGACCTGCGGCGTGTTTACCAAAGCATCAAAGATAAACTTACCAGTGATATGATTGTCATGCAGGAGGTTGCCTTGTCGCCAAAGATAACCATAACCGATATTTCTGATTTGGACAAATGGGATATTATTATTTCAGGAAACGATGAACTATTAGAACGATATGTTGTAGAGGATTCTTTGGATATACAGGAATTACAATATGAAAAGTGCAAAAGAACCAGATGCTGCTCTTTGTTTCCTGTTTATCATGGGAGTGCAAAAGACAATTTAGGAACAGAAAAACTGATTGAAGCGATTACAGAAACTTTCATTACAGAAACAGACGATATTCAGTCTGAATTATGTGGATATGTTTTTAAGGTTGAGTATACAGAGCGGAAAAAACGGCTTTCTTATTTACGCCTGTATCATGGGACGCTCCATTTACGGGATACACTGCTGCTGTCAAAAAAGAAAAAAATAAAGATTACAGAAATGTGTATTCCGTCAAATGGTGAAATCGTCCCGGCTGACCATGCCTGTCCGGGAGAAATTGTTATTTTAGCTGATGATACTTTGAAACTGAACGACATTGTGGGAAATGAAAAACTCCTGCCTCACAAAACACGGATTGATAATCCCATGCCATTACTTCGTACAACCGTAGAGCCGCAAAAGCCAGAGCAAAGGGAAGCCCTGTTAAATGCCCTCGCAGAGATTGCTGATACAGACCCTCTTTTGCATTTTGATATTGATACAGTTACACATGAGATTATTTTATCTTTTTTGGGAAAATTACAGTTAGAAGTTATTTGTTCGTTATTAGAAGAAAAATATCATGTGAGCGTGGATATGAAAGAGCCTTCGATTATTTATATGGAAAGACCACAAAGAAAAGCGAGCCATACAATCCATATTGAAGTGCCGCCAAATCCATTTTGGGCATCTATTGGTTTGACTGTAACACCTCTTTCTGTCGGAAGCGGAACTCAATATAAAAGCGAGGTATCTCTCGGCTATTTAAACCAAAGTTTTCAAAATGCCGTCATGGAGGGTGTGCGTTATGGAATGGAACAGGGCTTATATGGCTGGAGCGTGACAGATTGCCAAATTTGCTTTGATTATGGAGTTTATTACAGCCCTGTCAGTACACCCGCTGATTTTCGTTTTCTTGCACCTATTGTATTGGAGCAGGTATTGAAAAAAGCAGGAACACAGTTGTTGGAACCATATCTTTCTTTTACAATTTTTACACCGCAGGAATATCTTTCGCGGGCTTATAATGACGCACGAAAGTATTGCGCAATAATTGAATCAACCAGACTTGAAAAAGATGAAGTTATTTTTAAGGGGGAAATCCCTGCCCGTTGTATTGACGAATATAGGAATGATTTGAATTTTTATACAAATGGAAGAAGTGTTTGTATTACAGAATTAAAAGGGTATCAGGAAACTTCTGGCGAGCCTGTATTTCAGCCACGCCGCCCGAACAGCCGTTTAGATAAGGTTCGCCATATGTTTCAAAAGATAATGTAATGTTTTTCGCAATGCAAGCGTTCATTAATAAAAGCCTATACCATTTGGGAAAGAAAAGACAAATAGCAGCCAAGACGACAACAATCAGAAGTTATGGAGGGTAATAATGGAATATACTAAGGAAGATTTAATGGAAGCAAAAAGGCAAATTGATTCAACATTGCATAAATTACGGGAAACAATAATAACCTTTGAAGCAAAAGAAAATCCAGAGAGATATAAGTCACAAATCACTTTGGCGAAAAGACGAATAAAGGCTTTTGAAATAGCAAATTACTTTATAGGAAACGAAATTGAAAACAGTTAGTAAATTCAAAACTCTGGTTTCGCGGCAAGTGAAATCGTTAGGCAGTATAAATTAAATTTGCAAAGTCAGCAGTGATAGTTAATAGTAAGATGAAAACCAATGGCATTTCTAATCAAAAGGAGGATAACAATATATGCCAAGTCCGAAAGAAGTAGTAAATAAATGGGTAGACGCTTTTAATGCCAGTGATGTGGACATGATTATTAGTCTGTATGATAATAATGCAACAAACCATCAAGTTGCAAATGAACCTGTTGTAGGAGTTGTGGCTATTAGAGAAATGTTTGCAAATGAGTTTGCAACTGCAAAAATGGTTTGTATTGTGGAAAACATTTTTGAGGATGGGCAATGGGCAATCTTGGAATGGCGTGATCCATTGGGGTTACGGGGGTGTGGTTTTTTTCAGGTAGTGAATGGGAAAATTTTATTCCAACGAGGCTATTGGGATAAGCTTTCATTTTTGAAACAGCACAATCTTCCAATAGAGTAAATATAGCATTTAGGAGAAAATATGGAATATCGGACATTGGAAAATACAGATTCCGTTTGTATATACGAAGCGTTTACACAGGCATTTTCTGATTATCAGGTTTCAGTTGATATGTCTTTTAAATCTTTTGAAACAATGCTGAAAAGAAATGGATTTATGCCTGCGATTTCAGTTGGAGCCTTTGCAGATAGAACGCTTGTCGGTTTTATCTTGAATGGAGTGAGAGATTGGGATAACGAAAAGACAGTCTATGACCTCGGAACAGGAGTTATCCCCGATTTTCGGAGAACAGGAATTATGGGGGAATTATTGAATCTGGTTAGCACTATATGTATAAAAAATAAAATCAGCGTGTATCAACTGGAAGTGATTCAAGATAATGAGAAGGCACTCACTTTATATAAAAAACAGGGATTTCGAATTAACAGAATATTGAATTGTTACAAACTGACGGGCAAGATAAAAGAACCGGGCGTACATAAAGTATGGAAACTGGAACATCCGGAAAAATTGCAAGATGATCAATGGACAGCGGTCAAAGATTTTTGGACTTATCCACCTTCATGGCAAAACGCAAAAGATGCTGTTTGTGCAATCGCTGAATCCTTTTCTTATACGATTGTTAAATTTGATGGAAACTTGATTGGATATGGTATTGTGGACAAAATAAAAGGAGATATTGCGCAGTTAGCGGTACATCCCCAATATCGCAGAATGGGAGTTGCCACAGAGATTTTGTTAGATTTACTTAAACAAACAAAGAGTTTAGAGATGAGAGTAATAAATGTGGATGAACGGGATCAGGCATTGAACGCTTTTTTGAAGAAATTGAAATTTAGTGTATTTGTTAAACAATATGAAATGAGAAAACATTTTTCTGCTTAGGATATTGTATAGATGAAGAAGCTGACTTTGAGGACAGTTGTCAGTAAAGGAGTAGTTATGAGATATAACAAAACAATAATATTAAGTAATGGCATGGAATGTTGTTTGAGGAATGGAACAGAGAGTGATGGTCAGCTTGTAGTGGATAATTTCAATCTGACACATAGTGAAACAGATTATTTGCTTACATATCCAGATGAAAACAGTTTTAATGTCGAACAGGAGAGCCAGTTTCTGAAAGAAAAAGCTGAGAGTGAAAGAGAGATTGAATTGCTTGCCATAGTTGACAGTGTTATTGTGGGAACAGCAGGAATTGAGGCAATCGGTACAAAATATAAGGTACGGCATCGAGCAGAATTTGGCATCAGTGTTGTGAAAAAGTATTGGGGACTTGGAATTGGTAAGGCTTTGCTGACTTCGTGTATCGAATGTGCTAAAACAGCGGGATATAACCAGCTTGAACTTAAAGTAGTTGCTGAAAATGAAAGAGCAGTTTCTATGTATGAACGGGCTGGATTTGTCGAGTATGGAAGAAATCCGAAAGGTTTTAATTCTCGTAAGACAGGGTTTCAAGAAGTTATTTATATGAGGTTAGAATTGTAATGGGCATACCGAAGCTTTGGCAAAATCCCTCTTGTGGCACTAAAAGTATGCTTTCTTCGTAAATGTACAGTTGAATAATATCTAGAATTGGTAATCATGGCTAACTGCATTTAAGTGGTAATTGGAAATTAAGGAGCTTCAAAAGAATGGCTACACCAAAAGAAGAACATAGAGGAGTAATAGAAGGATATTTTTATGCGGCTTGTCCGTTTTGCCGAACGACGCTAACGCAAGGGCAGAACGGCACAAATTGCTTTATAAAATGTCCGCAATGCGGTCGCTATATTCACATCATAATAAAGGATGATTCGGTGTTGACCAAACTCAAAGAAACATAAATAACTTAGCACCCGAAAGGGTGCTTTTTGTTTAATTAGATAAAATTCGTCAAAACTTACAATTTTATTCTGTCATAAAAATGATAGTATGAGCATAGGCACTCGCGGGGTGATCGCATAAAGCGAGAAACGTGAAAGCAGCCGAATTTCATACTGTTACGAGCCCGAATCCGAAAAATGATTGCAAGCCGAGCAGAGCAATACTGCCTCCCAAAATTGGAAGGTTAATTTGCTTTGACTCGGCTTTTTAACTTTTCTGCCCGGTGGCGTGTTGCAACGCTGTCGGGCTTTTTTTATTTGCCTAAATTCACGAAAGAAAAATTTTCAATCCGACATCAGGTGTCGTATTGGCACGCCAAAATAGGCACGAAGACTTTGTGAAGGAGGTAAGGATATGCAATCGGCACTCGAAAGAAGACAAGAACTATTCGAAGTGATGTGCGAACGCCGTCATGACACAATAGACAATCTTGCATTTCAGTTCGGCGTTGACCGTCGCACGATAGAAAGAGATATCGAACTGTTGAGCCTATCCAGACCTATCTATACCACAAAGGGAACAGGGGGTGGCGTACATATAGTGGACGGATATAGATACGGAAATAAGTATTTCACGGAAGAAGAAACGGAATTTTTGGAAGGGGTGGCAACAAGGCTCACGGGTAGCGAATTCGTGCAGATGCAGAAAATTATCAATCGCTTTCGCACACCGAAGAGAGGTGGCAGATGAGAGCGGTAAGACAAGGCGATACGATCCGAATCTATGACAGTTATCTCTACCGAGAAAGCATCAAGGAAATAGACGGACGGTTCTATGATGCAGATGAGAAGTGTTGGGTAATACCGCTGAATTCGAAGAACGTCGCAACGCTCGGACTTCTCGGAGCGACACTCGACAAAGAACTCACGGAGATGGCTAAAACCGAACGTGGGGCGTTTGTGAGCGTTTGTACGCATCCTACGCCGAGAGTGAAAGCAAAGCTCTTCCGTCATCAGCAGGATGCATACGATTTCGCACTCGAAATATTCAAGCAAGGCAAGGCGGTCGCTTTGCTTGCGGATATGGGAACGGGCAAGTCGATGATGACGATAGCAATCACGGGAACGCTTGAGAAAGAGTGCAGCGTTAAGAAGATGCTCGTGCTTTGTCCGAAATCCATCGTCGGGGTGTGGGAGGAAGAGTTCCGTAAATTTGCAGACTACAAATATGCACTCACGGTATTGGACGGAACGATGGAGAAAAAGAAAGCGGCGTTCGGATTTATGAACGGAGCCGCCTTGCAAGTGATCGTCGTCAACTATGAATCGTGTTGGCGGTTGGAAAAGGAAATCACAAAGTGGCATCCTGACTTAATCGTGTGCGATGAGAGCAGCAAGATAAAGACTCCGTCGGCATCGCAGTCGAAAGCATTGCATCGGTTGGGGCGAATTACAAAGTACAACATGATACTCACGGGAACGCCGATAACGGGCAGTCCGCTCGACGTTTTCTCGCAGTACAAGTTTTTGGACGATAGCATCTTCGGTTCGAGTTTTTATCTGTTCCGAAACCGCTACGCCATAATGGGCGGTTACCAAAACCGAATGATAATAGGATACCGACACTTGGACGAACTCGTGGAAAAGGTGCATAGCATAGCCTTTCGCATCAAGATCGAAGACGCTGTGGACTTGCCGCCGTTTATCGATAAAACGCAGATAGTTCCGCTCGAACCGAAAGCACAGACAACCTATCGCCAGATAGAAAAAGACTGCTACGCCGAACTCGCAAGCGGAGAAGTAACGGCAAGGAACGTACTGACGCAGCTCTTGCGGTTGGCACAATGCACGGGCGGATTTATAAGGGACGATGCAACGGGAACTGCACAGCAAGTGAGCGGAGCGAAGCTCGAAGCCCTCGAAGAAATTGTGGATACTTGCATAGCCGAAGGGAAAAAGGTTGTGGTGTTCGCTCGGTTCGTTCCAGAGATAGAAGCCATCGAGAAAATGCTCAAAGACAAAGGTATAGGCTACTCGCTCATTTACGGAGCAACGAAAGACCGTGCGGAGCAGGTGTCAAAGTTTCAGACCGACGCCGATACAAAGGTATTCATCGGACAGTTGCAGACCACGGGAATGGGGCTGACGCTGACGGCGGCAAGCGTGGCGGTGTTTTATTCGTTGGACTTTTCATACGCCAACTACGAGCAGAGCCGAGCGAGAATCCACCGAATCGGACAGAAGATGACGTGTTTGTATATCCATCTGGTATGCAAAGGAACGGTGGACGAAAAGATAATGCAAGCCTTAAAGCATAAAGGCGATATCGCTAACCTTATGGTGGATGATTGGAGGACACTCTTAAATGGCTAAAAAATATTTTTTATACGGCAAGGAATTTTCGCTTGCCGAACTCTGCAGACTCTACGGACAGCATCGCAGCACGGTAGAGGGCAGACTCAAAAAAGGCGTTCCCCTTGAAAGGGCGTTAATAGAAAACGGGAGGTACAAATTGAACACGCAACTACTAATCTTGTCCGACAAGCTCAAAGACCTAAAAGCCAAGAAGAGCGAGTTGGATGCACAAACGAAAAGCGTAAACGAAGAAATCGACGGAATCACGGTAGAGATGATCGAACTGATGACAAACGAAGAGCTGACGAGTTTCAAACGTGACGGCACGACGTTCTCGCTCGTAACGCAGGAATATCCTGCACCCGAACCCGACCGCAAACCCGACCTGTGGGAAGCGATGAAACAAAACGGATTCGAAGATTTGTTCACGATAAACAGTCAGACGCTGACCGCAACGGTCAAGGAACTCATAGCCGAGAACAACGGGGAATTGCCCGAATGGTTGGGCGGCTTAATCAAGGTAGCGGAGAAAAATAGTATCCGCATGACAAAGTCTAAAAAATATTAAATTTGGAGGCATAAAAATTATGGCAAACGAAGTGGCAAAAGTGGAAGAGAAGGCGGTAGCGGAGTACGGTGCGGGCGTGAACTTGGGGGACTTTTTCGCCGATGAACTCGACGGACTCACTCCCTCGTTCGAGAGAATCAAAATCCCGGCGGGCGGCGGTCTTGCGTTCGAAGTGCCGGGCAACGATCCCGAAAGTCCCGACAGCGTCAAGGAATTCAAAGCGGTAATCCTTTATCATCACCCGATTAACTGTTATTACAAAGAAGAGTACACGGGCGGCAACAATCCTCCCGACTGCGGCTCTATGGACGGACACGTCGGAATCGAGGCGGAAACGGGCGAAGTCAAGAACTGCGCCGAGTGTGAGTTCAGCAAGTTCGGCACTGGCAAAAACGGTGCAAAGGCTTGCAAACAAAAACGCAGAATTTATCTCTTGAGAGAGGGCGAAGCTCTCCCGATTATCCTTTCGCTGCCGACGGGGAGCCTCGGCGAATTGTCAAAGTACATCGTTCGTGTGAGAGCAAAATATGCGGGGACTTACTGCGTCGTAACGAAGTTTACTTTGAAGAAGGCACAGAACAGCGGCGGTATCAACTATTCGCAGGCGGTGTTCGCCATCGACAGGGCGCTCACCGAGGACGAACTCAAAAACATCGTTCCGATGTGCGAACAGGTCAAGGCGTTGTCGAAAAAGGTAACGCAGTTGGACGAAGAGTAAAAACGCAAAGGCAAGGGCGGCGGAGCGTCGCCGCCCGATACCTTTTTTATAGGTGCAGGATGAAAGCAAACAAAATCGTGTATATCTGCTCACCGCTCAAAGGCGATGTGCAGAAGAATATCGCAAAGGCAAACTACTATGCAAGATTTGCCTACGAAAAAGGATGTATCCCGCTTGCTCCGCACACGGTATTCACGCAATTTTTGAATGACGATAATCCCAAAGAGCGTGAAAGAGGAAAGGCGATGGGGCTCAAACTCCTTGACCTATGTGCCGAGCTGTGGGTGTTCGGGCCGACAATAAGCGACGGGATGAAAACCGAGATCGAGCGTGCGAGGAAGAGCGGAATCCGAACGAGATATTTTTCGGAGAACTTGGAGGAAGGATGACGGACATATTTGAAAAGGTAAAAGACCAAGTCAATATCGCCGAGGCGGTTTCGCTGTTCGGCATACAACTGAATAGTAAAGACAAAGGTCTGTGTCCTTTTCATGCGGAGAAAACTCCGTCGTTTTCCGTTGATCGCAAGAAAAATATCTTCACTTGCTTCGGATGCGGAGAAACGGGCGACGTCATAGCCTTTGTGTCAAAGATGCGAGAGTGCGAACCGTTGGAGGCGGCAAAGTTTTTGGCGGAGTCGTTCCGTATCGACATAGACGACTGTCCGAAAAGGCAAAGCATAAAGGACTACCTAAAATCGTGTATCCGTGACGTCGGGCAGACGGATTATTTCACACGACGCGGACTGACCGCCGCAACCATAAAGAAATATTGTCTCGGTTATGACGTAAAGCACCGTTCAGTCGTGTTGCCGTATTCGTCGGAGCTGAAATACTACCAAACACGGAGTATCGCCGACAAGAAGTTTTATAAGCCGACCACCGAAGAGGCGGGAGCGGAGCCGCTCTTTAACCGAAAGGCGTTGTGGTGTGCAAGCCGAGAACCAGTCTTTATCGTGGAAAGTCCGTTGTGTGCCTTGTCGATATGTCAATGCGGCGGTTCGGCGGTGTCGCTTTGCGGAATCGGCGGGACGAACAAACTCGTCAAAGAAGTAAAGACAAAGAAACCGAATGCACCGCTCGTGCTGTGCTTGGATAACGATGAGCCGGGGCAGAAAGCATCGCAAAGTCTGTCGGACGAATTGACGAAACTCAAAGTGCCGCACATTTTATACAACGTCGCAGGTGATAAGAAAGATCCGAACGAACTGCTGATGGCGGACGCAAAGGCACTCGCCGAAAACGTCAAGTCGGCAAAGCGGATGGTTCGCAAGCACTTCGCCACTGCGAAAGACAGCTTTGACGCTTTGGAATTGCAGAGTGAATACATAGAGCCGCCGACGTGGGTAGTGCAGGACGTTCTGCCGACGGGACTTGCAATATTGTGTGCGCCGTCGAAGATAGGCAAGTCTTGGATGATGTTGCAGCTCGGCTTGGCGGTAGCAGAGGGCAAAGAGTTTCTGGACTTTAAGACGGAGAAAAACGGCGTATTGTATTACGCACTCGAAGACAGTAAAAGCCGAATCAAAGACCGCCTCAACAAAATGCTCAAGGGCAAGAAAGCGCCGAGCGACTTACGGTTCGTAATTCAGGCGGACACCGTGGACAGCGGTCTGCTTGAAAAGATAAAGGAAGAACTCAAAGAGTTTCCGAACATTCGGCTCGTTATCATCGACACCTTGCAAAAGGTGCGTGGAAAGGTAGTAAAGAACGAGTCGGTGTACAGCGGCGACTACCGTGAAATGGGTGCTTTGAAAGAGTTTGCCGACAAGCAGAAAATATGCCTGCTGTTCGTGCATCACCTCCGCAAGCTCGCCGATGATTCGGACGTATTCAACATGATATCGGGAAGTACCGCTCTGATGGGTGCCGCCGACTCGATTTTTATCATCTCGAAGAAAAAGCGTATGGACGAAGACGCCATACTATCAATGACGGGACGTGACATTCAGCAAAGCGACCTTGTCATAGCGTTCAATAAATACGACTTCGTGTGGGAAGTGCGGGGAACTGCGGAAGAGATAGCGGCAAAGCGAGAACGGCAGGAATACGAAAACAGTCCTATCGTGATCACTATTAAAGAACTCATCAAGCGAAATCCGATGGGCGGATGGAAAGGCTCGGCGAACGACTTGATGAAAGCGGTGTTCGATATAACGGGCAAGCAGCTCTCGGAATCGCCGACGGGCGTGGGCAAGTTAATATCGAAATATGAATACCGACTGCATTGCGACGGCATCGACCATAAGGCAAGCAAAAGCGGTAGCAGAGCTCACACGTTCAGCCGTGTCGTGGTAAATACGCCGATGGGATATCAGCGGACGATTTACGATGATGACTGACCGTCTAACAAAACTATGTGTCCAATGTGTCCAAGTGTCCAAAAACCGCCGAAACTCGGTAAAAACAGCCGATAAAGCCTAAAACACGGACGCTTTGTCCTAAAAAGTTGGACACTTAACCCTACAAACAGCAACATCAAGTGTCCAACAAAAAAGCACGAAAAACCCAGATAAAGTAAAAATCCACAAGACGGGGTTTGTGTCCTTTTAGAAAATATGTCCTTTTGGACGCTTGGACACTTGGGACACTTGCGTTTGTGAAAGGAGCGGATATGAAAGAAAGCGATTTGATTCGCAAGATAAGCGAATACTTGAAAACCGTGCCGAACCTGTTCTTTTGGAAGGAACACGGCGGGATGTACGGAACGGCGGGCATACCCGATTTAATTGTCTGTTACAAGGGAAGATTTATCGCCTTTGAATGTAAAGTCGGGAAAAACAAACCGACTGTTTTGCAAGAGATGACGATAAAGCAGATCATAAAAGCAGGCGGATACGCCGTGGTCGTGAGAACGGTTGAAGAGGTGCGGAGCATAATAACGGCATTTGAAAAAGAGTAGAGGTGGCAATGGAAACGGTAATCAACAAGGTTTTGATAACGGCGGAGGCTCGGTTCGACTACGAGAGCGAATTCAGCCGTCCGCTGCCGACAGCAGATATCAAACGGGAAACCGAAGAGTACATAAACAATAAAACGGTTCGGTTTTACGGTTACTATTTCCGTGTCAAGTATTATGACGAGGCGACCGAACGGATGCTGATGCTGTTCTTTTACAAGGGCGAAAGGTTCGGTTGTATGCAGATGTGGGAGCTGTCGGGAGTCTGCCCGGCGGAGGAATGGACGGAGGAACTCGAACAAGACGGTCAAATCCGTAATTGGTTAAAAACGAAAGTAAACCCCGACGATAAAAGCGATTGGGTAATCGAATTAAGGGAAGCCCGAAGACGGGGCGAGATAGGGCAGATGGCGGTTTTTTCTTTGGTGGGACTGCCGAAGGAGGTGGTAAATGCAATATACGACGGAACAGATAGCCAAATACTTGAAAGAGTTTCGCATCTACAAAGGAAAGGTGGAAAGTGGGTTGGCTACCGACAGTATATGCCAAGACGTCGAACGGCTCGAAAAAAGCATTAGCGTTTTGCCCGAAAACGACTACCACATAATCCGCTTGTTATTTTTCGAAAACAAGTCGTATGCGGAAGTCGCCAGACGGTTCGGCTACAGCAAGACGGGAATGTATAAAAGAGTGAAAGTTGTCGAAAAAGCGATTGCAAGTATTATGAGCGATTGAAAAAGAGAACGGCAGAGAACGAAATTCATACGAAAGAGAACGAAACCCGTGATATGATAATCTTGGGGAGAGCAAGAAAGGCACGGTTCACGGGGAAGCATCCCAAGCGAATAAAAGCGGTAAGAACGGCGGTTGCCTTTCTTGCGTTACCCGATTAAAAACGGAGGAATAAACAAATGCCGAATAAACCGAAACGTCCGTGCAGTTATCCCGGCTGTCCACGGCTTGTGGATGGGCAATACTGTGAAGAGCATAAGCGGTTGACGGATAAGCAATACAATCTCTACGGTAGGGATGACTTTACAAAGAATTTTTATAAGACACCCGAATGGAGATATGCGAGAAAGAAACAGTTGGAAGCTCATCCGTTTTGCGAGGAATGCCTGAAAGAAGGGAAACGAACAAAGGCAACTATGGTTGACCATATAGTACCTATCAAGCAAGGCGGAGATAAGTTCGCACCGAGTAATTTGCAAAGCCTCTGTTGGAGTTGCCACAGCCGAAAGTCGGTTGAAGAAGGCAGCAGATTCGGCAAAAAAAATTATTGAAAAAGTGATTTTTTCTACGCAATTTCGCTGGGCTCTTGTGTGTTTTTACGGTATTGTTGTAGTAGATAAACAAGAGGGAAAAACCTCAAAAAAGGAGCGAAAAATGGATAAGATAGTAAAGAATGACGGCCAAGGATTGGTGGAATTATTAGGGCTGAACGAGGGAACACTTAAGCATCAAGGAAATTACTACTTTATAGCAGTCAAAGACGAAAGTCGAGTGGATATATACACTGAACCCACCGATGAAAGCAATGACTACATAAGAGTGAACGCAGTCTATATCGACGGAGAAAAGTATGAGTTCTGCGAATGGTGTAAAGAGCTTATGCCAATAGATGAGATGAGAGAGGAAATACAACTCGGATACTTATGCAATACCTGTCAAAAAGCGATAGCCAGCCGAGGCGAAAGCCTGACTTATAAAGACTGACATGGGAGCGGACGCAAGTCCGCTCTTGTTCTTTTGCTTTCGTAAGGGGTAGGGGGGAGGTCAATCTCTACGAATTCAACCCCTAACAGCGGGGCCGCAGTCAAACGCGAATTTTCGCAAAATCAAAAATCAAACGAAAAAATCAAAATTGAAAAAGGCAATACGAAGTATTGGGGACGGGCAACCGCCCCTTTTTTATTTGCCTTGAAAATCAAAATAAATCAAACAATCAAAAAATCAAAGGGGGGAAATATGGCAAGCGGAGGACGAAGAGTCGGAGCAGGCAGACCGAAGAAAGCTGCCGCCCAAAAGATATTGGAAGGCAACCCCGGCAGGCGTCCCGTCGAAGTCGTGAACTTTGCGGCGGAGGGTGTAGAACTGCCGAGCGAACCGCCGTCTTATTTATCGGCAAGGGCAAAGGAAATCTACCGCACGGTGTATGCGTGGCTGAAAGCAGTCGGATGCACTACGGGAATATTGCCTTACAACCTTGAAGAGTATGCGTTTTGCAAGGCTCGGTGGTTGGAGTGCGAAGAGATGAATACAAAGCACGGCTTGCTCGTGAAAGATCCAACGAACGGCAAAGCAATGCCGTCGCCGTTCGTGGCTATGGCACAGCAATACCTAAAACAAACGAACGAGGTGTGGGGCAAGATTTATCTCGTTGTAAGGGAAAGTAAACTCACAAAGTGGGATGAGAAAAACCCGAATGACGACATCATGGAGAAATTATTGGGAGGTGGCGGTTAATGGAATACACGGAACAAAACCCGTTGCGACTCATTGAACTGTTTGCAGGCATCGGCAGTCAAACGCAAGCTCTGACGAATATCGGAGTACCGCACAAAGTTGTTGCGATATCCGAAATCGACAAATACGCAATTCAAAGCTACGAGGCAATACACGGTAAGGTCAACAATCTCGGAGATATCCGTGGAATCGAAGCTCTCCCAGATGCTGACTTTTGGACATACTCTTTTCCGTGCCAAGACATATCGGTCGCAGGCAAAGGTGCGGGCATAAAGGAAGGGACTCGGAGCGGTTTGCTGTTCGAGGTTGAAAGACTATTGATACAGGCAGCCGAAGACGGAACATTGCCGAAATACCTATTGCTTGAAAACGTAAAGAACCTTGTGAGCAAGAAATTTAAAGCCGACTTTGACCGTTGGCTTTCTTTTTTGTCTTCGCTTGGGTACACGAATTATTGGCAGATACTCAATGCAAAGGACTACGGAATACCGCAGAACCGTGAGCGGGTATTCTGCGTTTCAATCCGTGGCGATCACACGCCTTTTGTGTTTCCCGAAAAGCAAGAACTCAAACTACGCTTACGGGATATGATTGACGAAGTAGTAGATGAAAAATACTATCTGAAAGAAAGCACGATCCGCAGTATTATCAATTCAACCTTTAACTCACGACGTGACAGCATCAAGTCCGGGGACGGAGTGGCTAACACGCTGATGGCGAGAGATTGGAAAGGCCCGCAATGCGTTCAAGTCGGAGAAGTGGTCGGCGAAAAGTGGGATAAGATGCACGACATCAGTCGCAGAGTTTATGAGCCGAGCGGAATATCTCCGACCATACATTGTCAGCAAGGCGGAAACACCGAACTCAAAATAGCGGAGAACTTTGTACTCGGCGGACTGCAAGCACATCAAACGCCAAGAACGGACGGTATCAGCCCGGCACTCACCGAAGCGATGGGCAAGGGCGGCGGACAAACGCCAGTTATTATCGACACAAAGAAGACCGATGACGAGCGGTTTTTCAAGCAAGCTGTGGAAACGGTAATGGAAAACGAATGCGGAGTCGGCGATACCGTGGACGCATTCAATAAGAAGGTCAACCGCAGCGGAGTGTGTCCGACAATCACTACTCGCCCCGAAGGTTTCAAAACTGCGATACTACCGATAGTCGAAGACAAGTCGGATAATCCCGTCATCGTGGCGATGCGTGGACGCAACCCAGACAATCCGTCTGATCGCACGGCGGGCGCACCTTTGGAGCAAAGGCTCGAAGTCAACGGCAAAGGACTTTGCAATGCATTGACCTCGGTACAGAAAGACAATCTCGTGTTGGAGCAAGGCAAAGGCTCGAAAGAATACGTTGCCAGACGGTACAAGGAATTCATTGAAGAGAAAGGCTACATACCCGAAATGTTTGTTGCCTACAACAAAATGGAAGTCGATGATATAGCACCGACGCTTACGGGACAATGTTCCAGTGCGTCGGGCAGTTCTGCTGTGCTGATGATGGAAGAACCCATACAAGTCAAGGTAGCGACAAAGCAAGGCTACGAAGAAGCGGAAAAGGGCGATTTCGTCAACATCACCTATCCCGGCAGTAAAACCAAACGCGGTCGTGTAGGCAAGGGTATCGCACAAACTCTCACGTGCGGCGACGGGAATGCGGTCATCACGGAGAACATCCGAATCCGCAAGCTCACGCCGAGAGAGTGTCTGCGTCTTATGGGTTGGCACGATGAACAGATCGACAAAATACAAGCGGCGAAAATCAGCGGTACGCAGCAGTACCGACAAGCGGGCAACGGCATAGTAGTGCAAGTCTTGGAGTTTATTTTCAAGGCTTTATTTTTTTGTTAGACGGAGGCGGAAATGGAGCATATTGCAAGCATCAGTTACGGAAAAGACAGCCTTGCTATGCTCGAAGTGATAAAGCAAAACGGCTTGCCGTTAGACCGCATCGTAACGGTGGACATTATGGCGACGAAAGACGTCCCCGCCGACCTTCCGCCGATGGTGGAATTCAAGGCGAAAGCGGACGCCATTATCTTGGAACAGTTCGGCATAGTCGTGGAGCATATCACTGCGCCAAAGTCGTATGAAGAATATTTTTACTATAAGTGCAACGGTAAGAAAAGCAAGAATGCGGGTAAGATATACGGCTTTCCGTTGCAGAAAGGGAATTGGTGCAACTCACGGCTGAAAGTCGACGTGCTTGATAAAGTCCAAAAGGGTGCAATCGTGTATATCGGCATAGCGGCGGACGAACCGTCAAGGTTTCATACGCTTTCGGAAACGAAACGAAGTCCTCTCGTGGAATACGATTGGACGGAAAAGATGTGCCGAGAATGGTGCAAGGCAAACGGCTTACTATCGCCGATTTATACGACTGCACTTCGGGGCGGGTGTTGGTTCTGTCATAATCAGGGCGTCAACCAACTCCGTAAACTGCGGAAGCATTATCCCGAATTATGGGCATTGCTTTTGAAATGGGACGCAGACAGTCCCGTAACGTTCAAGGGCGACGGGCATACCGTCCGTGATTTCGACAAGCGGTTCGAAATGGAATCGCAGGCAAAAGTGCCGATAGGCAGAACATTCAAATGGAGATTATTGGAGGATAAAAATATGACAACCAGAACGATAACGGCGGAGTCCGTAACGAGCGGACATCCCGACAAACTTGCCGACCTTATTGCGGACAGCATACTCGACGAGTGTCTCGAACAGGACGAAAACAGCAGAGTGGCTTGCGAAGTTATGCTTGCCCACAATAAATGCTTTATAAGCGGCGAGATAACCACCGAGGCGGAAGTGGACTACGAATACGTTGCCCGTTCGGTCATAGCGCAGGTAGGCTACGATACAACCGATATCGAAGTGGAAATAAGAATCCACGCACAGAGCGAGGACATATCGCAGGCGGTAAGCAAGGAAGAGCAGGGAGCGGGTGATCAAGGCATCGTGTACGGTTACGCAACCGATGAAACGCTCGACTATATGCCGCTTGCAACCGAGCTTGCACACAGGCTGACCGACAGGCTCGAAGAGTGCAGAAAGGACGGAATCATTATAGGACTTCGTCCCGACGGGAAGAGTCAGGTGTCTATCAGATACAACGGCGAAAGGTTCGATAAAATCACGTCGGTGGTAGTTTCGGCACAGCATACCGAATCGAAGAACCTTGACGAGCTGATAAAGGAAATAAGAGAAAAGGTCATCGGCAAGGTGCTTGCGAATTATGATCTTACGGAAACCGAGATACTCATCAATCCATCTGGCAGGTTTGTGCTTGGCGGTTTCGAAGCTGATACGGGATTGACGGGACGCAAACTAATGGTGGATACCTACGGCGGAGTTGCACATAACGGCGGCGGAGCCTTGAGCGGTAAAGATGCAAGCAAGGTTGACCGCAGCGGAGCATACATGGCGAGATACATTGCAAAGAATATCGTTGTCGCAGGCTTGGCGGAAAAATGCGAGGTCGCACTCTCGTATGCAATCGGAGTACCCAAGCCGACGGCAATCGACGTAAACACTTTTTATACGGCATCGGTCAATGAGAACTTAATCGTCAAGGCGGTGGAGAAGGTATTCGACCTGTCGGTCGCAGGCACGATTGAGAAACTCGACCTCCGCAAGGCGGTGTTTGCACAAACGGCTGTCGGCGGACATTTCGGTAAAGATTACCTCGCTTGGGAGTTGACCGATAAGGCGGAAGCTCTGAAAAAAGCCGTCAAAATTTAATAGGTTTTTACGGCGTCTTTCTCTGGACTTCGGCGGACGTTTACGGTATTGTTTGGAACGATGAAAGTCGGCAACGACTGAAGGAGGACGAAAGATGTCACAGACCAATATGCAAGAAGTAAAATGCGTGGCAAAATGGCTGTTATTTACGGACGTTCATACCACCGAATACTCGCCGATGATCGTGCATCATCCGTTTGCGTCGTCGGGGTTTATGATGCTCCCCGGCACGAACGAAATCTTGGACATCACGGCAAGCATGGAGAGCCGAGAAAAGTGGCGCGACTACTTGGGCAAAAAGATAGACGAGGCGAAAAGTGCATATGAAATATTTTTAATGCTGAATAAAACCTACGCCTTGACTTTTATCAAGTATGCGAAAGACGGACTGTCCGCCGCCGAGTTTTCGGAAATACTCGCCGACGCATGGATAAAAGCCGAAGCTCCGAATATGGACGTAAACGTAAGCAAGATGGAATTGGTCGAGCTGTTCAGCCAAGCCGACAAGAAATCGCTTATGACCGAAGCCGAGCAAAAGAGATTCGCTGACCTGACCGAAACCGTAACGGTTTATAGGGGAGTGACCTCGTACAATGCAAAAAACGTGAGGGCATTGTCTTGGACGCTCGATAGGTCAAAGGCGGAGTGGTTCGCCCATAGGTTCAGCGAAGACGGTAAGGTCTATCAGGCACAAATCAATAAGGCGGATATCTTGGCGATTTTTACGAGCCGAAACGAATCCGAAGTGGTGCTGAACCCTCGGAAATTACAGCAACTGAAAGCAGTATAGGAGAATGGAATGGATAAGTTTTTCAGTCAAAGAAATTGCGACCGCTGTGGGAAATCACTGACGGACGGGCGGATAATGTCTATGTATAACACGGACTGCATTTGCTTGGAATGCAAGCGAAAAGAAACGGAGAGAGCGGACTATAAAGCCGCAGCCGAAGCCGATAAAAAGGCAATAGAAAACGGCGATTTTAACTATAAAGGAATAGGTTTGGAAACCCCGAAAAATAGTTAAAAATTCTTTCAAATTCTTTCGGATTTCGACCGCGTTTCGCTGGGCTCTTGTGTGTTTTTACGGTATTGTTGTCTTGCAAAACGGGGGTGGGAAACACCCTCAAAGCAAAGGAGAACACGCAAATGAAAACTCAAACATTCGGCATCGAAATCGAACTCACAGGCATCACCAGAAAGGCAGCGGCAAAGGTAATCGCAGACTACTACGGAACGACATCCTACTACGCAGGTAGCGGATACGACACCTACGAGGCAACCGACAGACAAGGTCGCAAATGGAAAGCGATGAGCGATAGCAGCATACGCGCCGAGCGGAGAGATGGCGGAACGGCAACGGGCGAATACAAATGCGAAATAGTAACGCCAGTATGCAAATGGGAAGACATCGAAGACATACAGGAAATCGTAAGGCAACTGCGACATAAAGGTGCGATAGCAAACAGTAGCTGCGGAATCCATGTACACGTCGGAGCGGAACAGCATACGGCAAAGACATTAAGAAACCTCGTAAACATTATGACGAGCAAAGAAGACCTGCTGTTCAAAGCAATCGGAGTAAGTGTAGACAGAGAAAGCAGATGGTGCAAAAAGACCGAGCAAAGGTTCGTCGAGAGTATGAACCGCACAAAGCCGACTACGAAAACGGCGGTCGAAAGATTATGGTACAACGGCAACTCGCATAGGAACACACACTACGACAGCAGTCGCTACCATGCACTCAACCTGCACAGCCTATGGCAAGGCAAGGGCATCGAGTTTAGATGCTTTAACGGGACGACGCACGCAGGCAAGATTAAAACCTACATCCAACTGTGCCTCGCAATCAGCCATCAAGCCTTAACGCAGAACGGAGCAAGCGCAAAGAAAACGGTAACCGCAAACGAAAAATACACATTCCGCACATGGCTGCTCCGCCTCGGAATGATAGGCGAAGAGTTCGATACGGCAAGAAAGTTTTTACTCGAAAACTTAAGCGGCGACATCGCATTCAAAAACGGTAGACCGAGGGCGGCGGCTTAACCGCCCCCTCACAAAAGAAGGAGATAAAAAATGACAAAACTTTATGTAGCATACGGTAGCAACCTCAACCTTGCACAAATGGCAAGACGGTGTCCAGACGCAAAGGTCGTGGGCATCGGCACACTTAAAAACTATCAGCTGACGTTCCGTGGCGTGGCAACGATAGAACCCGTCGATGGGGCGGAGACGCCTGTCGGCGTGTGGGAAATCACACCTCGTGACGAAATCGCACTCGACAGGTACGAAGGATATCCGAGTTATTATCGAAAGGAAACGGTAACGGTGGATATGCCGAACGGAGCGGTCGAGGCAATGGTGTACATAATGAACGAAGGCAAGCCGAATATGCCGTCGGGATTTTATTACAACACAATTCTCGAAGGATACAGGGATGTCGGACTTGATCCGAAATTCCTGCAAGCGGCTCTCGACGATACGAAAAAGCGAATGAGAGCGAGAGCATAAAAACAAAATCAAATGCGTGTTCAAAGGGAGAGCCTCGGCTCTCCTTTTATTTATTGTAAACGGAGGGAGCAATGGCATACAATAAACAACTTGCAGACCGTGCCGTTGCTTTTATCAACTCGTTAAAACATACGAAAGGCACATGGCACGGCGTACCATTCGAACTGTTGCCGTGGCAGGACAAAATCATAAGGGACATTTTCGGCACGGTAAAAGACAACGGTTATAGGCAGTACAACACCGCCTATGTCGAGATACCGAAAAAGCAAGGCAAGTCGGAAATAGCCGCCGCAATCGCATTATACCTTTTAGCGGGCGACGGAGAGTGGGGTGCGGAGGTTTACGGATGTGCAGCCGACCGCCAACAGGCAAGTATAGTCTTCGACGTGGCTTGCAACATGGTAGAACAATGCCCCGCCTTGAAGAAGAGAATCAAGCCGATAATGAGCCAGAAACGGCTCGTGTATCAACCGCTTAATTCTTTTTATCAGGTGCTGTCGGCGGAGTCGTACACCAAGCACGGACTGAACGTTCACGGCGTCGTATTCGACGAACTCCACGCACAGCCGAACCGAGCCTTATACGACGTAATGACGCACGGTTCGGGCGATGCGAGAAAGCAACCGCTGTTCTTTTTGATAACTACGGCAGGCACTGACCGCAACTCAATCTGTTGGGAAATCCATCAAAAGTCGAAAGACATACTTGAAGGTCGAAAGCATGACCGATCGTTCTATCCCGTAATTTACGGAGCGGATGACGATGATGATTGGGGTAGCGAAAAGGTATGGGCGAAAGCCAACCCCTCGCTCGGTATCACGGTGGAGATAGATAAACTCCGTACTGCCTACGAGTCGGCGAAAGAGAACCCGGCGGAAGAGAACTTGTTCCGACAACTACGACTCAATCAATGGGTAAAGCAAAGCGTCCGTTGGATGCCGATGGATGCTTGGGATAAATGCGATTTTCAAGTGGATGCCGAAAAGCTGAAAGGACGGGAATGCTACGGCGGACTTGACCTTTCGTCAAGCACCGATATCACGGCATTCGTACTTGTCTTTCCGCCATTGAACGATGGCGATAAATACATCGTTCTGCCGTTCTTTTGGATACCCGAAGATACGATAGAATTGCGAGTTCGACGCGATCACGTTCCATACGACGTATGGAAAGCAAAGGGGCAAGTTATAACCACCGAGGGCAATGTAATCCACTACGGATACATCGAAAACTTTATAGAAGACCTCGGCACGAAATACAACATCAAGGAAATAGCTTTTGACCGATGGGGAGCTGTGCAGATGACACAGAACCTCGAAGGAATGGGGTTCACGGTCGTACCGTTCGGGCAGGGGTTCAAGGATATGAGTCCGCCGACGAAAGAGCTGATGAAGCTCGTGCTTGAGCAGAAGATAGCGCACGGCGGGAACGTGCCACTCCGATGGATGATGGACAACGTGTTCGTTAGAACCGATCCTGCCGGGAATGTGAAGATGGACAAGGAAAAGTCCACCGAAAGAATAGACGGAGCGGTTGCACTCGTTATGGCTTTAGACCGTGCAATCCGCAATAAGGGAACAACGGACAGCGTCTATAACGATCGAGGAATAATCATTATATAAGGCTATAAAATAGTGGCAAAATTCATAAAAAAGTTGTGTGTTTCTACGCAATTTCGCTGGGCTCTTTCGGTTGTTTACGGTATGTTTGTAGTACAAAACAAAGGCAAGGGCAACCGCCCGAAAGGAGTAAAAAATGGCATCAACAATGAAAGTAAAAGCAGAAATTACAAGTGAAAAAGGGTTCTATGTAGGCGACGTGTGCTACCAAATGACAGACGAAGACTACAATGCGGATTGGAGCAACGACTTCGAAGATTTCGAGGGCGAACATGAAATTCATGGACACAAATTCGCAATCGGCGGAACGAAATACGGCGATGGAGAGTACGAAGACCAATACGGACACCGCTACGGCGTGGACGCAGGAAACATCGGAATCCTGCCATACGAACTGTGCGAAAGCAAGGACGAAAAAGAGATAGCAAAATTCGGACGATTCGTAAATGCAAACAAAGCAACATTCACAGCGGAAGACGGAGTGATCGAGATAGAGTTTGATGACGGTCAACACATATACATCAATACCGATGACTACGAAGAGGACGAAGAAGATTACTACGACGAAGACGAAGAATATTAAAATCATAAAAAGACCAGAGATGGTCTTTTTTCTTTTGGGAGGAAATCAATGCAAATAGAAAAAAGAGCGGTGGAAGAATTAAAGGCGGCGGAGTACAATCCCCGTAAGGACTTAAAGCCCGGCGACGCCGAATACGAAAAGCTCAAACGCAGCATCGAAGAGTTTGGCTACGTCGAACCCGTAATATGGAACAAACGCACGGGCGTGGTTGTGGGCGGACATCAACGCTTAAAAGTGATGAAAGACCTTGGGTTCACCGAAGTGGACTGCGTTGTGGTCGACCTTGACGAAAGCAAGGAAAAAGCCTTGAACATCGCTCTGAACAAAATCAGCGGCGAGTGGGACAATGATCTCTTGGCAAGTCTTTTGAAAGACTTGGACGGCAGCGGATACGACATCACACTAACGGGTTTTGACCTTGCCGAAGCACAGGAACTGTTCGGGAGCGGCAGTATGGAGAATGTCCACGAAGACGACTTTGACGCTGAATCCGCTCTTGATGAAGTAACCGAGCCGAAGACGAAAACGGGCGATTTATGGATACTCGGACAGCACAGACTGCTGTGCGGGGACAGCACGCAAGCCGAGGACGTGAACCGAGTGTTGGACGGTAAAATGGCAGACCTGATGGTAACCGATCCGCCTTACAATGTGGACTACGGCTCGGCGGTAAGGGGCAAACATCAATCGCAGTCTCGGTCGAGCAGCACGATTGCAAACGACAACCTTTCGGACGATGAGTTCTATCAATTCCTTTTGGCATTCTATAAGGCGGCGGAAAAGAATTTGAAGAAAGGTGCGCCGATTTATGTGTTCCACAGCACAAAAGAAACCGTAAACTTTACGAAAGCGATGACGGATGCAGGGTTCAAGTATTCGCAGACGCTTATATGGTTGAAGAACCATTTCACGCTCGGTAGACAGGACTACCAGTGGAAGCATGAGCCGATACTCTACGGATGGAAAGAGGGTGCGGGGCATTATTTTATTGACGATCGAACGCTTGCAACTGTGATGGAGGGACTGACGGAGAATCTGCGAAAGCTGAACAAAGCCGAGCTCGTTGAGTTGGTAGAAAAAATACTCGGTTTGCCGAACTCGGTCATAGAGGATAACAAGCCGAACAAATCGCCAGACCATCCGACGATGAAACCCATCACGCTGTGTGCCAAGCTCATCTATAACAGCAGCCACGAAGACGATACGGTATATGAACCGTTCGGCGGTAGCGGCTCCACGCTTATAGCGTCCGAGCAATTGAACCGCAAGTGCCGGGCGATAGAACTTGAACCGAAATACTGCGACGTTATCGTCCGCAGATACAAAGAACTTTGCCCTGAAGCGGAAATCAAACACATTCGGGACGGGGTGGAAATTTTCGATTAAAGAGTTGTAGAATTCGGCACGATTTCGCTGGGCTCTTTGGACAAGTTACGGTATTGTAAAAGAAAAAACGGAGGCAAGAAAATGGCAAGTATATTTGGGTTAAAGCTCAAAGGCAGACGCAGTTTTATGGGCAGAGATTGGCAAGGCAATCAAGGCAATCTTTATCTCGACGAAAAGAAAATTGCATGGTACAACGACAGCGGGAACGGCGGCCCTGCGGACATAGATTTTTATGATATCAGCGGACGGAAAGAGAACGAAGCGAAGCTCGAAGAAATCGTTAAAATGTATTACAAAAAATATCCGCTCGAAGAGCAATACAAAAATCTTGAACCCGATGTGGAAATGCTGATTGGCAGACTCATCGAATTAATGGACGATGAAAAGCAGTATAAAAAGTATGCAAAGCAAGGCTATCCAGTAATGATAGCCTATCGAAAAAATGTAAATGGCGTATCGTACTTTGGTGCATATAAGACAAAAGAGTTTGCAGATGCAGAAATTAAAAAGGAAAATCTCATAGTCTTACAGCGGTACGAGAGCCTTGAAGATTTTGACATAAGCCAATAATAGGAAAGAGCAAATATGGTTAAAATAGCAGTTTATATACGAATAAGAAAAGAAGACGCACTCGTTATTGAGTGCCAAAAACAATATTTTAACGAATTAATAAAATGCAAAAACAATTGCGAGATCGTCAAATTCTATATCGATGTCAGCAAGTATGAAAGAGCCGAAAATCTACCTGAATACAACCGAATGATAAAGGATGCTGAAACTCATAAATTCGATTACATAATAATCAAAGGGTTCAGACAGTTCGGATGCTTAACAGCACAGAAAATAGAAATGATCCAAAAACTCAAAGAGAAAGGCATCGGCGTGTATTCCATTGCCGAGGGAATGGACACGTTGAGTAGCCGATGGTCGAGTTTTATGATGGAGCTATACTTGTCGATGGAAAAAGAATTGAAACGGATAAGAAAATAATGATATAACCGTCCCCAAGGGCGGTTTTTTGTTTCAAAAAAAGTTTGATTTTCCCGAAAAAAGTTGTGTGTTTCTGCGCTATTTCGCTGGGCTCTTTCGGTTGTTTACGGTATGTTTGTAGTACAAAACAAAAGCAAGGGCAACCGCCCGAAGGAGCAAAAAATGACAACGAAAACGACACTGACACCCAAGGCTTACAATTATCAATGGAACACAGCAGACGAGATAATCGCAAACATCCACACAACAGTAAAGTTCCCGACGTTCGGCATAGGAACGGTAGCGGATAAGACGGGAGTAACAAATCCCGACACCTACCGCAAGGCACACGAATTATGGCTGAAACTTAAGGATGCCTTTAATAAGGAAGCGGCAACCTACGAACCCGAAGCCTACGACAGCAAACTCGGCTCGGTAGGAAAGGTGGAAAGACGCGAAGTGTTACGGTCGGCATGGTGGGACGAATTAAGCGAATACGCCGAAGACGAATACTACGATATAACGAGAATCATAGAAGTTCTGCACGATTATGAAAAATTAGAAACAGGCAGAATCCTGTTCGGCTCTTAAGCCGAATAGGATTCAAAATGCCGAGGGAGGACAAATAAGATGGTCAAAGTAATACCAATGGAAAAGAAGGGAGAAGACGAGCTTATAAAAAATCGTGGTGTGGCATTCTACTGCAGAGTTGGAACGCTATCCCAAACGGACGCGGAACGATTCAAACTTGAAAAAAAGCTGTTCAAAACGCTGAAGAACTACAGTCATGGTTTTTATGGCAACGCAACCGAGGCAGAGAAAAAAGCCTACGATGTAAAGGTCGAGCAACTCAAAGCAAGGATACTTTCTGATGTAGAACACGCTCCTGATATTATCGCCGAAGAGTTCGCCGCCCATCAAGCAATTATGTACCGAGCACAGATGACGGGCAAATATGCGACACTGAAATGTGACGCCGAGTGGAAAGCCATAGATAACGTGTGCATGGCGTTAGTGGATGCTAAACCATTCAAGTCAGTAAAAAAGTAACAAAATCAAATCAAACAAACCGTCCGCAAGGGCGGTTTTATTATTTCAAAACGGAGGTATGAATGGGAATATTCGGACGCAGTAGGGATGCACCAAAGCGTGAAAGACGCAATAAGCCGAGCAAGGAAATGCAAGACTTTATACGCGGTGTAGACGTGGACTTTATCGGCAACAGCAACAGCGGAGTGCAAGTGGATGAACTCCGTTCCTTGCAGACCTCGGCGGTATATGCGTGTGTGAAAATCCTTGCCGAAACGGTAGCAAGTCTGCCGTTGCATCTGTTCAAAAAGGGCAAAGGCGGTAAGAGTGAAATGGCGGAGCAACATCCGCTTTTTTCTTGCCTTTACGAAATGCCCAACGACGAAATGACGAGTTTCGAGTTTCGGGAAATGATGATGACATCGCTCCTTTTATGGGGCAACGCTTATGCGAGGAAAATCCGCAAAAACGGACACGTAACCGAACTGTGGTACTTAAAGCCGCAGCTCATGACGGTAGAACGAGATACGCAAACGGGCAGGATAAAATACACCTATTCGGACGATATCACCAATCAAACCTACGAGTACAAACCCGAACAAATCTTTCACATAAAAGGTTTGTCGCTTGACGGGGTAACGGGTTTGAGTCCGATATCTCAAGCAAGGGAAGCTGTCGGGCTGTCGCTTGCCACGGAAGAGTACGGTGCAAAGTTTTTCGGTAACGGAGCAAGACCGGGCGGTGTGTTGGAACACCCCGGCATACTGAAAGATCCCGAAAAGTTAAGGGAGAGTTGGAACAAGGTATATCAGGGTACGAGAAACAGCCATAAGGTGGCGGTGCTTGAAGAGGGGATGAAATATCACACAATCGGCATTGCTCCCGAAGACGCACAATTCCTTGAAACCCGAAAGTATCAAGTCAACGAAATCTGCCGAATATTCCGTGTTCCGCCGCACCTTGTCGGCGACTTGGAAAGAGCGACGTTCAGCAACATAGAACACCAATCGATTGAATTCGTACAGCACACAATCCGCCCGTGGTTAGTCAGGTGGGAGCAAGCGATAAGCCGTTCACTCTTGGATGAGAAAGAACGGCTTTTGTATTTCAGCAGATTCAACGTGGACGGGTTGATGCGTGGCGATTACAAGTCGAGAATGGAAGGCTACGCAATAGGTCGGCAAAACGGTTGGCTGTCGGCAAACGACATCCGACACTTGGAAGACCTACCGCCGATACCGAAAGAACAAGGCGGCGACGCTTACCTTGTGAACGGAAACATGACAGCGGTAAGCAAAGAAAACAAAGAAGGAGGTAGCGATGGAGAAGGGCAAAAAGGAATTGCGAATGCTCCCGATGGCGGAACTGCGAATAGCGGACAGTGACGGCGGTTCGGTAATCGAAGGACACGCAGCGGTGTTCGACTCATGGTCGGAAACGCTCGGCGGAATCTTTCCGTTTAAGGAAATCGTCCGCAAAGGTGCATTCAACGAAAGCATCGGTAAAGACGATATCCGTGCATTGTTCAACCACGATCCGAACTATGTGCTTGGGCGTAACCGTGCAGGAACGCTCGAACTCGTGGAAGACGAAGTCGGCTTGCGTGTGCGGATAACACCGCCCGATACAAGTTGGGCAAGGGATTTGCAGGCAAGTATTAGACGCGGAGATATCACGCAGATGTCCATAGGTTTCATAGTCGAAGAAGACAAATGGTCGACAGAAAACGGAATGGATACGAGAGAAATCCGTAAGGTTCAACTGTTCGACGTGAGTCCCGTAACATTCCCCGCATATACCGCCACGGACGTGGGTGTGAGAGCGATGGAAGAATATAACGGATATAAGGCTGAACAGCGGAGCAAGGCGGAGGCGGAAGAAAGAACCGCAGAGAAAGCAAAACAGCAAGCGAAACTCAAAGGCTTGCAGACCAAATTCAAAAATTATTAATCGGAGGATATCAAGGATATGACTATGAAGAAAGTGCTTGAAATGAAAGCAAAAAGAGAAGACGCCAGACTCAAAGCAATGGCGGTTCTCAATAAAGCGGAAGCAGAGGACAGGTTCCTCACCGAAGACGAACAAAAGGAAATCGACGGATACGAGTCGGGAATTCGTTCGTGGGACGAGAGCATCAGCCGTGCGGAAAAGATGCTTGCAATCGAACCCGAAGACAGGTCGGTAACCGAGAAACCCGAAGTCAAGCCTACGCCGAATAAAGGCGAAGAGAAGAGATTCGCCACCTTTGGCGAACAGTTGCTTGCTGCATACAGGGCGGCGGCTCCCGGCGGAAAGGTGGACGAAAGACTGACTACGAGGGCGGCAAGCGGACTCAACGAAAGCACTCCCTCGGACGGCGGGTTCCTCGTGCAGCAGGACTTCGTAACCGAACTGTTAAAACGCACCTATGAAACGGGAATTCTTGCAAGCCGTGCGAAAAAAATCCCTATCAGCACCAACGCCAACGGAATGAAGATAAACGCCGTGGACGAAGACAGCCGTGCCAACGGTTCGAGATGGGGCGGAGTGCAAACTTATTGGGAAGGCGAGGCGGACGAACTTACGGGCAGTAAGCCGAAGTTCCGTCAGTTGGAACTTTCGCTGAAGAAACTCACGGGCTTATGCTATGCGACGGATGAACTGTTGCAGGATGCAGCGGCGTTGGAGGCGGTCATCCGTCAGGCGTTTGCGGAAGAGTTCGGGTTCAAAATCGACGATGCAATACTCGACGGAAGCGGCGAGGGCGAACCTCTCGGCATCCTTAAAAGCGGTGCGATCGTTAAGGTCGAAAAGGAAAAAGACCAGACCGATATCATCACGGTCGAGAATCTCATCAAGATGTGGAATCGCCTGTGGGCAAGGTCGAGAGCGAATGCTGTATGGTACATCAATCAGGAACTTGAGCCGTACCTTTACACTTTGAAACTCGGAGATAAACCCGTGTACATCCCGGCGGGCGGACTTTCGGAAAAACCCTACGGAACGCTGTTCGGTCGTCCCGTTATTCCTTTGGAGCAGTGCAGTGCCGCAGGCGATATCGGGGACATCGTTCTCGCAGATATCGGGCAATACTTGCTCATTGATAAGGGCGGAGTCAAGGCGGCAAGTTCCATCCACGTCCGCTTTTTGTACGATGAGTCGGTGTTCCGCTTTATCTACCGTGTGGACGGCAAACCTATCTGGAACAAACCGCTCACTCCTTACAAGGGCAGTTCGAGCGTGTCGCCGTTCGTTACTCTCGCAAAGAGAAGTTCGTAAAACAAAAGGGGGTGATCGAGCGTGTTGACGTTACAGGAAACAAAAGACTTTCTCCGCTTGGACGGGGATGACGAAGATGCGCTCATTTCCTCGCTCATCATTACGGCGAAAGGCTTGACCGAAGAAGTGTTGCGACGGCAGCTCTCGGAGTTCGAGGAAATCCCCGAACCCGTGCATCAGGCAATGCTCATTGTTACGGCAACCTTATATGAAGAACGGCAAGTGGCAAAAGACAAGTCGGGCGTGGACATCAAGGAAACGCTCGATCTTGTCCGCCGAATGCTGTTTGCGTATAGACGGGAGGCGTTCTGATGGATATTGGCAGACTTAACCGCCGAGTGGAAATCTTGCAGTTTTTCAAAGACCGAGATGAATACGGCGGGGAAACGGGCAAGTGGAAAAGTGTGGCAAAGGTATGGGCGGCAATTGTCCCCGTAAGCGGAACGGAGCAGATGTTCGCACAGCAAGTGACAGCCGAGAAAGTGGTGCGAATCACCATGCGGTACTGTCATTGGCTGACGGTCTTGCACCGTATCCGATATGGGAATAAGTTGTACGAGATCGTAGGCGAACTCGACAATGAAACTGCCCATACCGCCACGATACTGAATGCGAAGGAGTTGGTAAGCGATGGGTTACAGTGCAAAGCAAAGGAAAGTCAAAACAACGGTCGAGGGGGCGAGTGCGCTTGTCAAAGACCTAAAAGCAATGGAGGATGCGGCGGCAAGCGTGATGATGGCGGGAGCAAAGGCGGGCGGTAAAATCGCACTTGAAGACGCCAAGCGGAATTGCCCCGTGGATACGGGAGCATTAAAGCAAAGTCTGCATCTGACCGAAGGCAAGGCAACGGCAACGAAAGCGACCGTGCAAGTTGATTATGACAAGTCGCTCAAATACGGAACGCACGTCGAACTCGGAGCAAGGGGCAGACCTGCGAATCCGTTTTTGCGGAATGCCGTGGACGATAACCAAAATCAAATCAATGCCGCAATCGTGTCGGAGATATCGAGAGCGGTAGGGAGGAAAATATGAAAGATATATGCCAAGCCGTGTATGAGAAGTTGTGTTCGGATTCGAGTATCTCCCGATATGTATGCGGCCGTATATATCCCATAGTATTGCCCGAAGACGCACCGTTGCCCGCTATTGTTTACACTCCTGTATTGGCGAATTATGACTCGGCTTTGCAAGGGGATACGGGCTTTGTACGGCAAACGATGCAGTTTGTATGCCACGATACGACATACAAAAAAGCACGGGAACTATCCCGTAAAGTCAAGTGTGTATTTCAAGACTATAGCGGAGATATGTGCGGGCTAAATATACAAGCCGTATTCATCAAATCGGACTATGAGTATAACGGGAATACGGCACTTAAATTCGATATGAACGAGTATATGTCGAGCATCGAATTTGAATTTCATTTTAACGAAAAATAGGAGGCAAATATGGCGGTAGCAGGAAAGAACGGCAAAGTAGTCGTCGGAGCATCTGCAAGCAAGAAAGTGGTAGGCATCAAGAATTGGTCGCTCGAACTTTCGCTTGATACTTTGGAAACAACTGCACTCGGCGACGATTGGAAGAACTATATCACGGGACTCAAAGAGTGGTCGGCATCGAGCGAGGGCGACTACGAAGTACCCGTGGATACCGAGGGGCAGAAAGCATTGCAAGATGCATTTCTCAACGGTACGACGGTAATGGTAAAACTTTACGTGGACGGAACGAACTACTATCAGGGCGAGGCTTACATAAACAGCCTTTCCATTGAAGATCCCGTAGACGACGTTGTGTCTATCAGCATCGAATTCACGGGAACGGGTGCGCTGACCTTTGAAACGGCGGAATAAACGGAGGGACTATGAAGAACGGAATCACAATCAATTTGGATAAACCGAGAACCTTGCGATACGGTATGAATGCACTTGCCAAAATCGAAGACTTGACGGGCAAATCCATCCTTTCGCTCGACCTTAATAAGTTGGGCATTAAAGACTTACTTGCCATCGTGTACGGCGGTCTTTATCACGAAGACAAAACGCTGACAATACAAAAGGTCGGCGACTTAATTGACGAATACTCCAACCTCACCGAAGTGGCAGAGAAACTCGGCGAGGCTTTGACCGCAGCATTCGGCGGAGAGAATACGGAGCAAACGCCGGGGGAAAAGTAACCGCCGTTTTTGATTTATTCGCATTGTCCGAACAAGCGGTGGTAACGTGGGGCGTTGATCCGTTAAAGGTCGGCGATTATACGCCGTATGAACTCACGCTCATAGCCAAGCAGAAACGGAATGTCGAGCAGACCGAGTTTGAGAACTTGCTGTGTCTTGCATGGCACACCGAAGCTCTTGCACGGCAAAGAAAGTTGCCACGGCTTGAAAAACTGCTGAAAGAGGCAAGGAAGAAACCGAGCAAAAAAGCAAGCAGTAAAAGCGATGCGATCTTAAAAGCAATGGCGGCGGCAAAAGGCGTAATAATCAAATAAAGGGGGCGAGATATGGCTGTAATTAGAAACCTTGTCGTGAAGATTGCGGCGGATATATCCTCGCTGTCGAAAGGACTACAAACCGCACAAAAGAAAATACAAAAGGTGTCGGCGTCTTTCACAAAAGCAGGTACAAAGCTCACGGCAAGCATAACCGCACCGCTCGTAGCACTCGGAGCGGCGGCAGTCAACGTGTCGCAAGGGTTTGAGCAGAGTATGGCAAATGCGGCGTCGGTCGCAGGGGCAACGGGCGAAGAGCTTGCAAGAATGACAGCGATCGCCAGAGATATGGGCAGTAAAACGGTGTTCTCCGCATCGGATGCGGCGGATGCTTTATACTACATGGCATCGGCAGGTTACAAGGTCGACCAAATGGCAGACTCCATAGAGGCAACCTTGAACCTTGCATCGGCAACGCAGAGCGACCTCGCTTTCACTACCGATACGGTAATATCTACGTTGAATCAGTTCGGCTTGGAAGCGAACCAAGCGGAAAGGGTAACCAACGTATTCGCCGCCGCAATCGGCAATTCAATGGCGAGTATGGATAAACTCTCGAACTCAATGGGTTATGTCGGGCCTGTGGCAAACAGCCTCGGTTACGAAATCGAAGAAGTTACGGGTGCATTGTCCGTGCTGTACAACGCAGGCTATGACGGCTCGACCGCAGGAACGGCACTCCGTCAATCGCTTGTATCGCTGATGAATCCGTCGGCTGCGGCACTCGGAGTGTTCGAGGAATTGGGGTTGACGTTTGATGACGTGAATCCTGCAACGAATGACCTTGCCACGATTATAGACAGACTCGGCGGAGCGGGAATGGACACCGCCCAAGCAATGAAAGTATTCGGAGCAAGGGCAGGCCCCGGTATGCTTGCCTTAATGTCGGCGGGCGGAGATGCGGTCAGAGATATGACTGCGTCAATCACGGGAACAAACAAAGCGTCCGAAATGGCGGCAACGCAGCTCAACACTCTGCAAGGTCAAGTCAAGATATTAAAATCCGAGCTTGAAGAAATCGCCATATCGTTCGGCGACGTGTTAATTCCTATTATAAGACAGTTTATCCAAAAGTATATTTCGCCTTTGACGGCGAAGCTGATGGGGCTGTCGATGGGAACGAAAAAGAACATAGTAACCATAGCGTTATTGGCGGCGGCAATCGGGCCGCTGTTATTGGTTGTCGGCAAGCTCATCGGTAGCATCGGTACGATTATGAAAGTTGGCTCGTTATTATTCAGCAAAGTCGGCTTGATCATAGCGGCAATCGCAGCGGTGGTTGGAGTCGTTACTTATTTGTGGAAGAACAACGAAGACTTCCGAAACGCCGTAACGAAGATTTGGGAAAAGATAAAGGCAAAGATACTCGGTGCAGTCGAGGCTGTCAAGCAATGGTGGGCGAAGAACGGGCAGAAACTCATAAACAGAGTGGTGTCCGCACTCAAAGCGATATGGAAGACCGTGAAGACGATATTCGGCAAGATAAAGCCGTATGCCGAAAAGGTTTGGAATTTTGTCAAAGACGTGGTAATCGACGTCGTAACGGCAATCAAGAAGTTTTGGGAAACTAACGGCGAGAAAATATGGAATACGGTCAAGACCATTTTCACGAATATTTGGACTTGCGTAAAATCGGCATTCAGCATCATAGGCGATGCCTTAAACAAATTCTTTTCTTATGTAAGACCGATATGGGAAAAACTCAAAGCCTTGTTCGCCTCGCTGTGGGATACGTTGGTTGAACTGTACGAAACGCTGAAACCCGTCTTCGATTTAATAGGCGGACTTGTCATGACGCTTTGGGGCGTGGTGTCGAGCGTACTCGGAGCAATCATCGAAGCACTCGGTCCGTTTCTTGAAGCGGTCATCGACGTGGCAAGTGCAATACTCGATATCATCAAAGTTGTGTGTGCTTTACTGCGTGGGGACTGGTCTTCAGCTTGGGAAAATATGCAAAGTTTCGCAAGCAATATTTGGTCGGGAATCAAAAATCTATTCCTCGGTATTTGGGAGTTTATCAAAGGTTTCGGACAAAATATCTGTTCCTTTTTCGGCAACGTCGGAGAAACAATCGGTAACATTTTCAAAGGCGTGTGGGAAGGCATAAGCGGATTTTTTACGAAGATATGGGACGGAATCAAAAGCGTATGTGGCGGAATATGGGACAGCATCACGGGCGTATTTGGCAAGATTAAGGACTTCTTCACTGGACAGAGCGGAGAGGCAAGCTCATGGGGCTCGAACCTTATATCTAACATTACGGGTGGAATCAAGAAAGCGGCGAATTGGGTGGTGGACGGCGTCAAGAGCGTCGGCAAATCAATCGCCAACTTCCTCGGTTTCGGATCGCCTACGAAGAAAGGTCCCGGTCATACCGCAGACGAGTGGATACCGAATCTAATGGACATGATGGCAAGCGATATGTACGCCAACATTCCTATGATGCAGAGAGCGGCAATCGAAGTGGCGAACACACTCGGCTTGACAACCTCGCCGAACAGGGCAATGGTTGGAACGGGTTCAAGTCCGAACGGCGACCTCTTAAACGGGTTGCTGCAAGGAATGGCAGCAATGAACGGAATGGGCGGAGCAGAAGAAAAAGAATTCGTCTTGCAAGTAGACGGGCAGACTTTCGCAAGGCTCATGATGCCAAAGCTGTCGAGAGAGTATAGACGAAACGGTGTAAATTTACAGGAGGTGTGATATGGACTTTTTCAAAGTAAACGGAAAGAAAATAAAAGCGCCTACCGAATTGACCGTGTCGCCAGAGATACTCGATAAAGCCGAACGCACCGTTGACGGAACGATGGTCGTGGACATAATCGGCACGAAACGAAAAGTGGACGTGAGTTGGGAGTACCTTTCGAAAGAAGATATGACCACGCTGACGAAAACCATCGGCGGAGATAAGTTCGCCGAGATAACCTATCACGATAACGCCACGGGCAGTCTTGTAACAATGACGGGACGGTCGGAGGGGCTGACCTACCAACCGCACTATGATTGGGCAAAAGGCAAGATTATGTGGAAAAGCGTGTCGGTCAGTTTTACGGAGAGGTAGCCTATGAAATATTCGGATAATCCCCGTAAGGTTTACGGCAAAGTGGAAATCGTCTATGCGGACGAAGAGTTGAGTCGTGATATAAAAGTAACGGTAAGCGGTAATTCGCAAATCAGCCACCCGAACGAAGTGTTCCGTCTGCCGAGTGAGCCGACTATCAAGGCTTGCACGATGGACGGAAACTCTACGATGGACGGAACTTTTCAAATGATGGGCGATGACTTGATCGTCGGGTGGTGGAGCAACACGGGAGCGGACGGTAACGGTGTATATGCAAGCAAGCCGTATATAGAATTGACGTTTATGATGCGTCCCATTATTTATTGGCGAATCATCGGCGACAAGAAGCTCAACCAATACCCCGTGGACTTTACGCTACAGTATAAACGAAACGGGACAATAGTGAAAACCGATACAGTCAAGGATAACACCGAGGTGGAAATTGTCGTGGCACCGAAAGTTGAAGACATCACGGCAGTAAGGTTGACCATAGAAAAATGGAGTCATCCGAACGCCGTGGCTAAAATTCTGCGGTGCTTCGAACGTGTATATGAAACCTACGAGGGCGACTCGCTTTTGTCCTTCGAAGTCGGAGAAGAGCTGTGTTCGAGCGAGGGAAACTACAACATCAATTCGGACTCAATGACCGTAAGCATTTATAACGAAGACCGCAAATTCGACAAAGGATACTTGCGGACGCTTATGCTGTTAGACCGCAAACTATTCCCGTTTATAGGAATTGAACAAAACGGCGAGATCGAATATAAACCGCTCGGCGTTTTTTACTCTGACGAATGGGATATACCGCAGGACAGCCAATGGGTAAAATGCACGGCAACCGACCGCATGATGCGATTGCAGATTAAAACATACGTCGGCTTTCCGCTCATTGAAAACGTGTCACTGTACGAAATCGCCGAAGACGTGCTGACAAAGATGGGGTTGAGTTCTGCGGAGTTCGTAATCACGGAAAGGTTGAAAGATTTTGTGGTAGATACGGCGTTATTGCCGAAGACCACGGGGTGGGACGCTTTGCAAGAAATCGCAAATGCGGGGCTATGCAAGGTATTCGTGGATAGGGAAAACAGAATCGTTATCAAGTGCGAAGAAGATACTCCCGAATACAATCCAACGGAAATCAATCCCGGCAATATGTTCTCTTATAAATCAAACATCACGCTGACGGACTTTTCTAACAGCGTGTCGGTGGACTACTGCGAGATTAGCATAAAGGATGACATGATCGAAGTAGCCGAGCCAGAGATACGGCTTGAGCCGAACGAAACGAAGACACTGACAATCGACTATACGTCGGAGGTGGCGTACCCGAATGCGACAAGCAACAATGCATCGGTGCGGATTATTTCGTATGAAAGCGGAGTCAATTCCTGTACTTGCATCGTAAAGAACAACACGGGTACGGCACAGACTGCAGTCATTACGATAACGGGAAACGCCATTGAAATCAATACCCGAACGGTAACGGTAAGGGATGAAGAAAGCATCCTGCTTTATGGAATCGTAGAATATTCGCACCCTACGAGCGAACTTGTACAAAGCTATGAGCAAGCGGAGTACATGGCAACGCTGCTCCTTAATCGTATGAAAGCGGGAGAGGGCAGTATAACGGCCGTGTGGCGAGGAAACCCCGAACTCGAAGTAGGACTCGCCTACGACTGCATTGACCGCTTTGGGGACAAAGAAAGGCTTTTGTGCGAATACAACAAATTCACCTACGACGGGGGACTGAAACAAGAAACCCGTGGCAGAAAGAAATAGGGAGGCAACTATGGCTAATTGGAAAGAGCCTAAAAACGATTATAAAAAGGAAGACCAAGTCGTTCCCGAAATATTCAATACCCTTGCCGAGAACGAACGGTATCTGCAAGAAAAGAAAATAACCACGGAGCAAGTGCAGGATGCGGAAGTAAACAGTACGCAAAGTGCAACCCGTGAGAATGTGGGGGATAAAGAAACAGTGAAAGGATTTTTCGGTAAAGTAAGAAAGTGGTTCGCCGACCTTAAAGCGTTGGCGTTCAAAGGAACGGTAGGCACGGCAGACATAGATAGCTCGGCGGTTACATCCGCCAAGATAGCAAGTAATGCAGTAACATCGGCGAAGATAGCATCGAACGCCGTAACAACCGCAAAGATTAATGCAAAAGCGGTAACAGACGAAAAGATAAACTCGGTATCGGCAAGCAAAGTAACAGGACTGCATAAAGTCGCTACGAGCGGAAGCTATAACGATTTAACGGATAAGCCGACAATACCAAGCGGTGGCGGCGGATCGGATTTCGGCGCAACATTTGTGGTCGATAGCGATGAGAAATTGGCTTTATGGGTAAACAATGATAAGAGTAACGATTACTCGGTAGTGCTTATTAAAAAAGGTACATGGAGTAGTTCCGCAACGGTTTCGTTTAAGACTTATAACGGAAGAAATGCGAAGAAATGTGGTGTTAATCTTTCGCAAACTAAAACGAAAATAATAATCGGGGAGGCGGGTAGCAAGCTCTATTTTTCGGTTGCAGACAACAGTACATTTGAGGTGTGGGGGTTGGCTTATGAGTATGGCGATTTACGTTCTGAAAAGGATGGGGGTTATTTCATAAGCGGAGTGACGGTGCAAAGCCACGGTTCAAAAGGATTTACGGATACATCTACCGATTGCTTTAGTTGTTGCGTAAATTTATTTAACTGTGTTGCGATAAGCGAAAATGGATATGAAGGAAGTGCGTTTTCAAGTTGTCATAATCTATATAACTGCCGAGCGGAAATTACCTGTGTGAACAATGCCCGTGCGTTTTCGGGTTGCCATAATGTGTTTAATTGCTTTGGACATAGCATGGTTACCGAAGCATCGAGAAAATGGATTGGCGGTAGCTCTATGGGCTTTTATTCATGCGAAAACGTAATGGGATGTTATGGGAGTGCGACTTGTACGCCTGCGACTACCGATTATACGGCGTATGGTTTTTCGGGGTGTAAAGGCGTATATAGATGCAAGCAAAATAAAAAAAGCAGTACGGATACATTTAAAAATTCGTATTATTCTAACTCAAACGATGCGACTTATGCTTGTGCTAACACGCTTAACGGCGGATTTAATGACTTAACTAATTCGTAGAGAGGCGGTAATGGAAAGACAAATTATAGTACAAGGCGAAGCGACGAGTTTCGCTTTTTTTCATCTGTCATTTCCTGTTGTGGGAGAACGAAGATTGCACGTCGGCAAACACGACGTGTTGGAGTTCACGATAGGAAGGCGCAATCGTAAGCCTGTGATAATCAAGCGATATCCGGGCGAGATCGAGCGGGAAATCAACGACACTTTTGTCGTTACGCTTACAGCAAGCGAAACCGCAAAATTGCCGTGTCTTTTATATCGGATGCAGTTGACATTGGATATACTCGGACACGGAGAAGAACGGTATTTGATTGTAGATAAGGAATTGGAGGTGGCGGCAAAATGAGCGATTGCAAAAATTGTGGCGGATGCGGACATTGCAACGAAGTTCATGTCGAAGCATTTCGGGCTATAACGAAATCCTTTAACGGCAAGGAAAATGCTACGACAAAAACAATCGTGGATAACGACGCAAAGACGATAGAAGTAAAACTGAAATCACAGCAGTACGCAAGCAAGTATGCGTTCCCGAACAAGGGCGACGATGGCGTTGTGTATATCGACGTCGTAGAAAATGAAGCGTATCGCTGGGACAAAAAAACAAAGACTTACATCCGCATAGGTGCGGATTATCATCAAATTAAAATTATAAACGGAGGTTCAGCAAATGGCTAACGAAAAAGAAGAAAGAGTGTTGGATAGCAAAATCCAACTGCGTAACGACACGGCGGCGAATTGGAAGGCGGCAAATCCCGTGTTGTTAAAGGGCGAGGTCGGTATCGAGAACGATACGAGAAAAATCAAAATCGGTAACGGCATCAGCACATGGTCGGCGCTGAAATATATCAGCGAAAATATCGTTGTGGCAAATAACAATCCCACGGTTGACGATGCCGACTACGACATCGGTCAGTTATGGATCAATCAGGCGGAGAAAACGGTGTACGTGCTAATCGCAACATCGGATACGACTGCGGTATGGAAACGAATACCTACCGCAGACGAACTGACGGTTGTAGCGGAATCGCAAGTGGCGCAGAAACTCAAAACCGCAAGGGCAATCAGCATTACAGGCGACGCCACGGGTGCGACTACTTTCGACGGTAGCGAAGACGCAGCAATCACGCTCGTGCTGAAAAACACGGGAGCAACGGCGGGTACGTTCACCAAACTGACTGTCGACGAAAAAGGGTTGGTCGTAAAGAGCGAATTGCTTATGCCCGAAGATATCCCCGAATTAACGCTTGCAAAGATAAAGGATGCAGGCACGGCGGCGGCAAGGGACGTCGGCTCGAAAGCGGGCAACCTCGTTGAACTCTCCGCAGGTGGCAAGATAGATAAAAAGTACCTTCCGCCCATTGCTATCACTGAACCGTTTGCGGTTTCGAGCGAAGAAGAAATGCTTGCACTTACTGCACAAAAAGGCGACGTGGCGATTCGCTCGGATGAAAGCAAATCGTACATTCTCAAGACTGCACCTGCGTCGGTTAAAGAGAATTGGCTCGAATTGCAGTCGCCCGATTGCAAGATTTTCTCTGTTAACGGACAGACGGGCGCAGTCGTGCTGACTACGGACGATATCGAAGAAAAGGGCAATCTTTATTATACGGACGAAAGAGTGAAAGCGGTATATGAAGAAAAACTCGGCGAAACGAGTTCGAAAGATCTTACGGACGGAGAAACCATTCTGCACGCTACCGACACCATAATCCTGAACGGCGGCAATGCTTAAAGGACGGTGGCTATGGCAGAGAGAGAAATCAATTCAAAGCTCTGTCTTCGCACGGATAGTTCGGAAAATTGGCAAACTGCCAATCCCGTACTGCTCCGTGGAGAATTAGGAGTCGAAGAAGACACAGGTAGAATTAAAATCGGGGACGGAAAAACCGAGTGGTCGGCTCTGCCGTATTTTATAGTAGGGATGACCAAAGAACAAATCCTTGATGCGTTCTTCCCGATTAACACCGTGCGGATTTCTGCCGAGGAAATCAACCCGGCGGAAACGCTCGGCGGAGAATGGCAACAGGTAGAAGTAGCAGAGATTGTAGAACTTAAATATTGGGTTCGGATAAAGTAGGAGTAAAAAATGGTAGCAATTATTATAAGCGTTGCGTCAAGCATCATCAGCGGGATGGTGCTTTTTTTCTTGCAACGGTTTTTCAAAAAGAAAACAAAAAAAGACGAGGAAAGGGATGCTGCGAAAGCAAAGGAAAACATCCTTATTCTCAAAAGCATCGACGCCGTGGGCAAACTAACCTACGCCAACGCAATCGCCATAAGGGACGGAAAGACCAACGGCGAAATGCACGAAGCGATGGAATGCTACAGCGAATCGAAACAGGAGATGTACGATTATCTCCTCGAACAAAATTCCAAAAAGTAACGGAGGGCAGAAATGGAATATTTGGAACTCATCAGCGTACCTGCAATTGTCACGGTGGTGTACGCATTAATTGAAATAATCAAAAAGTGCGTGGGCAATAACGAGAAGTTCAAACGATTTATTCCGCTGATCGCAACGGCAATCGGTGCGATATGCGGAGTGGTTTGTTTCTTTGCCTTGCCGAGCATAATTCCTGCAAGCAACGTCGTGGTGGCAATCGTCATCGGCGGAGCAAGCGGTCTGACTGCAACGGGTACTAACCAGATTATAAAGCAACTCGGCAAAAAGGACGGTGGCGATGGAGAGAAGTAATAAACTCAAGTGCGAAATCGCAAATGCGATTGTAATGCAACTTTGGGTAAAAAACCTTATTTCCACCGAAGAAAAAGATAAAATTATAGAAAAAAACAAATCAAGTTTTAATTGCTGATTTCGGAGCGTTTCGCTGGACTATTTGAAATGAGCACGGTATTGTTTGTCCTGCCCGCAATGGGTGGGACAAATTTTTTTACGCAAATCAAGTCCTCTCATAAGGGTAAATCAAGAAAATTAAAAGTCTAAAAAGGAGGTAAAAATGGACAAGAAAAAAGCCGCTGCTTATGCACGAGTTTCGACGAATGGTAAAATGCAGGCGCATAGTTATGAGTTCCAAAGCAGATATTGGAACGAACGACTGTCGAATGATGAAACCTATGAATATGTCGGATTATTTGCGGATAAGGGCATCAGCGGTAAATTTGCAAACCGAAGACCACAATTCATGGCACTTATGGATGCTTGCAAGAAAGGCGAAGTGGATGTGGTATTCACAAAGTCGGTTCAGCGATTTGCCCGTAATACGGAGGAAATGCTGACGATAGTAAGGGAACTGCGAGAAATCGGCATAGCGGTTATTTTTGAGAAAGAAAACATCAATACGCTTAATCCCGACAGCGAAATATTCCTTACGATAGCCGCAGCAGTAGCCGAAGACGATCTTGTAAGATACAGCGACAACGTATCGTGGTCAATACAAGATAGATTCCAAAGAGGCGAATGCATTATCGGACCACGGTTATACGGTTACGAGGTGGCAAAGGCTACGATTACAACCATTAATCCCGAAGAGGCAAAAGTGGTTAAAGAAATTTTTGAAAGATATGCTACGGGCAAGAGCAGTTCAAGGGAAATAGCGGCTTGGCTGAATGAACGAGGTATCCCTGCGGCTTTAGGAGGTAAATGGGCAGATAACCAAATTCGCGCCATGTTACGAAATGAAAAGTACAAGGGCGATATGCTGTTGCAAAAAACCTTTCTTGAAAACGGGATGAAGAAAACCAACCGAGGCGAGAAAGACTGCTACTATGTAGAAAACAGCCATGAGCCGATAGTGGACAGAGAACTGTGGGAGAAAGTGCAGACGATAATGGATGCACGGACGAACAAAAAATTACAAGGGCAGGTCACAAAGTTATATCCGTTTACGGGAATGATTATATGTGGCGAGTGCGGACATAAATATACGCATAAGGTTAATAACAGCGGTTTGATATGGCAGGCAAATTTTTGGAAATGCCATAATTCGATAACACACGGTGTCAAGGTCTGCGGAAATTCGGGGATTAAAGAGTCTGTCATTAACGACTTATTTGTAGAGTGCTACAACGAATTTATAAAAGGCGGATACAAAACCAACGAAGGCGAAGAGGGGCGATTGCAAGCAACCCTCGATAACCTTTATAAAGAAGAAAACGAACTGACGATGCTGTCGATTCGTGGGCTTATAAATCAAAGGCAATACGAAAATGAAAGGCAAGCACTATTGAGCGAAATCCGTGCGACGCAACAAAAACTGCAAGATATCCGATACTGTCACTTGCAAGCAACCGATTTCAAAGCAATAGAAACATTCGATGAAGAAAAACTGCATAGATTTGTCCGAAAGGTCATCATCCATAGGTGGGTGGTGACCTTTGAATTTTATAACGGAGTGCAGATATCACGAACCTACACTAACGGACAGCCCGGCAATATCAAAGATTGGAAATTAAAACAAAAAGCAAGGAGGGAACTCGCAAATGGCTGAAACGCAAAAACAAAGGGTAGTACGAATGATACCTGCATCGTTTATACGGACAACTGCGGCTAATCTGTTACTTTTAATAAAGGTCGCCGCCTATGCTCGTGTCAGCACAAAGAAGGATGAGCAAGAAGACAGTTACGAAAGGCAGGTCGCACACTATACGAAATACATTAAAAATCACGAAGGATGGCAATTCGTAGATGTTTATGCCGACGAAGGTATAACGGGAACGAGAGCCGATAAAAGAGCAGATTTTCAGCGTATGATGGAAGACTGCCGAAAAGGGTTGATCAATAAAATTTTAGTCAAGTCGATAGCGAGGTTTGCACGAAACACCGTTGATGCATTAAACTCGATACGGGAACTCAAGGAACTCGGAATCAGCGTGTACTTTGAAAACGAAAACATTGATACGCTGTCGCCCGGCGGCGAAGTTTTAATAACGATACTTGCGGCTATGGCAGAGCAAGAGTCGAGAACAATATCGACAAACATCAAATGGGCATATCAAAAGAAATTCCAAAACGGCGACATACAAGTAAACTACAAACGATTCCTCGGCTACACACGGGACAAAGAACATAACTTTGTTATAGTCCCTGAACAAGCGGTAACCGTGCAAAGAATTTATAGAGAATACTTATACGGTTATTCGTCAGCAACCATAGCAAAGCACTTGACGGAAGAGGGGATACCGTCGCCATCGAATAAGCCGAAATGGTATCCATCGGTTATATTAAGCATACTGCGAAACGAAAAATACTACGGTGGCTTAATATGCGGAAAGACGTTCAAACCCGATGTATTAAGCAAAAAGCGCTATAAGAACGAGGGGCAAGTAGAACGATACTACATTGAAAACAGTCACCCTGCAATCGTCAGCAAAGAAGAGTTCGATATGGTGCAAGCTGAAATGCAGAGACGCGGAGATATCAGAGGACATTCGGAAAGCAATCAAGGGCGATACAGTAGCAAATATCCATTCAGCAAAAAGATAGTATGCGGTGTCTGCGGTACATTTTATCGCCGACACGCACAATACATAAGAGGGGAATATACGCCGACATGGGTGTGTGCAACGCATAAACTTGAAGGGAGCGAAAAGTGCAGTCAAACCTACTTAAAAGAGAGTGAGATAGAGGGAGCGTTCCTTGAAATGATAAAAACCCTTGTGGGCGATTTTCAAGCGGTTAAAACGGTCTTACGAGAGAATATAATAACATCACTCGACGACTCGGTTGCCGAGGAGCTTGACGCAACTCTGGGAGCCATAGAGCAATGTCAAGAAGAGATGCTTGCTGTCGTAAGAGCAAAGCGAGCAGGCGAGTTGACAGACGCAGAATACAACAAGCGTGGCGGAGAAATCGAAATAAGAATAAACGAGCTGACTCGGATACGAGAAGGACTTGAGCAAAAGTCGCACGCAGCAAAAATGACAAGAAAACGAGTGGATGAGATAATCGAACTGATAGAGAGCATGGACATCGCAAACAAGTTCGACGGAGAGATATTCAAAAACATAGTAGACACGGTAGTGGTCAGAAACAATTATACATTAGACTTCCATCTCAAGGTAGGAGTGACGGAAAGCGTGACGATAGTACGCCATTAAAGAAAAGCGCCGACTGCGGAGTAAAATCCGTGGTCGGCTTTTTTTATTTGGGTTATAGAATGGTTGAAAAAACTTGTGCGAAGTGTTATAATATCTATAAAATAAAAATATTTTGGACAAACAATGATAAATCCTTTAGAAGAGAAAATCCTTCGGTATCTTATTGAGAATCATAAAGAAGGTAAATATACAGGTATAAGATTTGAAGATGAAAGCCTTGCGGATATTTGCATGGCGGTTAAATCATTGTCGAGAAAAGGCTTGGTAAAGGAGTATTGTACTACATTATCGGCATCTGCACTTTTAACGCCTGATGGTAGATATTATTTTGAGATGAAAGAAAATAATAAAACAAAGAACAATAATGAAGGGTTTTATCAAGTTCTTATTATTACAAATAAAAATGAAAAGGTAACGGAAGTTGACATAAATGATAGCAATGAAGTTTTCGAAAGAATCCTTATACCATATTTATCGGAACAGGAATTTTATGTTAATGGATTTGTGTTGCGTAAAGATAAAATTAGTAGACTGAAAATAGGAATAACTGAAAAATCCGCTGACAAATTAGCTGCACATGAAAATGAAACAATGCCTCAAGGTATTTTGATGTTTGTCTCGGCAAGCGATATTGTAGAATATAACAAATACACTAAAGATGTAACGTCTTCTATGATTGCAAAAGCAAAGCAAATCATTTTAGAAAATAATAAAAATTTGGGGAAGAATAAAAAAATGGATTATACGCAGGTATTTATTGTTCATGGCAGAGATAATGAATTAAAACAAGAGGTTGCACGATTTGTCGAGCGGTTTGGTATTAAACCAATTATTCTACATGAACAACCGAGTCAAGGAATGACTATAATTGAAAAGATTGAAGCGTATTCCAATGTTGGTTTTGGTATCGTTTTATATACTCCTTGTGATGTAGGATATAAAAAAAATCATGAATGCGACAAAATGGGGCGTGCCAGACAAAACGTTGTTTTCGAACACGGATTTTTAATAGGTAAGTTAGGAAGAAGTCATGTTTGTGCTTTAGTGAAAGAAGAAGTTGAAAAGCCCAATGATATTTCTGGTGTTGTTTATGTCAATTACGATGAGGCGGGGGCATGGAAATATGAGCTCGCAAAAGAATTGCGCAGTGCTGGATATGATGTGGATATGAATAAAATATAAAAGACTTTTGTGGTGGTGCGCTATGGCTTTGAGGAATCACTGATGAAAAACATAATAAGGTTTGACGAACACGGCGATACCGTTTCATTTTATAAAGAAGGATGGAATAGCATCGCTCAAATAGATAATATCCCAGAAATAGTCACTGTCGTAAAAGAAAATATGTGGAGTGATAATAATGGTTATCTTTATTGCGCCAAGCTGAAAAAATATTTACATAGATTAGTTGTTGAGTTTAAAGTCGGCGCGGAAAGGTTGCAAGAATTAACGAATAATGGCTTTGTTGTGGACCATTTAAACAACGACGAAAAGTATAATTGTTGCTTGGATAATTTGCATATTATCTCTTCCGATTTAAATATAGCAAAGGGACATACAGTAGATAAAGATATAGATGCATTGTGGCAGAAAGCAGGGATTGGCATTTATTTGTTAAAGAATAATGAATATCAAATAGCTGTTGGATTTAATGTGTCAGCTACTGTTCGATTAGGTAATTGCGAAAAAATCATAAGTGATTTGTATTGGAATTTTGATAATTTCGATAAGTGTTATTTGGCTATTCAAACAATAATTTCAGCACTAAAAGGTCAATGCAATTTATATGCAGATCGTTTGCAAGCAACAAAATGGTGGTATAGAGAAGCAATAATTATGCCGCCAGAATATGCAAAGTTAGAGGGCCCACTAATAAAAATAGGCGATAATTATGTGCTTAAAATAAATAATAAGCCGGGGCCGAAAATGGCGATAATTGATAAGCCTGCAAAGATTGAGTAGTTAAGACTTTTCGTAGTGGCACACTATGATTTTTGAGCGATATATATACCTTTCGTAGTCTTGTGCCACATAGAGACGTTGGCTTGCTTAAAACGCAAATAGCGTTTTACAAATGAATTTTATCCGCGCGCTTATAAGCGGCTTGGCATAGTTCGATAAAATATCGCGCGCTTTCTCTTATATCGTCTTTATGATATCCCAGTACGCAAGCGCAACTTTCTTTGCAATTGAACGGCACGTAAGCAAATTCGCCCGTGTGATCATTGGTAAATCCGGGTGACAGAGTTATTCCGCGTCCAGCCGCCACGTTCATAAGCGCGGTTTCGTGGTCGGGGCAATTCAAAATATTTACGTCGGCTTCTTTTATTATGCGATTTTGTACTATCACCATTTCGGGCGTAGATCCTCCGCCAACCATAAATGTGCGTCCTGACAACGACCATAAGCGAAGCGTTGTACAAAAGGTTATGAGTGGAGAGTATATTGAGTTTTGAAAAGTCTTTGCCGAGCCACCCCGACAGTTCGTTGTTGGTAAGCGCTTGCCTAGAGCATAGCAAAGTTATGTTTTCAAGGTCTTTTGGGCGTATAGTTTTGCTATTGGCTAAAGGAGAGTCTTTGCGCATCAACAGACCCCAAGTATCATATATCGGCAATTTGACGTAATCAAATTTTTCGAGGTTTGCATTTCCTACGAACAATCCAAAGTCTACCAATCCTTTTTCCAGTCTTTCCGACACGTCTTCGCCGTTGCCGCTATAAATATGAAAACGAATATCGGGGTAAGCGTCCGACAGTTTTTTCATTGCGCCAATGACGACGCGCATACCTTGCGTTTCGCCGCAACCGATAAAGATATCGCCGGCAATGGTTTGGTCGACGGATTTAAACGATGCTTGCGTCTTGTCTGCCAAATCCACGATTTCTTGCGCGCGCTGACGAAGGAATGTACCTTCTTCCGTCAAAGTAATTTTTCTTTTTCCGCGCTCGAATAACTTGCAACCAAGTTCCTCTTCCAAGTCCATCAGTTGTTTAGAAAGTGTAGGTTGAGTGACGTGCAGGCTTTCTGCCGCGGCGCGCGGTCGCTCAACTCCAACGGCGGTTGGAACAAGACTTCGCCGCTGTCGTTTATCAATATGCCCATACTTGCTTACAGCAGTGAGATAAGAAGCGCAGCGCTCGTAATGCACGGCGAAAAGGCGCACTCTTGTTATTTCAGCAAAGACGCGTTCAAAAAGTTGAAAGGTAACAACAAAGAGTTGCTTATTATTCCCGACGCAGTTCACAGCGATTTATACGATAGGGTCGACGTCATTCCTTTTGACAAAATTGAAGATTTCTTCAATAGATATTTTGATGCAAAATAATTGTTTTGCCGTATATGAACGCTTATTGGAAATCTCGTCTTGATTTATAGGCCGGAATTTGTTATAATGGCGCTGATAGATAAATTGTAAATCGACGGAGGAGACAATGTATAATCCACAACTTGCGACATTTATATCAGTGGCGGAGAATGGCAGTTTCACGAAAGCGGCTGACGCATTGTATATCTCGCCTACCGCAGTAATGAAACAAATCAATACTCTTGAAGAGCGACTTGGCATTACGCTGTTTGCGCGTACTAATCACGGCTTGCAACTTACCGAGGCGGGAGAGACTTTTTTGCAGGATGCAAGGTATGTCGTAGATTATTCCGACAAGGCTGTCAAAAAAGCGCAGGAGATAGACGATAAGGAAAAATTGCACTCTATCCGTATCGGCACGTCGATAATGACGCCCGCTAAGTTTTTGCTTGACATCTGGTCGGATATACAAAATTTCAATCAGCGTCTGAAGATAGAACTTATACCGTTTGACAATACGCCGATAAATTCCGTCGAGATACTCAAGAATCTTGGCAAGCATATTGACATAGTCGCAGGACTTTATGACGAGAGTTTTTTGCAAGAGCGAGGTTGCAAAGCGGCGCATTTATGCGATAAGCAACTGTCATTTGCAATACCTGTCACTCATTCGCTATACGGCAAATCGGAAATAGTAATTGACGACTTAAAGGGCAAGAGCGTTTTTTTGATACGCAAGAATTGGAATATGTATATCGACGAGTTGCGAGATGATTTGATAGCAAACGGCGTTGAGGTAAAAGACTTTGATATGTTCAATTTGGGAGCCTTCAACAGAGCGGCGCAGGAGAATACGCCTATAATAACGGTCGACGGCTGGGAAGACGTGCATCCGCTCTTAAAAATAGTTCCTGCCAATTGGCGATATCGTATTCCTTTTGGGATTTTGTATTCGCCGACGCCGTCAAAGCAAGTAAAAGAATTAATAAATATTATAAAGGATATAAATATCGGCAGACAAGGAGGTATTTGATGGAAAAGAAAATCGTACAAACGGCGGGAAGGTCTGCGCTCGGCGAATTTGCGCCGGACTTTGCTCACTTCAACGACGACGTATTATTCGGAGAAAATTGGAATAATACAGATATAGATATTAAGACTAGGTGCATCATCACTGTTGTTTCGCTTATGTCGCAAGGCATTTGCGACAATTCTCTAAAGCACCATTTGCAAAACGCAAAGAACAATGGGGTAACAAAGAGTGAAATTGCAGCGGCGATAACTCATACTGCATTCTATGCCGGTTGGCCAAAGGGCTGGGCGGTATTTAATATTGCAAAAGAAGTATGGAATGAGAAAACTCCTGCTTCTACCCAAAAAGACGAATACCAAAACTCAATCTTTTTCCCTATCGGTGCCCCCAACTACGCATACGCAAAATATTTCAAAGGGCGGAGTTATCTTGCGCCAATATCCAAAGAGCAAGTGTTTATCGCCAACGTAACTTTTGAGCCTAAGTGTCTTAACAATTGGCATATTCACAACGCAGTTAAAGGCGGCGGACAAATACTCCTGTGCGTAGGCGGCGAGGGTTATTATCAAGAATGGGGCAAGCCTGCAATCAAAATGCAAGCAGGCGACGTCGTAAATATACCGGTTGGAGTCAAGCATTGGCACGGCGCAGGGAAAGAGAGTTGGTTTTCGCATCTTGCGATAGAAGTACCCGGCGAAAACGTAAGTACGCAATGGCTTGAATGCGTGTCTGACGAGGATTACGATAAAGCGGTAGATTAAGATTCGTACTACTTTAAATATTATATTTTGTATATACTTTTGGTTGATGCGATAAACAAAGTTGAACTTCCCTTTTGACTTTTGCGGTGTTATACTCATTTTGTAAATAAAATGTTTTGGAGGTTTTCAATGAAATATTTGACGTTACAAAACGGCGTGAAAATGCCGCAGCTGGGATACGGAGTATATCAAGTAAGCAAAGACGAATGCGAAAGATGCGTTCTTGACGCATTGAAAGTCGGCTACAGACATATTGACACTGCGCAGAGTTATTTCAACGAAGAGGAAGTAGGCAATGCGATTGTCAAGTCGGGAATACCGCGTGAAGAATTATTTATCACGACAAAAGTTTGGGTAGAACATTACGGCTACGAAGCGACAAAAGCGGCTGTCTATACTTCGATGCGCAAGTTGAAATGCGATTATATCGACTTGGTATTATTACATCAGCCTTTTGGGGATTATTACGGTGCGTGGCGCGCGCTTGAAGATATGTATGCCGAGGGCAAAATCCGCGCAATGGGAATTTCCAATTTCTATCCCGACAGAATGGTGGACCTATGCAGTTTTTCGCGTATAAGACCTATGGTAAACCAAGTGGAAACGCATCCTTTCAATCAACAAGTCGAAGCGCAGGAATGGATGAAGAAATACGGCGTGCAAATCGAGGCTTGGGCGCCTTTCGGCGAAGGCAGGGGCGGACTGTTTACCAATGAGACTATCGCAAGTATAGCCAAAAAGTATAACAAGTCTGTGGCGCAGGTAATATTGCGTTGGGAGATTCAACGCGGAATTGTCGTAATTCCCAAGTCCACGCATATCGAAAGAATGGCGCAAAATATAGACGTATTTGACTTTACGCTTTCTGAAGAAGATATGGCTGTTATGGCAAGCCTTGACAAAAAGCAAAGTTCGTTCTTTTCGCACACTGACCCAAATATGGTTGAGTGGTTTGTCAAGATGGTTGAGGAGCGCAAGCAGAACAACGACCGCAAAAAAGAAAATAAGAATTGGTAATTGGTGTGCGGAGAGAAATTATGAAAAAGATTTATAAGTACTTAATTTGTATATTAATGGCAGTAATTTTGACGCTTTCGGCAGTTGCTTGCAATGGCAATCAAGGCGGAGAAAATCCGCCTTCTGACAGATATGTACGTCCGTCAGACGCAAATATAGACAATACGTTTGCGCCGACCGGCAAAACGCTTGTCGCTTACTTTTCAAAGACTAGCACGACGCAAAGAGTAGCAGAGACGATACGCGAATACTTGGGAGTTGATATTTTTGAAATTGAGCGAAAAGAGCCTTATCCCGGCGCCTACACGCCCACGACAGAGGTCGCGAAAGAAGAAAAAGAAAGCAATTCTCGTCCTCAACTTGCAGCCTATTTGCCGGACGAGGTAATTGCGCAGTACGATACGATAATTTTGGGCTTTCCAATATGGTGGCATACCGCGCCTATGGCTGTATTGAGTTTTCTCAATTACTATGATTTGAGTGGCAAGACGGTCTATACTTTCTGCACTAGCGGAGGCAGTTCTATTAGCGAAAGCACGGCAGACATAAAAAGCAATACAAAAGCGACGGTATACGAGGGAAGAAGGTTTGGCAGTAACGATAGCGCCGGTATTCGCAATTGGTTGGACGGATTGGGACTGAAGTCAACGCCTGATATCCCGGAAAGTCCCGACGACGATAATAAATTCGATGACGTTGAACCTGGCGAGCCTGACAGCGTCGGCAATGGCAACATAGGCGAGAATAACGGCAAAATACTGATAGCATACTTTTCTTGGTCGGGCACTACTACGCGACTTGCAGAGCACGTCAAGGAGCAGATACCGAGCGCCACGTTATTTCAGATAGAACGCAATACGCCTTACAGCGACGATTACACGACTGTTGCTTACGGAGAGGCGAAGGACGAAGCGGACAACAACGCTCGTCCGCCGTTGAAAAATCCGCTCACAGCAGCGCAGATGAGCGCTTACGATACTATAATCATAATGTATCCCATTTGGTGGCATACCGCGCCTATGGTAGTAGGAACTTTTCTTGAAAGTTACGATTTAAGCGGCGTCAATATTTATCCCATTACTCAGTCCGCATCAATGGACGGTGCGCAATTCAGGCAGTCGTTTGAGTTTGTCGCAACTTGCGGAAGTAAGAACGGCACTCCCATTGTCAAAGAGGGCTTGGGTACGAAGAGCGCGGGCGCAATAGACGCCTATTTAATAGGCAATGGATTGACAGCGTAAACACAGTTAAGCAAATTCTTGGATGATTGCAAGAATATATGCTTGATAAATTTTGACCTAACAAAAGGAGTAAATTATTATGAGTAAAAAAGTTTTGATTTTGTCCGGAAGTCCCAGAAAGGGCGGAAATTCCGATATCCTTTGCGACGCCTTTATGAAAGGCGCAATCGAGAGTGGCAACGAAGTGGAGAAGATTCGCGTTGCGGAAAAGAATATAGGTTATTGCAAGGGGTGTTATTATTGCCGTCAATCGAGCGGTAAGTGCGTCATAAAAGACGATATGGCAGACGTTTTGCAAAAGATGATAGAAGCAGACGTGATTGTCTTGAGCAGTCCGGTTTATTTCTATTCAATTGACGCGCAGTTAAAAGCCTTGATAGACCGCACTGTTGCCAGATGGCTTGAGGTGAGAGACAAAGAGTTTTATTACATAATGACAGCCGCTGACGAAACTGAAGAGTCTATGCGCGCCACGCTTGAATGTTTTCGCGGCTATGCCGACTGCGTTGACGGCGCCAAAGAAATGGGCGTCGTATACGGAACCGGCGTATATGAAAAAGGCGAAATTAAGGATACTCCTGCCGTTGAGCAAGCGTATCAATATGGGCTCAATGTTTAATCGAGCGGCGTAATACGGCGGCTTATAGGCGTCGTTTAGAGCAAATGCTTGAGTATCATTGACAAAATTACTGTTTACTTTATTTTAGTTGCGTGGTATAATTATTACGCAACTAATTTATTTGAGGTGATTTTGTGATAAACGTACTTGTCGCAGAAGATGATATAAAACTCAACAAACTCATACGCGCCGTGCTTGAGAATTGCGGGTACAGGGCGGATATGGCGCTCGACGGACAGAGCGCTTATGATATGTTTTGCGAAAAGCATTATGATTTGGTCATATCTGATATAATGATGCCCATAGCGGACGGCTATCAATTGGCGGAGAATATCCGAAAGATAAATTCCACTGTGCCAATTTTATTTATGACGGCAATCGACGACTTTGACGCAAAGAAGCGCGGCTATTCTTTGGGTATTGACGACTATATGGTCAAGCCTATCGACGTTGATGAACTTGCGCTCAAGATAGGCGCGCTGTTGCGCCGTTCGCAAATAGTCAGCGAGAGGAAACTGGTCGTAGGCAACACGACTTTGATATACGATTCGCTCACCGCTCAACTTCCCGACGGAGAAATCGAATTGCCGCAAAAAGAGTTTTATATATTGTACAAACTTTTGTCATATCCGGGCAAGATCTTCACGCGAAGTCAACTTATGGAGGAATTTTGGGGCGCAAATAGCGACACCGTCGAGCGTACCGTCGACGTGCATATCACAAGGATAAGAGACAAGTTTAAGTCGAGCAAGGACTTTGAGATAGTCACTATAAGAGGACTTGGATACAAGGCTATCAAAAAGCAAAAATAGGGGAAAATATGAGCAAACAAAAAAAGAAAAACAACACTTCGTTGCTTGTCAAATTGAGTTTGGCAAGTTTTGTATCCATCTTGGCTGCGTCAGGTATCTTTTCCGGCGCGTATTACATTCTTGAACATCTTCAGGTTGAGATAGACGACAGTTGGTGGACCATTATCGTTGCCGGTATTGCAAGTATTATAGTCGGTATAGTGCTTTCAATTATCGTCAATATGTATTTTTTCAATCCTATCAAGGATTTGCTTGACGTGACCAATAGGGTTGCGCACGGTGATTTTTCCGTTCAACTCAAAGAAAAGACCAAGAAAAACGGCGAAATCAAGACCAACGAAATGTCAATGCTTACGCATCACTTCAACGTTATGGTCAACGAACTAGACAAGAACAAAACTCTCAAGAGCGATTTTGTCAGCAATGTGTCTCACGAGTTCAAGACTCCGCTTGCCAATATCAAAGGGCGCGCAGAACTTATAAAGAATTGCGAGGATAGAGCGCAGATAACCGAATATTGCGACGATATCATTGACGCGGTGTCCAATTTGACAACGCTTACGTCCAATATTTTGCGTTTGAGCAAGTTGGAAAATCACGCGATACTTCAACCCAATGACTTCCGTCTTGACGAGCAGATCAGACAGGCTATTATCGTATTGGAAAATAAGTGGACGGAGAAGAATATAAATCTAAATATAGACCTTGACGAAGTGACTATATTCTATGACGAATCGCTTTTTGGACAGGTGTGGCAAAATCTTATATCCAATGCAATCAAGTTTACCGATAACGACGGCGAAATAAATATTATGCTCAAAAAATATGACGATGAAGCCATTTTTACCATTCGCGACAATGGCATAGGTATGAGTGACGAAGTCAAGAGTCATATTTTTGAAAAGTTCTATCAAGGCGACTTGTCTCGCGCAAGAGAAGGCAACGGACTTGGACTTGCGCTTGTCAAGAAGATACTTGACAACTCTCTTTGCCGTATCGACGTCGAAAGCAAAGAAGGCGTAGGAACTGCGTTTACCGTGCATATTCCAATTTAAACACAGAAAATATAATTAGATAAAATTCCTTCAAGCACCGATGTAAACACGCTTCGGATATTAATGTGGTTTGAAAAGTATCGAGATTTATCTCATCCCCAAAATTCTTGGGCAACTAGTAACAGATTGTATTTGACCAGATTTGAGACTGGATATCGGCAATGTAAATAAAGCGTTGCGTCGAACTATGCTTGGCTCTACTTTATTTCTCTTCATAGAGTTTATGCGAGGTGTATTTTTAAACCTTTCATTATGAATATTGACATATTTTAACTATTCTTTAGACTTACAGTCATACAGGCTATTGCTAAAGCAAGGTTAAAACTTGCAATTGTGATATAGTAATTGGCAAATGGCGTAACAAAACTTATCAAAAGCAGCAGCAGGCTTACGCCTATAAATCTAAAACCGTTTTTGCGGGTAAAAGCCGTTTGAATTATCATCGTAAACATTTGTCTTGCGGATATCTTAACTTTGCTATCTTGAGGAAGTAAATCGTTTTTTTTGACGGCGTTGTATAACTGCCGAAAGTTGGAGTAAATCAGCATTACGTCACCGAAGTTTTTTATAAAAGCCGTTGTCTTTTTATCGCCGTTGGTCGTGAGAATGAAAGCCTTTTGAAAACCGTTTTTTTTGCATATCCTATAATATCTTACCATTGTATCGGCAGAAATCGAACCGTATTTAGTCCAGAGAAAAACCGGAGTATTGTCAATAAGTATATAATCGCCCATATCCTGAAATTGCTTTTTATTTTCGCAAAGTTTGGCAATGACTTCTTTTGCATAATCTTCGCCTTGCCAAATCAGATAGGTCACGTATTTGCGATAACTTATTTTGTTATTGCTAGGCTTAAAAAATGCTCTTCGTACAGTAGAAACGGCGACTATAGATATCAGCGCGCTTAAGATTAGTCGTAGCGGCAAGTTGAGAGGTAAGAAGTACGCGCCTATGTATGCTGAGACGAAGACCGTCAACGTCAATAAAATCAAATCTAATATAATTGCCATATTTTGTTTATTGTCCAAAAACAATCTTAATATACTCAAATATATCCCAAAGCCTTTTATCTTGTTGCTAAAATTTTGATTATTGTGTAAAATAAATATGAGGTATTTATGAAGATAATCTTTGGCGGAGCCTTTAATCCTATTCACAATCAACACGTCAGTATGATAAAACATTTGCTTACTCTTGACGGATTGGACGGAGTCGTAGTATTGCCGTCTGCAAATCCGCCTCATAAGAGATGCGATACGTCGTTTTCCCAACGTGTTGAGATGATAGAACTTGCCTTGGACGGCGTCGACGGAATCGAGATATGCGATTTGGAGAGTAAAGACGACGGAAAGCATTATACGTGCGAGGTGCTGCCTAAGTTGAAAAAAATATACGGCAATATTGCTTTTGTCATAGGCGGAGACAGTCTTGAGGATTTTGCCACTTGGAAGAATCCGCAAGAGATAATAAAGATGTGCAGACTTTATGTATTTACCAGAGGTCAAAGTAAAAATTTTGACAAGGCTCTTAAATATTGGCGAAGTCAAGGAGCAGACATAACGGTGTGCGATTATCATCCCGAGGACGTAAGTTCTACGCTTATTAGATACAATGCTATATTGGGCGAATATGACTGTCTTTGCCCGCAAGTGGCGGATTATATCAAACGCAACAAGTTGTACGTCAAGTATAGCGATATAATATCGAGTCTTAAAAACAATATACCGCAAAATACTTTTGAACATTGTTCAAGAACTGCAAAATACGCATTGTGGCTCAACTATACTTTGGATTTGGGGCTAGATTATGACAAGGTTTTGCTTGCGGGGCTTTTTCACGATTGCGCAAAAGCATTGTGTCATATTCCTCATTCCGAGGCAGGTGTGCCTTCGGATAGTCTGGGTACGCCCGTAGAGCATCAGTTTTTGGGCGCGATTGTTGCCAAAGAACAATATGGAATTGACGATCAAGAGGTATTAGAAGCCATAAAATACCACACAACTGGCAAAAAATCAATGAATGATTTGCAAAAATTGATTTTTTGCGCCGATATGTTAGAACTTGGCAGAAAATATCCCGAAGTTGAATATTTGAGAAGTTGTATAATCAAATCTTTGGATTACGGTTATAAAGAATGCGCGTTAGCGCAATACGAATTTTTAAAACAAAAAGGCGGAGAAATATATCCGCTTACGCTTGTGGCGATAGAAGAATTTATTAGTTGAACAATGTTCAATACAATATGTAATAAATCAAAATGCTATGATTATGGCGTGAGATAATAAGGAGTAAAATGGAAAAAGTAGAGTTTATATGTAAATTGTTGGATGATAAAAAGGCAAAAGACATAGTCACTGTCAACTTGGAAAATTTGACAGTCATTGCCGATTGCTTTATCATCTGTTCGGCAAGGTCTAATACGCAGGTCAAGGCGCTTGCTGATATCGTAGAAGAAGGAATGTCAAAAGCAGGAGTAGAGCCGTTGAGGGTTGAGGGAAAGCAAGAAGGGCGTTGGGCTGTCCTTGACTATGGCGATGTGATTGTTCACATATTCTATGAGGAGACGAGGCGTCTTTATTCGTTGGAGACGCTTTGGTCCAATGGCGCCAATGTCGCGCATTACGGCGAAGAAGAGATTGTAGACGGCTTTAAAAAGATTGACGCAAGCAAGCCTGTGTAAAAATATCGGAATATAATTCGTATGTCTCGTCCAAAATACTAATATACGATAAGGAGGAGAGATATGTTTTATCAAGATGTACCGTATGTAAATTACGTTCAGCAGGACGCGGCATTGGCAAAGCAAGGCATAGAACTGATTTTATCGCAAAATCAGCAGATAGACAGTTGCAGCGTATTGATTTGGGGTAATAAACTTTTAGTTGGAGTATTGCCTCATCCGCTCTATAGCAGAACACAACGCGAGGCGTTGAAGACGAGTATAATTTCCGATATAAATGACGTTTACGGATTTGAGGAAATTTTAGTGTCATTTGATATGGATATACTTTACGAGATAAATAAGTTGAATAAATGCGATTCAGTCAAAGACGAAGATATGTCAAAATTATTCTATTCCGTCAAAGTAAGAAGAAATTAAGTCAAAATTAAAATGCGGTCGATTGTCAAGTAAAATTCTTTGAAAAACCTTGTATAATCGACCGTATTTTTGGTTTATTGTCAAGTTTGCTTACTATCTCTATTTATTTTTAATAGCGAACTCAATGGTTTGGCTATTATTACGGCAATTATGCTTATGACTACGCATTTCAAAAATGTATACGGCGTATTAAATATAGCAAGTACTTCCCAAAGTCCGTTGGCTGAAGGACGGATTTGCTTATACATTCCGATTATTGCCGTCATTGGCAATATAAATTTGTCATATAGAGGATATACGACGATTGCGTTGAACACTAATCCCGACAGCAACGCGGAAGATACGCAACCGACAATAAGTCCGACAGTCATACCTTTGAAGTTGGAGAATTTCTTATATATCAGTCCTGAGGGCAAAATAAAGCACATACAGGTAAAGAAATCTGCCAAATCGCCGATGCCGCCGGTAGCGCCTGCGCCTTTAATTATAAGGTGAATCAGATCTTTTACGACGGTAATCACAATACCGCTCAAAGGTCCAAGCGCAATATTGCCTATAAATATGGGGAGCATTGAGAAATCGAATTGGATAAATGCCGGCATAAGAGGCACGGGCATTTCCAAAAAGTACAGAACGCTTGCCATTGCCGATAATATGGCAGTAAGAGCAAGCCACTTGCTTCTAGAAACTGTTTTTGTCATTTTAGTTATCCTTTTCCTATCCAGACTTTACTGTCGGTACAAGAATTTCACTTGTTCGGCGCTGTATATTAGATTTGCAGCGTTTGCGGACTTTACCGCCGGTGAGGAATTTCACCTGCCCTCAAAGAATTATTGTTGAGACAATTATAAATCTATTGCAAAAACTTGTCAACTAATATATAATGAATATGCAAAAATCTATCGGGACGCATTATATTGCGATTTTTAATTAGTATGGACAAAATAGTAAATAATAATGGGGTAGTTGAGTACTGTTCTCACGGATTGGAAGATACTGCTTATCTTGCGCAAAAGATTGCGGAGCGTCTCAATGGCGGGGAAGTGATATTACTCAACGGTCAACTCGGCGCGGGAAAGACGGCATTTACAAAGTGTCTTGCAAAGAGTCTCGGGGTTAAGGAGACTGTGACGTCTCCTACGTTTGCTTTTATGAAAGAGTATGACGGAAGACTTCCTCTTTATCATTTTGATTTGTATAGAGTTGTTGAAGAAGACGAGTTGTACGAGTTGGGATTAAATGAATATCTATATATGGACGGCGTCTGCGTTGTGGAGTGGAACAAATTTGACGATGTGCCTGACCCTATAATTATCGACGTGACGACTATTGACGATTCTCTTAATGGCTGCGACAGATTGTTTAGAATACGCGGGATTGATTTGAATCTGTAGCCTTTGTTTATTTTTAGAGGTAGGCAGTATGTAGATATGCCGGCGAAAGGCTTTGAAGCCAACGCGTATGTTCTGATGAGTGGGCGGCAATGGCGCAAGGAGGCGGACCTGTCGATAAAAAATTGAGATTTATTATCGTCTTGCTATAAGTCAGCAAGTCTTACTTGATATGATATATTTCTCAATTAAGTTAAAATGTATTCTTATTTAGTTTGATTTTTAGAATTATTCTATAAAATTAACTAAATTAGAGTAAAAATATTAAAAAATATATCAAATGATTATATAAGGAAAATTGCGATGAAAATTTTGGCAGTAGATACCGCTTGGGATAGTATGGTTGTGGCTTTGAGTGTAGACGGTAAGATTTACAGTGAGACAAGTCTTGACGGCGCAAAAAAACATAACTCTTTAATTCTCCCGATGATAGATAGATTGCTTGATAAGGCGGGCATTAAAATCAGCGAAGTGGACAACTTTGCCGCTGTGGTCGGTCCCGGGTCTTTTACCGGTATACGAATCGGAGTGTCGACCGTAAATGCGCTGGCTTTTGCGTGCAATAAAAACAGCGTGGCAATAAATGCGCTTGAGGAGATTGCGTATTATTGCGCTTATAAAGAATTCTATACTGCGATAGATTGCAGGCATAATTGTTATTATTACGGAAAATTCAACGGCGGGTTTGACAATATGGTAAGTATGGGCGAGATTTCCGCAACTGAACTTGATGAGGCGAAGTGCCGAGTGTTAAAGAAGACTTTGCCGTCCGATCCCAACGCTTTGATTGAGATAGCCAAGTCAAAAATTGCTAAAGGCGAAACTGGCGCGTTGGCGCCGCTTTATCTCAAAAAGTCGCAGGCGGAAAGAGAATATGAAGCAAGAAATATGGACAAAACGGATATATAATTTGTATGGATAATTTACGTTTTCAAAATCTGTCAGATGAATTTTGCAAGCAGGTCTTTGATATCGAGAGGGCTGGCATAGACGAACCTTGGACTTTAAATCAAATTTGCGCTCTTGTATCCGATAAAAATGTCGTTGCTCGAATAGGCGTTGCTGACGGAGAAGTGATTTGTTATTACAGTTTTTACGATATTTGCAATGAGGGGAATGTCAATAATCTGGCGGTTAAAGAGGATTATAGAGGTAAAGGCATAGGTGATTTGCTGATTGAAGATATGATTAAAGTTGCTAAAGACAAAAAATTATCTGCAATCACGCTGGAAGTCAACGAAAAAAATTCTGTAGCCATAGCATTGTACTGTAAGTACGGTTTTATAACCGAAGGTAAGCGAAACAGGTTTTACGGCGGCAAAGACGATGCGCTTATTATGTGGAAGCGAGATATATAATATTTAATTGTTGTATTGTTTTACATTTTTCAACATTTTTTGATATTTTTGTGTTTTTATTGACCGATTATGCATATTTATATCATATAAGCAATTTTAATGCTTATTCGAGGTGGTAATTATGCTCAATCACATTATGCTCGGACAGGGGCAAGATATTATTTTCTTGCACGGTTGGGGTGGAAGCATTGATAGTTTCAGAGGCGTAGGCGAGTATTTTTCGGTTAAATTTCGCTGTACGCTAGTTGATTTTTACGGTTTTGGCGATTCGCCTTTGCCGGGCGTGATGACGCTTGAAGATTACGCCGACGGAATTGAGGAGATTATAGAAAATTATGCAATGAATGAAGTTGTTCTTGTCGGACATTCTTTCGGTGGACGCGTTGCGATGCTTTTGGCGAGCCGTAATAATAAGATTAAAAGTATTGTTTTGGTTGACAGCGCAGGGTTGAAACCTAGGTTTTCTATTAAAAAGTTTTGCAAAAAGATTTCGTATAAGTTTAAGAAACTTCTAAAAATGGACGTAAGCAAGTGCGGATCCGCCGATTATCGCAAGTTGAGCGGGGATATGAGAGAGACTTTTAAAAATATTGTTAATTTCCATCTGGATTACTGCCTTGAGGATATAAAATGTTCTACGTTGATAATATGGGGAAAACGTGATAAAGATACTCCTCCATATATGGCAAGGAGGCTGCAAAGACGCATATATAATAGTGGACTTGTATTTTTGAAGGGAGGACATTATAGTTATTTGGATTGTTACGGACAATTTTTGGCAATTTTAAATAGTTATTTTGGTGATTTATGCAGATAGCGGTGATTTTAATAACTGAGTTGATTTATTGTATTTTGGCAGTTGCGCTGTCATTGCGAATAATAAATCTGGTTCAGTTAGAAGGATACAAAGTAGTAAATTCTAAAAAAATGAAAAATATTCGTCTGAAATTGTATGGTTCGGCGATATGTGTCACGCTTTGCAACGCTATTTTTGCCTTTATATCAGTTCATATCGGCAATTACTATCTTCAACTTATATCACAAGGGCTGTTTGTTGTAGTATTGTTGGTAAGTTTAACAGACGAAAGGGATAAATGTTCCCATCAGCCTCTAGTATATACTGCAAGAGCAAAGAGGCTTATAGCGTCCTATGCGTTGTTGATAGCAATATTTATTTTTACCGTTGGCTACTTGGGGCACATAATAAATATTAACGGCACAAATTTATCATTTATATTTATCCCGTTTATATTTGCTCTATTGCCTGAAATTGTAGCGCTGACATTGATAGTAAATAAACCTATTGAGCAGAAAATTGCAAGAAAGTATATCAAAAAATGTTCACAAACGCTGCAAAATTCCGACATTATTAAAATCGGAATTACGGGAAGTTACGGTAAGACTACTGTAAAAAACATACTGACTACAATTCTCAATCAAAAATATAACGCATACTGCACGCCGAGTAACTATAATACGCCGCTTGGAATATGTAAAGCCGTCAATGATCTTCCCAAGGAATGTCAAATCTTTGTCGCAGAAATGGGCGCAAGGAAAGTGGGGGATATTAGAGAACTGTGCGATATCGTTAAGCCTACCTTCGGAATTATTACCGGAGTAGGATCTCAACATCTTGGCGCTTTTAAAAGTCAACAGAATATATACAGCACAAAAAAAGAACTAGCCGATTTTTTGCAGAGTGTCGATGGCGTGGCAGTGTTTAACGGCGAAAATAAATTTACTCGTCAAATGTATGAGGAGTATGTCGGAGCGAGAAAGCGGGCAATATCAGGCGAATTGTTTTTGTCTTCTGAAGAAGATGCAAAAAAAGTATTTGTAAGCGACGTAGAATGTGACAGTCAAGGGCTTAAATTTGTTTTGCATATCGGCGAAGAGTATAGGAATTGCAATTGCAAACTTATCGGCAGGCACAATCTTGAAAACATTTTGCTCTGTGTTCAACTTTGTGTAGATCTTCAATTGAACATTGTTCAAATTTCCGAAGGTATATCTCAGGTGGCACCTGTCGAGCATAGATTACAGACTATAGAATTGCCCACCGGCATTACGATAATTGATGACAGCTATAATTCCAACGAAGAAGGCGCAAAACTTGCAGTTGAGACGCTTAATATGTTTAAAGGACGAAAAATTGTGGCTACTCAAGGCATAGTTGAACTGGGATCGGAGCAACAGCGAGTTAATTTCGGATTGGGTGAAAGTATCGCGAGGGTAGCCGATATAGCCATTTTAATAGGCGTTAATCGGGAAGATATACGACTTGGAATGATTTCCGAAAACTATTGCGATAAAAATATATATTTGGTGGAGCATTTGGATAACGCTAAAGAATTATTTAGCGCAATACTTAAGAGAGGTGACGTTTTGTTGCTTCAGAACGATTTGCCGGACAATTATTGAACAATGTTCAGTCTGCTGAACTAATGACAAATCAAATTGACGTTTTTTAGAGACAAAACATATTATCGGAGGTTTATATTGAAAAATATAGCAATTATTTACGGCGGGGATTCTTGTGAAAGAGACATATCCATCATCACTGCGTTGCAGGCTATCGAAGCAATAGACAGGAAAAAATATAATGTATTTCCAATTTACTGGAGCGATTGTTTTTATATCTTGGACGAGTATAAAAATGTCGACTCTTATACGAGCGCCGGCGAACCTAAAGGCAAAAAGGTATTTTTTCAGGAAGGCAACTTATATGCGTTGAAAAAAAACAAGTTTAAACTAATCGGAGATATTCATTGCGCGTTGTTTTGCACTCACGGTGGCAAGGGGGAAAACGGCGCATTGCAAGGTTTCTTTGAAGTGCAGGGCATACCGTTTACGTCTCCGTCGCATATTGCAAGCGGCATCGGTATGGATAAGGCGTTGTTTAAGATGATTTGCAAGAAATTGACGTTGCCAGTCTTGCCTTACGGAGTGGTCAACGAAAGTGACGCTGACGAAGTTTTGGAAAGAATAATAGAGAGATTGGGATTTCCGCTCATTGTCAAGCCCGCCAATCAAGGCTCGTCGATAGGAATAGGCGTTAGCAAAGATAGGGAGGAATTGAAAGAAAAACTTAAGACTGCGTTTTATTACGACAGCAAGGTTGTCGTGGAGAAGGCTTTAACTGACTTTAAGGAGATAAATTGCGCCTGCTTAAGAAAAAACGGCAAAATTTATCCGTCTACGCTTGAAGAGCCGGTGGGCTGGCAGGAGTTTTTGACATTTGAAGATAAGTATATGTCGGGAGGAAAGGTCGCAAAGACAAGCGCAAAAAGAATTTTCCCTGCGCAAATAAGCGAAGCCGACAAGGTTAAGATACAGAGCGTTACGACAAAGATATATCAGGCGTTGGGATGTAAGGGCATAGTAAGATGCGATTATCTTATAGATAATGCGAGCGAGTGCGTATATCTCAACGAAATCAATACTATTCCCGGCTCAATGGCGGGGTATTTGTATGAAGATAAGGGATTCTATCTCAAAGATATTCTTGATATTATAATAGAAGATGCGATTAAAGAGAGTAAGAACGCAAAATCAGCAGGTTTTTCATCCAAAGTTTTGCAATATTACTCTAAAAATAAGGCAAATGCTTGCAAAGTGTCTGTGAAAAATGTATAATCAAAAACGTAATTATTCGCTGACTTTATAATATATCAGTATTATAATGTCATTGCGAAAATACTTTTTGGAGTACGTTATGGAAAAAATCAAGATGACTACGCCTATAGTGGAACTTGACGGCGATGAAATGACAAGACATATTTGGGCTTGGATAAAGGATATACTTATTATGCCTTATGTAGATCTCAACAGCGAGTATTACGATTTGGGGCTTGTCAACAGAGAAAATACCAAAGATAAAGTTACGGTAGACGCCGCAAACGCTATCAAAAAATACGGCGTCGGCGTAAAATGCGCTACTATAACGCCCAACGCGCAGAGAGTAAAAGAATATAATCTCACTCAAATGTGGAAGAGTCCAAACGGCACGGTCAGAGCAATTCTCGACGGCACGGTCTTCAGGGCACCGATAATGGTTAAGGGTATAACTCCATATATACCTACTTGGACTTCGCCTATCACTATTGCTCGTCACGCTTACGGTGATATATACAAGGACGTAGAAGGCTATGTCAAGAAGGGCGGAAGTGCAAAACTCGTCATCGAGGACGAAGACGGCAAGAGGGAAGTCGAGATTTTCGATTATGCCAAGACGTCGGGAGTCGTAATGGGTATGCATAATACCGACAAGAGTATATCTTCTTTTGCTCGCAGTTGTTTTAATTACGCATTGGACACAAAGCAGGATATTTGGTTTGCGACAAAAGATACTATATCAAAGACTTACGACCATAGATTTAAGGATATATTCCAAGAGATTTTCGACAATGAATACAAAGATAGATTCCAAAATGCAGGTATAGAGTATTTCTATACGCTTATCGACGACGCGGTTGCGAGAGTAGTACGTTCCGGCGGCGGAATGATTTGGGCTTGCAAGAACTATGACGGCGACGTAATGAGCGATATGGTTGCGACTGCTTTCGGTTCGCTTGCAATGATGACGTCCGTCTTGGTTTCGCCGGACGGAAATTACGAATATGAGGCTGCGCACGGCACGGTAACAAGGCATTATTATAAGTTCTTAAAGGGCGAAGATACTTCAACGAATCCAGTGGCTACGATATTTGCTTGGTCGGGCGGACTTAGAAAGAGAGGTCAAATTGACGGAATAAAGACGCTTGAGGAGTTTGCTGACAGATTAGACAAGGCTACGATAGATACGATAGAAGACGGCTATATGACCGGAGATCTTGCGGCAATCTATAAGGGAGATAAGCAAGTACATAAACTCAACACTGTGGATTTCTTAAAAGAAATTGCAAAAAAACTGTGATAATATCGAATAAATAATACTGCAGACGGCGCAAGTTTAAAATGCGCCGTTTTGTATTGCTGAAAATAGCGGAAACTTATGTGTGCTGTCGAAAAATATCGAGGGGATATTATCCCATTTTATCCATATTTTGGGGGCGGTTAAAACGAAAAATAATAACAAAAAATCAACTCTAGCGGCATATTTTCAGACTTTTGGCAGTGTGGATAACTCAACTGCGATGTGGATAAGTATGTGGATAAGTGGCAAAAATGGGCATATATATGCGAAATTACGTCATATAGGGTATGTTGATAAAGCAATTAACCGTTTAGTCTATATTTAGAAAATCAAGCCGAAAAAATACAAAGATTTATATCGACAAAATCCTTGCAATTATATACAGTGATGTGATAATATATTGGTGTAATTTTATATTTTATATATTTAAACATTTAAGGAGTAGTTGTTATGCCAAAAGCAGCGATAGTAATGGGAAGCGTAAGCGACCTTGACGTAGTAAAACCCACAATTGACATTCTCAAAAAATTTGACGTGGACGTGGAAGTTAGAGTAATATCTGCTCACCGCACTCCGCAAATGGCGCACGACTTTGCAAACAATGCAATTGAAAACAACATTGAAGTCATTATTTGCGCGGCGGGAAAGGCGGCTCATCTCGGCGGAGTAATAGCGGCTTATACGCCGTTGCCGGTGATTGGATTGCCAGTCAAGAGCTCGACGATGGACGGGCTTGACTCTCTATTGTCAATGGTACAAATGCCGTCGGGTATCCCCGTGGCGTGCGTGGCTATCAACGGCGGGCTTAACGCAGGTCTGCTTGCGATACAGATACTCTCCGTCAAATATCCAAATCTTATGAAAAAAATGCAAGACTACAAAAATAGTATGGCAGAAAAAATTAAAAGCGATGACGAAAAATTGCAAAAGGAGTTAAATTGAATTATGGAAAAGACCGTTCAACTTTATGAAGGCAAGGCAAAGAGGGTTTACGCCACGACAGATCCCGATATCGTATTGGTATCTTACAAAGACGACGCTACGGCGTTTAACGGACTTAAGAAGGGCACAATTCTCGGCAAAGGCGTTGTCAACAACGTCTGCAGCAATCATATGTTTAGACTTTTGGAAGCAAAAGGCGTTCCTACTCATTACGTTGAAGAGATCAACGAGAGAGAGACTTTTGTCAAAAAAGTTGAGATTGTACCGCTTGAAGTAATTATTCGCAACAGAGCGGCAGGATCTTTTTCAAAGAGATACGGCGTTGCGGAGGGTACCCAACTTGCGACGACCGTCATAGAGTTTAGTTATAAGAACGACGATTTGGGAGATCCGCTTATCAACGACTATCACGCTTTGGCGCTTAAGTTGGCTACAAAGGAAGAGATAGAGAAGATCAAAGAACTTGCTTTTAAGGTCAACGACTTTATGAAAACATACTTCAGCGAGATAGGAGTAGAACTTATTGATTTCAAGTTGGAATTCGGCAGATTCAAGGGCGACATAATTCTCGCCGACGAAATATCACCCGATACTTGTCGTTTTTGGGACGCTAAGACCGGCGAGAAACTTGACAAGGACAGATTCAGAAGAGATATGGACGACGTAGACAAGGGCTACAGAGAGATGATGAAGAGAATGGGTCTTACCAAGTAATCTTCACAAGTTATCGAGATATTTTAAGGAGTAGATATATGGCAATTGATTACAAGTCCGCAGGTGTGGACGTGGAGGCAGGTTACAAAGCCGTCAAGTTGATGAAAGAATACGTCAAGACGACGTACAATGAAAGCGTTCTCGGCGATTTGGGAAGTTTCGGCGGTTTTTACGCGTTGGGAGATAAAGAAGATAGCGACTGTCTTGTGGCAGGCACCGACGGCGTAGGAACAAAACTTAAATACGCATTCGTATTGGACAAGCACGACACTATAGGTATTGACGCGGTAGCGATGTGCGTAAATGACATTGTATGTCAAGGAGCAAAACCTCTTTTGTTTCTCGATTATATTGCGTTGTCAAAACTCGTACCGGAAAAGGTTGCCCAGATAGTCAAGGGCGTAAGCGAGGGCTGCCGTCAAGCCGGATGCGCGTTGATTGGCGGTGAGACTGCGGAAATGCCTGGATTTTATGCAAAAGACGAATACGATATTGCAGGATTTTCCGTGGGTATCGTCAAGAAGAACAAGATTATCAATGGCAAGAGCATCAAGGTCGGCGACGCTTTGATTGGTATTGCGTCGAGCGGTATTCACTCAAACGGTTATTCGTTGGTACGCAAACTTTTTGGCGAGGATAGAGAAAGTCTCAATAAGTACAATGAGACTCTCGGCTGTACGCCTGCAGAACTCGTGCTTACTCCCACAAAGATATATGTCAAGACGATTTTATCTTTGATAGAGAAGTTCGAGATTAAGGGCATTGCGCACATTACGGGCGGCGGTTTTATCGAAAACGTACCTAGAATTATTCCTAGCGGTATGGGCGTCAAAATCGACAGAAACAGTTATCCGTTGCCTAGAATTTTCAAGGCGTTGCAGGAAATCGCAGGTATTGACGACCGTAAGATGTGCAATACATTCAATATGGGTATCGGTATGGTGCTTGCAGTGGACAAGTCTATTGCAGGGGCGGTTGTCGACGAACTTAGGGCTCTAGGCGAAGAGGCTTATGTAATAGGCGAAGTTACCGATAAAGAAGGACAAGTAGAACTTTAATAGGTGTGCCTTGCGATTTTGCAGGGCATATCCTCATTTTGCTTATAAATTTTGGTGAGTATGAAGAATATAGCGGTATTTGCATCGGGTAGCGGAAGCGATATGCAGTCGGTTATAGACGGCACATTGAGCGGTCAAATCGACGGCAAGGTCGTTGCGGTAGTTACTAACAAAGAAGGGATATTTGCAATCGAGCGAGCAAAAAAGCACGGCATAGACTGCAAAACTTTTAAGGCGAAAGATTATGGCGACAGCGAGACGAGAGATCGAGCCATAGTAGAGTATCTCAAAGGATACGGCATAGACCTAATTGTTTTGGCGGGATATCTTGCAATAGTAACCCCTATATTAGTGGACGAATACGAGGGACGTATTATCAATATTCATCCGTCGCTTATTCCAAAGCATTGCGGAAAGGGTATGTATGGGCTCAACGTGCATAGAAGCGTGATAGAGAGCGGAGATAAAGTCAGCGGCTGTACGGTGCATTACGTAGATTATGGCGCAGACACTGGAGCAATCATTGCACAAGAACAAGTTGAAGTAAAAGACGGTGACACTCCCGAGACCTTGCAAGCGAGAATACTCGAAGTTGAGCACAAACTTCTTCCAAGCGTAGTCGCAAGGCTGTGTAGATAACGGACTGCATAATTTGACCAAAACGCAGCGACGTTGAGAAGTCGTTTGAAGTAATAAAGATTTCTCAACTTGACTTAAAACGAATTACAAACAAGATAAAATAATAAAAAAGATTAGGAGTAGAATAATGGCAAAAAAAGCGCTTATCAGCGTATCCGATAAGATGGGTATAGTAGAATTGGCAAAGAGTTTGATTGATTGCGGTTATGAGATTATCTCGACCGGCGGCACATTGAAGGTACTTAATACGTCAGGCGTAAAGGCGGTGGATATTTCTTCTGTGACGGGTTTCCCCGAATGTCTTGACGGCAGAGTAAAGACTTTGCACCCAAAGGTACACGCAGGACTTTTGGCTATGAGAGACAACAAAGAGCATATGGACTTCCTTGCAAGTATGAATATCGACCCGATAGATATCGTTGTAGTCAATCTCTATCCATTCAAGGAGACGGTAAAGAAACCTAATATTGATTTGCAGACGGCAATAGAGAATATCGACATAGGCGGACCGACTATGCTCAGAAGCGCGGCAAAGAATTACCAAGACGTTGCGGTTATGGTAGACCCTGCCGATTACGCAAAGGTGCTTGACGAACTCAAGAACGGCGGAATTACCAAGGAGACCAAGTTCTATCTTATGTACAAAGTATATCAACATACGTCTTATTATGATACTTTGATTGCCAACTATCTTCGTCAGAAACTCGACATAGAGTTCCCAGAGCAATTTACAATGGCGTTTGATAAAGCGCAGGATATGAGATACGGCGAGAATCCGCATCAAAACGCAGTATTCTACAAAGAAGCGTTTGACGTGGAGTGTTCGCTTGCCGTAGCCGAGCAGTTGCACGGCAAAGAACTCTCTTACAACAATATAAATGATACAAACGGCGCTTTGGATTTGCTTCGTGAATTTTCCGAGCCTACCGTAGTTGCCGTCAAGCACGCAAATCCCTGCGGAGTTGCTACTGCCAAGACTATAAGCGAGGCATTCTTCAAGGCAAACGCGGCAGATCCTACCTCGATATTCGGAGGTATCGTTGCCGCCAACCGTACTATAGACAAAGAGACGGCAGAGCAGATACATAAGATATTCATAGAGATAGTCGTCGCTCCGGATTTTACGGACGAAGCGCTTGCTATACTCAAACAAAAACAAAATATCAGACTTTTGAAGTTGCCTAATATTATGAAAGCAGTGCCGAGCAACTGCTACGATATGAAGAAAGTCGTCGGCGGTCTGTTGGTACAAGAATTTGACAGAATGGTCGTAGATAAAGACAAGTGCAAAGTTGTTACGAAGGCGCAGCCTACAGAGGCGCAAATAGAGGATATGATTTTTGCAATGACAGTAGTCAAGCATACCAAGTCAAACGCTATCGTAATCGCAAAGGACAAGACTATCTTGGGTATCGGCGGCGGACAGGTCAACAGAATAAGAGCAACAAAGCAGGCTATAGCTCATTCACTCACCGACACTCACGGCGCAGTGCTCGCCTCCGACGCATTCTTCCCATTTGACGATTGCGTAGAGGCTGCTCACGAAGGCGGTATCGTTGCAATTATGCAACCGGGCGGAAGTATCAAAGATCAACTTTCGATAGACGCTTGCGATAAGTATGGAATTGCGATGGTATTCTCGGGCGATCGCCACTTCAAACATTAAACCTTGCGTATCAGCACACTTTTTGTCCAATCTTCGGGTCTCGGAGCGGCAATGTGTAAGGCAAGTACATTTGACGCCACCGCTCGCCCTAGATAGGATAAAAATTGCACTAATCTCCAAGGGTTGATAAGCAATTTTAACAAAGAGGAGTTTTTATGAATGTATTAGTCATAGGCAGCGGCGGTCGCGAACATACGATATGCTGGTCGCTTGCAAAAAGTCCCAAGGTGGACAAAATATACTGTTTGCCCGGCAACGGAGGTATAAGCCAGATTGCCGAGTGCGTTCCTATATCCGTAATGGACTTTGACGCAATAATCGACTTTGTTGACAGTCACAAAGATATTGAGTTGACTGTAGTCGCTCCAGACGATCCATTGGCGGCAGGTTTAGTCGACAGACTTGAGGAGAAAGGGCATAGAGCATTTGGTCCTAGAGCCAACGCCGCAATAATTGAGGCGAGCAAGGCTTTTTCCAAGTATTTGATGAAGAAGTACGACATCCCTACTGCAAAGTACGAAGAATTTGACAATTACGACAAGGCGGTTGAGTATCTGGCAAAAGCCAAGCATCCGCTTGTCGTCAAGGCTGACGGACTTGCGCTCGGAAAGGGCGTAATCATCTGCAATACCAAAGAAGAGGGATTGCAAGCCGCAAAAGAGATGATGATTGACAGCAAGTTCAAGGATGCCGGCAAGAGAGTTATCGTTGAAGAATTTATGGTGGGACAGGAAGTATCTATACTTTCATTCTGCGACGGCAAGACTATTATTCCGATGGTCAACGCAAGAGATCACAAAAGAGCGTATGACAATGACCAAGGTCTTAATACCGGCGGTATGGGTACTTTCTCTCCGTCTGCTATATATACCGAAGAGGTTGAAGAAGAGGTGATGAACAAAATCATTCTTCCTACCGTCGACGCTATGAACAAAGAAGGCAGGACTTTCAAGGGAGTGCTTTATTTCGGACTTATGCTCACCGATGACGGCGCAAAGGTAGTGGAATACAACGCGCGTTTTGGAGATCCCGAAACCCAAGTAGTATTGCCAAGACTTAAGACTGATTTGTGCGATATATTCAACGCGGTCGTAGACGGAACTCTAGACAAGATAAATATCGAGTGGACCGACGACGCTTGCGTATGCGTAGTTATGGCAAGCGGAGGCTATCCGGAGAGTTATGAGAAAGGCAAGGAAATTACAATAGGCGATATTGCTGACAATATTTTGATTTTCCACGCAGGTACGGCTATAAAGGACGGCAAACTCGTTACGAGCGGCGGAAGAGTGCTTGGCGTAACGGCTATGGGCAAGGATATACACGAGGCAAGAGCCAAGGCTTATGAGGCTGTAAGCAAAATACACTTTGACGGGGCGTTTTTCCGTAGAGATATAGGCATTAAGAAGTAATCACGAAGACGAACTCGTATGTCAGCAGTCTTTTTGACATAACGGCAAGTACGCTCACCGCTCAGTTGCCACCGCACGGACAAAATACAACTAATCTCCACGCTTGTGGGTTGATACTTATTTGATGTCATTTCGACTTACGCGAAGCGAAATGGAGAAATCATATCAGTATTAATAAACAGATAGAGACCTCTTGACTACGCTTGAGGTGATAAAACAAAATATTATTTTGACTGCAACTAAGTAGAGTGGAGAAATCTAAATCAGTATAAAACAACAAACAATATTAATTAGATAAAATAATATATAAAGGAAAGAGAAATGGTAAAGAGAATTTTCGTAGAGAAAAAAGATGGGTACAACGTATCGGCAAAGAAAACTTCTTCCGATATACAAAACGTTCTTGGCATTGCAGTCGAAGACGTGAGAGAGTTTATCATATACGATATCGAAAATCTTGACGAGGTAAGCTATGCGAACGCCAAGACGACGATTTTCAGCGAAGCGCCCGTCGACAACTTGTTTGAGCAGATGCCTGACCTGGACGGCTACAGACTTTTGGCAGTCGAGTATCTTCCCGGTCAGTACGACCAAAGAGCAGACAGCGCAATGCAATGCGTGCAGTTGCTGTCTATGTCGCAAAGACCGCTTATCAAGTGCGCAAAACTTTATGCTTTCAAGGGTGTGAATGAAGAGCAGTTTGCAAGAATACGCAAGTATCTTATCAACCCGGTAGAGAGCAGAGAGGGTTCTATGCAAATTCCGGATACGTTGCAGCAGGAAGTCGTTCAAAATCTCACAGTTCCGACTATAGACGGCTTTATAGATATGAGCGACAGTCAAGTGCGCGATTATCATAAGAAAATAGGCTTTGCTATGAGTGACAAAGATTTGATTTTTGTCAGAGATTATTTCAAGGGCGAGCGCCGCAATCCTACTGAGAGCGAAATCAAGGTAATAGATACTTATTGGTCGGATCACTGCCGTCACACTACTTTTGCAACTCAACTTACCAATATCGACGTGGACAGCAACAACCCGCACGTTGGCAAGGCGCTTGAATTATATAATGATTTATTTGAAGAATTTAACGCAAAGAGAGAGGATAAATATCCCTGTCTTATGGACATTGCTACTATTGCCGTCAAAAAACTCAAGAAGATGGGCAAACTCGACAATCTCGACGTAAGCGACGAGATCAACGCTTGCTCAGTCGAAGTCGACGTTGACAACGACGGCAAACTTGAAAAGTGGCTCATTATGTTTAAGAATGAGACGCACAATCATCCGACGGAAATAGAGCCTTTCGGCGGCGCGGCTACCTGTCTTGGCGGAGCGATAAGAGACCCGCTTTCAGGCAGAACTTACGTATATCAGGCAATGAGAGTTACTGGTTGCGCAGATCCCACAGAAGATATATCTGCGACTTTGAAGGGAAAACTTCCGCAGAGAGTTATCACCAAGACAGCCGCTGCGGGATATTCGAGTTACGGCAACCAGATAGGCTTGTCGACCGGACTTGTCGCTGAGATGTATCACGAGAATTATAAGGCAAAAAGACTTGAGACCGGGTATGTGATTGCAGGCGCTCCTAAGGAGAATGTCGTCAGAAGAAAGCCGGTCGAGGGAGATATTATTGTACTTCTCGGAGGAGAGACCGGCAGAGACGGTTGCGGCGGCGCAACGGGATCGTCCAAGGCGCATACGGAAAAATCAGTCGAAGTATGCGGAGCGGAAGTGCAAAAGGGTAATCCGCCAACCGAGAGAAAAATTCAAAGACTTTTCCGCAACAAAGACGTGTCTACGCTCATTGTCAAGTGCAACGACTTTGGCGCAGGCGGAGTAAGCGTTGCGATAGGCGAACTTGCCGACAGCCTTGACATATTCTTAGACAGAGTGCCAAAGAAGTATGAGGGATTGAGCGGTACAGAACTTGCAATATCCGAGTCGCAAGAGAGAATGGCAGTCGTACTCGACAAAAAAGACGTGGACAAGTTTATTGAATACGCCAAGAGCGAAAACCTTGCGGCTACGGCAGTTGCGGAAGTAACCGACAACGGCAGAATGAGAATGTTCTATGCCGGCAATTGCATAGTAGATCTTAAGAGATCTTTCCTCGATACCAACGGCGTAAAGCAAGTGCAAGACGCTCATATCGTAGAGAGAGCAACGAATTATATGGACAGTGTAAATGAGGAGACGCAAAAACTTTTTGACAAAGGCGAGTTTGCGCAGGTTGTTCAACACGAACTTGCAAGGCTCAACGTATGTTCGACCAAGGGACTTGGCGAAATGTTTGACGGCACGATCGGCGCGTCAAGCGTGTTGATGCCGTTTGGCGGCAAGTATCAACTAACTCCCGCTATAGCAATGGCTTGTAAGCCTCCCGTCAGCGGACATACAGATACCGCAACGGTATCTACGTACGGATGTTCGCCTCAACTTATGAGCGCTTCGCCGTTCACCGGCGCGATATATTCTATATTGCTGTCTCTGTCCAAGCAAGTTGCTTGCGGAATAAGCGTAGATACCGTAAGACTGTCATTGCAAGAGTTTTTCAAAAAACTCAATCAAGATAAAGACAGGTGGGGACAGCCATTGGCGGCTCTTCTCGGCGCGTTGTACGCTCAGATAGGCTTTGGCGTCGGCGCGATAGGCGGCAAGGATAGTATGAGCGGTACTTTTGAGCACATAGACGTACCTCCGACGCTCATTTCTTTTGCAATGGGCATAGGCAAGGCAAGCAAAATAGTCACAAATACTTTTGCCGAGAATATGGGGGCAAAGGACATATATCACGTTGCTATACCAAAGGACGAATATTCCATACCGGACTTTGCAAAGACCTTGCAATTATACGGTGCGATTGGAAAGGCTATGGCGGCAGGTAAGATAAAAGCCTGCAATGTAGTCGAAGAGGGAGGCGTAATCGCAAGCGTATTCAAGGCTTGTATGGGTAACAAACTTGGCGCGACCTGGGACGATATGTCTCTGGATATGTTTGTTCCTTCATTCGGCGACTTTGTAATACTTTGCGACGATATAAGCGACTTAGACGGCTTTGAAGTAGAGAAAGTGGCTGCGCTCAACGGAACTTACACAGCAGACCTCTGCGGAAAACAACTTAAGATGAGTGACGCCGCGGTTGCATTTGAAGGTACGCTAGACAAGGTCTTCCCGACTACTGCGCCTGCAAGCGGAGAAGTAAAAAATCTGATATGTTGCGCAAGAAAGGTGGATAAGGCTCCCAGAAATATAGTTCAGCCTAGAGTATTTATACCGGTATTCCCCGGTACGAATTGCGAATACGACACGGCAAGAGCGTTTGAGAGAGCAGGAGCAAAAGCCAATATACTCATTATCAAAAACCAAACTTCAAAGGATATAGAAGATTCGGCAGAGGCTATCGTCAAAGCATTGCAAGAGGCTCAAATTCTTGCATTCCCGGGCGGTTTCAGCGGCGGTGACGAGCCTGACGGCAGCGGTAAATTTATCGCTACGACGTTTAGAAATCCGCGCATTGCCGAGCAAGTTATGAAATTGCTCTATGAGAAAGACGGCTTGGCTTTGGGTATCTGCAACGGATTTCAGGCGCTTGTAAAACTCGGTTTAGTGCCATACGGCGATATAAGAGAGCAAAAGAGCGACGCTCCGACATTGACTTTCAACAATATTTCCAGACACGTATCGACAATTGTCAACGTGCGTGTGGCTACCAATAAGTCGCCGTGGCTCAGCGGTGTAAAAGTTGACGACGTATTTGCCGTACCAGTCAGCCACGGAGAGGGCAGATTTGTTGCAAGCGCGGCAGAACTTGACAAAATAATCAAGGGAGGTCAAGTGGCTACGCAATACGTAGATATGACCGGTAGCGCGACGATGACGTCGCCGTTTAATCCCAACGGAAGTATGTACGCTATCGAGGGTATTATCTCTCCCGACGGCAGAGTACTCGGCAAGATGGGACACGCAGAGAGAATTGACGCAAATCTTTACAAGAACGTAGAAGGCAATTACGATATGAAACTATTTGAGTCGGGCGTCAAGTATTTCAAGTAACAGTAATAATTGAGCAAAGAATAGACCTAATGTCATTTCTACCAACGAGTAGAGTAGAATTCTATTAGATTTCTTCACGCGCTACGCTTGGTCGAAATGACATTTTGTAATTATAACAGACAAGACCTTATGTCACTTAGAGCGTAGTCGTGAAGTCTAATTCTATTGAAAATTGAGGTTTAATCAAATATATAAAAAGAGGATAGATATGTCGTTTTTACCTATAACCAAAAGCGAAGTAGGAGATTGTCAAGTCGATATCGTCTATGTGATAGGCGAAGCGTACGTAGATCATCCGTCATTCGGACACGCTATCGTGTCTAGGCTTTTGCAATCTCTAGGCATTGACGTGGCTATTATTCCTCAACCGCAGAACGACTCCGACTTTTCTCGCTTTGGACAACCAAAATACGGTTTTATGGTATCGAGCGGAGTAGTCGACAGTATGGTCAATAATTATACCGTCGCAAAGATTAAACGTACTCGCGACGTATACAGTGAAGGCGGAGACGTAGGTAAGCGCCCAGACAGGTGCGTTGACGTATATTGCAATGCTTTGAAGAGACTTTATCCCGATACGCCTGTTGTCATTGGCGGAATAGAGGCGTCGCTTCGTAGATTTGCGCATTACGATTATTGGAAAGACATTGTTTTACCGAGTATCTTAGTATCTTCAAAAGCAGACCTTCTTATTTACGGAATGGGCGAAAGACCCTTGAAAGAAATTTTCGATATGGTAAAAAAGGGTGTGCCGCTTGACAAAATCAAGGATGTCAGAGGTACTTGTTATCTGTCAAGTTACGATAATCTTTCAGCCAAACTAAAAAAGGCAATAGAGGAACACTCAGTCGTTTTTTCGCCGTCGTATGAGCAAGTCAAGGCAGATAAATTGCAGTACGTACAGGCTTTCAACGCGCAGTATTCCAACAACGATCCATATTACGGCAAGACGTTATTGCAAAAGCACGGCGACAAATATCTAGTGCAAAATCCAATGCAATATCCTTTGAGTGTAAAAGAAATGGATGAGATTTACAATTTGCCGTACGAAAGGACTTATCATCCCAGTTATACCAAAGGAGTGCCTGCGATAGAAGAGGTCAAATATTCTTTGACGTCGGTCAGAGGCTGTTTTGGGGCGTGCAACTATTGCGCTATTGCATTCCACCAAGGGCGTATAGTGCAAAAACGCAGTAAGGAGAATATTGTCAAAGAGGCGGAGAGTTTTGTCGCAGATAAAGATTTTAAGGGATATATTCACGACGTGGGCGGACCTACGGCAAATTTCAGAGATCCGGCTTGCGAAAAGCAAAAGACTATGGGAGTATGCAAAGACAAGTCTTGCATAGGCTATAAGCCTTGCCCGGCAATGAAAGTCGACCATCGGGAATATCTTGATTTGCTCAAAACTTTGCGACAGATAGAGGGAATAAAGAAGGTGTTTATTCGATCGGGCATTCGCTTTGATTATCTTATGTATGACGAAGATCGGGAATTTATGTACGAACTTATTAAGCATCACATTAGCGGTCAACTCAAGGTTGCGCCGGAGCATATCTCCGACGCGACTTTACAAGCAATGAACAAACCGCCGTTTGAAGTCTATCTAAAGTTTAAAGACAAGTTCGACTCAATAAATAAAAAACTCGGCAAAAAACAGTATCTTGTTCCGTATTTGATTTCTTCGCACCCCGGTTGTACGCTAAAAGACGCGATAAGACTTGCGCAGTATCTCAAGTCGATAGGATATATGCCCGAGCAGGTTCAGGACTTTTACCCTACGCCGTCTACGAAGTCTACCTGTATGTATTATACCGGTATAAATCCCGACACTATGAAGCCGATATACGTCGCCAAGACAAAGAAGGAAAAGACGTATCAAAGAGCGTTGATGCAATACCGCAAGAAGAGTAATTACGAAATTATAGTCGAGGCGCTCAAGGAGGCGGGGAGGCAGGATTTGATAGGCTTTGGCGAAGACTGTCTTGTCAAACCTACTAAAGAAGAGGCAATGGCAAAAGCCTATAGGGAGCGTCAAAAGAGTAAAATCGCAAATAATATAAAAGACTTACATTCAAGCAAGCCGAATTCAAAAGGAGCAAAGCGCAGATGATAATTACTAATATCACAATGCAGTCAAAGAATATCGACAGAGTCAATCTCTTTGTCGACGGCTCTTTTTATTCTGGCGCGAGCAGGATTGCTGTATACAATCACAAGTTGGAGGTAGGCGCAGAGATAGACAAGGACACTCTTGACAAAGTCATTTTTGACAGCGATAAGGACAAAGCGTTCGATTATGCGCTCACGTATATAAGCAAATATACGCCTACGGCAAAGATACTCACCAACAAATTGTATGATAAAGGATACGGAAAAGCAATAGTCGAATATACTGTAGAAAAGTGCAAGAATTACGGATATATCAACGACGAAGAGTACGCTCGCTCGTATATTGCGCTCAATAGCAATGTCAAAGGCAAGACAAGGCTCAAGATGGAACTTCGCGGTAAAGGCGTAGCTGAAGAAATAATTGATAGTGCGTTGTCGCAAATGCCAAAAGACAACTCGTGCGAAGAACTCGCAAAAAAGCATAGCAAAAATCAAGATATTTACGATCCAAAGTACAGAGCAAAGTTAATAAGATTTTTGCAATACAGGGGCTATGAATGGGAAGACATTTCTCAAGCGCTTGCCGTATTGAAAATCGTCGACGAGGATTGATTTATGAAAAAAGTTCTTACGACAACTCAAATGGCTTATTGCGACAGTCGTACCATCGAAGGCGGTATACCTTCTACGGATTTAATGCGCAGAGTTGCCCAGGCGGTGTATGATAGCAGAGTGTGGCAAGGCAGTATCGCAATAATTTGCGGCAAAGGCAACAATGGCGGAGACGGTCTTGCGCTTGCTTGTATTATGGCAGACAATGGGATATTTCCCAAAGTATTTCTTCTTGGGGATATGAGCAAGGACGGCAGATATTATTATGATGATTTGCTATCAAAAGGATATGGCAGTATATACGATATATGTGAGTGCGACTATGACTTTGATATAATAGTCGATTGCATATTCGGCACCGGATTTAAAGGACAGCCGAGACGGAAATACGCCGAAGTAATAGACAACATAAATGCAAGCCGAGCATATAAGATAAGCGTGGATATTCCCAGCGGACTCGACGGCGACAGCGGAAGATACGTCACTTGCGTAAGGGCAGACGAAACAATCACAGTTCAATTTGCCAAGATGGGATTGTATCTCAACGACGGCAAGGATATGATGGGCAAGTTATCTATAATCGACGTGGGGATAGGCTTATATACTCAAGCGGCAAATATTGTTGAAGAACAAGACGTTGCCGTTCTTTTTCCAAAGCGCAATCGCAATACGCACAAGGGTACTTTTGGCAAGAGCGCAATAATGGGCGGCTGCGGAAATTATCTCGGCGCGGTTAGGCTTGCCAATATGGGGCTGTGCGCATTGAGAAGCGGCGGCGGACTCAACGTGATTATCGTTCCCAAAAGTCACGTAGGCAATATCTTAGGCAGCGTTATGGAAAGCACGGTGATAGGTATAGCCGATGACGGCGGATATTTTGTCTTTGATATGCAAGAGATAGACGCGGCGTTGAAAGGCGCGAACAGTCTTGCAATAGGTATGGGAATGGGTAACAACTATTGCCAAAACGCAAAAATTATAGAGCACGTCATCGCAAATTATTCTATTGACGTTATAATTGACGCAGACGGACTTAATTCTTTGGCGACAAATGTTGAAATGCTCAAATGCGCAAAAGCGAAAATTATCCTCACGCCTCACGTAAAAGAAATGTCGCGCCTTTGCGGTAAGAGCGTAGAAGAGATTCTCAATGACCCAATAGGCGTAGCCAAGTCATTTGCAGAGGAGTATAAAGTCATTGTTTTGCTCAAAGGAGCAAGCAGTGTGATTACAGACGGCAGAGATGTATATATAGTGACCAACGGTGGAGCAGAACTCTCCAAAGGCGGAAGCGGAGATACTTTGAGCGGCGTAATGCTTGGTATGATTTCGCAGGGTACGGCGCTCGTTGAGAGCGCTTATTCGTCGTCGTATCTTACTGCAAAAGTCGCAAAAGATTTGACAGAAGAGTTTAGCGAGTATGGGGTTCTGCCAAGCGACGTTGCAAGGGAGATACGCAGGCTAATCAAATAATAAGCAGCCTGGCGATATGTCAGACGAACGTCGGGATAAGAAGTCGATATGTACGATAAGTACACTTGGACGGCTTAATTTCGCCCTAGCAGTTACAAAAATAAACTATTTTAAACTTAAGTATAGGGCAGAGAAGTCGAGAAATCTATACGTATTATAAAAGGAGATATAAAAATGAAGGTATTACTTATCAACGGCAGCAACCGAGCAAAAGGCTGTACCAACAGGGCGCTTGAAGAAGTCGCAAAGGTGCTTGCGGAAAACGGAGTAGATTATGAGATATTCCAAGTCGGCAATAATCCTATAAGAGATTGCATTGGCTGTCTGCAATGCGCGACCAAACTAAAAAACAATACTTGCGTTTTTGACGACGATATCGTCAACGCTCTTATCAAAAAGGCTAGCGAATGCGACGGCTTTGTCTTCGGCACGCCCGTTTACTATGCTCACCCAAGCGGCAGAGTATTGTCATTGCTTGACAGAGTATTCTATGCAGGAGGCAGAGTATTCAGACATAAACCTGCGTTTGCAGTTGCCAGCGCAAGAAGAGCGGGGACTACCGCGTCAATTGACGTGCTCAACAAGTATTTTACTATAGCGCAAATGCCGATTGCGTCGTCGAGTTATTGGAATATGGTGCACGGTAACCAACCCGAACAGGTAGAGCAGGATTTGGAGGGATTGCAGACAATGCGCAACGCTGCCAGAAATCTCGTGTGGCTTATGAAGTGTATAGAACTTGGCAAACAAAACGGTATTGAGCCTCCGAAGAACGAGAGCGGAACTAGGACGAACTTTATAAGATAATTTGACGTCATTGAAGTTGAAATTTAACTTAAGATAGCGTACTTGCAATCGCAAGTACGCTATCTCAATAAAAGCCTAGGCTAATCATAAGCGCCTGATTTATTTTTTGCATCGTGTCAAGCGGAACTTCGCCTATTTTGTCTTTGAGTCGCTTTTTATCAAGCGTACGTATTTGTTCGAGTAATACGACAGAATCCTTGTTTAGTCCGTAATCTCCTGCAGAAAGTTCAATATGCGTAGGCAATTTTGCCTTGTTTATCTGGCTTGTCACAGCGGCGGCAATGACGGTGGGGCTGTATTTGTTACCCACGTCGTTTTGCACCACGAGGACGGGGCGGATACCGCCTTGTTCGCTTCCTACGACGGGACTAAGGTCTGCGTAATATAATTCGCCTCTTTTTATCATAATAAATCTCCACAGCGTTAGTCCTGATAAATTATATGCAATTTATCGGTTTAAAGTTATTGTTGACAAGACTTTTGAATTTTATGCAAGCAAATTTGTCAATCAAAAACGGCAGAAGCGAGGCGCATTTGCAACATATGAAATGTAAATATTTAAGTATTATAATTATGCTGTAATAATTTATTACAATAGATATTGGCGGAGATATAATATTATATAATTTAATATATTTTTAATATTAAGGTATTGACCTCAAATTTTTTTTATGATATTATAAATATAATGTAAATTACAAAATCTTCGTTACATTTAAGGAAAGGAAATTATGGCTTCACTAAATGAAAACAAACTTCTTCGAAAGTTCTTCGGCACAGACCCAACGAAAAAAGAAGAAATGCAACCAAAAGAAGTTTTGTCTTACTCCGTAGCAGGTCTCGGACAAAACATCATTTGTCAATTAGTCACGACGTTCTTTATGGTCTATATGACCGAAGTTGCAGGCGTAGATGCGTTGTGGCTTGCTTGGATGTTCCTTGCAGCAAGACTTTTTGACGCATTCAACGATCCTGTTATGGGTACGCTCGTAGACAAGACTCACAGCAAGTGGGGTAAGATGAGACCTTATTTGGTATTCTCGCCTATACCGATTGCCGTGCTTACGATTTTGCTTTTCACGTCGTTTAACTGGTCTATGGAAGCTAAATTTGCTTATTCTACAGTGATTTATTTGATGTGGGGTATTGCATATACGTCAGTAGACGTTCCGTATTGGGGATTGGCTTCGTCAATGACTTCCGATACAGACAAGAGAAATACGCTTTTGACAGTTGCGCGTCTTTTCTCCACGATTGGTAGCGGTATAGTCTCCGTCCTTGTTCCTATCGTAACAGATTCCAAGAATGTAGGAAAAGAAAATTTGACTTGGATATATATCGTAGTCGCTATTGTCAGCGTATTGATTGCAGTTCCGACTTTCTGGCTTGGCTTTAAGAATAGCAAAGAGAGATTCTACGACGAGCAAAGCACGACTACTCTCAAAGAGAATTTGAAACTTCTTGCAAAGAACAAACCAGTTCTTCTTATGATATTGATGGGTATACTCGGCGGTCTTCGTACAATATATATGACCACCGCTATCTACTACGCAAAGTATAACTTGCAAAGTCAAGGTTTGGCGTCTGTTATCTTTCTTTTGGTTGTGCCCGGCGGTTTGCTTGCAACGTTGCTTACGCCGGTGCTTTCCAAGAAATTGGGTAAGAGAGATATATTGATATGGTCGCATCTTGTAGGCGGTATCTTGCTTGTAGTATTATACTTCATAGGTTTGCCGTCCAACGGTACTAGTATGGTTGCGCAGATATTCTTCTACATTATTATTATCTTGGCAGGTATACCTTCGGGCTTTACAAACATTCTTACATATTCGATGATTGCAGATTCTATTGACTATCTTGAAGATAAGACTGGCAAGAGAGCGGAAGGTATTTGCTTCTCAATGCAGACGCTCATATCAAAGATCGGTATGGCTCTTACGGCTTTCGTAACTTTGATGGTACTCGGTAGTTACGGTTATGACGAACTTGACGTCAAAGAAGTTACGCCTGAACTTGTTGCAACTCCTGAATTCCAAAGCGTAATCAAAGGTAACTGGATGGCAACTACGCTTTTGTGCGGACTTTCAATGGCTGCTTGCGTAATTCCGCTCTTCTTCTATACCTTTACTGAAAAGAGACAGGTTGAGGCTGTTGCAAGAGTTATGGCAAGAAAGAAAGCCGCTGGCACTATGAACGAGGCTGAAGCAAGCGAGTTTATAGAGCAACTTAAGAATGTCGATCCCAAGACACAAGATAGAACGTATACTCAAGTTGCAGAAATTCTCGGCTGGGAAAACGCTGACGCGGTAAGACAATTTATCGTAGAGTCAGATAATACCAAGTCTACCGCAGACATCGTCGAAGAAAAGGTGGAAAACGTATTTGAAGACGTAGGCATAAAGCAAGACGTTGACAATGAAAAAGTTGAAGAAGAAGTTGTAGACGCAGAGAATAAGTCTGATTTTAACGAATAAAAAACTTTTTAAACAAAATAATTCAAAAGCTATCCGTTGCGGTAGCCTTTGAAGAAGTAATAGGTGAATATGGCATCATATACGTCTTTATACAGAAAATATAGACCCGACACTTTTGATAAGATGTTGGGTCAAAAGCATATAATCAAGACCTTGTCTAATGCAGTGCTTGCGGGCAAAATTTCGCACGCTTATCTTTTTACAGGCACTAGGGGCACCGGTAAGACGTCTACTGCCAAAATTTTCGCCAAAGCAATCAATTGTCTCTCGCCGTGTCCCGACGGTTCGCCGTGCGGAGTCTGTGAAGTTTGCAAGGCGCTTTCAAGTTCCAACAATATGGATATTCTTGAGATGGACGCAGCGTCAAACAATAGCGTAGACGATATCAGAGACTTGATTGAAAAGGTCAAGTACGTTCCGGTTGCTTGCAAATACAAAGTTTATATCATAGACGAAGTGCATATGCTTACTATGCAGGCATTTAATGCTCTTCTCAAGACATTGGAGGAGCCGCCCGAGCATACAGTCTTTATACTTGCGACTACTGAAGCGCACAAGCTTCCGCAGACGATTTTGTCGCGTTGTATGCGCTTTGACTTTAGGTTGTTATCGACGGTAGAACTCGCGGACTATTTAGCAAGCATATTTGACAAAGAGGGTAGAGAATATCAAAAAGAGGCGGCGCGCGCCATTGCAGAGGCCGGAGACGGTAGCGTAAGAGATATGCTTTCAGTTGCCGATATGTGTCTGTCTTATACGCAGGAAAAACTCACTTATGACGACGTGCTTGAAGTCTTGGGAGCAAGTTCGCCCAAATTGGTAGTAGAACTTTGTTCTGCAATTATAGACCACGACGCAAAAAAAGCGTTGGAAATAACCGACAAAATAGTTTCGCTTGGAAAGAGTGTTGCGCTGCTTGCAAGGGATATTTCCAAAATGATGCGAGCAATGCTCTATATACTCAACTGCTCCAATGCAAACTCATTTTTGTCGTTGCCAAAAGATATTTACGATTCGCTTGTCGCAGTTGCCAATAATACGGACAACGGATCTTTGGTGCGCATAATTGAGATTTTTGTCAATATCGAGAATGAATTGCGTACTTCATCTTCACCAATTATCACGTTGGAGATGAGCGTAGTAAAAGCGTGCGATTTGACGATTGATCTTGACGGTGACGCAGTTATAAGAAGATTGAAAGACGTGGAGTCTAAGATAAGGACTATGGCAAAGTATTTTGGAGACGTCGACGGTTCTCTTAAACTTGACTTGGGAGAAGTGTGGGGATATCTGCTCAACTCCGTTAAGGCAAGCGGGGCGCAGCAAGCCTATACTTGCGCTGCGGGAATTACGGGAGAAAATTTGAATTTTGACGACGGAGTACTGTATATCAAAGTCGAAAGTGAAAAAAATCTTCCTGTTATAAAACAATATATTAAGCAGTTTGAGAATATAATTCGTAAGAGATATTTTGAGATAACTGCCGTTGAGATAAGTTTTTTTGACAAAGAAAAAGCGCTTAACAACGACGTAAAGAAAGTGCAGGATTTGTTTGACGAAGAAATGGTCAACGTCACAAATTCTAAAAAACAGTAAATATTGATATAATATTATAATAATTATAAAGGAGTATATATTATGGGTAAATTTGGCGGTTTTGGCGGCGGAATGGGCAATATGCAACAACTTATGCGTCAAGCGCAAAAAATGCAACAAGAAATGATGGAAGCGCAAGAGGAACTTAAAACAATTGAAGTCACAGGCACGAGCGGCGGCGGACTTGTAGAAGTAACTATGACGTGCGAGAAGCAAGTCTCGGCGGTGAAAATCAAACCTGAGGCAGTAGATCCGGACGATATAGAGATGCTTGAGGATCTTATCGTTGCGTCTTTTAACGATGCTACTGCAAAAGCTGAAGAAATCAGAGAGGAAAAACTCGGTAAGTTCGCCGGACTAGGTGTATAATATGTCGTATTTTCAACCTTTGGCTAGACTTGTTGCGCAATTTTCAAAATTGCCGGGAGTGGGAGCAAAGACGGCTCAGCGATACGCTTATAAAATAATCAATATGAGCGAAGAAGAAGTTCAAGAATTTGCTCAAGCGCTCGTTGAGACAAAAAGAAGTATTCATTATTGTTCGATTTGCGGTAATTATACAGATGACGACGTTTGCGAAATTTGCGCCACAAGAGACAAATCTGTTATTTGCGTAGTCAAGGAACCAAAGGACGTGATTGCCTTTGAAAAAATCAAAGATTATAGCGGAGTATATCACGTATTGCAAGGCACTCTCAATCCAATGCAGGGCATAGGAGTTGACGATATTCGTATTAAAGAATTGATGGGTAGACTTGTCGGCGTAAAAGAAGTCATTATGGCGACAAATCCCGACATAGACGGAGAAGCGACTGCTACGTATATCGCAAGACTTATCAAGCCGATGGGAATCAAAGTGACTCGCATTGCAAGCGGTATTTCTATGGGAAGCGATATAGAATATGCAGACGAAGTGTCACTGTCTCGCGCTTTGGCAGATAGAAAAGAATATTGATAAAAAAATTGTACTCTTTTGAGCAAAGACGAGAAAAATCTAAGATAAATTATCCTAATAAAAGAGATTATTCAAATTAAATAATCTCTTTTATTGTAATTTTGACTGAATTAAACGCGACTATCCACGCTGTGAATTATTGCAACAAGACTAATTATATTTCTTTATAACCAAGTCCTTGCTCAATAAACTTGATGAATGCCTCTTGACCTTTTTCGTCGTTCTTAAATACGGCTGTACATTCGAGAATTTGCTCGCAAGCGTCGTTGACGTAATTTGTCACAACTCTGTCGGCATAGACTCTGTCGCGGTTGGAACCGTGGTCGTTGACGAGTTGGATGATTGTTTGCGCGTGTTTGAACATTGGGTTTTCGGAATCGCTCAACTCTTTGAAGTCGATATTTTTATTTCCTGTCAGGTAATCTTTTATTACTTCAAGTTCGGTTTTCAGTCTGCCGGGGAGAATAAATAGACCCATTACTTCGATTATGCCAATTCCTTCTTTCTTGATGTTATGCAATCTCTCTTCTGGGTGGAAGATTCCGTAAGGATGCGCTTCGTCGGTGCGGTTGTTGCGAAGAATCATATCTATGATATACGTTTCACCTTCTTTTCGGGCAATAGGCGTGACAGCGTTGTGCTGTTCGGAGGTCTTGCAAATCACATTGACGCTTTCGTCTGTCCAAGTTGCCCAGCAATTCAGCACGTCGCTTGCTACTTCGTGCACTTGAAATTTACTTTTGCCGCTTACTCTTACTACGCTGTTGTACCAATTGGCAATACTTACGGATACGTCTTTATATTTTTCGCTGACATAGTTTTTGCGAGTGCCGACTGCAAACATCGGCAAGACTTTGCTTCCGCCTTGATAATGGTCGTGCGTGAGTATCGATCCGCCTACGATTGGCAATGCTGCGTTTGAACCGATAAAGTAGTGGGGGAATAAGTCTACAAAGTCCATTAGTCTATACAACGTTTCGCTGTTGACTGCCATAGGACGATGCTCATTGGAGAGCGCAATAATATGTTCGTGATAATACTGATAAGGCGAATATTGAATAGACCAATTTTCTCCGCCCAACTTGATTGGGATAATTCTCAAAGTTTGGCGCGCAGGATGATTCAGATTGCCTGCATAACCCACGTTGTCAGGACACAGTAAGCAAGCAGGGTAGCCGGTCTTTGGCATAAGTTTTGCAAGGGCAATTTGCTTAGGATCTTTTTCCGGCTTTGAAAGGTTTATAGTTATTTCAATGTTTCCGAATTTACCCAAGTGTTGCCACTTGATATTTTTGCATATGTCTGCCATACGTATATAGTTGTTGGCAATAGACAGATTGAAGAGCCAATCCGTCGCAGACTGAACGCCTTTATTCGAGGCAATAGCATCAAACTTATCCACTACGCTTGAGGGAGACGGCGTAACTACGCCCAATAATTTGGTTTCAAAGAGCAACTTTTCCTCTTCTTTTGCCATACCGTTTTGCACTGCATAATCTACTATCGGGTCAATAATTTCGCTCTGAAAGTCGCTGTATGGCTCACATTCTTGAGCGGGCGCGCCCAATGAAAACATATCAAGCAGAGTATTTGTGACAAATGCCTCGTCTTCTGGGCGAAGAGACAAGTTATCTTTGGCATAATCCACAAGTTGTTTTAGTTTTGATTTTAAAGTATTTTGATCTATCATAAAAAACCTCGCAAAGTTGTTGAATAATGTTAAAAATTCTTATTTATATTATAGTATACTTAAAAAAAATTTGCAATACTTACGACGTAGAATACTAAATTTATTTGTAAGTTTATTTATAAAATACGCAAGCCTAATTTTTTCCGAAATAAATATTTTCCTTAACATTGTTGAAAAAAATATATTCAATTAAACTATTTACAATATAATTCTACTGTGCTATAATATCTTTGAGTAAATTGGTACTACTTAAATTTAAAAATTATGAGGTAATTATGGCTGACAGAAAATCTATCGAAAATTTGCCAACCAGCGTAGAATTTGCTGACGTTGTTCAAAAATTTTACGGAGAAGACAAGTTGCAATATCAAATCAAAAGATATCAAGATTTATACGATATACATAGTAAAAAATACGGCGAGGGCGGAGTTTTCTATTCGTCTCCCGGCAGAATCGAAGTTTGCGGTAATCATACTGACCATAATAACGGAAAAGTGCTTTGCGCGTCTATTTCTGTAGACACGCTTGCTTGCGTTACGCCTTGTGAAGGCAAAGTAATCATAGAATCAATAGGATTTTCTCCCATTGAAGTATCGCTCAACGATTTTATTTCGAGAAAAAACGAAGAAGGCAACGCAGTTGCTCTCGTAAGAGGTATTTTGGCATATTTCAAGATAAGCGGATTGAAGATAGGAGGTTTTTGCGCGACGACCACAAGCGACGTTTTCAGAGGCGCAGGAGTTTCTTCTTCGGCTTGTTTTGAGGTGCTGATTTGCGAAATACTCAATCAGATGTTCAACGGCGGCGTTGTAGATAAATTTACGAAGGCAAAAGCCTCGCATTTTGCCGAGACGGAGTATTTTGGCAAGCCGTGCGGGCTTTTGGATCAAAGCGCAATATCTTTTGGCGGAGTGAGTTATATAGATTTCAGATCTACAAAAGATCCGATATTCAAATCTATTGACTGGAAATTTGATAATCTTAATATCGTATTGATTAATACCGGCGGAGATCATAGTGATTTAACGGAGCAATACGCAAGTATAAGATTGGAAATGGAAGAAGTCGCAAAAGCTATGGGCGGGAAGAAACTTCGCAAGATTAAAGAAAAAGACTTTTATGAGGCTATTCCTACGCTTCAACAGAAACTGTCTGGCAGAGCGATTTTGAGAGCAATGCACTTCTATGACGAAAACAAGCGCGTAGATGTCTGCGCAAAGGCTGTCAAGAAGAGCAATGAGCGTAAGTTTTGCGATATGATAAATGCGTCGGGTGAGAGTTCGTACACAATGTTGCAAAACTGTTATCCTTACGGCGATTTGACGCAGAGAATACCGCTTGCTATCAATTTGAGCAAAAAGAGCGACGGAGTAAAAGCGGTGAGAGTTCACGGCGGCGGATTTGCAGGTACGATCATTGCGTATGTTGAAAAGAATAAATGCGACGCTTACGTAGACAGAATGAAATCAATTTTCGGCAATGACAGCGTGTTTGTCATAGGCGTGCGTAACGACGGTACGACAAAGGTGTTCTAATGCAAAGTTTACTTGCAATCGACAGAGTAGCGTTTACGTTGTTTGGCAATCCCATATACTGGTATGGCATTGTCATTACTCTAGGTATAATCCTTGCTTTTTGTCTATATCTTTTACTTGCTTATAAGAGAAAGATAGACTTTGATTTTTCATTGGAATTGTTTATATGGGTAATTCCAATGGCAGTAATTTTTTGCAGAGTTTTTTACGTTGTTCCGAGAATTGGAGAGGAGTATTCGTTGTCTTCTTGGCAAGGCTTTGTTGACGCAATTGATATTTCGGGCGGTGGACTTACCATTATAGGAGGTATTTTCGGCGGCGCTTTCGGGGTATTTTTCTGTTGTTTGCGCAACAAAAAGTACTCGCTTATGCGAGTGGCTGACTGTGTGGTCATTGCGGTATTGCTAGGTCAGATAATAGGCAGATGGGGGAATTTCTTTAATCAAGAACTTTACGGTGTGGAAGTGACCAACGAGGCGCTTCAGCGTTTGCCGTTTGCAGTATTCATTGAGAGCACGGGCAAGTGGCATTATGCTTCATTCTTCTTTGAAGGCACGCTCAACGCAATTGGTCTGGCAATAGCGCTGGTAATGTATTTTGTGCCGAAGAAACCTCTCAAGAATGGTACTTTTTCAATATTCTATCTGGGGTGGTACGGCTTAGTGAGAGGCTCTCTTGAATTTATCAAAGACGGCAATCCGGTTACTTTTGGCAATTCCGACGTCAAAGTCGTGCAGGTAATATGCTATATCGCATTTATTGTTTGCATAGTACTACAGATATTATTGCAATATGGAAAAATAAGTTTCGAGACAAAGTGGTTTGAGAAAATGTGCGAAAGTAAACTAAGCGTTACCTGTCAAAAAGTGCGAAAGGTACGATTGATTTCGGCAGATACTGCGACGGCTTGTGAAAATTCTGAAGCACAAGGCGGAAATAACGCTGAAGAAGTAAGCGCCGTCGGTCAATTTGCAGTACTTGAAGAAATCAAGTATAAAAAAAGCGTTGACAAAGATGACAAATCACTTTTATAACAGTGATTAAAGCGAATAAATAAAATATACGATAAGAGATTGACAAAAATATGGCAAAGTTGTATAATTTTGCCATATAATTTATGCAAAAGATTAGGCATATACGCTGCGGTTATGGACGAGTTGTTCAGCCTCACCGAGTATTCGGCATAAAAAACTAGGAGCAAGAATGAGAAATTTGACTTTATTGACTGACTTGTATCAGTTGACTATGATGTATGGTTACAGCAAAAACAAGCAGATGGACGAATTTGCGATTTTCGATGTTTTTTATAGAGGAGTTGGCAACAATTACGCTATTGCCTGCGGTTTGGAGCAAGTAGTAGATTATATACTCAATCTTAAATTCAGCGAAGACGATATCGCATACCTAAGATCTCTTGGCATTTTTGACGAAGAGTTTTTGACTCTTCTTAAAAACTTTAAATTCAACGGCGACGTTTATGCGGTTCCTGAAGGTACAGTAGTATTTCCGCAAGAGCCTATTCTTACTGTCAGAGCAAGAATGTTTGAGGCGCAGTTTATAGAGACGGCTATACTTTGCATACTCAATCATCAGACGCTTATTGCCACCAAGGCGGCAAAAGTAGTATATGCGGCAAAGGGCGGAGCAGTCGCGGAATTTGGCTTACGTCGCGCTCAAGGTCCCGACGCGGGTATATACGGAGCAAGGGCGGCAATGATTGCAGGCTGCCAGTCAACTTCTAACGTATTGGCAGGTAAGATGTTTGACGTGCCCATATCAGGTACGCACGCTCACAGTTGGGTAATGAGTTTTCCAAGCGAATTGGACGCGTTCAGAGCGTACGCAAAGATATATCCTGACAAGTGTATGTTGCTTTGCGATACTTACGACACTCTCGGTAGCGGCGTGCCCAACGCAATCACAGTGTTTAAAGAGTTGAGGGCGCAAGGACACGAGCCTATAGGAATAAGACTTGACAGCGGAGATTTGGCATATCTGTCGAGAGAGGCAAGAAAGATGCTTGATGAAGCAGGTTTTCCCAATGCTAAGATTTGCGCGAGCGGAGATATTGACGAAAACGTCTTGCAGTCACTCGCAACGCAGAATGCTTGCATAGACACCTGGGGTATAGGTACAAAACTTATCACGAGTATGGATTGTCCCAGCCTAGGCGGAGTATACAAACTTGCAGGAATTGAGATTGACGGCGTATTGCAACCAAAAATGAAGATGAGCGACACTCCGGCAAAGATCACCAATCCAGGATATAAAAAGGTCGTTAGACTTTATGACAAGAATACTAATAAGGCAATTGCCGATCTTATTGCTCTCAAAGACGAGAGTTTTGACGGGCTTGACGAACTTGAGATTTTCCATCCTGACTTTTCTTGGAAGAGAAAGAAAGTCACAGGATTTTATGCAAAAGAACTTGGCAGACAAATTATCAAAGACGGCAAGTTGGTATATGAGTTGCCGTCAGTAATGGATATTGCAAAGTATCATAAGCAAAGTTACGGTGAATTTTGGAATGAGTACAAGCGTATGCTCAATCCGCATCTCTATAAGGTAGACCTTTCACAAAAACTCTATGACCTTAAACAAAAGTTGATCAAAGAGAATAAGAAGGCATAGCGCGCGGACAAACTTTTGACAGATATCAACAAAAATAGCAAAAATAATGAGTTATCGGCAATGTCGATAACTCTTTTTTGTTTTATAATTATCTAGACTTCATTGAATAATCAATGTCACTTTGAACAGATGAAGTAATATCAAAAGGTATTAAACGTCAACTTGAGCGAAACGAAGTGAAGTCGAAAGGTTTCAACAGATTAAATATATTAAAAAGGAGCAAAACAATGAGCAATTTTTCTGTGGTACGAAAGGGATACGACAAGGCGCAAGTACAAGAGTATATCAAAATGCAAGCGGATAAATATGAGAGTACGATATTGGGATTGAGAGATAGAATCGAAGGACTTGCGAGAGAAAACAAGGATTTGCGAGGCAAAGTCGACGAACTCAAAAAGGAGCAAGACAACATCAATATTGCTCTTACGCAAGCAATAGATAAGGCAAAGAATATTGAATATTCTTCCAAGGTCAAATTTGCGCTAGAGGGGGAGCGTCTCAAGATTTTTTCCTCCAAATGGCAGTCATATTGCAAAGCCAACGTCAAGTCTGTCGATAAGGATCAACGAGAAGGCGTAATATCAAAACTTAAAGAATACGAAGAAGAACTTGTAGAACTTATGAGCAAAGAACTCAATATAAGCGATTATGTCAACGATGCAGACCAAGACTTTTTTTCAGAGAGCCGTCGTCTAAAACGCAATTAGACTTTAATAAATAAATTATTATTTACTAAAATCCGCCAATGTATGTTGGCGGATTTTGGCAATATTTAGTCTATTTATTTTATAGTATTGACATAAGAAAAAAAACTATATATAATAATCATAGAAGATATATTTACTCATTGATAAATTATCTGTTATATATAATTATACAAAAGAATAAATCATAGAATATTTTCTTAATATAAGTAACTTCCTTGTGATAGAAATAGTCTTTTATTTTAGTAATTAAGACATAAATATTAGCAATATTATTGTCTAATTTAATATAATTTAAGGAGGAAAAGAAATGAAAAGAAAGGTAATTACAATTGCATTGTTAAGCATTATGGTTACGTTAGCGCTCTTTGGATCAGTAGGGAGTGCATTTGCAGATGAAATAACTCTTTCTCTTATGAGTTATCAGAGCGAGGAAATTTCTCAAGAAGAAATTGATTTCGCGCTATCTAATCTTCAATATAAGTTGGATGAAAAAGAATTGCCTAGATTGATAAGAGTTGAGGAAGTATATGATTTCAATAACAAGCCGCTATATAGTCTGTATGAATTAGACGGATATTATATGATCGTTATTCGAAATACAGGATCTGTTTTAGAAAGAGGAGAAGGAAATTCGGCGTATTATGGTAATAAAGATCAAGAAAAATACTATGGCGGATATGGAGAATATTACATACGTGATGAGGGCGAATACAAGAATTTGTGTACCAGTGAAGTTGCGAGTACATCAAATATTTCTCAAATGCAATCAAGAATGGAACAATTGAGAGAATTGGATTATCAAGATTATTTAGAGGCGATGTCTACGCCAATGCCATTAGGGGCAGAAAATAGGAGCAGAATAACAAAATTGGGCAAGAATATATCTTCTTTAGTTAAAGGATTATATGGAGATGAGAATCACCTATATAATTATTTTGCACAGGAAATAAATCTAGATTATCAATGGGATAATAGTATAAACCATATACAATATCATAAATTTGATAAAGTTTTATATACTCATTCTGGAATTGACGGAAAAGATTATGGGGTAGTTTATTCTAGATATTTTGGGGAAAATTTAGGTTATTCTGGAGATGCGTTAGGGTATGATTACCTCTATCCAAAAAATCTTTACAATGCATGCTCTTTAGTATCAATGACTATGTTATTGCAATATTATTATAGAAATGAGGTAAATTTAAGTTTACTGGATCCTATTGATTTAAATTACATAGATGGGTTATTAGCGATAAATGTAGAACCGCTTGCAACGTCGGCAGAAGTAATTAGAAAGAGTCTTACGCCGTATGTAAATGTATCAAGTTCTGGCGCTGCGACTTATGTAAATATAGACGCAGGATTTGATAGATACTTTGAAGAAAATGATATAGATGCAGAATCTGTACACTTTACAAGTTACACTAATGTTAAGGGCGCTATAGATGGTGGACATCCTTCTATTTTTAATACCGGAGCAGGTACAGGATACGATGTTAATAATAACAGCGTTGACATTAGTCAACATAACCTAATAGCATATGGATATACTACAAATTCATCTGGCGTGTTAGATGAGTTTATTTGCCATGCAGGGTGGTATACCACAAAAGCGTCTGAAGGTGCGGAATGCGCAAGACTATTTGTAAATAAGTTCTATGCAATAGGCAATTTGCATTTATCTTATTAGAAGGAGAAAATTATGACAAGAGGCAAAATAGTTACAGCAAAGGTATTTGTAGGTATAATATGTACAGTTCTTATATTAGGCACGGTATTTATGACTACAATATTGATTATATTTAGAAACGGTCCCAACGTCCCTTATGAATTATCAGATAAGTCATATAGAAACATACCGAATGTAGGGGGAGACTGTTGCGTATACGTATCGGAAAACTTCTTTTATGATAATAATTTATATATACCCGGTGGCGATGATATCTATTTTAACACATATGGGGAAAACGGTGATAATTGGATAGTTAATGGGAGTCGTTACCGCAATGGACGAGTTAAAAATCTTAAATATAGTTTTTTGACAGGGAGCAATCAAGGCGGACAATTTGATAGCATTATAATAACTTGCAATCCAAAAAACATAATGAGACTTCAAAATCAGCAAAAACACAATGGGTATACATACGGATTGAAGGTCGAGGATTATGTAAAAGATAGCGAGAACGATAACAATACAATGGAATATCGATGCGAATATACTATTAATTTCAAGCGTAATGTAAATACGTCTAAGGAGTGTCAACTTTCTATGATAGTGAAGATATCGCATGATAAAGACGCTTCTGCGGAGCAATTTAAAGAGGTTTGTGATGAGTTATTCTTTTCTTTGCTTGACAACGTCGTCTACAGAAACGTATAGGAGGTGAGCGTGATATGACGAAGATAAAAAGCGGAAAAAAGGGATTGATTGTCGGATTGACGTTGGCTTTGATATTTGCCGTTATAGTGTCCGTGGAAATATACGTCTTCTTTTGCGTTGATATGGGAAGTGGCAATGTTGATACGATAATTAGATACAATTATTTGCAAAAGAAGACTACCAACAGTATGTTATATCTGTCTGAAGACTTTCTCGATGACAACAATCTTGAAATTGTGCCCATTTATTCATCCAAGCCCGATTCGGCGCTCGATTTTGTTAATAACTATTTGGGAGACGTGATATTGGAGTATAATACCCACAAAATATCAACGGGATTCAACAAAAACGTTATAAAAACAGATTTATACAGATATGAGTTGGTAAGTAGTTCCGACAATGGAAATATTCCGATTAGAGTAAACGTAGTGGGCGCAGTAGGAACAAATAAAAAGCATAAGTATGATAAAGAGGTCGGCAATGGCGATAAGTATGCGGTTTTAGACACAGAGTTGACAAAATACTTTACCGGCATAGGAAAATCTTATGAGATAAAAGGGCAAGTGGGCAAGGTTGGTTTGATTAAGAAATATAGCAGACTTAAAATAACTGTCACTGTCGACGCTCAAAATGTCAATGACTATACGCAAGAGCAAATAGAGGAGAGGGTAGACGCAGTTCTCGCTTCGGCGTTGAAATATGTGCAAAGATACGGAGATTAACTGCGGAATAGTTTTAAAGATTTTATTATTGCCAATTCTAAGGCTCAAAAAAAGTCCTCTTGCGAGGACTTTTCGTTTTGCTTGAAATATATCAATACATTCCGTCGGCCATATTAGGCGCTATGGGAGCCGGCGGCTCGGGAATGTCTGTTACAAGCACTTCTGTAGTAAGAAGAGTGGAAGCAACGCTTGCCGCATTTTGAAGGGCAGATCTCGTCACTTTTGTTGGGTCGAGAATACCGTTTTCAATCATATCCACATACTTGTCTGTCAATGCGTTGTAACCGTAAGAATATCCCTTGTTGCTGTTGATAATATTATTTATTACGACTCCGCCGTCTACGCCTGCGTTGTCGCAAATTTGTTTGATAGGAGCCTCAAGCGCCTTAAGAACGCAAGCGCCGCCCGTCTTTTCGTCTCCTTCCAAAGCGTCCACAATAGGCTTGATTTTCGGAATGATAGAGAGCAGCGCAACGCCGCCGCCGGGGATTACGCCTTCTTCGACAGCCGCGCGAGTTGCCGCCAAAGCATCTTCTATTCTCAACTTCTTTTCTTTCATTTCTACTTCGGTTGCCGCGCCTACGTTGATTACTGCGACGCCGCCTGCGAGTTTAGCAAGTCTTTCTTGCAATTTCTCTTTGTCGTATTCCGAAGTTGTTTCAGCAATTTGCGACTTGATTGAATTTACTCTGCCTGCGATAGCCATTTCGTCGCCGTTGCCGCCCACAAGGGTAGTGTTGTCTTTGTCTACTTTGACTTGTTTTGCTCTGCCGAGATGAGTAATGTTGACGTCTTTGAGTTCATAGCCCAGTTCGCTTGAGATGAGTTGCGCGCCTGTCAATATAGAAATATCTTCGAGCATTGCCTTTCTTCTATCGCCAAAGCCCGGGGCTTTTACCGCAACGCAGTTGAGTATGCCTTTGAGTTTGTTGAGTACGACAGCCGTCAAAGCGTCTCCGTCCATATCTTCGCAGATTATCAAAAGTTTGAGACCGTTCTGAACTACTTGCTCAAGTATAGGCATAAGTTCTTTGCCTGAGGAAATTTTCTTATCGGTGATAAGAATATACGCGTCGTCTAATACGGCTTCCATTTTTTCGGTATTTGTCACCATATAGGCGGAGATATAACCTCTGTCGAATTGCATACCTTCTACCGTCAAAAGTTCGGTGTTGGTAGACTTGGACTCGTCGACTGAGATTACGCCGTCTTTTCCTACGATTTCCATCGCTTTTGATATATATTCGCCGATAGTTTCGTCTGCTGCCGATACGCTTGCGACTTGAGAAATAGCCGCAGCCGAATCGATTGGCTTAGATATCGTCTTTAATTCTTCGACTACCGCGTCTGCGACCTTCGCAATACCTTTTTTGAGTATCATAGGGTTTGCGCCTGCCGCTACGTTTTTGAGACCTTCTTTAATTATTGCTTGCGCGAGTACGCACGCAGTTGTGGTTCCGTCGCCGGCTACGTCGTTGGTTTTGATAGACACTTCTTTGATAAGTTGAGCGCCCATATTTTCAAAAGAGTCTTCAAGTTCGATTTCTTTTGCTATTGTCACGCCATCGTTGGTGATAAGGGGGGAGCCGTATTTTTTGTCAAGCACTACGTTGCGACCCTTTGGACCGATAGTAATTTTCACTGCGTCGGCAACTGCGTTTACGCCTGCCTCAAGACTTCTTCTGGCTTCTTCGCCATATTTAAATTTTTTTGCCATATTTCAATCCTCCATATTAATCTTCGACTATTGCAAGAACGTCGCTTTGTTTCAAAATCGTCACTTCTTCGCCGTCGAGTTTGAACTGCGAACCTGCGTATTTGTTGAAAAGAACTTTGTCGCCCACTTGTATTTGCATAACGATTTCTTTTCCGTCAATGATTCCGCCTGGGCCTACTGCCAATACTTTTGCCATTTGCGGCTTTTCCTGAGCAGAGTCGGGCAAAACCAATCCGCTTGCAGTTTTTGTCTGACTTTGAACTTCTTGAATTACGATTCTGTCAAATAATGGTTTGATTTTCATAAAAACGCCTCCTTTAAATTAGCACTCGACACTCTCGAGTGCCAACAGAGTAATTATAGCACCAATTCCAAAATATGTAAATATTTTTATGTAAAATATAATCAATTTTTTGAGTTTTTTTGATGAAAAATATTTATCTGTTGAAATTATTCCCACGCTGTGATATTATATATATACATTTATATATAATTATGGCAAAAACGTATACTTTTTGTCTTTGGAGAGAGTATGAACAAATGGGATGAAAGATTTATGAATATGTCGGAGACAGTCGCTCAATGGTCGAGTTGTTTCAAGCCCGACAGAAAGGTTGGAGCGGTGATTGTCAAAGACAAGCGTATTCTTACTACGGGATATAACGGCGCATCGTCCGGTATATTGAGTTGTGTGGAAAAGGGCGAGTGCTTGAGAGTAAAGTTGGGGATTCCTTCCGGTACCCGCCACGAGTTGTGCTACGCAGTACACGCCGAACAAAATGCCATAATCCAAGCGGCTAAATTGGGCGTGTCCGTCGACGGCGCAACGCTGTATTGCACTCATCAGCCGTGCACAATATGCGCCAAAATGATAATCAATGCCGGTGTCAAAAGAGTTGTATATAAATATGGCTATCCGGATGAATTTTCGATGAGCCTTTTTGAGCAGGCAAAAGTCGAAGTGGAGAAATTTGAAGATTTAGATTGATTTATATTATTGAAAAATGGTTGAATTATGAAAAAATATGCGTGATTATAATAATGATAGCAGTTGTTTGCTCCTGTATGCTAACCGCTTGTTCGGATAGCAACGCTTTTGATGTTTCGACACTGCCAAAATATCAATTTTCTTGAATAATGATAATAACGGAATTAAATATATACATTTTGTACTTTACTGACAGGTTATAAAAAAGTTTTCCATACACTATACAGCAATTGAATATTTTGTTGCAGACCGACATAGATATTACTATGGATTACAGCAAATATTATCTCAAAAATTATTTAAATAAGCAAAATTCTTTCGAGCGAGGCGACGGCAATCAAAGCGGAACGCAGGGCGCCTCTTATTATACGCAGACTGAGGCGGATTCGGAGAATGATTTTCAAATTGAAGAAAGCGTTGAAATAGAAGTCACGCCTCAACTCACAGGTATGGTGCAAACTAATTACCAGTTGGACGACGAAGATTCGCCTATAATAGACATAATACCTCAATCTTATGACAGATACGGCGCTCGTCGAAAAGGATGGCTTATGACGCTTGCGATAATCACTTGCGTACTTTTAACTGTCGTCGTAGGAGACTTTGCGACGGGCGGAGCATTACTTGCCGGTATCAGCGCAAAGCATAATCAAGCAATGCCTACCGTGAGTTATTACGCAGTCGTATTAAAGACTTGCGATACTTATTCTGTGGCAAGAATGTACGCGGAGCAACAACGGCTAATGGGCGCAGCGGGATATATTCTCAAAGACGGTGAGAAGTATGCTTTGGTAGGAGATATATACGACGATATTTCAGACGCTAATTCCGCAGTAGGCAATAATGAGGGGAGTAGGCTTATAAATATCGAAGTAAAAGAAGTTGATTTCGATAGTTTGTTTAAAGAAAGTTCGCCGTTTTTTCGCAGTATGGGCGGATATTGCGGAGCTTTGCTTTCTCAATTGGATGTGATTGCCGACAATTTGGCTGCAAGCAAGATAGATAAGACAAAGGCTTTGGAAAATATAGAGGTCATAAAAAATAATCTTGAAATGCAATATAATCAATTGTCCGCCGAAGTAGGCGAAGATAAAAACGCAGCGCTTTTGATTGCGGATATTGACGCAACTTTGGGCATAATGTCAAATCTGTTGAATACTTCGTTGTCTCGTCCAAATCTTGTTTGCGACATTCGTTATTCCAAAGTGCAAATGATAATCAATTACCGCCAATTAGTTGAGAGTTTGACTCAAAGTGAAGTATCTTAATTTTGTAAGGCAATAATGATTTTCTACTTATTCAAAAGATATTATGAATTAGAGACCTCTAACTATACTTGAGGTCTCTAATAAGTGTTTAACGATTGATTTGATATGTAATTTTGACCTTTCAAATCTATATAAAATATATTATATCTTTTCTCTTATTAAATAATATACAACATTACTATTCGGATCTGTCTGAGGTTGGGGCTTTACTTCAAAGTCTTCGCAAGATTTGAATAGCGCGCTTAACTTACTAAATCCGTAGTTGCGACTGTCAAAGTCGCTGTATAGCTTGTAGAGCCAATTGCCAATATCCGCTAGACTTGCCCAACCGTCTTCGTCGGCAAGTTCAGGAAGTATTTCTGTCTTTATAAGTTGAGTAATGCTCTCAAGCGGCATAATAGTTGGGGTATCGGTAGACTTTTCTTCAGGTTCTTCTATATGAGTTTGAATTTTTTCTTCAGTAATCTCTACCGCTTCTATTAGTTGGTCTTCGACTTGAGATTTGGTTTTCTTTGACGCTTTCTTTTTCTCCTGTTTGTCGGATTTTTCTACTTTTTTGTCTGCTTTATCAGCCTTTTTATCGGTTTTCTTATCAGATTGTTTTTTATCGTCGCTTTTGCTCAATACGTCGAGAAGTATAAATTTTTCGCAAGATTTTCTAAAGGCTAGCGGAGTTTTTTGTTCACCCATACCTATGACCAACATTCCCGCTTCTCTTAATCGAGATGCAAGTTTTGTAAAATCGCTGTCGGAAGATACTATACAAAACCCTTCGACGTTGCCGGAATATAAAATATCCATTGCATCTATTACAAGCGTAATATCAGATGAATTTTTGCCTGCGTTTCTGTTGTTGTGTGAAGTATTGGAGTATTGTTGAACAGGCGTAAGAGAATACTTGAGCATATCTTCGCTTGTCCAACTTATTGTCCTGGAAGTAAAATCTCCGTATATGCGTCGATATGTTGTAGTTCCGTATTTGGCAAGTTCGTTCATAATCGTCTTGCGATAATTTCTTGAAATATTTTCCGCGTCAATGAGCAGGGCAATTTTTTTATCTTGATTCATAAATCTCCTTCCTATAGAGAATTTAATTAAGCAAGTGTTTAGTTGGATTTTGGCTTTTGCTTAAATAAAGCCACCTTTGTTGAGGTGGCGAATTTCTCTAAATCCTGCGCATCCGATTTTGACAGTGGCTACCCAAGCGTAACACAAACAGTTGACTCCTCCAAAGCGACCTTATGGCACATCAAACGGTCTGCTTAATGCTGCTACGGTCAAGTCCTGACATGGTTCACAGTGAATGATTGCACAAGACTTTGGTATCAACGTTACTTATTTGAGGCAGACCTCACATAGTCAAAGCCGAGATCGGCGTTCAGTCCTGCTATTGCGGATTGCAGGTACAGGGCACCGCAAGCTCCCCACCTAGCGCATTATATACAGTATAAATTAAAAGCCGACAAAAGTCAAGACATAAATTATTATTTTGTCGCTTATGCTAAATTAAGACAAAAATCTAAAAATATTTCGTTTTTAGTTAAAATAATGAAAATTCGAGAAAGTGCGTTAAGTAAAGTTATATTTTAGATTTGTATTTAATACAATTGAATAAAAGATATTACTTAAGAAAAGATTATTTAGAAGTATTATGTATATTCGACATATTTCGACAAAAGCAGACAAATACAAACAAAAGTCGACAAATCATTAAGTTTAATTCGTGGTAGTATCAAGAGGTAAAAAATGTTTTTTTCAATAAAAAGAAAATCAATTGTCACAGTGTTAGTAGTAATTGCTTTGGTAGCAATATGTATGACGGGTATGGCAAACGAACAAGTAAGCGCAGTGTTCAACAATCAAAGCTTGCGCAAAGTGCCTGTTTACGGCGTAGATACGAATGAAAAAATTGTGGCGTTGACTTTTGACGCTGCTTGGGGAGCGGATAAGACCCAGGGGATATTGGATATTCTAGATAAACACGGAGTGGACGGCACATTCTTTTTAGTGGGATTTTGGATTGATAAATTTCCGGATATGGTAAAGAAAATTGCTGAAAGCGGTTGCGATATAGGCAATCACAGCAACAATCATCTCAATATGAGTACTTTGAGCAAAGAAAAGATCGCAGAAGAGTTGGATTACGTGACCGAAGGCGTAAAGCAGTTGACTGGCATTGAGACGAAATTCTTTAGACCGCCTTTTGGCGACTATAATAATACTTTGTTAGAAGTGGTCGAAGAAAAAAATATGATAGGAGTGCAGTGGACTGTGGATTCTCTTGATTGGAAGGGGCTGAGCGCAACGGAAATTCTATCAAGAGTAAACAAGGGAGTTAAAAACGGATCAATAATCCTTTTTCACAACAACAGTGACAACATACTTGAAGCGTTGCCGTTGGTAATTGCAAATTTGAAAAATCAAGGCTACAAAATGGTCAAAATTTCAGATTTGATATACCAAGAAGGGTACAGCATAGACAGTAGCGGTATACAGCATAAGACAAACTGACACAAAATAAATTAAAAAATACGTTGCTTTTTAGATAGCGTTAGAAATAAAAACACAATTGGAGGGTAGATTATGAACTACGAACAGATGAACAACAATAAATTGCAATTGGTCGGCACTGTAGTGAAAGAGCCGATTTATACTCACGAAGTATTTGGGGAGGGCTTTTACGAAACAGTCGTCGCTGTCCCGAGACTGTCAGAGCAAAAAGATTTTATTCCTATTACTATTTCTGATAGATTGCTTGTGAGACACGAAGTACAGGTGGGAAACAAAATAAACCTTGTAGGACAATTCAGAAGTTACAATAAGATAGAAGGAGAGAAGTCTAAATTATTGTTGACGGCTTTTGTAAGAGACCTTTTACCTATGGACGAAACGGTTACGCCCAACAGCATCGAAATCACAGGATATATTTGCAAGCCGCCTATATATCGAACCACGCCTTTTAAGAGAGAAATATGCGACGTTCTTATAGCCGTCAACAGAGCGTACAACAAATCAGATTATATTCCTTGCATTATGTGGGGCAGAAACGCTCGCTTTGTTCAGAATATGAAAGTAGGTGATAAACTCACCGTCGTAGGCAGAATTCAAAGCAGAACTTACGTCAAAAATCTTGGTGAGGACAAGAGTGAGGAAAGAGTTGCTTATGAGGTGTCAGTAAGCAAAATCAATCCTCTAGACCGAGACGATAACATTGATAATATGGAGATAGCAAGCGCAGAAATTGACTAAAATAATTCCCAATTAAGTGTATTTTGCTTGATATACTTTTTAATTAAGTCAAAATTTGTAATAATTTAATTAGTTATATAAATTTAGATTATTTTATTACAAAAATTGCGCAAGTCATTGAAACGATGTCGATATCTGTCTCAAAGCCGACGAGATAAACCGTCGATTTGATAAGGCTGACATTAAATCAATAGAACTTTTTATATCACAAAGAACCTTTGCGTATACCCTAAGTAAAAAGTGAGTTATAGAAATTATACTGAAATTATTACATAATTACAAAACTTAACAAGACCGATGCAATCTGACAATTTCGCTAGGTCTTGTATTTTATTTGATTAGAATACCGGTTAAGAATGTATTGACGCGCTACTTCAAAGTTTTATTGGCGACAAGTATAGAACATAATAAAAATATATGGACAAAATAGTATTTGATTCGTTTTGCTACAAATAGCGTCAATTGCAATAGCATAGGAGATTTGAGTGTGGACGCCAATAAAATATTATATAATTTATTTTATTTACAAGAGTAAATCTTTGTGATATAATACTATACAGGATATCAATTTTTTCGGGTGAACTTATGGAATTTGAGCAAATTAAAGACAATATCTCCAAGTGTTTGACTCTTATTGAAGAAGCAAAGATAAGAGCCGGAAGAATAGATGACGTTACGTTAATAGGCGCAACGAAAATGCAATCGAGAGAACTCATATCTTTTATTGCCGACAATAGATTGCTTACCGATGTAGGAGAAAATAGGGTACAGGAGTTTGTAGACAAATACGACTTTGGCAATGGACTTAAATGGCACGTAATAGGTCAACTTCAGACTAATAAGGTAAAATATATCATTGATAAAGCAGTTTTGATACATTCTTTAGATAGAGAAAGTTTGGCCGATGAGATAGATAGGCAGGCAAAAAAGCATAATCTCGTTGCCGATTGTCTTATAGAAGTCAATATGGGTAGCGAAATATCCAAGGGAGGAGTTGCTCCTCAACAACTTGACAAACTTTTGGCGTACGTTGAGGGAAAGGACAGCATCAGACTTAGAGGTCTTATGACGGTTATGCCAAATCTTGAAGATAGAGACGCGTTAAAAGATTTATATAAATCTTTTAATAAGTTATATGAAATGTTTAAGACGAATGTGTCGGACAGACATCAGATAGACACTTTATCTTGCGGTATGACGAATGATTACGAGATGGCAATTGAATACGGCGGATCGACTATGGTAAGACTTGGAAGAGTACTTTTTGGTGAACGTAATTACAATTTGGGAGACAAATAATGGACAGACGAGATTACAACAACGAAGAAAGAGACGTTTTTAACAACGACGGCGGGCGCGACGGCTTTATTCCTCGCAGGAGATTTAATTTTTCTCGAAGTGATTATCAGAATCCCGAAAATCTCGGCGCGCAGTCGGGATACCAACAGCCTCAATATACGCAGCAACCGTATTCGCAAGCCAACTATCAGCCTAATAATTATCAGCCTCAACCTCCGTATCAAGGGCAAATGGCGCAACCGCAATATCCCAACCAACAACAATATGCGCCTCAACAGCCATATTCTCAGCCATATGCGCCTCAGCAACCTATGGGACAGCCTAATATGGGGCAGGGCTATCCGTATCAAGATGGCATAGACTTTGACGGTAGAAATATGAATTACGAACCGGCAAAAAAGAAAGGACTATTTTCTTTCCGAAATAAAAAACAGCAGCAATATGCCGGCGGAGATATGCAGAATATACTTATCGTGACACCAAAGACGCTGTCTGAAGTGCAGGATATCATAGACAATCTTCGCAACAGGCAGGCAATAATAGTAGAGTTCAACAGAATTAACGAGAAGTATGCTCAACGCATTTTGGATTTTCTCAATGGCGCGATTTATGCGCTGGGCGGTTGCGAGCAGAGAATTGCGGACAATATGTTTTTATTTACGCCGGGCGGGGTATCAATACAAGGACAGATAAAATAAGTATGTTGAAAATTCAAGATAAAAGCGCTGTATTAAAGCGTATTCTAATAGATTTTTTGATATTTGCGTTGTTGCTTGCAAGCGACTTGGTCTCAAAAGACGTGGTGATGAACAGGTTGGGACTTAATTCTTATCAAAGTTATACATTGATAGACGGAGTTTTTGCTATTTATCCGTGTTTTAATGACGGAGCGTCATTTTCGGCTTTTTCGGGGAAAACAGGCTTTTTGATAGCGTTGACAGTAATTTTGACTATTGTTTTGGCGGCTATAGTTATGCTTAATGCGCTCAAGCGTCCCAAGACCTCTTGGCTTTTTAGATGGTCGATGTTGCTTTTGATATCGGGAGGACTTGGCAATCTTATAGACAGAGTATTTTGCGACGGCGTGGTGAGAGATTTTATTCAATATTTATTTCTAGACGGAATTTTCCAAAAACTCTTCAATACAAGTTTTGGCGTTGGTAATGTAGCAGACATATATCTGGTTCTTGGAGTTTTTATGATATGCGCGTATATAGTCTTTGACTATAAGGAGGGAGACTTGGGTATATTGAAAGATAAAAAGGCTCGAGAAAACACCGGCGCTGATTCTACCGAAGATTTGCCGCAGAGCAGTGAACAAGAAGAGCCGGGAAAAACTCAAAACTCAATTGACGACGCTGCGGATGACGAAAGTAAAAAAGAAAGTGACGATAAAGAAAATAATATTTAATCGACATATTTTTAAGATTTTTTGATAAGACTATGGAAAAGGAATTTCAAGAAGATTTAGACGGCAACGTAATACGCTATGTCGTGGACACTCAAGACGCCGGACAAAGGCTCGACATATATCTTGGCGCTCATTCTCAAGATAGCCGTTCGCATATCAAAAATTTAATAGAAAAAGGCAGAGTTTTAGTGGGAGGTTCGGTCACAAAGGCTGGGTATACGCTCAAGGCAGGCGAAGAGATTTCCGTAATGCGTGAGGAGATAAGGCAATTGGATATTACTCCGCAAAATCTTCCCATAGATATAGTATATGAAGACGACGATATTGCAGTGGTCAATAAGGCGCAAGGTATGGTCGTTCATCCTGCGAGCGGATCGTACGACAATACTCTCGTCAACGCGCTTTTATATCATCTCAAGTCGTTGAGTTCAATCAACGGCGTTGTGCGTCCCGGTATCGTGCATAGGTTGGATAAGGATACGTCGGGACTTCTGGTTGTGGCAAAAAATGATTTTGCTCATATATCTTTGCAAGAGCAAATTTCCTCTAAATCCGCCAAGAGATATTATTATGCGCTCGTCGACGGCGTTGTAAAGGCGGACGAGGGAATTATTCAAACGTATATAGACCGCTCTTCAAAAGATAGAAAGTTGATGGCAGTATCGAGAAACAACAGCGGCAGAGAAGCAATTACTTTATATAAAGTAATTGAAAGGTTTGCAAGATACACTTTTATGGAGTATGAACTCAAGACTGGCAGGACGCATCAAATACGCGTCCACAGTAAGCATATAGGGCATACCGTCGTGGGAGATATTCAATATGGCGGTAGCAATAAATTTAATTTAAAAGGACAGCTTTTGCACGCTCACAAATTGGTCCTGACGCACCCGAGAAGCGGAGAAATTATGACTTTTGAAGCGCCGCTGCCGTGTTATTTTCAAGAAGTTTTGGACAAGTTAAGGTGATAATTGCCAATGAGCGGAAATAATGAAAACATATTATTCTGCAATTGGTATAAAAGCGCCATTATATTATGACAAAGAATTTTGAGTATTAAAATCAATGTGTGATTTTGAATCTGTGCCAAAGTTCGAAAATATAGATCGAATATTATTTTGATTGTAGTATTTTAAAGTTTTGGCAAGAATTGTTATGTCTATAATCAGCAACAAAGGTAGTAAAATAATGGTCAATAGTACTTTACTTTGATAAATATTCCTTATGTTCGTTAGGCGTTACCATCGCTGTCTTATAGGTAGTATACAGTACCATTCCCGGTTTGCCGGAAGGATGTCTTTTTAAATTGCGTCGTGGAGTGTAATCGCAGGGAATCTTACTTCCGCCGTCTTTTTTGCCAAGCGAATAAAATGCCGCTATTTCGCAAGCAATCTGCGTAACAACGTCTGGTATTTCCCTCGCTTCGGCAAATACTATTACGTGGCTTCCGCGCGCGTCTTTGGTGTGAATCCACAGATCCCCGCCGTTGGCAACTTTAAAAGTAAGTTTGTCGTTTTGTAAGTTGTTTTTGCCGACGAGTACGACAAATTCGTCGATTTCGTACGCTATAGGTTGAGAAGGTTTTGTCTTTCTCTTTTCCTTGCGAATTTTCTTAAGCGCGCCGATAGCCGCCAATTCGTCTTCTAGTTCTGCAATTTCGTCGTTTGTCGAACACAACTCTAAGGACGGCGCAATTGTCTCAAGGTATTCTAACTCTTGCGTGAGTTTATCAAGTTGTTCCGTTACGGCAGTATAGGTGCGTTTTAGTTTTGCATACTTTTTGTAGTATGCTTGCGAGTTTTGTTGAGGCGTTAGTCTCTCGTCAAGAAATATTTCCACAGTGGGGGAATTTTCGTCGAAGTAATCTATCACTTTGGCTATCTTATCTCCCTTTTTTATTGCCCAAGCGTTGGATAAGATTAAATCTCCCATTTTTTTCATTTCTTCGGTGCGTTCGCACTCTTGCAGTTTGTTTTTATCCTTTTCAAGTTTAGAGAGAAGTTTTTTTCTTTGAGCATTAAATGCTTTTTGAAGATATTTTGTCTTGTCCTGTCTTCGTTCGCGCCTATCCTTTTCTACCGTACAAAGAACGACGGCTTGGTTGAGGCTGTCGGTAGATTGCAGTCCTTCAAATTCAATATATTTAGTTACAAAAAAATCTCCGCCTACGCTTTCGTTTAGCAGCGCGCAAGGGGAGTACTTTGGTGAATTGACTATATCGCAATACTCTAAAAGAGTATTGATAATACTTTTGATTTCTTCGTATTTAAGGTGCGAAGTCGTAGGAGAGACGCCGCTTTCTAGCAGTATCTGCCTTGCGGTAACGAGAGCAAGTCCCGACACGTTTGATATGAGAAATTTTGCCAAATCGCCGCCGTTATAATCTTTCAAAATTTTAGTTATTTCTTTGCTTTGAGTAGGTAAAAGTTTACTTTGAGACGGTAATTCGTATTTTGCTCCGGCGAGCAAACATCTCTTTGTCATTGTGTCATAAGACACTTGTTTGAGAGTGTCGGAAATAGTTGAATTGCCTTTGACGAGCAATATATTGGAATATCTTCCCATCATTTCGGCAATGAGTTTGAAGTTGACATTGTCTCTCATTTCGTTGCGCGAAGTAATATCAAAACATATTATTCTGTCTTCGCCAAGCAGAGAAACTGAATTTATTACGCCGCCGGTGAGGTGCTTGCGCAAATGCATACAAAAAGACGGAGCCGTCAATGGGTTTTGTTTTTTATCTCCGTCAAGATGTATTCTTGGATTGTTGGCATTGCAAGATACCGTAAGAAGCCTATTTTGTCCCATACCTCTGATATTGAGACAAATTTCATCTTTCTCCGGCATATTTACTTTATCTATTTTGCCTCCTTTTGCAAAATTATTTATTTCGCCGACCAGAGCTTTTATAGTGATATAGTCGTTTGGCATTTACCTATCCTCGTAACAACGCTTATGGGTATAAATTACATTTTTTAAGAAAATTCCACAAGTATTGATAATATTTATATATTTATTATAAATTATAGGCGGAATTATTGCAATAATAATTGCATTATTTTATTTTGTGTGCTAAAATCTATTAAGTTAATCACTGAGAATATTATTTTAGGAGACATATATTATATGAATTACACAGTAGAAAAATTGGAAAAAAACAAAGCAAAAATCACCGTCAAAGTAGACGCTCAAGATTGGCAGAACGCGCTTCAAAAAGCATATGAGAAGACAAAGAATAAGTATCAAATCGGCGGTTTTAGAAAAGGACACGTACCATATAAAGTATTGGTGAATGCGTATGGAGTCGGCGTGTTTTTCGATGACGCTTTGGATATTATTTTGCCTCAAGAATATGGCAAGGTGCTTGAGCAGGAAAAGGAACTTGATCCGGTAGATACCCCTGAAGTAGGTATCAATGCGATAAGCGACGCGACGCTTGAGTTTACGTTGACTGTGCAATGTAAGCCTGACTTTACGCTTGGGAAATATACCGGATTGGAGATTGCAAGAGACAAAGTCGAAGTGAGCGAAGAAGAAGTGCAGGCGGAGATCAATGCAAAACTCGAAGAGGCAGGCGCGTGGATTCCAGTCGTGGACAGAGCCGCTCAAAACGGAGATCAAGTTTTGATTGACTATAGCGGCAGTGTAGACGGCGTTAAGTTCGATGGCGGTACGGCAGAGAAGCAAACGCTTACGCTCGGCAGCGGTATGTTTATTCCCGGTTTTGAAGAACAGGTTGTGGGTATGAACATAGGAGATCAAAAGGATGTCAACGTGACATTCCCGGAAGAATATCACGAGAAATCTTTGGCAGGCAAGCAAGCGGTATTTGCAGTCAAGTTGCACGAAATCAATATTAAAGACGTCCCGACTCTTGACGACGAAAGCGTAAAAGATATTTCCGAGTTTGACACTGTTGAAGAATATAAAGCAAGCGTAAAGAGTAAGATAGAAGAGAAAAAGAACGCAGAGGCTGATTCAAAACTCGAAAACGATCTTATTCAAAAGATTGCCGACGACAGCAAAGTGGAAATTCCTCAATGTATGATCGAACAACAAATAGACGATATGATCCAAGAGTTTGAGCAAAGATTGCAATATCAAGGACTCAATGCCAAGGATTATTATAAATACACGGGTATGACCCAAGAGAAGTTGAGAGAGAATTATAAGGAAATGGCAGAGAAAAACGTCAAGTTGAGATTGACTCTCGACGCGCTTCTCAAGGCAGTTCAAGTGCCGGTATCAGATGAGGAGATTGACGAAAAGATTGCAGATATGGCAAATCAAGCAGGTAAGACTTTTGAGGAATATAAGGGATATATCAACGAGCAATACAGAGAGTATTTGAGAAGAGACCTCATCACAAGCAAACTCTTTGAGTATCTCAAAAACAACAATACAATCAAATAATTGACAAAATATCGTTCTATAGGCGGTAATATTATCAAAAAATCAAGTTAATAATTAAATGTAGACTTGGACAGAGTATTAAGTAAGTCCGACGTTTATAATTGGTCGGACTTATATTCAAAATATAATTTGGAGGGCAGAAATATGAAGGCAACTTTAGTGCCAAACGTAATTGATAGGACAGAGAATGGCGAAAGAGCGTATGATATTTATTCCAGACTTTTGGAGGACAGAATAGTATTTATCACTGGAGAAATTAACGACGCGCTGGCAAACACGGTCGTGGCTCAACTCATATATCTTGAGGCAAAAGACTCAACGAAAGATATAAGTCTGTATATAAATAGCCCCGGCGGTAGCGTTACGGCAGGTATGGCTATCTACGACACGATGAATTATATTAAGTGCGACGTTAGCACGATTTGTATAGGTATGGCTGCGTCAATGGGAGCGTTCTTGCTTTCTTCCGGCGCAAAAGGCAAGAGATTTGTATTGCCAAACAGCGAAGTTATGATACATCAACCGCTCGGCGGAGCAAGCGGACAGGCGACTGAAATTCAAATTATGGCTCAGCACATACAAAAAACGAAAGAAAAACTTACCAAAATACTTTCAAAAAACAGCGGACAGCCTTTTGAAAAGGTGCTTGCAGACTGCGAGAGAGATAATTATATGTCTGCCGAAGAGGCGCTTGAATACGGTCTTGTCGACAAAATTTTTTATGAGAGAGGTTGAGTTTGGAAACTAAAAGAAAATGTATGCTTTGCGGCAGGGCGCTATATGAAGACGTAGATTTTATTATCCCCGGCGCAGATCCTAACTCGGGTATTTGTTATGACTGTGTGGCTACCTGTGTAAATTTGATTAAGAAAGAGAGCCTAAATCTCGATTTAAAAGAGAAAGAAGAGAACTCAAAAGAACTCAATTTGCTCAAGCCGCACGAAATCAAGGCAAAACTAGATGAGTATATCATTGGTCAAGATAATGCAAAAAAAGTGCTTTCTGTGGCTGTATATAATCACTATAAGAGAATAAATTGTCAAGATAGCGAAGTTGAGTTGGATAAGAGTAATATTCTTATGCTCGGACCTACCGGCAGCGGAAAGACCTTGCTTGCAAAGACGCTTGCAAGAATACTCAACGTGCCTTTTGCCGTCGCCGACGCGACGACATTGACGGAGGCAGGATACGTCGGAGAAGACGTTGAAAATATCTTGCTCAAACTTATTCAAGCGGCGGATTACGATATAGAAAAGGCTCAACTGGGCATTATATATATCGACGAAATAGACAAACTTGCAAGCAAGGGTGAAAATATGTCTATCACAAGAGACGTGTCGGGCGAGGGCGTGCAACAGGCGCTTTTGAAAATAATAGAAAGCACTTTGGCAAGCGTACCTCCGCAAGGCGGAAGGAAACACCCGCAGCAAGAGTGTATACAGATTGATACGACCAATATTTTATTTATATGCGGAGGCGCATTTGTAGGGCTGGACAAAATCATCGACAAGAGATTGGACGGTTCGTCGTTGGGATTCGGAGCAAAAGTTCGCGATAATAAGAAAGTCAGTTACGGCGAACTTATAAGCGATATTAAGCCTGACGATCTTATTAAATTCGGACTTATTCCCGAATTTGTTGGTAGAATACCTATTGTAGTAGGACTTGACGCTTTGGATGAAAACGCGCTCGTCAAGATACTTACCGAACCTAAGAACGCAGTGATAAGACAGTATAAAAAGTTGTTTGAAATAGACGGCGTGCAGGTTGAGTTTGAGGACGACTCGCTCGTGGAGGTGGCGAAAATGGCAATCAAACTTAAGACCGGCGCAAGAGGCTTGAGATCGGTGCTTGAGAGCATTATGTTGGAACTTATGTACGATGTGCCTACAGACAAGACGATACAAAAAGTTGTGATAACGAAGGGCGTCGTCACCGGCGAGTGTAAGCCGACAATTATAAGAGTATAATTCATTGAATACGAATAATATTTTTTATTATTCGTATTCTTTAAAAGAGAGAAAGTTGCAATTTTTAGATTGCGTCTTGAGTTTTGACAAAGGAGAAAATATGCCGGAAATATCAAAAATGACTATCCTGCCGCTTAAAGAAGAAGTCGCATTGCCCAATTGTACAAAAAAATTGGATATAGTAAATAGGCTCAACGCATTAAATTTAAAGTCTGCGCATAAAGAAGGCGCACAGGTATTTGCCGTCAAAATTAAGGATGGGAAAAAGTTTGTTGACGAAGAAAGCGTGTTTGAATACGGAGTGATCTGCAACGTAAAGGAATATAGAGACAAAATAGATTATTCTACCGTTGTTTTAGAGGGAGTTGTTCGCGCAAGGTTGATAGATATTGTCGACAGGGATGATAGAGCAACTTGGGTCACAGTCAAAGAGGATAAGGGCGCGCCGTTTGACGAGTCTTTTAAAGATAATCTTTATAGAGGTCTGCTGTATAAAGACGTAAAAAATCTTGAGAAGTTAGGCGGAGCGATACCGCAGGCTGTATGGCTTGCTTTTGAGAGGATGCAGGATACGTGCGATATAATGGATATAATTGCAGACTGCATTGGAGATATTGATAGACAGGCTTATATTGATGAAGGTAATTGCGAGTTGAAAGCTCAAAGACTGTCTTCTACGTTGAAAGTCGAGGCTTATAAACTTGGGGTATTAAAAGAAATAAATAAAAAACTTGATAATACTTTGAGAGAAAATCAAAAAGAATTTGTCTTGAGAGAGCAAATCAAAGTTATCAAAAAAGAACTTGGAGACGATGATAACGAAATTGAGGAAATTTCTCAAAAAATTAAAGATATCAACGCCTCTGAAGATATTAAAAGCAAGTTGCAGAAAGAACTCGACAGAATGCAAAGAATGAACGTCACGTCTCCCGAATATTCAATTTTGCGCAACTATCTTGATATAGCGCTTTCCTTGCCGTGGGGTGAGTATACGCAGGATAACTTTGATTTAAAGCATATTCGCGAAGTTTTGGACAAAGAACATTACGGTATAGATAAAGTAAAAAATAGAATAATAGAGGCAATTGCAGTAAAAAAGTTGGCTGGAGAAAAGAATAAAGCGCCGATTATCTGTCTTGTAGGGTCTCCCGGCGTGGGTAAAACTTCAATTGCTCAGTCGATAGCGAGGGCGCTTGGCAAGGAGTATATCCATATGAGTTTGGGCGGTATACGAGATGAAGCGGAAATTAGAGGACATCGCAAAACTTATATAGGCGCAATGCCGGGAAGAATTATTTCCTGTATGTCTAAGGCAAAGACAAGTAATCCGCTCTTTTTGCTAGATGAAATAGATAAGATGACTCAAGATATGCGCGGAGATCCGTCCAGCGCAATGCTCGAAGTGCTTGATCCAAATCAGAATGCTAATTTTAGAGACAATTATCTTGAGTTGCCGTTTGATTTGTCGCAAGTTATGTTTATTATGACGGCAAATTCTCTTGCAAATATTCAAAAACCTTTGCTTGACAGAATGGAAATCATAGAAATGGAGGGGTATACCGTCGAAGAAAAGTTGGAGATTGCCAAGAGATATCTCGTGCCTAAGCAAAAAGAGCAAAACGGTATCGAGACTTGTGAAGTTGAGTTTGAAGAAAAGGCAATAGAGGCAATTATTGACGGATATACCAGAGAATCGGGCGTAAGAGAATTGGAAAGGCAGATAGGCAGCGTTTGCCGTAAAATTGCTACTAAGATAGTCGGCGGAGACAATATTAGTTATGTTGTTACTGCAGATAATCTATCGGAATATCTCGGTGCAATCAAATATCAAGGCGACGACGGAGTCGTAGGCGGAGAAGTTGGCGCAGTCAACGGACTTGCGTGGACAAGCGTCGGCGGCGTAACTATGCCAATTGAAGTGAAATTATTGCCTTACGGAAGCGGAAAAATACTTTTGACGGGTAGTCTTGGCGATGTAATGAAAGAATCTGCCGAGATAGCAGTGTCATTGATAAAAAGTAAGTGCGTTTCGCTTAATATCAGCGAAGATGTATTTAATAAGCACGATATTCACATTCACGTGCCGGCGGGCGCAACTCCGAAGGACGGACCAAGCGCTGGCATTGCGCTTGCGACAGCCGTATTATCGGCGTTTACTGACAAGCCTGTCAAAAAAGACTTGGCAATGACGGGAGAAGTGACGTTGAGAGGCAAAGTTCTTGCAATAGGCGGACTAAAAGAAAAGACTTTGGGCGCAATGAGAAGCGGAATAAAGACGGTTATAATACCGAAACAAAATCAAAAAGATATGCAAGAATTGCCAAGTAGTGTGTTGAATAACATAAATTTTGTGCTTGCGGACAATGTTTCTACGGTATTTGAAGAGGCTTGCGGAATAAATTTTAACTAGTATTGTCACATATTAAAAGAGTGCTTGTTGATATTGCTATATTCCGTTCCTATTTACGACTATATATTTAAACAAAGGAGGAATCGCATATGGAAATAAAGCAATGTAGATTTATTACTTCCGTGGCAAATTGCAAAAATTGCATTGACTATGGAATGCCTGAAATTGCAATTGCAGGTAAATCAAATGTGGGTAAGTCTTCTTTTATCAATTATCTTGTCAATAATAAGAGTATGGCAAAGACGTCGTCTACGCCCGGTAAAACAAGATTGCTCAACTATTTTGAAATAAACAAAGGACAATTGATGATTGTTGATTTGCCCGGCTACGGTTATGCTAAAGTGTCAGGGGAGATTAAAGATAATTGGGATGAGTTGATTGGCGGATATTTGCTTGGAAGCAAACGGCTTATCAACGTATTTTTACTAGTTGATATAAGGCGCGAACCGACTGCTCTTGATAAGCAAATGGTGGCTTATATGCACCACTATCAAATACCGTTTTGTGTGATTGCGACCAAGTGCGACAAATTATCTAAGATGGCTTGCAATAAGCAAAGAGGGGCAATTGCAAGAGAACTTTGCATTGGCTTAGACAATATTATGATGATTTCTTCGCAGGCAAAAATCGGTAAAGAAGAAATTTTGGCAAAAATTGAGCACTTAATAAATACTTATAAATAAGCCATACATATACTAAAAGTATTCTTAATTAAGGCACTTTTCATAATTATTAGAAAAAAATAATGTAATTTAGATAAAATATGGGCAAGCGAGATTTTAGACCGCTCGCCTTTTTTATTGATTGTTGTAACAAAATGCCGAGTCTACGAATATATAGTTGTGAGCATACAAAATTCTGTGTGCAATTATGACAGTAAAATAGGAGGAAGAATATATGTCATTTTCAAATAATTGCAAGTCCGACAAAATTCCCGGACCGATAAGAGGAAACGGCGGATTAAACGGTATTTGCGAGAGGGTGTGCATACAGTGTGACAAGGTTTTAGATATGTGTATGCGACAGGAAACTCTCACCGATTTGAGCGTTGCGCTCACAGACGTTGAGCCTGCTACGGGATTGGTTACGCCTTATACTTTTATCAGCGCCAACGCTACGAGTTCTCAAGCCGTAATCAGTGATTTAATCGTCACTCCTCTCAAGGACGATAATTGTTCGTCAAGAGTTCAGTGTACCATAAGCGTTCCGGTTCAGGTGAATTTTGTTGACGCCAACGGAACGAGAGGAACAGGTAGCGCAACTATTTCGGTTGAGAGAGATGTGGTGTTACATACGTCTGCGCCGTCTGTTATGCCGTATTCCATAGTTGCGTCGGCGTCGCTTTATAGCGCAAGAGGTACTTATGTGAGCGGAACGGAGTTTACCCTCACTGTATGTCTGACTACGATTTTGAAAGTAATTATGCAGGTTCACTTGCTTATACCGAGTTACGGCTATTGCTATATACCGCCGTGCCAAGAGTTTAATGAGCAGGTTTGCGACGGTTTCTTCGATTTGCCTCTCTATCCGCAAGAATGTGGGGTAGACAACCGTTGTAAGTGCAATCTCAACAACAACTGATAAGACGTTTGATATAAAGGTAGCAAATTGTATTTGCTACCTTTATTTTATTTATTATTTATTTTAATAATAATATCAGTATGATAAATAGTTGAGAAAAAACTTTGGATTTGCTATAATTTATTTATGGATATTTATGCAATAAGCGATTTACATTTGTCTTTTTCAGAGGACAAGCCTATGGATATATTCGGGGCTTGCTGGGAAGGTCATTGGCAAAAGATTTGCGACGATTGGAACGTCAAAGTAAAAGATGACGACGTCGTACTTATTGCGGGAGATATATCGTGGGCAATGACGCTTGAGAATGCGCTTTTGGATATTAAAGAAATTGCAAAATTGCCCGGTAAGAAAGTTATTGTCAAGGGCAATCACGACTATTGGTGGAATTCCGTATCAAAGATACGAAAGGTTTTGCCTAAAGATTTTTTTGTTATACAAAACGACGCAATCAAGTTTGGCGACGTTATTATTTGCGGTTCCAGGCTTTGGAATTTGACTAATCAAAGTTTGGCAGACAAGAAGATAAATGAAAGAGAAAAGATACGTCTAAAACTGTCTTTGGATTGCGCATTAAAACTAAAAGATGGTATAGATAGAATTGTGGCTATGTGTCATTATCCACCTTTTGACGCGACTTTAAACGACAGCGAATATACCGCAATGTTTGAAAACTGCGGCGTGCACAGTGTTGTGTATGGTCATCTGCACGGCAAGGATTGCAGGGCAGTCAAGTATTTTGAAAAAAACGCTGTAAAATACTTTTTGACTTCTTGCGATCAAGTTGATAATAAATTGATTAAAGTGCTTTCAGTAAATTTATAGTTTCAGCAAAATTAACCGTAAGGTAATGACATTTATATATTATTTATATATAATAAAAAAACAAATTGCTATTGGCGAATTTGGCGCTTTTGAAAAGAAGAAAGTTTAATATTTGAAAAGACGTTTGTCGACAATTTTTTAAAGAAATCAATTAAAAGTTCTTAACAAATAATTTCGGCAAGGCTTTAAAAAACTCCGTGATAAAGCCTAAAACTTATTTCGTCTTAGTTGTTTCCAATTTTTTCCCAAAAGTGCGAAATTTTTCCCAAAAGAAAGAAAAATTAAAGAAAAATTGAAATCTTAAAAATATAAAAAATATTTATACTACTTTTTATTATATATAACATATATAATATTTAAGAATATCAATACAAAAATACAGCAAAAAATTGTTGGGAAAATTTTGGAAAAACTTTTGCAAATTTTATTGACAAACAAATCTTTTATTTGTATAATAAATGTGTAACAGTTAAGGAGACGCAATGAAGGCACTTTTCGGAAGCATAAAAATACAGTCGGACGAAAGAGGACGTATGAGAATACCGTCTTCGTTCCGCGAGTATTTCGGCGACAGCGCTCTTTACTGTACGGTTATCAACGGAGCAAAGTGTCTGACGATTTTCGGACAGGAAGTAATGGACAACTTGTATGCTCAAATGGGCGGACAAACAGAGATAGGCGAGACCGAGAATTATTGCAGAATGAGAGACTTTCTCGATAGTATCCACGTCATCAACGAAGACAAGCAAAAACGCTTTACAATCACGCAAGATGAAGACGATATTATTTTTGAAGTAGAGCGCAATATGGTGTTTGTGGGAATGTTCAACAAGTTGGAACTTTGGAGAAAAAGCGATTACGACGAGTATAAAGCAAATCGTAAGCAGACTACGGGCGGCGTAATGACTAATGCCGAGGGTAAGGCGTTGACTTGGTGATAAAATGGAATTCAAGCACAAGCCGGTAATGCTTCAAGAGTGTATAGAAGGACTGGGGATAAAACCCGACGGAGTTTATCTTGACTGTACGCTTGGAGGCGGAGGACATAGCGGTCAAATACTTGCAAGGCTCAGGGGCGGAAGACTCATAGCGGTAGATAAAGACGTAGAGGCATTGAAAAGCGCTCAAAAGAGACTTGAAGAGTATGAAGATAAAATTACTTATATCCACGATGATTTCAAGAATGTCGTAACTCACTTGGACGAACTTGGAATAGAGAAGTTGGACGGAGTGTTGATAGATCTTGGGGTATCATCGTATCAACTCGACAATGCAGACAGAGGATTTTCCTATAATGCAGACGCTCCGCTGGATATGAGAATGGATCAAAGTCAATATCTGGACGCAAAGAAAGTCGTCAACGAATATTCGCAAGAAGCGTTGGCAGACGTGATATGGAGATACGGCGAAGATAAACTTTCTAAAGTTATTGCAAGAGACATAGTCGAGTATCGCAAGACAAAGTCTATAGAGACGACGGGAGAACTTGCAAAGATAGTAGAAGAGGCTTATCCGGCAAAACTCAGATGGAAGTTTGGGAATCCCTGTAAGAGAACTTTCCAAGCCATACGGATAGAGGTAAACAGCGAACTAAAAGATTTGGACAGAGTGGTCAATGATTTAGTTTTGAGGTTGAAAGTAGGTGGAAGAATATGTATTATAGCTTTCCACTCTTTGGAGGACAGAATAGTAAAAAGGGTGTTTGTGGAACTCAATAAAGAATGCGTCTGTCCTCCGCATCAACCGATATGTACTTGCAACAAGAGAAGAGACGTTGAGATAATCACAAAAAAACCTCTCGTTGCGAGCAAACAGGAACTTGAAAACAATTCTCGCGCTAGTTGCGCAAAGTTGAGAATTGCGCAAAGGATATAAAAAGTAAACGAATAAAAATAATATAAATAAGGTGTATTGAACAAGGAGGTGTATTATGGCATTTGCATTAAGAGACAGAAGAAAGCAACAGGACGAAAGCGCTAACTACGAGCGTGAAAATCCGGATAGAGAGGTATACATAAGACAAGCGGGATATTCGCAACAGGATTATATGAACGGCGGATATAATAATTATACGTACAACCAAGGGTATAATCAGGATTATCAATACCAAGGTCAACCGCAATACACCGGCTATTTCCAAACGCAGGCGTCGCAATACGTCAACAATGGATTTAGCACTCCGCAATACAACTATGACTATAATTATGTCAGCAGCCAAGAACAGTACCAACAGGATATGCAGTTCAATCAAAACTACGATCGCGGCGCTCAGGCAAAAAAGATAAGCAAAGAGAGAGTAGGCAAGAAAAATATCAACAAGGATATGATAAAGATTATTGTTACGGTTATGGTAGTTGCTCTTGCAATTTGCGGACTATTGATTGCAAATCAATTTATTTCAGCAAATCAGGCGCAAGCGGACGAAGATGTTCAGAACATAGATAGCGAATTGCTTGCAAGTGTCGTCACCGAAGACGGAAGTTATATTCCTACCAATGTTACTATCATTCCAGAATATGAATATGAACAAAGCACCAATTGGTTTGACAAGTTTTGCGACAGTTTGGGCTTGAAACTTAAATAAGACTTTCACACACTCCATCTTAATATATTTAACTACAAAATGGCGTTCCGCAAAATGGCGCCCTTTTGTTTTGTATTTAACTCTTGAATAAATAGATTTGATGTGGTATGATAAAAATATGGATACAATAGAAAAGACATTGGAATATCATCCGTTGATAATGACGCTTGATAATCTTGACAACATACAAAAATATGAGTTGCCAAAGGGTTATAAATTTGTGTTCTGGCAAGACGATTGCAATGTTGAAGATTGGATAAATATTCATATGCGTACAGGAGAGTTTGCAAGTTGGGATGAAGGCGAGAATACTTTCCATAGTTTTTACGATAAATTTTATCAAGAACTGTTTAAGAGATGTTTTTTCATAGAAAATGATAGCGGAGAAAAAATCGCAACCGCGACGGTTTCGCCGACGAAAGAGTTTGGGTACGATTGCGTGGTTGATTGGTTGGGAATCAGTCGGCAATATCAGGGCAAGAAGATGGCAAGACCGCTTATTTCGCAAACTTTAACTTTGGCAAAGGATATAGGATATTACAAAATTGCGCTACATACTCAGACGCATACTTGGCTGGCTGCAAAACTTTATCTTGACTTTGGATTTATTCCGTACAATATTCAAGATAGAAGAGGCTGGCAGATTCTAAAAACTTTGACAAATCACTCTTCGCTAAAAGATTTTGAGACTTTAAAAGAAAATATTTGCGATCCATTGACGGTCAATGTCAAAAACAGTCTTGACAAAATGCACGGAGAGTATTTCTACAGCGTTTGGTATGTTGACGGACGTAACGACGTGTACGTCAATGAGAAAGGAAAGTTCTTTCATTACAAGTTTTTTGATGAAGGCAAATTGCTTATAAAGGTTTGATTGCAAACTGACGGAATTTTCCGTCAATTTTTATTTTAGTTTGACATTTTGAATATTTTTGACACTTGTCCAATAGTATATTGTAGAACAAAATGTTGAATGGAGTTTAACTTTGGATAGGATATCGCATTTTTCTATTAAGAAGAGATTTTTTGCAGGCTTGATATTGATAGTCGTCGTATTTTTTGCGCTTTTTGCAAGATTATTTTATATTCAAGTGCTTTGGGGAACGACATTGCAATACAAGGCATACGACCAATGGACGAGAGACTTGCCGTTTAGGGCGGATAGAGGAGATATTACTGACATCAACGGTGTGGTATTGGCAAACTCGACGACGAGTTATACTCTGTACGCTCGTCCCAACGAGATAAAAGACGCCGATTATATTGCTTCGGCTATAGCGGAAATTGTAGATATGGACAAAAATAAACTTGCCGAGAAATTATCAAAAAAGGGCGTCAGTGAAATCACGGTTGCAAAAAATTTAAGCAAAAAACAAATGCTTTCTCTCATTGCTACTGACGTCAATGGACTTTATTTGACTGCCAATAGCGACAGGTATTATAATTACGGCAATTTTCTTACGCAAGTTCTTGGCTTCACCAACAGCGACGGCGTGGGGCAAAGCGGCGTCGAGTTGTATTATGACGAGTATTTAAAGGGAGTCAACGGAGCGTCTTATACTCAGACTGACTTAATAGGCAGAAAATTAAATTCCAACGTCACCACTTACGTAGATTCAATCAAGGGTATGACTACAGCGTTGACGATCGACTATTATATGCAAAACTTTGCGCAAAAAGCCGTCGAGGACGCGCAAACAAAATATAGCGCAAAGTCCGCAAGTTGTCTGATAATGAGCGCCAAGACGGGGGCTATCAAGGCAATGGCGAGTGCGCCCACTTATGACCTCAACGACATTCCGAGAGACGATATGGATTTGCTATTGCAAGGCTCGCGCAATCTTTTGGTGACTGACACTTACGAGCCCGGATCTACGTTCAAGATACTCACATCGGCAATAGGTATGACGGAAAATGCAATCAAGAATTCTTATTATTGCGGCGGCGGAAGCGTGGTCGACGGACAGAGAATTAAGTGCTGGAGAAGTATAGGTCACGGTTCGCAAGACTTCCAACACGGAATACAAAATTCCTGCAACTGCGTGTTTATGGATATTGCTCTTACTGTGGGCAAAGAAAAAATGTATAGTTATTTTGAAAAATTCGGGCTAGGCACAAAGACTAATATAGATGTCACAGGCGAGGCAAAAGGAATAATGTTGCCAGTGGGTTCCGTGCAGAACGTCGATATTGCAAGAATTGGTTTTGGGCAGGCGATAGCAGTCACGCCAATTCAACTTGCGACGGCGGTTTCGTCCGTCATCAACGGCGGAAATCTTTATACGCCTTATATTGTCGATAAAATTACCGACGTGAAGGGCAACGTTGCATATTCTCACGCGCCGACGGTCAAGAATACTACTGTTGATTCTTCGGTGTCGGCTACTTTGAAAGAATATCTATATAGCGTTGTGTCGGAGGGCGGCGGCAAGAATGCGTACGTACCGGGATATAATATAGGAGGAAAGACAGGTACTGCGCAAAAGTATGAAAACGGAGCAATTGCAAGAGGAAAGTACATATCGTCATTTATCGGTTTTGCCGACGTGGGCGACGACACTTTGGTATGCCTCCTTCTCGTAGACGAGCCTCAAGGTTATGTTTATTACGGCAGTATCGTAGCTGCGCCTTATGTGGGAGAAATATTTTCAAGTATATTCGCTTACAAGAATATAAAGCCTACCTTAAATCCCGACGACTTGGGATATACTGAAGTTGAGATGCCTTATATCTTGGGTATGAGTATAGCCGACGCTGTGGTCGCGCTCAAAAAGGCTGGCTTAGATTATGAGATAGACGGCGAAAACGGCAAGGTCACCTATCAATTTCCCTCGGCGGGGCAAACGGTGCGAAGTTCGTCTGTGGTTATGTTTTCCACGAGTTGAGATATGTAAATTATTTTTTGCTTATGCATAACTCGCAATAATGATAATTTATTGTATTTTGCTACGATAATGTCGAAGTTTGTTAAAGGTATTGCAAAGGCGCTTTTAATAATATAATATATAAAAAATAATTACGCATATATAGGAGAGAAGTATGTTGCTTGACAAGTTGATAGACGGCTGCGATGTTTTGAGTATAGACGGAGAAAGCGTTGAAATTAAAAATATAAAGATAAATTCCTGCGAGGTAGAGGAAGGAGATTGCTTCATTGCATTGGTAGGCAAGAAGTCGGACGGACATAGATTTGCCGACGAAGCCATTGCAAGAGGGGCAAAAGCTGTTGTATGTTGCAATGACTATATTAACTCGCTTGCCACTGTTGTCAAAGTCGACGATACGCGCAAGGCATACAGCATTATGGCAAGCAATTATTATAATAATCCGTCAAAAAAACTTAAACTCATCACAGTCGTTGGAACCAACGGCAAGTCTACTACCGCGTATTTAATAAAAGAACTGCTGCAAAGAGGAGGAATAAATTGCGGGCTGATAGGCACTATGTACTATGAGTACGGCGATATAAGACTGACTGCCAATCTTACTACTCCCGACCCGCTTGAACTGCAAAGCCTTTTTGCCAAGATGCTTGGCGCCGGTATGCAATACGTCGTGATGGAACTGTCGGCTCACGCAATATATCTCAACAAACTATACGGAGCAACTGCCGAAATGAGCGTATTCACAAATCTTTCGCAAGATCATTTAGACTTCTTTGGCAATATGACAGACTACGGAGATTGCAAAAAAGGATATTTTCAAAAAAATAATACAAAACTTGCAATAGTCAACGTTGACGACGCGTTGGGGTTGAAGATTATAAAAGAAAACAAGTTGCCTATAATTACTTACGGATTGGAAAATCCCAGCGACGCATTTGCGATAAATATTACGACGAGAGATTACGGAGAAAGTTTTGTTGCAAACGTGCTTGACGAGATATTGGACGTAGACTGTAAGTTTTTTGGAAAGTTTAACGTCTATAATATGCTAGGCGCGCTAGTCGTAGCAAAAAAGGTAGGATTGTCAAATTCCGTAATAATGAAGAGTTTACCTCAAATAAATCCGCCGGACGGAAGATTTAACGTGCTTCGCAAAGACGGCGTGACATATGTCGTAGACTTTGCGCATACTCCGGACGGTATTTTTAATTTGCTTAAGGAGGGACGCCACTTGACAGACAAAAAAGTCATTACGATATTTGGTTGCGGCGGAGACCGAGATGTGACAAAACGACCGGTAATGGGTAAGATAGTAAGCGAGATGAGCGACGTAATTATCGTTACTTCAGACAACCCGCGCACAGAAAGTCGCGAGGGCATTGCAAGCGATATTCTTCAGGGAGTAAATCCCAAAGGACATCTATACGTCGAACTTGACAGGGCAAAGGCAATTCGTCTTGGCGTCGAACTTGCAGACAAAGGAGACTGCGTATTTATTGCAGGCAAGGGATGCGAAAACTATATCGACGAAAACAACGTCAAGACGCCTTATTCGGATATGCAGGAGTTGCTGTCCGCAACTGCAGAAGGAGGAGTATGAGCGAAGAAATAAAAATAATACTTGCTTTGATAAGTTCTTTTGCATTGGCAATGCTTATCGCTCCGCTTGTCATTAGGGGAATGAAGGCGCTCAAGGCGGGGCAACCAATCCTTGAGTATGTGGACAAGCACGAGGGCAAGAGCGGCACTCCGACTATGGGCGGCATAATATTTTTGTTGCCGATGGCAATTATGACGCTGATATTTTCTATTGACGGAGGCAAGATGGGAATCGTCGCTATGGCTATCACACTAAGTTACGGCTTGGTGGGGCTTCTCGACGATTTTCTCAAAGTAAAACTCAAGCACAACAAGGGGCTTAAGGCCTATCAAAAAATCATAGGTCAACTCGGTATAGCGATAATTGCGTCTATTTATTGCTATAAAAACAACTATATCGGCTCGACGATAGAGTTGCCGTTTTGCGACGTCATTATTGATTTGAAGTGGTGGTTTTTGCCCTTTTGTCTCATTATCTATATCGCAATGACAAATGCGGTCAATCTTACCGACGGACTTGACGGATTGGTAGCAAAGACTTCGTCCGTAAATCTTGTATTTTACGTCATAATTATTTATGTTTGTTATTATTACGCAAAACAAATGGGACAGACCTTTTATACTCAAGAACTGTTGTCGCTTGAGTATTTTGCAATAGCGTTGTTGGGAGCAATGCTGGCATTTATATGGCAAAATAATTTTCCTGCCAAGATATTTATGGGCGATACCGGCTCGTTGGCAATGGGAGGAGCGCTGGCTTGTCTGGCAATTTTTATTTCTCAACCGCTAATAATTCTTTTAACAGGCATAATGTATATAGTTTCGTGCATATCAGTAATATTGCAGGTGGCAAGTTTCAAGATAAGAAAAAAGAGAATTTTTCTCATAGCGCCTTATCATCACCACCTCGAATATAAAGGTATTCACGAGAACAGAGTAGTAAGTTTTTATGCAATTATCACGTTTATTGCAAGCGCAGTCGCTTTGATTTCTGTCCTCGTATAGGAGGGCAAATGCAAAATGTACTGATAATAGGCTGGGGTATCAGCGGCAAGGGGGCGTGCAAACTTCTGCTTTCTCAAGGCGCAAAAGTCAGCGTATACAACGACAGTCCAATTGACTTGACGGATTTTCCTCAAGTGACTGATGTGTCGGGTAAGGACAACTTTGACGTAATAGAGGGCAAAGACTTAGTAGTAATATCGCCAAGCATATCTCAAGAGCACCATTTGGTTGAGTACGCCAAAAGATATAGCGTGCCAGTGATAGGAGAGATAGAACTTGGATTTAGATTTTGCAAAGGAAAGATAGTTGCCGTGACCGGCACCAACGGCAAGACGACCACTACTAAACTTATTGGCGATATTCTCAACTCAAGCGGGAAAAAAGCGTACGCTCTTGGCAACATAGGCAAATCTTTTTGCGAAAGTGTTGAGAAAATCAAGCAAGACGAAATTGCAGTGCTTGAAGTGTCGTCGTTTCAACTTGAATCAATCAAGGACTTTCACCCATTTGTAGCAAGTTGTCTCAATGTAACTCCCGATCATTTTGAGAGACACAAAAATCTTCAAAACTATGCTAACGCTAAGTTTAATATTTTTATCAATCAAGGCGCGGAAGATTGCGCAATTCTCAATTACGATGATGAAATTACAAGAAATTTCAGTGATTTGATAACTTCAACAGTCTATTATACGAGCGTGCGTCGCAAGGTTAAAGGCGCTTTTGTAAGAGATGAGAAGATATATCTCGATTTTGACGAAGAAGTTGAATTTATGTCCCTCGCCGATATTCCGCTCAAAGGCGATTACAATTATCAAAACGTAATGACTGCCATACTTACCTGTAGGCTTTTGGGCGTGAGCAGTCAAGATATAATATCGGCAATCAAAAATTTTACGCCGCCTAGATATCGCAATCAATTTATCGGCAATTATATGGGCAAAAACTTTTTTAACGATTCCAAAGCCACAAACATCGATAGCGCAATAAAAGCGTGTAGGGCTATGAAGGGAGATACCGCGCTCATAGTCGGCGGGTATGATAAGGGCATTGCCTATGACGGATTTTTTTCTTGCCTTCCGGATACGGTCAAGCATATTATAGCCACCGGTGACAACGTATATTCTATAATGCAATTCTTGCCGTCGTACCACGAATATACGTTTGAAATCACTTCTTCCTTAGAGCGCGCGACTCAACTTGCCGTAAGCAAAGATGTGCTCAACGTACTTTTTTCTCCCACGACTTCAAGTTTTGACAGATACTCAAGTTACGTCGAGAGGGGCGAGCATTTTGATATGATAGTAAAATCGTTGAGGGAGAATGGCAGTGGAGAATAAGTGGAAGATACACAACAAGTTGCTTGTATTCAGCGCGATATTCTTAGCGTTATTCGGACTTGTTATGCAATACAGCGCAAGTTGTTATTCGGCGGAGCGCCAGTTCGGCGACGCTTTTTATTATGTCAAAAAGCAGGCGATAGCGCTGGTATTTGCAATTGTAGTTTTGTACGCCGTCAAGTTTATCAAGACCGACTGGCTCAAAAAGTGGCGTTATGTGATATTGGCGTTTTCTGCAATTTTACTGGCATTGGTATTCGTGCCAAAGATAGGAGTGGAGAATTACGGCGCTAAGCGTTGGATAAATCTCGGCTTCACTACTATGCAGCCGTCTGACGTCGCAAAGTTTGCCTTAGTAATTTTTATAGCGGGATGTCTGGACAAGAAAAGCAGTTTGAAATTCAAGAATATGATTCCCATACTTATCGCCACGGCTTTGATATGCGGACTCATTATGCTGGAGCCCAATATGTCGGTGACTATGTGCGTGGGTATGGTCGTGCTAATTATGCTTTTTGTCGGCGGTTGCGATTATAAGCACTTTTTGATTATGGCAATTCCGGTAGTCGCGGGAGTCATAGGATTGATACTTATCGAGCCTTACAGGGTTAAGAGACTTATGGCGTTTATCGATCCTTGGGCGTCTCCGCTGGGCGAGGGGTATCAACTTATTCAGTCTTATTACGCGCTTGGTAGCGGAGGACTCTTTGGCTTGGGACTTTTCAACTCGCGACAAAAATATTTGTTTTTGACTTTCTCGGAGAGTGATTTTATTCTTTCGATCGTAGGCGAAGAACTTGGCTTTGTCGGTTTGGTTTTAGTGCTTTGCGTATTTATCGTAATCACCGCGCAGGGACTTAAGATAGCAAAAAATGCAGACAACCGTTTTGACAGTTATCTTGCCTGCGGAATTACGTCTGTCATAGCAATACAGACTTTGCTCAATGTTGCCGTTATCTCCGGCAGTATTCCGCCTACCGGCATACCGCTTCCGTTTATCAGCAACGGCGGTACGTCGCTTGTGTGCTTTATGGCTGGCATAGGCGTGCTTGAGAATATAGCCTCAAAATCACAAAGGGGTTATCTCAATCATAAAATATATTGAGAAAATAGCGCGTTGATTATTTTATGGTCGCCGTTTTGTATTTTGTGACGACGTCGACCAGATATGATATGCCTATGCTTATTACTTAATGGAGAGAGATATGAAAGAATACATAATAAATGGCGGTCAAGCGTTGGACGGAACTGTAGAAATTCGCGGAGCAAAAAACAGTATCTTGCCGTTGCTTGCCGGAAGCATTTTGACAGATGAAATAACAGTGCTGCACAACTGTCCAAATATCAGCGATGTGGACAGTATGATAAAGATACTTGAAGGACTCGGAAGCAAAATAATTCGCAACTCAAGAGATATAGTAATAGACAACTCTATGGCGAACAAATGGGAGATACCGGCGCACTTGGCAAAAGAATTGCGTTCGTCGATATTTTTACTGGGTTCGCTTTTGTCGCGTAATAAAAAGGCAAAAGTCGCATATCCCGGAGGGTGCGACATAGGACTTCGCCCTATTGATATACATATTGCAGGCTTAAGAGAATTGGGAATCGAGATACAAGAACAAGGCGGATATATTTATTGCAACTGCCAGAACGCAAAGAGCGCCGACGTTGTCTTAGATCTGCCAAGCGTAGGCGCTACGGAAAATCTTATGATGTCAAGCGTATTTATTAAGGGCAGAACTGTGATTCGCAATTGCGCTAAAGAGCCGGAGATAGTAGATTTACAAAAATTTCTCAACGCAATGGGCGCAAAGATAAGAGGAGCAGGCACAAGCGTAATAGTAGTCGAGGGCGTAGATAAACTTCACGGAGTGGAGTATACTCCCATACCGGATAGAATTGTCGCCGGTACGTATCTAATTGCAACGGCAATGTGCGGCGGTAACGTGGAGTTGACTAACGTAAATCCCGAACATATATCTTCACTTATATCTAAATTGTCAAAAACTACTTGCAAAGTACATATAAAGAATGATAGAATACTAATTAAGAGCAAGGGCAGACAAAAAAGTCTTGACTGTATCGAGACGATGTATTACCCGGGATTTCCCACAGACTTGCAATCGCAGATTATGGCAATGCAGACTGTGTCAAGGGGTACAAGCGTAATCGTCGAGAATATTTTCGAGACGAGGTTTAAGACAGCCGGCGAACTTAAGAGGTTGGGCGCAGACATCACAATCAAAGGCAGGGTTGCCGTAGTCAAGGGAGTCAAAGAACTTATTGGCGGAGAGGTACACGCAAGCGATTTGAGAGGAGGCGCTTCGCTGGTGCTTGCGGGACTTGTCGCGGGCGGTCAGACTGTCGTCAAGGATATATACCACATCGACAGGGGTTACGAGGATATGTCGGTCGACCTGCTTAAATTGGGCGCAAATATTAAAAGGACTTAAAATGAGAAAAAGACTTTGGATAATACTGGGAATAATCGTAGGTATAGCCGTGATTGCAGTTATGGCTTATTGCGTATTTTCTATAGGCAAAGTCGATGTCAATTCAACAGTCGATATTGCGGTATTGTCACAAGAAGAAAAAGATGAGATAATTGCTTTGAGCGGAATACAAAAGGGTAAGAATATCTTTGCTATCGACGAGGATATCGCTATAAAAAATATAGAATTGAGTATTCCTACGCTCAAAGTAATTTCTATCGAACGTACATTCCCCAACGGAGTGTTTATCTATGTCACCAGACGTACCCCGGTGTTTTATTTGCAGTTGAGCGGAGGGCAGTACGCTATTTTGGACAGAGAACTCAAGGTAATCTCCATTCAAGACGGTTATGATTCTCAACTTACTCAACTCGTCGGCGTAACAGCGGACAGCGTCAAGTTGGGCGAAACTTTGCCGGACAGTCAATTGCTGTCGACGCTAATCAAGGGCGCAGAACGCTGTTCGTTTATCAATGCAAGATTTAGCGCTTTTTATAGAAAAATAGTTGTCGAAAGTTCTTACGTCTATCTTACGAGCAATACAGGAGTGATATTCCAACTTCCCATATCTTCGAATATCGACGAGAGCGTAGTGGGAAGTTATAGTTATTACTTTGACGGAGCAAGCGAGAAAGGTAAGAGCGAGGGTTATATTTATCTGGATAAGCACGGTTGGTATTGGAAAGAAACTCTTTGAGTTTATATAATTTTTAATTGTTGTTATTTATAATAAAATTTTGACAAATTTATAATAATTCAGACAAGAAGATTGATAATGAAACATAAAAATTTAACTTTTACTGCCATTTATAAAAAACTTTGGTATTCTGCGTTGACATTATAATATTATAATATTATAATAAATGTATGAAAGACGTTGCTGTTTTGGATTTCGGATCGGGAAAACTCTCTTTTATCGTAGGTGTTAGGTCTGTCGACAATTGTTTTGTCGTCAAGAACTATGCGTCTATAGAATATTCCGGTTATTACGGCGGCGAGTGGGTGTCTATAGACACTTTGTCCGACGACGTATGCGAGGTCATAAGTCAAAGCGGTTTTGATTTTAGACAAAAGACTTTGTTTGTAGCCGTCCCATCTGAATTTACGCAAGTCAGATTGAGCGGTATGGTAAGCGACCTTGGCAAAAAGAAGTGTATAAATTCTTCGATATTGACGCAGATACACGACAAAGCGGAGGGAATTACGCCGAGCGGATATACCGCGTTGTGCTCTTCTGCATTGGAATACGTGCTTGACGGAGAATTGAGTACAATTAAGCCTATCGGGCAGTACGCTCAAAAAATATACGCGCATATGTCTTATGTTTTTGGCAAGGACGAATTCATAAAGACGGTGTATGCAATTGTCGTCAATCTCGGGTTTAAAGACGTCAAATTTGTTGACGGAATCTGGGCAGAGGGAGGACAATTGATCGACGAGAGAGCAAGAGTAAACGGCGCTGTCTTGATAGACGTGGGGTATGCTTCGACGACATTTGCGCTCGTCAAGGGCGACGGTATCAAATATAAAAAAGACAAGTCTTTCGGTAGCGGATTTCTTATAGACGGTTTGGCTTCGGCTATGGGAGTAGAATATGAAGTTGCGCAAAGTATGTTTTCGCAGATAACTCTCAATATCGAAAGTGACGACAAGAGCGTTTATAGATACGAGATAGGCTCGCGAAGATATGAGTGCAAAGCAAAGGATGTCAACAATTTCTTACATAATAAGATATTGACTCAACTCGTCGACTTTGCCAATGATTGTATATCAGAAATCAAGGAGCAGGACGAGACTTTGTCATTAGGCAGTTCTTTGACCGCAGTTAATAAAGCGGGTTCGATAAATCTTATGACGGAGTTTTATCTTACCGGCGGTGGATTGAGCAGTATAAGAGGAGCGTCGCAGTTTTTTGCGAGAGCGCTTGGACGAGAGGTAGGAGTTCTCACGGGAAATATGCCCGGGTGGGACAAGCCCTATCAGGCGTCGGCGTTTGCGACTATGGAAGTCGCAGAAAAAATGAATAGAAAAAACAGTTTGCTAGAAAAATTATTCGGCTAAATGGAGGAATACGTTTATGACGGCAATGACAACAAAAATTAAGGTAGTAGGTGTAGGCGGATGCGGTACTAACGTGGTAGTTAGTATGATAAAATCGGGGCTTAGAGGCGTCGAGTTTTATATGGTCAACACGGATAAAAAGCATTTGGATAATTGTATTGCAAAAGGCTTGACACCCGACGAGGTCTCTGAACTCGGGTCAGCATTGCATACAATAAATATCGGAGAAAAAGCTACAAAAGGACAGGGCGCAGGCGCAGACCCGACTATGGGAGAGCAAGCGGCGGAAGAGTCGAGAAAACAACTTACAGATATGCTTGCAAATACTGATTTGCTTTTTATAGTAGCCGGTATGGGCGGCGGTACAGGTACCGGCGCGTCCCCTGTAATTGCAAAACTTGCCAAGGAGATAAATCCCGAAGTTTTGATAATCTCCGCGGTAACAAAACCTCTTAGAATTGAATTTGGTAAGAAGATGGCTATAGCCGAGAAGGGAATTGAAAAATTGCAGAAATATGTAGATTCTCTCATTATAATACCCAACCAAAGTATGGTAGAGGGAGATATGAGCATTACGCTTCCTTGCGCTTATGAGAAAGTCAACAAGATTATATCTAACGCTGTGAGAAGCATAAGCGATATCATCAACTTCCCAAGTCAAATCAACGTAGACTTTGCAGACATCAAGAGGGTGATGAAAGGCAAGGGGTATTCACATATCGGATTGGGTATGGGCGAAGGTCCCGCAACATCAGACAGAATGATAAAGGCTGTTAAGGCTGCCGCAAGCACGGATATTCTCAATACAAATATTGCAGGAGCAACGGGTTTGATTATCAATATACAGGCGTCGAGCGACATAACTTACAACGAACTTGAAGAGGCAAATATATTTATTGCAGAACTCGTTGCAAAAGACGTCGATTGTATTTTCGGTTATCAGACGGATGACAGCCTCGATCAAAAAATCATCGTAACTATTATTGCAGCAGGTTGTAAGGCGGAAAATATTCCTATGAATAAGCGAAACGTATATAATCCAGCCTCTCAACCTCAACAAATGCAGCAAATGGGTGGAATGCCTCAACGTAACGCAGGTTTTGTTCAACCTCGTCCCGTTCAGCCGCAACCGCAGGGACCGATTTCGCAGGTTGTGCCGCCTAGACCGGCTCCACAACCGCAACCTCAACAACCTGTTCAGCCAATGCGAATTGATTCTACGCAAGGCGGAGGAGTAAACAATGAGACTCCTAGTTTTATGAAGAGGTTTCTTGGTAGAAAAAGAGACAATAGATAATTTGCCGCTGTAACAAAAAATTTACACTTAAAAGTTCCTTTCGACAAGAACGGAACTTTTTTTTATTTGCATTGAAGTATAATGCGTGTATGCAAGTTTATATAGAGTATGTAATTGCCAATAATTTGCTTATAAATGCGTTGATTTTGGTGCTGACGCTTAGATTTTTGCGCTATAAAATAAACAAATTATCAGTGCTGATTTCTTCAGCGCTTGGTACGGTTTTTGCCGTCTTTTTACCGATATACGGAGTTTTAAATATATTTATATTTAAGTTGATTTTATCTTTTGTAATGATTGCAATCATTATGGGAAAGTGCGGAGTTAAAAAATATCTTAGCGCTTGCGCTATATTTTATGCTTTGACGTTTGCTCTCGGTGGAATGACGATTGGTATTGGAAGCCTGTTTTCTTATGAACTTGCCGATGTGTCGGCTTCGCTTATTCCTTTTTACGTTGCCGTCGCAGGCTTTGCGCTTGTGATTGGGCAAAAATTGATTTATAAATATATTATTTTAGCAAAAAGGAAGTCAAGATACGAAGATACTGTTATTATTTCTGCAAACGGTAAAGAGGTAACTTGCAAGGCTTATTATGACAGCGGCAACAGACTTTATTATAAGAATAAGCCTACTATAATTGTCGACGAAAGCGTGGCTTTACAATTGTATGGACAAAATGGGTTAAATTCTCTTGATAGTTATGCCCAAATTGACACCGTGATAGGCAAGGAGAATATCAAGGTATTTCCTCTTGATTATCTGAAAGAAGAAGGCAAAAAGGACAAGATATACGGAGTAATGGCAGGGATATCGGAAAAAATACAAGGGCAGTATAAAGTGGTATTACATTGCGATTTATAAGACAAACGGAGGTGTATATGTGGCAAAAACTTAAAGAATGGATAGGCAAATTTTTTACACTTAATGACTCAAACGTCGACTTTATAGGAGGCGGAGAGGCGCTTCCCGCGCCGCTTGATCCCGAGGAGGAAAAAGCGTTGATTGCAAGATATATGCAGGGTGATAGCGCCGCTAAAAGCCTGCTTATAGAGCACAATCTTAGGCTTGTGGTATATATTGCCAAGAAGTTTGAAAATACCAATGTCGATATAGAGGATCTGATTTCGGTTGGTACGATAGGACTTATCAAGGCAGTCAATTCTTTTGACGACGCAAAGCAAATCAAGTTGGCAACTTATGCAAGCAGATGTATTGAAAACGAAATACTAATGCACCTACGCAAAGTGATAAAGACGAGAAAAGAACTTTCTCTTGACGAGCCTCTCAACGTGGACTGGGAAGGCAACGTCTTGCTTTTGTCAGACGTGTTGGGCACGGAGAGCGATGTTATATATAAAGATATAGAAAACGACGTCGAAAGAGAAATTCTTATAGCCTCTTTTAACAAACTTCCGCCAAGAGAGAGACAAATAATTAAGTTAAGGTTTGGCATTTTAGGATCTCCTAAAAAGACACAAAAGGAGATAGCCGATATGTTTGGCATATCGCAATCATATATATCGCGACTGGAAAAAAAGGTTATGAGCAAACTCAAAAAAGAGATGTCAAAGTTGGTTTGATTGACGCTAGTCAAATGAATTTGCAAAAATTGTAATGAATAATCGCGAAAATTTTGCAAATAATACAATTACGGTAATAGTCTTCTAGGATAGAATTCTCCTTACATAGCGTATTGCTTTATACAAAGGAGGCTATTATGAGAAAAGTAGTAATCAACGGAATTGATACCAAGTCTTTGCCAAAACTTACGCAAGCCGAATGCGCGGATCTTTTGGTAAAGACAAAAGAAGGAGATAAGGACGCAAAAGACAAACTTGTCATTGCCAATCTTAGGTTGGTGCTTTCAATGGTTCAAAGATTTTCTTCTCGCGCCAACAGCGACGATTTATTTCAAGTAGGCGTGGTGGGACTTATGAAAGCCATTGACGGTTTTGACCCAAAGTTCAACGTGAGATTTTCTACCTATGCTGTACCTATGATAACAGGAGAAATAAGAAGATTTATCAAAGACGGCACGGGTATTAAAGTAAGCAGAAGTATGCGTGATATTGCATACAAGGCTTTGAAGGCAAAAGAAGAGTTTGAGTTAAAAAACTGTACGTCTCCTACAATGCTTGAAATTGCAGAAGAAATTGACGTGCCGCTTAGGGAAGTGGTGTGCGCTCTCGACGCTGTAAGCGATACAATCTCTTTGCAAGAGAGAGTATATAGCGACGGAGAGGATGGGTTGTTGCTTATGGAACAGATAGGTGACAGCAAGCAAAATGAGGAGAATTGGTCGACCAATCTTGCAATAAGAGAGGCAATCAAGAATTTGCCGGAGAGAGAAAGACAGGTGCTCAACTTAAGGTATTACGTTGGAAAAACTCAAGTGGAAATTTCTAAGAGTATAGGTATTTCTCAAGCGCAGGTAAGTCGATTGGAAAAGAATGCGTTGGGCATCATCAAAGAGTGTCTGTAAGTTATGGATAATTTAGTAGTTTTTAAAGGTTAAGTTAATTAAAAACTAAAAAATCTGTCATATTTTGTTTTTGAGAGAATAAAATCTATCAGAGGTGAAGTATGGCAGATTTATCATTTTGTATTTTAAGAGAAAAAGTAGTAGTCAATATTTGCGACGGTAAAAAGTTAGGGCACGTCATTGACATCAACTTTAATTCGCACGGACATATCTTGGGAATAGTAGTGCCGGGAGACAAGAAATTTATTAAGAGCCTTTCAGCCGGTGACAGTATATTCGTACCTTGGCGTTGTATTGTAAAGATAGGTGAAGATACGATTTTGGTCGAACTTAAAGGCGAAATTGCGCCAGCGGAGTGTTGATTTAAAGCAATCGTTGAATTACAATTTCTCAAATATATTGCGTTTTATATAAAAGTATTAGACAAATTAGCGTTGTTGTACTATACTTATTATAAAAAATACTTGAGGTGTGGTATGAAGTGCAGTTATTGCGGTTGCATTGACAGCAAGGTTGTTGACTCGCGTCAAAATGAGGACGGAAGTTCTATAAGAAGACGCAGAGAATGTATGAAATGCGGTAAGAGATTTACTACTTACGAGACGATAGAAATGACTCCGATAATGGTCGTCAAGAAAAACGGAGCGCGTCAACAGTTTTCTTCTTCAAAACTCAAGGCGGGTATCTTAAGAGCGTGCGAAAAGCGTCCTGTACCAATGATCAGAATAGACAGGCTTGTCGAAGATATTGAGCGTAAGATTCAAAATAATCTCAATGACGAGATTACGTCCGCGCAGATAGGCGAGTATGTAATGGAGGGACTTAAGAGTATCGACGAAGTGGCGTATGTCAGGTTTGCTGCGGTCTATAGAGAGTTCAAGGACATTGAAAGTTGGTTGAGTGAAATAAATACCATACTCAAGGACAAAAATTCCGACAAGTGATTTTAAAATAATTTGTAATAATATAGCGTATATTTACGCTATATTATTTATTTTTCGTGATTTTCTATACACTGTATGTTATATTATGGACGCGGAGAAGTATAAGCGTGTCTTATGTCAATGGCAACAAGCATAAATATCGGAAATGCACGCAATTCTACGACAAGGATTAGTGGCGTGACTTGCGGAGTATTGATTGGTGCTGAGGGAAAGACTTATGCGGCGCTTGCAAAATAATTTTATGATACTGGCGAGTCGGTATTATTCGCCGTGATTGGAGAGCACGGCGCAAGCATTGTTGATAACGATAAATTTATATAAGAGACAGAAAGTCTTTTAAACAAAGATAACGACAGTGACATTTTTATATAAATATTATATCATAATTTGTCGATAAAACTCATAAAGTATTGTAACGAATATTTTAGGAGTTTTTATGATTTTATCGGGATTATTGGCGCTGTTTAGCAACGTCTTGTTTTTCAGTGGGTATATCAACAGCAAAAACGCTTTTCCAAAACCGCTCGATCCTCAAAAAGAAAAGCAACTTTTGGAGCAAATGTATGCCGGCAGCAAAGAGGCGAGAGAAGAGTTGGCAAAGCACAATATGAGGCTTGTAGTCCACGTTGCAAAGAAGTATTCCAACTATCACGACAATGACGAATTGATAAGCGTAGGTTCAATAGGTCTGGTCAAGGCGCTCAATACTTATTCTCCCGAAAAAGGAACGCAATTTGCAACTTATGCGGCAAAGTGCATTGAAAATGAAATACTTATGACTTGGCGCGCTAACAAAAAGAATCTAGGCAATAAGTCGTTGTATGAGCCTGTCAGCTATGACAAAGAGGGTAATGAAGTCACGCTTATAGACTTGATAAGTCAAGACGAAGAGAGCGTAATAGGTATAGTCGAAAGCAAGTGTGTGGCAGAAAAACTTATGCAAGTAGTCAAAGCGCAACTCAACGACAGGGAGTATCAAATCATTGCAATGCGCTATGGATTGGAAGGTAGGACACCTATGACGCAAAAGCAAGTAGCAAAAGTATTTGACATATCAAGGTCTTATGTGTCTAGAATCGAGACGAAGGTGCTAAATAAGTTGAAATTGTATATGTCTAAAGAAGGAATAATTATGTAGACAATTATACGCAAAACGACGCGTTGTTTGGCGGCGGTAGATACATATGGGCAAATTATGCGCTTGACACTATTTGTTGAGTATGTTATAATCGTTTAGCAAGACAGCCAGACTATCGCAGACCGCAAGGTATGAGGAAAGTCCGAGCATCACAAGGCAGAGTGCCGGCTAATTACCGGTCAAGGCAACTTGAAGGAAAGTGCAACAGAAATAGACCGCCTATATAATGTAGGTAAGGATGGAAAGGCGGAGTAAGAGCCCACCGTCTTTGAGGTAACTCGAAGAGCCCTGTAAACCCCACTTGATGCAAGAGAACGCGACGCTAAGGTAGCCTGCCAGTCGCAAAAATCGCTTGAACGCAACGGTAACGCTGCGTCTAGACAGATGATAGTCCAATACAGAACTCGGCTTATAGACTGTCTTGTTTAAATACACCCAAGCGGTGTATTTTTTGTTGCAACGGTTGATTAAATCCAATATAAGTGACAATAATCAATGTATGTTGTACGCGATTATATTTGTTTTATTTATACTATTGATAGTGTTGATACTTCTATCAAGGAGAAGCCCTAAAGGAGAGGCATACTCTTTGTCTATGAACGACAAGGACTTTGAGGATAATATCAAGATTTTGGCGCTAAGTCTGAGAAGCGGCGAAAGTGTCGGCGTAATGCCAAATATCAACCTATATTTAAGAAAAATTAAAAAAGCATACAAAATTGTGCTTGGCAAAGTATCTGCAAACGAGCCTTTGTACGAAGCGGAAAGATGGCTTTACGAAAATTATTACGCAACGACCATAGATTTAAAACAAAGCGACTATAAGTCCTTTACGAGACTGACGCACAAGAAAAACAACGTGCGTATCATTCAACTTGCAAGATTTTTGGTATCGTCCAATAATTGTTTTTTGACAAAAGATTATATATCGAAGGGCGTTGCGCTTTTCAATAGTTATACGCCTTTGCATTATGACGAGACTCTGGGATTGAAAAAGGCGCTTGACTATGCGTTGATAGAGAAGATTTCACTTATTGCTACTCAAATCACGCAAATGGAAAGATTGAAAAGACACGCTCAACGCGACGCTGAGCCGGTGAAAAGGCTTTGTAAGTACGATGCGTATCTATATTATTTTAAGCACTTTGGAAAATATCTAGACCAAAAATATTTTTATAAAATAAACGATATAAACCTAGATAATATCGACGTAAGTTTTTCTAATAATTTGGTTGATATGAGCGTAATTATATCTAATTGCATTACGTCTGCCAAAGCATTGATAGATATATTCGACGACAAGTTCATCATTGAACAATCTTCAGTTTATTCTATTATGGCTCAAGACGAAATTTTCAAAGAGATGGATATTTGTTCGCAATACGCGTATATGTCGGCAATAGGTAAGTTGTCGTCGCTGTATGGAGCAAGTGAAAGATCTGTGGCAAAGAGCGCAATCAAATTAGGCAAGAAATTCGGAGTACATTTCGGAGAGATTATCTATGATTACCGTTATGCAATAAAAGCCGACTTGCATTCTTATTCGCCTCAGATATTGCAAAAACCTACTACGAGACCCGACCAAAGATTATATGCCGCAGTCATAGCCTTGCTGTCAATTGCTTTGACCACGTTGAGCGTAGTATTTCTTCCGTCGTGGAGACTTATGATTGGAGTTGGCGTGATTATGTTTTTTGCGTCTGTGCCGCTTGCAAGATTTGTAGTAGCGCTGATAGTCGACAATATATTGCCGTCCAGAAGCGTCGCTTCGATGAATTATAAAGAACTGCCGCCTGAAGGTAAAACTCTCGTAGTTAAATGCGAATATATATCGTCGGCAAAACAGGCAAAAGAGGCGTGCGACAACTTGCTTGACCTTGCTTTGACCAATAAAGACAGTATGCTGGAATACAGCCTACTTGTCGACTTGAAGTCGTCAAAAAGTCAAATAGACGAGGCTGACGGCGAAATATACAAGGTTTTTGAGAGATTATCGGAATACGAAAACGTTAATGTATTTGTTCGCAAACGTCAAAATATCGGCGGCGTATGGAAAGCGTATGAAAGAAAGCGCGGCGCTACCAATGCGTTAAACAGCGCTTTAATAAGCGGAAATTGGCAAGATTTTTGTTATATTCTTAGACAACAGCAAAAACCAAACTTTGTCTTGTTGCTTGACGAGGATAATACTCTTATGCCGGGCGGAGTAAAGAGAGCCGTCAATACAATGCTGCATCCTTTAAATGCAAAATACACGTTGCTTACCTTTTCGTCAAGATACAAACTCTCTTCGCTGACCACGCCTTGGACTAAACGATACGCTTTGGACAGCGGAGTGGACAGTTATTGCAATTACGGAGATTTTTATTACAAAATTTCAGGCAACGCTATTTATTGCGGAAAGGGTATATATAGATTGGACGAATACGTCAATAAGTTGCAGGGCAAGTTGCCTGACGGCAAGATACTTAGTCACGATATTGTCGAGGGAGCCATAGTATCTGCTGGAAGTTTATCTGCGCCGACTTACGAAGACGCTCCAACCGGATTTGTAAGCCACGTCGTAAGGCAAAATAGATGGCAAAGAGGGGATATACTTCTTTTTCCATATATTTTCTCTAAAAAAGTAACTCAGCCGTTTTATAGATATGTAATGGCTTTCAATATCATAAAGACAGTATTGCCTATATGTCAGTTTGCATTGTTGACAATCTTAATCTTGACGGGACAGTTGTGGCTATTACTGCCGTTTGCAATAAGTTTTTTTGGGATATATCTTATAAGATTTGGACTGTGTCTCAATGCGCTCAACTACGGTAAGCGTATGAGATATGTGCTTTGCCAATTTGCAGGCGAAATAGGCGAAATGATATACGACTTCTTGACATTGCCTTTTGAAGCCACACAAAGCTTATTGCTCTGGATTAAAATGATATTCAAACTTATTTTTGACAGAAAAAATCTTTTGGAGTGGAAGACTTTTTATTCTACACAGAGGGGAAATACGATATCAAAACATATCGGGCTGATATTGCCTAGTTGCATTTTGTCTATAGTTTTAGCGGCAATATATTTTAATAATATAGTATTTTTATCATATATTGCTATATTCGTAGTATTTATTTTGTCAATTTATGTTTTGGGTATCAAAAGAGATAATACAAAAAGTCTAAGTCAGTCTGACGAGGAATTTTTGCGTAATTTAGCAAAAGATACTTTGCAATATTTTGAAAGAAATATGCAAGAAAAACGTCTGATATGCGACAATTATCAAGTATTTCCCAAGCGCGGCGCAAATTCTTTTACCTCGCCGACTAATATCGGCTTTGCGCTGTTGTCAATAATTTGTTCCCATAAGTTGGATAGGATATCGCAAGAGACCGCTGTTGACAAACTCAAAGAACAAATAGAAATTATAGAAAGTTTGGATAAGTTTGAAGGGCATTTGTATAATTGGTACAGTCTTGCCACGCAAAAACCGCTTAGTCCATATTTTGTATCAAGCGTAGACAGCGGAAATTTTGTCGCCTGTCTTATCATAGTCAAGTCTTTTGTCAAGGACGTAGACAATACTTTATATGCAAGAGTTTCCCAAATTATTGACGATTGCAATTTTGACGCGCTGTTTGATGACTCAAAAGGCAAGTTTTATATCGGATATAACAAAGAGCAAAACAAGTATGAAGGACATTATGATATGTTGGCTTCAGAAGCAAGGACGCTTTGCTATATTGCTTCGTGTATCAAAGGAAATACCGCATACTTCAACGGCTTGGCGAGAAATATAATTAAACTCAAGGGAAATACGTTGGTGTCTTGGTCGGGTACGGCGTTTGAGTACTTGATGCCGCAGATTTTCTTAAGCGATTGCAAAGGCAGTCTTTTGACAAGAAGTTGTCGTAATATCATAGATATTATGATCAAATCAAAGTGCGGAGACGTATGGGGCATAAGCGAAAGTTGTTATTTTGAGTTTAATGACGAAAACAGTTATAAGTATTCGGCGTTTGGCGTAAGTAGCATAAGCCTCAATGCGACAAAAGATAGGTGCGTTATATCTCCTTATTCTTCTGCGCTTACTTTAAAATACACTCCAGTGAAGGCCATTAAAAATCTCAAAAAACTTGCCGATATGGGAATGAAAACCACTCTTGGTATGTATGAGGCTATAGATTTTACAAATGGGACAAACATTGTCGCGACTTTGATGTCTCACCATCAAGGAATGCTTCTTTGCTCGGTGGTCAATACGCTTTATGACGATTATTTGGTCAAGTTGTTTATGGGTGATTACGCAATGTCGGGCGGCAAAATGATGCTTGAAGAAAAACTGCCGACATCAAAGAGCAAGGCTACCAAGAAATTTGACGCGGTATATGACGCAAAGACAGTCAACTGTTATTCCAGAATTGGCGAATGTAGAGGATTCCCTATCGTAAACGCGCTAACTAATGGACATTATAGCGTAGTATGCAATTCTCACGGAGGCGGATATTCATTTGCCAAAGGCAAATATGTAGATAAATTTAGCGCAGATATATATGATAACAAAGGCTCGTTCTTTTATATTAGTGATGGCAAAGAACTTTATTGTCCCACTTATGCGCCTATGCATAAGCACAAATGTCAATATGATTTTTCGCCTTTTGAAAGTAAGTATGTCAATTTGGATAAAAACTGTCAGATGAGTATATTTATACCTCAACACTTAAATTGTGAAGTGCGGAAGATTACCGTCGCAAATAAAGGAAATACGGTTAAAAAATATGCCTGCGGATTTTGCGGTGAACTTGCTCTTAATGACTTCGGAGGAATGGTATCGCATCCGGCGTTCAACGATATGTTTGTCTCTACGTCTTATGACGAAAGGTTGGATTCGCTTATTGCAAAGCGTACTGCAAGAAGTTTTCACGGCGATTGTTACGCGTCATTGTCTGTGCTCGGCGTGGAAAATCTGAAGTATGAAAGCAATTTGGCTAATTTCATAGGAAGAGAAGGTGGCTTTGACAGCCCAAATATATTAAAAGACAAAAAAATTTATGGAGCGTCTATCGGAGATGTGCTCAATCCTTGTCTTGGCTTTGTTGGTGAGATTTCGCTCAATCCGGGAGAGAGTAAGAATGTGTACTGTGTGATTGCTTACGATAATGAAGTCAATGCTTTGAAAAGCATTATAGAACAGGTAAGGTCTACGGATTTTGCAAAGTACGCTTATGAAAGCGCCAAGTTGACGGCTTTGTCAAAGACGTATAAGTATCAATTGAACGACAATATTAGCGATTTGATATGCAGATTGTCCACAAAAGTTTTGTACGTTCCTTACGATAGACAAAAATTGAGCGAAATTGTAAGCAACTATGCACAAAATTTGCCTATGTCTTTGGATAAGTCCACAAAGTATATATATTTTGGTTATTATAATCAAGATGAAAAATTTAAGAACCTTATATATTCCGTTATATATATGAATATGGCATCAATCAAATGCAATCTTGTCGTGGCGTACAACGCAAGACAAAAGGATAGAGAGTATATTCTCAAAAACTTTATAGACTTGACTCATATCGGAGATTTGTTGAGTTTAAATTGTTTGAGATTTTTGAATATTGAGGGTATGGACGTCGGAGTTGTAGAAGAAATTAAGCGCAACGCTTTTATAGTCTTGGACAATATTCCTAAGAAAGGGGAGAAAATCGACGATAATTTTAGCAGTGTAACAATCCCGATTCTTGAAAAAGGCGAAAATGTTTCAAATCGTTCGGTCATCTACAGCGCAGTCAATATCGATATTGTCAAGCCGTGTTCGGAAGGCGGTTTTGATAAAGACGGAAATTATATCGTCACGAACACTCCAGATTTACCTTATTCCAACGTAATATGCGGAGAGAAAGGCGGCTTTGTTGTAACTCAAAACGGCGGAGGCTTTGACTACTTTGACAACAGCAATTTAAATCGCGTAACAAAATTTGAAAACAATCCTGTATTTGACACGCCGTGCGAAGAGTTGTACGTCGATATTGACGGTAATATGCAAAGACTAAACAAACTTGTAAAAGGCGGTTATGTAAAGCACGGACTTGGGTACACGCAATTTTGCGGAATTGTCAACCAATTGAAATATTGTGTTGAAGAAGGAATAATCAAAGAGGGGCGAGGTAAGTATGTTAAAATCAATCTTTCCAAAGAAAAGGAAAATATAAATACTCAAGTGCTGTTTTCACTCAACGCTATGTTGGGAGACTTGCCTATAAATCAAATGCTTTTTGACGAAAAAGTAGACGATAGAACTATCAAGATCACCAATGCTTTCAACAATCAAAGCGTGTTTGTCAGATGCAACGTCGAAGTTGAGTTGTTGCCCGGCAAGGCAAGTTTTAAGACGCTCGGCGGAGAAGTGTTTGTGTCGGAATATAAGGGAGATTGCAACCTTGCGTCTCACGCTTTGCTGACAAGACAACTGGGTGGTAAAAATATCGAAATCAAATTTTTAATTGCAAAAGAATATGAATTTCTGTCGTCGATTAGATTGGAAAATTTCAACGATTATATTCTTGAACAAAAGCATAAATTTGCAGACTTAAACAAATTTGAACTGCGTTCAAAAGATGAAAATCTCAATTTGCTTTTCAATAAGTGGCTGGCTTATCAAGTCGTGTCAAGCCGTATCAACGGAAAGTGCGGATATTATCAGGCAGGCGGAGCAATTGGATTCAGAGACCAACTTCAAGATATGTTGACAATGTTATATATAGACGCAGAACGCGTAAAAAATCATATTTTGCTGTCCGCAGAGCATCAATATCTGGAGGGTGACGTTCAACATTGGTGGCACGGAGATTGCTTTGGAGTGAGGACGCATATCACCGACGATAGATTGTTTTTACCGCTATTGACCTTTGAATATATAGACTTTACGAGCGACAATTTGATTTTGAACACTGTTCAAAGATATCTTATTTCACTTCCTCTTGAAGAGCGAGCGGAGAGCAGATTGGAAGCGCCGCAAAAAAGCCAAGTGGGCGAAAGTTTGCTTTCCCATATCAAAAGAGCAATTGACGCGACTTTGAATTATGGGGAGAGAGGACTCTTGCTTATAGGCGGCGGAGATTGGAATGACGCGCTCAACGAGATAGGTATGCAATACAAGGGAGAAAGCGTCTGGCTGAGTATGCTTATGTTGCACGTGTTGCGTAAGTTTGTCAAATATCTGGACTTTGACAGAAGACAGGAGTATCTTGCGCATATCGAAAATCTCCAACTTGCATTGGACAAATGTTTTAAAGACGGATATTTTATGCGCGCTACGACAGATTACGGCGAGGAGTTGGGAGTAAAATCAAATCCGCGCTTTACAAAAGACATTCTTTGTCAGAGTTGGAGTGTAATAGCCTCCGTGTCGTCAAAGAGAGTGCAAAATCAGGCTTTGCAAAGCGTAAGCGATCTTATCGACAGCAAGGCGGGAATAATCAAGTTGCTTGCTCCTGCGCAGACTAAGGATATGTATTATGGATATATATCTTCTTATCCAAGAGGCGTTAGAGAAAACGGCGGACAGTACACTCACGCGGCTGCTTGGTACGTCAAAGCGGTAGCGATGTCTGACAGTGTAATCGACACCGGCGAAAGAAAGTATAGCGCTCACGAGTTACTTGATATGATTAATCCGATTGCAAAAAATTCTTCGACTGAAGGCGCAAAAATGTATAAAGGCGAGCCGTACGTCCTTGCCGGAGACGTATATTCCAATCAATATAACTACGGCAGGATGGGCTGGAGTTGGTACAGCGGCAGCGCAAGTATACTGTACGATACGATAGTAAGAGACTTTATAGGTATAAATATACAAGGCAACGTCATATCTTTTAGTCGACCAAAACTCGACGAATGGCAAGGAATGAGCGTGACCTATAGATATAAAGGGACCGTTTATATTATTGAGTTTGACGAGGGAAAAGAGGATTGTATAGAGGTGCAGGGCGTAAAAATAAAGGGAGATACGGCAATTTCGCTCGAAGAAAACGCCGGCAAAAAGCAATTTAAAGTTTTGTTTGCCAATAATAAAATATAAGCGAGGATTCCCCCTAAGGCGGGGAATCCTGCTGTTTGCAATATAAATAGTCATATGGTAATAGAGTCTTTACCGCGGTTTATTATCTTTTTATCCCGACTTGAACATAATTAAGCGGGCAGTAGAGGCTTTGTATATAAAATATGAACATATGAACACAAATTCATTTAAATTTATTGACTTCGTATATTTATAGATTTATAATAACAATATGAATTTATTTGATATAATACAAAAAGATAACGCTCCGCTTGCGGAGAGAATGAGACCTACGACATTGGACGATTTTGTAGGGCAGAGCCATATCGTTGGCAAAAATAGTTTGCTTAGAAGAGCCATTCTGACTGATTCTCTGGGAAGTTGTATATTTTACGGCGCGCCGGGGTGCGGTAAAACAACGCTTGCGAACATAATAGCAAATACTACAAAGTCTAACTTTGTAAAACTCAACGCGGTATCTTCGGGCATTGCCGACGCTAAGAAAGTCATTGAGGACGCAAGGTTAGAAAAAGAGAGATACGGCATAAAGACGTATTTGCTTCTCGATGAGTGTCACAGATGGAATAAGGCGCAATCTGACTGTATGCTTGAGGCTATCGAAAAAGGGCATATTGTATTTATCGGCTCGACTACGGAAAATCCTTTCGTATCAATGACTAGGGCAATCGTATCGAGGTGCAGAATATTTGAATTTAAGCCTCTTTCCGGCGATGATATAAAAAATAATCTTATTAAGGCTTTGAATGATAAAGAAAGAGGATTGGGAAATTATGACGTCCAAGTCAGCGAAGAAGCGCTTGATCATCTGGTTTGGGCAAGCGACGGAGATATGCGCAACGCGCTCAACGCATTGGAACTTGCCGTAAAGAGCACTTCACCCGACGAAAACGGAATAATTGTAGTAGACGTATCGGTAGCAGAGCAGTCGTCGCAAAAGAAATCTATGAGCATAGACGAGAGTATGTATTACGATATGCTTTCGGCTTTTTGCAAGTCTTTGAGAGGCAGTGACAGCGACGCCGCTTTGTACTGGGCGGAAAGGCTTATCCAAGCGGGGTGCGACCCAATGCTGATATTGCGTAGACTTGTCGTGCACAGCAGTGAGGATGTGGGGATGGCTGATCCGCAGGCGCTCGTAATAGCAACCAGCGCATTGACGGCTTATAAGAATATAGGCTTGCCGGAAGGCAAGATACCGCTTTACAATGCAATAATTTACGTTTGCGAAGCTCCTAAATCCAACAGCGTCGTTATAGCAAAGTATGCCGTAGAGCAAGTCGTAGCCGAAAGAAAAGACGACAAGGTACCGGCGTATCTTATGGATAAGAATTACAAGGCTCAAAAAATTTCCGGATATAAGTATCCTCACGATTACGGCGGTTGGGTAGAGCAACAGTATTTGCCGGATTCTTTGAAAGACGAGAGATTTTATAAACCTTCGCAAAACGGATTTGAGAAGTATTTGATACGGGCAAAAGTAACTAAACAAAACAAATCTGAGAATAAGAAGGGATAAGTTGTTTGTGAATTAAAACATTTTTATGTGCATTTTTATGTAAATTCTACAAAATTTTAGTATATTCAACTTTAAACTTGCATTGACGGCGCACATTGCGCGAGGTATAATTGAAATAACGTTAAGAGCGGCGGCAAGTGCGACTTGCTTAAAGCAACAAGAGAGGTTTTTATGAGTGAAATTTTGACGATAACAAATTTGAGCAAAAAATACAAAGGCAATGACAGGTATTCCGTCAAAGATTTGAGTTTTCAAGTCAAAGAGGGAGAATTGTTTGCATTCTTGGGGCCAAACGGCGCGGGAAAGAGTACTACGATCAAGTGTATAACAGGCGCATTGCCTTACAGTGAGGGTAATATAAAGATATGCGGAAACGATTTGCACGACAGACCGATAGAGGCAAAGAAAAATATAGGTTATGTGCCTGATAATCACTTTACTTACGACACTATGACAGGCGGAGAGTATATCAATTTTATGGCGGATATATATGGAGTGGGTGTCAACGACAGAAAAACAAGAGCAGATAAGTATGTCGAACTTTTTGGTTTGACGGACGCAATAGGCAAGCCTATAGGCAGTTATTCTCACGGTATGAAGCAAAAAATATGCGTAATAGGAGCATTGATACACAATCCTAAACTTTGGATACTCGACGAGCCTTTGACCGGACTTGACCCACAGAGCGCGTATAATCTCAAAGTTTTGATGAAAGAGCATTGCAAAGAGGGCAATAGCGTATTGTTTTCTTCGCATATAATCGAAGTTGTGGAAAGACTGTGCGACAGACTTGCGATAATCGACAAAGGCAGTCTTATTATCAGCGGCTCTATGGATGAGATCAGAGCCAAGAATGAAGATAATTCTCTTGAAGAATTCTTCCTGTCTGTTACTCAAGGCGACGCGCTTATCGGTGATGAGAGCGAAGAATTTAAGTTTTAGAGGTGGAGTATGACTGCATTTTTCGCATTGACTAAACAGCTGATAAAAAGCACGCTAAAGCCTAGTTTTAAAGACGAAAAAGAGAAGAAAAAATATATAGGCACATATATCGCGTTGGCGGTATGTTTGGGTATTCCATATATAATAATGTTGGTAAATATATTCGGTCTCGTCAAAGCGTCTGCAGAACTAGGATGCCTTGCCGAGGTATTGTCAATAGGCTTTTTTATGAGCCAGTTGCTGACCTTCTTCTTTGGACTTTTTAAGTATATCAACATAATGTATTTTAGTAAAGACAACGAATTTTTGTTTACGCTGCCTCTCAAATCAGTGAGTATATTCTGGGCAAAATTTATTACAATTTTGCTGTATGAAATGATTTTTTCACTATTGACGGTAATTCCTGTCTGCATTGTGTCTATAATTGCAATGGCTACTTTGGGCGACTTCAGCGTTGGGATATTACTGATGATGTTGCCGGCGACGCTGCTGTTGCCTATTATGGCAATACTTGTCATTGCTTTGCTTTCTTTCCCGATAATGAAGATTATGCAATTCTTTAAAAACCGCCCTATATTGGGAGCGGTATTTACCGTAATATTCGTTGTTGCTATCTATGTCGCAATATATCTCCCCATCGTCCTAAATTCTCCCGGCGTAGACGGCTCGGAGATTACAAGCGGAGCGGCAGGTAACGCCGGTGAAAGCGTCTCAATGGCAGAAATGTACGCCGCATTATTGCCGTCGGTTGCGTCTATAGGTAAATATTTTTATCACACATATTTGCTTGCAATGTCGATGACTGTCGGCGGAGTAAAAGCGTTTGGTTACGCAATGGCGTTTATAGGTATCGTCGTCATATTGGCTGCGCTTGGCACATTAATTGCAATGTGGCAGTTTAAGCGAATTTCGCAAGGCGTATATGAGAATAACGGCGCGACTGCGGCTTCTAAAAAACAAGGTGAAGTAAAACAGGCGTCTCTCAAAAAAGCGCTTATTAAAAAGGAATTTTCAAGCGTACTTAAGTCGAGCAATCTGCTTATACAAAGCGGAATGATGATGATTTTGCCACCGGTGCTGATATTTTTCTTGGGTAAAATGCAAGCCAATACGACAAATTCTTTTGTAGGACTTGCCATAGCGGAGTTGATAATCAAACTTATGACGAGTTCCAATACAATAAGCATACTTGCCGTGTCAAGAGACGGCGAGGGAGCGTTGATGGCAAAGACGATGCCGATAAGCGCAAATCAAATCGTATGGTCGAAGATTTTTGTCGGTTTTGTATTCTCGGCAATAACAGTATTCTTGTCGACAGTGGCATTTTCTTTCATTGGCGGTGTAAATGTGTTGCAAGTATTAGGTTTCTTCATATCCAATATAGTTTACGCTTGGTCGGTCAACAGATTTTGCGTATATCGCGATCTTAAAAAACCTAGAGTGCATTGGAAAAACATTGAGGAGATCATCAAGAATAATTTCTCAAGCGTAATACCTATGTTCTTGGCATTTATCCCGGGACTTCTCGTAATGGCGTCTACAATGGTATACGGTATTGTTCTTACAAGTCTCAATTCTTACGTGGTCGGCGCAATATATATTGCCACTACGCTTGTTGTCAGCAGTGTGTATTATCTCATAGTCAGAGGTTTTAGCAAAGGCAACGTAGAAGAGTTGTGGGATAGAATAGAGTGATATAAAATGTAAATACGTCAATTGACTTACACGCTATTTGTTTGACAAATTGATTTGCCGTATGCAATAATTTGCATATGAAATATTTAGCGATAGATTTAGGAGACGCTCGCACAGGTATTGCTGTAAGCGAGAGCGGTATCATAGCCACAGGTTTGGAGACTTACAAAAGAGTAGAGTTGAAACGAGACTTGCAGTATATTGCGGATTTGACCAAGCAGTATAAAATCGACGTCGTAGTCTTTGGCTTACCTCTCAATATGGACGGCACGGAAGGAGAGAGAGTAGAAAAGACAAAGGCTTTTGCCGAGCAATTATTACCGCTAATAGATGCCAAGATTGACTATGAGGACGAGAGGCTTACTTCCGTAGTTGCAGAAGAGATGCTTATCGAGGGCGGTATGAGAAGGGATAAGCGAAAAAAAGTAATTGATAAGATTGCCGCGACGATAATATTGCAGGCATACTTAGACAGACAATAGTATGTTATTTAATGAGTGAACCACAAAAAAGTTCACTCATTTTTGTAAAGAATGATTTAATATGATATGAGAAGCGTTTTTGCGTCTAATTTATCTAGAGCAACAAAATGTTCGCCAAATTCCTTGCAAAATAAAAATAAATAATATAATATTATTATGTAAATATTTAGTTGTTACTTACGGAGGTAGTTATGTCAGGACATAGCAAATGGGCTAACATCAAAAACAAAAAGGGTAAGAGCGACGCAAAGAGAGCGAGCGTATTTACCAAGATAGGCAGAGAAATTGCAGTAGCCGTTAAGCAAGGCGGTCCCGACCCCAATTCAAATGCGAGGTTGAGGGACGTTATTGCTAAGGCAAAAGCCAACAATATGCCCAACGATAATATCGAAAGAGGAATCAAGAAAGCAAGCGGAGAACTCAACGCCGTCAACTATGAGGAAAATGTCTACGAGGGTTATGCCGCTGGCGGCGTTGCCGTGATAGTAGAGACTTTGACGGACAATAAAAACCGCACTGCGGGTGATATCCGTCATCATTTCGATAAGTGCGGAGGCGCTATGGGTACCAGCGGTTGCGTGTCGTATATGTTTGAGACTAAGGGCGTAATAGTAGTCGACGGCGAGGGCGTGGACGAAGATACTGTAATGATGATCGCGCTCGATTGCGGAGCCAACGATATTCAGAGCGATGAAGACGTATTCGAGATTTATACCGACCCCAATTCTTTGGGCGAAGTGAGAGAGGCTCTTGAGAAAGAGGGCAGTCTCAAAATTTTGTCGGCTCAGGTAGACAGAATCCCAAGCAATACGGTCAAGCCGGACAAGGACGCAGAGGCAAAAGTACTCAAACTATTGGATATGCTGGAAGACAACGACGACGTTCAAAACGTATATCACAACGCAGAACTCGACGACGAAGACGACGAAGACTGATTTTAGAGGTCAATTATGGAAAATATGCAAGAAGTATGTTGCAAAGTTAGGAATGCAACTTATAAATTATCTTTATACGATACAAAAACAAAAAACAATATTCTTTTGGCGATAGCAGAAAAGATAGAGCAAAATAAAGAAAATATCAGGAAAATCAACGTTATAGATATTGAGAATGCCAAAGGCAAGTTGTCCGAAGCAATGATAGACAGACTCACTTTGACAGATTCTCGCATTGCGCTTATGGCGGAAGGCGTAAGGCAAGTTGCAGACCTTGACGACCCTGTGGGTAAAGTCGTAAGGCAATGGAAGGTCGACAGCGGACTTGAAATCAAAAAGGTCAGAGCGCCTCTCGGCGTAATAGGCGTGATTTATGAATCAAGGCCCAACGTCACTGTGGACGTGGCAAGTCTCTGTATTAAGTCGGGCAACGGAGTTTTGCTCAAAGGCGGCAAAGAGGCTATCAATACCAATAGGGCGCTTTTTGAGATAATCCAAGAGGCTATCGAAGAACTTGGTCTTGACAAGGACATAGTTGGATTTGTCGACAATGTGGACAGACAGGCAACGTATGATATGTTGCAACAGGCAAAATATATCGACGTAATTATCCCCAGAGGTAGCGATAATCTTAAGAAATTTGTGCTTACAAATTCACAGATACCTGTCGTAGCGTCGTCGGGCGGAAATTGCCACGTATATGTAGAGAAGACTGCAGACCTTGAGATGGCAAAGAAGATAGTATACAATGCAAAAATGCAAAGAGTGTCGGTGTGCAACGCTCAAGAGCAACTGCTAGTCGACGAGGCAATTGCTGATAAGTTTTTGCCTGATATGCTCAAGACTTTGCAAGACGGCGGCTGTAAGATAATAGGCGATGAGACAATTCAAAAGTACGCAAGTGATATAATTCCTGCTACCGAAGAGGATTACAGGACGGAAAGGGAAGATTACTTCCTTACGGTCAAAGTTGTCAAAGATTATAAAGAGGCAATTGACCGTATTAACGCCAACGGATCCAAGCACAGCGAAGCAATTGTGTCAAAAGACGAAGAAATAATGAAAATCTTTACGACGGCTGTCGACGCAGGCTGTGTTTATACCAACGCTTCGACGAGATTTACCGATGGATTTGAGTTTGGTTTCGGAGCGGAGATTGCTATATCTACGCAAAAGTTGCACGCAAGAGGTCCGCTTGGTTTGGAGCAGTTGACAAGCGAAAAATACGTCGTCACGGGTCACGGTGAGATACGCAAATGATAATCTTGGGAATAGACCCAGGACTTGCCATTGTGGGTTATGGCGTGATTGAGGCGCAAAAGGGAGCCTTTCGTCCGATAGACTGCGGAGTTATCAATACTCCAAAAGAGGATACGGTGCCTATAAGACTTACCAAAATATACGATGGAATCAACTCTTTGATAGACAGGTTTAACCCCGATTGCATCGCCATAGAAGAACTGTTTTTTAATACCAATATTACCACCGGTATCAATGTGGCTCAGGCGAGGGGAGTCGTGCTGTTGGCTTGTCAGCAAAAGGGACTGAAGATGTATGAATATACGCCGTTGCAAATCAAACAAGCATTGACAGGCTACGGCAAAGCAGAGAAAAAACAAATTCAGTATATGGTCACAAGATTGCTTAATCTCAAAGCTGTGCCGAAACCCGACGACGCGGCTGACGGACTTGCCGTTGCGCTTACTCACGGACAGACGGCGCGTCTTGGCGGACTGTTTGGAATAAGATAAGGAAATAATATGTACTATTCGATTACCGGCAAAGTTGTATTTTATGAAGAAGGCAAAGTTGTGTTGGAAAACAACGGCATTGCCTATGAACTTGGAGTGACTGCAAATACGTTGTCGGCATTTGCAAAAAAGGGCGAAACCGTCACCGCGTATACCTATCTAAAGGTAGCAGAAGACGAGATGAGTCTATATGGCTTTTTCAGCAAAGAAGAAAAGGCAATGTTTATCAATTTGATCAGCGTCAGCGGAGTTGGACCAAAGACGGCTTTGCAGATACTTTCGGGTATAGATTTACAAAGACTTGCAATCGCAATAGTCAATAGCGACGCTAAGACGCTTTCAAAAGTCAAGGGACTTGGCAAGAAGACTGCCGAGCGTATTATTCTTGAACTTAAAGAAAAGATTGCTGAAGTGGGCGGTAGAGACGACGGCGACGGATTTTTCGGATTGCTTGGCGGAGACGATACTTCAAAAGACGAAGTCGTCAACGACGCTGTGCTTGCTTTGGTATCTTTGGGCATATCTAAGACGGAAGCCGTCAAGGCGGTGGCTGTTGCAAGAAGCAAGACGGATAAACTTGAAAACATAATCACACTGGCATTAAGGAGTTTTGATAAGTAATGGAATTTTTTGACGATGAAGAGAGATTTATGTCCTCAATGCAAGGAGTAAGCGAAGGAGATAGCGAAAATTCGCTTCGCCCCAAAAGTATGTCCGATTATGTCGGTCAAGATAAGATAAAGGATAATCTTGAAATATATATCAAAGCCGCAGTGGGAAGAGACGAGGCGCTTGACCACGTGCTTTTATACGGACCACCGGGGCTTGGTAAGACGACTTTGGCGCATATCATTGCAAGCGAAATGGGATCGCAAATCAGAATTACTTCCGGACCTGCTATAGAAAAAGCCGCAGACTTGGCGGCAATACTGACAAATCTCAACGAAAAAGACGTGCTTTTTATAGACGAAATACACAGGCTCAATCGCAACGTCGAAGAAGTGCTTTATCCCGCTATGGAAGATTACGCGCTTGATTTTATGGTCGGCAAAGGACCAAGCGCAAGGAGTATAAGACTTTCGCTTCCAAAGTTTACGCTGATCGGCGCAACGACGCGAGCGGGTATGCTTACTTCGCCGCTACGCGATAGATTTGGAGTCAACTGCCGTCTTGAGATGTACACTCCCGAAGAACTTGCAAGTATCGTAAGACGCAGCGCGGGACTTTTGGGTGTGGAGATTACTGAAGACGGCGCGTACGAGATCGCAAGGCGCAGTAGGGGAACTCCGAGAATTGCCAATCGTATTCTTAAGAGAGTGAGAGATTACAGCGAAGTTTTGGCAGAGGGTATAATTGACGCAAAGGTATCGGATATTGCGCTTGGCAAGATGGAAATCGACAAACTTGGGCTTGATAACATAGACCGTAAGATAATACTCACGATAATTGACAAATTCAACGGCGGACCGGTCGGACTCGATACGTTGGCGGCTTCGATAGGCGAAGACGCAGGCACTATCGAAGACGTATATGAGCCGTATCTTATGCAGATTACTTTTATTGCGCGCACCCCCAGAGGACGCATTTGTCTGCCCGACGCATATACGCATTTTGGCAGAAAGGCTAATCAACTTGCTTATGAGCAACTTTCTATGCTTGATACAGAGGATAAATAATGAAGACGAGCGATTTTTATTACGATCTTCCGCAAGAACTCATTGCGCAGACTCCTATAGAGCCAAGAGACGCGTCTAGATTGTTGGTTTATCACAAGAACAGTACAAATATAGAACATAAGCATTTTTACGACGTAATAGATTATCTGCAAAAAGGCGACGTGCTTGTCATCAACAATACCAAAGTAATTCCTGCAAGGATATTTGCGACAAGATTACCTCGTACGGAAAAGACTATTGAGAATAATACAGAGGTCTTATTGCTCAAACGCAAAGAGTACGATGTGTGGGAGTGTATTACGCGTCCTGCAAAAAAACTCAAAATCGGCGCTATGCTAGACTTTGGAAAGATGCAAGGACAGGTCGTCGGCTTTGGCGAAGATGGCATAAGATATATTAAATTTATATTCGACGGAGTTTTTGAAAATATTCTTGATGAAATCGGCAATATGCCTCTTCCGCCGTATATAACTCACAAACTTGAGGATAAGAGCAGATATCAGACGGTATACAGCAAGATAGACGGTTCGGCTGCGGCGCCTACGGCAGGCTTGCATTTCACGCCGCAACTTTTGCAGAAAATTGAAGAGAAGGGAGTGCAGATTGCAAAGGTGCTTTTGCACGTTGGATTAGGCACGTTCAGACCTGTAAAGGAAGACGATATACTCAATCATAAAATGCACAGCGAATATTTTGAAGTGGACGAACTCAATGCAAAGATCATCAATGACGCTTTGGCAGAGGGAAGACGCGTGATATGCGTAGGTACGACATCTGTAAGGGTGGTGGAAAGCGCAGCAAGCGAAGAGGGATACGTCAGACCAAGCAAAGGAGAAACGCAGATTTTTATCTACCCCGGATACAAGTTCAAAGTCGTCAAAGGACTGATAACCAACTTTCATTTGCCGGAGTCCACGTTGATTATGCTCGTCAGCGCATTTATAGGTAGAGAGAATACTCTTGCGGCATATAATACGGCGGTGAAGGAGAAGTATCGCTTTTTCTCATTCGGTGACGCAATGCTCGTCATATAAGCGGCGAATCTCTTTGTCGCGTTTGCGTTTTGCTTTGATTGCGAACGTTTCTCTGATTATAGTTTAACAATTGATTATCACATAAATATTTGGGTAAAGGATAAATATGGAAAATTTTAAGTATGAAGTAATAAAAGTATGCAAGCAATCGGGTGCAAGAGTAGGTCGCTTTACCACTCCGCACGGAGTGATTGATACACCTGTGTTTATGCCGGTCGGTACGAATGCGACGGTCAAGGCGCTTACGCCAAAGGATGTGGAGGACACCAAGGCGTCTATCGTGCTTGCAAATACTTATCATTTATATTTAAGACCGGGCGCAGACCTTGTGGAGAAGGCGGGCGGACTTCATAATTTTATGAATTGGCGCAAACCTATTTTGACAGACAGCGGAGGATTTCAAGTCTTTTCACTTTCCAAAATGAGAAAGATTACGGAAGACGGAGTGACGTTTTCTTCATATATTGACGGCTCAAAGCACTTTATGGGACCCGAAGAATCTATTGCTGTCCAAAACAAGTTGGGCGGAGATATTATTATGGCTTTTGACGAATGCACAGACGGAGTAACCGACTATAAGTATGCCAAAGGAGCAATGAATCGCACTCTGGATTGGCTTGTAAGGTCTGTTAAGGCGCACAAAAATCCCAATCAAATGCTTTTTCCCATCATACAAGGCAATATGTATTCCGATTTGCGCGTTGAGAGCGCAAAGAGAACTATTGAGTATGCAAAGTGCGGTTTTTCTATCGGCGGACTTTCGGTAGGAGAGCCAAAGCCCGTTATGTACGAGATGCTTGACTTGTTGAGAGAATATTATCCCGACAATCAACCTAGGTATCTTATGGGCGTAGGTTCGCCCGACTGCCTTGTTGAAGGGGTAATGAGGGGTATAGATATGTTTGACTGCGTGCTTCCTACGCGTATGGCTCGCAATGGCTCGGCATTTACAAAATACGGCAACTTGACTATACGCAACGCTGCTTTCAAAGAAGATTTTTCTCCTGTGGATAGCGAATGCGATTGTTATTGCTGTCGCAATTTCTCGCGAGCCTATATCCGTCATCTTATCAATTCGGGCGAGATACTAGGCGGAGCCTTGCTGTCAATACATAATATAAGATTTTTGACAAAACTAATGGAAGATATGCGAGGGGCAATTATGGAAGATAGATTTGGGGACTTTTATAAGCAGTTTACTTCAAACTATACTTGGGGACACGGCGGAGAAAAGTCTGTTCGTAAAAAATAATGTGTATTCGTTGAATTAGTTAAAGTTAATGCGCTATAAATGTTTGTGTAGAGTAAAAAACTGTAAAAAGTATATAAAATATCAAAAATACCCAACAAAATACTTGTAATTGTTGAGTAAATAAGTTAAACTTGAATAGATATTGAATTGATTGATATAATTTTTATATTGATTTAAGTTGATAAATAAAGTTTTAAGGAGCAAATATGAATTTATTAAGTTTGTTAAGCGCAGACGAGGGCGGAAGCGGCGGTTTGTTTGGCGGCTCAAGTTGGGTAATGATAGTCGTTCTCGTAGTATTGATGGTTGTTATGTTTGCGGCTTCTATAATACCGCAAAAGAAGCGCCAAAAGAAAGCGCAAGAAATGATGAATAGCATCACAGTTGGAACAAAAGTCAAGACGATAGGCGGTTTTGTCGGAGAGATAAAAAAGGTTGATAACAACGCAGGTACGTTTACGCTTGATATAAGCGCAAACAGTGACGGTAGTATGATGGTCTTAATTGACAAGTCCGCTATATATACCGTACTTGAAGCAGTTAAGTCGCCCACAGGCGAAGTTACCATTGAAGAAAAAGTTGCGCCCGAAGTAGTTGCTATGGACGATATCGAGGCAGATGCAGCGGCTCAGAAAAAGAAGTCCGGTAAGAAGAGCGCGTCTGCTCGTCAGGATTTTCAAGAAGAGGAGACCGCCGAAAATGTAGGCGACTCATTGGAAAAAACGGATAATAATACTCTTCTCAAAGACTAATAAACAGTTCAACAATTAGACAGGCGCTGGAAAGCGTCTGTTTTTACATTTAATATGCAAACATTTGTTTGCCTTTTGTTAAAATATAATATATAATGAATTTGGCAAAAAACATATTGAGGAGAAGATATGCGCGATATATGGAATCCTTGGCACGGTTGCAAAAAGTGTAGCGAGGGCTGCCAAAATTGTTATATGTATTATCTAGACAGAATTCACGGCAACTTTGAAAGCGACAAAGTTGTCAAGACCGAGAATATGAATTATCCGCTGTCGCGCAGCCGTAGCGGAAAGTTTGTTGTAGGCAGCGGAGAAATGCTCAGAGTGTGTATGACCTCCGACTTCTTTATAGAAGATGCCGACGAATGGAGGGAAGACGCGTGGGACGTCATATACCAAAGACCTGACGTCAAGTTTTTTCTTTTGACAAAAAGACCTCAAAGAGTGGAGAAATGTTTGCCAAAAGATTGGGGCGACGGTTGGGAAAACGTTTTTTTCAACGTCACTTGCGAAAATCAGCGCAGAGCCGACGAAAGAATACCTATATTGCACTCGTTGCCATTTAAGCATAAAGGTATAATGTGCGCGCCGCTTATCGGGCAGGTGTCTATAGCCGGATATCTCAAAGAAGGTCAAATAGAGCAAGTTATTTGCGGCGGTGAAAATTATGACGGCGCTAGGGAGTGCCGCTATGAGTGGGTGAAACTTTTGCGCGAAGAATGCGTAGACGCCGACGTTACGTTTTCTTTTATAGGTACGGGGAATATTTTCGTAAAAGACGGAATTGTCACACGAATGAGAAATAATCGAGAGCAGGCAAAGGCGGCGTTTAATCTTGGGTTGGCATACAAAGGTAAGCCGATACGCTATAATCTGACTGACAGATTGGGGCTGCCTATAGATGAGAGTTGCTATGCGCCCAAGTTCAAGAACCGCTGTCTTACCTGCGGCAACCGCCCGATTTGCAATGGGTGCGAGGATTGCGGAAGATGCAAAGAAGATTTTGTTGATATGCAAAAAATTGAGTTGTTTGACAAATTACAAAAGTCTAAATAACGCCTTTTTGATTTATTTTCATAAAATCTCAATCCACGCCATATATTATCTCAAGGAGGATAGAGTATATGGCTATAAAGATGACGAAGAGAGATTTTTTGGAGATGTTTTTGGGTATAATATTTTCCGTAATAATATCGCTTTTGGCGGTAATTATCTTTGCGGTGATAGTCAAATACGCAAATTTGTCTACCAAAGTGGTGCAGATTGTCAATATTTTTTTGAAGATATTCAGTATATTTTTCGGTTCGCTGATTGCTCTTAAGTCAGGACAAAAGGGACTTTTCAAAGGGTGTATAATCGGACTGTTTTTTTCGCTTGCGTCTTATTTGATTTTTTCGCTTATCAACGGATCTTTTGCAGTTAATCCACTGACTGCGTTTGATATTTTGAGTTGTTTGGTTGCAGGATTGCTCAGCGGTGTATTTGCCGTCAACGTGAGAGGCGGAAAATAAACTAACGCTTATATAAATATATTGACATTATGTAAGAGGTATTATATAATTAAGTCGATAAATTTTGTATACTACAGCGAAGAATATTATGGATAAAGAGAATTTAAAACAACTTATTGCTGAAATGCCGCAGATACTTGAATTGTCAAAAACTGAAGGGAGCAATATAAATTTCAAGGAATATTATGAAGCGATATTGGCAGAGTTGTCGATAAATCTTAATGATACTATTGATTTTCTAAATTCTTGCAACCAAGACGAATTTTATTGGTCGTGCTCTTTTGTGATAGACTTGTCAAAGCGCTTTAGGTCAAAAGAATTGGTTGATTGCGTAGAGAGCAACGTAGCAAGATTAGATAGTAAATTTGCGAGAGAAGCATTACAATTTGAACTCGACTATATGAAAAAGTATGTTTAATATTTTAGCATATTATATAATATTGATAAAATATTTAAAAGAATTTATATAAATACTTGCAAATTATTTGAGTTTATTATATCATATAAAATATAAGAAATACATTGGATACTAGGAGGATATATGAAACATATCAACAGCATCGTAACTAATTCTATGAAAAAGCAAGGCAATATCGGTTGCGGAGAATGCCAATCAAGTTGTCAATCGGCTTGCAAGACTTCTTGCACGGTGGGCAATCAAAGTTGTAAAAACCGCGATGAGAAAATCAACGCAACGAGAAAACCTTTAATCTAAATTACCGCATAAATGGTACACGCTTTTAAATTCGCTTATCACGACAAGGCATATCATTTTGTATGGGACAATGAAAGTGGCAGTCTACACAACGTAGATTATGTCGCTTTTTTGTATGCAAAAAAAAGATACGGACAAGCCTTGGACGAAAAGGAAAGCAAAGATTTTTTTGCAATAAATCAAGCAGACTTGCAAGAACTTGAAAAAGAGTTTGACGAGTTGGAGACAATGGGGATACTCAATACTCCTTGTACTTCTTTTGCCAAGAAAAAGAGAATAGGCGAGATAAAGGCGCTTTGTCTGCATATTTGCAACGATTGTAATTTGCGTTGTAAATATTGCTTTGCCGACGAGGGAACTTATCATACTCAAGAGAGAGCCTATATGTCTGAAGAGGTGGGCAAAAAGGCAATAGACTTTTTGATTGCTCACTCGGGTAAGCGCAATAATCTGGAAGTTGACTTTTTCGGCGGAGAGCCTCTTATGAATTTGGACGTCGTAAAGGCTATAGTAGAATATGCTCGCTCAAGAGAAAAAGAGAGCGGGAAGTCATTTAATTTTACTATGACGACCAATTGCGTATTGCTTAACGACAAGAATATAGAGTGGCTTAATAAAGAGATGTACAACGTCGTGTTGAGTATAGACGGACGCCACGACGTGCATAGCGCGGTGCGAAAAGCCGTCAACGGCAAGGACTGCTATGATCTCATCGCAAACAACGCTATCAAGTTTGCAAAGGCAAGGGGAGATAAGTCATATTACGTAAGAGGTACATTTACCGCCAAGAACTTGGATTTTGCCGACGACGTACTTACGCTCAACGATATGGGATTTGATCAAATATCTATCGAACCAGTTGTCACGGATATTGAAGACCTTAAGATTACAAAGGAACATTTGCCTGCCATACTCAAAGAGTATGAGAGACTTGCCGAAAATTATATTGACAGAAGAAAGACGGACAAGTGGTTTAATTTCTTCCACTTTATGATAGATCTCGAGGGCGGACCGTGTATAATCAAAAGGCTGACGGGTTGCGGAAGCGGATGCGAATATCTTGCAATCACTCCCACAGGCGGCATATATCCTTGCCATCAATTTGCAGAAAACAAAGATTATTATATGGGCAACGTCTTTGACGGCGATTTGGATTTGTCTATATCCGATAAATTTGCCGATAATATAGTCACCAACAAGCCTGATTGCAAGGACTGTATGGCAAAGTATTATTGCAGCGGCGGTTGCGTCGCAAATAATCTTAACTTTGCGGGAAGTATGGGTAAGCCGTACGACATATCTTGCGAAATGATGCGCAAAAGACTTGAACTGTCGCTTGCAATCAACGCAATCGAAGGCGCTGAAGATTAGATTCGTATTTGCTTTCGCTAATGGTGATTTATGATGTCATTTTGGCCGAAGTCGAGAAATCTCTACCTTGTAAACGAGTTTTATTTAAAATTAAATCTAATAATATAATTTTATACGCGAATTTGTTTGCAAATTAAATTTGCGTATGTTAAAATACTATCTGGTAATAAACACCCAAGGTCAGCACAGGCAGTTGCTTGTTTGCCAACAAGTTGCCGAAAGCGAAAACTTTGGGGAAGAATAAACAAAAAAAGGAGTAAAAAATGGCAGTTGTAACAATGAAAAGCCTCTTAGAGGCAGGTGTACACTTTGGACACCAAACAAAGAAGTGGAACCCGAAGATGGCAAAATACATCTATTCGGCAAGAAATGATATTCATATCATCGATCTTCAAATCTCGGTTGAGCAAGTAGAGAAAGCATATGCTTTTGTAAGAGACGTGGCTAAAGAGGGCAAGTCGATTTTGTTTGTCGGCACAAAAAAACAAGCCCAAGACGCTATCAAAGAAGAGGCTCAACGTTGCGGTATGTTCTATATGAACCAAAGATGGCTTGGCGGTACTTTGACCAACTTCAAGACTATCAGAAGCCGTATCGAGAGACTTAACAAAATTAATCAAATGGAACTTATCGGTCAATTCGACCTTTTGCCAAAGAAAGAAGTTGCTATGCTCAAGGCAGAGAGAGACAAACTTGAGGCTAACCTTGGCGGTATCAAAGATATGACTCAACTTCCGGGCTGTATGTTTGTAGTAGATCTTAACAACGAAGATATTGCCGTAAAAGAAGCTCGCAAACTCGGTATCCCCGTAGTAGGACTTGTAGATACCAACTGTAATCCCGATCTTGTAGATTATGTTATTCCTGGCAACGACGACGCTATCAGAGCCATCAAGTTGATTGCAAGCATTATGGCAAACGCAGTAATCGAGGCAAACGAGGGTATAACTTTCTCAGTAGAAGAGGAAAGCGAAGAGTCCGGCGAGGCTGAGGCTGCAGTAGAGGAAAAGGCAGAAGAAGCAACTGAAGAAGTTAAGGCTGACGAAGAATAATCGAGGAGGAATACTGATATGGCATTCACTAACAAAGACGTAATGGAATTGCGCGCAAAGACCGGCGTAGGTATGATGGATTGCAAGAAGGCTCTCACCGAGTCTGACGGCGATATGGAAAAGGCAGTTGAAATATTGAGAGAAAAGGGTATGGCTACGAGCGCTAAGAGAGCAGGTAAGATTGCGTCTCAAGGTATCGTTGAGGCTTATATCAACGACAAGTGCGGCGTACTCGTCGAGGTAAACTGCGAATCAGACTTCGTTGCAAGAGGAGAGCAATATAAGGCATTTGTTATGCAAGTTGCTGAATATATTGCCAACAACAATGTAGACACTGTTGAGCAAGTAAGCGAGAATATGGCAACCGCTACGGCTGAAGCAGTTGCAAAGATAGGCGAGAAGATTGCAATTAGAAGATTTGCAAAGTATGCCAATACCGGCAAACTTGACAGTTATATTCATATGGGCGGAAAAATCGGCGTGCTCGTAGAGATGAGCGGCAATGCAAGCGCAGAACTTGCTCACGATATCTGTATGCAAATCGCTGCCGCTAATCCTTCATACGTTAAGGTAGACGAAGTTCCGAAGGACGAAATCGAAAAAGAGAAAGAAATACTCAAGGCTCAAGCTCTCAATGAAGACAAGCCAAAGCCGCTCAACATCATTGAAAAGATGGTCGAGGGACGTATCAATAAGTATTATAAAGAAGTATGTCTTGTAGAACAGCCTTTTGTAAAAGATGGTGACAAGACAATAAAGGCTCTTCTCAAAGAGGCTGGCGCAGACGTTGTGAGATTTACTCGTTTCGTTATGGGCGAAGGCTTGGAGAAGAAAGAAGAGAATTTGGCTGACGAAGTACAAGCGCAAATCAACAGCGCCAAGAAAAACTAATTTAAAAAAGGAAAACGGTTATTCGTTTTCCTTTTTTTCTAGCCTATATATCTGGAGGATAATATGATAAAATATAAAAGAGCCATAATTAAACTTAGCGGTGAGGCTTTGGCGGGCGAAAAGGGCTTTGGTATTGACGAAACAGTTGTGTCATACGTAGTCAATCAAATCAAAAGCGTATACGAATTGGGCGTTGAGATAGGTATAATTATCGGAGGAGGCAACTTCTGGAGAGGAAGACAAGCGTTGAAGATGGAGAGATCGGCTGCCGATCATATGGGAATGCTTGCAACGGTGATGAACTCTTTAGCGTTGCAGGACGCTTTGGAAGCGGCAGGCGTACCTTGCAGAGTACAGACGGCTTTGACTATCACTAGAATTGCAGAGCCATATATTTTGCGTAAGGCAATGCGCCATTTTGAAAAAGGCAGAGTAGTTATATTTGCCTGCGGCACCGGCAATCCATTCTTCTCGACCGATACAGGCGCGGCGTTGAGAGCGGCTGAAATAAACGCAGACGTGCTTATGCTGGCAAAGAATATCGACGGCGTATACGACAGCGACCCGAAGAAAAATCCAAAAGCTAAGAAGTATGACGAACTCTCTTATATGAAAGTCGTTCAAGACGGACTTCAAGCAATGGACGCAACGGCTATTACGCTCTGTATGGAAAACAAAATCCCAATCATTGCATTTGCTCTCAAAGAAGAAAACAGTTTGCTCAAGGCAATCAACGGAGAGAAAATAGGAACGATAATACATTGATTGCTACCTAAATATAGTATTTTCGGAAGGTGTGTACAAATTTGTACGCGCCTTTTTATTTATATAATATTTTTGTAAATAATTATATATAAATAAAAATAAGTAAATAAATAATAAAAAGAATTGAATTTGCCGTAGACTTTTGATATAATTATGATAGCAAATTTTAAGGAGCGCAAATTATGGCATACGAACAAATGGAAGTATTGGAAGTTTTTGACGAATTTGAAACAAAAATGGACAAAAGCATATCTTCTCTTCAATATGAATTCAACAATATGAAAGCGGGTAGAGCAAATCCGCACATCCTCGACAAGATTGTCGTTGATTATTACGGCGTACCGACGCCGCTAAAGCAAATTGGCAATATTCAGGTCCCCGAGGCAAGAATGTTGCTCATAAGCGTATGGGATACGTCTATACTCAAAGAGGTTGAGAAGGCAATAATAGCCGCAAATACCGGAATTATGCCTACCAACGACGGAAAAGTGTTGAGAATGGTTTTTCCAGAACTCACTCAAGAGAGAAGAAAAGAACTTTGCAAGTCGCTTAAGTCTTTTGCGGAAAATACTAAAGTCGCTCTTCGCAACGCAAGAAGAGATATCAACGACAGTATCAAAAAGATGAAAAAGGACTCTCTTATATCAGAAGACGACGCGGCTGTATATGAAAAAGACGTCGACAAAAAACTTGCTTCTCAAATTGAGATCGTAGACAAGATGACAAAAGATAAAGAACAGGAAATTATGTCAGTATAATAGACAAGTCTTTGAAGATTTGTTTGCTGTCAGGTAAATAATGGAACAATCACTAAAAATACCGACGCATATCGGATTTATTATGGACGGCAACGGCCGTTGGGCAACTCAGAGAGGGCTTTCTCGCAGCGAAGGACACCGTCAGGGGGCAGAGGCGCTGAAAAAAGTTGTCAAAGCGTGTTCACAAAAGGGAATTAAAGTTGTGAGCATATATGCTTTTTCTTGCGAAAACTGGTCAAAGCGTCCTCAAGCCGAAATTAAGTTTTTGTTTTCCTTAATAACGCAATTTGTTAAGAAGGAAATGAAAGATTATGTAAAAGCAGGCTATAGAGTTAAATTTAGCGGCAATTTATCTCAATTGCCAAAGACTACTCAAAACGCTGTCCTAAAGGTAATTGACGCCAGTAAGAATAATGACGGACTAATAGTAAATATTGCTCTCAATTACGGATCCCATCAAGAGATCGTAAGGGCGGTAAATATGATACTGCAGTCGGGGTTGAGAGAAATCGACGAGCAGATGTTGGAAGACTGCCTATATTCGGCGGGGCTTCCGCCGTTGGACGTGGTAGTGAGGTCGAGCGGCGAAAAGCGGTTGAGTAATTTTATGCTTTGGCAGGCGTCGTATAGCGAATTGATTTTTTTGGATAAATATTGGCCTGATTTCAACGAAGACACTCTTGAAGACATACTCAAGGAATATTCAAATAGAGATAGAAGATTTGGAGGTATTAGTTGATGCTCAAAAGAATTTTGACAGCAGTTGCAATGTTGGCGGTAGTATTTGCAACGATTTTGGGACTTCGTCAAATATATGTCGAACTTGCGGACATCGTCGGCGTTGTCATTTGCTGTTTGGGCGTTTATGAGATGGCTCAAGCCTTCAAAAAGGCCGGGTATAACGCAATTAAGGGGAGTTTGATTTTTGCCTGTATTGCAATTTATCCAATGATACTTGCTTTTGAGTGGACGATAGGCAAAGGCGAAGTAGGCGCGTTTGCCACGATTTTTTTGGCAGTAATTCTTGCAATCATAGAATTTACGCTAATACATAAGACAAAAAAACAACGACAGCAAGACAAGGCTTTGTCGCAAAGCGAATCCGTAGACGCGCAACAAGAGCAATGCAAAGTAGATATAGCAAATCGCGGTGTTTTTGGACTGAAAGATTTGCTTGCGACGATATTTATATTAATATATCCATTAGGCATTTTTTCTACATTCTTTTTTATCAATCATTCTCAATACGGATTGCTTGGTATATTCCTTGCGTTGTTGGTACCGGTTATGACCGACACTATGGCGTACTTTGTGGGAGTGACCTTCAAGGGCAAAAAACTTTGTCCCAATATAAGTCCCAAGAAGACAATTAGCGGAGCGATAGGCGGGGTATTGGGCGGAATTATAGGAGCGATAATAGTCTTTGTTTTCTTTGATGTGACAGGACTTTTTGTCAACTTTAACAACGTAGGCTTATTGAAAATTTCCGACAGTTTGCTTGCTTCGGGATTTATATATGCAATATTTGGACTTATAGGCGGTGTTTTGAGCGAACTTGGAGACCTTGGCGCGAGTTGGATAAAACGCAAGGCGGGAATAAAAGACTTCGGCAAGATTTTTCCCGGTCACGGCGGAATGATGGACAGATTGGACAGCGTGATATTTATTTTGCCGCTCGTATATCTTTTGATAAGTATTATTACGGCGGTAAACGCATAAATTTTTTTATATTTGAGTAAAGGCTGACAAAATGAAAAGAATTATAATATTAGGCAGTACCGGATCTATAGGAACTCAGGCGCTTGAAGTAGCGGATAAATACCCAAATGAATTTGAGGTCGTGGGACTTGCGTGTAATTCCAATAAATTGATACTTGAGCAGATTGCTAAATATGCGCCAAAATATGTTGCTGTAGTTGACTGTGATTTGGCGAAAAAGATAAAAGACGATTTTCCTGCCGTCAATGTATTTGCGGGTGAAGAGGGAGTGAGTCGACTTGCAGGAATCAAGGTCGATCTTGCAATCAATGGACTAGTTGGCATAAGCGGACTAAAGCCTACGTTGGAGGCAATAAAAGTCGGCAACGATATTGCTTTGGCAAACAAAGAAACTCTTGTTGCAGGCGGCGAACTCGTGATGCCTTTTGCAAAAAAGATGGGAGTAAAAATACTTCCGGTAGATAGCGAGCATAGCGCAATATGGCAGTCGTTGACGGCAAAAAACGTCAAAAGGATTTTGTTGACGGCAAGCGGCGGAGCATTCAGAAATTGGAGCAAAGAGCAACTTGTCAATGCTAAGGCTTGCGACGCTCTCAAACACCCCAATTGGGATATGGGAGCGAAAGTGACGATAGACAGCGCTACTCTTATGAATAAGGGCTTGGAAATAATAGAGGCAATGCATCTTTTTGATGTAGATGTCGACGATATAAAAGTCTTGGTTCATAGACAGAGCGTAGTGCACAGTATGGTTGAGTACGCCGACGGTAGCGTCATTGCGCAAATGAGTTATCCCGATATGAGATTGCCAATTCAGATAGCAATGTTATATCCCGAAAGAGGAGATTTTGCCTTTAATACTTATGACTTCATAGGCAAAAATTTGACTTTTGAAGATGTTGACGAGGATAGATTTCCTTGTTTATCAATAGCCAAGTATTGCGCAAAAGAAAAGGGGATTGCGCCGGTGATTATGAATGCCGCCAATGAAATTTTGGTAAAAGCCTATTTAGATAATAAAATCAAATTTTACGACATACCTTATTATATAAGGTGCGCTTTGGATAAATTCTATCAAGGACAGAGAATAGAAAGCCAAGCGCAAATATATTGCGTAGACGGTGAAGTGAGACGGTACGTTCTCTCTACTATCGGGTGAGGTGAAAATGATATTGACGTTGGCAATAAGCGGAATCGAAGTACTGAAATGGATAGGTTATATTTTGGTGGCTTTGCTCTGTCTTATGCTTATGGTTGTGCTACACGAGTTGGGACACTATACTTTCGGAAAAATATTTAAGTTCAAGATAAATGAGTTTGCTATAGGCTTTGGACCTAAGATATTCTCAAAGACCAACAAAAAGACCGGAGAAGTATTTTCAATTCGTCCCTTTCCATTCGGAGGTTTTTGCGCATTTGGCGGAGAGGACGAAGAGAGCAGCGATCCTCACGATTTCAACAACCGTCCTATATGGCAGAGAATAATAGTATTGTTTGCAGGCGCAGGCTTCAACTTTTTGTCCGCATTTATTGTTATTACGATATTTTTCAGCGCGTACGGCGAATATTTTCCTGTGGTTGGAGAAGTATATCAGCACGTTGAGTATGTAGACGGCGAGAATTATCAAATAATTGAAGATTCTCAAAAACTCAAGCAGGGCGACGTGATTTTGTCCGTCAATGGCAAAGACGCTTACAGCCTACTTGAATACAACAGATTGAGCGAAATTATCGCAAGTGACGACGATAATTTATCAGTTGTCGTTTTAAGAGATGGCGAAAAACTTACGCTTCAAGTTAGAAAACAGTATTATTTGACTTATACTGAGAGCGGCGAAGTCAACGAAAATGGAGATAAAATACTTGTCGAAAACGTGAGTAAGAATAAAGGATTGGGTATGGCGCTTGGCGCATTCAGCGCGCAAAAACTCTCTTTTGGCAAAGCATTGGGGCACGGCGCGGCGTTTGGATACGATGTGTTGAGGGTGACGGGCAAGTCTCTCAAACAAGTTTTCAATGGCTCGATATCAGTCAGTGAATCAATGGGCGGCACGGCTACGGCGATATTTTCGCTTGCTCAACTCGTGCAGGCGGGCATACCTGCGATAATATACGGATTTTGCATTCTGTCTGTGTCAATTGGTATTATGAACGTAATGCCTTTGCCTGCGTTGGACGGTTCGAGAATAGTCTTTGCGATCATAGAGGGTATCAGACGTAAGCCTATCAACAGAAAAATTGAAGGTACGGTTCACTTCGTAGGACTTATCGTCTTGCTGGCATTGGCGATATTGCTAGACGTACTGCACTTTTTTAAGTAAAGGTAGCATTATTGTTAATTATGAGTTTACGACAGGTATCAATATACAAAATTAGAGGATAAAATGAAAAAGCAAGTTAAAGTAGGCAATACTGTAATTGGTGACGGAAACGTGACAATTCAGTCGATGACGAATACCAAGACTTCGGATATCGACGGCACCGTTGCGCAAATCAAGGCTTTGGAAGACGCAGGCTGTCAATTGGTGAGATGTTCCGTTCCTGATGAAGAGAGCGCAACCGCATTAAAACAAATTATAAAAAATGTCAACGTTCCGATAATTGCCGACATACATTTTTCGCACAAACTTGCGCTTATGTCCGCAGACGCGGGAGTAAGTAAAATTCGTATCAATCCGGGCAATATCGGCGGAGTGGATAAAGCAAAATATCTTGCAGATTATCTCAAAGAGAGAGGCGTTGCGTTGAGAATAGGCGTCAACGGCGGATCTTTGGATAACGCCCACAAGTCAAAGCCTTTGGCACAGGCAATGAGAGACAGCGCATTGGAATACGTCAGCGTACTGGAAAAGTGCAATTTTTACGATATAGTCATTTCGGCAAAATCATCCAACGTAAAGGTGATGCTTGACACTTATAGATTGCTCGACAAAGCCTGCGATTATCCTTTGCATTTGGGGGTAACAGAAGCGGGACTTTATCACACAGGTCTAGTAAAGTCGGCTATAGGTATAGGCGCGCTGCTTTGCGAGGATATCGGAGATACGATAAGAGTATCTTTGAGCGACGATCCTATAAAAGAAGTGGAGGCTGCAAAAGATATCCTCAAGGCGTGCGATAAATATCCCTATCCTTATTGTGAGATAATTTCCTGTCCGACTTGCGCGCGTACCAATATTGCTGTCAAGTCACTTGCCGAACAAGTGGAAGATATGTGCAAGGATATAAAACGCAATCTTAAGATTGCCGTAATGGGCTGTGTCGTCAACGGAATAGGAGAGTCGCAAGGCTCAAATCTCGGAGTTGCAGGCGGTAAGGATAAGTCGGCTATATTCGTCGACGGCGAATACGTAGAGAGCGTGGCAAACGAGGATATATTACAGATATTGAAAAAATATATATTAGAGTATAAAGAAAAATAATAGACATATATTTGATAAATAAACGAGATTACGGAAGATAATATGCAATTTATAGACAAACTCAACGAGGCAACTAACAATAAATATGAATTTTTGAGAATATCAAAACTCAATCTCGACGTAGGAGCGAGTTCTCTCTCTGTCGTATGTTTGTTGCCGCAGGATATCACGGAAGATAAGTTCTCCGAAAACGATAAGAGAGCAATCGAAGAGTTTTGTCGAAATCAAGTCCCAGATACGTTTTCGTTGAAGATAGCGTTTGTAAAAAATTTGATAAATCAAGAGGCTGTATCTAAGCAGGTCTTCAACTATATTTCTTTAAAGCACCAGACAATACTCACGCAAATGGATCCATCTATGACCGACATAAAAATAGATGGAGACAGACTTATCATAAATTTATATGTATTCAGTACCGCTCATCACTATTGCGAAAACAGCGGATTTAAAGAAAAACTCGCAAAGCATATCTACAATCAAAATTGCGTGAACAAAGTCATTGTCAATATCAACGTGTGCAAAACCGTCGACACGGGCAAATTACTCAAAGAAAGAGACGATATAAAGTACGTTGACAATGGAGAAATCGAGATAGTGGGCAACTATCATTATATGGTTGGAAAGGATATTATTCGCAAGCCGAGATACATAGAAAAATACAAAAAAGAGATGGACGGAATTTGCGTCTGCGGTACGGTCAGCGAACTCAAGCGTATCAATATTATTGACAAAGCGTCTCCCGACAGAAGAGTAAAAAAAGTGCTTTTCAAATTTGTTATTTCCGATTCGACAGGCAAGATGGATTGCTTATATTTTGCTAAACTACGCAAGCCCAAGAAGGGCGAAAAAGAACACACTACTTGCCTTGACCTGTTAAAAGACGGTGACGACGTGGTAATATTGGGCAATTATAAATACAGCGATTTTTCTAATAAAAACGAACTATTGGTGACAAAACTCGCGTTGTGTAAGATAAATTACGAAGCGTTGTCAAAGCGTCGCGAAGACATAAAACTAGCCAATAAAATCAAGATTTTTCAGACGCCAAAAGCGTACGAAGTAGATATGAATGAAAGTTTGTTGGATATGCTCGGTCATTGCGATTATATTATGAAAAATAAGTTTGTCGTCTTTGACTTAGAGACGACGGGACTCAGTGCCGAGACGGACGATATAATTGAGTTGGGCGCAGTCAAACTTGAAGAAGGAAAAATTACGGAATACTACAACACGCTTGTCGACCCCAAACGCAGTATTCCGGAAGGAGCAAGCAAAGTCAATAATATCTATGACGCCGACGTTAAGAATTCTCCATATATAGAAGATATATTTGGATTCTTTGTAGAGTATTGCAAAGGCTATATTCTTGTGGCGCACAACGGCGCGGGTTTTGACTTCAAGATTATCAGGCGTTTGGCGGGGCAACTTGGCTATCCGCTTTATAACGAAATGGTTGATTCTTTGACTGAAGCAAGAAATATCCTTACTAAATCTCGCCGTCATTCACTTGAAGCGCTTTGCGAGCATTACGGAATTGTCAACAAAAACGCTCACAGAGCTTATGAGGACGCTGAAGCGACGGCAAAGGTATTCGTCAAACTTATGGACGATAAATATCTTATACAGTCCACGCCTAAATAGAACGCTTCTATGCGCTTCATTAGTCATTATATTTATTTATTATAAAATAAATAGCATAAAACAGTTGCGTTCGGCAAATAAATATGGTATATTATTAGTGCAATAGTAGATTACTAGAGCGACTGTATTACGCAGTCGCTTAAATTATAAGAAAAGAGGTAGTATGTCAAAGATAACAGAATCTGTCAAACAACTTGTCGAACCTATCATAGCCGCAAATGCTATGGAACTCGTCGACGTGGAGTACAAGAAATTATACGGACAGGACACCTTGATAATTTATATAGACAAGAACGGCGGAGTAGATCTCAACGATTGTGAATTGATACACAACGCTATTGACGCGCCTCTTGACGAACTTGATCCCACCGATTGTACGCCGTATAATCTCAACGTGTCGTCTCCCGGTATAGACAGACCTCTTAAGACGGCGAGAGATTTTGCAAAGAAAATGGGACTGGAGATGGAAGTCTCGCTTTACAAACCTCTTGCAGAATTTGGAAAATTAAAAAAATTCAACGCTATTCTTCTCGGCTACGACGAAAATAATCAAGAAGTCGAGTTGGAATATAAATCAAAAAACTTAAAACTTAATATAAAGGATATAGCCGTGATTAGAGAGGCTATACACTTCTAGGAGGACAAAATGATCAACAAAGATTTCTTTCAAGCGCTTGACGCGCTCGAAAAAGAAAAGAGAATCGAGCAACAACAGTTTATCGACGCGCTTGAGACAGGACTTGCAGTAGCGTACAAAAAGGAAAACGGTAAAGCAAAATCCGTTATGGTTGCGCTCAATCCGCAGAGATCGGAGATAAAAATTTATGCTTATCAGACTGTTGTCGAAGAAGTCGAAGACGAAGAGAAGCAAATTTCTCTTCAGGACGCAAAGGCTATCAAAAATAGTTATAAAGTGGGAGACATAGTTAAAGAAGAACTCTCGCCTAAACTCTTTTCGCGTATTGCGGCTCAGACTGCAAAGCAAGTGATCATTCAACGAAATAATGAGATCCAAAAAGAACTCATAAAGGACGAGATGAACAACAAAGAGGGTGAAATCGTCAAAGGTATCGTAAGACGAGTCGAAAATGATACCGTATATTTGGAAATGGCGGGAACTCAACTTGAAGGCGTTATGTTGCCCTCCGAGCAGATAAGAGGCGAAAAGTACAACGTCAATGACGTAATCAACGTATATGTCAAAAGCGTTCGCACCAATCAAAGGGGCGCAACTCAAGTAATGGTATCTAGAGCAAGCAACGGTTTTGTCAAAAAACTTTTTGAAATGGAAGTGCCCGAAATCAAAGCTAATCTTGTCAATATCAAGAGAATTGTCAGAGAAGCAGGTTACCGTACTAAAATGGCTGTATACGCTGAAGATTCTTCTATTGACGCGGTAGGTAGTTGTATAGGTCAAAAGGGTATGCGTATCAACAGCGTCGTTCAAGAACTCGGCGGTGAAAAAATAGATATAATAGGATATAGCCAAGATATGGGCGAGTATATATCCAGAGCGTTGTCTCCTGCAAAAGTAATTGCAGTAATGCTCAATCCCGAAGAGAAGAGCGCAAAGGCTATAGTCGAAGACGACAAACTTTCGCTTGCTATCGGCAAGTCTGGTCAAAACGTAAGACTTGCGGCAAAACTCACGGAATGGAAGATAGACGTCAAGCCATATTCTTCTTTGGCAGGCAACGACATCAGCGATATAGGCGAATAAGATGAAAAAACCGCCTGTGAGAATGTGTATCGCGTGCAAAAACGCATACGAGAAAAAGCAAATGTTGAGAATTGTAAAAGACAAGGACGGCAATATCTCCTTGGATTTCACGGGTAAAAAGGCAGGCAGAGGAGCGTATATTTGTGACAGCGCCGCTTGTATAGAAAAGTGCGTCAAGAACAAACTCCTCAACAGAAACTTTGCTCAAGAGATAGCCCCCGAGGTATACGATGCAATTAAAGATCAATACGCAAATAGGCAAGATTGATTGTTATATCAACTTTGCGGTAAGGGCAGGTAAAGTTATTTGGGGAGTGGACAATCTCGAGAGAGCAAAGCGTACTCCGCACTTGATACTTGTAGACGAATCTTTAGGAGCAAACAGCGCAAAACAACTTTCACTTTACTGTCAAAGAAAGAATACTATGAGTTTGACGCTTCCTACTGACTATCTCAACAATCTTCTGAAGAGAAGTAATATAAAAGTTTTGTCCATTACAGACGAGTCGTTGGCAACCGCGATAATCAAATATTGCAAATGACTACGACAAAATATACAGAGCGAGAGGCTCTGGCGGGTACCGCAAATTAAAGACGGAGGTGGTTTTTGTGAACAACGAAAACAAAAATGAACAATTTAAAAGTTTAAAGGAGATAGACTCGTTTTTGAGAGACGTGTCCAAGCCTTTTCTTGCTCAAATTGTCGAGGCTAAGAATAAGATTAAAGAACTTGAAAGCAAAGTCAACGATTTGAAGCAAGAGAGATTGGCTGCGATTTACGAGCAACAGCAGGCTGAAGAGGCGCAGACTCAAGATCAGTCGGTCGAGAGCGAAATATCAGTTGACGAAGAAATCAACTTGGAACAAAATAGCGCAGATTCAAAACAAGAAGAGACTCCGTTGGCAAAATTAGAAACGGAACCCATTGATAAAAAAGCCGCGCCGGTTGCTGCTTCTCAAAAAGAGGCTCAGAAGACGCAGACTTATATAAATCCAGATATGGTGCGTAGAGGTAACAGAGACAACAACCGTCCTCAATTTGACAAAAACAGACCCGGCGGACAGCAAAGACCCACCGGACAAGGCGGCGCAAGACCATTTGCGCCCAAGGGCAGAGTGGAAGTTGTCGCTCCGGTTCCCGTAACCAATAAGACGGATAATAAAAAGAAAAAAGACGTCAAGACAACTTTTGGCAAAGACGAGAAGAAAGGAATGACAAAACGAGACCTTTTGAAGAGAGGCTATGCTTACGATTCGACTCTTGAAGACGACAGCGATACCGCAAGATATGTCAAGGTCAAGAAGTCTAAGAAAGATCTCAACACTCTTCAGTATGTCAAAATAGATCACGCCGTGCTCAACAGCGAACGCGTGCCAATTAAAGTTTTCAGCGAAAAAATTGGTAAGTCTGCTACAGAAATAGTAAAAAAATTGTTTGATATGGGCAAATTTGCCACAATCAACGATATGATTAGTTTTGAAGAAGCAGAACTTATTGCAATAGACTACGACATAACGTTGGAACTCAAAGCCGACAAGAGCGCGGAAGACAAACTCAAGGATATAATAGATACGCAGGTTGATAATACAAAACTTGTCAAGAGACCGCCTATCGTAACTATTATGGGTCACGTCGACCACGGTAAAACTTCGCTTCTGGACTATATTCGCAAAGCAAATGTAGCAGGCGGAGAGGCGGGAGGTATTACTCAGCACATTGGCGCGTATACAATAGATCTCAACGGCGAAAAAATCACTTTCCTTGATACTCCAGGTCACGAAGCCTTTACGGCAATGAGACAGAGAGGTGCAAACGTAACTGATATTGCTATCATAGTAGTTGCTGCCGATGACGGAATTATGCCGCAAACAATTGAGGCAATACATCACGCAAAGGCGGCAAAAGACGTTTCGATTATCGTCGCAGTAAATAAGATAGATAAGACCAACGGCAATTACGACAGAATTTTGCAACAGTTGGCAGACAATGAAATTTTGGCTGAAGCGTGGGGCGGAGATACTATAGTGTGTCCGGTAAGCGCAAAGACCGGTCAAGGTGTAAAAGAACTTCTTGAAAGTATACTTTTGGTGGCAGAAGTCAATGAATACAAGGCAAACAAAAAATGTTCGGCTACAGGTTCTATCATTGAGGCTAGTCTCGACAAGGGTAAAGGTCCAGTCGCTACAATCTTGGTTCAAAACGGTACGCTCAAAGTGTCAGATTACGTCGTTGCAGGTACCGCTATAGGTAAGATAAGAGATATGACGGACTACAACGGCAAGAGAGTCAAAGAGGCTTTTCCGTCTTATGCCGTGCAGGTTCAAGGCTTTTCCGAAGTGCCTAAGGCAGGTGATTTGATGGTTGTCGTCAAAGATGAAAAACTTGCTAAGAAAGTCGCTCAAGAGAGAGCGGACAAAGAAAGAGCAGAGATGCAAGCATTCAGTTCTATTAGATCTATCGACGATATCTTCGGTGACGGAAAGGATACAAAGTCGCTCAATCTTATTATCAAGGGCGATGTGCAAGGCTCTGTTGAGGCAGTCAAAGCCTCGCTTCTCAAACTCAATGACGAGATGGCTGAAAAGAAGGTCAAACTTGCAGTCGTGCACAGCGCAGTAGGCGCAATCAGCGAGTCCGATATAATGCTTGCAGATACGGCAAAAGCCATAATTATTGCTTTCAATGTCAAGGCTGAAACAAAGGCTCAAGCGCTTGCCGAAAGAAATAAGATAGATATAAGAAGATACAGCATAATATATGACGCGATCAACGATATGACAAGAGCGCTCAAAGGTATGCTCGATCCAATATATAAAGAGGTCAGTCTCGGAGAAGCAGAAGTCAGAGCAACTTTCAGAATTTCTTCGTTTGGCACTATTGCGGGCAGTTATGTCACAAAGGGTAAAGTCGCAAGAAATTCCAAAGTCAGAGTTGTCAGAGACGGCATTATTATTTTTGAAGGCGTGCTTACTTCGCTTAAGAGAGAAAAAGACGACGCAAAAGAAGTTGCAAGCGGATATGAATGCGGTATCGGTCTTGAAAAATTCAATGACGTTAAGATCGGTGATATAATCGAAAGTTACATTTTGGAGCAAATCGAGCAATGAACAGATATGAAAGGATCAACGCGGAACTAAAAAAACAACTCTCGATAATTTTGCGCGAAGGCGTCAATGATCCTCGAGTAGCAGGCAAAATGATATGCGTTACGGATACGCAAGTCGACAGAGATCTTACGCTTGCGCAAGTATATATCAGCATTTTGGGAGCAAATGGCAACGAAAAAGAAGTGATAGACGGACTTCATAGCGCAGAAGGCTATATCAAGTCGCGCCTTAAGAATTTGATTAAGTTGCGTAATATGCCTTCGCTTAGATTTAAGTTGGACACCTCACTTGATTACGGAATGAAGATATCCAGAATTATCGACGATATACACAAAAAAGAAAACGCTATATCGGAGGATGGCGAAGAATAATGTATGAAGAGTTTATAAAAGCCGTTGTAAATAGCGAAATTATTTGTCTTATATCTCATCAAAATCCCGACGGAGATACTTGCGGAAGCGCATTGGCTCTTTATAGAGCATTGAAGTTGTTCGGAAAGGAGCAAGTATACATTTATTGCGACGGCATTTTCAGAAATTCTCTTCAGGTATTGGACGGTATTGACGAGTATAATAAATCGCGTGTTGATAAGTGCGATCTTGCGATTGCGTGCGATTGCGCGGAATACGATCGTATGGGTGTATATCTAGAACTTTTCAACAAGGCTAGGTTTCGCGTAAATATCGATCATCATAAGACCAACAGCAAATATGGAAATATCAATATTATCGAGCCCGGCGTAAGCGCAACTTGCGAAGTTATGTATAAGATAATCAAGGCGCTGGATCAAAAGAAGGCTTGTCTAGACGATGTTGTTGCCAAGTTGCTATATAGCGGATTGGTGACTGATAGCGGCGGTTTTTCTTTTTCAAACGTATCAAGTCAAACGCACGAAATTGCATCTAAACTCATTGCATACGATTTTTCGGCAAGTGATATTTGCGAACATTTTTTGAAGAAAGTGTCATTCAATGTTTTTAATTTGAGAATGAGAGCGCTTTCCAAAGCCAAGTTTTTTGAAGACGGCAAGATAGGTCTAATATACTTTTCTCAAGAAGATTTTCTTGCGACCGATACTGCGCCGGAAGATACTGAAGGCGCGATAAATTATATCAGAGACATAGATACCGTCGAAGTAGCGGCGGCTATCACGCAGACGAGACAAAGCAACTCTTACAAAGTAAGCATTCGCACAAGCGATAGGGTTGACGCATCGAGAATTGCCTCCGTGTTTGGCGGCGGCGGACATAAAAATGCGGCAGGCTGTCGAATTTCGGGTTTTTATGAGGACGTGAAGGACAAACTTCTCAAAGCGTGTTCGGACGAATTATATCAATAATAATATGAAGGTAAATTATTATGAATGGATTTGCAGTAATAAATAAAGGACTTGGAATATCTTCCAGCGACGTAGTAATCAAATGCAGAAACGCTCTAAGTCACGCAATCAATGAAAAGACCAAGTGCGGACATATGGGCACTCTTGACCCTATGGCAGAGGGCGTATTGATTATAGCCTTTGGTAATGCTACAAGGCTTTTTGATTATTTGCTTTCTAAAGAAAAGTCGTATGAAGCAGTTTTTACTTTTGGCGAGGCTAGAGATACTGTGGATAGAGCAGGCAAGATAATTGCCACTTCCGATTTGCCGAAGTATCAAAAGGTGCTTGAATTATTGCCCGATTTTGTTGGCGAAATCTCTCAGGTCCCGCCAAAATACAGCGCAGTCAACATCAACGGTCAGCGCGCTTACGATATGGCAAGAGCAGGCAAGGATTTTCAACTTGAAGCAAAAAAAGTTGTTGTAAATGATATAACTGTCTTGGATAAGACTCTTATCGGTGACGCTTGTCAGGATATAAAGGTATCGGTAACTTGCGGTAGCGGAACTTATATCAGAAGCCTTTGCAGCGATATTGCAAGAGAAGCGGGCGTATGCGGTTATATGTCCAAATTGACGAGAGTTACTTGCGGCGGATATACGTTGCAAGATAGCGTGACTTTGAATGATTTTATTAAAAATCCTCTTGACAACGTACGCAATGTAAAGGGGCTATTGCAACAAGTTATGCCAATTATTCAACTTGACGATAAGTCGTATGTCAAACTTCGCAACGGAAGATGTATAGACAGCAATTTAGAAGAAGGCACTTACGGAGTTGAATATAACTCAAACGTATGCTTTATTATCAACGTAAAGCGCGGCAAGGCAAAATCTGTCTGTTATTTACAAGACTGACCTTAAAATGAGCAGACACGAACTAAAGACGATAGAATATACTCAAATTTGCCAAGATGACTTGGTCATAGCGCTTGGCTTTTTTGACTGTCTGCATATAGGGCATACAAAGTTGATTCAATCCGCGAAATTGCTTGCATTCAGAAATAATACAAAATGCGGAGTATTTACTTTTGACAACAATCCTTTTGCTATACTAGGCAGAGAAAATTGCGGACAAATTTTAAACTTTGAAGAAAGACTGACGAGACTAAATGATTTGGATGTTGATTATTGTATTAAAGCAACGTTTGACAAAGAATTTTCGCAGTTAAGTCCTTTGAAATTTCTTCAAAAATTAGTTGCAAATAAGCATATCAAAGGCATTGTAGTAGGAAATGATTACACATTTGGAGCAAAAGGCGAAGGCAACGTTGAATTGCTTTCAAGTTGGTGCGTAGAAAATTCAATAAACTTAGTCATTGAGCCTTTTGCACAAGATGAAGGCGGAAAAATATCGTCGACAAAAGTGCGTCAACTTCTTTGCGACGGAAACTTAGAGCAGGCTAATTTATATCTTGGACAACCGTATTTTATTATCGGACGGGTCGAGCACGGCAAACAACGCGGAAGGAATATTGGGTTTGCCACTGCAAACGTAGCCTATCCTAAAGACAAACTCAAGATAAAGTCTGGAGTGTATTATACGAGAGTATTGGTTGACGGAGTATGGCTTAAGGCAGTGACCAACGTTGGGGATCATCCCACATTTGACGATATGAACTATAATATCGAAAGTCATATTTTATTTTATAAAAATGATTTATATGGCAAAAAAATTACTATAAGATTTTTGCAGCGCATACGCGATATAAAAAAATTCACTTCAAAAGAAGAACTTGCCGACAGAATTAGCAAAGACGTAAGTTTTGCTTTGAAGAGCGAGTTGTGAGGTATTTATGATAAAATTTGGACCTAGCGGACTGTGTCAACAATTTGCCGAGAGCGGTAAAAAACATACTATTGAGGCAGGAAAATGGCTCAAAGATTTGGGGCTGGACTGCTTTGAGTATTCTTTTGGCAGAGGCGTAATGATAAAGCGTCAAACCGCTGAAGAAATCGGCAAAGAGTTTTTTTCAAACGCAATAGAAATCAGCGTACACGCTCCGTACTTTATAAATCTTGCTACGCAGGAAGAAGATAAGGCAGCCAACAACCATAGATATATATTCGATTCATTGAGTGCATTGAGAGCATTTGGCGGAAAAAGATGTGTTTTTCACCCCGGCAGTCCTCTTAAAACTCCCAGAGCAGAGGCAATGAAGGTCTTGCTAAAAAGATTTGAAGAGGTCTTGAGAATAAAAAATGACGAGGGATTTGAAGACTTAATACTTTGTCCGGAGACTATGGGAAAGATAGCGCAACTGGGAGACTTAGAAGAAGTAATTGCAATGTGCAATTTGGGAGATGAGAATATCGTACCGTGCATTGACTTTGGTCATCTCAATTCCAGAGAAAAAGGTCTCTATTTTACAAAAGACGATTACAAGCGTACGATAGATAGACTTTTAGAGGGAGTCGGCGAGAGCAAAACTGACAGAATGCACGTACATTTTTCCAAAATACAATATTCATCGGGCGGAGAAGTAAGACATTTGGCATTTGACGACACGACTTACGGTCCGGAATTTGAGCCGCTTATGCAAGTATTTGCCGATTATCGTCTTAATCCTTATGTCGTATGCGAATCGGCAGGCACGCAGACAAGAGACGCTTTGGCAATGAAAACATACTATAATACGTTGATTTGAGAAAAAATCATTGATTTTGCGTATAGACTTTACATATATCTAAAATTATGTTAAAATGATTTTATGGATATTTGCAGACGGTTATACGAGATGGCAGGATTGGACACACTAGTTATAATGACGCCGTCAAACACGCGATATTTGTCGGGATATTCATCTACCAACTGTCAAATTATTTTGAATAGAAATAATTCGTATTTTCTCACAGATATGAGATATTATCTTGAGGCAAGAGAGTATTTGGGAAATACATTTGAAGTATTGTGTCAAGATATTATGTCCTCAAAATCACTTATTGAGGGTGATAAAATAGGCATTGAGAATGATATTTCATATGGACAATACAAGACAATTGCTCAAATTGCCGGCGACAATCTTACGGATATTACGACATATATTACTGCTTTGAGAAATATAAAGACAGAATTTGAGATTGCATCTATCAAAAAAGCTCAAAGCGTAACCGAACTTGCATATAACCAAGCGCTTAAGATAATCAAAGAAGGCGTGAGCGAAGTTGAGTTGGCAGCGTATATTGAGTATGTTGTGAAGAAAAATGGCTGTCAAATAGCTTTTGACTCTATTGTCGCCTTTGGAGATCATACGGCGATTCCGCACGCGCATCCCGGTCAACGTAAACTCAAGAGCGGAGACTTTATCACAATGGATATAGGCGCAAAATATGACGGCTACTGTTCGGATATGACGAGAACAGTCGGATACGGACAATTGAGCGCAAAGCAAGCGCAGATATACCAATGCGTTCTCGAAGCGCAAAAACTTGCTATAGACAATTTGAAAGCAGGTATGACCGGCAGAGAAGGCGACTCGATTGCAAGAGATTACTTTAAGAAGAACTCTCTGGAGCAATACTTTACGCATTCTCTGGGACACGGGGTAGGAATCGATATTCACGAAGGCGTAGGGCTTACGCCGAGAGAAGATGGGCTTTTGCAACCTAATATGGTTGTGACTGTAGAGCCTGGATTATATATCGACGGAGAATTTGGCGTACGCATTGAAGATATGGTACAAATTACGCAAAGCGGAGTCATTGACTTGACTAATACTGATAAACAACTAACTATACTATAAACATAAATTTGGAGGTATTTTATGGCTGATTTTATATTGGCAGGAGATTTTAGAAAGGGTGTTACGTTTGAAATGGACGGCAAAGTCGTCACTATCGTTGACTTTTTGCACGTAAAACCGGGCAAGGGCGCCGCATTCGTTCGCACCAAACTCAGAGACGTTATCAACGGCGGTACTGTTGAAATGACGTTCAACCCAACGGCAAAATTCCAAACCGCTCATATTGAGCATAAGACGATGGTTTATTCTTACAATGACGGCGACCTTTATTATTTTATGGATCCAAACACCTTTGATATGTTGCCTATCAATGGAGAAGCAGCCGAAGACGCTCTTAAGTTTGTTATGGAAAACGGAGAAGTTACGGTATCTTTCTACAATGGCAGCCCATTCTCTGTTGAAGCGCCAAACTTTGTAGAACTTTTGATTACGCACTGCGAACCGGGAGCAAAGGGTAATACCACTCAAGGCGCAACTAAGCCTGCAACGCTTGAGACCGGATTTACTTTGCAAGTTCCGCTCTTTGTCAACGAGGGTGATACTATCAGAGTTGATACTCGCACCGGTTCTTATATGTCCAGAGTTTAATTTGTATTGGGCTTAAAGTGAGGCGTCTTAGTTTTATAAGGCACTAATGCTTCCCATACGTTTTCAAACTCAATTGACGTACAGCAAGTATGTCTGCATTCGTTTTCATCATACAGAAAACATTTTTAATTGTGAAAATATTAAGTTACTCCTTTCTCGTCCAAAGAGAAGGGAGTTTTTAAATTATATATCTTATGTCACCTCGAGCGAAGTCAAGAGGTCTTTGATACGTCCATTATAACGTCATTTTGACCAAAGTTAAGCGGCGTTGAGTAATCTCAACAATAAAAATAACAGTAATTGACGCACGAGAAGCGACGTCATTTTTTTGTCGAAAAATTTATTGATTTCGGTATGTTTGTAATATTGTCATAGACGCTAAATCGCGTAATTATTATATTGTATGGAAATGTTATTGTCGAAGTTGATTCCGATATCTTTATTCAACGAATTGTATAGAAAAGTTGACTTCAATTTACTTACCGAAGTAAGAATGCGTCTTGAAAAGCCGTTGTATTATGCTGAAGCGGGAAAATATAAGAGAATTGACGGTTTGATTGTAAGCAAAGACGATTTGTTGTATACGCTTGGAGTTGCGACAAAAACTTCGCTATATGCATATGACGACTATTTAGCCGAAGGATTTATCACATACGACGGTGGAATAAGAATTGGAATAACCGGTGAAGGCGTGATTAAGAACGGTCGATTATCCACACTCAAAAACATAACTTCGCTGTGCATAAGAATACCCAGATACGTAAAAATTCACAACGAAAAGGTCGACTGTCTTATAAATAAATTTGACAACACTTTGATTATATCCAAGCCCGGCTACGGAAAGACGACGCTATTGAGATATATGATAAAGTCATTGTCGGACAGAGAGTATAATACGTTGGTCTTGGACGAGAGAGGCGAATTGAGCGGCGTTGTCGACGGAAAGTTGTCGATTGATTTGGGCTCTTGTACTGATGTTGTGGTTGGAGTGCCAAAAATCACTGCATATGCTTCGCAAGTTCGCAGTATGCGTCCCGACGTAATTGCAACTGACGAGATATTTGGCGAGAAGGAAATAGAATGTATTCTAGATTGTATCAGATGCGGAGTAAAAGTCATTGCGACGTTACATTCAGACGAAATTTCAAAGGTTAAAAAAAGTCCTATTTATTCTCGACTGTTAAGTGACTTTCGTTACGTGGTGTCGATTATAGGCATTGGCAATATTGACAGAGTAGTTGATTTGAGAGGCAATTATGCTTAAATTTGCGATCAGCGGCGTACTGTGCTTTATATCGGCGTATCTGGGAATAGCAGGCAAAAATTACTATGATAAGAGATGTAAATATCTCAGAGATTTCGACGATTTTTTGTCGTCGTTGCGTGACGGAATAAGTTATGCAAAAGACAAATTACCTCAGATAGGACGCAAATTTTTGTCGGGAGGAAAAGGCGCTTTTTACAATAATCTTGAAGAGTATATATGCCTTGCGGAGAGTTGCAACCCTACACAAGAGCAAGTCAATAAGTGTTTTGACAGCAAATATCTCTCTAAGTTCGACAAAGTGATGCTCAAAGATTTTTTTTTCCAACTGGGAAGATATGATTATGATACGCAAATATCGAGACTGGATCTGACGGAATCGCAACTCAAAAAAACTTTGGAAAAAGCCGAAAAAGAACGCAAGACGACAGGAAATCTTCTGCCAAAGTTGGGACTGGTACTCGGCATAGCAATTATGATAATTTTAGCATAGGTGAATTATGGCAATTGATATTATTTTCAAAATCGCAGGAATAGGATTGCTTACCGCAATCATCAACGTCATTTTGAAAAAGAGTGATAAAGACGAGATAGCAACTTATGTCACAATAGCAGGACTTATACTCGTGCTGATAATGGTGCTAGATATGCTCGGAGGGCTCTTTGACACTTTGAAATCAATACTAAATCTTTATTAGCACTATATGGATATATTCAAGATTGTAGGTATAGCAATAGTGGGATGCGTATGTACTTTGCTTCTCAAAAACACTCAATCGCAGTATGCAATGCTGTCTTCGCTTGCCACGGGAATAATTATATTGATTATTGCGCTCTCGTCATTTTCCAAAGTTATTCTCTCTTTTCAGGCAATAATAGATAAGACGGGCGTCAACAGCGAACTTTTTGCTACGCTTTTGAAAATTATCGGAATCGGGTATATCACTGAATATTCGCAAAGCGTTTGCGATGATCTTGAGTGCGGAAGTATAGGAAAAAAGGTGTCGTTTGCAGGCAAAATAGCAATATTCTTATTGGCGTTGCCTATCATAGAGAATCTTATCAACACAGTCACGGAGATATTGTAAATGAAATTTAAAGGCAAAATATCGATCTATATCCAATATTTCTGTATAGCGCTGATACTTTGCATAGCGTTGGTAACAAGCGTGATCCGACCTGATGAAATATGCTATGCCGACAATGTCCAAGATTCGCAGGAGATACTTGAAGACAATATAGATCAGAATTTGTCAGGACTTGATTTAGAATCGCTTCAGCGGATTTTTGAATCGCTTGACGGCGACTTTAAATCACTCTTCGGAGAAGACGTAGTGACTACGGTCAAAGGCATAATCCAAGGGACGTTTAGGGGAGATTTTTCTACTTTTATGGAAATTTTGCTCAAAGGTCTTGGCAAATGCGTGCTGGATGTGTTACCAATGATTTTGACCATCATTGCTGTTGCAATAATATACAGCCTGTTGGAAGGACTTACCTCGTCTTTTGCCCAAAAACCTACGAGAAAACTTATATATTTTGCTACCTACAGCGCAATCATAGTACTTGTTATGGCGCAAGTTGGGGGAATAATTACGCTCACGACCAATACTATAGGCAACATAAAGTTGCTTATGGAGAGCATTTTTCCGATACTGCTTACGTTGACTACGCTATTAGGCGGAGTAAATTCGTCTGCATTTTTTTCGCCGTTGATGGCGACTTTGACGACGTTTATTACTACATTTATTTCATCGGTAATTATACCGTTTTTTATTGCAACTATTGCTTTCTCAATCGTCGGCAATATGACAAGCAGCGTTAAATTGGACAAACTTACCGGTTTTTTCAAGTCCACCGCTACATATGTATTGGGAGGGGTTTTTGGAATTTTTATAGCATTTTTGACCTTTCAGGGCTTGACGGGCGGAGTTATAGACAGCATTTCAATAAAGACGGCAAAGTTTGCATTGCAAAGTTATATTCCAATTCTTGGCGGATATCTCTCCGACGGTTTTGATTTGATGCTTGCAAGTCTCGTATTGATAAAAAATTCGCTTGGTATAGTATCTTTGCTAATGATACTCGGAGTTATAGCCCTGCCAACTCTCAAGATAATCATTTTAAGTCTTGCTCTTAAACTTGCAAGCGGAATAATCGAACCGCTATGCGACAGCAAGTTTAGCAAAATGTTGCAAAGCATATCTTCCAATTTGACTTTGCTTATCGTGTCATTGTTGGGAGTAGCGTTTATGTTTTTGCTCACGGTAATGCTTGTAATCTATACGTTCAATATAGGAATAGCATAAGTTTGACAGATTATTGCGTGATAAAATATTAAATTAACGAGGTGTTTTATGAGCGGTTGGCTTATAGGTATAGTAGGTGTGGTATCGTTGGGAGTGCTTATTGAAGTGCTGTTGCCTGAGGGAGAAAACAGCAAGTACATAAGAGGGATATTTTCCATAATAGTTATATTTGTTATAATTTCGCCGTTGCCAAAACTTGCAAATGGCGATTATATCAATGGCTTTACTTCGCAAAAACAAGAGATTTCAATTGACGAAGAATACTATATTAGCGTCAAATCCGACATTCAAGCAAAAGTTGAGGACAATCTCAAGCAAAAGTTGGAAAAAGCAGGTTATAACGACTTGTCCTTCGACATACAATTTGATGAAGAGTACGTTTTTATGATAAACAAAATCGTCGTATACGACAGTGATATTGACGAACAGCAGTGGCTGAAACTGAAGGAGTTTTTAAGCACTGTCACAGGCAATGCAAAAGTTGAAAAGGCGTAAGATTGCAATACGAGAGGTTATAAAGGTGGAAAAATTAAAGAAAATTGCAGAAAAATGTAAAAAAATTAAAGGTTTTGAAATAATTTGCGCTTTAGTCATAGCCGTAATAGCAATATGCATATATTTTAGTGTAAATGCGATAACAAGCAACTCGGACAAATCTCAAACGACTGTTCAAAAGCAAAGCGGACTAGTAGGAGAAATTCAAGAAATACTATCCGGCATAGAGGGAGTGGGAGAGTGTCAGGTGCTGATAACCTACAGAGCAGGACAAGATACTCAAGAAGTAGATAATCTCAATTCTACGGATAACATTCAAGGCGTCGTAGTCGTTGCGAGAGGAGGAAACGACGTGCTGACGAGAATAAAAATAGTAAATGCGTTATGTACTCTATTAAAAATAGATGCAAATAATATACAAATTTTTGAAATGAAATAATTGGAGGTCATTATGGCAAAAACAGAAAAAAGAAAGAAGTTAACTTCAAACGCAAAGAAAGCGCTCGTACTTTGCTGTATGGTAGGGCTTTTGGTGGTGACAGGTGTGTTGAACTTTGTACTCAACTCGCAAATCAACAACTCTACCGACGTCGGCAACAACGGCGGAGACGGCAATGCTGTCGAAACATTCTTCAACTCTCACCGCAGCAATAGAGAGACTGCAAGAGCAGAGGAATTTAGTTATCTTGACGCAATAATCAAATCTGAAAGCACAAGCGAAACCGTCAAAGCAAGCGCAGAGCAAAAGCAAGTTGAATTGCTTGAGTTTATTGAAAAAGAACTCGTACTTGAGAGTATAATCAAAGCCAAAGGTTTTGACGACGCTGTCGTAACGATGTCTACCAATAACCTCAACGTAATCGTCAACAAGGCAGAACTCACTTCTCAAGACGTAGCGCAGATTGTCGGAGCAATGCTCAGCGAGACTGATTACGCTCGCAATCAAGTATACGTTATGTCTTACTCGGTTTAATATAAAGACAACAAAAAAGTATATATAAAAATTGCCGATCTCTATAGGTCGGCTTTTTATGTTATAAGTCCAATAATTATTATAATAATTAAATAAACAGACTTGTCAAAAGCGCTTTGATATGTTAGAATATAAATTGGCAAAGGAGGTATATATGTCAATGGAATCAAATTTGGACAAGAGTAAATCCAACGAAACGTATATCAACGTAATATCTTCCATCACAGGTAGCGCAGCGTCGCAAGTTGACGGAGTGGTGTCCGTAACTTACGGTAATAATAAAAAACAAAAAATTGGGAGAAAGTCATCTTCCAGAAATAAAGCTATCGATGTGGTCATCTACGACAACAGATTGGCAAAAATCGAAATTTCCGTCAATATTTATTATGGCTACGTAATTCCACTCGTTGTTTGCAAACTTCAGGAAAAAATAAAACAAGAGATAGAAAAATCTACTTTCTACAAGGTCAGCAGCGTCAACGTCAACGTCGTTGGCATAGTAGCGGGGTAATAAAATGAGCAGAAGAAATGCGCGGCTCAACGCTTATCAACTCATATTCGGATATTTGTTTTCCAAAGAAATAGACGAGCAGTCTTTGTCTTCAATGCTTGAGGCGGAAGATATTCAAGATGCTGACGGCGAATATATAAAAAAAGTGGTTTACGGTGTAAAAGAGCATTATGAAGAACTTATGGCTTTAATAGCCGACAATAGCAAAAATTTTAAAGTCGAGAGAATTTATAAGCCCGATTTGTCGGCGTTACTGCTTGCTTGCTATGAAATGAAATATATGGAGGAGATTCCTCTTGCAGTATCCATCAATGAAGTAATTGAAATTGTCAAAACTTTCTCTACGGAGAATAGTTCAAAATTTGTCAACGGCGTCTTAAAAGGCGTCTATAACTCATTAAAAGAGGTGTAATATGCTTATATACGGTAAAGAAGTCGCAGCAAAAACTTTGGAAAAAATCACTGCCGAAACGCAAGATTTTTGTCACAAATACGGAAGAAAGCCTACTTTAGCAGTAATAATCGTCGGTGAAGATCCAGCGTCGCAGACTTATGTTCGCAATAAAATCAATGGATGCAAACAGGTTGGATTCAATTCTTTGTCATACGAATATGCCGACGGAACTCCTCAAGAGGAAATAATTGCGCAAATCAAGAGTTTGGCAGATGACGATACCGTGGACGGAATATTGGTTCAACTTCCGTTACCCAAGGGATACGATGAAGAAAAGATACTTGCATATATACCCGACAGCAAAGATGTCGACGGATTCAATGCTTCAAATATAGGCAGTCTATGTCTCAACAGACCGCGCACGGTATCTTGCACCCCATTGGGAGTAATGCATATGCTGGAATACACCGGAGTAGATCTGACGGGAAAACACGCGGTTGTACTTGGCAGAAGCAATACAGTCGGGAAGCCTATGGCTATCTTGTTGCTTAATGCCAACTGTACCGTCACTGTATGTCATAGCAAGACGAAGAATATGTCGGAAATTACAAAGCAAGCGGATATTCTCGTAGTTGCGATAGGCAAGCCTAAATTTGTCACTGCCGATATGGTCAAGGACGGAGCAATCGTAATCGACGTGGGTATCAACAGAGTTGACGGCAAAATTTGCGGAGACGTTGATTTTGAAAGCGTTGCGCCAAAGACCTCGTTTGTTTCTCCTGTGCCGGGGGGAGTAGGACCTATGACGATTTCTATGTTGCTTTTCAACACTCTTATGAGCGCAAAATCTAGAGAGAATGAGAGATAATGGAAGGTAATATACTCAACGTCACTACTTTAAATAATTATATCAATTCGATATTTCGCGCAGAGGAAATGTTGCATAACATAAATGTTGCCGGCGAAGTTTCGGGGTTTAAGGTGACGAAGGGACACGCGTATTTTACGTTGAAAGACGAAAATTGTCAGATTGCTTGCAACTGTTTTAATTGCGCAAAGACTTATATACCAAAAGACGGAGAGAGCGTTGTTCTCAAAGGCTCGGTTGACTATTACGCCAAAGGCGGGAGACTCAATTTCAACGTCGACAGTATCACCTCAATAGGGAAAGGCTTACTTGCGTATAAGTTGGAATTGCTTAGAGCGCAACTTGCACAAGAGGGGCTTTTTGACTTGTCGTATAAAAAACCGATTCCGACTTTTCCAACGGATATATGCGTTATCACGTCCTTTAACGGCGCAGTAATTAAAGATATCAAAAAGACAGTAAGACGTAAAAACGACATTATCAATATATATATAAAAGACGTCAAAGTGCAGGGAATCGACGCTCATAAAGAAATTATATCTGCGCTTGACATCGTAGATAATATGAATTTCGACGTCATTATCATAGCAAGAGGCGGCGGCTCTGCAGAAGATCTAATGCCATTCAACGAAGAACAACTTGTGCGAGCAATTTTCAGATGTAAAACTCCGGTCATATCGGCTGTAGGACACGAAAGCGACACAACGCTATGCGACGAAGTTGCCGACTATAGAGCGGCTACTCCTACCGCTGCAGCAGAAAAGATAGCGTATGACGTCCAAGAATTCAAAGAATATATTTTATATTGCGGAAAGAGAATGAAGAGCGCTTTAGATAGCGATATTGCATTGAAAGGGAAAGACCTGAACGGCAAAGTAAACTTAATAAAAGCGCAAGTTAAGTTGAATTTTTCGCAAAATGCGAATAAAATCAACTTATACGTACAAAATTTAAAGAATATAATGGACAAGAAAATTTCGCTCTCTGAGGGGAAATATACCGCAACGCTGGCTCGACTTAAGGCAGATAATCCGCTTGGTATTTTGCAAAAAGGCTATTGGTATGTCAGTAAGAACGGACAAGCCGTTTTGTCGTCAAAAGATTTGCAAGCGGGAGACAATGTGTCGCTCAAGACATACGACGGCAGAATCAAAGCGGTAATAACGGAGGTAGAATAATGAAATTTGAAGAATCAATAAAAGAACTTGACGTCATTGTCGACAAACTTGAAAGCGGAAAACTGTCTTTGGACGAAAGCGTAGAATTGTATTCAAAAGGTATGAATCTCTGCTTGGAATGCGCCGATAAACTTAATGAAGTCAAGGGTAAGATTGCGCTTTTAGAAGAAAGTCAGCAAGGATTGGTTGCTAAGTTGGTCGAGGTAGAGTAATGAAGGATTTGCTTGCCGAGTACAAGAATATTTTTGAAAGGCAATTGCAAGATATCATTGCCGAATATAAGTGCGATATTCAACCTATATCGGACGCATTGGTTTATGCCGTGAGTAACGGAGGCAAGAGAATAAGACCTTCGCTTTGTTATCTAGGTGCAGATTTTTGCAAAAAAGATCCCGATTACGTCAAAAACCTTGCATTAGGCATAGAAATGATACACTCGTATTCGTTGGTGCACGACGATTTACCGTGTATGGACAACGACGAATTACGTCGAGGAAAGCCAACTGCCCATATTGTGTACGGAGAAGGTATGGCAATGCTTGCCGGTGACGCGCTCTTGAATATGGCTTTTGAAGTTATGCTCGACGATGTCAATTTTGACATAAATATGCGCAAGGCAATGAGATATATTGCAAAAATGTGCGGAATAAATGGTATGATAGGCGGACAGTGTCTCGATTTGGCAAATCAGAGCAAAGAAAACTTTGGCATCAAAGAATTGACAAGGCTCAACAGATTGAAGACCTCGTGCCTGATTAGCGGCGCATTAGTTGGTTCGGCAATACGTTGCGGAGCAGACGACAATGAGATAAAGGCTCTTGACTTATATGCTCAAAACTTGGGAGAGATATTCCAAATAGTTGACGACATTTTGGACAGAACCTCAACAGAACAGGCGTTGGGAAAACAAGTCAAACAAGATATTGCCAATGACAAAAAGAGCGTCGTTGACTTACTTGGCATTGACAATGCAAGAAAGTATATCAAGAAGTTGGAGAACGAAGCCGTAGAAAGCATAAGCGCATACGGACAAAGATCTCAAAAACTTGTCGAACTGTGCAAGTTTTTAAGCAATAGATCCAACTGATTGCATATATAAGAAATTTAGCCCATATTTTATAATATGAGCAAAAAAAATAAGTCGAAGCAAAAGCGCGCAAAGTTGAATATTGCCGAAACTTGGGTAATAAAAATAACCTTGTTTACCTTTATTGGAGCAGTGATTTGCAGTTTTATTTCACAAATTACTACTTCAAAAAGCGATATAATAATATCAATAATGTTGCTGTCTTTTATGATACTGATAAGTATTATATTTGATGGAATAGGGTTGAGCGTAGCGTCTTGTAGCGAAGAAAAAATGGTCAAGTACGCGCGTTACACAAAAGAGTACGATATTGCGTTGAGACTTATTCGCAATGCCGAGAAAGTAAACAACATTTGCGCTGACGTCATCGGCGATATGAGTGGAATATTAAGCGGCGCGTGCGGAGCATCAATAGTCATTGAGTTGAATTTGAGCGGACAAGGCAGCCACTGGGCAACAATAATCATATCGAGTATTATTGCCGCAGTCACAGTGGGAGGAAAGGCTTCTCTTAAAAAGATTGCCGTCAAAAACAGCGCTGAATTTGTCTTTATGTCAGCAAGAATGATAGGAATATTCAGTTCAAAATTTACTGCGAAGAGGAAGAAGTAATGCAAATTCTTGACAAAATTAAGTTGCCTGAAGATATTAAGAACCTTTCTTTGAAAGAATTGGAACTTTTGGCAAATGATTTGAGAAATGTAATTACCAAGTATACGCTTGCCAATGGCGGTCATTTGGCATCAAATTTAGGAGTTGTCGATTTGACTTGCGCATTGAATTATGTATTTGATTTTCCCAAAGATAAACTTATTTTTGACGTAGGACATCAGTGTTACGCTTATAAAATACTTACGGGCAGACTCAAAGAATTTAATACGTTACGACAAAAAGACGGTATCAATGGCTTCCCAAAAAGAGAAGAGAGTCAATATGATACTGTCAATAGCGGGCACGCTTCGACCGCATTGTCTATAGCCTGCGGTATGGCAAGGGGTGATATCGACGGCAATATAATCTGTCTCATTGGTGATGGCGCAATGACCGGAGGATTGTTTTTTGAAGCGCTCAATGATGTACTTACGCTCAACAAAAAAGTTATATTTATTATCAATGACAACAATATGTCAATCTCAGGCAATGTAGGATTTATCAATGAGTATTTGAAGATAGTCCGCAAATACGGCAATGAATTTACTTTTTTGGATATAGAGATGCTCAACAATATTGACGGACATAATATATCTGATCTCATAGGCAAATTGAAGTATGCAAAAAATTCAAAAAAGACTTTGGTGTTGCACGTAGTGACAAAAAAAGGCAAAGGATTTACAGACGCAGAACTCAATCCATCAAAGTATCACAGCGTAGGCAAAGAAAATGCAAAACCGACCTATTGTCAAGTTTTTGGAAAGGTTATGGCAAATCTTGCCGATAAAAATCAAGATATTTTTGCAATAACTGCCGCGATGACTGACGGTACGGGATTGAGTGAGTTCGCACAAAAATATCCGCAAAGATTGATTGATGTTGGAATTGCCGAAGGTCACGCAGTGACTATGTCGGCAGGGCTTGCATTGGCAGGAAAGAGGCCTTATGTCGCAATATATTCCACTTTTCTTCAACGAGCGTATGACAACGTATTGCACGACGTATGTTTAAATAAGTTACCCGTCGTATTATGCATCGACAGAGCGGGATTTGTGGGCGGCGACGGCGAAACGCATCAAGGACTTTACGATGTTGCATATCTTGGAGCAACGCCAAATATGTCAATTTTTGCCCCAAAGGACGGAGACGAGTTGGAGGATATTTTGACTTGGTCGCAGAGTTTTGACTCTCCGTTGGCAATACGATATCCAAAGAACGAAATATCTCACAATTATAATATACATACGCCCATTGAATACGGCAAATGGGAGATAATAGTAGAGTCTGACAGTCAAATTGTGTTAGTCTCCAATGGCGAAACACTCGCCAATGTATGCGAAAGCGCTGAAATACTAAAATCACAAGGTATAGACGTTGACGTAATCAACGCACGATTTATAAGACCGTACGATGAAGAATTGCTCGATACTCTCAAAGGTAAAACGATATTTTTCTTTGAAGAATATATTATGCAAAATTCTCTTTACGCTCAAGCACTTGATAAGTTTAACAAAGAACAGGATGATTCTACTCAAATTTACGGCATAAATATTCCAAACGTGTCGTATTGCGTTGCTACTCGCAATCAACTTCTCAAAGAAGTCGGACTTGATACGGATGGCATAGTAAATTTTGTCAAGAGAAAACTTAATTAAAACTATGAGATTGGATGTCTTTATTTCGACAACTCAAAACTTGACGCGCACAAAGGCAAAACAAATGATAGAAAGCCGTTTTGTCAAGGTAGATGGCATATTGGTTACAAAGGCGGGATATGAGTTAAAAGACAATTCGGCAGTCGAAATATTGGACAATTTTAAATTTACATCGCTTGGCGGAGACAAACTTCAAAAGGCTTTTGACGACTTTAATTATAGCGTAAGCGGCAAAATATGCGTTGATATCGGCGCGTCAAACGGCGGATTTACAGACTGTATGCTCAAGAATGGCGCAGCAAAAGTCTTTGCTGTAGACGTCGGAGAATGCGCTTTTGAAGAAAAATTGAAAAATAATGACAGAGTAATAATAAAGGACAAGCTCAACGCGAGATATATTACATCTGAAGATTTAGGAGAATTGTGCGACTTTGCAAGTATTGACGTAAGTTTTATTTCTTTGAAGCACGTCTTGCCGTCGGTATACGCTTTACTTAATGACGGAGGAGAGGTAATAGCGCTTATCAAACCTCAATTTGAAGCCGGCGCAAAAGAATTGAGTAAAAAAGGTTTAGTTCTAAATTCAAAAACTCATCGGAGAGTGTGCGAAGATATAAAGACTTTCGCTATATCTATTGGATTTGACTTTAAAGGATTGACTACGGCGCCAATAAAAGAGGGAAAAAATAAAGAATTTTTGATATATTTATGCAAAAGCATTGAATAATTATACAATATCATTTATAATTGAGATATGAAAATCGGTATAAAGACAAATTTAAAAAGAGATATAAATGCATTGGCGACCAAACTTTTTTGTCAGAAATTGAGAGAAGTCGGCATTGAATATAGAGTATGCGACAATGCTGAAGAATATTTTGATGCAAAAGTTATTGCTACTACTAAAGATGTCTTTGAGTGGTGTGACATTGTCGTGGCATTTGGCGGAGACGGCACGATGCTCGATATAGTACGCAATTTGCCAAGTGATTTGCCAATTCTCGGAATAAATATGGGTAAAATCGGTTTTTTGACAGAAATCGACGAAAATCAGATGGGCTATGCGATTTCGTCATTGCTAAGCGGAGATTATACGATTGAACGTCGTTCGATGCTCAAGTCCACGTATATAAATCAAGAGTTCTATGCGCTCAACGAAGTAGTTGTGAGTTGTCAAGATCCCTGCCACGTATCGGTTTTTGATATTTATATTGACGGAATCTTGGCTGACACATTAAGAAGCGACGGCGTACTTGTGTCCACACCGACGGGATCTACAGCATATTCTTTATCTTGCAACGGACCGGTATTAAGTCCGACGGTAAAAGCGTTGATCGTCAATGGTATTTGTCCGCATTCGCTGCACAGTTGTCCTATAGTAGTCGACGACAGTATGAGTATAAAGATATCTACAAAAAACAATTATATGCGCGTCATTGCCGACGGTACTATAGTTGCAAAATCGCAGGAAGAAGGAATGGATATTAATATTGAAAAAGGCGCAAAACAGGCATCGTTTGTGCGATTAAAAAATCAAAATTTCTATGCAAAACTTCGCGCAAAACTCAATTATTGGGGTGATTAGGATGTCGAACAAAACTAGACAACAGGCAATTTTAGATATAATTACGCAAAATGAACTTGACACTCAAGAAGAACTTGCGTCTATGTTGCAACAGCGCGGCTACAACGTCACGCAAGCAACCGTATCAAGAGATATAAAACAACTTGGACTTGTAAAAATAGCCGGAAAATCAAAGAAGTACCGCTATACGCAGGTCAGTTACAAAGAGCACGGATTACACGCAAAATATGACAATATCTTTAAAGAAAGCGTGCTAAGTATGCAAAACGCAGGCAATATGATTGTTATTAAGACTGTTTCCGGCGCAGCAAATTCTGCCGGAGCATTTATAGACAGAATGAACTTACCTCAACTTTTGGGCTCTATTGCAGGCGACGATACGATATTTTGCGTAACAAGAACCGAACAGGACGCTGTCGACGTAATAAATATAATTAAGGATAGTTATTAATATATGTTGACCAATCTTAACGTAAAAAATATTGCTTTGATTACTTCTCTTGACGTCAATTTTAATCAAGGGCTTAATATTCTGTCAGGCGAAACCGGTGCGGGTAAGTCAATAATTATTGACAGTTTGAGTTTTGTTTTGGGTAAAAGAGCCGATAAAACTTTGATTAGATATGGAGAGAATACCGCAAGCGTAACAGCGGTATTTGAGAATATAAGTGATAATACCCATAATATACTTAAAGAATATGATATCGAAGTCGCAGACGAACTTATATTAAAGAGGACTATGACGGTCGACGGCAAAAATACTTGCTCTGTCAACGGACAGCGCGTAACGCTGAGTATGCTTAAAGAAGTTGCCAATACTCTTGCCGACATATATTCTCAACACGAGAATATTACTGCTCTCAACAGTCAGTTTCATCTTAATATCATAGATAAATACGGCGAAGAGACTATCAACATTTATAAGGATATACAAAAAAAATTATATACGCAATATAGAGATATTTGTAAAAAATTAGACAAATACGGCACTTTAACTGAAGTAAATAAGAATATTGATATACTAGAATATCAAATCAATGAAATCAATGAAGCTAATTTGCAAGACGGCGAGGAAGAAGAACTTATTACGCTTCGTCGTAAACTCAACAACTCTCAACTTATTATTTCTACGTTAAACGAGTGTTATAATGCCCTAAATGGAGACGACGGCGACAATATTTTAAGTATTTTGAGTTTTTTAATATCCAATCTTTCAAAAATAAGAGAGTACGAAGACAATATTGAAGATATTGTAGAGAGATTGGCTAGTTGCAGAATCGATTTGAAAGATATTGCATATACTTTAGAAAATATGGCGCAATCAAATGATTTCAGCCTCGAAGAATATGAAAGATGCGAACAACGACTCTCTTTAATTCGCTCTTTAAAGAGAAAGTACGGCAATTCAATCGAAGAAATCAAAGAAAATCTCAATCAGATGCAAGAAGAATATAACTTTTTCTCTGAAGGAGAAGATAAAGTAAGAGAATATCAAGCGCAAAAATCTCAATTGATCAAAGAACTTTATCAAAATACCCAATACTTATCTGATGAAAGACGCAAAGCCGGGAACAGCCTAGCAAGCAATATTCAGTCCGAGTTAAAAGAATTAGGTATGAATTCTTGTAAATTCCAAACGTATTTTTCTCCGTTGCCATCAATTGACGAGTTTTCCCCGTCTCCTAACGGCAGTGATAATGCAATATTTATGTTTAGCGCCAACGTTGGACAACCTGTAAAAGAACTTTCCAAAGTTATATCCGGAGGTGAGTTGTCGCGTTTTATGCTGGCAATGAAGAAGATAATAGCCAACCTTGACGGAATATCCACAATGGTATTCGACGAAATAGATACTGGTATAAGCGGTAAAATTGCTCAAATAGTTGCTCAAAAAATGTATGATATATCTAAAGATAAGCAAGTGCTTGCGATAACTCATTTGCCTCAGCTTGCATCAATGGCAGATTCGCATTATTTAATACAAAAAACCTCTATTGACAATCAAACCGTAACAAAACTCATTCATATGAATGAGAGCGCGCAACTTGAAGAACTCTCCAGGCTTATTGGAGGTCAAGATACTTCGGAATATGCAATACCGCACGCAAAAGAAATGATAGCTTTTGCACAAAATTATAAGAAAAAATAGTGTTTTTGATATTAAACGATAAGACGTTTTTCTAAAAAACGTCTTTTTTAATAAATTTCTAAAGATTAGAATAATTTTAATTCAACTTCTCAAACTAATTTCCGAGAGGTCAAAAGATGAATATAAAATCAAAAAAAAGTTTAGTTTTCACTATTTCTATTGTTATTGTATTATTATTTGCATCAATTTTAGCTTTATCTATAGAACAAATTGACAAGATCAACGGCACTTATATATCAAATGAGTGCGCAGCACTGGAAAATATCCAACTAAACAACGCTATAAACGTGTCAAATGAAAATAATAACTATAATTTTAAGTTGTTTGGAATAATTCCAATAGGCAAAGCGCAAGAAAATAAATCTCAAAAGTACGTTATGCTCGGCGGGTATCCAATAGGAATTGCAATTAAGACAAACGGTCTTTATATCACTTCCAAGGTAAGTGTGGTGACAAAAGAGGGCGCAATTTGTCCTGTAGATGATTTTGATATTAAAAGCGGAGATATATTACTGGAAATAGATAATCAAACTCTAACTAGCGTATATGATATTCCTTCTATTATAGCGGATAAAAATCAAGTTTCTTTAAAGATTAAGCGAAATAATGATATAAAAGAATATATCGTTCAACCTGCTCTAGACGCCTTAAGCGGAAAAAATAAACTCGGACTATTGCTTCAAGATCAAATAGAGGGCATCGGAACTATGACTTATACCGACGGGAAAAATTTTTATGCTCTAGGACATACAATCAAAGATATGAATGGAGATAATGTAGTTGCCGGTGGCGGCAATATATTCAATGCTAATATCAATGGCTATGTAAAAGGGCAAAAGGGAAGAGCCGGCGAACTCAACGGCACTTTTATGACATTAGATAAAGCGCTCGGCAATATTTCTGCAAACAATAATTTCGGTTTATACGGTCAACTCAATAAAGAATACCAAGGAGAGGAAGTCTTGATGGGAACTAAGTCAGACGTTCAGCCCGGTACGGCTTATATATATACAACAATCGACGGTATGAAACCGCAAAAATATGAGATACAAATTATTAAGGCAAATAACCAAAATAGTCCATCTGAAAAAAGTATGGTACTGAGAGTTGTTGACAAGAGATTACTGGATACGACGGGCGGAATTGTACAGGGTATGAGTGGTAGTCCTATTATACAGAATGGCAAATTGATTGGCGCAGTCACACACGTATTCACCTCAGATCCTACAAAAGGATATGGCGTATATGTTGATTGGATGAAGCCATAAATTACAAATACTTCTCAATTAACTTGATTAGTATTCTAATTTAACCCAAATTTCAGAATAATTGACTAACAACTACTAAATATTAGGCTGTTAGTCAATTATTATTTACATAGCATTTAGCCATAAATTTATTTTGCATACATATTTTCCTATCTCATTTAACATAAATAAATTAGTAGCGCTTAAATTATAGTTACTGTTTTATCCATATTTTTAAAATATTCCTTGCCTTCTTTTATAGCGTCGAAATTCTTGCTAAAAACTAAAATATATTATATAATATATTTATTAATAATGTTTAGGAGAAAGATATGTCATCTAATTACGTAGACCCATTGACCACAAGATACGCAACAAAACCTATGCTCGAGCAGTTTTCCGAAAAAACTCGTATGATTTTGTGGAGAAAGTTGTGGCTTGCCCTTGCGGAGAGTGAAAAACAACTTGGATTAAACATAACTGACGAACAGTTGGATCAGATGCGCGCGCATCTTGAGGATATAAATTTTGAAGTTGCCAAAGAGAGAGAAAAAATCGTGAGACATGACGTTATGGCTTACGTATACGCATACGGTCAGCAATGTCCTAAGGCTATGCCTATCATACATCTCGGAGCAACAAGTTGTTATGTTACAGACAATTCAGATGCAATTATTTATCACGATGCGCTTATTTTAGTAAAGAATAAACTTGTCAATGTTATGGACAAACTGGCAAAATTCGCATTAAAATACGCAGATATGCCTACTTTAGGCTTTACACACCTTCAACCGGCGCAACTTGTCACTGTTGGAAAAAGAGCGGCGCTTTGGCTGCAAGAACTTCAAATGGATTACGAGAATCTTCAATTTGTAATAGACAATACCAAATTGAGAGGAGTGAAGGGGACTACCGGCACTCAAGCAAGTTTTCTCCAACTATTTGACGGAGATCACGAGAAAGTCAAGAAGTTAAATAAATTGGTTGTAGAAAAAATGGGATTTTGTAAGACTTTTGATGTGAGTGGACAAACATATAGTAGAAAGTATGATTATAATATATTATCAGTTCTGTCTCAAATTGCTCAAAGCGCATATAAATTTGCCAACGATTTGAGAATTTTGCAAAATATGAAAGAGATGGAAGAACCTTTTGAAAAAAATCAAATAGGCTCTTCCGCTATGGCATACAAGCGCAACCCAATGAGAAGCGAGAGAATCTGTTCTCTTGCAAGATATGTTATGACATTGCCGGCAAATGCAGCAAATACTGCCGCAACTCAGTGGTTTGAACGTACACTCGATGATTCTGCAAATAGAAGACTTGTTATGGCTCAAGCATTCCTATCTATAGATGCAATACTAGAAATATATATGAATATAACCGATGGAATGGTAGTATATGAAAATACAATAAACAAACACATTATGGCAGAACTACCGTTTATGTCCACAGAAGTTATACTTATGGAATGTGTAAAAGCAGGCGGCGACAGACAAGAACTGCACGAAAAAATCAGAGTGCATTCTATGGAAGCCTCAAAAATGGTCAAGCAATTTGGTAAAGATAATGATTTGATTGAAAGAATTAAAAACGATAAGTCATTTGAAGCAATCAATGACAAAATCGACAGCATCCTTGATCCTAAAAATTTTATTGGACGCGCAAAAGAACAGACTATAGAGTATATCAATGAAGTAATCAATCCAATTCTACAAGAAAATAAAAAAGTTTTGGGATTGAATGGACAAGTAAACGTATAATCTATAAGCTTGCCGTTTTAAAATATTGCGATTCGTAAGGAGCAGGGCAACAGCATAGCAAACGAAGTGAGCGTCACACGCAACTGTTTCGTATTACGAAACATTGCTGTTTGAAGTGCGTCTATAATGAAAAAAACAACCTTGAGTAAGGTTGTTTTGGCAGGGGGCTCTATTGAAAATTCAATATTGCGATTCGTAAGGAGCAGGGCGACGGCATAGCAAACGAAGTGAGCGTCACACGCAACTGTTTCGTAATACGAAACATTGCTGTTTGAAGTGCGTCTATAATGAAAAAACAACCTTGAGTAAGGTTGTTTTGGCAGGGGGCTCTATTGAAAATTCAATATTGCGATTCGTAAGGAGCAGGGCGACGGCATAGCAAACGAAGTGAGCGTCACACGCAACTGTTTCGTATTACGAAACATTGCTGTTTGAAGTGCGTCTATAATGAAAAAACAACCTTGAGTAAGGTTGTTTTGGCAGGGGAGACGCGATTCGAACACGCAACCAATGGTTTTGGAGACCACTACTCTACCGTTGAGCCACTCCCCTAAAAAGAGTAAGTTAAAACTTCTTAAATATTATATTAAATCTTTTAAGAAGTGTCAAGAGAATAAAAGTAATTTGGAGTTAATTTTATGAATTATAAGTACAAACTTGGATTTATTGGATGCGGTAATATGGCGAAAGCAATAATAAACGGTTTATTAGACAGCAATTTGCTCTCATCTAAAGATATTTTTATATCAACTCCCAGCATAAGCGCACCGTATAGAGAAGTGCCATTTACAAATGACAATAAAGAGGTTACGTCAGTTTGTGAGTACGTCGTACTGGCAGTAAAACCACAGATTTTCAAAACTATATCAGCAGACTTAGCAAATATTAAAGGTAAATGCGTAATATCCATTATGGCAGGCGTAAATACCGATACGATTGCCAGAGTATGTAATTGCAATCAAGTTATACGCATTATGCCCAACACTCCTTGTTCCATTGGTGAAGGCGTCAGCGCTATTACATCATTAAACGCCGACGAAGATAGCAAAGAATTTGTTGAGAGCGTATTTAAAACAATCTCAAAGGTTGTCAGAGTAGAAGAAAAGTACTTTGACGCAGTTACTTCCATAAGCGGCAGCGGACCGGCATACGTTTATTATTTTATCAAAGCAATGATAGACGGAGGCGTTAAAGGCGGATTAAGTTTTGACCAAAGCAAAGAATTGACGATAGCCACAATGATTGGCGCCAGCAAGATGGTGGCAAACTCAAGTGAAGAATTGGACGCCTTGATACAAAAAGTATGTTCAAAAGGCGGCACTACAATTCAAGCAATCGACACATTTAAAGAAAATTTTGTAGATAGAAGTATTATCAAAGGTATAGATAAATGTCGCAAAAGAAGCGAGGAATTGAGCAAAGTATGAAAAATGTAGCAATTTATACAGACGGAGCCTGTTCGGGCAATCCTGGCATAGGCGGCTGGGGCGCAATATTGATCTATAACGGACACGAGAGAGAATTGAGCGGCTATAATAAAGACACGACCAATAATCGAATGGAAATGTTTGCAGTTATTCAAGGATTGAGCGCACTCAAAGAACCTTGCGAAGTGCAAGTTTACAGTGATTCGGCTTACGTTTGCAATGCTTTTTCCGAAGGTTGGGTGAAACAATGGGAACAAAATAATTGGAAGACGTCGAATAAAACCGCTGTAAAAAACGATGACTTATGGAAACGCCTGCTACTTCTTATGGCAAAACATAAAGTGCAATATATTAAAGTCAAAGGGCACGCCGACAATGAGTACAACAACAGATGTGATAAGTTGGCTACAGACGCAATCAAGCGAGTGAAAAAAAATATGGATTTACAATAAAGTAGGGCGCAAGTCCTATTTTTTAGTCATTTGATAGATATATTTTTATATAATGTAATTATTTTTTTATCAACTGCTTATAATATTTATAAGATTATGACTCTAAAATCAAGATACATTTCCTTAATTACCGTTTTTCTCGCCCTTATAGTGTACAATATTACACTATTGTATACCTTTGCCAAGTTTGATATTAACTTTTATGTAAAAGTTGTCAGCACTGTACTTAATATACCGATTTTGATATTTTCGCTCATCGGAGTAATTGGAAATTATCAGCAATGCGTTAGATGGGTATTAAGTATTAGCGTACTTTTAGCGATTGTTTCGATTTGCTATTATATCGTATTAAAATTCGATCTAATATCAAAATTTGACAGCGCGGAAAAAGTCCAAGCCTTCTTGTCAAAGTATGGGGCATACGCGGGAATAATATTCATAGCCGTACAATTTTTGCAGGTTACCATAATACCTTTACCGGCAGCAATAACCACATTGGCAGGAGTAGCCTTGTTTGGATTTTGGCCTACGTTTTTTTACAGCGTAATTGGAACAATGATAGGCTCTATGCTGGCATTTTATTTAGGTAGAAAATTTGGCGTAAAACTCATAATCTGGTTGTTCGGAAAAAACTCCTATGACAAATACGTCAAGTTTACTCAAGGAAAAGATAAGATAGTCTTAACGCTTATGTTCTTTTTCCCTTTTTTCCCCGACGATTTATTGTGCATTGTCGCAGGCATAACGGATATGAAATATTGGCAGTTCTTTATAATTATGCTAATTACTAGACCGCTGAACATTCTTATATTGGAAGGCGCGCTTAAAGGTTTTGCCGCAATTCCATTGACAGGTTATGGCATACCGATATGGATTGCAATAATAGCAATTGCTTTGATTGCTGTAGTATTGGCATTTAAATACAGCAATAAATTAGAAAAAGCATTAATTTCATTATTTGATAAAATTTCTTCTAAGATAAAGAAAAAAGATAAAATCGAATTAAAAGAAATATACTCTCAATCTAAATCTTGTTATGACAAAAAAAACATTATTAAATAAAGAAGGGAAGTCCCTTCTTTATTTAATCTCTATATTTTAATTGACGTGATACTTATATGTTCTATACAACAACGTATATATTATTGAAAACAGCGGTATATTGAATAGCAATACGCTTGGCAATATTATAGTGCGCTCCATAGACATATAATCATTTATATTTGCGCTAAATTCTACAAATCCCATCAGAGCAAATACTATTGGCATTGTGATGACTGGCAAAAGCGAAATCAAAAATGACGTCTTTGGATTATAGTTAGCCAAAGATTTTCGAGTAGGATCGAGTACATACATTACGCCTCTGATAGTAGGAAAAATAGCCAAAACAAATATCATCAACAACCACAAATCAGAAATTTTATTCTCGCCGCGATTGCATATAAAGTGAGATATAAATAACTCTACGGCAAAAATTGCAAAAATGATTAGAGAGGCGTGAAATTGAAGTTTATTAGAGAAATAATATCTGTTAACGTAATACTCCATAGTATTTCTCTTGTCATAAGGCTTAATATTTACGCCTTTCGCCTGGTATTTATATACCATTTCTTTCATTGTCAAAAATTCTATGTCAGTCGTCTCTTGCTCAAAGGACTCTTCTTCGTCTTCCACGTCAAATAATTCGCTAAAAGATTCTACATAATTTACGTCATTTTCTCTTGAATAGTTGGAGAATATAGATGAAAAAGATGTAGAGGAGTCTTGCGTAGAATTATGCAAAGGTCTACTTGCAAAAGGAGACGACGCGCTTTCTTCTTCATATAATTGAGTTTGTTCTAATGCAGAATTATCTACTTGTACTGATTGCGAATTTTCTTCAATCACTTCCTCTGTTTGGGTTGATACTTCCGTCTCCTCGCTGACTGCGTCTTCAACTATACTTTCTTGCGTTTCACTTATACTTTCGTCAATATCTGCGTCACTCTCTTCATCAAGATTGTTCTCTGGAATATCTTCGCAAATTGCCGGTTGCTCAATCACTTCTGTTTCTTCAGTAAGAATAAAATTAACGCTGTCTTCATCGTTTTTAGGCGGCTCTTCCTGAGACGACGAAAGAGTAGTTTCTTCAACAATATCGTCTTTGGTATCACTATCGTCGACCAAAACAAGATCCCGACTTTCATCGTTTATCAAAACAAAACTAGGTTGATATTCGTCTCCAGACCCGGAAAGAGCGGTAATCCCTTGATTTTCTATCAACGATATATCAGTCATATTATCATTCTCTGACAGTCCTTCATTATCGTCTTCAACATTGTCAATTTTATCAGTGTCAATATTATCAGTATTATTACTATTTATTTCTTGAATATTTTCGGGGGATACGTATACTATATCTGCGCCTTCTGGAATATCATTGGATTTTAAATAGACGTACTTTACTACGACTTCTTTTTCTTTATCTTGACTTTTTTCTTCTTTTTCGCCTCTTGCTCTGCGAGTTAGCGGTCTAAATTCCGCCGGATCAAACGGCTTATCTTCACTCTGTGGGTCAAACTTGTTATCAGATATCAAATTCGACATCAAGAAGTTGCAAAATTCCCAATACGACTTATCATTTTCAAGATGTTCGCGCCCCATTTGAGTGAGACCGTAATAAACTCTTTTTGCGCCATTTGAAATATCACCGTCATAAGAATGTACATACCCATTTTTTTCAAGACGCTTTAAACTGCTGTATAGTGTGGCTTGTTTTAAAGAATACATACCTTGGCTACGTTCTTGAATAGCGCTTAAAATTTCAAGTCCGTACTTGTCAGTATCAGATAGAGCAGATAAAACAATCATATCGGCTTGTCCGCGGACAAAATCAACATTTGCATTGAAATTATCTTTCTCCATTCCAAGAAATACCTCCTAAATAATATGTACAATGATATTTTACTATATAAATTTGAAAAAATCAACAAATAACTTTATAATTACTTATATTATATAATAATTTGTGAGTAAAAAGGGAAGTTTATCTATTTAAATTTCCCAAGACGACAAGATAATCTGAAGATACATTTAAACTATTTGCAATTTGATAAAGAATTTCTAAACTTTGTGGGGTATTCTCGTACGCTCCCAGCGACATAAAGCACCAGTATAATATTTATCAATTTTTCAAAATCTCTTAATTAAGGTTGTTGTTCATAATAATGTTATAATAACATTATTGATACATAAATGTACTTTTTGATGTAAAAGCATATCGTAATTTTAGTAACACAAATAAAAAAAATATATTATAGAAACACTAAAAAATGAGCCGCTAGAGAATTTTGTAGCAAGAATAAATAAACTAACTAAAACGGAATTATCTAGATTAGGAAGAATTAGAAAAAGTTATTTGATTATGGCAATGCATTGCAAAAAGATGCACGGTACGGTAAGTTGCGAAAAACTTTAATTATAATTTATCTTCACAATGATGGGATAGTCGCGGCGAATTTAACAGTTTTCTAAAGACTGCAATACGTCTTATATAAGGCGTATTTTTGTCGTTTGTAGGTTGTTTAAGAAGGATAGTGAAGCATAATAAACTATTCGCAAAACCATACCTTTGCGAATAGTTTATTAAATTTTCGTCAATTTTTAGGCTAGATAAGTCCAAATCTATGCTTAAATTAGAATAATTTGAAAAATAAATGCAATTGTCAGTTTTCTTAAATGGCTTTAAGCCAAGACTGTCAATTACCTTAATTATATCTCTTGCATAACTTACTACAGTTTGTCGACTTTCTAAATTGTTTGAGCGAAAATATCTTTTGCAACCCGGCGGCGCTGGACTGCATTTTGTCATATATTTAGACATATAATTGACGACTTGCTCATTTGCTGACTTTGGATCTATGCAAGCAATAGTATTCCAACCGATATTCCAATCAATGCAATTGAAAATCTGTACGCCCGACGAATTATATCTAAATTCTTTGGTCTTGTCGTGTCTAGCGGGTTTTAAATTCAAATCGACGTTACCAATAAGGCTATGTAAGTGATACCCACCTTTTTCAAACTCTTCATAAACTGTCAACGACTTAACGTCGGGATTTTTTCGACGTAGTTGTCTACGAAAGTTTTCGTAACTCAAATATAACAAATCATTATTGTTGCGTATTTTTTCATTTGAAAATGTAAACGTGCAAAAATATTCCCACTTATTAGCCATAGCGTAATCATAGAAATTCTTGATTGCACGCTTTGATCCTCTCGCTATACTGTCTTGCAGGTCTTTCAATGTTGCCTTGCTATCTTTTTTACGATCTGCAAAATTCGTCTTTTTGTTGCGCTCAAAATTGCGCTTAAAACAGCGGTCGACTTCTTCGTCGACATAAAAGTCTTGACAAATTTCATTCTCCGTAGAATGAATGGGCGTAACGAACTTGTCGGGATAATAGTATAAATCTACTTTATCACCATTCAACTTAATTACGTAATTACAATCTTGATATTTAATTCTTTTATACTCTCCGTCATTATTGCAGTAGAGATTTTTAACAGGATAGCCCTGTCTATCCATTACATTTTGATACATTTTTTTACCTCATTTTTATTTAAATCAATTCAACGTACTGCTTAAAAGCACCACGTTTTTTTAATCTCTTTTGATACTACTATCAAGTACGTAGTATCAAGCGGGCTTGCGCCCTTGCCGTTCACCTACGCAAGGGGGCGAATACTCGCCCCACTTTGCGGGCGGTGGACGAACGCAAAAGGACGAAACAGCCTGTAAGCCATAAGCGCACTTGATATACTCTAACGCAAGTCCTAATCCTGTTGGACGGCTGACCGCTTCGCATTTCGGGTAATGGCTAAAGCCATAAACGCTAAAGCGTTTTAGCCAATAGAAAGAAACGTTAGCGGCGCAACTTTGGTAAATTCTTGCGCTTTTCACGTTTAGGCGCGGGAATTCCGTATATAACCTTATGTAATGCTCTTGTGTCATAATTTATAGTCCTCTTAGATTGAATTATGTAACAAGTACGAATAATACCGTTACTAGCCTTAAATTGTTCTTTTAAAGCCTTTTTTTGCTTGCTGGCTAAGCCACTTGCTTTAAATGGTAACAAATTGCTTTGAGCGCTCTCGTATTTGTCATATACGTACATTTTAGTAATGAGCAAGCCAAAAATCTTGAAAGTCTTAACACATCTTATATAGGTGTCCGCTTGTTCTCTTAATTTGTTCCAAGGACGACAAAGCGCCTGCGTATTGATATGCACGTTCATTTCTGCCAAATGCCTGCTTAAAGCATAAGTAATAGGCAGGCTTTTATATTGCTTGTCTAGATAACTAGTATATTGACTTGGAAGATATATACCGCCGTCACTTAAAAAATAGTCCTCTCGTTCTACCAGTGTCTTCTTAACTGGTATTACGTTATCGTCTATTAGTCGCATATAGTCAATGCCGTCTAACTCTAAACTTTTAATTGACGCTACTGTACAATACTTTTCATTGAACTGAATATTGCTCTTACATTTTCTTTTACGTTTGTTTATGACGTAATTAAAAACCAAATCTTTGCCACAACCTTTTTTGCCGTAAACGATTACGTTATTTTTATTAAATGCATCAAGGATGAAATACTTATCTGCCTTGAGTTTAATCAAGACAAATAAAAGCAAAATTAGCCCAACGACAGAAACTATAATAAACACTGTACTCATAATATCAACTCCAGAATGTAAATAAATTTATGAGTTTTTTAACGCCCCAAAATAAGCCGATAATTACTGCAGCCACAATAGCATAAGCGGCATATCTACAAAAGATTTCGCCTTGCTCTGTAGCGGCAATATCTACTCCTAACAATGTTAAGCAGAACTTATAAAACAACATATAAATACTTTCCATAGTTATCTCCTAAACCATAATATTACAATGCCTACAATGCCTAAAAACAATGCAAAATAGGTTGTTGACGTAAAGTCAAAGAATTTCATAAAATCTTGAATAATAATTTGCATAAATACCTCCTTAAGGCTTTAATACGCTATAAACGATAAGAACAACAATACCAACACCGCCGAGCAAGCCGAGAATAGTATAAACGCCACTTACTCCAAACATTGAAAATGTATCATCAAACCAATTCCAAAGAGTTTGAGCCAAAGAACAAACTTTTTCAAAAAAGATAATAACAAAACCGAAATCCATAATTACCCCCTTACCAACTTAAGAATAAATAACAATATGCCCAAAATTAAAGGTATAAAAATTACAGTTGCTAAAGTAATGCCGCCGAATAAATTGATATTAAAAAGTTTGGTAACTGAACTAAAAAGGCTACTTAACCAAGTGCTACCGCCGATTGTATCAACACCTTTTAATCCTACCTTATATCCCACGTCATAACCTTGATTATATCCAACATTATAATTGACTTCAAAAATAGAACCGATTTCGTCATTAAAGGTTATATTTTCTAAATAAGCAAAAGTATTATCTAGCAAATACAATTCTTTGATAAGAGATTGATAAGTATATGTATCTAAAAATGCTTGATTCACTAAATTTTCAATTTGAAAACCTAAATTCATTGAACAATATGCATTGAGTGAACAAGGCATATTGATAGAAACATCAGTCAAATTTGCATCTATTGGTATAGCATACGTTAAATGAATAAATTCTCCTTCAAAGCCGCTAAAATTTTCTAAATAAGAAAAATAATTATTTTGATTATCATACATAAAATATTCACCTTGAGCATTTCTTAAGAAAGACAATTCCAACCAAAATGAAATACCATCTTTTTTAAAATAAAAAGTTCCAAGCAGTGAATATGACTCGCCATTAACTATATAATTAGGGTTGACAACTCCAGACCCTAAAAAATCAAAACTCAAAGTCAAAATGTAAACAGAATTGCCCAAATAATCAAATACTTTTAATTTTGAATAATCAATAGTTTTCCAAATTTGATAAGATGGCAACCTATATCCTTTAAACAAAACATTGCCTCCATAAGCAAAATATGTACCTACCGTAGGCGAACTAGCCGAGCCAATAAAAAAAACTGAACTAATAGATCTATCTCGACCTGCTTTATACTCTAAATATTCAACATCTGTAAGAACTTCCTTCTCATCTGCGCTTGCCTCTTGAGTTGGCATTGCAAAAATACAAAAATAAGCAATAATGATTGCCATTAAAGACAAAAGCGTTACGCTTAATAATCTTAACTTCTTTTTTGTCATAAAAACTCCTTATAGTTTAAAGGGCAATCACTTTAAGCAACTGCCCTTTTATTGCCTATCCACGCAAATGAATAAGTTTGGTAACCCAACGGATAAGTCCGTATACGATACCTATCGCAAGCGAAACTATGACGAATAAGCCTATAGACGTAAAACCGCCTCCAGTACCGCCTTCGCCGGCAGGCGTATAGAAGATTGCCCAAATAGACTGAATTGCATTTACTAGGAAATCTACGAACGCCGAGCCGCTTGTAGTCAACGAATTAAAAAAATCCGCAATCATACCTCTTAACCTCCTTATATTATTGTCCTTGCATACTGTCGTACTTCGGTAAATGAACGGAAACTTTGAAGTTCTAACTTCGATGCGCCTTTAAAATTTAAATCTATACGCCAATTTGTGACCTTAAAACATTTATCCGACGTCCGGACAATAAGCAAATTTTGCTCTATGCTATACTTCTTATCGAAGTATTGATAATGCCTATAATACTCGTTGTAACTCATTAGGCGCCACGGCTTATATAGCCAAGCGCCTTTGTTAATTGGTATCATAGTCCAAGCATCTTAAGATACTCTTCTCTCGTCATAATATCCGTGACGCGTATACTGTCTTTCATCACATCGCAGACCGCAAAGCATTCCGTCTGCGGAATGATCTCAATATCTTTTGTCGTCCAAAAATCGCCCCAGTTCAACTCTTTGGCGACTTGGGTCAAGTCTATTGGGTCAAAACTCAAAATGCCGGAATAACGAATTCTGCGTTCCTCGTCAGGTATTAACTTTCCTTTGTCGTCCACAGACTTCCCCATTCTATCGGACTTTGCTAAAATCATAAATCTTGATACTGTCTTTGCCATTTGTTTTAATCCTCCTTTACTTTAATAACGTCAAAGAACAAAGAACGAAATAGAGATACCTCTACCGCCTCAACGAAAAAGTCTGACAATACTTTATCCAAAGATTGAAGAAAATCTTCATAAGTGAATAATCCACGTTCAAAACTTACTCGTAGTTCGCGCATCAATTCTTGTTTTTTGCTCTGTTGTGTTTGCTCTTGCATTTTGCTTTACCTCACTTTTTTATTTATACGCATTGTGCGTATTTAGATTATAATACGCTATTCGCGTATTTGTCAACGCATTTTGCGTACTTAATATATAATTAAAATATGAACAAGATAAAAGAACGACTAAAAGAGATTAGAATAGAAAAAAAATATACACAGAAAGAAGTTGCAAATTTATTAAATACTTCGACAACTTGTTACGCTGGATATGAACAAGGATACAGAGAACCAAATGCTGATATGATAATAAAGATATGTTGTCTTTTTAATATATCTGCAGATTATCTTCTCGGAATTGAGGAAATTGACGGTAGACGAATAGAAAATAAAACTTACAATATAACTTTCAAATAAGGAGAAAACTATGTCAATTAACATTGAGCAAATAAAAAAAGAAGTATTAAGTAGCGAATATGCAAAAAGATTTCTACTACACTATATTGAAGAAAATCTTAAATGCCCATATTGCAATAGTTATTATATAGCAGACCACGCAGGAACGTACTTTTGCGGAAACTGCGGAGCAATGGGAATATATGAAGAAAATGATATTTTTGAAAATATAGAAAAATATGCGGATGACCCTGATTATATAAGAGCATACGAAGATAATAAAAACAGTTTAAAAAATAAAAGTAAATACTAATCATTAAAAGAGAAACCACAATAGAAATTTAGACTTTCACTAATATTTTTACGCTCTTATTCGTCAGTGCAGTAATTTTTTTCAATTAAAAAAATGTATTTTCTACCACCTTAAGGTGGTATTTTTTACCTAAGCGCAGAGGTAGGATTTACCCCGACGTCGAACAAATTTTCCATTAAATACGTGATGGTATTTTTTACCTCTGCAGAAAAATACCCTTACGTTTGTAAGGGTACTTTTTTACCGCCTATTCTTCGAAACCATACCTTTGCGAATAGTTTAGTCAATTATAGTAATTATAATGCTAGTATTATTCTTATTTAATTAAATTTATATAATAATATGCAAATTTAAGAAAAATAATGAGTTTTTTCAACACATAGCTATTACAATACAAAAATCTGTATAATTATTTAAATTTTATCGGATATTTGTATTATTAAATTTTTTATGTTATAATACAATTATGGCAGAAAACAGTTATTTTGATCAAAGAAATTTTGATAATAATATCAAGTTAAGACAACTCATAAAGGAATTGCCGATAATTTGCAATGAATATTTTTTGGGAATTGAGCCTCGAACTTCCGTACTCACCCGATTAGCGTACGCTCAGGACTTAAAGATATTTTTTAGATTTTTATGTACTGAGTGCGCTGAATTTGTAGATATTAAAGACGTAAGATTGTTTGGATATGAGCACTTAAAACTAATTGATACCTTCCATATCGAAATGTTTTTAAATTATTTGACTGCATTTGAAATAGATGGAATTAGATTCAGTAATTCTGAAAAAACAAAGGCGCGTAAATTGGCTACAATTAAGTCTTTTTTTAAGTATAATTATAACAAAGATAGAATATCTTCCGACCCTGCGTCTAAAGTATTGAGCATAAAATTACACGATAAAGCAATTATTAGGCTTGAATCTGAAGAAGTAAGCGAATTATTAAACAACGTTGAGGACGGAAAAGGTTTATCTGAGCGCCAAAGGTCAATACAAGGCAAGACAAAAAAACGCGACGTTGCCATATTGACGTTATTTTTAGGGACTGGTATAAGAATCAGCGAATTGGTCGGCATTGATATGAAAGATTTAGATATGGACGTCAATGGTTTTAAAATTACTCGAAAAGGCGGAAATCAGACAATTCTATATTTTTCAGAAGAAGTTAGGCAGGCATTGGACGAATATATTGATGAGAGAGCGCAAAATCCTTTGCTTGATAACGAACCTGCCCTATTCGTATCTTTACAAAACAAACGTATTACCGTACGCGCAGTACAGAATCTCGTCAAAAAGTATGCCAGCATCACTTCACCGCTCAAACATATTACGCCGCATAAGTTAAGAAGTACCTATGGCACAAATCTCTATAAAGAGACAAATGATATTTATGTAGTCGCAGAAGTATTGGGACATAAAGATATAAATACAACAAAGAAGCATTACGCCGCTATCAGCGACGATATAAAGCGCGCTGCTGCAAATAAAGTATCGTTGAGACATAAAGATGAAGATCCGCAATAATATGATTTTAAGAAAATATATTCCAAAAGATGCTGATACCATAGTAAAATGGATAAAAGATGAGCGCTCTTTCCGCTACTGGTGCGCAGATAGATATCCTAACTTCCCAATTTCTGCAGACGATATAAATTGTTATTATCGCATCTTTGGAGAAGATATGCACATATTTACAGCAATAGACGCCTCTGACAATATAATTGGTCATTTTACGTTAAGATATCCAAACAAAAGCGATAAGGTTTTAAGACTTGGATTTGTAATAATAGACGACAGATTAAGAGGCAAATGCATAGGCAAACAAATGGTAAGTTGCGCTGTAGATTACGCTTTTAACAAATTAAAAGCAGAAAAACTGACTTTGGGCGTATTCGAAAACAACTTAAACGCTTTTTATTGCTATAAGTCGTGCGGATTTATTGAAACAGGTCAAACTGAACAATATATCTGCTCCGGCGAAACGTGGAATTGCATTGAAATGTATATCCTAAATGAAAAAATATAAACAAATATTCATTTTTTTATTTAAAATGCTTGCGATATGCGAACATTTGTGCTAATATTTTTTATGTAGATATAACAAACAAAGGAAATTTAAGAATGGCAAAGAGTAAAACCATAGAAAAGACCGCTGAAAAATGCTCAAAAACACTTGATTTTATAAAGGCTTTTGTAGATAGAAACGGTTATCCGCCAACTGTAAGAGAGATTTGCAACAATGTTGGATTCAAATCAACGGCTTCTGCGCAATATTATCTCGACAAACTCGAAGACCAAGGCGAAATACGCAAAGGAAACAATAAAAACCGCGCAATTGAGTTAGTTAATAAATCAACTGCGATGACAATCGACAACTATCATAATGATACTAATGATTCAATTGACAACAGAATAATTGATTCCCAAGAAATACTTTCAAATCTCATAACTATTCCTATGCTTGGCAATGTTGCTGCAGGATCTCCTCTTTACGCCGACGTAGAAAATGACACCTCTTATACAGTGCCCAGCGATTACTTTAATTGCAGAGGTCAGATGTTTTTGCTCAATGTCAAAGGCGAAAGTATGAAGAATATTGGTATACTCAACGGAGATTTGGTACTCGTCAGACAACAAAACGTGGCAAAAGACGGAGATATTGTCGTAGCGCAAATTGATAATAATGAAGTTACGCTCAAAAGATTCTATAACTGTGGCAGTTATATAAGATTAAAACCTGAAAATGATGAGATGAGCGACATTATCGTCACTTCAGACAGAGAGTTTAGAATACTGGGAATTGCAACAGGTCTTATGAGAAACAAAATTTGGTAAAATAAATCTTATGTAGAATATAAAAATATAGAAGGTTATTACCTTCTATATTTTATAAATCAATTAAATCACTAATCTCTTTTAGACAATAACTTTTCAACGCAATACATACAGGCTATTTTCACGTGCTCGTAAGTTAATCCACCTTGCATATATGCTATATATGGCTCTTTTATCGGACTGTCCGCAGACAACTCGATTGACGCGCCTGCAACAAAAGTTCCCGCAGCCATAATGATTTGATGATCATAACCCGGCATATCCCAAGGAAACGGAACGACATTGCTATCAATAGGCGACGCTTCTTGAATCGCTCTACAAAAATCAATCAGTTGTTCTTGAGTATCAAATTTAATAGATCTAATTATGTCTCCGCATTTCTCACCGGGCAAAGGCATTGTTTCAAACCCTAAATCACTGTAAACTTGTCCTACGAGCATCGAGCCTTTTATTGCTTGCGCGACGGTATGCGGCGCCAAAAATATTCCTTGATAAAAATCTTTATAGCCGTATGCATATGATCCCACCTCCATACCAATCGACGGCGAGGTAACTCTACTTGCAATTTTATCTATATATTGTCCTTTACCGCAAATATAACCGCCTGTAGGAGCAATACCGCCACCCGGATTTTTAATCAATGACCCTACGATAATATCTGCGCCGACCTGCGTAGGCTCAATTTTTTCTATAAATTCGCCATAACAATTATCTACCATAATACAAATATCATTATTGAAGTGCCTGATTGCTTTTACGGCTGCCGCAATATCCTCAACGCTAAGCGCATTTCGCCATTCATAGCCTCTGGATCTTCCAATAAAAATCAACTTGGTATCTTCATTTAACGAACTCAATACTTTATTGATATCAATTTTTCCGTCATTTAATTGAATTTGATTGTATTTTATTCCAAAATCTTTGAGCGATCCGTTGTCTTCGCCGATAATAACTTCTTTCAGCGTGTCATACGGACTGCCTGTAATTGCCAACATTTCGTTTCCAGGTCGCAAAATTCCATAAAGCGCAAGCGTTAAAGCGTGAGTTCCGCTGACGATGAGCGGTGACACGATTGCTTTTTCTGCGCCAAAAATCTGCGCAAATAACTTGCAAAGCGTATCTCGACCTATATCATCATATCCATAACCGTTAGTTTGAGCAAAATGCCTTTGTCCGACACTGTTATACTGAAATGCTTCAAGCACTTTTAATTGGTTAAAGGTAGCAATTTCGTCAATCTTGTCAAATGCCTTACCAAGTTTTTTTTGAGCATTTAAAATAATATTTTGCGTATTATCACTAAAATTCATAATCACACTCCTTCCAAAAACAACTCGACTTGTTTTTCTATCCCCAGTATATTGCTAGGATTGTACCATTTAGCAAAATCGTATTTCTTAAACCAAGTAAGTTGCCTTTTGGCATAATTTCTTGAATTTTGCTTAATAATTTCTATCGTTTCTTCAAGCGTTTTTGTTGCGTTGAAATAATTTTTAAATTCTTTATAACCTATTGCTTGCATACTTTGATTTTCAAAACCAACTCCATTTGATAAAAGTTGCTTTACCTCGTTTAACAGACCTATTTCAAACATTTTATCAACTCTAGTATCAATTCTCTGATACAATACATTTCTATCGACATCCAAAGCAATCATACAGACTTCATACTTGAGATCTTTGTTCTTTTCTTGAAGATTGGATTTGCAAGTACCGGTAGTTTTATAAATTTCTAAGGCTCGCAAAACTCTTTTTACATTGTTGGGATGAATTTTTTGCGCGTCAATCGGATCGATCTCAGCAAGCATAGAGTGCATATATTCTTTACCGTACAATGCAAATTGACTTTCCAACTCGGCTCTAATCTCAATATTTTTATCCCCGCCGAAAGTCATTGGATACAAAATTCCGTCCACATAAAGTCCCGTTCCGCCAACTATTATAGGAACTTTTCCTCGGGAGATTATGTCGTTTATGGCTTCGTCTGCCATACTTGCATATTCGCCCACGCTGAACTGAGCGTCTGCGTTTACTATATCAATCATATAGTGCGGTATGCTTTGCATTTCTTCGCTCGTTATTTTAGCCGTGCCGATATTCATATCTCTATACACTTGCATACTGTCGCAAGATATTATTTCACCATTATATTTTTTTGCAAGATTGACACCTATTTGACTTTTTCCACTTGCTGTAGCGCCTACTACCAATATGAGTTTGCTCATATAATCCTCTTGAATAGTTTGTCAAAATCTCGCCTGGTATAACTCAAGACTGCAGGTCTGCCGTGAGGACATTGGAGCGGAACGCCGTTTTTCATACTTTCTAACAAGGTTTTAATTTGGTCATTATTCAATTGCGCTCCCGCCTTTATAGCCGATTTGCACGCCTTTTGCGCCAACTTATTCCTTATGAGATCGGAATTTTTCAAACCTATACCCGACTGTCTCTCTGCAAAAAGTTCGTCGAAATAAACTGCAAGATTTATATCGTTAAGCAAATGCGGAACGCTGTTTACTTTAAAACTTAATCCTCCAAACTCTTGAATATCAAATCCCAAATCTCTTAGATTGTCTTGAATAGCGCTAATATATTCGTATTGATTATTGTTGCAATCAAGAATATATGGTACGAGCATATACTGAACTCCCACGCTGTTTGCATTGACTTCCTCTAAAAGTCTGTCATAAATCAATCTTTCGTGACACGCGTGCTGATCAATAAAATGCACAAGACCTTGACTTTCGACAATCAAATAAGTATTGAATATTTGTCCAACGACTTTAAATTCGCTTTCTAATTGCTCTTCAACCATCTCCAACAAACTTGATTTTGTTTCAATATCGGGTTTTTTATCCGTCATTTTAGTCGAAGCGGTTGATTTACTTCCAGCTATGCCGAATGGAGATATTCCGTTGCTATCACTCACATTTGTCTGTATCTTAGGAAGTTCTTTTTTATATTTCAACTCTTCCACAACTTTTTTTTGTTTTTCAATCAAAGCCTGATATTTGTCACTTTCGATATTGTCTTTATCATTATTAAATAATAAGTTGAAATCCTTGTCATTATTATTGATAACGGCGCTTGCTTCATTATATATATCCTGCGATTTTTTAGAATTTGCAGAATTTGCATCGACCTTTATATCAATATTTTCTTCTTTTATTTGATCTGCTTCAGGTTGTCTTTTCTCCGTCGCACTTAAATTTCCCAAAATCAAATTTTGCTCTTGCGCAGCAAGCGTAGCAAGAATTGCTTTATATACGCAAGAAAATACTTTGTGACTGTCTGCAAATCTTACGTCTGTCTTAGTCGGATGCACGTTTACGTCCACGTCGTCAAACGGCATTACAATATTTATAACAAAGACCGGAAAAGTTCTTGTCATAAGTCTATTTCCGTATGCTTGCGAAACTGCTGTAGATATCGTTTGGTTAGAAATTACTCTACCGTTTATAATAATCGTCTGAAAATTACGATTGTGCTTAGCAATACTCGCATTTCCGGTATATCCGTATATTCTATAGTTGTCGTAAGTAACGTCAAATGGCAAAAGTCCATTGGCAATCTCGTTGTCATACACTGCAAAAACAGCCTCTTCCAATCCGCCGTTGGTCTGAAATACGATTTTATTATCAACGGTATATTTGAATTTGGTATCGGGATTTGCGAGTGCAAGTTGAATCATTGTTGCCGTGACGTTGGACTCTTCCTGCTTTGGTTTTTTCAAAAACTTTTTGCGCACAGGCGTATTAAAAAACAAATTTTCCACTGCTATTGAAGTGCTTTGCGCAATAGCGCGCTTACCTTCTTCAACCACCTTGCCCGCCGACAGGGTGATGAAATTGCCGATTTCGTCGTCTTGAGTTTTTGACGTCATCGTCACTTGCGCAACCGCAGAAATAGAAGCCAATGCTTCGCCTCTAAAACCAAGCGTGGCAATATTATTCAAGTCCTCTGCCTTTGCAAGTTTTGAAGTAGCGTGCGGCAAAAATGCCAATCTCATATTGTCTTTATCTATACCGCAACCGTTATCTACAATTACTATAGACGATATTCCGCCGTCTTTGATATCTACGCTTATGCTCGTTGCGCCCGCGTCAATACTGTTTTCGACCAACTCTTTTACGACTGATGACGGACGTTCTACCACTTCGCCTGCCGAAATCAAATTAAATACGCTTGAATCCAATACGTTTATCTTTGCCATACTAATCCTAATCCTTCCTTGCGATATCAACGAGTCTTGCAAGCATAGTCAAAGCCTGCATAGGCGTCAAATTCTCCACGTCGATATCCAAAATTTCATTCTTCAATTGGTTGTCTTTACTTATATCCAGCAAATTATGCTCGTCCAACATATCTTTCTGCATAGTCAGCGGATTACTTTCCAAAAGTTTAGAAATTTCTTTTGCTCTCTTAATTACAGGTTGAGGTATTCCCGCAAATCTTGCAACTTCTATACCAAAACTCTTATTGGTTCCGCCCCTTGTGATTTTATGCAAGAATACTACCCCCTTTTCCATTTCGCTAGCCAAAACTTTATAATTCTTTACTCCGTCCAAAGAATTTTCCATTTCCGTTAATTCGTGGTAGTGCGTGGAAAACAAAGTCTTGCATCTGATTCTGTTGTTGACGTCTTCAAGCACCGCTCTTGCAATTGACATACCGTCAAAAGTCGAAGTTCCTCTGCCTATCTCGTCCAAGATAAGCAAACTTCTGAAAGTAGCATTTTGAAGTATAGTCGCAACCTCTACCATCTCTACCATAAACGTACTTTGACCGTATGCCAAGTCGTCGCTTGCTCCAATACGAGTAAAAATTCTGTCCGTTATGGAAATACTTGCGCTATTTGCGGGAACATAACTTCCTATATGAGCCATAAGCGTAATCAGCGCTACCTGTCTCATATATGTACTTTTACCGCTCATATTTGGTCCGGTAATTATCATAGTGCGGTTTTGACAGCAATCAAGTTGAGTATCATTAGGTACAAATTCGTTGTTCTTCAACAATGCCTCAACGACCGGATGTCTGCCGTTTTTAATATCAATCCCTTCAATCTTGTCATTTATTGTCGGTTTGACGTAGTTGTTTGCTATGGCGACTATTGCCAAAGATAGCAACGCGTCGCAATACGATATACTTCTTGAGGTAGATTGAATATGCGGAATAACTTTAATAAGTTCCAACTTCAACTCCTCGAATATTCTGCTTTCGATTTCCAAAGCCTTGTCTTTTGCCCCGACGAGTTTGTCTTCGATCTCTTTAAGTTCTTGCGTAATATATCTTTCTCCTGTCGTCAGCGTTTGCTTTCTCTGATATCTATACGGAACTTTATCAATATTTGTTTTGCTCACCTCGATATAATAACCAAAAACCTTATTATAACCGACTTTCAAATTTTTAATGCCGGTGCTTTCCTTTTCTTGACTTTCTAGATTTGCAAGCCACTGCTTGCCCATAACTTCCGCATTACGTAATTCATCAAGTTCTTTATCATAGCCGTCGCGAATGTATCCTCCGTCTTTGAGTAATACAGGAGGATTATCAGTTATTGCACTTGTCAATTTGCCGGCAATATCTTCTAACAAGAATATGTTTTCATATATCCTCTTTAGCATTGGCGTCGTCGCGCTTTGAAGCATTTGCTTTACCGCAGGTAAACTCTTGAGCGACAATCCCAGCGCAAGCAAGTCTCTGGGCGAAGGCGAACCGAAAGCAACTTTTGAAGTCAATCTTTCAATATCGCGTATTCCGCTCAACGCATCTGCCAAATTACTTCTCATTCGAGTATTATTGATAAATTCTTCTACGCTGTCAAGTCTAGCGTTGATAGATTTGCTCTCACGAAGCGGCTGCTCCAGCCATCTTCTCAAACATCTTGCGCCCATATTAGTCTTGGTCTTGTCAAGCACCCACAAAAGAGTGGCTTTTTTAGAAGCGTCGCGAGTATTTTCGCAAATCTCTAAGTTTCTGCGACAACTATTATCCATAATCAAGTACTTATTGTTCTGCACATACTTAATAGACGAGATATGCGCCAAAGAACGCTTTTGAGTCTCGTTGACATAGTTTATCAATGCCCCAGACGCGCTTACGGCAATTTTTTTGTCCTCAAATTCAAATTTTGCAAGAGTAGTCACATTGAATTGTTTCAATAACATATTGTAAGCCGTCTTATATTCAAACGCCCAATCGTAATACTTTTGGAATTTAGGCAATCTCCCTATTCTTATTGACGACAAACTTTTAGCGCACTCATACGCATATTCGTTACAAATAATTTCAGTCGGAGAAAAAGTCGCCAACACATCCTCTATTGAAGAAAAATCCCCATAATCAGACTGTACGGTATTAAACTCTCCCGTAGATACGTCAATCCAAGCCAACGCATAACTTTTTTCGTTGGCAAATATGCACGCTAAATAATTATTTTTCTTATCGTCAAGTATATTATCTTCAATAACGGTGCCGGGAGTGACGACTCTTATTACGTCTCGCTCGACAAGTTTGCCTTGCTCCGGAGCGGAAAGTTGTTCGCAAATAGCAACTTTGTACCCTTTCTGCACCAACTTGGCAATATATCCGTCAGCCGCGTGATAAGGAACTCCGCACATTGGCGCCCTTTCTTCAAGCCCGCAATTTCGCCCCGTTAAAGTCAAATCGAGTTCTCTGCTTGCCGTCTTGGCATCGTCGAAAAACATTTCATAAAAATCCCCAAGACGGAAAAATAACAAACTGTCTTTGTATTTCTCTTTTAATGACAAATAATATTTCATCATCTCCGAAAGCGCCATATTATTCCTCCACAAGTTCGCCAAACAGCGACGCTGACTGCGACTTATTTATCTTAATGTTGACAAATTGACCTATCAAGTCATTGCTTCCCTCAAAAGTGACGAGCCTTCCGCTGTCTGTTCTTCCGCAAACATAGCCGACCTTTTTAGGCGCCACGTCCTCACAAAGCACTTCGTATACGTTGCCTTCATACTCTTTTGATAAATCTTTAGTTATTTTATTCTGTTCTGCAATAAGCCTTTTGATTCTATCTTTTGACACTTCAGCGGGAATTTGCGGCATCAGAGCGGCTTTAGTCCCCTTTCGCACAGAATAAATAAACGTAAAAGCGCTTGAATACTTAACCCTGCGAACTATATCCAAAGTATATTCAAAATCCTCTTCTTCTTCATACGGAAATCCTACCATAAGGTCGGTGGTAATTCCGCAATTAGGTATCTTCGACTTAATTGCATCTATCGTATCCAAATAATATTCCCTTGTGTAATGACGATTCATAAGTTTTAGTATCTTGTTTGATCCCGACTGTATTGGCAAATGTATATTATTGCAAATATTTTTGCTGTCTGCAATAATGTCGATTACGTCCATATTGAGGTCTTTTGGATGCGAAGTCATAAATCTAACTCTGTGTTTTCCTTGAATTTTGGCAATTTCCTCAAGTAATTTTGCAAAATTACTTCCGTCATTCAAATCGTGTCCATAAGAATTTACGTTTTGCCCCAACAAAGTAATCTCTTTGTAGCCTTGATCAATAAGCATCTTGAATTCGTCGATTACATTTTGCATCTTACGACTTCTCTCTCTCCCTCTCACATAAGGAACTATACAGTAAGTGCAAAAATTATTACAACCATACATTATATTAAGCCAAGCGTTACAACCGCTGGTACGATATTTTAATTCTCCCTCAAGTACTTCGGGGCGCTCGTTTGGATCTATGAGCACGCTCTTTTTTCCTGAATTTTTAAGTTTTAATACGGCATTTTTCAACTCTGCAAGATTATTAGTGCCCAATACTATATCTACGTACGGATATTTTTGTCTTAAATTTAGTCCTGCTCCGTCTTGCTGAGTCATACATCCTACGACAGCCAAGATCAATCCGGGCTTGCTTTTTTTTAGATGCTTAACCGCGCCTATATTACCCAAAGCGCGTTTTTCCGCGTTATCTCTAATGCAACAGGTATTGAAAACAATCACGTCGGCGTCGTTCTCGTCTTTGCACTCAACGTAACCCATAGATTGAAGCGTACCTGCTATTTTTTCCGATTCGTGGATGTTCATCTGACACCCATATGTAATAATCTTATATTTTTGCATATAACAATTATATCTAAAATTGAAAAAAAAGACAAGTGATAATATTATAATGAAAAAAAATAATAAAAGCGTATCAAAAAAATTATTTAAATCCTTTGCAATTATATCGGCAGCATTGATGATAATCTCATTGCTTGCCTTAAGCATCTTTTTCGGTATGTTGCATTTTGGCGGAGATTCACCGGATATGTCAAAACTTAAGACCAGTCAAGCAAATTTAATAATCACAGACTGTAATAATAATCCTATTATCGACCTAAAAAGTGAAAAATACGTCGATAGCACTCAAATTCCTCAACTCCTATCAAACGCCTTTATTGCTGTCGAAGACAAGAGATTTTATTCCCATAACGGTATAGATTACGTCCGTATAGCAGGCGCTATGTTGAATAATATCAAAGGAAACAGGACTCAAGGCGCGTCAACAATCACCCAACAACTTGCAAAAAATATATATTTTTCAAGCGAGCAAACCTTTTCCAGAAAATTTAAAGAAATGCAAACGGCAATCAAACTTGAAAAAATGCTGTCAAAAGAAGAAATTATGGAGTATTACCTCAATATGCTCTATTTCGGCAGCGGCGAGTACGGAGTCAAAAATGCTGCTCTTAGATTTTTTGATAAATCGCTAGATGAACTCAACGCTTTAGAATGCGCTATGTTGGCAGGTATCGTAAAGAGTCCCACAAAATATAATCCTATCAACAACTATGCCAATTCAATCAATAGAGCGCGAACTGTTTTGAAATTGATGTATGAGCAAGATATGATTTCGAATGATATATATCAAAGTTATAAAAATTCTGATATTATTATTAAAAACACGTTAATTGAGAATAATCAAGCCAAAATATATCTTTTAAATACAAAGCACGAGGCTTGCAAAATTTTAAATATCAACGAAAATCAACTATTGATCAGCGGTTACGAAATTTCAACTTTTTACGATCCTTCCGCTCAGCAACTTCTTTCTTCGTCTATATTCAATGATTCATACTACTCTTCTATTGCAGACAAATCGAGAGGAATTGGGATAGTATGCGACAACGCTTCGTTAGGAATCAAAGCATTGTCATCAAGAGAAAATATAAATATTTTTGAGTTCAAACGCCAAGTTGGATCTACTATCAAACCATTGGCGTGTTATGCTCCTGCTTTAGACCAAGGTATCATTAGTCCTTATACCAAAATTATGGATGAACCCACCTCTTTCGGCAATTACTCCCCGAGTAACTTTAAAGATAGATATTATGGCTGGACAAGCGTAAACGATTGCGTAGAAAAATCTCTAAACATTCCTTCCGTAAAAGTCCTCCAACAGTTAGGTACAAGTACGTCGCGCAGTTATCTTGAAAAAATGAATATTCTTACGGACGAGCAAGACGACAACTTGGCTTTAGCGCTTGGCGGCACTACCTACGGAATAAGTATGATAGATTTACTCGGCGGATACTCTACTCTCTCCAACGGAGGTCTATACAAAGCGCCGACATTTATAAAAACAATAAAAGATAAAGATGGAAATATTATATATGATTATATCAATACTATATCTAAGCGCGTTTTTGACGAACAAAGCGCATATTTGATGACAAATATGCTTATAAACACTGCCAAAACCGGCACTGCCAAAAAACTGTCCAACCAAAATTATCAAATTGCGTGCAAAACAGGCACCGTATCTATGGAAAACAAAAATTCCAACAGCGATATATATTCAGTAGGCTATACCTCGCAGGATACTTTTTTGTTTTGGCAAGGCGGAAACTTACCTGCAGAACAGACCGGCGGAGGCGCCACAACGCTTATGTGCAAGAACTTTTTGAATAGTTATTACACTGTACCGCCCAAAGATTTTGCTATACCGGACGGAATTATCGAGGCGAATATAGATAAGTATGCGTACGAACACTCTAATTCATTGATTCTTGCAAGTCAAAATGCCCCCAAAAGCAGCATTATAAGTTGTATATTTTCGGAAAAATGTCTTCCGAAAGATGTAGACAGCACGTATGACAGCCCGAGCGTTGACAATATTAAATTCCTGCAAAATCTTTCAAATGTGTCGATTAAATTTACTTTAAATCCTAAATTATGCTATAGAATTTATAAGCGCGACTTTATAAAGGGAGAAACATTGATATACGATATAAAAAATAGTATCGGCGATGCCGATTATCAAATTGACGTCGATAGATTTTTCGGCAATACCATTACCGTTGTCCCATATTATATTGACGATGATTCAAATGAGATAATAGGCACGCCAAGTAAATATAACTCTCACTCTATTATCTCTCGAATCCATAGATAAAATTCACGGCGTCCAGATGCCGTACATATCTTAATATTCCGCTTTAATTTCCATAATTTCCACTGTCTTTATCGCAGTCTCAACCATCTGATCCAAATCTTTAATTTTAGACTGTTCTTTAATTGCGACCTGCAAATCCGGCTTAATAACTGGATTTTTTGGCAAAAATACCGTACAGCAGTCTTCATACGGAAGTTGTGAAATTGCGTAAGTATCAATTTTTTCTGCCGTATCCATAATTTCGTATTTATCCATACCGATAAGCGGTCTGAATACCGGAAGAGTTTTCACAGCGTCATTTGTTACCATAATACTCTTGGTCGTCTGACTTGCAACTTGAGCAAGACTCTCACCCGTTATCAACGCCCCGCATTTATTTTCGATAGCCAATTTTTCTGCAATCTCCACCATAATTCTGCGCATTATGGTTATCATATAATCTTCGCGGCAATATTCGTGTATCGCTTGTTGTATTTCTGTAAACTTAACTACAAACAACTTGATATCCCCGCAGTATTTAGTCAATTTCCCTGCTAAATCAACTACTTTTTGTTGCGCCAACTCACTTGTATGCGGATAACTGTGATAGTGAATTCCAAATATTTGCATACCTCTTCTCGCCATTCTATATCCCGCTACAGGCGAATCAAATCCTCCGCTGAGTAGCAGCATTCCTCTTCCCGCCGTACCAACGGGCATTCCCTGCGCGCAATCAATTTTATCAGAGAAAATATAAGAATATCCGTTTTCTCTTATGTCAACGCATATCTCGCTTTGCGGATAATAGAGATCGACTGAAATTTGCGAATTATTCGACAGCAAGCAACCGCCCAACATTGCAGAAATTTGCATACTGTTTTTATCAAGACTCTTATCCGCTCTCTTTGTCGTAATCCTAAAAGTACCATTTTGCGGGGCAAATTGCAACACCGCCTCTTTGAGATTTTCATAACTGGTCTGAACTTTTAGAGCCACAGAAAGAGAATGCAGTCCGAAAACTTTAGTCACTCTATCTATTATATTTTGCTGCGCGTCTTCGCTATAATCTTCTATGTAGTATCTGTTTTGCGTACGTATGAACTTATAATCGACACCTATCAATGATTTTTTTATATTTTCAATCAATCTATTTTCAAATAAATTTCTATTTTTACCTTTTAAGAACAACTCGCCGTATCTCAAAAGTATCACTTTTTTGCTTTCCATACTCACCTCAATTTCAATCTCGTCAATATACAATCGTCTTTTGACGCAGACTTTTGATATTTTATCAACTCTTCCAAACTTTCGCCGAGCGCTTTAATAAGAGCGTCGACGTCGGATTTAGTATTATTTTCATTAAAACTCACCCTCAACATTCCTTGCGCGTAATCGTCAAGTATCCCCAACGCCTGCGGAATACGCCTTGTAGATTTCTGCGAATTGCAAGCAGAGCCGGTTCCAATTATAATACCTTTATCTTCAAGACAATGCACCATTACTTCGCCCCTTGCGCTATTTAATGCAAAAGAAAACACATATGGCGAAGAATTTTGACAGTCTGTGTTGATTTTTATATTATCAAAGTTATTTTCCAACTGACTTTTGAGATAACTCCTCAACTCGCTTATACTTTTGTAATTTGTCCTGATATTCTCCAAATTCTTTTCGACGACGTCGCAAAACGCCATTATTGCAGGCACATTCTCAGTTGCAGAACGCACTCCGTTTTCCTGTCCTCCGCCATAAACAAACGTCTTAAGATAAAGTCCGCTTCTACAGTAAAGCGCGCCAATCCCTTTTGGAGCGTGTACCTTATGCCCGCTTACAGAATACAAGTCGACCCCCAACGCTTTCACGTCAACAAATATCTTTCCATACGCTTGCACTCCGTCCGAGTGGAATATTGCTCTAGGAGATTTTGACTTTATCAACTTTGATATTCTCGCCAAATCATTTAGCGCGCCGGTCTCGTTGCAAACGTGCATAATAGACACTAATGCGACTTTTTCATCCAGCAAATCCTCTAATTTAGACATATCTGTACGCCCGTATCTATCGCAAGGCACAAACTCTACGTCATAGCCTCTGACTTTCAATTCTAACGCGCAATTATACACCGCGCTATGCTCGCTTGACCCGACTAAGACTTTCCCGCTCTTTGCTCTCAACGAACAAAGCAGCGCTATATTATCCGCTTCGCTTCCCGACGCAGTAAAAATAATCTCTTCGCTTTTTGCTCCCAAAGATTTTGCAATAACTCCTCTTGCGCGCTTGATAGCCTTACTATTCTCCATAGCCTTTCGATAAAGCGCCGAAGGATTATAGAATTCTTGGCTATTATATTTCTTTAATGCATCCCAACACGCGTCGTCCAATCTTGTTGTAGCGGCATTATCAAGATAAATCACGGCTCACCTCAATTAACGAAAACAAATAATCGTCTAAACAAATTAAATATTTTCTTTCAGATAATTCTATCATATATAAACGTTTTTCGCAACTTTTCGGACACAATCTAACGCATTTTGCGGTCTCATTTGCTTTTGCGCTATATTCTTCGATTTTTAATCCAGACGCTTGTCCCTCATACAAAATAATATTTTTAATAGGATATATTTTAATTATGGTTATATTGCCGTCTTTATAATGAATAACTACTTCAAACGTAAAAAACAGACTTGATAGTCTTATTATCACAGTAACGACAAATATAGCGGCATATATTACTAAATCAACGTACTTTTTTGTAGATAAACAAGTTATTACCCCAGTCAGAATTATTAAGTCTAACAGTATGCAGACAGCCAAACATATTACTTTTACGGGTTTATTCTCGTCATTGCAAAACTTTTGAATATAATTTTTTTGCATAAATAATCTATTTTAAAGCAACAATAGTTACTCCGCTTTCTCCTTCGCCATACTTTCCTATTCTAAACGACTCTATGGCAGGCGATGTCTTGAGATAATCTTGCACAGCTTTTCGCAATATCCCGCTACCTTTTCCGTGAACAACTCTGATTTCGGCGCAATTGTGCATAATTGCTTCGCTTATATAATTATCTAAATTATATATCGCCTCATCCACTCGCTGTCCTATTAAATTTATCTCAAAACTAAAAGCCTTATTGGAAAATTCTTTACTGACAGTCACTTTGACTTCATCTCTTCTTTCTTCGGCAATGATTTTTTGACAATCCGCTAGTTTTATTGTAGTAGTTAAAATACCAACTTTGACCTGACATTCTTTTTTCTTAGGATTTACGCCTACTACCTCACCTTGATTATTAAGAGAGGCTATAAATACCCTGTCACCTACTTCAATATCACCGTCAGCAAGCGTATATTCCCTCTTGGGTTTTTGCTCTGCAACTTTTATATCGCCAAGTTTCTTTCTTATTCTTCGCGCCTCAAACAGCGCTTGCTCATCCCCTTGCTTTACCAATTCTTTTATTTCTTCCAACAACTCGTCAGCTTCCTCAAGATAGTCAGAAAGCAAATCTTTAGCGCCTTTTTTCATTTTTTCTTCCAATTTTTGCTTTTGAAGATTCAACTCTTCTAGCGCTTTTTTTGCTGCTTGTGCTGATTTTTCTGATATCAAGTAATTTTCTTTTGCTTTTTCTTCATATTCTTGCGCAAGCCGCCTTGACCTTTCCGCGCCTTTAATCACATTGTCAAAAGCAATCTTCTCTTTACTCAGTCTCCCTCTTGCTTTCTCAACGATTTGTCTTTTGAGCCCCAAAGAGATTGCTATCTCCAAAGCGTTCGACGAACTGCTCTGTCCCATAATCAATTTATAAGTAGGCGCAAAAGTTGTTGGATCAAAATCCATACCGGCGCTGGCAATTCCTTCTGTCACAAGCGAATATTCTTTGAGTTCGCTATAGTGAGTACTCGTTATTGTCTTACACCCCCTATTCTTAAAATATTCTATCAGACTAATTGCCAACGCGCTTCCTTCTGCAGGATCAGTTCCTCCTCCCAACTCGTCGAGCAGTAGTAGACAGTTGGACGTAACGTGATTGCAAATATAAATCAAATTTGTCATATGAGAAGAAAATGTCGACAAACTTTGCTCAATGTTCTGCTCGTCTCCGATATCGCAAAATATATTCTCAAACACCGCAAGTTTACTATCTTCAGAACAAGGCGGAAAAATTCCCGAAGACGCCATAAGCGAAAGAATACCCACCAATTTCAAAGACACGGTTTTACCGCCGGTATTAGGACCGGTAATTAGCAAGGTATTATATTCAATACCCAAGTTAATCGACACCGGCACAACTTTTTGTTTGTCAATCAATGGATGCCTTCCTTCTATAATCTCCACTACTCCATTATCGTTTAACTCGACTTTATTGCCTTTAATCTCTTGAGAATACCTTGCTTTAGCAAATATGCTGTCAATGTAGGCTATATTTTGATAACTCAATTTTAAACTGTCGCACGCATAAGTAATTTTTTGAGAAAAATACTGTAAAATTCGACCTATTTCGTTATTTTCTTCTGCGCATAATCCGCGGAGTTCGTTGTTCATTTCAACGATCGCCATTGGCTCGATATATACCGTCGCGCCGGATGCAGACTGATCGTGAACTAGTCCTTTGACCTGGCGCACATACTCGCTCTTGACGGGGATTACGTATCTATTATTGCGCATAGTGACCAAAGAATCTTGCAAATAGTTGCTAAAATCAGATGAAGTCACATAAGAATTAAGTTTTTGCCTTATCTTATCATTACACGCTTTTATACTTTGTCTGATATATCTAAGGGCGGGAGAAGCATTGTCGCTCACCTCATTATCGCCTAAAATACTCTCATAAATACTATTTTCTAAATCATTATCGATATAAAGATTATTAATCAACGATTTAATATCCTCGATACTTTGCGAATTTATTTTATATATGGAATTATAAATAAGTCTTGAAGTACGAAGAAGTCTCCCCACTCTTATTATATCGGCGCAAGAAAGCGTCATAAACTTGCTCGCATTGTCCAAAATATCTTCCATTTCATCAACAGAAAACGTCGGCGCAACCAAATGGTCATATAATATCTCATATGCTTGCGCTGTCAAATCCGCCAGATATTGCGCTTGACTTAATTCAATAGACGGTTTTATGGACAATACGGTATTTTTTGCAAAAACAGAGGAAGTATGATTAGCAATCTGAGTCAATATTTTATCATACTCTAATATCTTCAAAGTTTTTCTATTTATAAATTTTGCCATACAAATTATTTTACTCCTCTAAATAAATGTCCATACGTTGAATTATCGACACCATTTCCATATTTTTTGCAAAAATTATCTACAATTTCACTAATTTCTTTTGCCTTGCAACCGCGTAAATTAAGATAGTAATTGCCATTCACAAGCGACAACTTGTTTCTAATATCGACAATTTGCTGATTATATAAAACAAATTGACAAAAATTAACCTTAATTCTCTCGATTTTATATTCTCCTCGTTTGTCAAAATAACTAAACTCTCCATTATATTTACAATTACCGCATTCGCACCCTGTATTGATTTGAACAGGACAATGCAACATCGTCATAATAGGCAATCTACCGTAAGCATAAACCATACCGCCTATCGCCTCTTTGTTTGTCAACTCAACCGAATTTATATAATAGTCCAGTCCTATAGAATCAGAATATTTAAAATTATATATATTCAATCCGATTCCGCCAATCAGAGCCTTACCGTATTTTTTTGCAAGATATACTCCGTAAAGATTATCAGCCACTATACCGTCAAACTTATCAAGATTTTTTGAAAGCCGTTCGTCTATCGTTTTAAAATCCTTACCTCTGGCTACTCTTGGTAATTTAAGATATATATTTTCTATTGTTTTCTTAATTAAGCCTGTTTTTGTAATTATCTCATCAAAAACATAATTATCATTTATATAATTAACTACAAGATTGATTTTCTCATCAATATTTTTCAGCGCCTCTAAGTAATCATTGTTTATGTCGATTTCTATGAACATGCGATCTTTGTCTACCGCATTTTCTTTAGCATAATAACAATCCAATACATCAGAATAATCTACTCTTTGCTTATGATTTGAATAATCTTGCAAGATTTCTTTTCTCAGTTTCTCCAATACGCTTCTGCGCAAATTATTGAGCAAAGACGCAGGAATAAAAAGATTGCTATCTATATCTACGTCGAGTTGAGCAATAAAATCACTATCGCCCAATCTCAACAATTGCTTTGCAACAGTGTCATAATTTGCGCATTGAGAAATACTGGTTTGCGAAACTTCACCCACACACTCCGCTTGAATATCATTATACTTTGCTGTCAAAGACATATTTTTGCCTTGTTTTGCAGTAAATTCCATTTTTATGGACAATTTAGGATTAACATCCTTATATTTATTCAATTGCTTAGCGTCTAATGTGAGATGCACTCTACTTCCTATGGGATAATTTCCAAAATTCTTTATAAGATAATTCTTACCGACCTTCTCTATATTGGTTATTGAAAGTCCTCCCACTTCATTTCCCTTGTTAATTATCTTAATTCCATCTCCCTTATTCAACGGTCTGCTTAATTGAAGTGTTGCATTCCCCTTATTAAGTGATAAAACCTTGCCTACTTCTAGTCCGATGTTACTATTAAGTTTGTCATACATTATGTCTTTAGAACCTTGATAATTATATCCAAGTGTAAAATTACCTCTATTATAAGCAGTTTTAATACTATTATAGTCAATTTCCTTGTTATCATCATTTAAAAAGTTGTCTACTGCTTTACGATATTGCGATACAGTCTCGCCAACGTAATGCGGCTGTTTGAGTCTTCCCTCTATCTTTAAACTATCTACGCCGAGTTTAGCCAATTGGCTTACTTTATCTATTAGGCATTGATCTTTTGGAGACAAAAGATACCCATATTTATTAGAAAGATTGCAGGTATACTTCAACCTACACGGCTGATTGCAACGGCCTCGATTTCCACTGTCACCGCTCATCATACTTGACATTAGGCACGCTCCGGAAAAGCTCACACACAATGCGCCGTGGACAAAATGCTCAATTTCAAGTTTTGTATTATTCTTAATTTCTATTATATCAGAATTTAAAGTTTCTCTGGCAAGTACGACGCGCGTAAATCCAAGATCCTCAAGCACTTTTGCTCCCGCAAGATTATGTACTCCGATTTGAGTACTGCCGTGCAAAGGTATATCGTATTTTTTAAGAATATCAAGACAACCGAGATCAGTCACAATAAAAGCATCCACACCCGCTTTTGCTGCAATATCAACGTATTCTGCAAAAATTTCCCTTTCAGATTGCTTGATATTGGTATTAAAAGTCAAGTATACCTTGACGCCAAATAAATGACAATAATCTACCCAATAAGCAATATTTTCTTTATTAAAATTATCTGCTTTAATTCGGGCATTAAACAAATCCAGTCCCAAATATACAGCGTCTGCGCCTGCATATATTGCGACTTTCAAGGCTTGAATATTGCCGATAGGAGCCAATACTTCCAACATATTTTCAGTATACCATAAACTTTGGAGATTTTACAGCATTTTTATATGATTGCCTTAAAAATGCGCCTCATAAATGAGACGCATTTACTTACTTGACTTGAATTATCTTTGAACTGCCGAAAATTCGCTTGACAGTTTTGTCAATATTCTATTTATTTTAGCATTGACCTCGTCATCCGTCAACGTCCTATCCGGCAATCGGAAAACCAAAGATATAGCCACGCTTTTCTTGTCTTTTCCAATCGCATTCTCATTGCGATAGATATCAAATATATTGGTATCTACAAGCAAATTTCCGCCGCCTTTTTTCACACAAGCAAGCAAATCTCCAGCCAAAACGCTCTCGTCAACAACAATTGCAATATCCCTTTCGACAGGCGGATAACTTGATATAGGAGAAAACGTATAACCGTAATCGGCAAACTTATTTAGCAAATCCACGTTTATTTCGGCAACATACATTCTTTCAGACACGTCAAAACTCTTTGCAACTTCAGGATGAACCTCTCCCAAATAACCTATTACGCTTTTCCCGACGTAAATTTCAGCGCTTCTGCCTTTGTGAAGATAGGTTATATCCGCCCTCTTATACTCAGCGTTTATGCCAAATTTCTTAAGTATAACTTCTATAACGCCTTTCATAGTAAAGAAATCTTCGCCATCGCCGTATCTGCCCAGAGCAAGCATATTTACTTCCACCGGAAGTTGAGTTACAGGAATTTCCTGCGGTATATATACGTTTGCCAATTCAAATAATTTAGCTTTCTTGTTACTCTTCAAGAAGTTACTTGCCAACATAGATATCATACTGTAAGCCAAAGTAGTTCTCATTATAGACAAATCCTCGCCGAGAGGCTTAAGAAGTTTGATACAATTACGTCTCGAATCATCCTCTTTGAGTTTCAATATATCAAAGCATTTAGGCGTAGTAAACGAATATGTCAATATTTCGCTCATTCCTCTGCTTACACAAATATCCTTGATAATATCGCTATTTTTCTCCTCGCGATTTTTACCGCCAAGCGTCTGATTACCACCCTTTAGCAACGTACTTACGACCTTATCATAGCCATACAGTCTAATAACTTCTTCCGCTAGGTCGTTTGCATTTTCTATATCGTCTCTAAATGCAGGGCAAACGCAAGTAAGTTTGCCGTCTTTATCAATGTTACTCTCGATTTGAAGACTGTTGAGAATATCCAAAACGACATTTGACGGCACTTCTATACCCAAAATTTCGTTGATTTCTTCCACGCTTGTGACGACGACGCTTCTCGTAAGGTCCTGAGCAAGTCTATCAATAATTCCGTCGGCTATCTTGCCCCAGCCATACTTATAAATCAACGTCAGAGCGCGCATAATTCCCAATCTTTGGGAGTCAAAATCAATACCTCTCTCATATCTAAAAGATGAATCTGAACGCAAATTCAATTTTCTAGAAGTTCTTCTAATATTATCTCTCAAGAATTTTGCCGATTCAAATACTATAGTATTCGTATTTTTGTTGATTCCGCTATTTAATCCGCCCATAACGCCTGCTATTGCGCAAGGTTTATTTTTGTCGCAGATTACCAACATTGTATCGTCGAGCGTATATTCCTTTTCATTGAGCGCAATAATTTTTTCGCCGGCTTTGGCTCTTCTGGGAATAATTTTACCGCCCTCCAAATAATTTTTGTCGAAAGCGTGCATAGGCTGACCAATCTCAATCAAAATATAATTGGTAATGTCGACGATATTATTTATCGGACGTAAACCTACCGACTTTAGCCTCTTTTGAATAATTTCCGGACTGCTTTGTATCTTGATATCCTTTACAGCTGCCGCCATATATCTAGGACAAAGCGTCTTGTCCCGCACTTCGACATCGACAATGTCTTCAATTTTTATATTTTTATCCGTTTCAAAGTATATTTCAGGCATTTTCAACGGCTTTTTGAGTATCGTAGCCACTTCTCTTGCAATTCCAAGCACACTGTTGCAGTCTGATCTATTTGCGGTAACGCTAATATCAAGGACGGTATCGTCATTCCCCAACACGACGTTGATATCCGTACCCAACGGATACTTTTCTTTATTCATTATCAAAATTCCGTACGCGCCTGCGCCCGAATATTCCTCTTCGGTGAGTTTCAATTCCTCGCCAGAGCACAACATACCGTTTGAAGCCACGCCGCGCAATTTACCTTTCTTGATTACCTGACCGGTAGGCAACAAAGAGTTGTCCAACGCGACGGGCACTAGGTCACACTCTGACACATTCTGCGCTCCCGTTACAATTTGAACGAGTTCTGCTTCCCCCACGTCAATTTGACATATCTGCAACTTATCGGCGTCAGGATGCTTTTCAAGTTTTATTATTTTGCCGAGCACTACATTTTTCATATTAGCGCTAGCATCTATTATTTCTTCCACCTCAAAGCCTGCTCCGACAAGTTTATCGGCAAGTTCTTCTACAGTAACGTCTATATCTACAAAATCTTTTAACCAACTCAATGAAACTTTCATATCCGCTCTCCTATTTAAATTCCTTTAAGAATCTCACGTCGTTTTCAAACATAATTCTCATATCGGGAATACCGTATTTTATCATAGCAACTCTTTCTACGCCCATTCCGAACGCCAATCCCTTGTATTTTTTACTGTCGATGCCACAATTCTCCAACACCTTTGGATTGACAACTCCTGCGCCGAGCACTTCTATCCAGCCTGTACCTTTGCAAACTCTACAGCCCTTTCCGTGACATACCGAACAAGACAGGTCCACCTCTACGCTTGGCTCTGTAAATGGAAAAAATGACGGACGAAATCTGACTTTTGTCTTCTTATCAAAGAGTCTTTGTGCAAAAGTCTCCAAAAGCCCCTTTAGATCGCAAAGCGTAACTTTTTCATCAACGACCAATCCTTCAATCTGCTGGAACATAGGCGAATGCGTAGCGTCATCGTCGGGTCTGTACACCTTGCCGGGACATACGATTCTTATCGGAGGTTGAGTCTTTATCATCGTACGCGTTTGCATAGAAGACGTATGAGTACGTAAAAGTATATCGTCAGTGATATAAAAAGTATCTTGCATATCTCTTGCAGGATGGTCGGGCGGAATATTGAGCATTTGAAAACAGTACTTATCAAATTCAATCTCCGGACCTTGACCGAGCGTAAATCCCAAAGAAGTAAATATATCCAAAACCTCATTGCTCACCAATGTACAAGGATGCAAACTTCCCTTATCCTCACCCTTGCCGTCAAGAGTAATGTCAACTCCTTCTTCAAGCATTTTGGCGTCGATTTCCGCCTGCTCGAGTTCTTTGCTCTTTTGTTCAGTCATTTGAGTTATGACATCTCTTGCCTCATTGACGTATTTTCCAACAAGCGGTCTTTCTTCTTGCGGAAGGTCTTTCATTCCTCTTAAAAGTCCGGTCAACTCTCCGCTTTTGCCAAGATACTTAACTTTTACGTTATTGATAGACGCAAGAGTATGACTCTGCTCAATAGCCGACTTTGCTTCTTCGATAAGTTTTGCAATCTTTTCTTTCATATTCACCTCTCTTTATAAAAAAATACGCCCCCCATATTAGGGCGTATTAACGCTGTACCACCTAAATTCGTCATTTACCTTTATAGGATAACTGACCTCGTACAGTTATAACGTAACCAACGGTTTTGCCTACTTATTTCAACAAAACAACTCCAAGGCGAACTCTCCCCAACTCACCCTTTGCCCTTTCAGCCCACTGAGGCAAAATCTCTGTCGCTAGTCTTTGCGGGGACACGCTCCTCTTCAACGTTTATAATGACATTCTATCATTAAAACACTGCAAAATCAAGTAATTTTACACTTTTGTTTAGCAAAAAGAGTCTCATAGACTACAAAATTTAAAATACTGTTTATTTACAATCGCAGAGAATTGCCAAAACCATTATGCAAATAAAATTCTGGCACTTTGCCAACTATAAGATTTTGATATACGATCATAGAATTTTGAACTTTGACATTTTTCACGCACAGAGGCAACATAACGCTGATGTCTGCAAATAAATCAATATACATACAAAGCAAAGTTTGATTTATCCCGACGCTCTCAAAAGTCGTGCGATAGTTGCATTGAATATTACCGATATTCTCAAGTCTAAGCGTATACTTCCCGCCGTAATTGGCAATGACTACGCTTCCCAATATACTGCTATATGGCACTTGCACATCTTCGCTTTGACAAAGAATGTTCACTCCTCTCTGCGATATTGCCGCAACGTCGCGCATAAGAGCATTGATAACCACCATATCTCCGCTTATCAAAGCCACGTTGCCGTCATTGTCATATCTTATCTCATAAAAGTTGGACTTATCTTGAAACATCTCGCCCGTCAGCGCTTCCGTAGTCGAGCTGTTGAAAATATCCACGACTCGCGTAGTGATCAACGAGCTTGCATATTTGTCGACATACTCAATTAAGTTGGCTCTAAAATATAACAGACAACTGATTATTAGTGCAAGAATTATTATCAACGCTAAGATTGCTTTAAATTTACGACGCGCGCACCTATACATACAATATTATATGCGTGGCAAGCCTTGCAATTTACAATTCAAGCAAGATATTCAGTATACTTATTTCAAACTGCAATCATTTGTCAAGCCTTTTTGGAGTGAGAGCGGAATATCAATGCAAAGAAAAATCCAAAGAATATTGCCGCGGTAAGTCCGCCCGCCATATTCCTAAAGCCATAAGTCACAGCCTCAAAAAGTCCTATTTTTGCTCCTTCTTTTGCGCCCTTTACGATAGTGCTCCCAAAGCCAGTAATAGGAATTGTTATTCCTGCGCCTGCAAAATTTTCGATATACTTGAATACACCGATAAGTTCTAAGAATACTCCCAAAAGCAAAAACATAACCAATATTCTTGCCGAAGTCATCTTAGTTTTGTTGATAAGAATTTGCGCTATCATACAGACTAATCCGCCTATAGCAAACGCCTTGACGTATCCCAAAAACATTTCCATATCAATAAAAATCCTCTCTTTCAATTACTACTGCGTGCGCAATTCCCGGAATACTTTCTCCCTGAAGCGCAGAATCTTTTGACAGCATTGCGCCAGTGGGAACAAATAGTATTTTCTTCAAAGATTTTTCCAACAATCTTTTATATAGATAAGACGCGAAGACCAAAGAACAACAGCCTGCGCCAGAGCCGCCTTGTCCCGCTTTTTGTTTATCGCAATACATCATACTGCCACAGTCGTTGAGATTATCCAAGACGTAACCTTCTTTTTTGCAAAGATAATGCAGCGTTTCTCTGCCAAAGCGTCCCAAGTCTCCTGTGATTATCAAATCGTAATAATCGGGCGAACGTCCAGTATCCTTAAAGTGTGTGATTATGGTATTTGCTGCGGCAGGAGCCATAGCGCCGCCCATATTGTTTGGGTCAGTCAGACCGAAATCAAGCACTCTGCCAATTGTATATCCCTTTACCAGCGGATATTCTCCGGGTTTCTTTGACAGCAAAACCGCTCCGCTTCCTGTAACAGTCCACTGCGATTCGGGAGTAGGTTGAGTACCAAGTTCCAAAGGATATCTATACTGTCTTTCGGCAGTCGCGTAGTGCGAACTCGTGCAGCATATTATCTTGTCAAAATCTCCGTTCACAAGCGTGGAGCCGATTGAAAGCGCTTCGCCAAAAGTCGCGCAAGCGTTGTACAGTCCCATAAACGGAGTGTGAAAATCTCTCGCCGAAAATGAGGTCGGCACAATTTGATTTATTAAATCGCCCCCCATTATTGCTCCGCAATCAAGCGGCGACACGTTGACTTTTGCCAAGCACTCGCTTATTACAAATCTTTGCATTTCGATTTCTGCCATTTCGTGCGACTTGCATTTCCACTCATCGTCTTCCATCACACAGTCAAAATAATCTCTGAAGTTACCTTTAGATTCGTAAGGTCCCGCCAAAGAATATGCAGATTGGATATAAACTTTGTTGTCAAGCAAATACGTTTGTTTACCGACTTTCATACATCTCTCCTATTGTATTTTAATTAAATAGACCTATTATCCAATAAATCAATCCCGATACCACCGAAGATACCGTACCTGCGACGATTATAGGACCTGCGACAACAAACATCTTTGCCATCATACCCAAGACTATGCCTTCTTTGTTAAACTCCATTGCAGGCGAAACGACTGAATTTGCAAAACCAGTGATAGGCACGATAGAGCCTCCGCCTGCTTTTGCACCCAACTTATCATATACACCAACACCAGTAAAAAACGATCCCAAAAATATCATAGTCATACTGACAAGAGCGGCAATTTTGGATTTTTCCCAATTGGGAAGCGCAAAAGCAAACAAGTCTCCAAAGCCTTGCCCTATACAGCAAATGACACCGCCTACCAAAAACGCCCAAACAAGCGTAACAATATGATTACTTTTTTGCGCGTTGGCGTGCACATATTCCATATATTGCTTATCTTCCATTATATCACCTCTTTTTAGATTTATTATGAATGACGTCGATTTCTTCGGGAGCCTTAAATCTGATTTCCCTATCCTCGACATTATCTTTAAATAGCGGACTCTTCATAAAAAAATCACCCCCTTTTAGGATGTTGTCCATAAGGCGGTGAATTATACTTCTCAAGCCAATGCTTGTTTTAATTGATTTATTACTTTGCTCTCGATTCTGGAAATCTGCACTTGCGACACTCCCAACATTTGAGCGATTTCGCTCTGCGTCTTGTCTCTGTAATATCGCAAAATAATTACTTTTTTCTCTCTGTCGGGCAACGAGTCTATGCAATCTTTGAGCAAGATTTTGTTTATCATATCCTCGCTTGTCTCACTTGACGCCAACTTATCCATCACGCATTGGCTGTTGTCGTCCTCATACTTTTCAAATATGGACACCGGATATTTATTGCTGTCCATAGCAAAGACGACTTCTTGTTCTTCGATACCGAAATGTATTGCTATTTGCTTGACCGTCGGATTAAAGTCATTTGCGCAACAATCGTTGATATAGGTCTGAATTTTGCTGCACAGGCTTTTCATTGCCCTTGACACCTTGATTGAGCCGTCATCTCTGATAAATCTTTTGATTTCTCCTGCGATCATAGGCACTGCGTAAGTAGAAAACTTGACATTGAATGTCAAATCAAAGTTGTTGATTGCTTTCACAAGTCCCAAAGCGCCAAGTTGCAAAAGGTCGTCATACTCCACCTGTTTGTTCCTATACCGCCTTGCAATGCTCTTTATCAATGGCATATTTTCGCTGATTAAGGTGCTTTTTGCGCTTTCGTCGCCTGCTTTTGCCTGATTGAGTAGATCTATTGTTGTTTGATAATCGAGCATATCATTCCTTCTTAAATTCTTTTTGCATAATCACTTTTGTTCCTTTGTCTTTTTGTGAGATGATATCCACTTTATCCATAAATGTTTTGATAAGCGTAAAGCCCATACCGCTTCGCTCCTGATCTGGCTTTGTAGTATAGAACGGTTGAATTGCCTTTTCCACGTCATCAATTCCACACCCTTCGTCCTCTATAATTATTTCAACTTTTCCGTTTTCTATACGTACGGACAGGTCTATGTATTTTCCTTCTTGAGAATTGTACGCGTGCACGATACAGTTGGTCACAGCCTCCGATACTGCAGTCTTTACATCGTTTATTTCTTCCAAAGTCGGATTGAGTTCCAGACAAAATGCCGACACACAACTCCTTGCAAAACTTTCATTTCCCGTCTTGGACAACAATTTTAGTTTAAATTCATTCATATTTAACCTCGCCTATTAACTTATTTTCCTCATTATTGTGTATATTCCCGCCGTGGACAAGATAAAATCAACGTGCCCGCGCGCATTGCTGATATAAATAGGCACACCAAGTTGCTTTAGATTCTTATATCTGCCAAGCAACATTCCAATGCCAGTGCTGTCCATAAAAGAAACTCCCGAAAAATCAAAGATAAACTGCCCGAAATGGTTTCCGGCAATAAACTTGTCTATTTTCTCTCTAACTTCTTTTACGCACCCTTCGTCAAGTTCGCCGTCCAATTTAGCCACGGCGCAATTTGCATTATTTGTCAATTCCAATCGCATATTACTTTACCTCCGCATTAGTCATACGAGAATTTTAACACAATCTGAAAATAAAAAAATCAAAGACTTTGTCGGTCTTTGACTTCTTATGTAAATAAAAATATACCTTGCTTTCGCAAGGCATACTTTATTGTTTGTATAAGTTATCCATATCGTCTTTGTTCAATGGCTCGGAAATATTCTTTTTCTTTTTGATGTTGTGTATCGCTATTATAATATGAGCAATCAATCCAATGCCTGCCAAACCTAGTAGTACGAATCCCACTATCAACTCCGTTGAACTGCCCCCTATTATCAAATATATTCCCAAAATTATGCTGATCAAAATTAATACAATGACAATTGCGCAAAACAACTTGAGAAGAATTCGCTTCCCTTTGCTTAATCCTTTATCAGGATTAGCACATTCAAACAAAGCGACGTATAGTTCTAAAATCACTTCAATTAAATCTATTACAAAATCCATATAATTTCCGCCAAATTATTTTGATACTTTGATTATATAACTTTTTTTATCTTTTGTCAACATCAGTAATTTTAGCGGCGTCAGTCAATTCATCTAATGCAATTTTGGCTTCAAATATCTTTTTTGCGACAATTAGATAACTGTATGCGTTATATCTCCTAGATTGCCGAATGTACCAAAGCAATTCCATTTCAATTATATTTATATTTTCATATACTTCACGGCATCTTTTTAATTTTAGTTCAAGTTTTTCTTTTCTTAAACCATTTTTGCATTTCATAGTCATTTCTTCAAAGTCTTGTAGTGTAATGTTCATAAATTTCTCCATACCATATAATATTACTAGTCATAATGACTAATGTCAAGTCATTTTGACTATATTTTGTTAGAATAACATTAAGGCAATGTATGGAAAATAATATCGCACTACTGAAATTTACAACTCGATTAAAAGAATTAAGAAAAGATATGTCCCTAACTCAAGCCGAACTTGCAGAAAAGTTGGGTATTCCATCAAGTACTTACGCAAATTGGGAACAAGGAAGACGTGAGCCTAGTATAGGCGAAATTTATAATATTATTGAATGTTTAAATATTCAAGCCAACGACTTATTCAATACAGAAGACTTTTAAAATGAAAAAACGGCAATAAATTGCCGTTTTTAGTTTTTAAATACATTTTTATTATGCAGCGGAATATCCCAACGCAGCCAATCTATCTTGAGTGTCGGGATGAGTCTGAAACATTAAATCAAATCTACTTGATTTTCCGGAGTTGCCGTCCAACACGTTTAAAAACATTGCCAACTGCTCTCCATAACCCAACTCATTGGCAAATCCGTCAGCGGCATACTCTGCTTTTCTTGATGACCAATTGATAAAAAGTACTCCAACTAAGTTCCATAGATTGAATAAACCAATAATTACGATCCTAAACAGGAAGTTGATAACTAATGCTACAAAATTTGTTGCTTCGTTTTCAATACACGCTAATAACATAACTATCATATACGTAAAGAATGACAAAATCGTGATAAATACGGTCAATATGCTATTTGATACGTTTATTCCCAATTTCAAGTCACTATCACCGTGCGCAATATGTCCAAGTTCGTGAGCAAATACTCCCTTAAGATATTCAGGATTCGCGCCGAGTAATCCTTTTGTAATGATTACAGTTCTATGCCCCAACGCGTAAGCATTTATATCGTCAGTAGGTGAATAATACAATTTTACTTTATTAGATACGCTCTTTGTCAAATTACGCGCGTTTGCCTTAACTTCTTCAAAGACTTCTTTTGCAATTTGCCAATCGTCTTGCAGTTCTACCTGTTTTGGTTGGCTTTTAATTCTATTGCGCAATCTCCAGAGGGCTTCTCCCATTGGAGTCAATGAAATAAGTATAAATATCAGATTTACTCCAAGACCAATCAATCCAAGGTATATTCTATCCATTTGTTCGTCTGATGTAAATCTGTATGGCAAGATATAAAACAAAAAGAATACAATTACCGCATTAGCAAAAAAATAAATTGCTGGAAGGGCATTTTTTGGCTTAAACAGCGATTTGCAAAAACTAATGATATACATACAACTTATCCTTTGAATTTTTATTAAATTTTAACATATGAAATTTAAATAGTCAATAAAATTATAAATTTTATTAATCAAATTTCAAAGATATATTAATTGCTTTTAATTAAATTTGTTTTTTCAAGGATTCGTGCATAGGATAGCGATACTTATCCTCTTCAGTGATTTCTCTCTTTACTTTGCAAGGTACACCCACTGCAATTACGTTGGCAGGAATAGACTTGGTCACTACGCTTCCTGCTCCTATTACGCTATTATCTCCTATTGTTACACCCGCGAGAATAGTGCTTCCTGCTCCTATCCAGACGTTGTTGCCGATTGTAATCGGTTTTGCGATTTCCATTCCCGCTTTACGCTGCTGCGGATCTATGGCATGTTCTGCGGTCGTAAAGCAACAATTGGGAGCAACAAACTCATTGTCGCCAAAACTTACTCGAGCGCCGTCGGTAACGATCATATTGTGATTGGAATAAAAATAATCTCCCACCGAAATATTATATCCGTAATTGCACCAAAATGGCGGAGTAATCATTACCTCTTTTCCCATATTGCCCAATATTTCTTCAAGCATTTTCCTCTGGGATTGCCTGTCGTTGGGATTTAATTTGTTGTATTCAAAGCATTTGTCTTTACATTTTGCAATTTCTTCTTCAAATTGCGGATTATAGCAACCTTGAAACAGACAGTTAATTGGTGCTTCTACTCTGTTTTTCATAATTCTTCCTATATAATTACAAGTCTTTTCCTATTTCACTTTCTTTGACGTTGGGATTGACGTATCTATATTTGCTTTTCTTGTCAAGATATACTATTGCTTTTTGCGGACATCTTTGATAGCACCCAAGACAAGCAATACAATTGTCTTTGAAGACTATCTCGCCGTTTTCCAAACTGATGTTATTTGACGGACAGATCTGTATGCACTTGTGACACTTGATGCAACTGTCATTTACAGAAAATCTGTTGCCAATCAGATGCCAATTGCTTTTGTTCTTGAGATAGGTCTCTTTTTTAGCGGTCTTTATTTTTGACTTTGGCAAATAGTATTCTTCTTTCTCTATTTTGTCAAGAATCTTATCTATTCTTTTGCCTGAACTTTTTAAAATACTCTTTGTGTAAAACTTGGGTGGCACGAGGAAAAGCGTATAATTTTCAGGCATTTTCACTGTATAAATGCCCTTTATCTTCAATCCAAATTGCTTTGCGTAATCATAAAGCAAAGCGTCTGCTCCGCCAATCATACCGCCGTAATTCTGAATTACTATCAAATCTTTGTCTTTGTCAAGTCTCGGCAACAACTCAAACACTGGAGTAGGAAGTCCAAAAGAATAAATAGGCGTGACAATAAAAAGCCTTTGGAATTCGCTTCCGTCACCGTCATACTTAGGAATATAGACTATGCTTCCGCAAAATCTCTCTTTTACTTTTTTCGCTATCTGCAAACTGTTGCCAGTAGAACTAAAATAAAGTATGCCGATCATAACTCACCATTTATAATTATTTCTGACTTTATTGTATCACATATTTTGAACTTTTTGCAATAGTCGATAATATTACTCTCCATCATATAACGAAAAAGCAAGTCTTTCGACTTGCTTTTCTTTAAATACCTACGCATACCGCAAGGCGTTTTATAAAGCGGTTGCATATCTGAATTTTTTTCTTACTGCTGTCGGCGTCGCTCTTTTCGACAATCAGCATATATTCCGAATCGGCTCGCAAATCGTTGAGACTTGACAGACATTTATCCAATTCTTTCTTGCACTCGTCATCGTCCATATTCTCCATTCCAAAGTTGATAAGCGTAGCCTTCATTGCAAGCAAGGCAGCCAAATCGTTTGGCTTTAATTGACGAAAAGCTTCTTTTACTTGCTTGCTCCTCAGCAGACCGTCTATGCCGACACCTGCCAATACTCCGCTGTAAATAAACGCCGAACTCAACATCGTCATAGCAGTGACCTTAGCAATTCCCGTTCCAATCAATCCTGGCGCGCAATGTCCTATTTGAGCAAGACAACTCGTCAATGCGGCAGAACTCATAGCGTGAATACCTAATGCGACTGGCGTCAAAACAGATATCAATGCCAACGAAACTCCCGACGCTATAAGAAAATATCTGTTTCTCTCCCAGAAATTGCCGTTTGACAGTTCCTTAAAATTCCTAAAAAAGTTATCTTTTATGTACTCGATTCTCATTGGATCGCCAAACAGCAATTCCGATACTTCATAGAGCGTGTCGTCTCCAAATATAAATTCTTCGCTCGCCTCTTCTTCTTGAAGACAGAGATTCATTGCAAAGTTGATTTTTTGAAATTCAAATTTGTCATTCTCAAATACGCTATCAGCCAACGCCTGCAACTTTTCTTCCGTAATAACTTCATCCAACTCAATACCGTTGCACTGGCACTCACTTATAAATTTATCTATACTGTCATTGCACTGTTTTTTCTTTTCGCTAAGTTTCTGCGTCTCCATACGTCTATATAGATTGACAGTATTGTCAATAATAGTACGTTTTACTTTATTCTCATTTTGCGTAGGAATAGGCTTGTTGTCAGCCATCATTTCTTCAATTCTTCTTAGTTCTAATTGGTGGCGGAACAAAGTAATTGACGCAGTTAATTGCCTGTTTTTATCACTTTGCTCCACGAATGCTTTAGAAATATTCTCACCTTCTACAATATAATCATTCATTTATTCATTTCCTCCAATATAAAATTTCTTATTTTTTCCAAATTAAGTTTGCTACGATAAGTCCGCAACAATCTAAAAATCTCTTCCAAGTTTTCGTCGTCATCAATACTGACAAATTGGTCTTCACAAAATTGATAAACTTCTTTTTTGCTTCCGTTTTCGATAATCAAATCAAACAACTGCGCAATTACTTGCGGCATTTCGTCTCTTTTTTCGTTTTCATAAAGAGTCAGCCACTTGTAAATCGTCGGTCTGCTTTTATTTGTCAAGCGGGATAATTCTGTAATGGTAACTGTGTCTGTTATCGGTTTCACATTCAAACCTCCTCTATTGTTTTACACTATTTTACACTTTCTGTAAATATTTGTCAACTATAATTTGTAAAAAAGTGTAAAATTTATATCATCAAACAAAAAATACTTAACTTTGTTTAATAAAATGGTTACCCAATATAATTTACAATTAAAATAATTTGAATAAAAAATAAAGAAAAAAATCAATGCGCTTATAAAAAGAAATATGCTTAACTATTTTCTTCCATTTGAAACTCAGTATTGTCCAAATGCGAATAATATATTAAAAACCTAATCCAAACACTTATTTTGCGGTTGATTTTAGGTGGTGGACGACAATGCGAGCCGTAAGAACCGTATAAAAGGCAAAATCACGTAGACTCAAAAACTGCAAAAACAGTCGCTAAGCACAAAAAAATGACTGACAAGAAAGTTAGTCTTATCAGCCATTCTACGCTAAATTGAAATTTATCATATCAAGATTGCTTGTTGTTCACTATATATTCCATATTTCATTTTACTTGTTTTCTTGTGTAAAATTCGGCTTAAAAAGTCCGAAAGATAGTTTACGCAAAATTTCTTTATAAGTAACCTCGTCAAAATCTTTCTTGGTTGACAGCACCAAAAAGTCGTCTTTCTTAAACTTAATTATCTTCTCGGTATTCAAAAAACCATTGCGCGCGTAAAAAGCAATTCTCTTTACGCGCTGCTCGTAATTATCCGCAGTTGTATATAACGGCTCTACGTTTAACGTGATTTCACAGCCCGCATATTTTTCTTTAACGTCGTTTAATATCGCCGAGCCATACCCACATGAACGCATTTTGTCATTTACGGCAAGATACCAAATAAACACCGTTTTTTTGTTTATAACTGCAAAACAAATGCCGCAAAAATCTTCTCCGTCATAGTAAGACCAAAAATCATAACCGTCTTTTTTTGCCCAATAATTGAGCAACCACATAGGCATACGTTCGTTTTTAGGAAACGCTCGCTTCATCAAATCTTTTACTTCTTTATAATTTGAGGACTTTTTAATTACCGCTATTCTTCTCAATTCCATAATTTTTCTCCGTTTTAATTACGATTTTGCTATTGATAACAATTCTCCGCTAAATTACTGTTTATCGTACAATCATTATATCAAAAACAAAATATCTAATCAAGCAAACAGTAAGGCTCACTATGATTACTTTCAAAGAAAATAAAATGACTGATAAGACAGTTTTCTTATCAGTCATCTAATGGTGGGCAGGGATGGATTCGAACCATCGAAGACAGAGTCGGCAGATTTACAGTCTGCTCCCTTTGGCCACTCGGGAACCTACCCATATTAACTTGTGGAGCTGGTGATCGGAATCGAACCAACAACCTGCTGATTACAAATCAGCTGCTCTGCCAATTGAGCTACACCAGCGCATACCATTTGGTATGGTGCCTCGGGGCGGAATCGAACCACCGACACGGGGATTTTCAGTCCCCTGCTCTACCGACTGAGCTACCGAGGCATAAATTAAGAGATTTTGTTAAATCTCGAAATTTAGAAGTTTATTAAATTTGTTGGCGACTCGGAAGGGACTCGAACCCTCGACCTCTAGCGTGACAGGCTAGCGTTCTAACCAACTGAACTACCGAGCCAATTCCATTTAATACCTATTTAATTGTGGTGGACCATCAAGGACTCGAACCTTGGACCGACCGGTTATGAGCCGGTTGCTCTAACCAACTGAGCTAATGGTCCACAGTTTTGTCGGATTTACGTTTGGTCGGGGTGAAGAGACTTGAACTCCCGGCCCCATGGTCCCAAACCACGTGCGCTACCAAACTGCGCTACACCCCGACGTAACTCTTGCGACTACTCAAATATACTATATTCTCAAGAGTTTGTCAAGGATTTTTTTATACTTTTTGACTTTTTTTCGGGGCGAGATTTTTCTGCCCCGACCGTCTTAAAAATTAGTCTTTAATATCCAATTTGAGACCTTTGAAAAGATCTGCCATCGTTGCGGTTGCATCGCCGTCGTCACTCTTCCAAGAAGATATTTCTTCCTCGTCTTTCTTAGCAACTCTTTGCTTTTTGGGAGCAGTTACTGCTTGAGCGTCAAACTTCTTTGCATTCTTCTTTGCTCTCTTCTCCTTAGCCTCTTGATAATCTTCTTCGCTTACTACGGTTTCCTCAACAGTCTTTTCTTCTTTTGCAATCAAAGCCTTGATAGAAAGAGTAATTCTGTTATCTTCAAATCTTATAATTTGAGCGGTTACGCTATCACCGACTTTAAGCACGTCTGCAGGATTTTTTGTATAACTATGCGAAATTTCAGATACCGGAACAAGTCCGTCGATATTGTCTTCTATGAGCACAAATGCGCCGTAATCTTTGATATCTCTTACTGTTCCGTTAATTACGCTGCCTACGGGATATTTCTCAAAAGCAATCTCATAAGGTTTTTTCTGAAGTTGCTTATATCCAAGTTTAACTTTGCCGCTTTCTCTGCTTACATAACGTACAATAAATTCATACGTCTTACCGATTTCAAATACTTGGCTTGCAGGTATGTCTTTGTTATAAGACGCGTCGCTATTGTGAACGAGACAGTCAAAACCGTTGACGCTTACGAATGCGCCGAATTCAGCAAATCTCTTTACCTTACCCTTGACAATCGTATCCTTTTCAAAAGAAGCCCACATTTCGTCTTCTTTCTTTTTCTTCTCTTCTTCGAGAATTACCTTTTGAGAAGCAATAAAGGACTTTTTGCTCTTCAAATCAATTTCCTTCTCCGGGTCGTCCTTATTTGACTTGATAAGACGAAGTCTCAAAGGCTTGTTTAGATACTTAGGCAAATCCTCTTCCGTAACGTATGCAATTTTGATTTGCGAAGCAGGTACGAATATAGTATATCCGCCATAATATCCTTTCAAACCGTTTTTGGTTACCTCTGTCATTGCCATACTGAATTCAGGCGAAGAAAGTTTCTCAACAGCGTCGCTGTTTTCCTTGTTACGCTTGTCAACAACCTTCTTTGAAAAATATATATACTCTTTGGGAAGAGATTTTGAAGTCTTTTCAATTACTATAGCGGAAAACTTATCTCCCTCTTTATAATTTTCGGGATTGTAGTCTACTCCGTCAATTTCTGCATCGTCCTTGCACACAAAGCCGTCTTTCTTTCCGCCAAAACTTACAGCAATGCCTTCGTCGTTTGCAGAAATTACGGTACAAGTATACGTCTTACCTGCTTTGACGTTCATTGACTTGTCGCCTTGGGAAGCGAGAAGCGCGCCAAAAGTGTCCTCCTTTGCAGTTTCGGTCTCAATTTTATTGATTTCTTGAGATTCTTTCATTAGATTTTTTACCTCCTCAATCAACTCTGGTGGAGTTGATGCGCCGGCAACTATGCCGATTTTTATATTTTTATTCACATTTACCGACTTTAAGTCGTCTATTGTTTCTATTAAAAACGTAAGCGGACAATTTTTTTTGCAAATTTCTTGTAATTTGCGAGTATTGGAACTGTTATTACTCCCGACAACGAGCATCAAATCGCATTCTTTACTCAATGTCTCACACTCTTTCTGTCTACCTAAAGTAGTATAGCATATCGTATTATTTGTATCAAGCGTTTTTATGGATGTTTGTAAAATTTTGATATATTTTTCTACATTTTTATGGTCATAAGTAGTCTGTACGACAAGACAATATTCTTTTTGGTTGTCAAAGGCAACGTCAGTTTCGCCATTGTATATAATCGCAGTGTTGTCGCACCATCCATTGGTACCTATCACTTCTGGATGATTGGGATTGCCGATAATAATTATTTGCTTTCCTTTGAGATAATTTTCTCGCACTATCTCGTGTATCTTTTTGACAAAAACGCACGTACAATCTACGTACTCGATATTATTTGACTTCAAACGGTCGTATATATCCTTACCTACGCCGTGCGATCTGATAATTATCTTATCGCCTTTAAAATCATTGAGATTATCGACTGTTACTACGCCTCTTGCGCGCAACTTATCCAACACAACTTCGTTGTGAATCAATTCTCCGTAAACATAAGCAGGCGTATTTATATTCATAGCGACGTCGACGGCTTTCTTTACGCCTTGACAAAAACCGCTGTTTTTAGCGACCGTCACTGACATTAGCGCACAACTCCTTGCTCTGATTTTTCTTATATCTTAAATATCTTTTTTTACTTCCCTTACACTCTTCAACAAGTATATCGATTTCTCTTCTCAATTCTTGCATCTTATCGAATATAACTTGCGTAGCCTCATCTCTAATATCTCCAATCTTTTTATCGTAAAATTCGTCTAACCAAAACGGAGCGCCTACCATAAGTTTGTTTCTCTTGAAAATACCGGTCTTTTTATAATAAAGCATTGGCACGATAGGCGCCTTTGCCTTAATTGCAAAAGTTGCAACGCCTTGTTTAAATGGCAAAAATTCTTTTGAATTTTGCTTATTTCTCGTGCCTTCCGGAAAAATCAATACCGGTTGATTTTTATTGAGAGCCCCCAAAATACTCTTGACTGCGTTGACGTCGGCTTCGCCTCTTTTTACGGATATTCCCCCCAACTCTTTTGCCACGTTTGCAACAAAAGTATTTTGCGTGACTTCGTCTTTCATTACGACTTTGCCGTTTTTGCCAAGCAATTTAGAAATTATTACGCAAGGATCAAGCGCAGAATAATGATTACAAATCACCACGGCTTTGGAATTTTTTGGGAAATTATCTTTAAAATAAATCCTTGTGACCCATAATGCTCCCATTACCCATCTAGCAAAATTTGCAATGCCTTTATAAAACCAATTATGCTTTACCTTTTTTATATTGCTTTTAATTTGCTTATTTACAGAATTATTGATGTCTTTTACTTGCGAAATTTGCTCAGTTTTGCATTTCAAATGATTATTTTTATCAACTTCGTCTACTTTATTCAAAATTATGTCTACGACTTGTTGCAACGACATATCCGTGCTGTCTATCTCAAAAGAATCGTCTGTCTTCTTCAACGGCGCAAACTCTCTGTTCATATCGTTGAAGTCTCGGTCTCTCACGTCGGCAAGAATTTGTTCGTACGACACTTCCTGACCTTTGGCTTTGAGTTCTTCAAATCTTCTTTTTGCTCGCTCCGTATCTTTCGCCGTAAGATAAAACTTATATTTTGCGTCCGGCAAAACATAACTCGTAATATCTCTTCCGTCCAATACTACGTCGGTAGATTGCGCAATTTTTCTTTGCATATCTACCAAGAATAATCTGACTGCAGGAATTTTAGATACTTCGGAGGCATACTTTGACATCTCGTGCCGTCTTATATCTTCCGACACATTGTTACCGTTAAGACATATTTGATTTTCATCGTTGACTTTGATATATGAAAGATTTATATCGCTTAAAAGCGGCTTTACGTCATCTTCGAGCGACGGATTTTTTCCGCAACCTATCACGTGTAAAGCAACCGCCCGATACATTGCTCCAGTATCAAGATATGTTATTCCCAATGTCTTTGCGACTATTTTGGCTATCGTGCTTTTACCCGCTCCGCTAGGTCCGTCAATGGCGATATTTATCATAAACTCTCCGATTAGTAGTAATATTTTAACGCATTTGACACTGTTTTGCAATCATTTTATATATTATCGCAATAATTTTAAATACTTTTGCTCATTTGATGAGCCGTACTAAATGCAAGTTGAAGATTAAATCCGCCCGTAAGCGCGTCAACGTCCAATACTTCGCCTATAAAATATAAATTTTTAATCAACTTACTCATCATATCTTTTGGATTGACCTGCTTACAATCCACACCGCCGGACGTGATAATCCCTGCGTTGATATTCTCCAATCCGACTATAGAAAAAGTCAAGTTTTTGATTGTCAAAGCAAGTCTTTCCCTTTGGTCTTTTGTTACGCTGTTTGCAACTTGTCTTTCGTTTAGACAACTTTGCCTTATTACCACACTCACCAAAGATTTTGGCATAAGCGCAGTTAAAATATTCTTCAATTCCACGTTACTTCTTTGAGCAAACTCTCTAATAAGTCGATTTTGCAGAGTCTCATTATCCAATGCGGGTTTTAAATCTATGCAAAGACTATACTTGACGTCAAACTTTCCTGCCGAATAATGCTTGTTGATGAGCGACGAAAGCGAAAGTATTATAGGTCCGCTCACTCCGCTGTGAGTAAAAAGCATTTCGCCAAATTGCGAAAACAGCGTCTTTCCGTCTCGGACTATGCTTGCGCTTACGTTTTTCAAACTCAATCCCTGCAAGCCGTACTGCTCCTTGAGCAATATTGGTACAAGCGCAGGTTTTGGCTCAATCACGTTATGTCCCAATTCCTTTGCCCATCTATATCCGTCTCCGGTACTTCCGGTAGTTTGATAAGATATTCCGCCCGTTGCAACGACTATTTTGTCCGCAGAAATCTTTTCACCGTCGGTAGTTTTGACTGCGTGTGCGCAGCCGTCTTCTACGCAAATCTCATTTACAGCCGTATTTAATCTTACTTCGACGCCGGACGAGCGCAACGTCTTCTCAAGACACTTTATTATGTCGCTCGACTTATCTGATTGAGGAAACACTCTGTTGCCTCTCTCTGTCTTTAATTTTACTCCGTTGGTTTCAAAAAAATCAATCGTATCTTTGGGAGAAAATCCGTATAATGCCGAAGTCGTAAATTTGCTATTAGTAACTATATTAGCAAAGAAGTCGTGCAAATCGCAGTTATTAGTCAAATTACATCGTCCTTTGCCAGTAATAAATAATTTTTTTCCAAGTTTTTCGTTCTTTTCAATTAAAGTGACTTCAGCGCCCTTTTGCGCAAGCAATATCGCGCACATCATTCCGCTTGCTCCGCCGCCTATTACAATTGCATTCATTCTATTATCTCATTCTTAATTTTTTCAAAAAATTCTATATTGTTCCAATCGTTCTTTACAGGTGAAATTATAATAAAATTTTTGTCATACAGCAGCACGTCGTCATCTTGCGCGGTATTTTCAGAAAGCGTCCACCGACAGTGGGCTTTATACCCAAAGCCCTCCTCATAACGGTAATTTTCATCAAAATATCTCACGCCTAACTTTGCAAATTTAACTCCTGCAATCTCACTATTATTGCCTGCCGGTATATTGATATTGAATATAGTCTGCGCGTCTTGCGGCAATAATTGATGCAATTTGCGATAATTTCTTGCTATGAAATCAGATGATAATTCAAAATTGTCAAGAGTATATTCTTGCGACACAGAAATTGATTTGATATTGTGCACTGCGCCTTCTAAAGCGGCGTTGACTGTTCCTGAATAAAATATATCAGTTCCGAGATTAAATCCTTTATTGATTCCGCTTATAATCAAATCCGGCTTTTTCTTCAATATCAAATTTAAAGCAACTTTGACGCAATCCGCAGGAGTGCCATTGACGGCAAAGCACTTAACTCCTTCAAGCAAATTCAACTCAACGAAATTCACATATCCATAAAGCGTAAAACTATGCCCTGTCCCAGACATTTGACCTTGCGGAGCAACTACTGTAACCTCATTGTCAACGCAAAGTTTTTCCGCAAGTCTTAAAATTCCGCTACTGTATATTCCGTCGTCGTTTACTAATAATATATTCATATTTTTATTTTAGCAAAAAACCAAACAAAAGTAAAATAATATGCCGATAAAGAAAAAGAGAACTATCGTATTTTTACGAAAATTCCCTTTAATACATATATAATTTAAAAATTTTTTTATAATTAGATACTATGCGACTATCAAACAGGTTGGATACCCTTTGCAGTATCTCCGACTTCTCTGTCTACGTGCTTTTTGTTTGCCTGACGGTACTTGAAGAAATTCAGCGCAACCTGCGGGAAAAGCGCGTAAGACAATACGTCTTCGTCCTGCTCTATGTACTCTTTTATTTCCTCTCTGTACTTTGCAAGTTCAGGTTTCAAAAGGTCTGCCGGTCTGCAAGTAATTCTCTCAGCGTCACCAAGAACCTGTTTGATAACATCAGGGTTTGGCTCTGCTGGAAGTTTTCCGTACTCACCTTTCAATACGCCTTTGGTCTCTGCCGAAACCATCTTATATCTCTCTCCGGCAAGTACGTTGAAAACTGCTTGCGTACCTACTATTTGGCTTGTCGGAGTAACGAGCGGCGGATAACCGAGATCCTTTCTTACATTGGGGACTTCTGCCAAAACTTGCTCGTATTTATCCAAAGCATTGGCTTTTTTAAGTTGTCCTACGAGGTTGGAAAGCATTCCGCCCGGCACTTGATAAATCAAAGCGTTTACATCTGTAGCCAAAGACTTATCCGTCAACCACCCGTCAGCCTTAAGTCTGTCAGCAACTTTTTTGAAATGATTTGATATCTCGTTGAGGTATGCCACGTCAAGTCCGGTATCATACTCTGTTCCTTTCAATATTGCGACCATAGGCTCCGTAGCCGGCTGTGACGTACCGTTGCCCAAAGCGCTCAACGCGCAATCAATTATATCTACTCCGGCCTCAATGGCTTTTAGATATGTCTGGTTGCCTGTTCCGGCAGTTTGGTGAGTATGCAAATGAATCAAAGTAGAAGGTTTAAGCACTGCTTTCATACCTTTGACAAGGTCATAGGCAACGTAAGGCAACAATATACCTGCCATATCCTTGATACAGATATTATCTGCGCCCATATCTTCAAGTTCTTTTGCCAAATTGATAAAATACTCGTTGGTATGAACCGGAGATGTAGTATAAGATATCGTAGCCTCGCATATACCGCCGTATTTCTTACAACTCTTTATAGCCTGAGCCATATTTCTGGGATCGTTGAGCGCGTCAAAGATACGCAAAATATCACAACCGTTTTCAATCGTCTTCTTGACAAATTCGTCTACAACGTCGTCGGCATAGTGCTTGTATCCCAATATGTTTTGACCTCTGAAAAGCATCTGCAACTTGGTCTTCGGCATAGCCTTTTTTAACTGTCTCAATCTATCCCACGGATCTTCGTTGAGAAAACGAAGACAGGAGTCAAATGTCGCGCCGCCCCAGCACTCTATAGAATAATAACCTGCGTTGTCCAATTTTTCGCACATTGGCAACATCTCGTCAAGTCTCATACGAGTAGCCGCTTGAGATTGGTGAGCGTCACGCAAAATAGTTTCTGTAATCTTAACCATATTTATATACCTCTTCTTTGTATTATGCGCCGAATATAGCAAGCAACACGCCTGCTGCAACGGCAGAACCGATAACGCCTGCTACGTTAGGTCCCATTGCGTGCATCAGCAAATAGTTGTTGGGATTTTCCTCTTGACCAACCATATGCGAAATTCTAGCCGCCATAGGCACAGCTGATACGCCTGCCGAACCGATAAGCGGATTGATCTTACCCTTTGATAATTTGCTCATAAGTTTACCGATAAGCAATCCTCCCGCCGTACCGAACGCGAATGCAAATACGCCTATCAAAATAATCAAAAGCGTGCTTGTATTCAAGAACACATCAGCAGTAGCTTTGCTTCCCACGATTACGCCGAGAATTATCGTAATAATATTGATTAGTTCATTCTTGGCAGTATTAGTAAGTCTCGGAACAACTCCCGACTCTTTCATAAGGTTGCCAAGCATCAACATACCGAGAAGCGGAATTGCCGACGGCAAAATCATACCTACAATACCGGTAACTGCAATTGGGAAAATTACTTTTTCCGTCTTAGATACGGGGCGCAACTGCTCCATTACTATACCTCTTTCTTTCTTTGTAGTAAGAAGTTTCATAATAGGCGGTTGAATTACCTTGATAAGAGCCATATACGAATATGCCGCTACGGAAATTGCAGGCAACAAGTGGGCCGCTAATTTTACTGTAACATAAATAGCCGTAGGACCGTCTGCGCCGCCGATACTACCTATTGACGCAGCCTCTTCGCCAGTAAAACCTATATTTATAGCAATAATAAAGGTTACGAAGATGCCCAATTGCGCCGCAGCGCCCATAATCAGCGATTTTGGATTTGCAATCAACGGACCGAAATCTGTCATTGCGCCGATTCCAAGGAAGATAAGAGGCGGATATATTACCCACTCTACGCCTTTATAAAGATAGAAAAACAAGCCTTGGTCTGCTACCACTTCGTGTGATACGACTATACTGTCTTTTATTGCCTCAAACTGAGGTAATGCAAATATCGTATCTTCAATAAGTTTGACTTTGTCGACCATACTCAAAGAATTCAATGTATCCTCGGCAATTCCAAGAATATTTGCAAGTTCTGTAATCGTACCTGACAAAGCCTGTTCGCCGTACATCAATGTTTCTCCGTCGACAGCAAACGTATATCCGTATGTACCGTACAGGATATTGTATGCGCCGGGAATATTTATAATAAACATACCAAAACCGATTGCAAGTAGAAGATTTGGCTCAAATTCTTTGGCTACGGCAAGATATATGAGCAGACACGCGATGGCCATCATTACCAAATTTTGCCATATCGGTGTCAAAGACGTCATAAATCCAGTGCTGCGCCACAGGTTTTCAAGCGATTCTACCATTGAAAACGATTGAAGCGTTGTAATTATGTTAAACATTTTGCCTCCAATAAATCAATGATTATGCAATCGTACAAAGGACTGCGCCGGAATCAACATTTGCGCCTTCTGAAGTAGAATAAGTGATTACACCTGAGAACGGAGCGGATATAGGAGTATCCATCTTCATTGCTTCGAGAATAATAATTGCATCTCCTTCTTTGACAGTCGCGCCGTTTGCAAAGCAAAGTTTCTTGACAAGTCCGGGCATTTGCGACTTAACAGGCTTGCCGTTGCCGACAGGAGCCGCTGCGGGAGCAGGTTTTGCAACTGGAGTCGCAACCTGAACTGGAGCAGATACCGCGCTTATTGCGCCGTCTGTAGTCTCCTCTACTTCTACCGAATAGGTTTTTCCGTTTACATTGATATTAAATTTACGCATAATAAATTCTCCTAACTTTATATTATTGTGATTAAATTTCTTTAATAGAGCGAACTCTGAATTTGAGGTTGGACTTGTAAGTCACTTCCTGTGTTTCGTAATAAGCGTTGAGCGCCGCCATAATGACAGCCACAATCTCTTCGTCTTCTTCCTCGATTGCCACTTTTTCTTCAATTATGGTTTCTTGCTTTTGCAAAGACTGCGTCTTTTTTGCCGCCTGTCCTTCTTTCAACTTGCCTGCGCCTTGGAATATTAACCTCATAAGCGTAACGACAAAAATCAAAAGTATCAGCATTACAAATACGGTACCGATACCAAGCAAAGCAACTTGCAATCCTATAAGTAATCTCTGTCCGAAATTACTATTGCCGATATCAAGCGAATCGGGCTTGCCGTAATCTTGCGGCAATACCATCATTGTAATCAAGCCTGCAATCAAAGCGACTAAGACTAAGCAAATAATAACTGTTTTTATTATTTTTTTCTTTGACATACTTATACCGCCTTTAGATACCCAACACCATCATCAATGCCGAAGCAAGATAAGGTCTCAAATTGGTAGCCTCGATGACGTTGTCAATATATCCGTCTTTTGCCGCAACGAGCGGATTAGACTGCATTTGAGCATACACTTCGTCTTCACTCTTGCCCTTGATTGAAATATTGTTCATAACCTTTTGGAAATAAGCCATTGCTTTTGCCAATTCGTCAGCGTCTACGTCAGACTTTTGCTCAAGTTCTTTAGCCGTCTTTTTGAGTTCTTTGATTTGATCGGTAGCAATTACTTTGCTTACCTGCATACCTACCGGCGCTACGACTGCGCTTGAGGTAGCCAACGTATAATCAAAACCTATTGCTTTGCTCATCAAAGCGCTGTAAGCATAGCCCACCGCGTTGCCCACCGCAACGCCAATCTTTGCAATCGTGCTGGTAGCAATAGTCTTCATCAAATCGTTGGTACGTTTTGCAAATCCTTTTACTTCCTGCTCCAACGTGGAATTTACTCCAAGCGAATCTACGAGAGTTATGAGCGGAATATTATACGCTTCCAACTTCTCTACAAATGAATTTGCCTTATCAAGACCCTCGATAGAAATATAATCGCCCTCCGTAGCAATTACGCCGACGGAAATGCCGTTGAGTTTTGCAAGCGAACATACGACTTGAGGCGCATACTCGGGGCAATACTCTACGATACTCTTCTGGTCAAATATATATTCTGTTCTTTGTTTTGCGGAAATTTTCTTTTCAAGATTGGGGTTTACTCTGTTGGGATCGTCATTTGATTCTCCCTCGTCTGACAACAATACGGAAGTAAGTTTTTGAAGTTGTTTTGCCAAATCCTTTGCGTCATTGTATACAAATTGAGCCACGTCAGTGTTGCTCTCGTACGCTTTATATCCAAGTTTAGCCTTATAATCAACAGGGAACGCCTTTGCGTCGGATACGAGATACATAGGCGAATTGACAGACATAACGGCGTCTTTTGACATAAAGACAAAATCTGCTCCCGCTACAAAAGTAGCCATCATTCCGACTGCAACGCCTTTGACAATGCAAATATGCGGTACTTCGTCGGCAATTTCAAATGCGCTTGCAATAAGTTTTGCATATCCTTCCATTACGCTTGCGCCCTCGCCTACTCTTGCGCCGCAACTGTCTATGACGGAAATGAGCGGCGTACCAGCTTTGATAGCCCTTTGCATACATTTGTAAATCTTATTGGCGTGAGCCTCGCTCAAACTTCCCTTAAGCACGTCGGCATTCTGCGCAAAGATATGCACCGGATTGCCGCTTAGCGTAGCATATCCCGTGACAACGCCTTCGCCCAAAGCCTCTTGAGCGTCGTCAAAACTCTTTCCAGTAAGAAAAACGTCAGTCTCGACAAAACTTTCGGCGTCAACAATGCTTTCGATAAAAGACTTGACGTTCTTTGTAGCCTTGTCAATTGCTTTCACGCTAGCCGAGAGTGTATTGTTCTCCATATAAACCTCCAAAATATTGTATATATAAATGATTTATTAACAAAATATTGTGCAGACTGAAAATTTAATTAAAATTCAAGCCTAACTTTTGCAATCAAAACTATTATATTGGCATTCGCGATTTTTTGCAAGTAATTTAACAAAGAAAATGTAATTTAATTTGATAAAATATTATAATAATTATAGATATAAAGAAAAGTAATAATATTTACTAATACAAAAGCGCCTTGCAAATGCAAAACGCTTCTTTTTCACATATTTTTGATATAATAAATTTCGTCGTCGTTGAGATATCTGTATCCCCCTCTTGGCAAACCGCCCAGTCTCAATTCGCCCACCGCTATTCTTTTGAGGAATTTAACTTCTCTTTCTACAGCTTCAAACATTTTTCTGATTTGACGGTTTTTACCCTCGGTAATCGTCACCTGCAATTTGGATTCACCGTCTTTGTATTCCAGCAACTTTACCTTGCATCTTTTAGTCTTTTCGCCGTCCACAAGCACGCCCTTTCGCAATTGAGCAAGTTTATGCTCGGGCATTTCGCCGTCGACTTTGACAAGATAAGTCTTTGGTATTTCATAACTGGGATGCGTTAACTTATAGGCGAGATCCCCATCGTTGGTCATAATGAGCATACCTTCGGTATCATAGTCCAATCTGCCCACCGGTATAAGGTGCGGCACATTGAGATCTTGCAGATAATCATATATCGTCTTTCTGCCTTTCTCGTCGCTTGAGGTAGTAATACAACCTTTTGGCTTATAAAATAGAATATATGCGTAATCATTTACGGGTTTGACAATATTATTGTCAACCATAACGGTATCATTTTTTTCATTTATCGAAGAACCTAGTTCTTTGATAACTTTACCGTTGACTTTTACCCGACCTTCTTCAATTAGTTTGTCTGCTCCACGCCGTGACGCCGCTCCCGTCGACGCTAAATATTTGTTTAATCTCTCCATTTTCTACGCTTATACGCATTTCTCCCGAATAAGCGGAAAGTTTGCGCAATACTCCTATATCGTCAATTGTTTCCATATTAACAATATTTGCGCTAAAAAGCAAACGATTATCAATATAAAACAGCATTTTTCCTATAATCGAATCTGCATTTAACGGCGTTTGTAATCCTTCGTTTATTTCAAAACAGCACTTAATACCAACGATTTCCCCCTCTTTTAGAGGCAAAGTAAGATCGTTTTGCAAGGCTATATTATAGTTTTTTCCTTCTATATTAAGCGTTTCTATAACATCTCCCTTCCTTCCTATAGACACAGGCGAGTAATTTTCAAACGCTTTGTCAAAATTTATTGCGCTGGCGTTATAATGGTCGTATACATTAAGAACTACGCCTATCAATTGCATACCGTTCCGCTCGGCAGCGGTAACCAAACAGCGCCCCGAATCTTTAGTATAACCAGTCTTAATGCCGTTTGCGCCGTCATAAATACTAAGCATCTTATTTTTGTTGGCAAAATAATAAGTCGGATGACTTGAATTTGCCTGTACTGTATACATTTTGCAACCTGAAACTTCTTTAAAAGTAGGATTTTGCATAGCAATAGCAGAAATTACCGCCAAATCATACGCCGAAGTATAATGCTCGTCAGAGTGTAGTCCGTGCGGATTTTCAAAATGAGTGTTAGTTAAGCCTAATTGCTCTACTCTGTCATTCATCATTTTCACAAAGTTCTCAACACTTCCTCCTGTCGCAATCGCCAAAGCAGTAGCCGCGTCATTACCGCTTCTCAACATAAGCCCATATAACAAATCCCGAATTGTCCATATTTCTTTACTTTTCAAATAGATAGACGAGCCTTCTACTCCAACTGCCTCGTCGGGAATAGTAAATTCTTTATCCAAATCCTCATTCTCAATTACAACGAGCGCTGTCATAATCTTAGTCGTACTTGCCATTTCCAATCTAACGTCCTTATTATGCTCTACAAGCACTCGCATAGTAGAGGCTTCTAAGACAGTCATTGCCGAAGACCTGTTGACATAAGACACCTCTTCGTCTGCATTGCCGTCTTTAGCGCCGATTTGATTAAAATCTCTATCTCCACGCGCATTGTTTTGCCAATTTGAGCTGTATGCGCCCGAATTTGAAACATAATTATTATTGGTTATATTAAATGCGTCTGCAAAACTTAATATTATATAACTTGTCAATATTATAGCAATAATTATAAATATAATTTTAAAAATGCTTTTAATTGAGAAATATTTGCCCATCATTTCTTATCCTTTACTAAATTTACTGTTGCAGAAATCAAGTCTTTCCACTTGTCGGAACTGCTTTTTTCATCCACTTTTACGAGCATTGGTTCATTGTCATAAAATACTAAAAATCCCATCGGAGACATTGAGATACCCCCGCCGCCACCGCCGGCGTACGGTTGAAGTTTGCCGCTCTTTATTGGCTGACCTTCTTTTGCCTGTCCGCCGCCTCCTCCGCTAACAAATCCAACAGACACCTTAGTTAGAGGAATTGCCATAGTTTTTTCATCAAGATAGATAGGCTTAAAAATCATATCTTCGCTTTGAACAAGTCCCCTTAAGTTATCCAGAGTACTATTCATAATTTCCTGTAAAGAATTGTCGATATTGTCCATATAGAATTCTCCTTAAATTACTTAATCAAGTTTATTATGCGCAAATATTTAAAATTATTTTATATTGCAACTTCATATTTTTTCTTTGCCGTCAATGCATAAATAGCATACGCAGCAATTTTAATTAAAGAAAAACCCAACACACACTCCGCCTCTACGCCATTTAGTTTAGATTTGCGACTTACGTTTTGCAGTTCAAACTCCTGCAATCTCAACTTTTCGCTGCTAACGGCCAACAAAGTATTTGAAATTAGCATTATATAGCCGTCAAGCAATGCTGCGTCTTTGATATCTTCAAATGAAGCGCTATAATTTATACTCAAACGCCTTACCTTGATGTTTGGCATTCTACTCCACAAATTTGATAGATAAGCGCCTAATTTAAGTTTGCTCTTGTTACCGCATTTTTTTTGTTTTTTAATATCTGTCTCACGATTTCCATCTAGATATTTAATAGGTTTTTTATTCAATTGGTAGCAAAATACACCGTTACACACAAATATCTTAAAGCATACCACTTCTATCCAATCGAGTATATAGCACTTAAAACACACGCTCATATTGTTTAAATCTAATCTTAAAACAAACTTTATGCCATACGCTATCACAAATAAAATGCAATAAAGCATTAAAATAAATGCAAAAACCACATATATCCACCACATAACCATATCTTACGCAATAATACAAGTTTTATTAAAAATAAAAATACAGCCTTCTTCAAGCCGTATTTTCATATAATATCAAATAAATAATTTTATATCAAGTAACAATATCACCGTCATCGTCGGCTATCGAGTCTTGAGCGCCTTCGTCTACATCGCTCGCAACTTCACGTTCAACATAATCTTCGCCGTTGCCTTGAACAGTTTGCAAATCTTCGCCCTGCAAGAATTCAGGAATTTCATTCATATCAATCATTTCATTGAGTTCTTCGTCGTTTTCGTCTTCAAACTTATCGCCAATAACACGCTCTCTATACAATCCGTCAGTTTGTATGTTGTAGTTGCTAAATTCCACCAGACGGCGCATAATATCATCATAATCAGGCAATTCGTCAAGACTTCTCAATTGGAATTTCTTTAGAAATTCGTCAGTTGTGCCATACAAAATAGGCTTTCCAGGCGCATCTTTATACCCGCAAGTCTTTATCATATCAACCTTGAGCAACACTCCCAGCGCATAATCCGCGCTTGCTGAGCCTCTTGAATCTTCGATTTCCGATCTTGTGATAGGCTGACGGTACGCAATAATTGACAGCACTTCAAGCACGACCTTTGACAGTTCCTTTTCTCTGATAGGGCGCAACATATCGCTTACAGTCTCTCCGTACTTACTATTGGATGCAAATTGCAGTTTATCGTTAAATATTTCCAATACGATACCGCTATCACCGCTGTATTTCTCTGCAATTTTTTCAATTACGGCGTTCAGTTCCTTTCGACTGACTTCATCGGGGAGACCGTTGAGTATTTCGCTTCTCTTTAATGGCACTCCGGCTGAAAACAATATCGCCTCGACTGTCTCAAATAAGTTTTCCATATCAATAAGCTTCCTCCGTTTGTTTCAATTGTTGCATATCCAAATTTTCTTGATCAACACTATCATTGAGCATAATCAGTATATCATCTGCAAAATTCTTTTGAATAACTGTTACAATCTGCTTCTTCATCAATTCCAAAAGCGCTTGGAAAGTCGTGATTACCTCGCTCTTGGTTATGTCCTTTTCAAATAGTTTGTTGAATACGACGGATTTTTTTTCTATCACCACTTTTGATATGTATTCAATTTTATCCGCTACTGTAAATCTATCTTTTTGAATCTTTTTAGCGGCTTGGCGCTGCTCTTTTTCCGTCATTCTCAACAGCAATTTTCCGTAAGCCTCAATCAATTTATCAAAAGAAAAGTCATTGACAACTATTATAGCGTCAGCATTTGTAAACTTAGGTCTGCGATAGAACTTATTCAAAGTTTCTCTCTCTTTAAGTTTAGCCGCCTGAGTCTTGAACATCTCAAACATCAAAAGTTTACGTCTCAACTCTTCCTCAGGGTCTATTCCGTCATCCTCATATTCGTCATCAAAATATTCTTCAATTACAGGCAGGCAAGCTCTTGACTTGATTTCCAAAAGAGTTGCGGCAATTACTATATATTCACTGGCTTCTTCCATATCAAGTTTTTCCACTTGCTCCATATGTCTTATATATGAATCTGTTATCTGCGCCAACGGAAAGGTTTTGATATCATACCTACCGTCTCTGATAATAAGTTCGTACAAAAGTTCTATAGGTCCGCTGAAATCTTGGATATTGAGTATTAAATTATTTGCCGGATGGCTTTTTTCATAAAAATTTGCCATATCTCACCCCAATAACGTCCCCTGAGGCAGCCCGAATATAGCCGTAAATACCCAATCCAAGCATTTGCGCACTAGACGAATTATATTAGACAAGACGTCTATTTGCGGAATAAATCTTCCCAATACAAAACAAATAAGCAAGAATGCAATCATTACTTGAGCGCCGTGCTTATACATAAAATTGACATATTTATTGTCGGGCTTCGTCAAAGTCTCAACAACTCTAAATCCATCCAACGGATAGATAGGCAATAGATTGAATACCATCAGCGCCACGTTGAAGGCAATAGAAAGTTGGAATAGATAATAGAAAAACATTATAACATAAGACCAACCGCTTTCTATATTGACAGTACCGCCGGTGATTTTCATAAGTACAGCCAAACAAAGCGAACTTATTATTGCCATAATCAAGTTGTACGTTACGCCCGCCAAAGCGGTAAGCACCATACCTTTTTTGTATTTCTTGAAGTTTCTAGGATCAATTGGCACGGGTTTTGCCCAACCGAAACCGACAAGCAACATCATACCCAGTCCAATCAAATCAAAGTGTTTGACCGGATTTGGAGAAAGTCTCCCCATAAATTTAGCCGTCTTGTCTCCATTCCAAAGCGCAACATAGCCGTGCGACAGTTCGTGACCGATAATTGCGAAAATCATAGCAATTAAATACGCAAAAACGCACAAAACTGCCATACCAAAGCCTAGCGCTTTGACAATACTGTCACCTATGATCATTTGAATAAAAGATACCATCGTTTCTCCGACCAACGGTAACTATAACACTTTTTACCGTTGAACATAATTCTACATATATATTATAGAGTAAATTCCCTATCAAGTCAATAATATACCTGATTTTTGACATTGATTTTAAATTTACGGAAAATTTATCGCTAAAAAAGACGGAATTTAATATAATTCCGCCTTTTTATATTTTAAGTCTTACAACATTATTTTACCATTCGCCTGTAACATCTTTTATAAAGTCAAGGAACGTACTCTTTTTTGCATCCTGCATAGCAATAATATCTACGCTACGCTCCTGTCCGTCCATTTGATAAACAGCCTTACCTACTACGTCTCCCTTCTTGATTGGCGCTTTGATTTCTTGAGGTAATACTATCTGCAAATCTTCAGAAGACGCTCCTACCTTTGAGAATTTGGTAATATCTTCTCCGCAAGCAACTTCGATGGACTTAATAGGCGATTTTTTAACTTTAACAGAGCCCAACACATCGCCTTTTCTGAAGAATATCTTATTGACATAGTTGGCAAAAGAATAGTCAAACATTGCCCTTACTTGGTTAAATCTTGACTTGCTGTCACTACCGCCGACTATAGTCGCAACTACTTTCATACCGTTACGCTCGGCGCACGCAGAAAGACAGTGTCCCGCTTTGTCCGTATAACCGGTCTTACCGCCCTTACAACCGCTGTATTGCTTGATAAGTTTGTTGGTATTGACAAATTGAGTAACTCTCCCCGATGGATGTTGATAATCTTCCATCCATACTCCGGCATATTCAAAGTATTTATCGTGACTCATAAGACTGCGAGTCATAATATTTACGTCTCTTGCCGTGGAATATTGCTCGCTTTCACTAGGCAATCCGGTGCAGTTGGCAAACTTGGTATTATTCATTCCAAGTTGACTTGCCTTTTCATTCATCATACCTACAAAAGCGTCTACGCTTCCCGCTATACGTTCTGCCATAGCGTAAGACGCGTCATTTGCGGATACGACAATTATACCCTTGAGCAAATCATTGACGCTGTAACTTGCGCCTGCATCCAAAAACATTTGACTTCCGCCCATTGCGCTTGCCTCCGGAGAAACGGTAATCATTTCGTCATAGCCTAATTTACCCTCGTCAATTGCTTCAAAAATCAGATTTGCCGTCATAATTTTTACCATACTGGCAATCTCGTGCTTTTCATCCGCATTATATTGATAAAGCACCTCTCCTGTATAATACTCTGTCAAGCATTCTCCAAAGCCGTTTGGCTGCAAAGGTAAATCGCCGGTAACCAAAGTATCGCAAGATGCTTCCGCTTTCATACCCATTGGAAAAATAACAAGCATAGCCAAAGCTATAAGCAAAGTTGTGAATAAAATTATTTTTTTCATATCAAACTCCTAATCATTGTTTTCCCCTAGTGTGTCGCAAGAAACATTTTTTATGCCAAAATTACATTATAAGACATATATTTGCCTTGAAGTTGTAATAAAATTGAGATATGGAACAAAAAATTTATTCTTATATGCTATCTATCGGACTGCGCCCAAAATGCTCCGGTTACAAATACATTTTCGATCTTGTAAAAATGCAAATTCTCGGAAGCAATATTTTGCCGCTTAAACTCAATGGCTATGAGGTTTTAGCAAAAAAATACGGCAAAACAGTCAGCGCTATTGATAAAAACATTCAAAATTGCATTTCCAAAGCCTGGCTGGATGGCAATGTTGACGAATTATACGAAGAATTCGGCAATACTATAGATATTGACAAAGGTAAGCCTACTTCAAAACAATTGATAATGCATATTTGCGATAGAATTTCTTAAATTTAAAATATTTGTCATATATTGTCAAAACACTAAATAAAATTTAACATAACTCTAAAAAAGGCAATGTTATGGCAAAAAACAATAAATTCAAACTTAACAAGGGCGTCGCTACGCCTTTTATCAAAAACTTCTTAAGAGATAACAAACTATTCTTGATTACTTTTTTTGGACTTTATATCTTGATTTTTGCAATATCTTTATTTATTGTGCTTAATTATCAAGATCAACTATCGCACAATAACTATTACCAAATGCTATTGCAAGGCGAGTACAGTTATTTCAAAGTCACGCTTAAATACGTATTGTTTAATCTTCTGTTTGCCTTTTGCGCAATGATAACTTATCGCAAAAAATATGCTTTTGCGCTTATGTATTTTGTCGTAACCTTTATCGCATACCGACTTGCCGTCAACATTATAGGATGTTGGCAATACAATATTATAATAAATATTCTCAATGCGATATTATTTTATTTTATAATCAATACTATGTACGTCATTACGATAGTACTGATAATTTCTCACATCAACTCACACTATCTTTACTGCAACGATAGATGCCCTGCAACTTTAAAAAGCATATTTAAATTCTCTTTAATTACTACAATTGCAACTTCGATTTGCATAATTATTTGCACCGTGATATTGCCAATGATACTTTGCAAAATACTGTTTTAAATAATAAAAAAATAGGAATATCTTAACGATATTCCTATTTAAACAATTATTTTGCGTACTCGATTTGTCTGATTTCTCTGATGACGTTGACTTTGATTTGACCGGGATATTCAAGTTCTGCCTCGATCTTCTTTGCAATTTCTTTTGCCATAAACGTCGTTGCTTCGTCGTTGACTACTTCCGGCTTAACAATTACTCTTATCTCTCTGCCTGCCTGTATTGCATACGACTGCTCTACGCCGTCAAAGGAATTTGCAACTCCTTCCAACTTCTCCAGTCTCTTAACGTAATTCTCAAGTGACTCCCTTCTCGCTCCGGGTCTTGCGCCCGAAATCGAATCTGCCGCTTGGACTATAATCGCTTCCAAGGTCTGCGGCTCTACGTCGCCGTGGTGCGCTTCTATTGCGTGAATGACATTGCGTTGTTCTTTGAACTTCTTTGCAATGTCTACGCCTATCGTAACGTGGGTACCTTCAACTTCGTGGTCTACCGCCTTACCTATATCGTGCAACAAGCCTGCCCTTTTTGCCACTTTGACATCTGCGCCCAATTCCGCAGCCATCATTCCTGCCAAATAACTTACTTCCAAAGAGTGCTTAAGCACGTTCTGCCCATAACTCGTACGGAATTTTAATCTGCCCAGCAACTTGATAATTTCCGGATGCAAGCCGTATACGTTTGCTTCAAAAGCGGCATTTTCGCCCGCTTCTTTCATTTGCTGCTCTATTTCTCTCTTGACTTTCTCGACGGTCTCTTCTATCTTTGCAGGATGTATTCTTCCATCCGAAACCAATCTCTCGATAGTCAATTTTGCAATCTCTCTTCTTACAGGATCAAATCCCGATACCGTAACTACGTCCGGAGTGTCGTCGATAATCAAATCAACGCCCGTTGAGTTTTCAATAGCTCTGATATTTCTGCCGACTCTACCGATAAGTCTGCCTTTCATATCCTCGTTAGGCAACTCTACAACTGATACGGCAATATCCGACGCGTGGTCGGCTGAGCATCTCTGAATCGCAAGTCCAATGATATTCTTTGCCTTTTTGTCGGCTTCGTCCTTTGCCTTTTGCTCGATTTCTTTAACTTTGACGACAGCGTCTTTCTTTGCTTCGTCCAAAAGTTCGTCCATAAGTATCTGCTTTGCTTCGTCTTGAGTAAGTTTTGCAACCTTTTCAAGTTCAGATAACATATTGGCGTGAGCGTTTTTCAACTCTTGCTCAATCTCGTCAAGTTCTCTTTCTTTGCTTTCTAATTGTTTCTTCTTTTCGTCAATAAGATCTGATTTTTTGTCAATAGCCATCTCTCTCTTAATGAGTTGGTCTTCTCTTTGAGCAACTCTTTGTTCGCTTCTGGCTATTTCTGCTTTCTGCTCTTTTGACTGACTTTCAAACTCCTTACGGAGTCTGTTCTGCTCTTCTTTTGCCTCAATTTTTGCTTCCTTGAGATAGGTCTTAGATTCGTCGCGAGCCTCTTTCTTCATCTTCTCGCACTCCTCCTTAACACCACCGACAGTTTTCTTTGCATACGACTTGTATATCAAAATGCCTAAGCCTATACCTGCGCCTAAAAAAATGACGATGGCAAACACTAGACCTATAGACCATCCTACATTCGCATCTACCCCAAGGAGAAAATCAAAGCAATTCATACTGAATTTCATCTTTGCCTCCTATATTAAATTGTTAAGTTTCAACATAAAAAATTTATGCAACTTAATTATAGCCTATTCAACGTAATAAAGTCAATAGTAATTATACCAATAATTATTATAATATTAAAAAATTTTAAATCTATATTTATATATTGTTGTTATTGCTATATACCAACTACTATATATAGTATTTTAGTTTTGTATTTTCCAAATCTTACATTGTTAGGACGTTTGCATTGTCGCCTTGCTTTTTAAAGTGAGCAAATTGAAGCAAAAATTCGTAAGTGAAATTTTTGCACGTACCGCAATGCTAACATTCTTTTGTCTCGCAACAAGATTTACGGGACGACTGTCAGTCCAAAACGGCTTATTCATTTTCGAGCATACCTTTACACCCGATTTTTTAGCGGTGTGCGCATTCGCCGCGCAACGAGTCGCATTTAGATAATATCATATTAAATGAATTAGACGCGACATTACGTCGCGTCTAATTCATAAATGCGCTATAACTTTATGTATATTATTCTTCCTGCGCTTTTTGCATAATCTTCGTTCTGATTTCTTGAGCAACTTCGGGATTATCCTCTAGATACTGTATTGTCTTGTCTCTGCCTTGACCTATTTTCTCGTCGTTGTAACTGATCCAAGATCCGCTCTTTTTCAAAACGTCCATTGCAACGCCCATATCGACAAGACAGCCATTGGCAGATATACCTTTGCCGAATATAATATCAAACTCAGCCGTTTTAAATGGAGGCGCAACCTTGTTTTTGACTACTTTTGCTTTTGCTCTGCTACCTATAAAATCGCTTCCGTCCTTAATAGCGTCGCCCTTTCTTACCTCTATTCTTATGCTTGAATAAAACTTCAATGCCTTACCGCCAGGAGTTACTTCGGGATTACCAAACATAACTCCGACCTTTTCTCTCAATTGGTTGATGAAAATTACACAAGTCTTCGTCTTGTTGATAATTGCCGTCAACTTTCTTGCTGCTTGAGACATCAGTCTTGCTTGAAGACCTATGACAGACTGTCCCATCTCGCCTTCGATTTCTGCCTTTGGCGTCAATGCCGCAACGGAGTCTACGACAATAATATCCATAGCGTTGGTTCTTACCATCGTCTCCAATATATCCAAAGCCTGCTCCCCGCTGTCGGGTTGGCTGACGTAAAGGTCCTTGACATTGACGCCTAACTTCTCTGCATATATTGGGTCAAGAGCGTGTTCTGCGTCTATGAACGCCGCTAATCCGCCTTCCTTTTGACAGGATGCAATTGCGTGCAAAGCAACTGTAGTTTTACCTGAAGACTCAGGTCCGTATATCTCTATAATTCTACCTTTTGGCAAACCGCCTACGCCCAAAGCCATATCAAGAGTCAAACACCCCGTGCTTATTACGTCGATATGTTCAATTTCTTTATCTCCAAGTCTTATGATAGAGCCCTTGCCATATTGTTTTTCAATCTTTGCAATAGCGTCTGCCACAAGTTCTGATTTTTCTTTTTCAACGTCTTTCTTCTCTTTTTCCATAATAATACCTCATATTAAAGTTCTTTTATATTTTTAAGCGCCAAATACAACGCTGTATTTGTCACACACTTTCTGATTTCGTTTCTGTCTTTGTCAAAAAACGTATCGAATACGTCGATCGCATATCTGTTGCCTATTGCAATATAAGAGAGCCCGACAGGCGTATCGTAATCGTCGCTTGACGGTCCTGCGCACCCCGTGGTAGCAATTGCCAAATCTATCTCGTTGTTTTGCAAAAGTCCTTGCGCCATTTCTCTTGCGACTTCTTCGCTTACAACGCCGTGCTCTTCTATCGTCGCCAGTTTGACGTGTAATCTACGCACCTTTGAAGACACGTCATAAGTAACAAACCCCTCGTAAAGCACGCTGCTGCTTCCCGACACATTGACAAGTCTGGAGCATATCATTCCGCCCGTCAAAGATTCTGCAATGGCAATCTTTGCTCCTTTGTTTCTTGCGTTTTCTATTACGCACTGCTCCAAAGTCGTATCGTAATTGGCATATACATTTTCTCCAAGTGTATCTAGTATCAAATCCAAAATTCTCTGAAATTCAATATCACTTGCACTCTTGTTGATAAGAGTAAGTTTGCAATCAAGATTGAGTTGTTTGAATTCCAAACTCACGCCGTCCACGCTTGCAAGTTTTTTACATCTGGCAAACATATCTGCATCAATGTCAAAGGCTTTGAGTACACAGTAGTTTTTGCAAGTCTCAATCATATTTCCCTCCTAATTCTCTTCGACTTTTCCAAAATAATCAATTCCGTCGACCTCTTGGAGTTTTACTTTATAAATTTTGCCTATCTCGACCGGTACGTCGGAATAGAAATAAACCTTGGTATCAATCTCCGGCGCGTCGTGACTGCTTCTGCCATAAAACAATTGCAAGTCGTAATCAATGCCCTCGTATATCACATCGACCACGCTACCGATTCTCTCCTTGAGTTTGTCTGCCATAATACTTTCTTGCAGAGCATAAAGTTCTTCTTGCCTTTGCAATTTGACATCTTCGGCAATTTGACCGCTAAGTCTGCTTGCAGGAGTGCCGTCTTCCATTGAATAAGCAAAGAATCCGCATCTATCAAGTCGTGCCGTCGATATAAATTCTTTTAGTTCTTCAAAGTCCTCTTGCTCTTCTCTCGGAAAGCCTACGATAAATGTCGAACGGATTGTAAAATCTCCGTGCCGCCTTATCATCTCCACAAGGTTGAAAATTTGCTCCTTGGTGACTTTTCTATTCATAAGTTTGAGAATTTTGTTGCTGACGTGTTGACAAGGTATGTCGACGTATTTGCAAATTTTGGGATTGCTTGCCATATATTCTATGAGTTCTTCGGTGACCTGTTCGGGATACAAATACAAAAGTCTTATCCACTCCACGTCAAGCGCCGATAATTCCTTAAGCAATTCTATCAACTTGATTTTGCCGTAAATATCTATACCGTATCTCGATACGTCTTGCGCGACGACTATCAACTCTTTTATGCCGTAATCTTTGACGAGTGACTTTGCCTCGTCGACTATATCCTCTATTTTCCTCGACGTATACTTGCCTCGTATATTTGGAATAGCGCAATATGTACACTTGTTGTCGCACCCCTCGGCAATCTTCAGATATGCGTAATGGTAAGGCGTAGTCAACACTCTTTTGGGAGAAAACTTCCTATCATCCTTATCGTTGACATAACACTTTTCTCCTTGTCCTTGAACCATATTCCTGATAAATATCGGCAGTTTATGATAGTTTGCCGTACCCAAAAACATATCTACTTCGGGAAATTCATTCTCAAGATCTTGCATATATCTTTGAGAAAGACAGCCTGTGACTATAAGATACTTGCACTTGTCTTTTTTATATTCCGCCATCTCAAGAATAGTATCTATTGCTTCTTGTTTTGCGCTGTCGATAAATCCGCAGGTGTTGACAATTATAATATCCGCCTCGCTCGGCTCTCCCGTCAATTCATATCCTTCGTCCTGCAAATATGCAAGCATATTCTCGCTGTCGATACGGTTTTTATCACACCCTAAAGATATCAGTCCTATCTTCATTCTTTGTCCTCTTTCTCAATGTCTTGAGTATTTGTCTCCAATGGCTCTACTTTTACTTCTTGCTTTTCTCCCAACAAAAGTTGAGAATTTTTGACTATATAATTGATGCCGGATATAACCGTAAATAACGTAGCCAATAAGAAAAATACTATGCCGATATATCTGATTATCTTAAATACCGGCGCGTCATTTGCCGAGCACAATAAGAAAGTCAATCCAAACATCGTCGTTGCCGTCTTGATTTTACCAAGTTTATCAGCCGCCAATGCGACGCCTTTTAACGCAGCCACCTGACGCAAAACTCCTATCATAAACTCCCTTGCAATAATGACAACAGAACAAATCAACTCTATATAAGGTATCTCGGGAATATAATTTCCATCCACCAAGATAAAAAGCCCCGCCGCCACAAGCACCTTATCCGCAATAGGGTCAAGAAGTTTCCCCAAATCGCTTACCATATTGTACTTACGCGCAATATGTCCGTCTAAATAATCAGTCATAGACGCTATGATAAACAATACCGCCGTGATTATAAAAAGATACTTATACAAAGTTTGAAGACAGTAACATACCAAAATCAGCGGAATCATTATCAGTCTGACAATTGTAATTTTAGTAGGCAACGTCATTGATGCGCTTTTGCCCATTCTAACTCTCCTTAAATATAAATTCCCCTTATCAATGTTATTCTATTCGCGCTCATAATCGTCTGAACCTTTCAAGCGCGCGCTTTCGATTATCTCGTCCACCTGCTCCGATGACAGCAGACATATACACTTTGAACCTTGCTTCTCAATATATCCGCAAGCCATAAGCCAATCGTAAATCTTTCCGCCTCTTGAAAAGCCTATTGAAAAGGCTCTTTGCATCCAAGATATAGACACGTTGTCGAGACCGACAATTCTCTTTAGCACATCGGGACACAGGTCGTCCGGGAAGTCAAATTCTTTTATCTTCTCAAGTGATTTGCCTCCTGCAGGTTCTTCTTTTTTAGGCTCGGATATCGAAGCAATCTCCGCCTCAATAGTCTCATCGTAATAAGCGGAATTATGACTGACGATGTCTCTCATAATATTTTGAATTTCACTGTCGTCGATAAACGGATTTTGCAATCTCACCATATATCTTGACTTTGTAGTCTTAATAAGCATATCGCCTTTACCAAGCAAATCTTCCGCGCCTATGCTGTCGAGTATAGTTCGACTGTCAGTACCTGTAGTAACCGCAAATGCAATTCTCGTAGGCAAGTTGGCTTTGATATTACCAGTGATAACGTCAACAGACGGTCTTTGCGTAGCCAAAATCAAATGTATTCCGCACGCTCTTGCCTTTTGCGCCAACGTCAAGACGTAAGTCTCAAATTCTTTTGCTTGCTCGCTTACCATAATATCGCCCACCTCATCGATAATCGTCACGATATACGGAATTGTTTCGCCCGCGTCAATTACCTCTTTGGTCGCATTGTAACTCGATATTTTTGCTACAAAACGTTTTGCAAACAATGCGTATCTTCTCTCCATTTCCGCGCAAAGCCATTTGAGTATGCCAAGAGACTCCTTAGGAGTGTTGTATATCTTTGGCGTAAGCAGGTGCGGAAGCGCTTGATATTTACTAAACTCTACTCTCTTTGGATCCACAAGTATAAGTCTAAGTTCCTCGGGAGAGTACTTGTATATCAGCGAACAAAGCATAGTATTAAGGCATACGCTCTTACCGCTACCAGTGCCGCCGGCAATAAGTCCGTGCGGGAAGTCGGTCAAATCTTCGTAATGACAGTTGTTGTCGACGTCCTTACCGAGCGCAAAGCACAGACCGCCCTTCTTGTTTTGGAATTTCTCGCTTGAAATAAACTCCTTAAGTCCCACAGTCTTGCGCACCTTGTTAGGCACTTCTATACCGCAAAGTGACTTGCCCGGAATAGGCGCCTCTATTCTCGCGGTCTCAACTGCCAACGCCATAAGAATATTGTTCAACTTAGACGGTATCTTATCTACTGACAATGTCTCAGGTATTTCAAATTCATACCTTGTGACCGACGGACCGCTTACTATATTCTTGACGTGAACTTCTATACCGAAGTTGGCGTAAGTCCTCTCAATTATTCTCGTCCTTTCCATAAAGTCTTCGTTGTCGTCGACGTCGGGAATATAATCGTTGAGATTGTCAATACTTGGCGGAATATAAGGAGTCTTGATTACCTTTGGCTTCTCTTCTTTTTTCTGCTCTTCCGGACTTACCTGCGGTTGCTTAATTCCGGCGTCTATGTTCGGAGCGCTTTGCTCTTTTTGTATAGCAGGTTGCGCGGGTTGCTGTTTTGCAACAATAGGCTTCGGCTTGTCGTAAGTCTTTTGAAAATAACCGTCGCTATTCTCTACAGGCTTCTCAACTTTCACGCCGTCAGTCGCGTTATAATTCCTGACGGGCGAAGGCTCTTGCGCCTGTTTTTCTCTATTCATTCGAGCAATATACTCGTCCATACTCTCTTCACGTCTGGTTTCTGTCTTGTCTTCGACTATCCTTTGAGAGTCACTCTCGACTTTTTTCTCTTCGGCAACTTCGCTCTTTTCTACTTGAGGTTGCTCTTTTTTATCTTCAACAGCATCAACTTCTTTTTCAATGTCTACAGATTGCTCCTTAGTTGCCTTTGCTTTACTATCCCCGCCGAAAGGAAATTCAAAGTTGCCCAAATCAGTTTGCTCATCGGTCGAATTCAAAATGCGATTAAGCCTTTCGTTGAATGACAAAGGTTCTTGATTATTGCTTTCCGATTTGTCATTGCTTTGATTTTGAACGATGGGCGATTGTTCTTGTTCTAGTTTTTGGTCGTTTGCATTTTCATTATTCGTCTGATGAATTTGCGAATAATATGACGGAATTCGCCCATTCTCCATATACACGTCGCTCGTATGGGAGTCGGATTGAAATCTTTCATAAATTGATTGAGTTCTCTCCCTTTGAGAGATTTGCGGAGGTTGTTGTTCGGGCTTTGGTTCAGGAATCGGAGTCGTAACTGCCCCTTCGTCTATCACATTGAGCCTTTGCGAGCCGTCAATGCCCAAATAATCTCTTTGAACGCTACCTATAGTAGTATTAGCGTTAGCATTATTATTCGATACGTCTTCTCCTGCATAAATATAATCGTTGCGAATAACCTCGTCTCTTATTTCCTGCGTATCCAGAATAAGTTGAGGATCTTCAGGAATATAGCCGGAATTGTATTCTGTCTCAAAATCAATATTATTGCTAAAGTTATTTGGATATAAATCTACAGGCTTTTCATTGGAAATATTAACGCTGTCAATAGGCTTATAGTCGTCGAGACCGTTTCTTCCGCCTCGTCTAAACAACTTTTCTCCGAGATTTCTGCCTTTCACAGTTTGATTATTGAGCGTAGGCGAAGTTTCCTCTCCTTCAAAATCGTATACATTGATATTGGAGTGGCTTACTCCTCTGACCTTCTTTGTTCTTTTGGGAACAAGATTGATATCTATATTGACTTGCAAAAGTATAGCAATTGCAATCAATCCAACTGTAATGATTCCGTTTGCCACCAACGTCAAGATATAGATATATCTAGTTGCAAACAAATATAAAAAAATACTTGCAACTGCTCCGCCTGCTGTATTTGCCTGAGTATAAGAATCCGATATATACTGCCCCCAACCGTTGAGCGCATAAGTATGAGAGCCCAATATGTGAGCAAAAGTGATTGTTGTGACCGTAATCAACGCATATATGAGTATGATTTTTTTGCTCTGTCTTGCTCTGCGATTAAATATATAGAATACGCCAAGCAACGTCAGCGCAAAACTGTATCCGTATATAGCGTATCCAAAAATTCCTACAAAAAAGTCTGTGACGGCTTGTCCCGATTTACCAAACGCGCCTAACAAAATCAAATCCAAAACAAAAAATACCAACGCTATAATTACGCCGTTTACTCTTCTGCTGTTTCTCTTTGCAGGCTGCTTGTTCTCTTCTTGAGTTTTTGCCATTAAATTATCTCCTTATAATCTTTTAGATTATACACACACTTTCCATTCAAATCTAACTATATAAGATTATAGCACATTGAATTGATAAATTTCAATAATTTTAAAAGTAAATATACGCTTTATATATAGATTTTAATAGAAAATTTAAAAAAACGCTTTATATGTACAAATATTTACACATATCATTAGCAGTATTTTGCAAATTTGCAATAAATTATAATATTTATTTATTAAAATATGGCGATAGCACAGACTATCGCCAAGCGTTCTGCCCAATAAAATTTAAATCAATTTGTTTAAGTCGCACTTTGGTTTCTTACCGACGTAAGCGAGGCCTGCTTTTGACAAGTCGTAGGTATAGTCAATGACTTCTTTTGTTTGCTCCAACGTTATGGAGTCAATCTCTTTGAGTTTTTCGTCAATGTCAAAAACTCTGTCTGTAAACAAGACGTTCTTTGCATTGACTCTCATCATTACTCCATTGCTCTCCTGCCCGAGCACATAATTACCTTTAAGTTGAGCAATTCCCCTTTCCAACTCTTTTTTCGTCAATCCGTTCTTTCGTAAATCTTCAATAAGTTCTAAAGTACAGTCTACGGCTTTTTTGACAGATTCGACGTTAGTACCGATATACAACGACATTACGCCGTTGTTTACATAAGATGAATTATAGGTATAGACATTGTATGCAAGTCCTCTTTTTTCTCTCACTTCTTGGAAAAGTCTAGAACTCATTCCGCCTCCGACGATCGTATTGACAAGCGCTTCTGCCATAGTAAGTTTGCTGTCGTATTCAAATGCGGGAAAGGCTATTGCGATATTGGATTGCTCAATATCCTTATATTTATGAAGTACGCTTCTTTGAGTACTGTGTCGAATATCGTGCCAAGATCTTTTGCAGTTGGAAGAAAATTTGCCTTCAAAATATTTTTCAACAAGTTCTTTTGCCTTGTCAAACTCAATATGTCCTACTATAGACACGACGCTGCTCTCTGCGCAATAGTTGTTGCCAATATATTCAATCAAATCGTTCCGAGAAAAGTTCTTGACGTTTTCTCTCTCTCCGAGAATAGTTCTGCCAAGCGGATTATTCCCAAAATACCCCTCGGCAAGCATATCCAAAACGACGTCGGAATTATCGTCCTCACACATAGATATTTCTTCAAGTACAACGCCTTTTTCTCTCTCCATTTCTTCTTTGTCAAAAGTAGATTCAAAGAGTATTTCACTCAATATTTTAAGGCAATTTTCCGCTTCCGTGTCGATAGATAGCGTATAAAAACAAGTAGTTTGCTTTGAAGTAAAAGCATTTATTTGGGCGCCTATTCCGTCTACGTATTCCACTATCTCAAAAGAAGATTTGTCCTTTGTTCCCTTGAAATACATATGCTCTATAAAGTGTGAAATACCATTGTTTTGCGCCGTCTCGTTGCCGCTGCCGACTGCCGTCATAACAGCAATCCCCACCGAACGAACGGCGGACGAATATTTATAAGCAAGCCTGAGCCCGCTGGGAAATCTAAAAATCTTGTTCATAATCTTCCTCTGTCTCTTTTATATATGATTATTATAATATAATTATTGTCATTCGTAAAGTATAAATACTGCTTTTGAATTATTTTGTATACTCAAAGTTTTTACTTGCGATATTAAATAATTTCTTGCGATATTATTTGCGACACCGTCACAGGCGTAAGATTATTCTTTTTATAATATGCCAATATTTCACCCAAAGCCGCCAACGTATGCGCAGTAGGGTGCATAAGTATCATATCTCCCGCGCCTATCTTATTAGTCGCTCTGCTATACACCAACGAACTGTCCTTATCGCGCCAATCTATCGTATCTCTACTCCACATAATTACGCTCATACCTTGAGCGTAAGCAACTTTTAGCGTTGTGTCGGAAAAACTTCCCGACGGCGGAGCAAATAACGTTATATTATATCCAGTCAGTCCCTTTACAAGAGTGTTTGTCGATGTTATTTCCGCTTCGTTTTGTTTGGCGTCAAGTTTTGCGTGATCCTTATGAAAATAACCGTGATTGCCAAGTTCGTGACCGCCCTCCAACATCTTGTCGAGATATTCCTTATTCTTTGCGGCCCAACTTCCGCCGACGAAAAACGTCGCTTTTGCATCGTGCTTGGCAAGCGTCTCAAGCATACCGTCAATATACTCCGTACCCCAATATACGTTGATCATCAAAGCCACTTCCCCTCTCGAAGTATTGCCCTTATAATAAGGTCTGTCATTGTTTTGCGTAAATACAAATGAGGAATACTGACCGCTGAAACTCACCAAAGTGAGCGTCAACAGCATTGTGATAATTATTACGTTGGTAATTGCGCTTGCGAATTTAGATACTTTCTTCATATACACCTCAACAAAATGTATGTCTGAAGACAAGAATTTATGATTAGATAATCAGTAGTAAATTATTTTTGCCTTGCAGCCCTTGCGCCATCTCTGCATAAACTTTAATTTTTTCAAATGTTTCGGCGCGCGTATTACTTGATTGCGCTTCCAGCCCTTAAAGGCTTCACCGCTCAATCGCAGTTCCATAATATTTTCCGGCAGCGTCAACTCTCTGACGGCACTACACCCCTCAAAAGCCCACAGCGATATATCTTTTAAAGAATTTGTCATCTTGACTTCTTTTAATGACGTACATCCGCTGAATGCTCGAGTTTCAATATACTTGACAGATTCAGGGATTTCCACGCTCTCCAAATTTTTGCAATTTGAAAAGGCTTCCCTTCCTATGACGGTTATATCTTTGTCAACAACGTATGACTTATATTCCCCAACATATTTTTCTAAGCATAACCAATTTTTATCGACTTCTTGAGTGACAACCGCCTCGACTCTCTGTCCGCCGATATACACTTCTTTGAGATTCATCATATAATCAAGGCTCCCTACTTCCAAATAGATATCAGGATTTTCAATATACAATTCTGTTACATTCATTGTTAAAACAAATGCAGACTTCCTTATTATATCGACAGACATAGGAATATATATAACTTCCGCCCTCGTACAAGATACAGAGTATGAGGCCAACTCAGTCACGCCATTGGGAATGACAATTTTTTGATTTTGATAATCTCTGCACTTAATTAAAACTCTGTCAACAACTTTAAAATTATCGTTGTCAATATTCAAAGTTGTGATATTTTTAGTTACACCGCCGTTTTTCATAATACTCCCCATAATACCGCTTGATACTCAAATTTCTAATAATAAATTACTGTTGCCTTACAATTCCTTCTCCATTTCTGTAAAAGCCTTAACTTTTTAAAATAAAGCGGAACGTAAATAGTTTGATTACTTTTCCATCCGTCAAAGGCTCTTTCTCTAATAACAAATACCGACTGCGGTATTTTCAACTCTCTGATTGCGCTGCATCCCTCAAACGCGCGCCAACCGATAATACCCAACTTATCAGGCAACTCGACTTGAGCCAAGGCGCTGCAGTTTAAGAATGCTCTATCGCTGATTTCCTCAACGGATTGAGGAATCACCAATTCTCTTATCGAAAAGCAATTACAGAATGACGCCTCGCCAATTTTCTTAATATCGCTATCTACGACGTATCTCTCATCCTCGCCAAGATATCTTTCAAGACAATTACCTTGAACATCTTTAGTTCCGTAACTTCCTTGCGTAACAATGACCTCAAATTTTTGACCGCCTATATACACCGACTTTAGATTTTCCAAATCGCTGAAACATTCGTTCTGCAATATTATATCTCTGTTGGCTATGTGTATCTCCTGCAAATTGGGACAAAAACCAAATCCTAATTCTCCGACTTTCGTCACTGACTTAGGCATATAAATACGCTTCATATCAAAACTGTCAAAAGGATAATCGCCAATCTCTGTCACTCCGTCTGGAATTCTGACATCCTCGCAATCAACTATTCTACAGTTTTCCAAAACTCCGTCGTTTATCCACCATTCGTCATTATCAACGTTCAACAACTCAATCTCGTCATTGTTATCTATCATTTTTTAACCTCGATATTAAGAAGATATAATCATTATAGTATCCATTTATATTATTGTCAATAAATATAAAAGAGAGCAATCGCGCGACTGCTCTCTCAATTATTTTGTAGAATTTATTACTTGAGTACTTCCAAAAGTCTCAACGCAACGCCCTTGTCGTTGATATCGATTACTTTTACTCTTACCTTGTCGCCGATATTGACTACGTCCTCAACTTTCTCAACTCTCTCTTTCTTGAGTTTTGAAATATGAATCATAGCGTCCTTACCGGGAGCAATCTCAACAAATGCGCCAAAGTTCATAATTCTGACAACTCTGCCCTCGAATTCCTCGTCGATTTCAGGATCGTTGGCAATGAGTTCGATAGTCTTCTTTGCCTTTGCGTTCATATCCTCATTGATACCCGATACGAGCACGTTGCCGAAGTCATCTATATCAATCTTTACGCCGGTCTCATCAATAATCTTGTTGATTACCTTACCGCCGCTGCCGATTACGTCCTTAATCTTATTAGGATCTATGCTGAAAGATACGATCTTTGGAGCATACTTAGACAAAGACTTTTGAGGAGCAGGCAAAACTTCAAGCATCTTGTCGAGAATAAACAATCTGCCCTTTTTAGCCTGAGCCAAAGCCTTGCGCAATATCTCTTCGTTGATACCTTTGATTTTGATATCCATTTGAATAGCCGTGATACCGTCTACTGTACCAGCAACCTTGAAGTCCATATCGCCAAAGAAGTCTTCAAGTCCTTGAATGTCCGTCAAGACAGAGATCTTAGACTTGTCCTCGTTGCTGATAAGTCCCATTGCAACGCCTGCAACAGGTTTTTTGATTGGCACGCCTGCGTCCATAAGAGCCAAAGTAGATCCGCATACTGATGCCTGCGACGTAGAGCCGTTGGAAGAGATAACTTCGCTTACCGTACGGATTGCGTATGGGAAGGACTCAACTGATGGGAGCATTGGCTCCAACGCTCTCTCTGCCAAAGCGCCGTGTCCGATTTCTCTTCTGCCTGGGCTCTTGAGCGGCTTAGCCTCGCCTGTGCTGTAAGGCGGCATATTATAGTGATGAATATATCTCTTGCATACTTCGTCGTCAAGACCTTCGAGTTTTTGAACTTCAGAAAGACTTCCGAGCGTACAAATAGTCATAACTTGGGTTTGACCTCTGGTAAATACGCCGCTGCCGTGAACTCTCGGCAATACGCCGTGCTCGCACCAGATAGGTCTGATTTCTTCAAGACTTCTTCCGTCGGGTCTGATACCCTTGTCCAAAATCTTTGCTCTTACCTTTGCTTTCTTCATAGCGTACAAGGTCTCTGCGATATCCTTCTTTCCGTCCGGAAATTGCTCTGCAAAGTGTGAGAATACGTCCTCGTCAAGCGCGTCTTCAGCCTTGTCTCTGTCCTGTCTGTTGAAGTTGTCAAGCACTGCGTCCATCTTCTTGTCTGCATAAGCCTTGACAGCCTCTTCGATTTCAGCAGTCGGATGATAAAGATTTGGTACAATCTTCTCCTTGCCGATTTGCTTTTGAATATCCTCGATAAATGCAACTATCTTCTTAATTTCTTCGTGACCGAATAGGATTGCGCCAATCATCTCTTCTTCAGTGAGTTCATTTGCGCCTGCCTCAACCATCAAAATAGCCTCTTTTGTTCCGCTCAAAGACAAGTGAAGTCTTGACTTCTCTCTTTGCTCGGTATTTGGGTTGATAATATACTGTCCGTCTACATATCCAACAATTACTGAACCGGTAGGTCCTGCAAAAGGTATATCGGATATGCTGAGTGCAACAGAACTGCCTACCATTGCGTATACTTCTGGCGGAAGATCTGGATCAACCGACAAAGCCGTAGCGACTACTGCAACGTCGTTGAAAAATCCCTTTGGGAACAACGGACGGAGCGGTCTGTCAATAAGTCTTGAAGTCAATATAGCCTTGTCGCTTGCTCTGCCCTCGCGCTTTTTGAAACCGCCGGGAATCTTACCTACAGAATACATTTTTTCTTCATAATCTACTCCGAGTGGGAAAAAGTCAATTCCGTCTCTGGGAGTTTTTGCCATAGTCACGTTGACCATTACGGCAGTCTCGCCACATCTTACGATACAACTGCCGTTGCTGAGTCCGCAATATGCGCCTGTCTCAACACTGACTTCTCTACCGCCGATAGTGGTTGTAAAAATCTTTCTATTTATCATCAAACTAACCTCCAATAATTAGTAATTTAATCAAAATTTTAAGTTTGGCATAAAAATTAGGGGTGTCAAAAGACAACCCTAAATTTTTTACTTTCTGATGCCGAGTTTTGCAATCAATTCACGGTAACGCTCTATGTCGGTATCTTTTAGGTACTTCAACATACTTCTTCTCTTACCTACCATCTGCAACAAGCCTCTTCTTGAGTGGAAGTCATTCTTGTGCTCTGCAAAGTGGTCGTTGAGTTGCAAAATTCTCTGCGTCAAGAGCGCGATTTGAACCTCCGGAGATCCGGTATCTCCCTCGTGCTTTGCAAAAGCGTTGATAACTTCTTGTTTGCTCATTTCTTTTACGTTGATAATTTCCATTTTTAGCCTCCTTTCTTGAAATTATTAGTTTAGCGATTGCCAAGTAAGACATCGGAGTCGTTGTCAAACCTAGCAATGTTACTTCGTATCCTTTTGAGATACAATATTATTCTAACACACTTTATTTTGCGTTGCAAGCGTTTTTAGCGCTATATCCTAAAATATTATTTATTATTTTTTACTATTACTTGTTTTTATTTTTATTTTTATATTCTCACTACCAATCTTAATCGAATATGAGTTAAAACATTGATTATAAATAAATCATAATTTTACATCACAATCGCATATTTCTTATCCCAAAATTCACTTCATCGCGTTTAGTTAGACACGACTCTTATCTGCGGAAATACGCAAAATCTATATAATTCCTCATTGTCAAGAAAAAACTTTTCTTTATCCTCAACTATTTTATCTCGCCTTTGCAAATATACGTCAATCCCCTTAGGATTTGCAAGTCGTTCCAATCTGTCGCCTGCAAAAATTCTTTTAGATATTCCGCCGGCGCCGTTGGCAATAATACTCGATACTTCTTCCATAATATGAACGTTGTATATACAGACCTTGCCTTTTTTGCAATAACCGACATTCTCTAAATTACCGCTCATATATTTTTGCTTATACATATAATACGGCAAATAACCGCTCTCTTCAAGAGCCTTTTGCGCATAATCCACCATAGAATTTGCCGAATCAAATGAGGAATTGTCATATCCGCCTACTTTTAGAGCAGACCCCTTCTTCAATGCAAGAGTATGCACTGTAATATTGTCGGGAGCAAGCGCAATAGCGCAATCTACCGAATGGCGAAAATCCTCTACGCTCTCTTGCGGCAACATTGCAATCAAATCCATATTTATATCAAAATCATAACATCTTGCCATATTATATACGTCGTAAATCTCGTCTATAGTGTGGCTTCTACCTATCAAATCAAGAGTCTTTTGATTAAAAGTCTGCGGATTTACGGAAATTCTTGTGACTCCGTACTTGCTCATCACATCCAATTTAGACTTTGTAATAGTGTCGGGGCGCCCTGCTTCAACTGTATATTCGTCGCAATCAAACTTACTTTCTCTTATTATTCTCTCAAAGTTGATATCGTCAAGTGACGTCGGCGTGCCTCCGCCAATATAAACCGACGAAACTTTCAATCCCATTTTGTCTATAATTCTTTTAGTACACCTAAGTTCGTCTATAAGAATATCGCAATACGGCGTAACAAATTGCCTTATCCTCTTCAACTCTGCAGAAATAAAAGAACAGTAACTGCACCTCGATACGCATATAGGAATATTAACAAATACGTCGACTTCATTGTTCTTGACATAATAATAGTCCTTTTGATTGTCGCATATATGCCTGATTAAGTTTACTTTGCCTTGCGACACCTTGAGCGTATTCAAAAAATAATCCTCGGCGTCAAGCCCTTTCTCAAGAGTCTCGTGATAAAGTTTTGTAGGACGAATACCCGTCAAAGAGCCATACGGCAACTCACAACTTGTCAATTCAACTAAAAATTCGTATAGCGCAACCTTGCTGTGTCTTTTTATCTGCGCATTTCGTTTTATCTCAAAGAATTCGCTTTCTTTATCTACAAGAAACTCCTTATCAAAAGCAAAACTTCTTAAAACTTCTGAATTATTAAACTTTATCAAACAATTAAATATATTATCTTCTATTTCATACAATTCAAGCGACAAGGGCTCTCCATCATTGTCAAGAGCAATATGCGGATAAAAAGCCCGCAAAATATCTTTATAATCATTGTCAAACTCTTGCCTGTTGCATAAAAATTTTATCGTCATATTATAAACAAACTATCTCATTATGCGCTCTTTCATAATCAAGCGTAGTGCTTGGTCCGTGACCGCATAGCAAAACATAATCTCCTTGTATCTCAAAAATTCTTTTTATTGAATTGCGCAAAACAACGAAATCTCCCCCTCTCAAATCACATCTGCCGTAGCCGTCTCTAAATACGGTATCTCCGCAAAAAATTACGTCTTTGCAGACATAACATACACCTCCTTGAGAATGTCCCGGCGTATGTAAAACTTTGATATTTTGACCGCAAAGCGCAATATTGTCGCCGTCTTCCACTGTAGAGTCTACGTCAAATCTAGTATATTTTCTGCCAAAATCAAGCGGATTATCAATAAAATCTATATCCATTTTGTGCATATAAACTTTTGCGCCGTATTTCTCTTTGAGATGGGCAACTCCCCCAATATGATCAAAGTGTCCGTGAGTAAGCAGTATTCCGTCAAGTCTAAGATTATTGCCGTCAATATAGTCCGTAACTTTGCTACTCTCTGTCGAAGGATCAACTATAAAGCAAGTTTTTTCCTCTTGATTTTCTACTAAATAAGTATTATTGCTAAGCAAACCCAAAACAAAAGTCGTTATCTTCATTGCTCTTTTACTTCTCCAATATCATCGTAATAGGTCCGTCATTGGACATATCAATATGCATATGCTCGCCGAAAACGCCCGTGGCAACCTTGCCCAAACGCCTTCTGAACTCTTCTACCGTAAAATCATATAGTGGTTTTGCCACGTCAAACTTTGCCGACTTGGAAAAATCGGGACGTCGACCGCTGAAAGCGTTGCCGTACAGCGTAAAGTTGGAAACTACCATTACTTCTCCGCCCACATCAAGCAAAGTCTTGTTGAGTTTGTTATTTTCGTCTTTAAAAATTCTCATACCAATAACTCTGTCGACAAGATACTTGCATATTTCCTGCGTATCTCCCTCCGTATATCCTACAAGCACGAGATACCCCTCTCCAATCTTAGATATTTCCTCTTCGTTTACTGTCAATCTTGCGCGATTGACTCGTTGTACAATTACTCTCATTGATTTTTTACGCTTTTTGACGCCCTCTTTATCTCTCTGATACCTTTAATTGATTGCACTATTTTATTCATAAGTATATTGAGCATATTGGTGTTCTTTACTTCTACGGACACCTTTATAGTTGCAAGATTGTTCTTTTCCGATTTTGCCGATATACTCGTCATAGCCACCTTCATATTGGTAATAAGCGTGGCAATCTCAATTACAAGACCGGTTCGGTCAAATGCCGATATGACTAGATGAGCAACGAATTTTTCGTCTTCGGATATTGACCACTGCGCCTCAATAATTCTTTCTTGCTCAAAACTTTTGCAATTGGGACAGTCTGTCCTGTGAATTACCACTCCGCCGTTGCGAGATATGTAGCCCAATATCTCATCGCCGGGAAGCGGAGAGCAACACTGCGAAAATCTGTACTTCAAGCCGTGTTCGCCCTTAATTACAACGCCTCCGTTTTGCTTGCGAGTCGCAGTCTTTTTGGTCATTTGCTCCAAAGTCGTATTTTCTTGAATATGCTCTGACTTATAGAGTTCGACCAATTTATTTATTACCTGCAGCGAAGTAAGTTCGCCATACCCAACAAGAGCAAGCACCTCTTCTTGAGTATTCAATCCGTATTTTTGATGAATAAACTTATTCCAACTCTCCGTAGCAAACAAATCATTGAGCGCATACCCTCTATGTTTTGCCTCTTTCTCCAAGATTTCCCGTCCGCGCTTCTCGTTTTCTTCTCTCATTTCTTTCTTAAAGAAAGATCGAATTTTGCTCTTCGCGCTCGGCGTAATTACAAACTTCAACCAATCTCTTGACGGACCTTTTGAAGTATTTGAAGTGATTACCTCAACAACGTCGCCGTTGTTGAGTTTGGTACTCACCGGCATAATTCTAGAATTTACTTTAATACCGGTGCATTTTTCGCCTACTTTGCTGTGTATTGCATATGCAAAATCCACTCCGGTCGAACCGTTGGGCAAATTAAACACGTCGCCTTTTGGTGTAAATACAAAAACTTGGTCGGAATATAGATCCACTTTTAGCATATCGAGATATTCTTGAGAATCGCTCGCTTCATCCTGAAGTTGCATTACATTGCGAATCCAAGCAAGTTTGTCGTCTTCAATCTTTGTGGTGTCGATATTATTGCCTTGCTTATACTTCCAATGCGCCGCAATACCGTATTCGGCAATCTTGTGCATTTCAACAGTGCGAATCTGTATTTCAAAAGGCGCGCCGTAAGCCGTAAGCACCGTAGTATGCAAAGATTGATAAAGATTTGCCTTAGGCACGGATATATAATCTTTAAATCTACCGGGGAGCGGTTTCCACTTAGTATGTATTGCGCCAAGCACGGCGTAACAGTCTTTGACATTATCTACTATGACGCGCAACGCAATCAAATCATAAATCTGCTCAAACGGCTTTCCTTTGTTAAGTTTTCTATAAATACTGTAAAAATGCTTCGGTCTTCCGTTTACGTCGCCTCTTATCCCGAGTTCGTCGAGCATATCGTGCAACTCTCCGGATATATTATCTACGAGTTCTTGCCTTTCCAACTTGGTTTGCGCAACCTTTTCGGCAATAAAATAATAACTGTCCTGATATAAATATCTCAAACACAAATCTTCAAGTTCGCCCTTTACGCTGGATATACCGAGACGCGCGGCAATGGGAGCATAAATATCCAAAGTTTCTTGCGCAATTCGCTTTTGCCCCTCTTCGTCCTTGAAAGACAAAGTACGCATATTGTGCAATCTGTCGGCAAGTTTGATAATAATGACTCTGATATCGTTGCTCATCGCCATAAACATACGTCGCAAGTTTTCCGCTTGCTCCTCAAGTTTTGACTTAAAATTGAGTTTGCCCAACTTTGTAACGCCCTGTACCAACGATAATACAACAGGTCCAAACATCTGACTTATATCATCAGCTGTATACTCCGTATCTTCTATTACGTCGTGTAAAAGCGCGGCAACTACCGTATCGCAATCCAGTCCTAAATCAATGAGAATTTCCGCAACAGCGTTGGGATGAATAAAATATTCTTCTCCCGACTGTCTTTTTTGACCGGAATGCGCAGTTTTGGCAAAATAATATGCCTTAATTATTTTCTCTGAATGCGATTCATTATAATTTTCTTGAACTTTGTTGATGAATTTTATTTTTTGTTCTTCCACTTGCGTCCTCTGAAAACTTTTTTATACATATATTATATATGACACGCTTTTTTATGTCAATATGCTACTCGACTGCCACGTAAAAAACTCTAAGTAACTTGCACTTTTGCTTCGTCTATCTTACGATATATCTCGCTTTCCGCAAGTTTTCTTTTGACGGCGCTATCTATTGTAAACTTACCGCTTACATTGAGTATCCCCAGTTCGGACAATATCACAGCCGACAGCGCGACTTCGTCATATTCTGCAAGCATATACTTACTCAACGCGCTATAAAGTTCTGACATTCCATAGATTTCTTTTTCGCTAAGAAGTCTTTTTATAGCCAAAAATATCTCGCCCAATCGTTTATATGACGGCAAGAATTCTCTTATCTTACCCAATATCCGATCGTTGTTAAGTTGATATAAATTACTGGTCTTGCCAAGAGTTTTCTTAAATATTCCGCTATCTAAGGGCTCGTCCAATAATATCACGTTTTTATAATATCCCAATTCTTTCAACGACGTCGGACAAAATATCAATTTTGTGACAGGCGCCAAAGTCCCGCCTACTCTATTTTGCGTGAGTATATATCCAAATTTTTCATTATATTTTGTTAAGAAGTCGTGATATGTTTGAAAATCATATGCGATATAACAGGTAGAAAACTGTCCGCCTAATCTAAGCGCTTCATCGCAATCGACGGTATGAATTTCACCGCCGCCAATTGCAAGTCCCGTCATTATATATGCCCCAAAGTCCCCCTGCTCCTCTACCTTGTCGCATAATATTGTATTGACTTTGCCTTGCGCGTAAACCCTGTTTTTGTAATTCGCAAGCGTCAACGTGTAATACAACTCTTTCGACGTAGCGCTAGCAAGCAACTGCTTATACTTCAAACCGCCGAATATCACCAATTCCTTATCCGGTCTTTTGCTTACGACGTGCGAAGTATTTCCCATTTGCACAAATTCTTTGTCTGCGACAATCTCTTTAAATTTGACACCCGGATTTCCTTCTCCAAAAGGCTCAAGCATTTTCAGTCCTCTCGCCATATCTAACGCGCTGTCTACGTCTGCCATATCCACGTCAAATCTAACCTTGGGTATAAAAAAACTCATATCAAAGTCTCTTGCGATACACTCGTTGAGTTTATCAGCAAACGTCTGCAAGTTTTTACCCTCCAAAGACATTCCGCACGCCATTGTATGACCGCCGAATTTAATTAGCAAATCCTCACACATAGCCACATATTTTCTTATATCTAAACCTTTTACACTTCTGCCACTGCCTTTGTATATGTCTCCGCTCTTTGTAAGCAATATGGTAGGCCTTTTAAATGTATCGGCTATTCTTGAAGCCACAATACCTAAAATACCGTCATCCCAATAAGCGTTGTAAAGCACTATCGCGGGTTTATTCTCAAAATCGTATTCCTTAAGAATATCAAAACACGCATCGGCAAGATCGTTGGTAAGTTCCATTCGCTTTGCGTTTGACTCATTGAGTTGTTTGACAATGCTGTCAAGCAAAAAATTATCGTCGCAACAAAACAAATCAAGCACGGCGTTGGCGTCGCTCAATCTTCCGAGAGAATTTATCCTTGGCGCAATCTTAAATCCTATATCATAAGAATTGACCTCTCCGTCTACGCAAGTTGAGATCAACTTTTTGATACCTCTCCTTACGTTGAGCGAATTGATATTTTTAAGTCCGGCTTGCGCGATAACCCTGTTGTCGCCGACAAGAGGCACTACGTCTGCCACAGTTGCAATAGCCGCTATATCAAGGTATTTATCCCTCTCGACCTTTCCGCCAAGCCCCTCAATTATCCTCAAAGCCACGCCTGCTCCGCATAATTCTCTAAAGCAATCTTCTCCCGACATTTTTGGATTAAAAATTAAGCAGTCAGGCAATACCTCTCCCAGTTCGTGATGGTCGGTGACAATCACGTCAAATCCCAACACCTCTCTGGCATATTCCACTTCTTCCACGCCTGTAATACCGCAGTCGACAGTGATAAGCAAATCACTCAAATATTCTTCAGCAAGCCGTTCTAAAGTCTCTATTGAAAGTCCGTAACCGTCAGTATGTCTATTTGGCAAAAAACAATGCGCTTTGACGCCGATAGACTTAAAGTAATTATACAAAATGCTCACACCGCAAACGCCGTCGCAATCATAGTCGCCATAAATCAATATATTCTCTTGATTGTCTATCGCATATTTGATACGCTCGACCACTTTATCATAACCTACGTATCTATGTATATCAGTCAGGTCGTCAAGGCTTGGATGTAAAAACTTATATAATTTATCTTTACTGTCGTATCCTCTTGCAATAAGAATTTCAACTATCTTCTTATCGACAGAAAACTCTTTAGCAAGTTCTATAACTTCACTTTGATCCATACTCACACTCATTCTCTATTATTGTATCAAAATCCACAATAAAAATAAGAGCGTACTAAAAGTACGCTCTCAATGTCTTTTAGTTTTTGGCGCCTGCGTATTTAGGCTTGTCTTTTCTTAAGCCGTCACGTTTTACGATTTTACGTTTGTCCGCTGCGTTTTTCATCAAGCAGTACATCGACGGAGCAATTACGAGCGACGAATAGAAACCTGCAATCAAACCGAATATAACCGGCAATGCAAATTCTCTCACCGACGCCGTACCTATGATTGCAAACAACGTAATTGCTACCATAGTGGTGATAGTCGAATTGATAGAACGCGTAAGCGTCTGAATAATAGATTCGTTGACCATCTTATTGTTGTCAATCATACCGCCCTTGACGTTGCCGCCATACTTCTTCCTATTCTCTCTAACTCTGTCAAATACGACTATTGTATTATTGATTGAGTAAGATACGATGGTGATAAGAGCGGCTATAAACGCGCTGTTGATTTGTATTCTGAAGATAATAACCAAAAATACCATCATTGCCACGTCGTGGATAAGTCCGATAATTGCGGCAATACCACTCCATATCTCAAATCTGATCATTATATAAATAAGGATAAGAACGAGTGATACGCAAACTGCTATCAAAGCCGTATTGATAAGCGAAGCCGAAGCCGTAGCGCCGATATACGAAGTGCTTATAGTAATAGACTCGTCTTGATATTCTGTCGAGTAATACTCTTTAATTTGATTTTCCAACAGTTCGTTTCTCTTGGTCGTCAAATCGTTGTTGTTAGTATCAAACGTGGAAGATATATTGTCATACTTTATGACCAAAGCCATTTCGCTGCCGCTTCCCGAAGTCTGAACATAACTTATTGAAGCAACCGCTGCGCTTTCGCTTATTTCGATACCGAAATTCTCTTTAGCATATTCCACTATTTGTTTTGCAATCTCGTTGCTTGTCAGTATACTCTCGATTTTTTGATAGTGCTTGTTATACTCTTCAGAGTTGTTGAGCACGTCAGAGCCAAGTTCTACGGTAAGAATGGAGCCGCCTGCAAAGTCGATACCGATATTCATACCCTTGGATATATCCTTATTGACAACGGCAAATGAAGTAAATACTATCACCGCTACCAAAAAAATTATTACAGGAGCGATTGCCCACAACCAATGCTTTTCAACAATTTTTGCATTTTGCAATTTTTTCATCGTCTCGCCCCTCCTTTATTTGTTTTTTTATTTACAATAAGAGAAGGCTCTTTTTCCTGCTTTTCTTCTAGAACCTCGCTATCGTCGCCCTTGTCGACTATCTCCGGTCTATTCAAACCAAAAAGTTTTGCCTTGGATTCATCGGAGTTGAATACCGTAATACATTTGAGTATCAACCTTGTCAAAAGCAAAGAAGCCAACAGTGAAAGAATTATACCAATCAAAAGAGTTATACCAAAACTCTTGATTGTCGAAGCGCCGAAAATTATAAGTACTACAGCGCCTATGATTGTCGTCACGTTGCCGTCTATGATTGCGCCAAGCGAACGTTTAAATCCGGTACTGAAAGCCGTACGCATCGTCTTACCGTTTTTATACTCTTCTTTGATACGCTCAAAGACAATTACGTTTGCGTCTACCGCCATACCTATCGAAAGCAGTACGCCCGCAATACCCGACAATGTAAGTTGCACCCAAGGAAAAATTGCCAAGAAGAAGAGGTACGTCAACGAATAGTACCACAAAGACAAGCTTGCCGCAACGCCCATAAGTTTGTACATAACGATAATATACAAGAATATGAGCACAAGTCCAACGATACCGGAGATAAGTCCCGCTTTGATTGCCGAACTACCCAGCGTAGCCGTCAATGTGTTGCTCTCCGACATCTTAAGTACGAGAGGGAAAGATCCTGATTGAATTCTTACCGCCAAGTCGTATGCTTGGTCATAACTGTAATTGCCGCTTATCGACGCATTACCTGTGGATATTGCCTCATTGACTGTCGGCGCGATTACAAATTCATCATTAATCCATATAGACAATCTTGATCCCGACAATGCTGAAGTAGTTGTAGAAAATTTCTTGGTACCCTCTTCGGTAAAACTGAGCGCTACCGAATAATATCCGGTCTCTTGCTCGTAGGTCACGCCTGCGCTTGCAATATCCGTACCGGTAAACTTCTCTTCAAGTTTTACTTTTCCGCTTGCATCGTCAAGAGAAAGGTCGCCTTCCGCGCCGTCCACATATTCTTTGAATTCAAAACTGGACGGACGTCCGATCAAATCGAAAATTCTCTCCGGATCGTCTTCGTCAGGAATTTCTACGCGGATTCTTCCGTTTGACACTGTTACTTGAGCTTCCGAATAACCTTTGCCAAAAAGCAAAGACTCAAGACTTGCTCTCGTACCTTCTATCAAAGTATCGAGATTATTTTTTTGTTCGTCAGTAAGATTGGACTCGTCGACTTCATACACTGCGTATACGCCGCCGCTGAGGTCGAGACCCAAACTTATATTTTTAATAAAGGCGTTATAATTAGTAATACCCAACTCTCCGTTGTCCAAAGACAAAAAGCCAAAGACCGAGCCAAGTACTATAAGTATAGCCAAGACTGTCAATATCACAATTGACTGCCACTTTTTCACTTACGGTGCCTCCCTAAAACATTAGTCTATTCTATTATATATATATAATAATAATAAGTCAATAAAAATTATTGACTTTTCGCTCAAAAATTATATTGATTAAAAAGAAAACTTCCCCATATTTTTCGATATCAATTTTAATTTTAAATAAAAAAATTCAGCGTACCGACTTTACTGGTCGATACGCCGCATTTTACTCTTCCTGATTATTCAATTCTTTGAGAAACTCGTTGTAAAGTTTGTCCAACAAATCCTCGTCTTCTATTGGAACGAACACATCGTTGCCGTCCGCGTCGGATTGAATATGAAAAATAACCATCTCGGTTTCTTCTTCCTCTCCGTCGTTTGTCTTTTCCTCCGCTCCTTCCGTTGGCTCCAACGGCTCAAGATACATATACCATTCTTCCTCATAATCAAGCGTCGCTATATGTCTGAATTCAACTTCTTTACCTTCTTCGTCGGCAAGTACGATAATTTCCTCGTCTTCTTGCAATTCTGCATTCTCTTTTTTGTTTTCTGCCATAGTAATAATACCTCCTTTATTACTTTATAATGATATCCTAAATAAATAATATTGTCAACCTTGTGACTTATAAATAACTGATTTTTGCATTATCGAATATTGTCGACAACTTGTTTTTTGCAATATATGTCGATTATTCTGTTATTATTTGATAATATTTTTACCGTAAATAATTTCGTACAACGCAACTGACATACTCACTCCGGCATTGAGAGATTCAATTTTACCGCTCATCGGAAGAGAAATTATTTTGCTTATCTCTTTAAAATTTTTAGACAATCCTTTGCTTTCATTGCCTACAACAATAGCAAACGGCAAGTCGAATTTTTCCATTGTATATAGATTTTCTCCTTTCATATCCAAAGCGTAGACGCGGTGATTTTCAAGTATTTTGAGCGCGTCAATTGAAGATTTTTCAAGCACTTTGACGGCAAAAATTCCACCCATAGACGCTCTTATGACCTTAGGAGAATATTGATCTACGCAATCAATAGCAATCACATTCTCCACTCCGCAAGCCGCGCAAGTCCTGATTATAGTACCCATATTTCCCGGATCGCTTATTCCGTCAAGAACGGCTACGTTACCTTCAATCTTATCGTCAACTTTATTTATTTTGACAGTAGCAAGTATTCCGCTAGGCGTCACCGTATCGCTCATTACTGCCATAACTTTGCCGTCCACGAGATATATCTTATCGCCGACGTATCTCTCTACTATATATTCAAACTCTTTGAACTTATCCTTATCTACAAAAAGCGTCGAGACTTTAGTTTGGGACGGAATATCCTTCAAAAAATTTTCGCCTTCGACGACAAACTCGCCGCAACTTCTGCGATAAGCCCTGTCTTTCAATCTTTTTACGTGTTGAACCTTGGGATTTTTTATAGACGTAATTACTTCAAATTGAGTATCCATATCATTATGATACTATATTTCTTAATTTAATTCAACGAAATAAAAAAAATAACTCAGAAAAATTAAAAAGGTATGACGCTTTGCCATACCTTCAATACATTTTATACTCAATTAGCGAACTTTCTCGCACAAAGCGGTGAACGCGCTCGGGTCATTGACTGCGATATCTGCCAAAACTTTGCGATTGAGGTCGATACCGTTCTTCTTAAGACCGCTCATAAACTTGCTGTAATTAAGACCGTTGAGTCTTGCAGCAGCGTTGATTCTTGTAATCCACAAAGATCTAAAATCACGTTTTTTGAGTTTTCTGCCTACATAAGCGTAATTTTGCGATTTCATTACGGCTTGACGAGCCACTCTGTAAAGTTTGGACTTAGCGCCAAAGTAACCCTTAGCCTGCTTTAATATTTTTCTACGTTTTTTAACTGCGTTGACGCCTCTTTTGATTCTCATATTACTCTACCTCCACTAGACTAAATCATTTCCTTGATGGTCTTCTCTTGCGTTGAAGAAACGTAAGCGGTTTTTCTCAAACCACGCTTTCTCTTAGGAGATTTCTTACTCAAGATGTGTCTTCTGTTCATTTTTGCTCTTTTTACTTTGCCGGTGCCGGTCAAGTGAAAACGCTTTTTAGCGCCGCTATGTGATTTTTGCTTTGGCATATATCTATCCTCCAAAAAAATATTTATTTCTTTGCAATAGGAGAAAGAGTCATAGCAATACTCTTACCTTCCAACAAAGGTTTTTTCTCCATTTGCGCAATGTCTTTTAATATATCGAAAAAGTCGTCCATTACTTTCATAGCAAGTTCAGGTCTTGCCATCTGTCTGCCGCGCAGTCTTATGGACACTCTGACTCTATCGCCGTTTTCAATAAACTTCTTGGCTTGCTTTGCCTTAGTATTGAGATCGCCCACGTCTATCGTAGCGGAAAGCCAAACTTCTTTGAGTTCAACGACTTTTTGATTTTTCTTGTTTTCTTTTTCTTTCTTTACCGTTTCGTACTTAAACTTACCGTAATTCATTATTTTGCAAACAGGCGGTTTTGCAGTAGGCGAAATCAAGACAAGATCGAGATTTTTTTCCTCTGCGACAGCAAGCGCATCTCTGCCGGACATAATACCGAGTTGAGCGCCGTCCTCGTCAAGCACTCTGACTTCTCTTTCTCTTATTTGTCCATTGATAAGCATATCTTTAATGGTAGTATCCTCCTAGCCATTGGCAAAAAAATATGAGCAACAAAGCATAATTTGTCACTCATAATAAATTCGATTTATTAACCGTGTGCGACCTTTTGTCGACAGGTGAGTACAACACTGCTTTGATTACATTGGTATGATACCAAAGAATTTACACTCTGTCAACAAAATTTCGCAGGTTTTTGTGATTTTTTATAATTATGTAGAGTTTAATAATTATCTGATAACCTCGTTGATAGATTTCATAGTATAATTTCCGTCCTTGCTATCAAGCACCTCGTAAGTGCGGTAGCCTCCGTCGGCAGACGCTTCGACTACTCTTCCGCCTCTTGGATAGTTCTTATACAACTTTCGCTTTGAAGCGCTGAACATAAAGTAATTCCATTCGCCAAAGCCATAAGACGAGATTCTGCCGTAACCAAGCATAATGCTATAGTCGTCCGCGATATTATAAATTCCCGCAAAATTGCTCAAGTGGTCGTGACCGACGTATATTCCATCGACGTTCTTATTTGCAATCAAACTATTTCTAAGCGCCTCGTTGGTCTCCGGATTTTTAGTAGGATAATAAGTCTTTCCGTCCTCGGGGCTTTCTATTTCGCCCTTAAATACGCTGACAATTTGGGGATTCTCTCTGTTGTCATACATAGTTTGGAACTCTTGTGTCGGCTCGTGCGTATACATACTCATTTTTACGCCGTACTTCTCGCTGACAGCGTTATAAAAGTCTATTTGCCCCTGAGTAAATCCCTTATAAGGCGACGCAAGCGAAGTCGCGCAGTCCATAACGAAAACTCCGTATTCAACGCTTTTGCCGTCGTTTGAATATACAGGCAGGAAGTAATTGCAATACGTATCTTCACTTTCGTTGATATATATATCGCAATAGTCGTTTTCTTCAAGTCCGCCTACAAAGTAAGCCGACTTTTGGTATTCTTCCACCATTTCTTTTTTAGACAACACTCCCATTGCTCCGTCGTGATTGCCGAAACATAAAGTCCAAGGTATTTCTTTTGAATCAAAATAACCTGTAATTTGCTTACAAATTTTCCTTGCTTTGCCCGACTGTCCGCCCAAATATTCAGGGCTTATCTGGTCACCAGTGACGACTATCAAATCGGGGTTTGCATATTCGATAGTAGCGTCCATAACGGCAATACTCTCATCGTCAATATAGTTGATAAACTGAATATCCGTCATTTGCAAAATCTTGAAATTACCCTGTTCGTCAAATCTCAACGTCAAATCCACGCTGCCTTTTTCCTTGCCTGAACCGGGAAACTCCCTATACGACTGACAGCCTGTCACAGAAAAAACAAAAAGTGATATAAGTAATACTGTCAGTATAATCAAAGATATTTTTTTCTTCATAAAACACCGCCTTAAATTTATATAAGTAATATAACAAATTAAAAACACAATTTCAATATACTTTCAAATTATCTTTGGATTTTAAAGAAGATTTTACAATAAATGATCATAAAAATTGCTTCAATACGCCACAAAAATTAGTTAAATAATCTACAATACTTTACATTACTCAACGTAATAAACGCTTCGACGAAAGACAAAAAGGACTTCCAAAGAAAGCCCTTTTTTGTCTTTGATAATTGATATTTTTTAATCCAATCTCTTAGTTGCCACGTCGTTAAGCACCTTTTCTGCAAACTCCATAAGGCTCATTTCGCCCATAACGACTCCGCCTCTGCGCCTTACGGCAACGACGTTGTTTTCCACCTCTTTATCTCCGATAATGAGCATATAAGGCACTTTTTCCAGTTGAGCGGCTCTAATCTTATATCCCACAGTCTCGCTGCGCGAATCCACCTCAGACCTTATACCCATAGTCTTCAACTTCTCGCTTATCTTTTTACATTCCTCAACCGTTCTGTCTGTCAGACTGATAACTTTGACTTGCACAGGACTAACCCACACAGGAAAAGCGCCTGCAAACTTCTCTATCATAAGCGCCATTGTTCTCTCATAGCAGCCTATTGACGAGCGGTGAATGATATACGGCCTCTTCTTCTCGCCGTTCTCGTCGACGTATGACATATCGAAATTTTCGGCAAGGAACATATCAACTTGAATTGTGATGATGGTATCCTCTTTGCCGTATACGTTCTTGATTTGTATGTCGAGTTTAGGTCCATAGAAAGCCGCCTCGCCCTTTGCCTCAACATAGTCGATGCCGATATTGTCGAGAATTCTGCGCATAGTATCTTCGGCAACAGCCCACACTTCGGGTTCGTTGATATACTTCTCCGTGTTTTCCGGATCCCACTTACTGAATCTATAAGTAACGTCGTTTTCAAGCCCCATACATCTCATCATATATTTGACAAGGTCTACGACGCCTCTGAATTCGTCTTCCAACTGCTGCGGAGTGCAGACAATATGACCTTCGGAGAGCGTAAACTGTCTTACTCTTATCAAACCGTGCATTTCGCCCGACGCTTCGTTGCGGAATAGCGTAGAGGTTTCGCCGTATCTTATCGGCAAATCTCTGTATGACTTCAAACCGTTGTTGTATATGGTATATTGGAAAGGACAGGTCATTGGGCGCAAAGCGAACACTTCATCGTCCTTTTCTTCGTCGCCCATAACAAACATACCGTCCTTATAGTGATCCCAGTGACCGGAAATCTTATAAAGATTGGACTTTGCCATATACGGCGTCTTGGTGAGAACGTAGCCTCTGCGTTCTTCTTCGTCCTCTACAAATCTCTGCATTATTTGGAAGAGTTTTGCGCCCTTTGGCATAAGAAGCGGCAAGCCTTGACCGATATTTTCGTCCGTCATAAAAATGCCCATCTCTCTGCCGAGTTTATTGTGGTCTCTCTTCTTAGCCTCTTCAATAGCATCAAGATATGCCTGCAAGTCTGCCTTTTTGTCAAAAGCCGTACCGTATATTCTTGAGAGCATCTTGTTCTTTTCGTTGCCTCTCCAATAAGCGCCGGTAAGGCTCGTCAACTTAAACGCCTTTACCATACCGGTAAACGGCAAGTGCGGACCTGCGCAAAGGTCTACGAAGTCTCCTTGCTTATAGAAAGAAATCTCCACGCCTTCTGGCAAGTCGTTGATAAGTTCTACCTTATAGTCCTCTCCGTAACTTGCCATAAGTTTGACGGCTTCGTCTTTTGGCAAAGTAAATCTCGTGATGGGATAATTGGCTTTGATGATACTCTTCATTTCCTGCTCAATCTTGACAAACTCTTCCGTCGAGATAGGAGTCTTGAAATCAAAGTCATAATAAAAACCCGTGGCAATAGCCGGACCGATTGCCAACTTGACCGTCGGGAACACATTCTTGATTGCTTGCGCAAGAATATGCGCGGCAGTATGTCTATATATAAGTTTTCCTTCGTCGTCTGCAAACGTAAGAATTTCGAGATTGCAATCTTCATTGACAATGCTTCTCATCTCAACCACTTTGCCGTTGATTTTTCCGCCCACAGCGGCGCGAGCAAGCCCTTCGGAAATCTGCTTGGCAATTTCATAGACGCTCAATCCGCTCTCAAACTCTTTGACGCTTCCGTCTTTTAAAGTAATATTCATATCACACCTCTATCTTAATATCATATTATATATTGCAAATAAAAAATCCTTAAGTCTTATTGACTTAAGGACGATTACTCGCGGTTCCACCTTAATTACGGCATTAGCCGTCGCTTCTTTGCGCCAATTCGTATGGCTGACGTGCTTTTCCTCAAGCGGTATAACTTATATCCTCGTACGCCTCTCTCAGCCTCAGGCGCTCTCTGTGACGATTTCCTATAAATCACGTGTCTTCAGGTACGCAAATACTTGCGTTGCAATAATTTTGTAAATACATTATAATATCGCAATTTTTTGTTGTCAACACAATTTTGAGGCAAATTTTTGATGGAAAAATCTCTCAAAAACGTCAAACCCACAACATATTGTATATTTTTTTATTTTTTCAAAATGCGATATACAACAAATTGTTTACAAAATTTTCACGTCAACCAAATTTCTCAAAGCGTTGAGCAACTCTTTATCGGCGTTACCTCGCTCGATGACCACTTCGCTTGCGCCGTACTTGACGATAGCGTTGATGATATTGTGCGACTTATCCGGATAAATTTCCGGCACGTTGACGAGCCCGCCTTGCGACACGTTGGTAATGAGTATTTCTTTGCTATCGGCGATAAACAAACTCGTCTTTTCCCTATCACCGAGCATATAGAGCGCAAGCGAATATATCTCTTTTTCTCCATACCCTTTTGCAAGCGTAGAAGATAGGATGTTGCCAAGTTCTTGCCACTCCTCGACGATTTGGCGGAGACGGAAATTGACGATACCGTCTATGCAATAATTCTTGAGATTGGCTATTTGTTTGAGCAAGTATTCGTGCTCTCTGTCATTGTCGTAATAAAGCATCGACGAGATAAGCGCGCAAAGCGAAGAGTCTATCTTTCTTCTGCCTATGGACGAAAGAATAAACTTCAACTTAATATTATTTAGAATGACGTCGCAAATAATTTCCTTTACGGCGCTTTCGCACCTGTCCTTTTCAAAGTCTTTTGCCGCCACGTCAAAACTTATCCAATCTTCATCTCCGCCTTCTGCAAAATACAAACCTTCTACACGCTCCAAGCCCTTTTTCAATGCATTGTCTTTATTGAAATCTTTACTAATTAAAATATTACTCTGCCACATATTTTCCTCATTAGGTATTGTATTCAACAATTGTGGAATTATGCTCTTACGGCTTGCCAAAATAAGTAATTTTGAGCGTTTAATGCTTTTTTTGCAATTGACACTATGATATTTTAAATATATAATTATTTATATGCGGATTGAAATCTTTCGACTTCACTTCGTTCTGCTCAAGGTGACAGATTATGAATGTCATTTCGACTGTAGCTAAGCGTAATGGAGAAATCTCTACAGTATAATTAAAGGATGAGACCCCTCCACTTCGGTCGAGGTGACATAGTATTATCTAGGTGACTTAAGTGCTTTCGATGTGACAGAATACTGTCGCGGTGAACAAAGTAATCCAATGTCATATCGAGCGAAGCATAGCACAATGAATAAATCTCATCCAATGTCATTTCAAGCGAAGCGTAGCCAAACGCAGAAATTGCTTACATTGTCATTTCGAGCGTAGTCGAGAAATCTCAATTATACTATAAAAATATATTATAAATTAACTAAAAAATAAATATAATTATATACGGAGATAATTATGAAAACAAAGATATTGAGAGAATATGCAAGGCTAATAGCTCAAAAAGGCGTGAATATTCAAAAAGGACAGGAAGTATGGATTACGGCAGGTCTTGACCAACCCAAATTCGTGGAAATGCTTGTCAAAGAGTGCTACGCGCTGGGAGCGAAAAAAGTCGTCGTAGATTGGGTATACGACAAATTGACGGTGCTTGACTCAAGGTATATGACGCAAGAGGCTATGAACGAAATGCCCGAATGGCAGATACAAAAAATGAAATATCAAGCCGAAGTCTTGCCTGCAAGAATATATCTGGATTCCGACGATCCGGACGGTATGAAATACGCCCGCCAAGATAAATTGGCAAACGAACGCATTACAAAATACGCAATACGCAAGCCGTATATCGACGCTATGGACAACAGGTATCAATGGTGTATCGCCGCCGTAGCAGGCAGAGATTGGGCAAAGAAAGTCTTCCCCGACGAAAGTCCGTCAAAGGCAATAGAAAAGTTGTGGGAAGCCATCTTATATACCTCGAGAGCGCAGTCCACGCCAATTGAAAACTGGAATAAGCACAACAAAGATCTGCACGCAAAGTGCGACTATCTCAATTCTTTAGGTCTCAAATATCTTCAATATTCAGCAAGCAACGGCACGAATTTGAGAGTAGAACTGCTCGAAAACGCCAGTTTCTTGGCAGGCAGCGAAAAGAGCCTGCAAGGCATAGAATTCAATCCAAACATACCGAGCGAAGAAGTATTCACAACGCCAAAGGCAGGAGCGGCGGAAGGAATAGTCTACTCCACAAAGCCGCTGTCTTATCAAGGCGCTTTGATAGAGAATTTCTTCATCGAATTTAAAGGCGGAAAAGTAAGCGAAGTACACGCCGAAAAAAACGAAGAATTGCTCCGTCAAATAGTATCAATGGACGACGGCGCAAAAATGCTTGGAGAATGCGCTTTAGTGCCTTACGACTCTCCTATCAACAACAGCGGAATACTATTTTACAACACTCTGTTTGACGAAAACGCAAGTTGTCACCTTGCGCTGGGCAGAGGTTTTTCCAACTGCATAAAAGACTTTGACAAATACACCCAAGAAGATTTTGACAAAATGGGCGTCAATACGAGTATGATACACGTAGATTTTATGATCGGCGACTCAACTCTTGATATAGTCGGCGAAACCAAGGATGGCAGAAAAATTCAAATCTTCAAGGGCGGCAATTGGGCTTTTTAGGCGCCGCATTTATGTAATTAAGACTTACTGTTTGCCATTAAGACACCCACACTTTGTCATTATGACCTACTTTTTGACATTTCGCCCTACACTTTGTCATTTCGACTGTAGCGTAGCGGAATGGAGAAATCTCATACAATGTCATTTCGAGCGCAGTCGAGAAATCTCAACAATATAATATAAAAGGATTGAGACCTCTCCGCTGCGGTCGAGGTGACAGAATTTTATCGACGTAATAGAAGTGCCGTCGAAGTGAACTTAATATTATCGATGCAACAAAAGGCCGTCGAGATGATATTATATTGTCGTTGTGACAGAATATACGCTCGAGTTACATAATAATATGACATTTCGCCCTACACTTTGTCATTTCGACTGTAGCGCAGCGGAATGGAGAAATCTCATACGATGTCATCTCGAGCGCAGTCGAGAAATCTCATTCTTTTATTTAAGTTTACAGTCTTTTCATCAATCTCTGCTCTTTAAGCAAATCTTGATATCTCTCTAACTGGTCTTCTCTAAGGTCGACCATATTCTTTGCCGCCTTACAAGCATGCGCGTCGCCTATGATGACTTCCGTCTCTTTGACTTTGATCTTGGTGCCGTCACTAGTAGCGTCTCTCTTGATATCCTTGAGATACTCGTCTTCCATCTTGAAGAGCGCAACGGTAGTATCTTTCTTTATCGTAAGTTTCAAGAGCGGATTAGCGCTTGAAGGTCCTATCACTATAGCGTAAGTAGACTTCTTTTCTTTGCTCTTTTCTTTTGCCATAGCGTACGCTCTTAGGTCGTCAAAGAATTTCTTCTGTTGTCTAGAAAGCAACGCATATGCCTCGTCAAGCGTAAGTCTAGGCGCCTTTTCTACTTTAGGCTTTGCAGGAGCGGTAACTTTGACTTGTTTCTCCACTACCTTCTCAACCACCTTTTCCACGGGCACTTCGACAATCTTCTCAACAGGGACTTCTACCCTTACTTCTTTTTCGACGATTTTTTCTACAGGTACTTCAACTATCTTTTCAACAGGTACTTCCTTCTCAACGATTTTTTCCACTTCGACAGGTACTTCTACCTTGACTTCTTTCTCAATGATCTTTTCGACCTCTACTGGCACCTCTACTTTGACTTCTTTTTCTACGACTTTCTCTACCTCTACCGGCACTTCGACGACTTTTTCCACTATCTTTTCGACAGGCACTTCTTTCTCGATTACCTTTTCGACGACTTGCGGCTCGCCCTTAGGCGTTGCGGATAGTTCTATCATCTTTTCTATAAGAGCCGTAATACGCTCGTCATTCTTCTCACTGCGTTCCATAAGTTTTTGGATAGCATCGTCGTTGACAGCGCTTGCGACGACTTCTTTCTCAACAATTCTCTCGGCGGGTTGCTCTGCCATCTTCTTGATCAAGTCTCGCATTTTATCTTCGTTCTTTTGAGACTTTTCCATCAACTTTTCGTTCTGGTCTATGAGTTTTTGCACAAGTTCGTCATTAGTAGACGCCTGTTGCGGCAAAAGTTGTTGCATACCAGGCAACAATGCAGTGACCGTATCAGAGATTATTCCCCTTATGTCCTCTGCGCCTATGCCGTAGCCTCCGCCCATATATCCGCCTTGGGGCATACCTTGAGCCATACCGCCGCTTCCGCCGGAATTACCGCCCATCATACCCATAAACATCATACGCATATTTTCATCGCGTTGACGCGCTTCTTCTTTTTCTTCCTGCTTTTTCTTTTCTTCGTGCTCTGCTAAGCATTCTTCATAATTCTCTTCAGCCTTGTTGCATCTGTTCTTGGCTATCAGCATCATCACAAAAGACACCACTGCCAAGCCTATCAGCACGCACGCTATCGCTGTCCATATCGACATTGCCACGCCCAAGAATCCGGCTGCATACATTGACGTATCCAACTTATCGGCTTTTTTGTTAAACTTCTTGCGCTTGCTGTCATAACTTGCCGTCTTGGACAGGAAAATAATCGTAAGTATGATACTTATCACGCCCGCAATAATCTGCCACAGCGGTACATCTTTGAGTTTTTGCAATATATCGTCAAACGAACTGCCTCCGGGATTGTTGCCGCTACTTGGGTTGTTATCGTCGGGATTGCTCGGATCTTGCGGTGGCAAATCGGGATCTGTCTGCGGATATGACGGATTGCTTGGTGAATTGGGATCGTACAACTGATCATTGCCTGTTACGCTAAACTCCTTCCAAGCCGTCTCTATCGTGCCGTCGGCAAATTCAAAGTGATTGAGTTGACTGTCCTTTATCTTTGCTCTTATCTTATACGTCTCGCCTGCTTTCAAATCATTGTAAGACACGACGTTTTCGTCCTTGTCGACGATCTCGTATTCCACACCATTGATTTGTCCAAAACTCAACTTGAGCGTAGGCGGCTTGATATTGTCATTCCAGTCTATAGCAATTTGCGCCTTGACTATCTCATAATCAAACTCATAATCTCCGTCTATCTGGTATTTGTCTATATAACTTGACTTGAGGCTTACTTCAACTCTATACTTACCCACTTCCGTTGGCACAGTCGTCAGTCTCGTATATCCGTCGTAGTACGTCAAATCAAACGCCGTCGTTGGCAACGCGCTGTCTGTAACCTTGACCTTAGCGTGTCTTGGATTGCTATTGTAATCCACCACTTTCTTTTCAAGATCTACGCTGACTTTCGTCAAGTCTTTGCCCACTCTGAATACCTTGGATTGCGCTGATGGGTCGTCCAATGTATAGTTGTTGGTATCTTGCAATATAGGCTTGGCAATATAATACTTGGCGTCGCTCTCCGACCATACTATGTCATTTATCGTAATGGGCGTATTGTTGATTATATTACCTGTCGAATCGCATTCGTAATACTCGTATTCCACTATTCCGCCGTCTGCGTTGGGATCTCTCAACACCGGTATATCAAAGGCTTTGCCGTTGATGTCAGTATACGATTGGTTCTTCCAACTCGACGCCTGTATCTCGGCTTGAACTATAGTCCAAGTCTTGCTCCACTCGAAGTCTGAGTTGGGATCTATGAACGTAGACGGATCTGCTTCGTCCGGCTTGATATAGTTGCCTACATACGCAGGGTCTAACGTAAACGTTACCGACGCGCTTCCGGTATTACCTACAGTCGTACCGGTGTTGTTTATTACATTCGGCACAAGTCCCGCCGGCAGGGTCTTGGGGTCAAGTTCTGCCTTGCTTCCATTGATTTTGTCGTATGGCAACTGTCCGTTATACAACCACTTGACTCCCGACAAGTCAAACTTCACCGGGTCTATCGTCCAAGTGATTGAATATATAACGCTGTTGTTGCTACTGTCAATCAGCCTTACCGACGTGGTGTACGTATCGGCATTCTTGCCGATTGCAGTGTTGCCCAAATTGTCGGGGTCAATCTTATATCCCCCCACGCCGTACGACATATCTTGCGTCAAGCCGGGCGCAAGTATCTTAAATTCATATTGATTTCTGTCATTGTAGGTCAAAGTCTTGCTGTAATTGATGGGCGTAGCGTCTCCAAATGTCGCGTTGACTACGTCTATTCTCGTCCCATTGCGCATCAACAGCCACATTGGGTTGACCGTCTGCACTGGCGCAACCACGTCAAGTTTTACGCTTGCGGGCGTGATATCAAATTCATAATCCGAATTATCTGATTTGAAAATCAAATCCCAC